>OHOA01000012.1_pt1 | contig 188509 bp, 148 predicted proteins | sample 1569681 | NCBI WGS metagenome assembly OHOA01 (sample SAMEA3879609, study PRJEB24766) | human gut metagenome | biome: human-associated habitat; feature: feces | place: USA | collected 1985/1987 | reverse complement strand
CAGCTATTATTGATTTCAAAACAGCAGTAAAATGAAAAGAGACCTTATTTATCTGCCCCTGATCGTCTCCGCAATCTGGGCAGCACACGCTACGGCGAAGGCCATGCAGGACGGGCCGCAACAGATCGAACCCCGAAAGATCGAAGCGGGATTCACCAAGACTGTACACATCCTCTTCCCGTCGCCTGTCACGTATATCGACATCGGCTCGATGGACATCATCGCCGGCAAGGCCGATGGAGCCGAGAACGTCGTGCGCGTGAAAGCCGCCGTGCGGAATTTCGCAGCAGAAACAAACCTGACGGTCATCACCGAAGACGGCGGATTTTTCACTTTCGATGTCTATTATGCCGAGAATCCGGTTGTCTCGACCCTCAATCTTACAGTGCAGGAACCGCAACCAGAAAGTATGAAGAAACCGGCCGCCGTGGGCTATCCGCAGCCGACGGCCCCAGCATCCGAAAGCCGGGTGCTGCTGCGCGAGGTAGGGCGCGAGAAACCTGCGACCATAAAACGCATGTTGAGCGACATATACCGCCAAAACCGTACGGACGTGAAGGGCATTCGTGCGAAGAAGTACGGCATTGAAGTCGAAGTGTTGGGGATTTACGTGTTCAATGACGTGATATACATTCACTCCTGTATCTCGAACGACACGAATATCTCATTCGAGGTAGATGCACGACATTTCATTGTAGCGGATCGCAAACTCACCAAGCGTACGGCACAACAGCAGTCGACGCTCGAAATCCTGCGCGTATGCAACGATCCGGCAGTCGTGAGGGGACACCAGCGTCAGCGGACGGTATTCGCACTGCCCAAACTGACGATCTCCGATGACAAGGTGCTTTTACTGGAAATCATCGAGAAGAACGGAGCCCGGCATCAGACGGTGGAAATACCAGCCAAAGAGTTGTTAGAAGCAAAACTGCTGTAACGGGAAAAATAAGATTCGATGTTCGTACACTTTCTAACGGCTCTTTGCCTGACAATGGGAATATTGTCGGTACTGGTCGCCATCGGACTATGTTGGTTGATCCTCTTTCCGGAGTATCCGAAACACAGATATTGATCCGGGGTTGAACCCAATTAAAAGTGCCCGGTAAAACCGGGCACTTTTAATATTTTACAACTTACAATTCTCTGGTGTGGTGGGCAGGTCATTACACGACTTGTCCGCCATAGTGCAATGTGCATATTTCACGATGTATCTGCCGACATAGCAGCTCGATAACCCGTTCGGAAAGATCGTGCCGCACCGTGTGCATGAAGCGGCGGTTCTCGATGCGGCTGAACAGGCTTGTGCCGTCTTCGGCGACGGCGCAGCAGATTTGCGCCTCGCGGAAACGGTCGTAATCGGTGAAATATTCCACGTTGGGAGCGATACGTATATAGGTTTTCATAGGTTCGTCAGATGATGTTTTGACACAATTCGGGGTGGCGGTATGGCGGGAGCCGCGGGCGTCCGCCCGTTCGCGTCTGCGGCAGTCATGCCGCAGACGGAAACCGAAACTTATTTATGGTGTCGCAAGGTCGTTGAATCGCAGTTCGATAGTTGTCTGCAACAATCCCGGCGGGCAGGAACAAGTGTCCCTAATGTTCAATTCTTCGGAGAAAATATGTACGGTATAGCAGCGTGCCGCTCGCTCCCGGGAAATCCGGATACCCCAAGTATGGCCGTTTCGGCGTGCGAAAAAAATGTGATTCTCCGCACCTGCCTGGATCAGATCGAAAACGGCGATTCCATGCCGGCGAAGATCGTCGATAAATTCTTTCAGCATGATTCTATTCGGTTTTATGGGGACGGCCCGCAGGCCGTCCCCGATCAGAATTTAGGCGGCTTTCTTTGTCGTTTTCTTAGTGCTCTTACCCGTTTTGCCCTCTTTCTTGGCGGCTTTGGTCTTGGCTTTCTCCTGCGCTTCGGCCACGGCAATACGCTCGTCGAGACGGTCGTTGCGCTTCGTGTATTCCTCGTCGAACTGCGCTTTCACAACCTCGTATTTCTCTTTGTGGTGCAAGGCTGCAAATTCCATCAGCAGTTGCTTCCCCGTTTTGTCGAAACCGATGTCGGATGTAAGGCTTTTTACAAGAAAATCGCGGGTGATGAGATCGCGTTGTTCGTCGGTCAGCGCATTGACGACAGCGATTTTCTGTTCGGATGTCAAATAATACGCCTTGGGGAATCCCACGGCGGCGAGGTGCTCGCGCCGCAGGCTTCCGAGCATGATGTAATAGAGAATGTTGTCTTCCAGCTGGGTAAACGGCGTCGGGGCGATCTCCTCGTCGCGGATGATCTGCCGGACGGCTTCGACGGTTTTTTCGTGTGCGAGTTCCGTGTTGCGGATTTTCTTCTCCTCAAGGCGGGCGATCAGTTCTCCGGTCGATTCCCTGCCTTTGGCGGCTTGGTTCACATAGACCAGCCGGGCGTCGTCGCGCGAGGTCTTGACGAAGATACGGATCGCCCCGGCGTCGTGCTTGGCCAGCAGGTCGGCGGTCTTTTCCTCGGCGGCCTTTTTCTGCTGCTCATAGATCTGCATTGCCGCGGTATAATCGGCATCGGTGGCATAATCCGCCGGACATGGTTCCGCGGGTATAGCGGGCATTTCCTGTACCTGCCCGTATTCGAACGCCTTGCATTCGATCCCGTTTTCGGTCATATGCTCTACGGCCTTATCATGGTCGTCGCATCCGTAACGGTCTTTGCAAAGGATGAATTTCGGGTTTTGCGCGAGCAGTTCTCCGCTTTTTCGCTCGATGAATTCGCGGTTTTTGGCTTCGAGACATTCCCGGTTCGTACACCGTCCGCTTCCCGTGGCGAACATATCGTATAGATTGGTGTTGTGCTTGCATTTGGCGCACGCCGTTTGGTCGAAGCGGTACCGGGCCAGATCGTTCGTATAATGGGCGTCTACCATCCGCTTGAACTCCTTTACGGAGTATTTCCGCCACCCCTCCTCGTCTTTGAGGCGGTCTTTGCAGATCGTCTTTTGCAAGTCTTTCCCGTATCGTGCCAACTCCATAGCGAGACCCAATGTAATAGAGTTTTCGCGCAGGAGTTTTTTTGCATCGGGGATCAGTTCGTTGAGTTTCATCCGGTAGTAGATATACTGCTCGCTCTTGCCGAAGCGTGCGGCCACGGCGGCGGCGTCCCCGCCGAGGGTCTGCATGGCGGCTTTGTAGGCTTCGGCCTCGTCGAGCGGCGGCATCTCCTCGCGCTGAATGTTCTCCGAAAGCGCGAGGTCGAAGATCGCCCGTTCATCGGCGGGCACGGCATCGACGATTGCCTCGATCTCGGTCTGGCCGAGCAGTTGCACGGCGCGGTAGCGGCGTTCTCCGCAGACGATGATATAACCGCCTTGTTCTGCGGCTCGCACCCGGATGGGCTGAATAAGGCCGTGCGTGGCAATGGAGGCGGCCAGTTCCGCGAGGGCATTCTCGTCGTAACTCCGCCGCGGATTGTTGGGGTTGGGGCGGATTTTGTCAATGGAGAGCAAAACGGTCGATTTCGTGCTCTGGGTGGCGGTTGCGGTCGTGGTGTCGGTTTCGTTCGTTTTCATGGTGTGATGGTTCATTAGAATTGATATGTTATTGTGGAATTAATTGATCAGATGATATGCTGTACCGCTGGCAAGGTATTCCCATGCGTTACTTTCAGCCAGTTCTGCGAAATACTCCTCGCTGCGGCAATACCGGGCATCGTCGCGGCATGCCCGGAAAAAGGTGTCCAGACAACATTCGATCAGATCGTAGAAAGTCGTATCGTCCGGATGCGTGAAGAAGCAGTATATCGGATCGAGGATCATATTGTCCATATAATACCCTGTCAGCGGACATTCCGTCGTACAGAATAGGCGGCTTCGGCGGCGTCTTCTCCCTTTGTAGTAGATTTTCGGGACGAACAGATGCGATCCGAAATTGTTGTGTAGATAGGCGGCGAGCCGTGCTCCATGCAGATTTTCAATAGTATCTTCGTAAGGCGAATACCAGCTGAAAGAGTAGGAATAACCGTCGTATTCCCATTTATTGCACCGTATGCCGAGTAGATCACAGAAGGCATTCAGCGTTTGTTTGTTCTCCGCATTCCATCCGTATTCCGGTTCATCGTTGAGCCACTTGCGATATGCCCGTGCCCGTGCTTCGGGCGAAAGTTCGCCCAGCGAGAAAATTTGGTAGGTTACGGTTTCCGTTCTCATGATCTTGAAAGGTATTTGATCAGTTGCTTGTGGCGGTCGTACGGTATTTTGAACAGCAGGTAGGTAATGCCTATGCCGTTGCGCGATGCGTTGTGAAGGAGTTGCCGCAGATCGGGATCTTCCCCGGCCGTGACGCCGAACACCTCCGGCATGTATTTTTCCGGCAACCGGGTGCGCATCATGTAGTCGAAATCCGCCGTGCGCTGTATGATTTCTTCGTATGATTTCATAATAAGGTCGTTAAGAATGAGAGGATCGAATCACCGGACATGGCATGCGCGTTGTCCCAATTCCGCCATTGCTGTCCGTCCTTGTTTTGTAGCGAGAGGTTGAAAAGAGGGGCTTTCCCCTGCGACCATTTGCCGGAATAAATCCGGATGCTGAAAGTGCGTACATGGCCGCTGAAATCGAAAAAGGCGGTGTATTTTTCTTTGCCGTTGATCTCCAGCAGGAGCGCGGCGATAGCTGTTATCTGTTCGTTCATGCTCTCGGGTGTTGTGGGGCGGGCGGATGCACGCCCCGGATTGAATGTTATTTGAGATAGGCGGCCAATGCGCTGCGCACCTCTTGTTCTCGGCGTTTGGAGAAAATCCACCCGGCGCACCGGGTGCCGTCGTGCGTAAGGCAGGCGCGAAACAGCCCGTTCAGATCGCGGAGCGTGTCACGCAGGGGTTTCGTATCGCCGAATACGGCGATCGACTTCGCGGAGTATTCCACGATCTCGACACGTGCGTCGGCCACGGTTTCGGGGGCGGCGGTCTGCACGGGTGCAGGGTTCTCGATGCATACATTGTCGGATTTTCCGGCCACGACGGCGAAACGCTTGATAATGCCCTCTTTGTCGCGGCACGATTCCTTGCTGACCTGCCAGCCCGAATAGCGGTGCGTGCCAAGGTAATAGCCGTGCCCCATGCTGTACTTTTCACGGTGTTCGTACTCGGCATTACGCTCGGCCAGGTGTGCCGTGCCCTCGAACCGTGCCGCGGCCTTGCGCATTTCGGGAAACAGATCGCGCGTGTGGGTCGAGAAGCCGAGAATCACCGTGCGCACGATACGCGAGCCGAAATAGTCCGTATAGGGGTCGCATTCGCTTTCATGCTGTTCACCGATGATGACGGCCACGGCATCGTCGGGAACGATCTGCCGCAGACGCTCCGCGCCGATGGTGCGTAACCGTTCCGCGTCTTCCGCCGCCGCACGTCGGGCGGCTTCCTGCTCGGCTTTGAGGGCGTCGGCACGAGTGCGGAGCGCCGCGACCTCGGCGGCATCCATAAATTCGGGGTGCTCGTCGTCGTAATAGTGCCCGATACCGAATTTGTCCCGCAAGGGCCGGATCAGATCGGCAGTGTGCTCCTCGGCGGTTTCGGGGTCGATCAATCGGTAATTGTAACCGGATTGTGTGTGTTCGATTCCGGCCACGACCATGCGGCGGCGCATGCTGTAAGGCCCGTCATAAATAACGATCTGATTCTCCCGCACGCTTTGTACGTCGGTGTCGTAACTCTTTCCTGCGAATAGCAATGTGACTTTTCCCATAGTTGTAAGGTGTTGAATGTTAGTAAAACAGCCGCAGAAGAAACCGCACGAGGACAACCACGGGGGAAAGGACGAGACGCACGATGTCCCGACACCGCCGCAAGAGCCATAACGAGAGGCAGAAGCCCCAAAAACCGCCCGCGCCGAGATAGATACCCGCGAGAAATTTGAACGCCGCAAACGCGCCGAAAAGCACAGCCGCGAAACTTGCCGCAGACCTCCAAAACCCGCAGATGCCGGTGGGAGCGGTGCCGCTCCGTTTCAAAATTTCCCGTATGTCTTTGTGCTGTTTCATAACTACGACCTTTTTTTTATGCCGTATGGGCCGCGTTTGCCTTGCTTCCGTTTCTGTGGGCTATATTTCAGAGGGGCGGAATACAAACAAGATTTCAGGACAAAAAAATCAGCCGCAATATATAAGTTGCGGCTGATTTTTTTGTCTGAACCCGAAGGGCCCCGATCTTGGTTGTTTTCCGACCCCCTGCCATAGCTTCGCCCACGGAAACGGAAGCAAGGCAAATGCGGTGCATAACGTGCTAAACGGGGAGTAGGTAGTCTCGGAAACAGCACAAAGACATACGAGGAATTTTCAACCCGGATATAAAAAACAGATATATCTTTTAACATATCTGCTTATCTGTCTTTGGCCGGATTGTATCTTGCTATCGGTAGCCAATAATTTCAAAATACTGCGAGCCGTAAATCCTTTGCCGTAGGCGGCGGTTATTTCCATTTTGGAAACAACCGATTCTGTATCGGGATTTTCAGCGTTCGACCGTTCCCAATGGCATATATTTATTCTAATTGGATATCCCATTTTGTGATTTCGAATTCGAGGTCACAAATTGCGGCCTCAAACCGATTGCGAACCGTCGGATCATTCTGTCGTATCCGCCTCCGGGTGTTCGATCCCTTCGGCTGTTTTTTCGGCCAATGCCTGTTTTGCCGTGAGCGGCGATACGATTCTTTTTCCGGTCTGGGCTTCGATCTCGCGGCGGGTATTCCCGGCGATACGTCCGCCCTGTGCCGCCACGGCACGGTTCGCTGCGGTCGTCCGCGGTTTTCGCTCTTTCGAAATTTCGGTGGTCGTCGCTTCGGCAAGCATGTTGAGCACCAGCTCCAGATTGGTCATGTTGTCGCGCAGGCTTTCGGTTTTCAGTCCCTTGTACTGCTTGTACTGGCGCGTGGTCATACCCGACTAGCCCAGCGTAATAATATCGGTCAGCGTGGCGTATTCCTGTCCCTTTTTGATACCGCGGCGTTCCCATTCGTCGGTCAGTTCCTTGCGTACCTCGATGGATTTTAGCCGCTGGTTGATCCAGTTCTCGGAATAGCCTTTGCGATGGTAGTATTCCAGCATCCGGTCGATGCCTTGTTCCGGGTCGTCGATCTCCTCCAGCCGTTCGCGGGCAAGCGAAGAGAGCCACAACTTGAACGGCTCGGCCTTCGGCGAGGGAATCGACTGCACCAGTCGGAAAAGCTGCTCTACGTCAGCCACATCGGTTAGGCGCATCTTGCCATCCGGAGCGGTCATTTTCAAACCGTGACAATTTGTCACGGTTTCATTCCCTTCAGCTTTCAGCCGTTGTTTGAGTTTGCGCCAGTAGGCTGCGGCATCTTTACTTTCAGTCAAAACTGCGATAACATCGACAATCGAAACGTACCACTTGCCCGCTTCGTCGTCCCAGACGGTGCGTACCTTACGCTCTTCAAAAAGTTGTATCGCTTGCTTTTGGGTCATGGCTCTTTTTACTTTGATTGCTTAAAACCGATGGGCCGGGGCTGTTTGCGGGCCTTTGGAACTTTGACCGACAGGGCTGCGATGGCCTCGTAGATGTTGTCAAGCTCCTTGCGCATGTCTTCCGAAAGGTCGTTCACCGCTTCGGCGTTGTCCTCGTCCGCCCGTTCCAACAGGGTCAGTTTCGCACGGATTTCGGACAGCTCGGCCGTCATAGTCGAGGTTGTCATAATGTAGTTGCGCATGGCGACGAAAGCATCCATAATCCGAATACTGACTTGTATGGCTGTCGGGCTGCGTAGCACGGCAGAAAGCATGGAGACCCCTTGTTCGGTAAAAGCATAAGGACGTTTTCGTGTGCCGCCCCAACTTGATGTTCCATTTTGGAATATCAAAAATTCCTGTTCTGTCAGTTGAAACATGAACCGTTCCGGAAAACGTTCGATATTTCGCTTTACAGCTTTATTCAGGTTGCCGGTCGTAACGCCGTAAAGCTCGGCCAAATCGCGGTCGAGCATCACGCGCTGGCCGCGGATTTCGTAGATTTTGCTTTGGATCGTAGCGAGTTCTTCCATCGGTTCGGGTCAAAATGAACGGTTATTTCTCTTCCTTCGGGAGTTTGAACCCGATGGGCCGGGGCTGTTTGCGGGCCTCGGGCACTTTGACCGACAGGGCCGCGATGGCCTCGTAGATGTTGTCCAGCTCCTTGCGCATGTCTTCCGAAAGGTCGTTCACCGCCTCGGCATTGTCCTCGTCCGCCCGCTCCAGCAGAGCCAGCTTTGCCCGGATTTCAGCCAATTCCGAAGTAACGGTTGTAGCTGTCGTAATATAATTGCGCATGGCGACAAATGCTTTCATAATAGAGATACTTACTTGTATTGCCATTCCACTGCGCAATACCGCAGAAAGCATCGCAACTCCCTGTTCGGTAAAAGCATAAGGTAGGGATGTCTTCGGCCGCTTCACTCTGGATGTCGTCACAAATTGTGATGACATATTTTTCCATTCAATTTCGGAAATGCGGAACATGAACTCTTCCGGAAATCGTTCGATGTTACGTTTTACGGCCTGATTCAATGCACTGGTCGTAACTTGGTAGAGCGCCGCAAGGTCGAAGTCGAGCATCACGCGCTGGCCGCGGATTTCGTAGATTTTGCTCTGGATCGTAGTGAGTTCTTCCATCAATAAGTTTGGGCAAGTTCTTTCCTTCAACACAAATATAGTCGCTTTTTTGCAAAAAGAAAGACGAAACCGCTCCGTTTCGTCTTTTCTATTCTTTTTTCGCAGGATAATTTATCGGTGCGAAGAATTCAGCGATTGTGATGTTATATAATTTACAGAGTTTCAGTATAGATTGTGTGTTTGGAATGGAGGTTCCTGATTCATACCGAGAAATATCTAAATGTGTAAACTCAATAACTTCTTCTTGAGAATACCCATGATCCGAACGTAATTGTTGCATACGTTCTATCAAGAGCCGTTGAAAAGTAGTATCTCTATATTTGGGAACCTTTGTTCGCATTTTTTGCAAAGGAAAGGTGATGTCTAAAATTTTATACACGTGATTTCACGTGTATTCGAAAAATTTGATTATATTTGCATACGTGGATTTCTAAATACAGAAATTATGCTACATTTGCGATTGAATAGTTCGGCGTAGCCGACGGACATAATCATAAAGGGTAAACAACTCTTTATACCTACTTGTAAACTTGGAGACCTCTTCGGAGGATGTTTAATCAGATGGTATAATGGTTGTCAGCTCCGGTTATGTCCTGTTTGTTATTTGCAAGCAGGGCTTGACTGGGGCGCAGGACAGCTTCCATCTGAAGGTAACTCCAAGACCGACAAGTAGGGGCTGACACCGCGCCCCCTTTTTGTTTTCTGTGGGTACATCATCCACTAACCCGAAACCGTCATGCGCCGCCATTCGCCGAATACATTACATCATACGGATTGCACCCGCCGAGCGACCGCCGGCAGGCGGAATCGGTATATCTTTGCAGCAGCGTTTGTTTTGGACCCTAATACTATCGAAATTATAAATATGATACCGATTCGCTGATTTACCATCGGTTTTTCTGTCTGCTGGCAGAGAAAGATAGTTTTTTACGGGGCGGCCGCGCCCGTTGCACCCTGCCCTGGTTTCAACTATCGCACCACCGAACACATAAAAACATACCGAAAATCAGCCGACGAACCGTTCCGTGGCTGAATCCCGACTCGAATTAATAACACGGATGCGGCCGATATACGACTGAATTCTTCATGGAATCTGTGTGAAGTTGCGTCACTATCCATCGTATGTCTCTGCATCCGTTTTCATATCCGGAAATTGTCTCCGACAATAAGTCCGAACCGGCTCTACCCGTATTCGGACTAATGGAAGCGCGTATTTACAAGGGAGAATACACATCGGCTGAGATGATCGTCTTAAAATCTCTTGACATTCATTACAAGCCGATGGCTTCCATTCCTTTTCATTTATTGTAGATATAGCAGCATAATTATAACATTCACCAGATAATCTTTTAGCGGTGTCCGAAGCAAGAAATTTGCCCGCTGAATCTCCGAAGTAACCTGCCGGACGGTCAGGTTGAATTTTTCCGCAATTTGATGGTAAGTCATATCTTCCAGACGGCTTGCCAAAAATACATTACGAGTAAGAGACGGCATTTTGGCCAGTTCGCGCCGGTAAATCTCGATTATCTCGGATTGGAACAGTTTGCCGATCTGTTCTTCGTTAGATAATGTATTGATACTCGATTCGATCCGCCATTGTTCTTTTCTATAAAGTTCGCTTTGAGCTTTGAGCATGGATTTCCGCTTACGCAGGTATGAAATACAGCGAGTCCTGACGTAATTGTAAATATAACCTTTGATATTCACGTCGAATTCAAGGTGATCCCGGTGTTCCCACAAATACATGAAGCCATCGGTCGTAATATCCGTTGCCATCTCCATATCATTTATATAGGAGTATGCGATTCGGATAAAACGCTCCTTGTCGTTGAACAGCCTGTCGAACTCTTCGGCTGTCAATATTTTCGTCGGCTTCCCCATCGCAATCTTTCGATACTGTTTCCAAAGATAGCAATTATTCCCGAAAATGCAAGTCGAGAATTCATCCCCGGTTTTTCGTTTCCGATGTTTTGAAAGCGCCTGCAAAAAAGAAATGAAAATATTTTTGAAACAAAATAAGGTTCCGGGAAGCAAATGCAGGCGATCAATACACTCATTGTCAATACATTGGCTAAATAAATAATTTTACATTATTATTAAATATATTTATTTATAAAAAAGGCTGTAAACTCGGTTCGCTCATGCGTTTAAAAAGAGAAAGCAATGAAGCCGGCATATAATTTAATTACAAGATAATGGATCAAGAGGTAATATACAAAGCTCTGCGCGGCGAAGCAACCCCAGATGAGCTGGAACAGGTGGCACGGTGGCATTCCGAAAATCCGGAGGACTTCCAGCGCTGCGCGGATGAGGTGCACATGCAGATCGACATGATGGAGTTGTACGGCGAAGAGATCCGTCCAGCAAGTTGGATCGCCGTGCACTGGAGAAAGGTAGTCCGTATTACCGTACAGGCTGCCGCCATGCTCGCCATCGGGTTGTTCGTCGGGGGATATATCAGCAAGGAACGCACCTACGATATGCTTGCCGAGCAAATCAACACGTTGCAGGTTCCTTACGGCCAACGCCTGAAGTTCACGCTTCCGGACGGTTCGAGCGTTCAGCTCAATTCCGGAGCAAAGATCGAATATCCATCCGTATTCAAAAAGAATCTCCGCAGAGTAAAGCTTTCCGGCGAGGCGGTATTCGATGTCGAACATGACGAGAGGTGTCCGTTCGTTGTAGAAACTTTCGCATCCGATATTCGGGTGTTGGGTACGAAATTCAACGTTGTGGCCGATGAGCGCCACCAACGCTTTTCGACTGCATTGCTCCAAGGTCGGGTGCAAATTACAAACCGGCTCGATCCCACGCAAAAAGACATTATACTGAAACCTAACGATATTGCTAATCTCTCGAACGGTCATCTTTTCATCGAACCGATAACCGATCCGGAAATATTGTGCTGGACGGAAGGTCTTATCAACATTTCGGGTCTGCCTTTCGATGAACTGATGGAGAAATTCGAGCGGGCATTCGACGTGAAGATCGACATCTCCCTTGAGAAACTTCCGAACATCAGAAACGTCAGTGGTAAAATTCGTGTGAACGACGGCATTGACAAAGCCCTTCACATTTTGCAGTATACCGCGGACTTTTCTTACAAGAAAAATTCGGAAACAAACGTAGTGACGATCTATTGATGTGAAAGCCTGATTGTTTAACGCCTAAAATGATTGCCTATGAAAACGTAACCAACATCGTTCATAGCTTGTTCAATGAAAAAGCCTGCGGAGGTAGAGATCCGCAGGCCGGATAATAGATTGAATCGAGCTTTTTTGAGACACTAATTAACCTATTATCTAAAACTTCGCAAAGATATGAATAAAACAGTATTCTTCAACAAGTTTCGAAGACTGTTTGGGTTCGTACTCACAATCTCTTTGCTTGGGAACGTATTCGCTGCATCTGCACAGAATGCCCGAATTTCCATTAAGATGGAAAACGTCCCTATTTCGCAGGTTATAAAAGAGATTGAAAATCAAACCCGTTACTTGTTTATCAACAAAGGCGTCGATACCAAAAACAAGGTCAGTATCAACGCTGTCCAAAAAACGATCCAGGATGTGTTGGCACAACTGTTCGCCGGCACGGAAATCGCTTACCGGATCGATGAATCCTACATTATCCTGACCAAAAAGAACGATGCGGGGAATCCGGTTTCCGTGACCGGAAAAATCAGGGATGCAAAAGGTAATCCGATCGTCGGAGCCAGTATCCTTGTTCAAGGAACTACAATAGGCGTCAGCTCCGACGCCGATGGTGCGTTTGCGCTTCAGGTACCCCCCCCCGCAGCAGACAGACAGCTGGAAATCAGTTTTATTGGTTATACTCCTGTGTCTATTGTCGTGGGCAGCCGGACTTCTTTCGAAATCACGCTCGAAGAGGCTGCGTCCGAGATCGAGCAGGTCGTGGTCACTGCTCTTGGTATTAAGCGTTCGGAAAAGGCCGTAGCCTACAATGTTCAGCAGATCAAGGCCGAAGACATCACAACCGTCAAGGATGCCAACTTCATCAACTCGTTGACGGGTAAAGTGGCCGGTGTCACGATCAACGCCTCATCGTCAGGTGTCGGCGGTGCCTCGAAGGTCGTACTGCGCGGCAACAAGTCCATTTCGCAGTCTTCGAACGCCCTTTACGTTATCGACGGCATTCCGATGTACAACTTCGGTGGTGGTGGCGGTACGGAGTTCGATTCGCGCGGTGCTACGGAATCCATCGCAGACCTCAACCCCGAGGATATTGAGTCGATGTCGGTGCTGACGGGTGCTGCCGCGGCCGCGCTCTACGGTTCGGAAGCCGCGAACGGCGCTGTGATGATTACGACGAAAAAAGGCCAAGCCGGGACTCTGAAAGCTACGTTTTCGAGTAATATCGAATTTCTCGCACCTTTCATCCAGCCGGAATTTCAGAATCGCTACGGTACGGGTTTGAACGGCCAGCGCAGCGGCTCGAGCATTTACAGTTGGGGCGAGAAATTACGCCCTGAAGCCCGTTACGGTTATACTCCGGACGATTATTTCGAGACGGGACACGTTTATACGAATGCTGTTACGGTTTCTGGCGGTACGGACAAGAACCAGACCTATTTTTCGGCTGCTTCGGTCAATTCGGACGGCATTATCCCCAATAACGAATACGACCGTTACAACTTCACGTTCCGCAATACTTCGTACTTTCTGAAAGACCGGCTCAAGCTCGATGCGAGCGCCAGCTACATCTATCAGAAAGACCAGAACATGACCAATCAGGGAGTCTATTCGAACCCGCTGGTTCCGGCCTACCTGTTCCCGCGGGGTGAGAATTTCGACCTTTACCGTCGCTTCGAGCGTTACAACGAAGGGACGAAACTCATGGAGCAATTCTGGAGTGCGGATATGGAAGGCGGTGATTTGCGCATGCAGAATCCCTACTGGATCAACTACCGCAACCTGCGCAATACGGACAAGAAGCGTTATATGCTGTCGTTCTCGGCCAGCTACGACATTCTTCCGTGGCTTAATGTTGCCGGACGTGTCCGCATTGATAATTCGAATTCGCTCTACACGCAAAAACTCTATGCCTCGTCGAACACCACGATTACGGAAGGCGGCAAAAACGGCCACTATACCGAAGCCCGTGCTTACGACACGCAGACCTACGCCGATCTGATGGTAAACATTAACAAGACTTTCGGCGAGGATTGGTCTCTGAACGCGAATATCGGCACCTCGATCAACAATATCAAGACCGATGAGTTGTCATACCGTGGGCCGATTCAGGAGAACGGACTTCCCAACATATTCAATGTTTTCGATCTGGATGACACGAAAAAACGTGCCGAAAAGGTCGGCTGGCACGACCAGACGCAGTCGATTTTCGCCTCGGTCGAAGTAGGTTGGAAACAGCTGCTTTACCTCACGGTGACGGGGCGTAACGACTGGGCTTCGCAACTGGCCAATTCGCCCGAGTCGTCGTTCTTCTATCCGTCAGTAGGCCTGTCTTGGGTGCCTTCTTCGACATGGGATCTGGGCAAGACGTTCAGCTATCTGAAGATCCGCGGTTCGATCGCCTCGGTAGGTATGCCTTTCCCGCGTCACCTGACGGTTCCGACCTACGAATACGACGCTACGAACAAAGTGTGGAAGGACAAGACGCACTATCCGATCGGCGACCTGAAGCCGGAGCGTACCATTACCTATGAGGTCGGTCTGGATGCCCGTCTGTGGCAGCATATCAACCTTTCGGCTTCGTGGTATCAGGCCGACACGAAAAACCAGACCTTCGACCCGTCACTTCCGCCCTCGTCGTCCTATACGACCATCTACCTGCAAACCGGACACGTTCGCAATACAGGTGTCGAGCTGTCGCTCGGGTATGACAATCAGTGGCGGAATTTCCGCTGGACGACGAACTTCACCTACTCATGGAACAAGAACGAGATCATCGAACTGGCAGCCAATGCCGTGAACCCGGTTACGGGCGAAGCGTTGAATCTTACCAAGTTGGACATCAAGGGGCTGGGTAAGGCGAAGTACATCCTCAAGGAAGGCGGTACGCTGGGCGACCTTTACACGACGTCCAACCTTCGCTTCAACGACAACGGTTATGTCGAGGTGGACAAGAACGGCAACCTGCTGATGACCGACGAAGGCGAGGACATCTATCTCGGATCGGTTTTCCCTAACCACAACCTCGCATGGCGCAATGACTTCAGCTATAAGGGTATTAACCTCGGCGTGCTGTTTACGGCCCGTCTGGGCGGTGTCTGCTATTCGGCGACGCAGGCCAACCTCGACCTGTACGGCGTCTCGGAGGCTTCGGCCGCGGCGCGCGATGCGGGCGGTGTTTTGATCAACGGCCGTGAGATGGTCGATGCCCAGAAATGGTATCAGGCGATCGGCTCGCAGTCGGGTTTGCCGCAGTATTATCTCTATTCGGCGACGAATGTCCGCTTGCAGGAGTTGTCGCTGGGTTACACTTTCCCGCGCAAGTGGTTCCGCAATAAGCTGGGGCTTACCGTGTCGTTCGTAGGGCGCAATCTGTGGATGATTTACTGCAAAGCGCCGTTCGACCCCGAAGCCGTCGCTTCGACGGGGCTGAACTATCAGGGTATCGACTACTTCATGATGCCCTCGATGCGCAACCTCGGTTTCAATGTCAAATTCCAATTCTAAAGCGCAGCAACCATGAAAAAGATGAATAACAGATGGCAGTCGGTGCTGCTTTCACTGGCGCTGTTCGGATTGGCAGCCTGCACCGGCGATTTCGAAGACATCAACCGCAATCCCAATCAGGTTACGGACGACCAGATGGATGCCCTGAATTATAAGACCGGAACGAAGTTCAAAGCTCTTCAAAGTCTTGTGATTCCGGTGCAGGAGCATATGTACCAGTTCAACGAATCGCTTTCGGGCGGGCCGTTCGGCGGTTACATCGGTGCTACGGTCGATACATGGCAGACCAAGTTCGAGACCTATAATCCCTCGGCCGACTGGCGCAAATGGCCTTTCGCCAACGTCATCACCGAGACCTATACCCCCTATAAGGGCATCGTCAACGGCACGGAAGACGAAGTGGCCATCGCTTTCGCCCGCCTGTTGCGAGTGGCCATCATGCACCGTGTGACGGACTCCTACGGTCCGATTCCCTATTCGAAGCTGGAGAGCAACGAGTCGGTCTATGTGGAGTACGATTCGCAGGAGGCGGTCTATACGAAGATGTTCGAGGAGCTGGACGAGGCTATCGAGATACTGGGCCGCAACACGACGCTCCCGGCCGAAGCGTGGAGCCGCTACGACGGCGTCTACTACGGCAATATCGCGCAGTGGCTCAAATATGCCAATTCGCTCAAGTTGCGCATGGCCATGCGTTTGTCGTATGTGAAGTCCGACGTCGCCCGTGCGAAGGCCGCCGAGGCTATTGCCGGGGGTGTTATCGAGGCTAATGCCGACAATGCGGCGATGCACGCCGCGGAGAACCGCACGACGCTCATCTACAACGACTGGGGCGACCACCGTGTCGGAGCCGACATCCTCTGCTACATGAACGGCTACAAAGACCCGCGTATGGAGAAGATGTTCCTTGCGAATGATGTCGGCGACTATGTGGGTATCCGTATCGGCATCGATGTGACGAGCAAGTCGCAGGCCATGTCGAAGTATTCGAATATGATCGTTGCGAGCGATACGCCCTATTTATGGTTCAATGCCGCGGAAGCGACCTTCCTGCATGCAGAGTACGAACTGCGCTGGGGATCGGCCGAGACGGCGAAGACGCTCTATGAGCAGGCTGTCCGACTTTCGTTCGAGGAGCGGGGAGCATCGGGGGCAGACGCCTATTTGGTCGACGCCACGAAGAAGCCTGCACCCTATACCGATCCGCTGGGCAACTACAGCGCATCTGCCCGGAGCGAAATCACCGTTCCGTGGGAAACGGCGACGGACGGCAGCGATACGGAGGCCGTTCAGGAGCGCAACCTCGAACGCATCATCGTGCAGAAGTGGATCGCTATCTTCCCGTTGGGAGTCGAAGCATGGTCGGAACACCGCCGTACGGGGTATCCGAAACTGCTGCCTGTACCTACCGACAAATCGGGAGGTTCCGTCAATGTGGAACAGGGCGCACGCCGTCTGCCTTACCCTGTCGAGGAGTACCAGCAGAACAACGCCAACCTTCAGGCGGCCATTCAAACGCTCGGTGCAGAGCAACAGAACGGCGACCGTTCGGGCGACGTCATGGGAACCCGCGTATGGTGGGATTGCAAACCGTATAACAAGTAATCGCTATGAATATGAAACCAAACCGAATGATACGTTTCCTCGCTTTTTGCGCTGCCGTCGCAACGTTTGCGGCCTGCAACGACTGGACGGAGATGGAAACGGTGGACAGCAAGGTGGAAAAGCCCTGGGAGCAGGATCCGGCACTATGGGCCGAATACACCGCGGCGCTGAGGGCCTATAAACAGTCAGAACATTTCATTGTTTATGCCCGTCTGCACAACTCGCCCGAGAAAGCATCGAGTGAGCAGGATTTCATGCGCTGCCTCCCGGATTCGCTGGACATCGTGACGCTGACCAACGCCGATAACTTCTCGAAGTTCGACGCCGAGGATATGGACGTCATGCGCGAGAAGGGGACGAAAGTACTTTATCAGGTCGATTATGCCGCACGCGCGGAAGAGTTCGTCGATATGCAGGCGCTCGATGCCTATCTGGATCAGGTTGTCGCCGCCGTCGCCGCCAACGGCATGGACGGCTACTCGTTTACGACCAACCCGCTGGCGACGGATGCCACAGCCCGCATCGTCGAGAAACTTGCTGCGGCGAAATCCGAGGGCCAGCTCCTCGTCTTCGAGGGCAACCCGCTGTCGCTGGCTGCCGCCGACCGTCCCAAGGTCGATTTTATTGCCCTCGATACGGAGAAACTCGAAAATGTGCAGGAGGTGAAGCTCCAGGTGCTGAATGCCACGGGGTATGCCGGTATCGCGCCGGAGAAGCTGCTGCTGGCGGCCGAGATCAGCGCACCCCTGCTGGATGAGGATCGCACGGAGTTCGCGGCCGTCGATGAGATGTCGCGCCGCGTCATCGAATTCGGCCCGCTGGGCGGTCTGGCAGCTTACAACATTTCCGGAGATTACTATCATGCGGAGATGAACTACCAGACGATCCGTGGGGCGATCCAGACGTTAAATCCCGCTAAATAGTGAACGCCATGAAAAAATACGGAAAATATCTGATTGCAGCCGTCGCGGGGCTCGTGTTTTTCGCGGCCTGCGATAATTATGAGGCCGACGACCACAAGTTCGGAAACGCCGTTTATCTCGACGTCGCGGAAACGAACGAGGTGCAGTTTACGACCTTCGGCAACAATAAACCGACTTACGACTGCGCCTTGCAGGCGGAGCTGACCTATCCTGCGGGACAGGATGTGGCGGTGACGCTCACGGTCGACCCGTCGCTCGTCGGGACGTACAACGCCCGCTACGGTACGCAGTGGCCGATGCTCGATGCCAAATACTATAAGCTGTCGGCCGAGAGTGTCACGATCGCCGCGGGAAAAACAACCTCGGATGTCGTGACCCTGCAATTCAAGGAGCTGATGGGCCAAGGCGAGGAACAGACGGGAGCGCTTCCTATCGACGAAACCTATCTTGTCCCCGTGCGCATCGGCCATGCCTCGATGGACGTGCTTCACGGTTCCGACGTCGCCTATTATGTCGTGAAACGATCCTCGGCCATCACCGTCGCAGCGCAGCTCACCGACAACTGGATCGAGTTCCCGACCCTCGACAAGTATTCGGAAAGCAGCAAGGCTTGGAACGGTCTGACGGCCGTGACCTACGAGGCCCTTATCTACCTCGACGATTTTGCGACGAGCAACGCTACGGGCAGCCCCGTCAACATCTCGTCCATCATGGGTGTCGAGCAGTATCTGCTGCTGCGTATCGGCGACACGAATTTCGAGCGTCAGCAGTTGCAGTTCGACGGATCGGGTGCCGGCTCGTCCTTCGGGAAGATTCCCGGACGCGATGCGACGAAGAACCTCGAAAAGGGGCGCTGGTACCATGTCGCCTGCACATATGACCAAGCGGCGCGTACCGCACGCATCTATGTCGATGGCCAGATTCAGAGCGAAGCGACCGATGTCGGCATCTCGGCGCAGAGCAAGAAGAACCAGATCAATCTGGCCATGCGGGCGCTCTACGACCTGTGGAATACGGCTCCCGACAACGAAAAACCGCAGTACGAGACCGACGACACGGGTTACAACAAGCTGGGCGAGGCTTACCAGTTCTTCCTCGGCCGCTCCTACGACGATTACCGTCCTCTGAACGGCAAGATCGCCGAAGCACGTGTCTGGTCGGTGGCCCGTACGCCCGAACAGATCTGGGACAATATGTACGAAATTCAAAACCCGCAGGACGATCCGACGCTTCTTGGCTATTGGAAGTGCAACGATGCCTCGGGCAATACGGTCAAGGACTATTCGATGTACCGCAATGACGGCGTAGCCAAGTACGATATTATCTGGCCGCAGGGCATCGAGATTCCGAAACTTAACGAAAACAACGAGTGATTATGAAGACGATTTTTAGTTTGCAAACGGGAATTGCGACGCTTCTCTGTACGGCGGCACTCGCAGGCCTTATGGCCTGCGACGCCGACACCGTAGAGCAGCAGGGCGGGAAACTTCCCGACAAGGAACCGTTGGAGAATATCTATGGAAGGTTGCGTAGCAGCAGTATGTCCGACGACAAGGTTCGTATTCGGATGACGGAAGGATCCGGGTTCGTAACTTCCAACTTCTATTACCAGTTTTCAAAAGCGCCGGCTTCGGAATTATCCCTCGACGCATGGATCGACGGTTCGCTGCTCGATGGGTGGAACGAGGCGAACGACGAGCAGCGAACGTTGCTGCCCGAAGGCAATTATGATTTTCCTGACGGCAAAACGCTTTCGCTCTCGGCAGAAAATCAGCGTTCTGCACTTAAACGTATCCGCTTCATGGCCGAGAATCTGGCTCCGGGCGAATATTATCTGCCGCTGACGGTGGCTGAAGAGGCCGGAACCGAGGAGCATCAGACAATCAATTATCTCATTTCAATTCGCGCACGACAACTCGGGGAGTACAAGCTCAATGCCGACCAGGTATTTGCCGTATTCTATCTCGACACGGAAAAATACCAGCCGTTGTTGGTGGATGAATACCTCATGTCCAAGCTCGATGCCAATACGTGGGAAAATGCGTGGAGCGAGCGGGAAGACGGCTTGCGGACGATCGGTAACATTGTCAATTTGAACAAGGTGGTATTGGATTACGATGCGGAGACGGGACGCGCCCTGTTGAATCTCGGAAACGACATGCGCTATGTCCTCGACCATATCGACAAATATATCAGGCCCTTGCAGGATAAAGGCCGTAAGGTCTGCATTTGTCTGGAAGGTGGCGGAACAGGGCTCGGATTCTGCAATCTGACCGACGCCCAGATTGTCGATTTCGTAGCCCAGGTGAAGACCGTTATCACGGAATACGCACTCGACGGTGTGAATTTCTGGGATCGCAATGCCGCCTACGGCAAGGAGGGAATGCCCGCCATGAACACGACCTCCTATCCGAAACTCATCAAAGCGATGCGGGAAGCGCTCGGCAATGACAAACTGGTGACGCTGACCGATTACGAAGCCCCCACCGAGTATTTCTGGGATACCGGGGCGACCGGAGGCATCGAAGTCGGGCAATACCTCGATTACGCATGGTCTGGGTATCTGGACAATGAGAAAAATGTTCAGATTGTCGATCCCTGGCATCAGGGGCAGCAATATGTCTCGACGGATCATCCCCGCAAGCCTATTGCCGGCCTCGATCCTGCGAAATACGGATGTATCAATATTCCGTGGTATCCGCAGGGCCCGAACACTATAAATGACTATTTCACCGATATTTTCTTCTGGCGTCAGGCAGGAAACAAGCAGAGCAATATTCTGGTTTTTGAAAGTCTGCGGACGCTTCTTCAGGATAATTTCGAAAGCACTTGGGCTAGCAGCATTCAGGTTGGATATACGTATTTTGCCGACGATGGCGCTTGGATGATCGAGGATACACCTTGGGGCCCCTCCATTATGAGCGATAATGAATATTCATTCGATACATCTCTTTTGGGCAAACTCCCGAATGGTGGTACAGGATATAACAAATGGTTAAAAGACTGGTAAACTTACAGGCATGCCTATTTCGGTCTAAACGACATATTCTTTAACCCTTAAAACTCATTGAATGACAGAAAAAACAAAAACCAAAACCCAAAATAAACCGATTAACCAGTTATTGATCCTTTAAAACTAAAAACGACTATGAAACGTTATTTTGAAATTTTTGCAGCCCTTTTCTTGGGTACTACGATGATGTTCTCGTGCCAGCAGGCCGAGGAGCCGACGATGGATCAGGGCACAGTTCCCCAAACCCGTGCTTACGGCGATACGCCCGTGGTGGCCATCTATGTCGAGACCAACGACACCAACCCGCTCAATGCCGGAGATTACATGCTCTCCAACGGCAAACCCTTTGCCGGTATCGTGGAGCTGTTTGCCTCGAACATCCACAAGCGGACGGTGAACGGAGTGGTAGAGCCTACGCTCTTCCTGAATGACAAGATGACCAACCTGCTCGAAAACGGCGGTTATCAGACTTACGTGAAACCGTTGCAGGACAAGGGCATCAAGGTGCTGCTGACCGTGCTGGGCGACTGGCAGGGCATCGGTGTCGCCAACATGAACGATACCCAGACCACACAGTTCGCCAAGATCCTGGCCCATGCTGTGGAAAAATACGGTCTGGACGGAATCGGATTCGATGATGAGTATGCTAATTATTCGTCTACCAATTCTACTTCGTACAGCGAAATCATCACCAAACTCCACGCGCTGATGCCGGCCGACAAACTCATCACCGTTTTCGACTGGGGGTATACCAACACGCTGAACAGCGAGGCTAAAGCCTGCATCGACTATGCGTATCATGGCTATTTCGGTTCGAGCTTCATGACATCCGGTCTGGTGGACAAAACCCGCTGGTCGCCGGTATCGACGAATCTCGGCTCTGCTCCCAACGCAGCGACGCTGAATTCGCTGGCCAAGCGTGCCAAAGCCCAGGGCTACGGCGCATTCATGTTCTTCAACCTGCGTCGCAGCAGCAACGTTAATCCGCTTAACGGATTCAACGCTACGGCAAGCGGGCTTTACGGTCTGACCGTTACCTGTGAGAACGGCGATCGCCCTCAAGACTGGACTTTTGTATCGTCGGGGTATGAGATCAACATGGACGAAGTGGAATAACATGATAGCGATGTGTTTGCATTGACCGATTCGGATTCGTTATATACCCGAAAGTGACCGATTCCAGACCCGCACATCCGCAAACAGGTGTGCGGGTTATTTTAACTGATGAAGGGATATGAAAACGTTCCCCCATCCGAAAGACGAATGGGGAAACAAAAACTACCGCAAATACATTGACCGATTCGAGTCGATATATACCCGTAAGTGACCTTTCAATTTAAAAACTCTCCGTGGCCGGTTTGTGATAGTATTTATTTAATAACGCACGAATTGATGAATTCGTATTCAAATTATATTTAGTTGGTACAATAATAAGTTGAGATAGTATAAAATAAGCACGGACTCAACCTATTGACACCTGAGGAATGCTACAACCCGATGAACAGATAGGAGAGCCCGTGCTGTTTTTGCACGATTCTCCTATCATCCCGTCCATCTTGTCTTGGTAGCATTTTCAGGTGTCGATGACAGGATTCGACAGCTATTCGCTGTTTTGCAAAGATAAGAAAAATTATCCAACAGATACTTTGTGAATACGAAAAATACACATGATTCTGCAATACGGAGATCTGTCTTATGAAAACGCTTATTCATACCCGTATATACGCGTTGCTAACTCAAAATGAATCGAATCCGTCGGAATTAGCCCATGCATACGAAGAGTTTATCGGGACGATGACCGAGATGGTTGCTAATTTCGATAACCGGGATGATATTTTGAGAATACTGTATTACAGCCGGGTTGAATTCGACGTATTGTCCCATCCATCGTTTAATCGATATTCGAACAATGTTTTAAGGACGACGTTCATCTATAAAATCATGTATATTCTGGATTGCGAAATCAATATCGTCAGCAATAGTACGAAATATAGCTCGAACCAAGACTATTCGTTCCCTTTATCCTATCAGGACGGCGAGTTGCTGTGGACAGGGACGCAGCAAGAGCTGCTGGAGCTTGCCGTTGCCCTTCATAAAAACGGGATTATCATGTACGGCAACCGCAAGGCGCGTTTCATCGAGATCGTCCGTGCCTTGTCTTCTACATTCCATATCACGATCAACGATGTCTATGTCAAGAAAACCAGGATGCTTGACCGCAGCACGGCGGTCACACCTTTTCTGGATAAATTGAAAAAAGCCTATGAGCAAGTCGTCGAAAGACACCTGCGATAGAGAGAGCGGAGACCTGTCAAGGACGAGAAAATCAGAAAGTTTTTCTCCGTTTGCAAAATTTCAACAGTTTATTTTTCAGTTGATTATATTTTCATACTTTACAAAAAACTTTTTGATTTTTCCCGAGAGGCATCCGGAAAAGTGTACTTTTCAGTGATTTTGTATTATACATTTGCAGCAGAAAGCGACGCATAGTGCATCGCTGCATTCAAAATCCAAATAACATGAAAAACATCCTTTTAGCCGTTGCAGTCTTCGCTGCCGCATCCGTTTCCTGCAACAAGGAGACCGAAGTCGTACCTTCCCCCAATTCTTTCACCGATGGGGCACGTATCGCACTTACGCTTACCGATGATGCCGCCGACACCCGCTCCTTCTTCGATTCGACAGCCTCGGCCGAGGCATGAGAGTCTTCGTTGTCGTCACTGTCGATTTTCGTCTTCGATAATGCCGACAACTTCGTTATTCGCCGGGATTTAACATCCAGCGAACTGGCCGCGAAATCGGCGACATTCTCCCTACCTAAATCTCTTGCCAGCACCCCCTGTTCATTCTACGCCATAGCGAACTACGACGCCTCGTCGGCTAAGACCCGGACGGCCCTTACGGCCCTTGTGGAGAAGTCGGCCGCCGACTATAACGGCACCTTTGCCGAGGTGTCCACCGCAGCCAAGCGTTCGGGCGGCTTCGTGATGTCGGGCATGAAATCGCAGACCGTCGGGGCCGTGAACTCCACGACCAATGTCGGCATCACGCTCAAACGCACTGTCGCTAAAGTAGCCCTTCAGACGACCATCGCCCCGTCGTTCGCCGACAAATATGCCGGAACGCTTACCATCAACTCGGTAAAACTCTCCAAAGCCGCCTCGCAGTCGCTCGTCGTGGCCGGAACGCCGACACCCGGGGCCATGACCTTCAGCCACACGCAGACTCCCGCCACGGCTTCGGGAAAATGCAATGCGCTGTTCTACTGTTTCGAGAATGGAGCTTTGCCCGCGGGCAGCCGCGTTCTGCTGGAAATTAACGCCACATACGATTCGGACGGCAGCACCTCGACTACGGACGACCGCTCGGAGGTGACCTATTCGGTCGAGTTGACGGGTAAGGCCGCGGGCGAGATTCTCCGAAACGGCTACTACCGTGTCGCGGCCAATATCACGGGCCTTGTAGGTCAGGAGTGCGCCGTATCGGTCACCGTCGCCGATTGGGAGACGCCCGTGACGCAGAACGTCGAGCTGGGGGCATAGCCCTCTTGTTTTGGCAGCTCCCGTCCCTCGCGGGCGGGAGCTTTTTTCAATCCCTTTTTCAGATTTTTCCGACTATGAAAAAATATCTGTTGATACTCGCTGCCATCCTGTTGCTGTGGAGTTGTATCGCCGAGGACAGGACAGAGTGTACAAATCCCCGCGGTGTCTTTGTCAGCCTGACGGTACGGCCCGAAAGAATGTCCTCCGTAACCCGCTCTGCGGATGAAACGGCCATCCGCGACCTGAACCTCTACCTTTACGACGATAACGGCAATGTTGTCCTGCACCGTTACCAGACCTCTGCGACGCTGCGTTTCGAATGCCTGCCGGGCGACTATCGGATGTGCATTGCCGCCAATCTGGGCCGCGATCTGGGCGACAATCTTACCGTTACACACGCCGACAAGTACGACGTATTGCCTATGGCCTATGAGGGCGATATAACGATAATTCCCTCGGCAGACGGGATGCTGACGCTGCTTGCCGTCGAAGTACAACGCTGCGTGTCGAAAATCTCCTATAACATTACCGTTACTCCGGCCGTTGCCGACATCGAACTGCGCTCCGTGCAACTGTTCTCGGTACCGCGTTCTGTATCCGTGTTCGATATGGCGGCCGCACCGTCGGATGCTCCCGACGACTATACGGATTGTCCGGAGGTGGGACTTTCCGGACAACAGGCCGCAGACGACTGCTATCTGTTACCCAATATGCAGGGCATGGTGGCGGCCATTACCGACCAACGGCAGAAGCACCCGGAGAATGCCCCTGCGAATGCCTCGTATCTGCTGATCCGCGCCGTGCGCGGGTCGAAAATATTGGCTTATTATATTTACCTCGGAGGAAACAACACCTCGGATTTCAATGTCCGGGCCAACGCGCATTACCGGCTCAATATCTCGATCTTGGGCGACAGCGAGGTCGATACCCGCATTAGCTGCTATGCCGTCAATGTCCATGACACCTACGAAGAAAACTCGGTCGGCGGATATTGCACCTACAATCCGTTGCAGATGCTTGCCGTGGAGATCGACGGGAGTCCCGCACCCCTGACGCTTCGGGGACGTATCGGTGTCGCGCAGGGCAACGCCGGAGCGTTCTGTCTGAACGGCTCTCCCGTAGGCGAAGGCCGCGACCTTACGCTTCCGGAACAGCCCGGCCCCAATGTCTTCGGCGTGAACTACGCTCCGGGAATCTATACGACAGTCAATTCGCAGGTGGTCTATACCGTCACGGTCGAGGATGATGCGGGATTTGCACAGTCGTTCGACATCAGACACCGCTTCGCCAACCGTCTCGACGTATATATTCACCCCGCGACGGCTGAAAACGGAAACGGTACGGTAACCGTCGCCGGAGCGTTGTATGACGCTGAAACTTCTTCCCTGACGCACGACCGGGTCGTCCTGTGCCATGAAAAGGGATGCACGCTGACAGCCCTGCCCGAAGCCGGATACCGCTTCGAGGGATGGTATTCGGCAGCCGACTACAAGACACGGCTTTCGATATCGGCCTCGTATGCCTATGTTCCGACCTCGCCCGAAGCCGCGATCTTCCCGAAATTCACGGTCAATACCCGGCCGCTCGACGACGGGGGCACGGCCAACTGCTATATCGCGCCGGAATTGAATACCTCCTATTCGTTCGACGCTACGACGATGGGCAACGGCCGTGCAACGACGAATATCGTCCCGAAGAGACTTGCGGGAGCCGAGGCGAAAGTCCTCTGGGAAACGGGCACGATCCGTGGCGCGATCGTCGAAAGCGCGGAGCTGACCGGCAACGGACGTATCGTCTTCCGAACCGGCATGACCTATGGCAATGCCGTAATCGGACTTCTCGACAGCCGCGGGGTATGCATATGGTCGTGGCACATCTGGTCGGTGGATTACGATATCGAGGCCACGGCCCAGACCTATGCTTCGGGAGCCGTCTTTATGGATCGCAACCTCGGGGCCCTGGCTACGGACTGCACGCAGGCCGCTGCCAAAGGACTCTATTACCAGTGGGGCCGCAAAGATCCGTTCCCGTATCCGGCGCTGGCCACGGACGCCTACACGCAGGCTCCGACCGTCTATGCTCCGGGATTCGAGTATGCTGAAAGCAATCCCCGAACCTCCGGAACCGAATCGCCTTACGACGTGATGACCCTCGAATGGGCCACAGCGCATCCAACGACCTATATGGACGGTGTATTTTACGAGGATTGGGAAGAGTGGACGTCGGTCGCCGACTGGCTCTACGACCACCACCCGAACCTCTGGGGCAACGTCACGACCGGGAAGAACAATATCAGCCGCACCAGCCATAAATCCATTTACGATCCATGCCCTCCGGGATGGAAAGTGCCCGGTGCCGAGGATTTTGCGGAAATAGAGCGGATAGGCGTATCGACACCTTATTACATTACAATCCGCTGTAACAGCACGCAGACAGCGAAGATACCTTTGGGCGGAACATTCTACGAAGGACGTTACGACCGCAACGGGTCGCTCGGAAGGCTCTACACGAACGCTCCGTATTATCTTCATTGGAGAGACTCGACCGGCGTGTTCCATGACGTAGCCTGCACCTCGATCCTATTCGATACGAGCAACTACCCGCCGTTCGTCAATACGACGGATTTTTACCGCTATGCCGCCAATCCGGTGCGCTGCATCCGGGAATAAAACCGAATTAACTTTCAACAATGAACAAACAACGAATCATACTGTTCCTGCTGCTGTCGGCGGCCTTGTGGGGGCTGCCCCGCAGGGCTTCGGCGCAGATCTTCGCCGTGAGGGCCAATGCCCTTGCGGCATGCAGCGCGACGCTGAACGTCGGGGCCGAAACGGCCCTGACGGACAACTGGTCGCTGGAGCTGTCCGGCTATTGGAATCCGGTGAATACCGCATCCCTCTCGATGAACTTCCACGCCGTACAGCTCGGCGGCCGCTACTGGTTCTACGAATCCTTCGTCGGGCACTTTCTCGGGCAGCACCTCACTTATGCCGACTACGACCTCGGAAGCCGGACAAAACGCTATAAGGGCAATGCCTACGGTCTTGGTGTCAGCTACGGATATGCGTGGATGCTCTCGAAACGATGGAATATCGCCCTCGAAGCCGGCATAGGGCTGTTCCATACCGAAGACACACGCCGCGACCCGACCGTCTCTGACTGGGAGGATGAATACATCTACCGTTACCGACGCTGGACGCTGGCGCCGACAAAACTGGAAGTCTCATTCTCTTATATCTTTTAGCCATGAAGATATGCAATAAGATATTGCAGATAGGTCTGCTGTCGGCAGCGCTCGGAAGCCTGTTCGGCTGCTCGGTAGCCGGACGGCTTCAGCGGCAGCAGGCGACGGCAGGTTTGGCGCAGCTTACCCGCGCCGAGCGGCAGGAGCGGCAGCAGGACTCCCGCCTGCAGGTCGTAAAACTCCAGCGTGACAGCAACACATTCTTTCTTGCACTCGTGGATACGCTTGCCGACGGAGAACGCGTGATGGCGCTTCAGATCGAGCAGGTGACGGTCGTGGCGAAGATGCGGTCTATTCCCGAACGCAACGGGCGCGTCGTGCTGGATTTCATCGTGACGCTGCCCAAGCAGTTGTTGGGCAAGAGCCGCAGCGTCGTAATCACACCGATACTTCACAAACCCGACGAATCCGTGGCGCTCGAAGATCTGATGATCCGCGGCGGACGGTTCTCGCTGCTGCAAGAGCGCGACTACTGGCAGTACGAAACCTATGTCGAACGCTTCCGCCCCGATACCGTGGGGCGTGAGGCGGCCTTCAACCGCTTCGTGAAGTTTCCCTATCCCGAAGACGTCCGGCTCGATTCACTGGTCGAAGGACGAAGCACCGTCACGTATTACTATTCCCAAGCAGTGAAAACCGACGAGACCTCGAAAAAGATGCTGGTAACGCTTCAGGGGCAGGTCTTGGCTGTGGACGACAGCGCCTACCGTCTGCCGCCGTCCGATACGTTGAGCTACGTCGTATCTTCGATGCTCTCCTTCGTAGATACCGTGCCGAGGTATCGCATCAAGGTCATCGACAAGTTCGTGACCGTCGAAGACCGCAACTACATTCAGTTCTTCGTGGGAGATACCCGCGTGGTCGATACGCTGGGCGACAACCGGCGGCAGTTGGACAAGATCGCCGGCCTGATGCGGCGGATCGTCGAACAGCAGGAGTTTTACGTCGATACCATCACGCTGACGGCAGCATCGTCTCCGGAAGGAGCCTACGCTTTCAACGACCGTCTTTCGCAAGGAAGGGCCGCGGCGCTCAAACGCTACCTCGTCCGCCGATACGGCAGAAGCATCGACACGATGCTCACCGTGCGGTGGGTGGCCGAAGACTGGGCGGAACTGACGAACCGCATCCGAACAGACCGGGAGATCGTAAACCGTGACGCCATTCTGGAGCTGATCGCCGCGGAGAAGAATCCCGACCGCAGGGAGCAGGCCATCCGGCTGCGGTTCCCGAAAGAGTATGCCTATATCCGTTCGGTGATCTATCCGCAGCTGCGGGCCGTGAATTTTCGCTACAGCCTGCGCCGCAAAGGGATGGTCAAGGACACGATACACACCACGGAGCTGGATACGGCCTATGCCCGCGGCGTGGAGCTGTTGCAGAAACGCAAATACGCCAAAGCCTTGTACATTCTCAACGACTACAACGACCGTAATACCGTCGTGGCGCATCTGTCGCTGGATCATAACGAGCGGGCGATGGAGCTGTTGGCAACGATGCCCAAGGATGCCGTGACGGAGTATCTGCGGGCCATCGCCTGCTCGCGGCTGGGACGCAAAGCGGAAGGCCGGGAGCATTTCCTCGAAGCATGCCGCTTGGACGGGCGTATGGAGTATCGGGGCAATCTCGATCCGGAGATTGCTGAACTCTTAAAACAATAGTCATGCGGATCGGACTGGTGGATGTGGACGGGCACAACTTCCCGAACATAGCGCTGATGAAACTTTCGGCATGGCACAAGTGCCGGGGCGATACGGTGGAGTTCGCCGATCCCGCGGCGAGGCGTTATGACAAGGTCTATATGTCGAAGGTCTTTACCTTTTCTCGGGATTGCACCGACCGTTACGATTGCGAGGTCGTGCGTGCCGGGACGGGTTACAGGGACTATGCGACGATTCTTCCCGAAGAGATCGAACATATATGCCCGGATTACTCGCTTTATGGGGTCAAAGAAGCCTATGGGTTTCTCACGCGCGGATGCGTGAACCGCTGTTCGTGGTGCGTCGTGCCCCATAAGGAAGGTGAAGTCCGGGCACACGCTGACATCGAAGAGTTTCTCGACGGGCATAAGCATGCTGTACTGCTCGACAACAATGTCTTGGCTTCGGAGTGGGGACTTATGCAGATCGAGAAGATCGTCCGCATGGATATCCGGGTAGATTTCAACCAAGGACTCGATGCCCGGCGTATCGCCCGCACACCGGAGATCGCTGCGCTGCTCGCACGGGTCAAATGGATACGTTTTCTGCGCATGGCCTACGACAGCCGTGCCATGCAGGACGACGTTCATAAAGCCATAGAACTCCTCCGTAAGCACGGCGTTCCGGCCCGGAGACTATTTTTCTATGTGCTGATAAGGGATGACACCGAAGATGCGCTCGGACGTATCCGGGAGCTGAAAGCGTTGGGGTGTCAGCCTTTCGCGCAGCCGTACCGGGATTTCGAACACGAGGGGAAACCCTCGTGGGAGCAATGGCGGCTGGCCTACTGGTGCAATCGCAAACCGCTGTTCCACTCCGTGGATTATGAGGAATACCGAAAAAAACGAACTTAACAATCGAACTTATGAACAGACTGAAAATCAAATATGCCGTCGCGTACGGCTTTCTTGCAACAACGGCGGTCGCGCTTATCGCATCGCTATTTACAGGCTGCCATGTCTACGAACATGAAGAGGTGGAAATTATCCGCTGCCCGGTGATCGAAGCCGATACGATCGACATTCCCGGCTGGGATAAGGAAATCGCAACCCCCGAATTTTAACCGCTGTCACGATGAAAAAACTGTTGATTTGGCTCCCGGGCATGCTTTCGATGCTCGCAGCCTGCACCGAAGCGGTAGAGATACCGGCTCGGGCGCCCGAAAAACAATCGCCCGTCAGGGTCGAACTGCATCTGACGACCGAGCAGCAGGCCGCCACCCGCGCAATGGACGAAAATTGCATTCGGGATGTAAATTTATACCTGTACGGAGATACAGAATATCATTTTTATTTCCCCTCCGTTTCCTCGCCGCTGGTGTTCAACGTCCTTCCCGGCAATTATCGGAGTTATGCGATTGCGAACGCCGGACAGGATCTGGGAGATAAAAATGCGTTCAAGATCCAGTTTTACGAAACAGCGGTAGACGTGATGGAGTCTTCGGACGCTATCCCGATGACGGATCGGGGAACATTGGCGGTCGATGGCGCTGGCCGGTGTACCCCCTCATCGCTTCGCGTAACGCGCAGTGCGGCGAAGATCGCCTATACCATCGAGGTCGCCGACGCCGTCGCACCGTCGCTCCGTCTTCGCTCTGTGCAGTTCTGCAATCTGCCGCTGACGATACGTCCCTTCGATTCGGGCAGTATTTCTTCGACGGTCGAGGCGAACTACTATGACGGCGAGGCGATGCCTGTCGGCAATGAACGGAGAACCGCGGGTACAGCGTATCTTTTCGAGAACTTGCAGGGCTCGGTAGACACGATCACCGACCAGAAGGACAAGTGCCCTGAAAATGCTCCGGCCTGTGCCACCTACCTGCGGATTCTCGCGGAACGGAGTGCGGACAAAGCCCTTGTCGAATACATCGTTTATCCGAGTGAAAATAACACGTCGGATTTCAATGTCCGCCGAAACACGTGGCATAATCTGGAGCTTGTTATCAGGGGCGAAAATGAGATCGACAACCGGGTTCTCGTCTACGACGGTCTGTATTACGGAACGGCGAACTGCCATATCTGCACCGGCGATCAGGTTACGTTCGATGTTACCCCGTATCGCACGTCTCGCAGCCGCAATTACGCCTATCTGGGAATCGAGGCGGGCGATGAATACGCTCCGGCATCCGCCGGGCTGCTGTGGCAGGACAACAAGATCGTGACGGGATTCACGCTTGCGGACAACCGTCTTACGGTGCGCACGAACGGTCAGCGGGGCAATGCGCTCGTCGCGGTGTACGATGCTGGCGGGACGATTCTCTGGAGCTGGCATATATGGTGCCTGCCCAACGATCGACCGCAGGACGACCGGTATACGAACCGAGCGGGCGAACAGTTCCTTGTCATGGATCGGAATCTGGGAGCCATCGGTACGGATTTGAAAACCCGCTACGGACTGGTCTACACATGGGGGCGCAAAGATCCCTTTACGTCGAACGAGGTCTACAACGCCGCAGGACGTAAGGATCGGTTCATAAACCATTGGCCGACAATCTACACCTCGAACGGATCCGAAGCCAAAACATACGATCTGACCTATATGACCCGGCACCCGACGACGTATGTCTATACGGGGTGGTACGCCAAACTTTATACCTATTACGACAATGCCCTTTGGGGCGATCCCGCGCCTGTGGACACTTACGGTTGGGCGAGTGCGAAAAGCGTGTATGACCCCTGTCCCGAAGGGTACCGGCTGCCGAGCCGTTATACATGGACGGCTTTCGAGAATTACGTTTTTCCCGGAGAACCATATGTGGTCGGAGCGTTCGACAACGGCTATTGGTTCCAGCGCTTCAGGGGAGATACGAAGGGGACGTTTTATCCCGTACCGGTCGGGAACGACGATTTTCGGCTGGATCGTGACGGCGTTGCCGTCATGCTGACCGGAGCGGCGTCCGAACCGACATCCGCTACGCCGTATCCGACCGTCTATTTCAAATTCGAGATCAACAGCGGGTGGACGAACTTCGAAGGCGGAAAAGGCAAAGGGCTGGTGCGTTGTGTCAGGGAATAGATATTATTTCCGATTCTGTCTTGTAAAATCCTCTGAAATTTACCGTTCATGTCCCGAATCGCAGATTTTTTAGACCGCCTCATGAGGCGCAAGGTTCCGGCGAGTGTTTTCGTTACGATGAATCCGCAGATGCAGGCCGTGCGTATCGCCGTCCGAGAAAACGGACGTCAGTCTTTCGAAGATTATATACGCGAACAGGTTGCCGCCTGCTCCCGTTCATCGGTCGTTCCCGACCACACGCTGCTGCATCTGACCTTTCCCGACAGCAAAGCGATTCCGTCGCGCCGAAGTACGACGAACGAGTATTTTTACGGGAAGCTGGCTCCGGCTTTTATCCGGCAGGATATACACCCCGAGCCGGCCGTTTCGCTCCGGGATGCGGCTTTCGCACTCTCGAAAGGTCTTTCGCCCCTCTCTCCGGCAGGGCGGCGGGAACAGCTGATGCGCGATTCCGAATACCGGAGATTTACGATGCATTGTGCCCGTACGGCGCCCGACGATGCACCGCTCTATCGGGCTGTAACCTCTTCACAGGGAACTTATCTCTTCAGCGATACGCCCAAGGGCCGGCGGGCCATGTACTGCTATATGCAATACATGACGGATCGTTTCTTCGGAATGCGGACTGATGCAGATACGCTGAAAATCTATGAATTGAAACATTTGCTGCCCCGAATCGCCGCGATGGCGGACAAGTGTATCGACAAATTCGTGAAAAGCGATCTGAAAAGCGAGTATCCGGGACTGGAGAGATCCCGATACAGTTTTACCGAGGAGAAGTGGATTCCGACATCGGTACTTTCGGAAGGCATATGTTCGGCAGCATATTCCATATCGCCGTGCTACGAGGACTTCGAGAGGTTCGTTGCCGGGAACCGGACACAGGTATCGTCAGGCAATCACGATCTCGCAACGCTGTTGTATATCGCGGAAAACGGGTACGCCGCATCTGTAGCCGACGACGGGTTGCATCGTTTCAGACATCGGGAGTTCTTCTCCGAGGTGGCGTCGAAACTCCGGGATTGCGACCGGGCGCGTATGGGAAACCGGCAATCGACGCACGACTTCGGGTACGGTGCCTTGCAGCAGCAGGCCCGTGAAATCGCAGCGGGTATTCTTCGCACGGAATACAACATTCAGAACGGGAGATTCCTGACGGAATACAAAGAGTCATCGCCGGATGCGAAACAGCATGTTTCCCTGCCCGGAACGGGCACCGTAACCAAAAGGCGGGAAACGGAACGCAGGCTGCGGCATTCCCGTCCTGTCAGCGGCAAACGTGCCGCAATAAAAATGTAACGAATATGCGGGAAGACCGGATACGAAGTATTTACCTGACGCTCGACTGAACGCTGCATGCCGTACGTTTCGCTGTCGGAACGAACGGCGAAGAGGGTTTCAGGCATCACATCTCCGAAGAGTTGAAAAAGACAACACCCGGACGGGCGCTCGAAAACCTGTTCTATCTGCAATACGATCTGCCTCCGGAAGCATCCTTCCATGCGACGACGGAAGAAGCGAAGCGGCCCGATGAACTATACATGCGGAAATTATTGCCGGAATTGACTCGTCTGAAGTTACAGCCCCGTCATGTCGTGGCGAATGACGAGGCGTATTATGCGGTGATGAAAGGCGTAATGCTCTTTACACCGGAAGCAGAAAAGCTGATGCTGACGGAGGATTACTTTTCGGTACGACGGCAAATCCGGCTGTGTGCACCGGATTTGAAACGACGAAATGAAACACGACGGCATCCGATGCCGGTGCTTAAATTATACTAAATACTAATTCATAAAACATTCGACTTATGGAAGTAACCATGATGGAACACGATGCCTATCTGGAACTGAGAAGGCGTCTGTGCGGCCTGTCGGTCGCCGTAACGGAATTGTATCGTAAGGTAGCTCCGCCCACACGGGAGAAATGGCTCAGCACGCAGGAAGTATGCGAGGCGCTGCATATCTCGCAGCGGGCTTTGCAGAATTACCGCGATCGGGGAATCATCCCGTATTCCACGATAGGTTCCAAATTCTATTACCGGGAGACCGACGTCGAACGTGTCATCCGCGAAGCTTTGATCCGCAGATAGTATGTCGGACATTATTACGAAGCGATCCGAAGAGTTCAAGGAACTGACGGATTGGATGGTGCAAACCACGCGCGAGATCGAAACGGCCATGAAACATTTGCGGCCGACGATCGGTCAGGAGCATTATCTGACCGGAGATGAGATTTGCAGACGCTTCCATGTGTGCAAACGGACGTTGCAGACCTTGCGGGATACGAAAGCGATTCCCTATACGACGCTCGGCGGGAAAATCCTCTATCCCGAATCCGGTATCTTCGAGGTGCTGAAGAAAAACTACCGCGACTTCCGGCCCTGGAATAAGTAAACGAACGGCGACCAGACTGATCTGGTCGCCGTCCGTTTAGGGTTAAGCCTCTTTGGAAAGCAGCCGGGTCGTAGGCTGTGTGAGTTCATACAGATTGCCGATGCGCTGCGTAAGAAGACGTACGTCTTCCTTCATCTTGTTGGCGGTTAATTTGGCATAGATCTGAGTCGTCGTAATCTGCTTATGTCCGAGCATCTCCGAGACAGTCTCAATGGGAACGCCTTTCTCCAGCGTGACCGTCGTTCCGAACGTATGCCGACCGATGTGCGTCGATAGGTTTTTGGTAATGCCGCATTTTTGGGCAATACGTTTTATCGTTGTACACATACTTTTCCGATCTTTCACGGGAAAGACCCGCGTTTCGTCGATTTTACCCGGATACCCCCTATATCGTTCGATAAGCTCTTGCGCAATGGGCAGCAACATGATGTGATAAGGCGTACCGGTCTTCTGACGGCGATTGTAGATATATTGTTCTCCCGTCGGAGTTGTTACGATATGATCGTAAGTCAGATTCTTCAGATCTATATAAGCCAGTCCGGTGAAACAACAGAAAATAAACATATCCCGCACGGCCCGCTGCCGATGATAACGCAATTCTATATCCATAAGCCGTTGTATTTCTTCGTCGGACAGGAACATGCGGGGCTTATAATCCGGAGCACATTTGAACGCCAGAAAGGGATGACGGTCTATCCAGCCTTGCTCAACGGCTACATATAAAACACACTTCAACGTCTGGGTGCGTTTGAAAGCCGTTGTCTTGCCGCAATGTCCGTCTGAGAGCATCCATGCGTAATATCTTTCGATGAACGTGACATCCAACTCCTTCAAAGTCACATCTTCCAGTTTTTTCAGAACCAGATACCGCATCAGGCAACGGCGCTCTTCCATCAGCCTATCGTAAGTACGTTGCGCTCTGTCACGTCCGATTCTCGCTTTTATAGAATCGGCATGGTAGTCGAAAGCTGCGATAAGCGTTTTATATCGGTCGCCGAAACCATGGTAAGCATTCTTGACCTTATTGGCCGTGACATACGCATCACGGTCACTGATCGACTGATAGTGTTTGGCGATTTGAGCTTTGATGTTTTCAAGCATCTGGTGAATTTCGCGCGAAAGCGTATTTCGTTGCGATTTCAGATAATTGGTTTTCTCATCCCATAGTGCCGGGTCGATATTCAACTTGCAACTGAAACCGGCTTGCGTACCATTGACCGTGATGCGCCCCATGACCGGAACTTTCCCGTCTTTCGAGATTTTATCCTTTTTCAGATAAAACAGAACTTTGAACGTACTTTTCATAACTCAACAATTTTTAATGTGACAAAGGTATCGGTTGTTGAGTTCTCAAGAATTACGTATATTTGCGCAAGAAATTGTAATTCAGTCGCATATATGCTATTATAAAGCAATTCGACGGGGTTACGATTTGGTAACGAAACTCCCGTCGAATTCTACTTTTAATAGCCTTTGCATCCGAAATCCGTGTAAATAACGGAATTTTAATATATTGATTTTCGGTTATTTACATTTTGCCTATTCCAATTATAAAAAAACACTCATCCTTGAAAGGAGGGGCTTTCATTATGGGACTTCCGATGCAGATTTACTTCCGGCAGAAGTAAGTTCCCGGATGGAATTGCAGCCCAAGCGGCGGCCAACCCCGAAAAATCCCGTGCTCACAACCTCCCCAAACCCCTCCTTGAAAGGACGCCGTGCCTCACATTATGCTTTCCGCAGGGCCGTCGACCGGCTTTACGTCAAAAAAGGATTGACGACCCGGTTCACATATTTTTTCCGGAACTCGGACTCCCGGTACACGTAATCCACCGCCGTGAACCGGATTTCGTCCCCGGACTTGCTGATTCCGGACCGCAGGGCCTCTATCTTCCCGTCGCAACGCGCCCCGAGGCGGACGAAGCAGCCTTCGGCAATATCAAAAGCAAACTCCCGGATACCCCGGATCAGGACAGCGGGGTGCTGCAATTCCATTGCATCGGGAAATGTCCGGATCAGGACGGCGAACCCGACCTTCTCCACCTCCGTGACCAGCATGGCCGCAAAAAACTCACGGCTGAAATTCAAATCAATCATTGCAGGCTAAACTGTTTCAGCGAACGGTCCCGATTCCCGGAACCGCCGTTCCGTTTCTCAAAGATAACGCCCCGGACCGAAATATCCGCACATTCGGCCGGAAATTTTCAGTCCGCACGCCGTTCCGTCCGGGCACGATTTTGGCCATTATAGGTTTAAGTTATGGCACTATCAATATTATCCGCTTGTTATTCACAGAATTATATCATACATTTACAAGCAGGGAATCCGTCACAACCAAAAACAAAAGCCATATGGACAAAAAGAAACTGACAGCCGAAAACGGCCGGCCCATCGCCGACAACCAGAACATTCAGACAGCCGGGAAACGCGGCCCCGTAACCTTGCAGGACCCGTGGTTCCTCGAAAAACTCGCCCACTTCGACCGCGAAGTCATCCCCGAACGGCGCATGCACGCCAAAGGATCGGGAGCCTTCGGAACCTTCACCGTGATGCACGACATCACGAAATACACCCGGGCGTCGATCTTCGCCGAGGTGGGCAAGCAGACCCCGTGCTTCGTGCGCTTCTCGACCGTGGCCGGAGAACGCGGCGCGGCGGATGCCGAACGCGACATCCGCGGCTTCGCCATCAAGTTCTACACCGACGCCGGCAACTGGGACCTCGTGGGCAACAACACCCCGGTCTTCTTCCTGCGCGATCCGCTGAAGTTTCCCGACCTGAACCACGCCATCAAGCGCGACCCGCGCACCGGACTGCGCAGCCCGAACAGCAACTGGGACTTCTGGACGCTGCTGCCCGAGGCGCTGCATCAGGTGACCATCACGATGTCGCCGCGCGGCATTCCGGCCTCCTTCCGCCACATGCACGGATTCGGAAGCCACACGTACAGCCTCTACGACAAAGACAACCGACGCACGTGGGTCAAGTTCCACCTCCGCACCGAGCAGGGGATCAGGAACCTGACCGACGCGGAGGCCGAGGCCATCATCGCCAAGGACCGCGAATCGAACCAGCGCGACCTGTTCGAAGCCATCGAACGCGGCGACTATCCGCGCTGGCTGATGCAGGTGCAGCTGATGACCGAGGAGCAGGCCCGGACCTATAAAATCAATCCGTTCGACCTGACGAAGGTGTGGTATCACGGCGATTTTCCGCTGCACGACGTGGGCATTCTGGAACTCAACCGCAATCCGGAAAACTTCTACGCCGAAGTCGAGCAGGCCGCCTTCAACCCGATGAACATTGTCGAGGGCATCGGCTTCTCGCCAGACAAGATGCTGCAAGGACGCCTCTTCTCCTACGGCGATGCGCAGCGTTACCGCCTGGGCGTGAATCACAACCTGATTCCGGTGAACAAGCCCCGCTGTCCGTTCCACGCCTACCACCGCGACGGGCAGATGCGCACCGACGACAATTACGGCGCGACGACGCCCTACGAGCCGAACAGCTACGGCGAATGGCAGGACACACCGGCCCTCAAGGAGCCGCCCCTGGCCGTCGACGGCGCGGTCTACAACTACGACGAGCGCGAATTCGACGACGATTATTACACGCAGCCGGGCAAGCTGTGGCGGCTGATGACGCCCGCAGATCAGCAGGCGACATGCGAAAACACGGCGCGCGCCATGGGCGATTCGGAACTGTTCATCAAGCAGCGGCACGTGCGCAACTGCTACAACGCCGATCCGTCGTACGGCGAAGGCGTGGCCCGGGCGCTGGGCATCAGCCTCGCCGAAGCCCTGACGGCCGAAGACCCCGCGCATCCCGCATGGGATAAAAGATAAATCCGACCCCACCCCAGCCCTCCTTCAGGGAGGGAGATGGCATACGCTCCGGACGGCGGTACATTAGCGTATGTGATCACGCCCGGTAAAACGGAGGTAAACAAAAATTCCCGTCGTTGGTTCGACGGGAATTTTTGGTATTTATGCCTGCGGCGTCGGTTCGCCGCCCTGCGGCTTGTTGCCGCGGCCCCGATTGCGGCCTCCGCGGTGACGGCGGCGGTCGCGGGTCCCGCGGTTGCCTTCGCCACGGCCCGAAGCGTGGTCGCTGTCCGGCGAAGCGGGTTGTGCCGCGGCAGGTTCCGCAGCCGCAGTCGCAGCCGCCGGGCGTTCGCTGCGGCGGTCCCGGTCGTTACGACCCGAACGGTCGCCGCGTCCGCCGCGTCCGCGGCCCGAGCCGGAACGCCCTCCCCCGCTGCGACCTCCGCGCCCCCGGCCGAAGCGGCCGCGGTTCTCGTCGGGAGCGTATTTCGGGCCTTCGCCCACGCTCTCGGGCAGTTCGGCCTTGCGGATGTCCCGCTCGATGAATTTCTCGATCTGGTGGAACTTGCCCTGCTCCTCCTCGCTGACGAACGTCATGGCGGCGCCCGAAGCCGCCGCGCGGGCCGTACGGCCGATGCGGTGGATGTAGTCCTCGGGGTCGTGCGGCACGTCGTAGTTGAGCACCAGGCCGATGTCCTCGATGTCGATACCGCGCGCGACGATGTCCGTGGCGACGAGGATTTTCACCTTGTTGTTCTTGAAGTTGAGCATCACCTCCTCGCGCTGCGCCTGCTCCAGGTCGGAGTGCATGGCCGCAACGTCGAGTCCCATGCGCTTGAGTGTATGGGCCAGCTCCTTGACCTTGAGTTTCGACGACGAGAAGATGATCGTCTTCGAGTCGGTCGGCTCGGCGAACAGCTCGCGGATGATGCCCAGTTTCTGACGCTCGTAGCAGATGTAGGCCGACTGGTCGATGGCTTCGTTGGGTTTCGAAATGGCGATGTTGACCTCGGCGGGATTGCGCAGAATGGTCTTGGCCAGTTCGCGGATCTTCGGGGGCAGCGTCGCCGAGAACATGATCGTCTGCCGTTCGGCGGGCATGTAGGAGATGATCTTCATAATGTCGTCCGAGAAACCCATGTCGAGCATGCGGTCGGCCTCGTCGAGAATCAGGTATTCGACGTGCGAAAGATCGACGCCGCTGTTTTGCAGGTGGGCGATCATGCGGCCCGGAGTGGCGATCACCACGTCGGCGCCGTTCAGCATGCCGTTTTTCTGGATGTCCCAGCCCTTGCCGTCGCCGCCGCCGTAGACCACCGTCGTCGAGAGGGGCGCATAATAGGAGAAGCCCTGGAACTGCTGGTCGATCTGCTGCGCCAGCTCGCGCGTCGGCACGATGATCAGCGATTTCACCACGTTGTCGGGGTTGCCCTCGATGAGCAGTTTGTTCAGCAGCGGCAGCGTATAGGCCGCGGTCTTTCCCGTACCGGTCTGGGCGCAGCCGATAATGTCGCGGCCCTCCAGAATCACCGGAATCGTGTGCTCCTGCACAGGAGTCATCTCGTGGAAATTCATATCCTCAAGACCGTCGAGGATTTCATCCTCCAGGTCGAGTTCATCGAAACGCATAAAACAGAAATTTTTAATTCTTAATTTTTCACTTTTAATTGCACGGTCCGGAAATGACATCTCCGAATAGCGTGGCCGGCGTGCAGCCCGTGATGCGAACCCACACATAGTCGCCGACCCGATGATCCCCGCGGTCGAAAACCACCACCTTGTTCTGCGAAGTGCGGCCCGACAGCTGGTTCCTGTCGCGCTTCGACTCGCCCTCGACCAGCACTTCGAACTCCCGGCCCACGTCGCGCAGGTTGCTCGCATGGCCCAGCTCGTTTTGCAGGGCGATGATTTCGGACAGCCGGCGCGACTTCACCTCCTCGGGAACGTCGTCCCCCAGGTGCTTTTCGGCAAAAGTGCCCGGACGCTCCGAATACTTGAACATGTAGGCGAAATCATAGCCCACCTCGCGCATCAGCGACAGGGTTTGCAGGTGCTCCTCCTCCGTCTCGCCCGAGAAGCCCGCGATCAGGTCGGTGGTGATCGCACAGTCGGGCAGATAGCGGCGGATGGCGGCGATGCGGTCGAGATACCATTCGCGCGTATATTTGCGGTTCATGCGGCCGAGCATCGACGTGGCGCCCGACTGGGCCGGCAGGTGAATCGCCCGGCAGACGTTGGGCATCGAGGCCATGACCTCCAGCAGGCCGTCGCTCATATCCTTGGGATGCGAGGTGGCGAACCGCACGCGCAGCAGCGGCGAGACCGACGCCACGCGGCGCACCAGCTCCGGGAAATCGACGTCGCCCATACGGTAGGAATTGACGTTCTGCCCCAGCAGCGTCACCTCGCGGTAGCCGTTTTCGAACAAACTGCGCGCCTCGGCGACGATGGTCTCCGCATCGCGGCTCCGCTCGCGGCCCCGGGTGTAGGGGACCACGCAATAGGAACAGAAGTTGTCGCACCCCCGCATGATCGCCACGAAGGCGCTCACGCCGTTGCGGTCGAGGCGCACGGGGGCGATTTCGGCATAGGTCTCCTCGGTCGAAAGCAGCACGTTGACACCCTTGCCGCCCGCCTCGGCCTCGCGCACCAGGCGCGGCAGGTCGCGGTAGGCGTCCGGCCCGGCCACGACATCGACGCCCGCAGGTCCCTCGACCAGCTTCTCGCGCAGGCGTTCGGCCATGCAGCCGATGACGCCCACGACAAGACCCGGATTCGCGCGCCGGTAGCGTTTCATCTCGGCCAGACGGCCCCAGATGCGCTGCTCGGCGTTGTCGCGGATCGAGCAGGTGTTGATCAGGATGACATCGGCCTCGCCGATGCGGTCCGTATAGACATAGCCTTCGCGCTGCATGAGCGAAACGACGATCTCCGTGTCGCCGACGTTCATCTGGCAGCCGTAGGTCTCGATGAAAAGTTTGCGCCCGGCGCCCTCCAAAGGCCGTAATGTATTGACGTTAAATCCCAATTTTCAATTCTTAATTTTTAATTCTTAATTGGCGGAGCCTATTCCGCCTGTATCTCGTTTTTCTCGGGGAACTGCTTGAAGCCCTCCCCGAAGGTTTCGTAGGCATCCGTCACCACGACGAATGCCTTCGGGTCGATCTCCTTGATCTTGTGCTGCACGAGGCGCACCTCCTTGCGGCTCACCACCAGAAAGATCATGTCGCGCAGCGAATCGGTGTACATGCCCTTCGACTTGATGTAGGTGGCGCTGCGGTCGAGGTCGTCGATGATGAACCGTTTCAGCTCCTCGTGGTGGTCGCTGATGATGAACAGCAGCTTGTCGTACGACGCGCCGTCGAGCAGGTAGGCGATCACACGCGACGAGATGTAGATCGTGATGAGCGAATAGAGCGTCAGCATCCAGCCGTTCGCTGCCGCCTCGCCCGTGCCGATTCCGAAGCCGATCACGGCCAGTCCCGACAGCACGACGAACCCGTCGGCCAGCAGGATGCCCGTCGAGAACTTGATCCCGGCGAACTTCTGCAACAGCATGCCCACGATGTCCGTGCCCCCCGTGGTCGCCTGCTGTCGCACGACGATACCCTGCCCGATGCCGATCACCACGGCGCCGATGACGCACGTCAGCAGCAGGTCGTTCGAGAGGTCCAGCCGCCCGCCCAGCAGCAGCGAAGGGTCCAGCGACTCGACCGCCTCGGGATTCGGGTAGACCAGCCGCGTGAGCACGTTCATAAAGCCCGGCGTATAGAGCGCCGCCAGCACCGTGCGCGTGCCGAAACCGCCGCCGAAGACCAGCATGGAGATCAGCATCAGCGGAATGTCGAACATGTAACCGAACGTACCGACCTGGACCGAAGGGAAGATGTTATGCAGCACGATACCCATGCCGTAGACCCCGCCCGGCACGAACTTGTAGGGATTGACGAAGAGCACGAACCCCGCGCCCATGACCGAGCAGCCGAGGAAAATCAGAAACCACGAGCGCCACCACGCCCACGAGCCCATCGGTTCGAGCAAAGCCTTTGTGTTCATACATTAATTCATTTAGAATGCAAAGATACTAAATTCTCCGGAAATGCGGGATACGGCGGCGGTTTTTTCGCCCCCGGCTTCCACATACGGATTTTTTGACTATATTTGCATGAACAAGTTAACACGCGAAAAAGATGATTCTGACGATATATACGGCTACCACCATGATTATCATCGCCTATCTGCTCGGCTCGATTCCAAGCGCCGTATGGATCGGCAAGAAATATTACGGCATCGACATCCGCGAGCACGGCTCGAAGAACGCCGGAACGACCAACATGCTCCGCGTGCTGGGCCGGCGGGCCGCCCTGCCGGTCTTCGCGCTCGATTTCCTAAAAGGATTCGTGGCCGTGACGATCATCGAACTGATGCAGTACGACGACCTGATCGGACAGAACGACCTGATAAACCTCAAGATCGTCGCCGTGTTCGCCGCCGTGCTGGGCCATATCTTCCCGATTTTCGCCGGATTCCGCGGCGGGAAGGGCGTCGCGACGCTCGTGGGCGCCGTGACGGGCATCTATCCCCCCGTGGCGCTGCTGTGCTTCGGCGTGTGGCTGGTGATACTGATGGTCTCGCACTACGTGTCGCTGGCCTCGATGGTCGCCGGATGCTGCTTCCCCGTCTTCACCCTCATATCGCCCAAAGTCAACGGATCGACGGCTTTCGTGGTGTTCTCGTTCGTGATCGCCATCCTGCTGATCTACACCCACCGCAAGAACATCGAACGGCTGAAGGCGGGAACCGAGTCGAAGACCTTCATCTGGAAGCCGCGGCGCGTGAAACTCGACGACGAGGAGCGGAAAAAGAGCGGCAAAGAGCACGATCGGGAATAACCGGCTCCGGACTTTTCGACGAAATTATCCGCATAAAAGGATAAATCCTGCGGCCGGCATACGGCAAAATAAATTTTTACGTTATCTTTGCGCCGCAATAAAGACCTAAAGCAAGCGTCATGTTACAGGAAAACCTGCTGAAAATATACGAAACGAGTTTTCGGGAAAATCGGGAGATGTCGGCGCTGACCGACTATTTCAAGGGCGAGACCTTTTCGTACTATGAAATGGCCAAGGAGATTGCGAAAATCCACCTGCTTTTCAAGAAAGCCGGGATCAAGCAAGGCGACAAAATCGCACTCATCGGCCGCAACAACCCACGCTGGTGCATCACCTACATGGGAACCATCACCTACGGAGCAGTGATCGTGCCGATCCTTCAGGATTTCACCCCTGCGGACATCATCCATATCATCAACCACTCGGAAAGCCGCCTGCTGTTCCTGGGCGACAACTTCTGGGACGTGATCGAGGAGGACCAGATCAAGCAGATCGAAGCCGTATTCTCGCTCACGGACTTCCACGCGATCTACGAGCGCGACGGCAAGTCGCTCACCAAGTTCCAGCGCGACATCGTGAAGAACTACCGCACCAAGTATCCGCGCGGATTCAGCGTCAACGACATCAAATATCCCGAAATACCCAACGACCAGGTCGTCCTGCTCAACTACACCTCGGGAACGACCGGCTACTCGAAGGGCGTGATGCTCACGGTGAACAACCTCACGAGCAACGTGATGTTCGCCGCAACGACAATCAACACCCAGACCGGACAGCGGTACTTCCAGAAAGGAGGCCGCACGCTGTCGTTCCTGCCGCTGGCCCACGCCTACGGCTGCGCGTTCGACTTCCTCGCGCCGCTGGCCGTCGGCGGACACATCACCCTGCTGGGCAAGATTCCGGCGGCGAAAATCCTGCTGGAAGCGATGGCCGTCGTGAAACCCACGATCATCTGCTGCGTGCCGATGATCCTCGAAAAAGTCTACCGCAAGCAGGTGCTCCCGATGCTGGAGAAAGGCCCCATGTCGATTGCCATGAAGATTCCGCTGCTCAATTCGGCCATCTACTCGGTGATCCGCAAGAAACTGATGGACGCCTTCGGCGGCAACGTCGGAATCTTCATCGTCGGCGGCGCGCCGATGAACCAGGAGACCGAATCGTTCCTGATGAAGATCAAGTTCCCGATCACGATCGGCTACGGCATGACCGAATGCGCCCCGCTGATCAGTTTCACCCCCGACAACGAGTTCAAGGCCGGTTCGTGCGGCCGGTTCCTGAAAGGGCTGCTCGAAGTGAGGATCGACTCGGAAGACCCGCAGCGCGTGGCCGGCGAAATCCTCGTCCGCGGCGAGCACGTTATGAAGGGATACTACAAAAACGACAAGGACACCCACAAGGTCCTCGACGAGGAGGGATGGCTCCATACGGGCGACATGGCCACGATGGACCCCGACGGCACGCTCTACATCCGCGGCCGTTCGAAAACCATGATCCTCTCGGGCAACGGCCAGAACATCTATCCCGAGGAGATCGAGGACAAGCTCAACAACATGTACCTCGTGCTCGAATCGCTGGTGCTCGACGCCGGAAACGGCAAGATCAAGGCCCTCGTGGTCCCCGACTACGAACAGGCCGAGGCCGAGGGCGTGGACAAGGCCGACCTGCCGCAGATCATGCAGAACAACCTTCAGGAACTCAACGCGCAGCTGGCCGCCTACGAGCGCATCTCGGGCATCGCACTCTACCCCAACGAGTTCGAAAAAACCCCGAAACGAAGCATCAAACGCTATCTATACGAACCCTCGCTGTTGAACAAATAAGGCACAGGCAGGTAACCAATTGGATTCTCTATCCCAAAATTCTTCATAGTCACTGAATCCATTCTAACAATGAGGCGTCACTAATTAGTACGGTTACCTGCTTTCTTTCACACCCGGCTTCCGAAGAGCCGGGTGTTTTTTGAATCGGCGCATTGCGGGCAAAGCTCGATGCGTCGCGGCAAAGCTCAAACAAGTTTGGCTTTGCCCGCGACTTTCACTATATTTGAAGCATGAAAATCCAGAAAAAACAAGCCATCGGTGAAAACCTGCTCTACGTGATGGTCTGGACGGCCATCATCCTGGTCCCGGTCCTCAACTCGCAGATGATGTCCGAAATGCACGTCAACCTGGAAAACGTGCTGACTGCCTGGAGGTATATCGCCCCCTATCTGATCATCTTTCTCATCCACAATGCCATCATCGCCCCGCGCTACATGCTCCGGCGAAAATACGGGAAATACCTCGCGAGCAACCTGGCGCTGATCATCAGCGTCTTCTGGCTGGTGCAGATCTACGAGGACCACCTCACGGACCACCTCCTCAAACAAAACGATCCCGAAGCGCTCGACGCCTACCGCAAAGCGTCGTTCTCCAATCTGGAGATGTACTGGAACGTGGTGCTGGGATTCTTTATGACCGGAGCCAACACGGGTATCAAGCTGATATACCAGTCGATGCGCGACGAACAGCAGATGGAGGCGCTCAAGCGCCAGAACCTTCAGGCCGAAATGGATTACCTGAAATACCAGATCAACCCGCACTTCTTTATGAACACGCTCAACAACATCCACGCGCTGATCGACATCGACACCGAGTCGGCCAAGAACGCCGTGATCGAGCTTTCGAAGATGATGCGTTACGTGCTCTACGAGTCGGGGCGCGAGATCATTTCGCTCAACCGCGACATCCAGTTCCTGAAAAACTACATCGAACTGATGCGCATTCGTTACACCGACGCCGTGAATATCAGCGTGGAGTCGCCCGGCAACCTGCCCGAACAACTGTCGATCCCGCCGCTGCTGCTGATCGTCTTCGTCGAAAACGCCTTCAAACACGGCGTAAGCTACAACCATCCGTCGTTCATCCGCCTGAAGATCGAATACGCCGACGGGCAGGTGACCAGCACGCTCACCAACAGCCGCCACGCCGCCCAGAGCAGCAAACACCCCGCGGGAATCGGACTGGAGAACGTCCGCAAACGCCTCGAACTGATCTACGGCGCGAAGAACTACTCGCTGGAAATCCGCGAGGAGGAGAAGACCTATACCGTAAAACTCGTAATCCCGACGCTCAATGCTTAAATGTATCGCCATCGACGACGAGCCGCTGGCTCTGCGTCAGCTGACAAGCTACATCTCGAAAATACCCTATCTGGACCTCGTCGCAAAATACAACAACGCCCTGGAAGCGCAGCAGATGCTCGCGGGAAAGAAGGTGGACCTGATTTTCGTCGACATCAACATGCCCGACCTCAACGGCGTGGATTTCGTCCGCGCGCTGATCGACCGCCCGATGGTGATTTTCACCACGGCCTATTCGGAGTACGCCGTCGAGGGATTCAAGCTCGACGCGGTGGACTACCTGCTCAAACCGTTCAGCTTCGCCGATTTCAGCCGTTCGGCGGCCAAGGCCAATTCGCTCTACGAACTCCGCCACAACCAGCGCCCGGCGCAGGAGGGGGAATCCGAGGCGCTGCCCAAAGACAAGGAGTATATCTCGGTGAAGGCCGATTACAAGGTTTCGCTGGTGAAGATCAGCGACATCGTCTATCTCGAAAGCGAAGGCGAATACGTGCGCATGCACCTCGCCGACGGAACGACCATCACCACGCTGTTCCGGCTCAAGAACATGGAGACGGCGCTTCCTTCGGAGTCGTTCATGCGCGTGCACCGTTCGTACATCGTCAACCTGCGCACGATCAAGGCCTACGTCAAAGGGCGCATCTTCCTCAACGACACGGAGTACGTACCGATCGGCGAGAATTACAAGGAAGCCTTCCAGGGATATATCGACAAGAATTTCCGAAATTTGTAGCGATCCGGCCGGGCGGAGATCAGGACCGCCGAGTACAGGGAAAACGGACGGGGAAACGGCTGGGAAAACGGACGGGGAAACGGCTGGGGAAACGGCTGGGGAAACGGCCGGGGAAAACGGACGGTCAATCACCGGAAAGATCCGGGAAGCCGCCGAGCTGGACATACTCCCCGTCGCGGCATTCGCAGCAGTAATGCCGCAGGCCGTTGGTCAGAATGACGTAGCGCGCCCCCAGCACCGAATTGTAGCGCACGGCCTGCGCGAGCGTCCGGCCGTTGATCGGGATGCACGGGGCCTTGCACTCGGCCAGGAGCAGCGGCTCGGCCCGGTCGCCCACGACCACCACGTCGGCCCGCTGGGGCTGGCCGTTGAGCGCCACGGCATACTCCTGGACGATGCGTTTGGGCTGCACGCCGCAATACGCCGTCAGGTAAGCGATCAGATGCTGGCGGACCCACTCCTCGGGCGTCAGCACGAGATAAATGCCTCGCAGGGAATCCCAGACCTCCACGCCGTCACCGCGGCGGCGCGCACGCAGCCGGATGGCAGGAAAATTGAGTTTGGGCAGCCTGGACATCGCAGTATCGAAAAATTTCTGTATCTTTACGGAGGACAAATATACGAACTTATGCGGACTATCCTTTCGACCATAGCGCTTTTTTCCCTCTGCGGACTTTGCGCGCAGGAGTACACACCGACTTACGGACGCGAATTGCCGCGCGGCGAGATACTCGCCTATCCTTCGGCCGAAGCGGCCACGGCGGCCGACGGCGGCGACAACCGCTACTTCACGCGTCTGACGGAATGGAACCTCAAGGACAACGTTTTCTCGACACCGTTCACCGTGCCGTTCGCATGGGCCAACCGGCAGGTGCTGTTCCACCTGGGATGGGCGTCGGGCGACTACGAAGTGCGCGTGAACGGCCTTCCCGTGGCCTGCAACGCCGACGGCAACAACCCGGCGGAAATCAACATCACCAAACAGGCCAAAGAGGGCCGCAACATGCTCGAGGTCATCCTCGCGCAGCCGTCGTCCGTCACACCGCTCGAAAGCTGGAAAGAGGCTCCGGCGCCCTCCATCGGCGGAGCCTGGCTGATGAGCCAGCCCACGCTGCGCGTGCGTGACGTCGTGACCAGAACCCGCATGGGCGAAGACGGCAACGCCACGGCGGAGATCGCCGTCGCGGTGAAAAGCGAGGCCCTCAACCCGCGCACCTCGCGCATCCACTACCAGCTGCTCACGCCGACGGGCGAAAATGCCGCAGCGGGACAGAAAGACGTCACCCTCGACATGCGCCGCGAAGACACGCTGCGGTTCCTGGCCCGTATTCCCGCCAACTTGCTGTGGAGCGCCGAACTCCCCACGCAGTACACGCTGCGGCTCAAAACCCAGCACGAAGGCCGCTACGTCGAATATCTGGAACTCCGCCTCGGCTTCCGCTCGGTGGAGATGCAGGACGGGCGGATGTCGCTGAACGCACGCCCCGTGACGCTACGCGTACGCGAAGTCCCCGCGGCGATCACCGAAAACGAAATCGCGGCGCTGCGCGAGCAGGGATTCAACACGCTAAAACTGCTGCCGGGGCCTGTGCCCGAATCGCTGCTGAACTTTTGCGACGTGCAGGGCCTCTACGTGATTGCGCAGGCGCCGATCGACACCCGCCGCAGCGGGGAGTCGCGCCGCAAGGGCGGGAATCCGTCCAACGACCCCGAATGGCAGCCGGCATACCTCGAACGCACGGAGAACAGTTACCACACCACGAAGCGCCATCCGTCGGTGGTGGCCTTCGCGCTGGCCACACAGTCGGCGAACGGCATCAACCTCTATGAAAGTTATTTGAATATGAAGCGTTTCGGCGATTCGCGGCCTTTCATCTACCCGGACGCCGGCGGCGAGTGGGACAGCGACAAACTGGCGCTGGAATAACCCCGGAGGCCGGAAAAGCAGAAATTTTTCAAAATTTTTCCGGCAAATTTTTTGGAGATATAAAAATTATAGCTACCTTTGCACTCGCAATCAGATAATGATTGATGCCTCTTTAGCTCAGTTGGTAGAGCACGACACTCTTAATGTTGGGGTCCAGGGTTCGAGCCCCTGAGGGGGTACAAAGCAAAAGACTGATAATCAATGATTATCGGTCTTTTTTGCGTTTATACCATTCCTTTCTCTTTGGCATTTTCAGGGCAAAAACAGCCCGTTTGAGGGTGCAGGGTACACATTAGGCTCCACATAGGGAACTACACATCCAACTGCATATAACAATGTAATCAAATGACATTCAAAGTTATATGCCGCAAAGAAATTATTTATAAAAATTCCACCTCTCCATTGTGCCTTTTATTCTTTCAAGGCAAACGCAAAAAGGCAGTCGGATTGGGTGTTTCCGTTGCGCTTAAACATTGGGACGCAGAAGCACAAAAGGTAACAGACGACTGCCCCGACAGGGACAATATTCAGTTTCAGATAACAGCCAAAGTAAAAGAGTACGAGAAGAAAATCCGACGTTTAGAGATTATGGATATTCCCGTAACCTTTGAAAATCTCTTTGAACAGAACAGCAAACGACTGAATTGTTCCATAGGCGAATATCTAAAACAAACAATAGAAAGACTTGAAACGCTCGGCAAATACGGCTCGGCATCCAAACACCGTTCCCTACTCTCCCGCCTGTCTGAATTTAGGTCGCTGAACACTCGGTTCGATGAAATAGATTTAGCGTTCCTGCGTGATTTTGAACTGTTCCTGCGTAAAGAGGGTAACACAAACAACAGCATAGCCACCCAATACGCCATTTTGCAATGTTTGTATATTCGTTGTCATGGAGGCCTGTGTCCTCTTTTTCGGACCCCATCAGAATCAACGCAAAAGCAGCCTGACCATATGGTCAGGCTGCTTTTGGACTTCAACGTCATCGTATTAGAAAACCCGCAGCAACGCACCGGAAAGCGCGGAGCGCACTTCGGGAGCGTTCCGCACCTCTTCGGGAATGGCAGTTCTCGTATAGACGCTCTCCTCGGCCTTATCGGTCTGGCTGATCATCGTCAGCGTTTTTCCGTCTTCGCTCAACTCAAAGGCGTAGCTGGCGCCCCAAGGCTCACCGTCGCGGTAACGGCCCGAAAGCTGCGCACCGTTGACCGCAAAATCGCCGGAATAGCACACAAAGGTCGGAGTTTCCACCTTCTGGAAGATGTTGAACGTCCCGTCGGACAGAAACTCGACGTAGACATCGAAATCCGCATATGCCTCGTTGCTCCACTTCGTCTGGCGCCACTCGCCCACAACGCCCGAATCAATGTTTTTCGAGCCGTCGTCATCCTTCGAACAACCGGCTGAAAACAGGAACAAAACAGCCGCAAACAGGGAATAAATATATTTTTTCATTGTATTTTAACTCTATCGTTTATAACCAGCCTCCGTTTTCAGCACCCGTTTCGCGGGCAATGACGGCAAACGTCTTGGTAATTTCGATGCCGCCCATAACCGACCCCGTTCCGGGCCTGTTGCCGCCGCCCACCGCCTTCACGGTGATGTGCGCAACTCCCGGCTTCGTACATTTGATCATCAACTGACCATTGTACATCTTCGGTTCCACGGCCATGCCGAGTTTCTGCATATCTTCCGCCGAGACTTCGACACCCATATAGGTCAGATCCTTGGCCGAACCTCCGAAATGTTTCGTAAGGGTGACAAGCTCCAGTTTGCCGGTCTTGACTTTCAGACAGGGCGTTCCTTCGATCTGCATCAGCAACTGGTAGGCATCGGTCAAACCCGTACCCATTTTGCCGCGGTATTTTTCGAGATTGATCGTCCCGCCGGAGGTTTTGGACCCTTCAAACCGCGAGTCGATGTCGTTCACCGAGGTGAGCAGCATCGAAACAAACTCCTCGCGCGTGAAGTGTTTGCCCTTGGCCAGCGCATAGGAAAGCCCCAGAGCGGCCACTCCCGAAACATGCGATCCGAGCCTGCGATTTTGCTTCCGGGGGAGCGAAGGGCGGAAGGGAGATCGGAAGCCCGACAGTTGCGCCCGAACATCGCAATAAAAAGTAACTTTTTCGACGCTAAAAAGCTCCGATTGTAACAAACGAAAAGAAAAAACGGGAAAAAGCGGCATGATTGTCGCGAATTTGTATTACTTTTGAATAAAGTATATAATCCGAACCAAATACGATGAAAAACCGCTGGATCGTTGCGGCCTGCGCCGCCGTTTGCTGGACGGCCTCCGCGCAGACGACTGCGCCCTATGCCCCGGCGCCTGAAAACCTGCAAGCCCGGACGGCGTTTCAGGACGCCAAATTCGGCATTTTCCTCCACTGGGGACTTTACTCCATGCTCGGCACGGGCGAATGGACGATGACCAACCGCAATATCAATTATCAGGAGTACGCCAAGCTGGCCAACGCGTTCTATCCACACGATTTCGACGCGGCGGAGTGGGTCTCGGCCATCAAATCCTCGGGTGCCGGATACGTCTGTTTCACGACGCGCCACCACGACGGCTTCTCGATGTGGGACACCGCGCAGACGGATTACGACATCGTGGACGCCACGCCGTATAAACAGGATATTGTAAAGGCGCTCTCCGGCGAGTGCGCCCGCCAGGACATCCGGCTGCACCTCTATTATTCGCTGATCGACTGGTACCGCGACGACTGCCCGCGCGGCAGGACCGGACTGGGAACGGGCCGCCCCGGCACGGCGATCAGCTACGAGCGTTACTACGACTTTATGAAACGCCAGCTCACGGAGCTGCTGACAGACTACGGCCCGGTCGGCGCCATCTGGTTCGACGGGGTGTGGGACCAGGACCAGAACCCGGATTTCGACTGGAAACTCCGCGGGCTGTACGACCATATCCATGCCATCCGGCCGGCCTGTCTGGTGGGTAACAACCACCACCTCGTTCCGTTCGAAGGCGAGGACATCCAGATTTTCGAGCGCGACCTTCCGGGCGAGAACACCGCCGGGCTTTCGGGGCAGGAGATCGGCCGCCTGCCGCTTGAAACGTGCCAGACGATGAACGGCATGTGGGGCTACAAGATCACCGACCTCGATTACAAATCGTCGAAGACGCTGATCCACTACCTCGTGCGGGCTGCGGGCCGCAACGGGAACCTGCTGCTCAACATCGGTCCCCAACCCGACGGGAAACTGCCTGCGACGGCCGTCGAACGGCTGCGGGAGATGGGCGAATGGCTCGCCCGGTACGGCGAAAGCATCTACGGAACCCGCGGCGGCGACATCCCGCCTCACGACTGGGGCGTAACGACGCGCAAGGGCGACAAACTCTATGTGCATGTGCTCGATTTGCAGGACGATGCGCTGTACCTGCAGCTCGCGCAACGGGTGAAGAGCGCCCGGTGCCTGAACAACGGCGAGCGGGTGAAGTTCGACACGCTCCGGGGAAAAGGGATCGTCCTGAATCTGGAGCATGTTCCCGAGGATACCGACCGAATCATAGAACTCACTTTACGATGAAAAAAACGACACAGCTATTCGCCGGCCTGCTTATACTCACGGGCGTGTTGTCGGCGTGCTCCCCGGCCGGCAACGAGGGTTTCATGCGGCGCGTGGAGACCGATTTCCGCCACAAACAGGAACTGCTTCCCCGGGGCGATCTGTTCGGGATATTCGACGAACCGATGACGCGGCAGGAGCGCGAAGCCATGATGTTCCTTTATGCCTATATGCCCGTGGGGGACATGACCGACTACCCGGGCGATTTTTATCTGGAAAACGTGCGCAGCGCGCTGGCCACCCGCCGGGAAATGCCGTGGGGAGACATCGTTTCCGACGAACTGTTCCGGCATTTCGTGCTGCCCGTGCGGGTGAACAACGAGAACCTCGACGATTCGCGCCGGGTGTTCCACGACCAGCTGGCGCCGCGCGTCGAAGGGTTGCCGATGTACGACGCCATCCTCGAAGTGAACCACTGGTGTCACGAAAAGGCCAACTACCAGCCGTCGGATGCGCGGACCAGTTCGCCGCTGGCCACCGTGCGCACGGCCCACGGCCGCTGCGGCGAGGAGTCGACGCTGCTCGTCGCTGCGCTGCGCTCGGTGGGCATTCCGGCCCGGCAGGTCTACACGCCCCGCTGGGCGCACACCGACGACAACCACGCCTGGGTCGAGGCCTGGGCCGACGGACGGTGGCATTTCCTCGGGGCCTGCGAGCCGGAACCGGTGCTCGACCTGGGGTGGTTCAACGCCCCGGCCAGCCGCGGGATGCTGATGCACACCAAGGTCTTCGGTTATTACGACGGCCCGGAGGAGGTGATGAAAACCACGGCCAACTACACCGAAATCAATGTGATTTCGAACTATGCCGCATGCGCTCCGCTCACCGTGACGGTCACCGACACGGCGGGCAGTCCCGTGGAGGGTGCGACCGTGGAGTTCAAACTTTACAATTACGCCGAGTTCTTCACCGTGTCGCGCAAAACGACCGACGGCCGGGGACAGGCGTCGCTGTCGGCAGGACTGGGCGACATGCTCGTCACGGCCGTCCGCGACGGGCGGTTCGGCATCCGGAAGGTCTCTTTCGGGCGGGAGCCGCAGGCGACGGTGGCGCTGGATCACGCGATCGGCGACGAATTCTCCTTTCCCGTCGACATCGTTCCCCCGGCCGAGAGCGCGAATTTGCCGGAGGTGACGGCCGCCCAGCGCGCGGAAAACGACCGCCGCTTCAACCGCGAAGACTCCATCCGCAACGCCTATATCGCCACGTTCCCCGCACAACCGGCCGTCGATTCGTTCGCCCGCGCCATCGGAGTGAAGCCCGGCCAGATCGCCCGGTTCATAACCGCATCGCGAGGCAATCACGGCGAGATCATGGATTTCCTGCGCGAAGCGAGCCGGAAAGGATGCACCGGGCGGGCGCTGCAACTGCTCGCCACGCTGTCGGAAAAAGACCTGCGCGACACGCCGTCGGCGGTGCTCGCAGACCATCTTTATAATACGGACAAGGATGCCGACGCCGCGACCGTGCTGGCTCCGCGTGCGGCCAACGAGATGCTCACCGCCTACCGGTCGTTTCTCCGGCGTGAAATCCCGGCGGCCGATGCCGCGGCATTCCGCAACGATCCGCAGCTGCTCGCAGCGTGGTGCCGCGACAGCCTGACGCTGCGGCCCGAACTCTGCACCGTTTTCACAACCGTCTCTGCGGAGGGCGTATGGCGCAGCCGCGTAGCCGACAAACCCTCGCGCAAGATCTTTTTCGTTGCCGCAGCCCGTTCGCTCGGCATTCCGGCGTGGATCGACCCCGTGACCGGGAACCTCTTCTACCGCCACGCCGGAAAGGATGTGCCCGTCGATTTCGAGTCGGCGAACGACCGGCAGATGGAAACCGGCCGGCTGAAACTGCGCTACGAGCCGATTCCGCGTCTCGACGATCCGGAATATTTCAGACACTTCACGCTCTCGCGCTTCGACGGGCAGTCGTTCGCGCTGCTGAACTACCCCGATTTCGAGCCATGGAGCGCGCGCTTCGACACACCCACCGACCTGGAAACCGGCTACTACATGCTCGCAACGGGCAGCCGCCTGGCCGACGGCAGCGTGCTGGCAAACGTGTCGTTCCTCAACATCGGGCCGAACCGGACGACCGAAACCGATCTACCGATGCGCGACAACTCGGAAGCGGTCCGCGTGATCGGCAGTTTCAACTCCGAATCGAAATTCATCGACGCCCGGACCGGCCGGGAGACCTCGGTGCTGCTCACCGCGGGACGCGGCTATTTCGTGGTCGGACTGGTCGGCGTCGGGCAGGAACCCACCGATCATGCGCTGAAGGACATCGCCGCCAAGGCCGCCGAACTGGAGCAATGGGGCCGTTCGATCATCCTGCTCTTCCCCGATGAAACGGCATACGCGAAATACGCGGCGTCACCCGCTGCCTCGCTGCCGCAAACCGTCACGTTCGGCATCGACCGCGACGGCTCCGTCCGCAGACAGATCCTCGACGCGATGCATCTGCCGGGGAACGTTCCGCTTCCGGTGTTTATCGTCGGCGACACGTTCAACCGCGTCGTGTTCGAATCCCACGGTTACACGATCGGCCTGGGCGACCGTTTCCTGCACACCATACACCAATTATAACCGGATTATGACGACTGAACTCTGCACCTATACCCGCAATGCATGCGACATCGCCCGGCGGACGGGCGTTGAGCGCATCGAACTCTGCGCCGCTCCCCTCGAAGGCGGCACGACCCCTTCCGCCGGACTGATCCGCTATGCCCGGAGCCTGCCGGACCTGCGGCTGAGCGTGATGATACGCCCCCGGGGCGGAGATTTTCTCTACACCGACGACGAGGTGGCGCTGATGGCCGAAGAGATCCGCCTCGCCCGCGAATACGGAGCCGACGGGGTGGTTTTCGGACTGCTGACACCGGCCGGAGAGGTGGACGAGACGCGCACGGCGCAGCTCGTGCGCGAGGCCGAGGGGATGGAGGTGACGTTTCACCGGGCGTTCGACATGACGCGCGATTCCCGGCAGGCGCTCGAAGCGGTCATCCGCACCGGATGCCGCCGGGTGCTCACCTCCGGAGGCCGCAACACGGCGCAGGAGGGCATCGGAACGCTGCGTGCGCTGGCGGCGCAGGCGGCCGGACGCATCGAGGTCATGGCGGGGAGCGGCGTCGGTCCGTCGAACGCCCGACTGCTGGCCGCCACAGGGGTCGACGCCCTGCATTTCAGCGCCCGCCGGGAACGCGAAAGCGGCATGCGCTTCCGCAATCCGCAGGTCTCGATGGGCGGGTGCGCCGGCGTTCCCGAATACACCCTGACCGATGCCGACGAGAGCGTCGTGCGGCAGATCCTTGCCGAGCTCGGCTGACGCAGGAGATTCGGGCATCGGAGGCCGCGGCACCCCGGCAGAAAAAGAATAACAGCACGGCGGGAACGACTCCGAGGAGGTCTCCGGCGCGTTTATCCGTCCTGGGAAACCAGCGCCCTGTTCACCCACAACAAGGAATCTGCGCTGTTCAGCGGGCCGCCCCGAAGGGAGGGGCAGCGGGCGGCGTAAAATCCGACTTACCCGATAATCAGATCTTCCACACGGACTTTAGGGACATAGTGTATGCCGTCCTTGCGGAAATAACGGTGATCGTCGTTTTCGGAAATCTCCACCAATTCGATTTTCTCGATGCCTTTGCCGATGGCCAGGATCAGCAGCGGCTCGGACTCCAGATGGAATTTCTGCCGGATCCGCTCTTTGTCAAACGCGCCGATACAGATGCCGTTCAGTCCGATTTCAGCCGCCTGGAGCAGCATGCTCTGAACCGAAATACCCAAATCAATATCGACATAACGATCTTCCGGAACCGTCGAGCAGACGATGATGAAAGCGTTCGGCCCGGTTCCCGGAAGCGGTAAATGAAGCTCGGGCAAGGCCCCTCCGAGGCGGATTTCGGCCAAGACCCCGGGCGCTTCGTCCGCCAGGACGGGCCGGAATCGCAGGACCTGCTGATTCCGCGCCGAGGGGATGCGGGTATTGACCCCGATAATGCGGCGAAGCTGGTCTTCGCGCACGATGAAGCGGGGATCGTAGCCGCGATGGCTGCGGTTTTTCAGCAACAGCCGGCTCAATGTTACCAGCGGCCGGCGACTGGCCTGGCCGGATGCCGAACGGGCCAGGTACTCTTCCATTTTTCGGCCTAAATAATCATCTGCCATTTTTCATCGGATATATAAACAAGGACAAAGATACGCAATCCGTTCGCATTCCCTCAATCCGGAAGAGATTTTCAACCGCCAATACGCGCCGGCAGCCAACCGGGCCTCAACCTGCCGGTATGAAACGCCGGATTCGACCGGCAAAAAAGAAATAATTTGCATTATCTTTGCGTCCGTCCGACAAACGCCCGATGTCCCAACGCAAGATTATCCATATCGACATGGATGCTTTTTACGCATCCGTAGAGCAGCGCGACCGTCCCGAATACCGGGGCCGTCCGATCGCCGTCGGATATGACGGACCGCGCGGGGTCGTCGCCACGGCAAGCTACGAAGCCCGCCCCTATGGGGTTCATTCGGCCCTCTCGTCCGTGCTGGCGAAGCGGCTGTGTCCGGAACTGATCTTCGTTCCGGCACGGTTCGATGTCTACAAAGCCGTTTCCCGACAGATCCGCGCCATCTTCGGCGAATACACCGAACTCGTGGAGCCTCTCTCGCTCGACGAAGCGTTTCTCGACGTGAGCCACGTCCGTTCGGCGACGCTGGTCGCCCGCGAAATCAAAGCCCGCATCCTCGCCGAAACCGGACTGACGGCCTCGGCCGGAATCTCGGTCAACAAGATGCTGGCAAAGATCGCCTCCGACTATCGGAAACCCGACGGACTGTTCACGATCCCGCCGGAGCGGATCGAGGAGTTCGTAGCCGGACTGCCCGTCGAACGCTTTTTCGGCATCGGCGAAGTGACGGCCGAAAAGATGCACCGCCTCGGCATCCGTACGGGAGCCGACCTGCGGCTCTGGAACGAAGCGGCACTCGTGCAGCAGTTCGGGAAGGCCGGACACAGCTATTACGGCTATGCCCGGGGCATCGACGAACGGGAGGTCACGCCGAACCGGGTCCGCAAGTCGCTCGGAGCCGAAACGACCTTTGCCGAAGACACGGACGACCGGGAACGGCTGCGGCTCGAACTGTCGGCCGTGCGCGAGGAGGTCTGGAACCGGGTGATGCGGCATGAATTTCGGGGCAAGACCGTCGTCCTGAAGCTCAAGTTCGACAACTTCCGGCAGATAACCCGCTCGAAAACCCTATTCACGCCCGTCGATTCGGCAGAGACCCTCCGGCGCGTGTCGGAAGAACTGCTGGCCGCGGCGGATTTCCACGGGCGTAAAATCCGGCTGATCGGCCTTACGGTCGGCAACTCGCCGGAGGCCTGCCCGGAGTGCGTGCAGCTGCGGTTCGACTTCGGGAACCCGGAAACGTAAAGGCGCCCGCCATCACCGGAAACGGTATGGCCTTTGCAAGGCTCCCGTCCAAAAAGGGAGCCATGAAACATACCGATAGAACAGGGGCGGAACAAACCGCCGCCCGGCAGCCGGAACCGACGCAGGAAATCACCGTAACGCAAGTCACCCCCGACGACATTCTCAACGACGGTGGTCCGATCACACCTGCAACCGGGGACGGGACGCCCACAGAACGGCAGCTGGAACAGGACGTGGTGACGGTCAACCCGTCGGTCGACAGCATGGAAAGCCGGGGATAACCCGGCAACATGCAGGCTTACCCCGCAGCATTCGCTGGCTGCCCCTCATGCAGCCGACAAGAAGACGCCCGGCCGCTCCTGCGAGCGGCCGGGCGCATGGCACAACCGGAGAGGGGCTATTCGACCGGCCGGAAGGGGGCATCCGCATCGCCGGTCCACCGATAGAGGCGAACGGTGCTGCTCTGCTGTTTGGTCTCCTTCGAACGGGCGTTCTGCGAAATGTAGAAATAGCCGCCGCCGAGCGGACACAGCCCCGTCGTTCCCCATTTGAAATCCCAGCCGTAGATGCCGCCGGCCGATTTCCCGGCGGGAACCAGCGAGAGCACCTCACCCTCGGTGGGCGTATCGAATCCCTGCAAAAGCTCCCTGCGAGCCGGTTTGCCGCCGTCGATCACAAAGAGCGAATAATTGGGGTACTGGGATTTTTTACCTTTGTAAACCGCGGCATAGCAGTTTCCCGACGCGGGATCATAGGCCAGGTTCTGAATTCCCCACGAGGTATTGCCCGTGCGGACGAAATACTTGTGATCGGGCGCCGCAGGGCCGCTTTTATGCAGACTTCCCTGCGAGAGCGGCTGCTCGAAACGCTTCCAGTCCTTCGTGTCGTAGGCGAGCAGCACCTGGTAATCGTTGTCCGTGCGCAGGGTGTCGCCGTAAACGCCGTAGGCCACATAGAGATAATCGCCGCCCTCCTTCGCTCCGAACCGGGGCGCGAAGGTCACGCCGTCGATGCCCGAACAGCCGAACCGGTGCTCGACCGTCCGTCCGCCGTTCTCCGCCGTTGCGAAATAGTCGTCGACGGCCTCCTTGATATAGACCGTGGTCATCACACGATCCTTTTCGGCATCCATGTCCGGGCGCGTGATGCGGTCCACGTCGAAAATGGCGACGTAGAATCCTGTCCGGTCCTTTTCGTCTTCAGGCGCCACCTGCCCGGCGTCGAGCGTCCGGCGGATGCCCTTGCCGATCGCATCGTCCTTGTATTCCAGCGAGCCGTAAACGCGGCCGTCGGCAGGATTCATCGTCAGGCAGCCCAGATGGCCCGTCATGCCGTCCACGCTGCCTATCAGATTGCCTTCGAAGTCCATCTTCAGCAGTTTGGTCGTGAAGGAGAAATAGATGTAGCCGCGTTCGAGATCGACGGCAATGCCCTGCACGTGGAACGGACCTTGTTCGCCCGAGCGGATTTCGCGCGGCAGGTTACGCAGATCGGGACCGTTTTTCGTCCGGTTGGCGCCCGACGGGCAGGCCGTCAGCAGCAGCGGAACGATCAGCAAAGGGAGCAGACGTTTGAGGTTCATCGGAAGTTTTTTTTACGTTAGCATCGGATTTATTTGCTTTTCCGCAACAAATATAAACAAAAACAACCAAAAACACAACCGAAAACACAACAAAAGAAAGAATCCTCCGCCCGATCGGGCGGAGGATTTTCACATTCAGACGTTCGCCACGAACTCTTCGAGGGCGGCAAGATCGACCGCCAGCGGTTCGGAGAATTGCGGCCGCCGCGTCAGCCGTTCGAGCCGCTCCGGAAGCGGCACCCGCGATCCGGTCACCGATTCGATGACCTCTCCGAACTTGGCGGGATGCGCCGTGGAGAGGTAAAAACCCGGCTTGTCCACGGCCGCCGAGGCCGCATAGCCGACGGCGCTGTGCGGATCGGAGAAATAGCCGTGGCGCTCATACAGCTCGTCGATCGTGCGGCGGATCGAGGCATCGTCGCAGCGGAATCCCTCCAGTTCGGCGCGCAGCATCTCCGGATCGCCGTCGCAGAGCCACAGCATCCGTTCGAAATTGCTCGGTGCGCCGACATCCATCGCATTGGCCGGAGTCCGCACCGACGGCCTCGGGCGGTAGACGCCCGTGCGGATGAACTCGGGCACGACATCGTTGACGTTCGAGGCGGCGACGAAGCCCCCGAGGGGCAGTCCCATGCGCCGGGCCAGCATTCCGGCGGCGAGGTTTCCGTAATTGCCGCTCGGCACGACGACGACAGGACGGTCGCCGCCCGTGGCCTGCCGCCACTGGCAATAACCGTAGAAATAGTAGAACGCCTGCGGAATCCAGCGCAGCAGGTTGATCGAATTGGCCGACGTCACCCGCCGCCGCTTGCGGAACGGGGCGTCGGCGAACAGCTCCTTCACGAGCCGCTGGCAATCGTCGAACGTTCCGGCGACGCGCAGCGGATGGATGTTGCCGCCCAGGGCGGTCATCTGGCACTCCTGCAGGCGGCTGATCTTCCCTTCGGGATAGAGCACCACGACCTCGACGCCCGGCACATTGTGAAACCCGTGCGCCACGGCGCTGCCCGTATCGCCCGAGGTGGCCGTGAGAATCACCAGTTTTTCATCGGCGGCGCCCAGCAGGCCTGTCATCCGGCCCATGAACCCGGCGCCGAAATCCTTGAAGGCGCAGGTCGGACCGTGGAACAGTTCCAGCGTATAGCGTCCCCGACCGACCACGCGCAGGGGCACGGGGAAGTCGTAAAGGCCGTCCAGTTCACGCTGCACGGCCTGCGAATCGAAATCGCCGCCGAAGAACAACCCCGCCAGATAACCCGCCAACGCGGCGTAGGATTCGCTGGCCAGACGCTCCGCAAGGGCCATGTCGGCCTGCGGAATCCGTTCGGGGACGAACAGCCCCCCGTCGGGGGCCAGTCCCATCATCGCGGCCTCGCGCAGCGAACAGCCGTGCGCCCGTTCCCGATCTCTCGTACTGTAATAATTCATCGTCCTTCGCTTTTGTTATTCGACAACCCGCGCCCCGGCATTCGACACGCGGCCCGCATAGCTATTACAACCAATTCCCAGCCCTTCGAAATGCCGCTTCATCTCCCCGGAGATCCGCACGGCAGCCTCGTAATTGGAGGCCAGCGCGAAAACCGAGGGTCCCGATCCGGCGATGTTCATGGCCAGCGCGCCTCCGGCCAGCACCTGCTCCTTCAGCGCGTCGTACCCGGGGATGAATCCCTTGCGGTACGGCTCCGCCACGACGTCGTGCATCGAACGGCCGATCAGCGCCACGTCGCGCAGCGCGAACCCGGCGACCAGTCCGCCGACGTTGCCCCACTGCGCAACGGCATCCGACAGGGGAATCCGCTTCGGAAGCGCCTCGCGCGCCTCCCGGGTGCTGACCACGATGCCGGGATGCGCCACGGCGTAGAAAAAGTTGTCGGGCACGGGCAGCCGCACGATGTCGAACGGCCGGTAGCCGCGGACCAGCACCACGCCGCCCAACAGCGCGGGACCTACATTGTCGGCATGGGGCGTGCCGCCCAGCAACGCCTCGCCCATCATGGCGAACTCCACCAGCTGCTTGCCCGAGAACGGGCGGCCCAGCAGTTCGTTGACCCCGTAGACGGCGGCGGCCGACGAGGCGGCGCTCGACCCGATGCCGCTGCCGGGAGCGATCTTTTCGAGAATCTCCACCTCGATCCGCACCGGACGGCCGTAAGCTTCGAGCAAGGCCCGTACGGCGGGCGTGATGACGTTTTCTTCGACATTTCCGGGGAGTTCCATCCCGCTGCGGTTACGGATTTCGAATCCTTCGGCATTTTCCGCAACGCCCACTTCCAGCACGTCGCCCACGCCGTCGAGCGTAAGGCCCATCACATCGAAACCGCACCCCAGATTCGCGACCGTTCCCGGCGCGAAAACCTTAATATGTTTCATACCAATTTTTTTGATGAATTGAACTACCTTTGCCTGATTTTCTGTTTCCGCTCCGGCAGCCTTGGCCGGGATGTGCACACGCAGGTATGCAGACGGAATATTGACTACTGAACCCCCACGGGGGTCGTGGCAGTCGTCGTGGCAGTTGTGGCGGTCGTGAAGAGAGCGGTATAAACACAGCCTACGGGATTGCCGATAAATCCGCAACCTCGCCCTGTCGTCGTGTTATGCCGTTTGGTAACCATCGTCGGCAAATATAAAACAAATATTTTAATAATCCAAATCCATGTAACAATTTGTAAGCGGCCCGCCGTTGCGCAGACGGCCTTTTATTTATATAGGAGCAGCGCAAAAGGGCCGCAACAGAGATTTCGGAAATAAAAATGAAAGCCTTTCGGCCCACACCCGCCGGACCGCGGAAAGAAAACGCCCGGGAACCGCATCCGGAGGCCAAAATGCCGATTTCAAATTGTAAGCAAACACGAGCCGTCACGCACAGTTGCGAACTTCAGGAAAGAATATGCTTCCGGACTGTTACAATATTAAATTTTTTTAGGAAATTATTTGTTCAACTGATTCAATATTCATATCTTTGCCATAGTCAGACAGAAAGCATCCGGCATAACGGGGAGACCCGGCCTGCACGCGGATGCACTGTCGCAGAAAACGAACAAACACGGAAAACCGGCTATGAACGCCCTGAATCATTCGAATATTCACGTCATTACCCTGCTGCTCGTCGTCCTTCGGAGATAACGGGAGAAAGGTGGTGTGCATAGTTGATTGAAAATAAAGCCTTTCTCCCACCGGGGAAAGGTTTTTTTGTTACAGGACCGGACCCGGCAGGAGACTGAAACGAAAACGGAAAGATGAAACACACACTCAAAAGCGCCGTCACCACGACGGGCCGCCGGATGGCGGGAGCCAGAAGCCTCTGGCGCGCCAACGGCATGCGCGAAGAACAGTTCGGCCGGCCGGTCATCGGCATCGCCAATTCGTTCACCCAACTCGTGCCGGGGCACGTACACCTGCACGAAATCGGACAATATGTCAAACAGCGCATCGAAGCCCTCGGGTGCTTCGCCGCGGAGTTCAACACCATCGCCGTCGACGACGGCATCGCCATGGGCCACGACGGCATGCTCTACTCGCTGCCTTCGCGCGAGATCATCGCCGACAGCGTCGAGTACATGGCCTCCGCCCACAAGATCGACGCGCTGGTCTGCATTTCGAACTGCGACAAGATCACCCCCGGCATGCTGATGGCCGCCATGCGGCTCAACATCCCGACGGTCTTCGTCTCGGGCGGGCCGATGGAGGCCGGAAAATTTCAGGGCCGCAGCGTCGACCTGATCGACGCCATGGTGATGGGGGCCGACGAGACGTGCAGCGACGCGCAGATCGCCGAGATCGAGCGCTGCGCCTGCCCCGGCTGCGGATCGTGCTCGGGCATGTTCACGGCCAACTCGATGAACTGTCTGACCGAGGCGCTGGGTCTCTCGCTGCCGGGCAACGGCACGATCGTCGCCACCCACGTCAATCGCCGCCGGCTGTTCGAGGACGCTGCGGCGCTCATCGTCCGCAATGCCGAACGTTACTACTTCGAGGGCGACGAGCGGGTGCTTCCGCGTTCGATCACCACGAAGGCCGCCTTCGAAAACGCCATGTCGTTAGACATCGCCATGGGCGGCTCGACCAACACGGTCCTGCACCTGCTGGCCGTGGCCCACGAGGCCGGCGTCGATTTCACAATGCAGGACATCGACCGCCTTTCGCGCCGGGTCCCGGTGCTCTGCAAGGTCGCCCCCAACTCGCACTACCACATCCAGGACGTCAACCGCGCCGGAGGCATCTTCGCCATTCTGGGCGAGCTTGACCGTGCCGGACTGCTCGACACCTCGGTCCTGCGCGTCGACGGGCGCACGCTGGGCGAAGCGATCCCGGCCTGCGACATTCTCAACCCGGCAGCCGCCGACGCCGCGCGACGCCGCGCGCTCAGCGCCCCGGCAGGCCATTACAGCCGCGAGCTGGGCGCACAGCACTCCTACTACGAAGAACCCGATACCGATCGCACGGCGGGCTGCATCCGCGACGTGGAGCACGCCTATTTCCGCGACGGCGGACTGGCCGTGCTGACGGGCAACATCGCCCGGCAGGGCTGCGTCGTCAAAACCGCCGGCGTGGACGAAAAACTGTTCGTCTTCCGCGGCCCGGCGCGCGTTTACGAATCGCAGGAGCAGGCCATGAACGGCATTCTCGCCGACGAGGTGCAGCCGGGCGAAGTGGTCGTCATCCGCTACGAAGGCCCCAAGGGCGGCCCGGGCATGCAGGAGATGCTCTACCCCACGTCGTACCTCAAGTCGAAACACCTCGACAAGGCCTGCGCGCTGATCACCGACGGGCGTTTCTCGGGCGGAACCTCGGGGCTTTCGATCGGCCACGTCTCGCCGGAAGCCGCCTCGGGCGGGGAGATCGCCGTCGTCCGCACGGGCGATGAGATCGAGATCGACATCCCCGGCCGCTCGATCCGCCTCGCGGTCGACGACGCGGAGATCGCCGCCCGCATGGCCGCACAGGAACGCTTCCGCCCCGCCGGCCGCGACCGCCGCGTTCCGGCGTCGCTGCGCGCCTATGCCCGGCTGGTCAGCTCGGCCGACAAAGGCGCCGTACGTATCGTCGACGATAACGAAGAATAAAAAAACGGACCCGCAATGAATACCTCTCAAACACTCCGTCCCGAAGAGCGACGCGCGGCCTCCGCCCCCTCGATGACGGGATCGAAGGCCCTGATCGAATCATTTCTCCAAGAGGGCGTCGAAACCGTTTTCGGCTATCCCGGAGGCGCGATCATCCCCGTCTACGACGCGCTTTACGACTACCGCGACCGCCTGCGCCACATCCTCGTGCGCCACGAGCAGGGCGCCGTGCACGCCGCACAGGGCTATGCCCGCGTCAGCGGCCGCGTCGGGGTCTGTCTGGTGACCTCGGGTCCCGGCGCCACGAACACCGTGACGGGGCTGGCCGACGCGCTGATGGACTCCACGCCGCTGGTGCTCGTCACCGGACAGGTCGGCTCCGCGCTGCTGGGCACCGACGCCTTTCAGGAGACCAATTTCGTCGGCATCACGCAGGCCGTCACCAAATGGAACTGCCAGGTCAAGCGCACCGAGGACATTCCCGCGGCCATCGCCAAGGCCTTCTACATCGCCCGCTCGGGCCGTCCGGGTCCCGTCGTGGTCGACATCACCAAGGACGCACAATGCGGAACAGCTCCGTTCCGCTACGAAAAAATCACCTCGATCCGCAGTTACCTCCCCGCGCCCGTCCCCGACGCGGAACGCATCGCCGAAGCCGCACGGCTGATCGACCAGGCCCGCCGTCCGCTGGTCATGGTGGGTCAGGGCGTCATCCTGGGCAACGCCGAAGCCGAGCTGCGGGCACTGCTCGACAAGAGCGGCATGCCCGCCGCCTCGACCCTGCTGGGTCTCTCGGCCCTGCCGACCGACCATCCGCAAAACGTGGGCATGCTGGGCATGCACGGCAACTACGGTCCCAACATCAAGAATCAGGAGTGCGACCTGCTCGTGGCCGTGGGCATGCGTTTCGACGACCGCGTGACGGGGAATCCCGCGCATTTCGGCGCCAACGCCAAGGTGATCCACCTGGAGATCGACCCCGCGGAGATCGGCAAGATCATCCCGGCCGACGTGGCGGTCGTGGGCGATGTGAAACGCTCCCTGCCGCTCATCACCGAGCGTATCCGCAAACGCGACCACAGCCAATGGATCGCCGGATTCCGCGCCTGCGACCAGATCGAATACGAAGCCGTCATCCGCAAGGCCGTGCATCCCGCCGAGGGGCGTATCCGCATGGGCGAGGCGGTCGCCGCCGTGGCCCGGGCCTACCGCAACGACGCGGTGCTGGTGACCGACGTGGGCCAGCAGCAGATGAACGCCGCGCGCTATTTCGGATTCCGCCGCACGCGCAGCGTGGTCACCTCGGGCGGTCTCGGCACGATGGGATTCGGACTTCCGGCGGCCATCGGGGCCAAGTTGGGCGCCCCCGACCGCGAAGTCGTCCTTTTCGCCGGCGACGGCGGCCTGCAAATGACCATTCAGGAGCTGGGCACGATCTTCCAGTCGAAGATCCTCGTGAAAATCGTCCTGCTGAACAACTCGTTCCTCGGCATGGTGCGCCAATGGCAGGAGCTGTTCTACGACCGCCGCTACTCCTTTACGGAGATGGTCAACCCCGATTTCGGGCTGATCGCCCGCGGCAACGGCCTTTCGTACCGCTGCGTCGAACGGCGCGAGGAACTCGACGAGGCCATCGCCGCCATGAAGGTCTCCGAAGGCGCCTTCCTGCTCGAGGTGCGCGTCGAGGGCGAAGAGAACATTTTCCCGATGGTCCCGGCGGGCGCCCCGGTATCGGAAATCCGGTTCGAATAAAACGAAACAGCGTATGGAACAGGAATACATCATCACCGTGTTTTCAGAGAACAAGGTGGGCCTGCTGAGCCAGATCACCACCGTCTTCACCTGCCGCGACGTGAACATCGAGAGCCTCACGACCTCGGAATCGGCGTTGCAGGGCATCCACAAATTCACCATCGTGGTCCGCACCACACCCGACCAGGTCGACAAACTCGTGCGGCAGGTCGAGAAGAAGATCGACGTGCTGAAGACCTTCGTCTACACCCCCGACGAGGTCGTGCAGCAGGAGATCGCCCTCTACAAGGTGACCCGCAGCCGGGGCGTCGAACAACTCGTCAGGGAACACAACGTCCGCATTCTGGAGATCGACGAGGACTACATCGTCGTCGAGAAGACCGGCCACAAAGCCGACACGCAGGCGTTGTTCCGCCTGCTGCAACCCTACGGCGTACAGCAGTTCGTGCGCAGCGGCACGGTGGCCATCATCAAGTCGCGGCGCGAGCTGCTGAACGAGTACCTTGAAGAAATCGACCGTTTAAGGGCCGAATCCGATGAAGAAGGGAGCAAAAGCGAAAAATAACTTCCAGAACATATAACAAACTCAAAATCACGAAAATCATGGCAAAGATCAATTTCGGCGGCGTCGAAGAGAACGTCGTAACCCGCGAGGAATTTCCTCTGGAAAAAGCGCTCGAAACACTCAAGGACGAGACCATCGCCGTCATCGGCTACGGCGTGCAAGGCCCCGGACAGTCGCTCAACCTGCGCGACAACGGATTCAGGGTCATCGTGGGCCAGCGCGAAGGCTCCGCGAGCTGGGACAAGGCCGTAGCCGACGGCTGGGTGCCGGGCCAGACGCTTTTCGGCATCGAGGAGGCCGCCGAGCGCGCCACGATCATCCAGTACCTGCTCTCCGACGCCGGGCAGATCGCCGTATGGCCTTCAATCAAAAAGCACCTCACGCCGGGCAAGGCCCTCTATTTCTCCCACGGCTTCGGCATCACCTACAAGGAGCGCACGGGCATCGTGCCCCCGGCCGACGTGGACGTGATCCTGATCGCCCCGAAAGGCTCGGGAACCTCGCTGCGGCGCATGTTCCTCCAGGGCCGCGGACTCAATTCGAGCTATGCGGTGTTCCAGGACGCCACGGGCCGCGCCTTCGAACGCGTCGTGGCGCTGGGCATCGGCGTGGGTTCGGGCTACCTGTTCGAAACCGACTTCAAGCGCGAGGTCTACTCCGACCTCACGGGCGAGCGCGGCACGCTGATGGGCGCCATCCAAGGCATCTTCGCCGCCCAGTACGACACGCTGCGCGCCAACGGCCACACCCCCTCGGAGGCCTTCAACGAAACGGTCGAGGAGCTGACCCAGTCGCTCATGCCGCTGGTCTCGGAGAACGGCATGGACTGGATGTACGCCAACTGTTCGACCACGGCCCAGCGCGGCGCGCTGGACTGGTGGAAGAAGTTCCGCGACGCCACGAAGCCCGTCTTCGAAGAGCTGTACAGGGAGGTGGCCGCCGGCAACGAGGCCCAGCGTTCGATCGACCTGAACAGCAAACCCGACTACCGCGAGAAGCTCAACGAGGAGCTGCGCGAGATGCGCGAAAGCGAGATGTGGCAGACCGGCGCCGTCGTGCGCAAGCTGCGTCCCGAAAACAACTGACACAAGGCAAGGTCCTGAAAAAGGCCGGCGGCAGCAGTCGCCGGCCTTTTTCGCGCAATTCGGTTTTGCACCCGTTCAATTTTTATGTATCTTTGCCTGCCGGAACACCGACAATCCAAACAAAACTACTCAATATGTACAGCCATGACAACCGGGTGGTCATCACCCTCGACGCCGGCGGCACGAACCTCGTTTTCGGCGCCATGCAGGCCAACAAATTCATTGTGGAGCCGATCACCCTCCCGTCGCATGCCGAGAACCTCGACAAATGCCTCGCGACAATGGTCGAAGGGTTCCAGGCCGTCATCGACCGTCTGTCCGAAAAACCCGTAGCCATCAGTTTTGCATTCCCCGGCCCGGCCGACTATCCGAACGGCATCATCGGCGGTTATCTGCCCAACTTCCCGTCGTTCCGCGAAGGCGTGGCGCTGGGTCCGTTCCTCGAAGCGAAATTCGGCATCCCGGTATACATCAACAACGACGGCGACCTGTTCGCCTACGGCGAGGCGCTGGGAGGCGCCCTGCCCGAGGTCAACGCCCGGCTCGAAGCGCTGGGAAGCCCGAAGAAATACAAAAACCTCGTCGGCTACACCTTCGGCACGGGACTCGGCGTGGGCCTTGTGATCGACAACCGGCTGAACCGCGGCGACAACTCATGCGTCGAGACGTTCTGCCTGCGTCACAAGAAAATGCCCGAAATCATCGTCGAGGACGGGGCGTCGATCCGTGCCGTGAAACGCGTCTACGGCGAAGCTTCGGGCGACGTGAACCACACCTTCGAACCGAAAGATATCTGCGAAATCGCCGAGGGTAAACGCCCGGGAGATGTCGAGGCCGCGAAGAAGGCTTTTGCCGAAATGGGCGAGATCGCCGGCGACGCCATGGCTACGGCCGTGACGCTGGTGGACGGCCTGATCGTCATCGGCGGCGGCATCACGGCGGCCCGCAAATGGATCATGCCCAGCCTGCTGAACGAGCTGCGTTCGAAGATGCACCAGCTCAACGGCAACGAGTTGAACCGCGTGCAGATGAAGGTTTACGATCTGGACGACGAGACGGAGTTCCGCGAATTCGCCAAGGGCGCGCAGCGGCCCCTGAAAGTCTACGGCACGGACCGCTACGTGGCCTACGACCCGCAGAAACGCATCGGCGTGACCATTTCGAAACTCGGCGCGAGCCAGGCCATTTCGGTCGGAGCATACGCTTTCGCCTTGAGCCAGCTCGACACGGAAAACGCATAAAATAGATCGACCATGTATAAATTTCAACCGATTCTGAAATCCCTGATCTGGGGCGGCGAGAAGATCGCCCCTTACAAGGGAATCGCCACCGACCAGCGCAACATCGGCGAAAGCTGGGAGCTTTCGGGCGTCAAGGACAACGAGTCCGTCGTCGCCGAAGGCCCCGAAGCCGGGACATCGCTCCCGGAACTGATCGCCCGTCACGGCGCGGCGCTGTTGGGCAAAGCCAACTACGGGCGTTTCGGCGAGGAGTTCCCACTGCTGATCAAGTTCATCGACGCCCGGCAGGACCTCTCGATCCAGGTGCACCCGAACGACGAGCTGGCATGGGAACGCCACAAATCCAAGGGCAAGACCGAAATGTGGTACGTGGTGTCGGCGGATAAGGACGCGCACCTGCGTTCGGGCTTCTCGAAGCAGGTAACGCCGGCCGAGTACGAGGCCAGCGTCGGGGACAACACCATCACGGACATCCTGGCCGACTACAAGATCGCACCGGGCGACGTATTCTTCCTGCCCGCGGGACGTGTGCACTCGATCGGCGCGGGGTCGTTCATCGCCGAAATCCAGCAGACCTCGAACATCACCTACCGCATCTACGATTTCAACCGCCGCGATGCCAACGGCAACACCCGCGAACTGCACACCGAACTGGCGAAGGGCGCCATCGACTACACCGTGCTGCCCGATTACCGGACGCATTACGAGCCGGCGCAGGACACGCGCGTGGAGCTGGTGTCGTGCCCTTATTTCACCACGTCGCTCTACGATCTGACCCGCCCCGAGACGCTCGACCTCGCGTCGCTCGACTCGTTCGTCGTGGCGATTTGCATCGAGGGCCGCGGTACGCTCACCGACGACAGCGGCGCAGCGGTTCCGGTGCACCAGGGCGAAACGGTCCTGATTCCGGCTTCGGCCCGTTCGCTCGCCTTCACGCCCGACGGCGGCATGAAGATTCTGACAAGCTGGATCGGCTGATCCGCCTCTTCGGCTCAACGAAAAAACTCCGGCCTGCGAAAATGCAGGCCGGAGTTTTTCGTTACGGCAAGCCGGAATTACTCCGCCTTGAACCACGCCTTCGTGTCGTAGGTCGCTCCCGCACCCGTCTTCACCACCGAAGCGTCGACCGGGAAATACCCCTTCGCCGCATCCATCGAAGAGAACGGAGCTTCCACGCCGTCGCCCATCTGGTTGTTTGCAGGCGTGTAGCTTCCGGTATGCTTCGCCGACCAGAAATTCGTATCGCTGACCGGCGCGGTGTAGAGGTAATTATAGGTTACCTCCGCCTTGTCAGCCGTAAATCCGGCCGTGTCATACACACCCGTCAGATAATTTTTCGCGGTAACACCGGTATAATACCCGACATTCTTGGTCACGGTCAGCCCTGCGAGGACATAAGCCCGGATCATAATGTTCGGCTGGTAAATGTTATAAATCGTATTGTTCGTCACCTCGACCTGAAGCCGGGTCGTCTGGAATGCCTGCGACCTGTCCCCGCAGTTGATCAGGTAGTTCTGCAAAGGCGTTTCGGCATAAAATACGTTGTTATCCAGACGAATCAACTGCTGCATATGCGCGTCCTTCGCCTTGGTCGAATAGAACGGCTTGTTGGCGACGGTCATCTTCACGATCGAATTCCCGAAATAGACACTCTTGAAATTCTGCGTATTGTGCGAATCGTAAACCACATTGTAGGCGGCATCCACGGTACAATCCTCGACATGCAGCGTCGGATCATAGGTGGCATTGGTCGTCGTAAAGAGGTTGTAATTGCCCGAAGCCGCGATATGCAGGTTCTTGAAAGCCGCATTGTACTTGCAACGCAGTTCCGGCCCGGAGATCGTCGCCTGCGCACGTTCGGGATAACGGCCGATCAGCACGATGTCGCCCATATTGATCGACGCGCCCGAAATCGTGAACGACAGATCGGCAGCATCGGAGTTGTCGACGAAAATCAAACCTCCGGCCGTAATGATCGCAGCGGTCAGTTCGGAGGGCTTGAGCAGCTGCGCTTCCGGATAGACCGTCTTATTGATCGTCAGGTCGCCCAGCGCGATGTCTTTCCCGTCCTGATAATCCTGATAGTAGTCCGTCTCGGCGGTAACGGGAGCCTCCGCCGTCGTGTTCCCGACGCTTGCCACCTCGCTCGTCAGATCGCCGGCATAGGCGACCACGTAGATCGTATAGGCCGTATTGGCTTCGAGATTCCCGACCGTCACGCCCGTACCCGTACCGGCCGTGCCTTCGGCAAGGACCCTGGCGGCGTCGGGAGCCGCTTCCGTCGATTTGAGGCAGAGGTATTTCCAGCCGTCGGCATTGGCCGAGGGCGCAACGTCGAAGGTCAGCGCCGACTGCGTGGGTTCGACCGTCGCGGAGTTGGTCACCGCAACCGTCGGAGCGGCGGGAGCCGTTCCGGTGCTCTCGACCTGGATTTTGGCCACCGTCGAAAGCCCGCCGGCCGCAAAGGCCTCGATCGCCACGTCCTTCGACGTGTCGGCCGTGGCGCGGGTCACGGCTGCGGGGGCCGTCACGATCAGTTCGGCCCTCTCATCCACGGCATCGGTCAGGCGTGCCGACCAGCCCTCGGGAGCCGACAGTTTCACCTGCTCGACACCTCGGATCTCCACCACGAAACGCTTGGTGGCCCCGGCGTCGAACGTCTGCACGCCCTCGGTCGGCGTGACGATCCGGCAGAAGAAATCGTTCACGATCGGAATGCGCAGTTCCTCGCCGCCGAGCAGCCTGATATAGAGGTCGCCGCCGTCGACCTTCACCTCCTCGAAGAACTTGTCGGTCACCGTACCCGAGCCGATGGCCTTGACGGGCTGACCCTTGGTGTCCTTCACATTTTCGAAGGAGGTGCCGCCGTCGTAGCTCACCTGCCAGTAGCCGGTGGCCTCGTCGATGCGGAACCGGGGCGTCGTGCCGTCCTCGGCCACGGCCTTCACGCCGAGCGAGGTGAACGTGGCTCCGTTGTCGGTCGACACCTGCCACTCGCCCTTGTCGTTGATCGAGACGATCGGAATCACGGCCTCGGCCTCGCTGCCCTGCACCAGTTCGATGGTCTCGCCGTTGGTCAGCGTGATGAGATATTTGCCATCGGAGGTCTCGACCTTGGAGATCGTGGCGCCGCCGTAGAGTTTCTGCAACGCCTCGATGTTGCCGTTCAGCGCGTCGACCTGCGTTTCGAGCGCCTGCACGCGGCTCTTCAGGTCGTCGATCGCATCCCACAGGTCATCGTTGTTGTCGCACGACTGGAAAACCGCAGCCAGCGCGACGAAGATCAGGATCAGATACTTTTTCATAATATGTTTGGTTTTTTATTCTATTTCAAAGAATTGAGCCATGCGGGGACATACCCTAACCGCTGGCGCAGCTGCGCTTCGTAGAGCGACAGCGGCTCGACGGCCGCGCCGTTGCTTTCGAGGTATTTCACCTGTTCGGCGCTCTCGTCGAAGGTGACCGCCGCGCCGTGGAATCCGACGATGATCGGCGGCATGGTCTTCCACCACTTGTCCGAGGAGAGCCACCACTTGAACGGTTCGGCCCCGAAATCGTGCGCCGCACGCGTGGCGTTCAGATTCCAGATCGTCAGGTCGCCCAGGTGGTTGGGCACGTTGGTTTCGTCGCCGCCGAAACGCCATTGCACGAATCCGCCCGTGCAACGGTCGACGAGCGTGGCGCGCGGCTGCCTGGAGTGCGACTCGAAGAAGGCGTCGTCACCCCACGTGTTGTTCCACAGCACGGCCCCCAGCGAGGTGTTCGACACACCCGAGGCGTGGTACTGTCCGGCGTTTTCGAAATACCCCGTGCTCGTATAGGGCGGCGAGACAGCCTGCCCGCGGCTGCGGTCGCAGACCTTGCCGATGAAGATGCGCGACGAGGACTGCGAGCGCACGCCCGAGTGGCCGCGGTTGCCGCTGATCTCGATGTCGTAGGCCGAGCAGTTGGCGCTCGACACGATCGACAACGCCTCGCTGACGCCCCTGAAATCGACGCGGCGAATCCACGAATCGGTCAGACGCATCATGTTGAGCGGCTTGTAGGCCCCGTCGTCCTCCCACGAAGCGTGGTGGCCGAAGTTCTCCTTCGAGCGGCCCTCGAACGTGAGGTCCTCGACGCCGACATGTTCATAATGGGGATACTTGCGGATTTTCCAGCCCCATTTGGCCTCCACGGCGTACATGATCGGTTCGGCGAAGGTCACGCGGTTGCCGCTTACGGAAGCCACCTGGTGATAGTCCTCGACCGTAATGGTCTGAATATCGGTCATGTTTCCCTCGACCCGGTGCGGCGCCAGTTCCTGCGCCACCAGCGTCGGGTCGTTGTTCGAAAGCGAAAGGCACACCCAGTCGCCCTTCCCGATGCCGGCCGCCGAAGCCACCTCCACCGAGAACGTGCCGCGTGCGGCGTCGCCCGTCACCGTCGTGAGGTCCGAAAGTCCCGAATTGTGCTTGATATTGATCATCATGGGCGACGACCACATCTGCTCCGAGTTGTTCGGCAGGTTGGGCGTGTCCATGACGAGCGTCGTCTTGCCGCGGCCCGCGCCCTTGAGCACGAAATAACCCCCGCGGATGAAAATCTCCTCGCTGCGGTTGTTCCCCTTCGAGTCGGTGTATTTCTGGTTGGCGGATGTTGGGTCCACCACGTTGTCGTCGTCGTTGTGGAGGACGAAACGCCCCTCGGGGAAATAGATCACCGCCCGGGCATTGGCATTCGCGAGGTTCGCCCCCGCATCGCTCCGCCCGGAGAGTTTCAGCTCCTTGAGCAACGCTGCCAACGCCCCGCGCGAGGACCTGACGCCCGTGGGATCGGCGCCGTAGTCGACGACGTTGTAAACCTTGTAGCCCAGTCCCCAGACATCGGCCGGAGCCTCCTCGCCGTGCTTGTAACCGGCATACGAATAATCGAGCAGGACGTTATCCGCAGTTCCGGCCTTAAAATTCCGCCATGCCAGAGCGGCGTTGGCATCCACCTGCTCGTCGAGCAGCGTCACGTTCAGCGTGACGAGTTTCCGGTATTTCCTGTCCGAATAGACCGTCACCGAGACCGCCGCCTGCTGCGAAGCGGCGTCGAACGTCGCGGGAGCCTTGACCGTCAGCGTCGTCTCGCCAAGCACGGCCGTCCAGCCCGCAGGAGCGTCGATCACCGCCTCGGCGACGTTGTTCTGCACGACCTCGAAGGCCCGGGTCTCCCCGAGGCGGAAAGTCTCGTTGTCGGAAGCCGTCACCGTCAGTCCGAAATCGTCGAAGACGGGAAGCGTGAGTTTTTCGCCGTCGAGCAGTTCGACCGCCAAAAGTCCGGTCGTCGCGTCGTAAGTCACCGACTTGAAAGCCGAACTGTAACTGACGACGACTTTATCCCCCAAGGCATTGACCGGCTGTCCGTTTTGCAAAAGCGGCGCGTAGGTCGCCCCGCCGTCGAGGCTCACGAGCCACTCCCCGTCGGCCGAAACCTTCAGCTGCGGGGTGACGCCCTCGGCGCCGGGCTTATGGTCGCCGCCCGAAACGGGCCATGCCGAAACGTACTCTCCGCCGACCTTCAGCCGCTCGGAAGTGGCTCCGCCGTCGAGGCTCACGGTCCAGTAGCCCTCGGCGTCGATGCCCATGACGGGAACCAGCGCCTCGATCTTCTCACCGAGGATGACGGGCAGCCGGGTTCCGTCGCTCAACTCGATCTCGTACCCCTTTGCGTTGGGTTCGATCCCGACGATGATCGTCGACTCGTCCATCAACTTGTGGAGCGCCACGATGGAGGTGTTCACGCTGCCGATCTTCGCCTCCAGCGCAATCACCCGGTCGCGCAGGCTCCCGATCTCGTCGCGGATGCCGTCGGTGTTCTCACACGATTGCAGCACAAAGGCCGAGGCCGCTGCAATCCACAAAAACAATTTATTCATATCCGATTGATTGTTAGTTATTCGTATCATAGGGAACCACGTCGGACAAGACGCCCTCGCGGAACCACACGTCGTCGTTGTCGCGCAGCAACACAGCCAGTTCGCGGCACAGCGCGGCGAACAGCGCGGGATGCTCCTCCGGCGCGAGGTTGTGCAGCTGGTAGGGATCGGCCGCATCGTCGAACATCAGCACGCGTTCGAGCGTCCCGTCGCGGCCGATGCGCAGCTCCATCGTATGCGTTGCGGTCTTCACGCCGCGCGCCTGGGCGAAGAAACCGCGGACCAGGCCGTCGGCATCGCGCCCGCCGTCGAGGTTGCGCATGTAAAGGGCAGCGCGCGGGCGTTCGGGCTGCACGGCGTCCTGCCGCAGCACGGCCGAGTAGTCTCGCCCCTCGACTCTCACGGGAATCCGCTCTCCGAGGCCCGCCAGCCCCAGCAGCGTCGGCATGATGTCGGGCGTCGAGAGCAGCAGGTCATCCACACGGTGCGGCACCCGCCCCGGATAGCGCACCAGAAAGGGAATGTTCAGCGACTCGCGCCAGATCGAGTTCTTGGGGTCGTCGGTCGAATGGCTGGTCATCGTCTCGCCGTGGTCCGAAGCGAAGACCACGATCGTGTTCTCCGTAAGCCCCGCCCTGTCCAGTGCAGCGAGCAGGCGGCCGAACTCACGGTCGATACCGCTCACGTTGGCGAAATAGTAACGCACGGCGGCGGCCTTGGCCATCGTCGTGTCGGCGTTGTCGCGCACAAGCAGTTCGGTCAGCGACTTGTCCTTGTAACGTTCATACCCCTCCAGGTCGCAGTCGTCGGTCGAAGCGTAGGGCGAATGCGGCGGATTCATGCCGATCATCATCAGGAACGGTTTTTCGGGATCGCGCACGCCGCCCTTGTTTTCGATATATTCGATGGCTTTCGAAACTTCGTGCCGCGGCGACCACTCGTCGACATCGTGACGGTTGCCGTCGGTATCCCAGTAATGGGGATGCTTGTGCACGTCGTAGGTGCCGTAGGAGTACCAGTAGTTGAACCCGTGGCGGCGTTCGGGCGGCGTGTAGGCGTCCCACTCGGGAACGGCGTCGCTGACGTAGGTTCCCGGACGCTGGGGGTTGTTCTTCGTCGGGAAGTCGGCGTGCAGCTTGCCGATGTAGGCGCAGTCGTAGCCCGCCGCCGAGAAGACGTCGCCGATACACTCGGCGTCCTCGCGCAGCGAACTTTCGGGACGCTCCGACATGCAGTTCAGCACCACGCCGTTCCGCTCGGGATACATGCCCGAAAGCAACATGCCCCGGTGGGGGCTGCTCACGGGGAAATTGCTCACCGCCTCGGTCAGCACCGTGGCTTCGCGGGCGAAGCGGTCGAGGTTGGGCGTTGCGACCGGATCGCCCTTCCACCCCACCTCGGCGGCGAACTCCGGATCGCTCCAGAACCCCAGCGAGGAGTTGCGATACTGGTCCGGAAATACGTAGATCACGTTGGGGCGCCCAGCCTCCGACTGCCCGCAGGCCGTCAGGGCGAGGCCCGCAAACGGAATTGCAATTCTAATTTTCAACATCGTGTCTTATTTCATTTCAATCAGGTTCACTTCGCGCGTCGCACCTTCGCGGCACGTGAAGATCAAAGCGGTGTTTTCGCCCGCGGGTTCGATCCGGCACTCTGGCCTATCGTCTGCGGACTGCCAGCGGCCGCGGATCACGACCTCCAGCTGCGACTCTCCCGAGGGATTGTCAATCCACTTGCGGGAGTAGACGCTCCGCTCGGCGCGCCTGCCGTCGGCATCGAACACCTCGTCGCTCGGCCCCTCGTAGAAACGCAGGTCGGGGTCCGCAGCGCTCACCGTCAGCCCTTCGCCATCCCCGCCGATCATCACCAGCGAAGGCAGCGAAACGCTTTCCAGCAACCCCTCGCCCACCTTACCGGCCGCAAAAAGGGCATAGCCCGTAATGCCCGACGGCCTGTCGCGCAGGATATGCGCCGAGGCGTCGCGGCGCAGCACCTCGTAGGGAAGTTCCCGCGCGTAGCGGGCCGCCTCTTCGTCCGAAGCGTGCACGGCCAGCATGTATTCGTACCCGCCGCCGCTGACGGACCCGCTGCCGTGATCTATCCACGCCGTTGCGAAATTGTTCTGCGTCGGGGCGTCGGTCTCCTCGTCGAGCGAACGCTGAAGTGATTTCGAAACGACTACCCTACCTTTCGGCACGAAGTAAGCGTTGCGCAGGTTGTCGCGCAGGACGGCGCCGCCCGCAAGTTCGGCCCGGTAGGGGAACTGCGTCACCGCCTCGCCGTTCACGACGAGCGGATCGGCCGCGTCCGCCAGAAAATTCTGGAACAGCGTCGTATGCACACCGCCCTCGGCCTTGTTTTCGATGTCGGAACCCATACAGACGATGCGGTTGTCGAAGAAAAACCACGACTTGCGCGCCCGCAGCGAACCGTTGTATTTGTCGTGCTCGTGGAGTTCCATCGCGAACACCCCGTCGCGGCCCCTGTGGCTGACGCCTCCGGCGAAGGCCTCGTCGGAGAGGAGCATCTCCTCGTAGCCCGACGCGGTGTCGACGTTCCGGATGTCGGCCTTCATCCGCTCCATCGGGATTTCGAGCGCCGTCGTCCCGGGAATGTGCCGCCAGTCCCAGCCCTCCTGCCGGAACCCGCTGCCGAAGGCGCTCACGGGATCGCCGTCTGCAAGCAGCTGCATGCTGCCGTGCGTCAGGTAGCGGCCGTAGTGGTTGGCTCCCTGGTAAATCTCCGCCGACCAGAGATAGCGGCTGTGGCCCGCGACGGTCACCAGCCAGTCGGCGCGCCGGTGCGACACCGAGGCATTGTAGCCGTAGACGCGGTTCCCCGCAGGCGAAGGTTCGGGAGCGAAGCCCTTTTCGGCGAACAGCCGCGTATAAGCGTCTTTTCCTTGGGCCACACGCAGGTAGGCGGCGGCCAGCTCCGGGTCGATCTCCCCGCGGCCGTCGGGCGTACCCGCGACGGCCAGCCGGGCATAATGCCACGGGACCAGTTCTCCGCGGCCGTCGGGATGACGGCCCGAAAGGGCCAGCGGAAACGACCGCAGATTGCAGTAGAAGCGCATTTCGAGCAGCGCGCGTTTCAGAACGGCATGGCTTTCGGCGCTCACCGCGAACTGCGTCTTCGACAACAGCCACACGGCATTCACGGCCCCGCCGCTGAACCCGTCCACGGCATAGGCCGGGTAGTGACGCCGGTGGTGGAAGACCGTGCCGTCGCTCTTGAAGCAGGGCCCGGTCCCCTCGGTGACCTTATATCCGTTGTCGACCCAGCGGGAGAACGCCTCCAGCCAGGCCGCTTTCACCGGGGTGTCCGGGAGCATCACGATGCTCGCCAGACGGCCGACGAGCGAGGTGTTGAACGCGTCGATGTCCATCCCCGGCTCCGCCGGCGGAAGTTTCACCTCGCCCACGCCCGAAAACCACTCCATAGCCTGCTGCACGTCGTGTTCCAGCCCGGCGCGACGCAGCACGTCGCGCATGATGACGGGAGCCGTGTAAAAATTGCGCATGCTGTACCCCAGGTGGTGCAGGGTTCCCTGCGCACTTCCCGCGGCGAAGCCCTGATCCAGAAGATGCCGCGTCAGCAGCACATACATCCGTTCCAGCTCCGCCCGCTCGGCGGCGTCCGCAGCGGCATCGTGGGCCACGGCGACCTGGAACAGGAAGTCGTTGTATTTGCGCAGCGTCTGGCCGTTGTCGTTGAACAGTTTGCCGACATCGGGATGGCCCAGATTGATATAGGTCTCGGCATAGCGCACGAACCAGATCGGCTTGCCCCGAAGCGTCCCGTCGGAATTTTCCGCAATGCCGTATGCGTCGAAGCGTTTGCGCAGGGTCTTCATCGCCATCGGCTTCCGGCCTTCGAGCAGCAGTTCGCGCAGACGCCGTTCGACGGTCGCCATATCGCGCCGCTCCCCCTCACCGACCGCGGCGGGGAGTGCGGGCATCGGATTGCGCCACGATTGCAGCAGCGTGAGCCAGTGGCTCGTGGTCGCGGCGTTGATGAACGGCGCCTGGAAATCGGCCGTATGGTGCCGCACGTCCTGAAACGAGGAGAGAATCAGGTGGTCGAAATACAACTCGCCCCGTTCGACGCCCTCCGCCGTGACGACCAGTTCGTCCATCCCCTCCTCGGGCCGGCCCTGCATGTCGCGGTCGAAAGCCACCCATGCCCCGCGCCAGCCGGTGAACTCCAGTCCGTAGTCGAACCACGCGCAGGTGCGCCCCTCCTTGCGGAACTCGAAACGCAGTTTCCCGTCGAGCGCCTTCGGGGCGTAGACCCAGAACACGAAGGTCGAAACGGAGGTCTCCCTGGGATTGGGATTTTCCGACAGGTAACCCACCGGGGATTCGATGCGCACCCGGGCGCCCGCCCGCGACCATTGCCAGCGGAGCGCGTGGGCGCCGTGCTTATAATGGTCGCCCGAGACGGACAGCGACGAGCCTTCCGACGCAGTGAAAGGCGCCGCAGACTCCTCGAACGAAAGAATCCGCGCATCGGCGACCTCCCGCACCGACTGCGCCGGTGCGGCCCACGACCACACCGACGCAGCGGCGAGAAACAACAGTTTATACATGGGCATCCGGTTTAAAACAAAGGTTCGCCCGCCTCCAAGCGGCCCTTGCGGATCAGTGCCTCAAGGAAATAGTAATCTGCGTAGTTCAGCGGCACGTCGATATTGCTGCCGTGCGGGATGCTGCCCACGGAGTGCATCAGCAGGAACCCGCCGTTGCCGCCCACCGGAGCGCGGTAGGCCGGCGACGAGAGCGACTCGACGATCCGGTCGGCCTTCTGCTTATACAGCCCGTCCCCCGTATAGGTGTACATTTCGTAGAACGCCGAAGCGATGATGGCCGCCGTCGAGACGTCGCGCGGTTCATTGGGAATGTTCGGCGCATCGTAGTCCCAGTAGGGAACCAGGTCGGCGGGCATGTTCTTGTCGCCCAGCATGAAACCGGCCACCTTCCGCGCATGGTCGAGGTAGCGTTTGTCGCCCGTGTAACGGTAGCAGGCCGTATAGCCGTAGACGGCCCATGCCTGTCCGCGCGCCCACGCCGAGTCGTCGGCATAGCCCTGCGCCGTGCAGCGTCCGCGCACGTCGCCCGTCGTCAGGTCGTAGTCCACGACGTGATAACAGCTGTAATCGTCGCGGAAGTGCTCCTTCATCGTTCGGTCGGCATGCTTCACCGCGATATTATAATAGGTGCTGTCGCCCGAAAACTCCGTGGCCTTGAACATCAGTTCGAGATTCATCATGTTGTCGATGATCACCGGGCACTGCCAGCCGCGCTCGCCCTGCCAGCCGCGGTCGGCGTCCCACGACTGGATGACGCCCGGCACCGGCCGGAAACGCGTCGCGAGCGACTTGGCCGTCTGGACGATCACATCCTCGTAGCCGGGTATGTTTTTCAGCCGCAGTCCGTTGCCGTAGCTGTCGTAGACCATGAAGCCCACGTCGTGATGCCATTGCAGGTACTGCACCGAATCGAGGATCTCGGTATGCTTCCGTGCGCGCGCGGCCCATGCCTCGTCGCCCGTCAGTTCGTACATGTACCACAGCGTCCCGGCGAAGAAACCGCTCACCCAGTCGTCGACGGGCACGTAGTCGATCCGCCCGTTCTTCCAGGTCGAGGGGATGCGGATCACACCGCCCGTCTCGCTCGAATCGGCCAGCATGCCGATCTGCTTTTCGGCGACGGCGATGTTTTCGTCAATGATCGAAGCGCGCTTCGAAGGCTGCGAGCAGGCGGCAGCCCCTGCCAGGAGGAGCGCGACGGTCGCATATTTAAATAAGGTCTTCATAAATTAGGTGATTAACATGATTATTTTGGTAAACCAAACCAGCTTTTCGGACAAAGGTAAAGTTTTTTTCGGACATGCAACATATTTTAATAACATTTTCCGATGAATGTAAAATTTTTATTATTTTCTCTTTGGAAAATTTTGGCGAACCAATTTCTTTGTTTATTTTTGACCAAATATGAATCTATGAAAAATATATTAAAACACGCTGTACCAGCGATTTGGATACTATTCGGCACGCTTTGGGGCCAGCATGCCGCTGCGGCAATCGACGCCAAAATCAGTTTCGAAACGGAAATTCCCAAGGCTTTCGTATGCGGCGAAAACAGCACGGCCGAATTGAGCGGCCTCCACTACAAGGACGGGAACCGTTCGCTGCGCTGGTCGTGGAGCGCGCCGTCGACGCTCCGCTTCAACGACTTCGGACAGCTGATGCGCTCGCTGCGGGTCAAGGGCGCGGGCGTCATGCTCTGGATCTACAACCCCAGGGCCGTCGACGCCGACATGCGATTCTCGTTCGAGACGCCCACCGGCGAAGTCCCCTACCGGTTCGATTTCCACATGGATTTCACGGGCTGGCGCGCCTGCTGGATCAAGTACAACGACATGCCGGGCGACCACGCCTCGCAGCAGGTATCCCGGCTGACGATCTCGACGCCCGCCGGGGTCGAAAGCGGCGAGCTGTTCCTCGACCGCCTGACCTTCTCCGAGGTCAAGCTCCACGACCAGATCACCCCCGACAAGCAGATTCCCGGCAACAACTGCAATCTCTCTCGCGAATTGTGGCACTGGGCGCGCCTCTGGGAGTGGGAGCAGTACGAATACGAAGAGCCGCTGCGCGACGTCACGCCCGCAGAAAAGGCCCAGCTCGACGCCGTGAAATCGCGCATCGAAAGCATCATCGCGGCCAACATGTCGAGCGCCAACTACATCAACGGCACGATCATCCCGCGCGCCCGGGCGACCTTCGAAAAGGCCGCGATCCGCCGCACCGACGACGGCGGGATCATCGGCGCCCCGCTGCTCTCGAACGACGAGTGCAACCGCCCGAAAGGCGAACTGCGCCTGGACGACATCGAGAACATGCTCAACGCCTTCGCGCTGAACAGCCATATCAACAACGATCCGAAATACGACGACGATTTCTTTCTGGTGATGGACCACGCCATCGACCAGGGCTTCGCCTTCGGCCACGGCAACGGAACCAACCACCACTACGGCTACAACATACGCAAGATCTACGACGCCATGTGGCTCATGCGCGACAAGATCGCCGCACGCGGCAAGACCGACGAATACGTCAAGGTGCTGGCCTACTGGAGCGGCCTGGCGGAGACCCGCAAACCCTACGTCTACGGCCGCGACGAGCTGCTCGACTCGTGGCACACGCTGCTCATCCCCAAGATCGTCAGCGCGCTGATGCTGCCTGACGAGGCCGAACAGTACCGCGCCATGAAGAGCCTCGGCGTATGGCTCTCGGGGAGCCTCGGCTTCACGCCGGGCACCATCGGCGGCATCAAGCCCGACGGCACGACCTTCCACCACGGCGGCTTCTACCCCGCCTACTCGACCGGCGCGTTCGCCATGATCGGCTACTTCTGCAAAGCAACCCGGGGAACGGATTTCACCCTCTCGGAGCAGGCGCGCCGCAACTTCAAGCTGGCGCTGATGACCATGGCCAGCTACACCGATCTGCGCGACTGGGGACTCGGCCTGGCCGGCCGCCATCCCTTCGGCAAGAACGGCCGCATCCCCGACGCCGACGTCAACGCATTCGGTTATCTGGCCGCGCTGGGCGACCTGACGGGCAGCGGCAAGGGCGCGGACCCCGAACTGGCGGGCGCCTACCTGCGCCTGAAAGGCACGGACAAGGAGTTGAACAGCCTCTTCAGGAAAGAGGGGATTTCGGCGGGTCCCACGCCCTCGGGATTCTTCGTCTATAACTACGGGGCCGCGGGCATCCACCGCCGCGGCGACTGGATGGTGACGCTCAAAGCATTCAACACCGATGTCTGGGGATCGGAGATTTATACCAAGGACAACCGCTACGGACGCTACCAGAGCTACGGTTCCGCGCCGATCATCGGTTCGGGCAATCCCGTCTCGGCCGCGGCGAGCGGATTCGTGCAGGAGGGCTGGGACTGGAACCGCGTGCCGGGCGCCACGACCATCCATCTGCCCTACCCCGAACTGGAAAGCCCGCTGCCGGGGACGCTCATGGAGCGCAACCCCGAGCGCTTCTCGGGCGCCTCGTCGCTCGAAGGCCGCAACGGCATACTGGCCCTGCATTTCGTCGAAAAGGACCGCAAGAACTTCACCCCCGGGGCCACGGCATACAAATCCGTCTTCTGCTTCGACAACCGGATGGTCTTCCTCGGCAGCGGCATCGACAACGACAACCAGGCATACCCCACCGAAACGACGCTTTTCCAGCTGCGGATGGACAGCCCGGCCGAACAGATAGAAGTCGACGGCGAGCTTTACGACGCTTTCCCGCTCAACCTTTCCAAGGGAGGCGAGCGGCTGGCGCTCTCCGACACGAAGGGCAATTTCTACGTGGTGAAGAACGCCGCAGCGGTGAACATCACCAAAAAGGAGCAGACCTCGCCCAACGACAAGACCCGCGCACCCCAGACGGGCAACTTCGCCACGGCCTGGATCGACCACGGCCGCGCCCCCAAGCAGGCCGCCTACGAATATGCGGTCTACATCCAGCCCACGAACAAGGAGATCACGCGCCTGATCAAGAAAGACGGCTACGAAGTGCTGCGCCGGGACAACACGGCCCACGTCGTGAAGGACCTCGCCACGGGCATCACGGGCTACGTCTGCTTCGGGGAATACACGGGCCAGGGGCTTGTGCGCAAAGCGACCGGAGAGTCGATCGTCATGGAGCGCACCGACACGGACGGACAGGTCGTGATGAGCGTCTGCACGCCCGACCTCGGCCTCACGGAGAAGACCTACACCACGCGTCAGGAGAGCCGCCCCATCGAAAAAGAGGTGCTTTTGGACGGCGCATGGGAGCTTGCCGCACAATATCCCGGCGTGGAGGCCGTTTCCCACGACACCGGAACGCTGCTGAAGATAACCTGCCGCCACGGACAGCCCGTGGAGTTCCGGCTCAAGAAGAAATAACCATTTTCACCCACAACCTGATTTATTTATGAAAAAAGCACTTAAACGCATGGCCGCGGCAGCGCTGGTGACCCTATCGGTACTCCGGGGGGGGGACGCCTTTGCGCAGAACGCCGTGGACGGACGCGTGGTTGACGCCAACGGTGCACCGCTGGTGGGCGTAACCGTCCTGATCAAGGGGACGCAGTCGGGAACGGCCACGGGCGCCAACGGCAGCTACTCGATCAAGGCCCGGGAGGACCAGACGCTGGTCTTCTCCTATCTGGGCTACACGACCGTCGAGGAGTATGTCGGCAAACGCACGGCGATCAACGTCAAGATGACCGAAGAGGCGTCGCAGATCGGCGCCGTCGAGATCGTCAACATCGGCTACGGAACCACCACGCGGCGCGACCTCACCGGCTCGGTGGCCAAGGCCGACCTGGGAACGATGATGAAGGCCAACGTCACCAACTTCGACCAGGCGCTGGGCGGACGCATCGCCGGCGTGGTCGTCACCACGGGCGACGGCTCGCTGGGCGCCGAAGCCAATATCACCATCCGCGGAAACAACTCGCTCACGCAGAGCAACGCCCCGCTCTACATCATCGACGGATTCCCGTCCGAAGGGTCGTTCGCCGCGTCGATCAACCCCGCCGACATCGAGTCGATCGACGTGCTGAAAGACGCTTCGGCGACCGCCATCTACGGAGCGCGCGGAGCCAACGGCGTCATCGTGATCAACACCAAACGCGGCAACGAGGGCAAGCCCACGGTGAACTTCAGCGCCTCGTTCTCCCTGAACAAGATCGCCAACAAGGCCGACCTGATGGACTCCTACGAATTCGTCCGGCTTCAGAGCGAACTGATCAGCGAGGAGACGATGAACAAGAGCTATTTCAGCGAGGGACTGACGCTCGACGACTACCGCCACATCCCGGGCATCGACTGGCAGGACCAGCTCTACCGCACGGCTTTCCAGCAGAACTACAACGTCTCGCTCTCGGGCGGCAACAAGGAGGGGCTGCGCTACAACGTGGGCTTCTCGGCGCTCGACCAGGACGGCATCATCATCCGTTCGAACTTCCAGCGCTACCAGGGCAAGGCCAACTTCACGCTGCCCATCTCGAAAAAACTCACGCTGAACGCCAACGCCAACTATTCGCGCACGGCGACCAACGGCGTGACCCCCACCACGGCGCAGACCACCTCGTCGTCGTCGGGCTGGCTGATGTACTCGGTCTGGGGCTACCGCCCCGTAACGCCTCCCGGGCAGGACATCCTCGACTCGATGCTCGACGAAGCCGTAGACGGATCGAACGACTACCGCTTCAACCCGGTGAAGACCGCCAAGAACGAATACCGCAAGACGCTGGTGGACTACCTCAACGCCAACCTGGCGCTGACGTGGAAGATCACCCCCGACCTGACGTTCAAGACCACGGGCGGCTACGTCCTGAACAAACGCCGCCGCGAGGAGTTCAACGGCAGCGAGACCTACACGGGCTACGCCGGCTCGCCCAGCGGCAAGGGCGTCAACGGCGCCATCTACTGGACCGACCAGACGAGCTGGTCGAACGAAAACACGCTCAACTACAAGAAGCGCCTGGGGCGCAGCCATAACCTCGACCTGATGGCGGGACTCTCGCTCCAGGGGCAGAAGAACACCTACGACGGCGTTGCGTCGACGCAGATCACCTCCGAGGAGCTGGGCATCGCGGGCATCCACACGGGCAACTACCAGAAGGTCCAGAGCAACTACTACGACTGGCGGATGATGTCGGCCTTCCTGCGCGCCAACTACAATTTCCGCTACAAATACTACCTGACCTTCTCATTCCGCGCCGACGGCTCGTCGAAATTCCCCTCCGACAACCGCTGGGGCTACTTCCCCTCGGCCGGCCTTTCGTGGAACTTCAACCGCGAGAATCTGCTGAAGAAGAGCGAGTGGATGAGCAACGGCAAGCTGCGCCTCTCGTGGGGCCTGACGGGCAACAACCGCACGCAGACCCCCTACGACTTCTATTCGCAGATCACCGTCAACCCGGGTTCGGGCAACTCGCTCGACTATGTGTTCGGCGGCGAGCGCGTGCCGGGCTACTACGTCTCGAACATGGCCAACGAGCGGCTCAAGTGGGAGACCACCGAGCAGTGGAACGCGGGTCTCGACCTCGGGTTCTTCGAGGACCGCATCAAGGTGACGACCGACTGGTACGACAAGGTGACGCGCGACCTGCTGCTCTACGCCCTGCTGCCCGCCTCGTCGGGCTTCGAGCAGGGGATGCTCAACATCGGCAAGATCCGCAACCGCGGCTTCGAGCTGACGCTCGAAACGGTGAACGTCAAGACCCGTCAGTTCCAGTGGTCCACGTCGTTCAACATCGCCTTCAACCGCAACCGGATTCTCGGGCTGGTCGACGGACAGAACACGCTCCAGAGTTCCGTATCGTGGGAGACGCGCTTCAACTCGCAGTTCCCCTACATCTCGCAGGTGGGCAAGCCCACGGGCATGATGTACGGCTTCATCTACGACGGGACCTACAAGGCCGAGGATTTCGACGACAAGGGCAACCTCGTCAGCGGCGTTCCCTCGTTCAAGGGCAACGCGATGCAGCCGGGCGACATGAAATACCGCGACATGAACGGCGACGGCGTCATCGACGACTACGACCGCACGATCATCGGCTGCGGACAGCCCCTCAACACGGGCGGCTTCGGCAACAACTTCAACTGGAAGAATTTCGACCTGAACATCTTCTTCGCGTGGAGCTACGGCAACGACGTGCTGAACGCCAACCGGCTGGTCTTCGAATCGGGATGGAGGAGCCAGACCAACCAGCTGGCCTCCTACGCCGACCGCTGGTCGCCGGAGAATCCCGCGTCGAACATTCCGCGCGTGAACGCCGTCGGCCGCGAGGAGTACTCGTCGCGCGTGATCGAGGACGGTTCGTTCCTGCGGCTGAAGAACGTCTCGCTGGGCTACACGCTGCCGAGCCGTTCGCTGCGCAAGGCGGGCATCAGCCAGATGCGCGTCTACGTCTCGGCCGACAACATCTGGACCCTGACGGGTTACAGCGGTCCCGACCCCGAGGTATCGACCCGCAACTCGGTGCTGACGCCCGGATTCGACTGGTCGGCATATCCCCGCGCATTCGGCTTCACGGCCGGCGTAAACCTCACATTCTAACGGTTTAAACGCAACATTACGCCATGAAAATCAAAAGCATATTGAAACTGGGAACGCTGGCGCTGCTCACCGCCGCCCTTCCGGCGTGCAGCTTCCTCGACACCGATCCGCAGATCATCCCCGACGACGGCTACTACAACAGCGAACAAAAGCTGATCTACGGTCTGGCGGGCGTCTACGGCGTGCTGAACAGCGAAGCGCTCTACGGCAACTACTACTCGCTGCAAATCGCCAACGCCGACGACCTCTGCTACTTCAACAACTACAACAACAGCGAATCGCGTCCCGACCGCTACAACCACAGCGCCGGCACGGCGGCGATCTACGACACCTGGTCGAAGCTCTACGAAGGCATCAAGAACGCCAACCGCTACATCGAGGCCGTCGAAAAGACGGAGATCGACCCCGGGAAACTTTCGGTGGACATCGGGCTTTACATCGCCGAAGCGCGGTTCCTGCGCGCCTACTACCACTTCCTGCTGGCGCAGGCGTGGGGCGATGTGCCCCTGCGCGTCAAGGCGACCACCTCGCCCAACCCCAACGACGTGCAGATGGCCGCAACGCCGCAGGAGCAGGTGCTCAAATGGTGCGCCGACGAGATCGAAGCCACGATTCCCGACCTCTACGAGCCCATCGACAACACCCCCTCGCGCGTCAGCCAGACCGTCGCCCAGGGCATTCTGGCCCGCGTCTATCTCTTCATGGCCGGCGAGAGCGTCAAGCAGATCGACGGACTGGATAAAAAGGAGATGTACCGCCGCGCCGCCTACTGGGCCAACGAGGTGATCGCCTCGCACAAGCACGACCTGAACGAGAGCTACGAAGAGATCTTCATCAACATGATCCGCGACCAGTACGACACGCAGTTCCACGAATCAATGTGGGAGGCCGAATTCCTCGGCGACCGCACCAGCGCGACCGACTGGACGAACGGCCGCATCGGCGACCTGATCGGCCTGCGTTCGCAGTCGAGAACGACCAACTACTCGGAGTGGGCCTGCAACTACTCCTACGGCTACTACAACGGCTCCTACACCCTCTGGCAGCTCTACTGGGAGAACGACCGCACGGCAGACGAAACGGCCAGCGCCACGGTCATCGACAAGCGGCTGACGTGGAACCTGCCGGGCTACAACTACCGCGGAATGAACAACCAGAAAATCTCGTACAAGAACAAGGCGGGCGAGACCGTGACGCGCTACTTGCAACAGACGCAGAGCATGTTCAAGACGCCGTGGGTCTACAACAACAATTTCGCCATGCCCGACATCGAGGGGCTGGACCAGACGATCGAGAACGCGTTCGACCCCGCCGATCTGGTTTACGACCCGACGGTGATGTGCGCCGTCCGCAACGCCGGCAAATGGCGCCGCGAGACGGTCTACGAGAAACAGATGTCGGCCAAGAGCCTCTACACGACGATCAACTTCCCGATCCTTCGCTACGCCGACGTGCTGCTGATGTACGCCGAGGCGATCAACGAATACGCCGGGGCGCCGGACGACCAGGCCAAGGATGCCATCCGGGAAATCCGCAAACGCGCGGGCGTCAAGACCGACGAGAGCCTGCTGGGCGACTACCGTTCGTTCCGCGACCTGGTGCGCAACGAGCGCGGACGCGAACTGGCTTTCGAGGGGCTTCGCAAGTGGGACCTGATCCGCTGGGGCACGTTCGTCGAGAAGATGCACAACGCCGGGACCAACCAGCCGACGGAGAACAAGTACCGCAACGTCAGCTATACGAACTATGCGTCGGCGAACTACGCCAACGTGACGGCACGCCACATCTACCTCCCGATTCCGACCAAGGAGCTGGCGGTGAACCACGCGCTCCGACAGAACCCCTTATGGTAAAACGCTTAATTGCAGAGCATACGATGAATACGAAACGAATCACATACCTCGCGGCGACACTGGCCCTCGCAACCGCGGCAGCCTCGTGCGAACACGAAGAGATCTACGAGCCGCTGGAGTTCTCGGTGCGGCTGGCGCCGACGAACACCTACCGCACGGGCGACCCGGTGGTCTTCAACTTCAGCGGCAACGCCGACTTCATCACCGTCTGGACGGGCGACACGGGACACGAGTACAAGCACCGCAACCGTACGAAGGTCGACATCGCCGACATCGAGTCGTGCGAACTGGAGATCGAGATCAGCCAGCAGTACGGCACGCTGAACAACCTCGACCTGTTTGCGGGCAACAAATTCGCGGGGCTGAACGGCAGCGACGCCGCCACCGACCGCCCCGTGGTCGAAGCCATCGCGGCGAACGACTGCGCCGACTGGACCAAACTGGAGTTCACGCCGAACAACGCGAACAAGTTCGAAACCTACACCTACGACATCACCCGGTTCGCCGACCGTTTTTCGTGGGGCATGCACCTTTTCTATCCGGACCCCAAGACCACGATGCGCACCTATCGGATCAATCCGAAGATCACGGTCAAGTTCAAGGGCCACGACACGCAGGTCTACAACTACCCGGACATGGAATTCGTCCCCTTCTCGCTGGCTTCGCAGCACGCCGACAACCCCTATATCCATAATGTATCGGGCAACGGCAACCTGAAATTCCAGGGCCGGCCGGGAGCGAACAACACCGCCAATATCGTCTTCCTGGGCTTCAGCGCCGGGGCTTTCCCCGAGATCGACCAGTGGGCCTTCATGCAGCCCGTCGCGCTCAACACGATCTCGCCCGACACGGGCCTGAACATCAAGGGCGTGACCGACGACCTGCCGAGCTACTCGTACACCTACACCGAGCCGGGGACCTACACGGTGACCTTCATCGTCGCCGGCGGCAACTACCAGGGACAGTCGGCGCCCGCTCCCTACGAGGTGACGTTCACGGTGATCGACCCGATCGAATAACCCGTCCGAAAGTTTTCGCAAGCCCGCCCTTCAGCAAGAAAGGCGGGCTTTTTCACAATATCCGGTTGCATTTCTGCGTTTTTTCCAGTAACTTTGGAGGTGAAACTTAACCTTTAACAACCAAAACCGAAACAACCTCATCGTATGAAGGCTGAATTACAGGAAATAGCGTCGCAGTTCGCGCTGGAAGGCGCTATCACGGCAATCGACTCGCTGGGCGAGGGATTCATCAACGACACGTTCATCGTCCGCACGGCGGGCGATGCGCCGGATTACATCCTCCAGCGCAAAAACAAGAGCATCTTTCCCGACGTTCCGGCCATGATGGAGAACATCCGCAAAGTGACGGATCATATCCGCCGCCGCGTCGCAGCCGCCGGGGGCGACCCCAGACGCGAGGCGATGACCGTGGTTGCGACCCGCGACGGAAAGCTCTATCACGTGGACGCACAGGGCGAATATTGGGCCGTTTCGGTTTTCATCAGCGACACGATCGCCTACAACAAGGCCGACTCCCCGGAACTGGCCCGCAAGGGCGGCGAAGGCATCGGCAAGTTCCAGGCCCAGCTGGCGGACTTCACCGAGCCGCTGGCCGAGACGATCAAGGGCTTCCACAACATCCGCCACCGCTTCGTGCAGTGGGACGAGGCGCTGCGCCGCGACGCCGCAGGCCGCGTGAAAGACCTTGCGGAGGAGATCGGCTGGATCGAATCGCGCCGCGACGAGATGCTCTCGTTCTGGTCGAAGGTCGAGGACGGCACGATCCCCACGCGCGTGACCCACAACGACACGAAAATCAACAACATCCTCTTCGACAAGCAGGGCGAGGTGCTGTGCGCCATCGACCTCGACACGGTGATGAACTCCACGTCGCTCAACGATTTCGGCGACGCCATCCGCTCCTACGCCAACACGGGCGACGAGGACGACCGCGACCTTTCGCGCGTGGGCATGTCCCTCGAAATGTTCCGCGCCTATACCGAAGGCTATCTGTCGCAGCGGGCCGGACAGCTCAACCAGGCCGAAATCGACCACCTGGCATTCTCGGCCCGTTACATCACCTTCGAGCAGGTGCTGCGTTTTTTGATGGACTACATCGAAGGCGACACCTATTACAAAACGAAATACCCCGAGCACAACCTCGTGCGCACCCGCGCCCAGTACAAACTGCTGCAAAGCATGGAAGAGCAGTACGGCACGATGTGCGAAATCGTACGGGAAACCGTCGCCAAATACAAATAAGGAATGGAAATTCGCAAGATAGCAGGCATCGCGCCCGACGACCGGGCCGCCGTGGACGAGGCATTCGCCGGAATCGAGCCGCTGCCGGTGGCGTGCTGCAACTGGCCCGCGGAATTTCCCTACGCCCCGGAAGTCAGCTTCCGGATGTTCCATACGGGCGACTGGCTGATGCTGCGCTTCGACGTCGCCGAACGCTACACGGCGGCGCTCGTCACGGAGGACAACGGCGAGGTGTGGACCGACTCGTGCGCGGAGTTCTTCATCGCGCCCGACACAGGGATGTACTACAATTTCGAAACCACCTGCATCGGACGGATGCTGCTCGGGGCGCGCAAATCCCGGACCGAGGCCGAGCACGCCTCGCCCGAGGTGCTGGCGGGCGTGAAACGCTACACGACGCTTCCCTGCGGCGAGCCTTTCGCCGAGCGCGAGGGCGACAACCGCTGGTCGCTCACGCTGGCCATCCCCCCGCAGGCGCTTTTCCGCCATGCGCTGACCGACTGGAGCGGTCTCAAGGCCCGCATGAACCTCTACAAATGCGGCGACAACCTCTCGCACCCCCATTTCCTCTCGTGGCGGCCGATCCGGACGGAGAAACCCGATTTCCACCGTCCCGAGTTTTTCGGGGAGGTGACGTTCGAGAAGTGAAAAAGTGAAAAGTGAAAAGCTGAAAGCCAAGAGACAATCCGGTCGCGATGCGACAACTGCGGGCAACAGGCGAGCGCAATCGCTTGCGAATTGCCGAGCCGCCACAGCAGTCAAGGCGCGTGTTTTTGCGCCTTAAGTCCCCTCCCGAGGGAGGGATTTGGGGTGGGGTCAGACTTGTAAACGACACCAACGGCGGCGACAACACGATCGGCAGCAAACCGACAGAGAGAAAGATTAACAAATTACATAAACGTATGAACAACAAGTATTCACTTCCCAAAGACGGCGGCCTGATTTCCGAATCGGCTCCGCGCGACATCATCCATCGTTACGAGAAGATCCACACCAAGGTCTACGAAAACGAGTACGAAGGCGTGCAGTACGTCGCCGACAACATCGTCAAGGCGATCCGCATGTACAACGAAATCCACTGCTCGAACGAGGTCTACGAGGAGTCGCAGCCCTTCGTGCTGGGCCTCACGACGGGCCGCACGCCGCTGGGTCTCTACCGGGAACTGGTGAAACGCCACCACGAAGGGCAGATCAGCTTCCGGAACGTCGCCGTTTACAGCCTCGACGAGTTCTACCCGATCCGGTCGACCGAACAGCAGAGCCGCAACTACCGCATCCACGAGGAGTTCCTCAACCACATCGACATCCTGCCCGAGAACGTGCACATCCCCGACGGTACGGTTCCCGAGGACCGCGTTTCGGAATACTGCGCGTCGTACGACCACTCGGTGCGGCGCATCGACCTGATGATCATCGGCGTCGGCGAGGACGGGCAGATCGGCTTCAACGAGCCGGGGTCCTACTCCCGTTCGCGCACGCGGCTGGTGCAGCTGACCTACAACACCCGCAAAATCCAGTCGGGCGCTTTCTTCGGGCTGGAGAACACGCCCAAGATGGCGGTCACGATGGGCATCGATACGATCATGCGCGCCAACCGCATCATCCTGATGGCCTGGGGCGAGGAGAAGGCCCACATCGTGCAGCGGGTCGTCGAGGGCGAGATCACGGATCAGGTTCCCGCCTCGTACCTCCAGGCGCACCAGAATATCGAGGTGGTGATCGACGAGAATGCCGCGCAGCTGCTCACCCGCGAGCAGACGCCGTGGATGGTGGGTCCCTGCGAATGGACGCCGAAATTCGTCCGCAAGGCCGTGGTATGGCTCTGCGGCGTGGTTAAGAAGCCCATCCTGAAACTCACCTATAAGGATTACATCGAAAACTCGCTGGGCGAACTGCTCGAACAGGGCCGCGCCTACGACCAGATCAACATCGACGTCTTCAACGACCTCCAGCACACCATCACGGGCTGGCCGGGCGGCAAGCCCAACGCCGACGACTCGACGCGTCCCGTGCCTTCGTCGCCCTTCCCCAAACGGGTGATCGTCTTCTCGCCGCATCCCGACGACGACGTGATCTCGATGGGCGGCACGTTCATCCGCCTCGTGCAGCAAGGTCACGACGTGCACGTGGCTTACGAAACCTCGGGCAACGTGGCCGTGCACGACGACGTGGTGCTGCAAAACATCGACACGGCCCGCGAACTGGGCTACGGCAACCACTACGCCGAAGTCGAAAAGGTCATCGCCGGCAAGAGGAAGGGCGAACCCGAGCCGCGCCCGCTGCTCGACCTGAAAGGCGCCATCCGCCGCGCCGAGGCGCGTGCCGCCGTGCGCTCGTTCGGACTGAACCCCGACACCAACGCCCACTTCCTCAACCTGCCGTTCTACGAAACGGGCGGCATCAAGAAGGGCCAGCTCACGGAGAAGGACATCGAAATCATCGTCAAGCTGCTGCGCGAGATCAAGCCCCATCAGATCTACGCCGCCGGCGACCTTGCCGACCCCCACGGCACGCACCGCACCTGCATGGAGGCCGTGCTCGGCGCCCTCGAAGTCGTGAAGGACGACGAGTGGCTGAAGGAGTGCCACCTGTGGCTCTACCGCGGCGCCTGGATGGAGTGGGACCTCGGCATGGTGGACATGGCCGTGCCCCTGTCGCCCGACGAGCTGATTATGAAACGCCACGCCATCTACCGCCACCTCTCGCAGAAGGACATCATGCCTTTCCCGGGCAGCGATCCCCGCGAGTTCTGGCAGCGGGCCGAGGAGCGCACGCAGAACACCGCAAAGCTCTACGACCAGCTCGGCATGGCCGAATACCAGGCTATCGAGGTGTTTGTGAAGATGTTTTAGCGCATCTTCACAAAAACTTCGATTAAAAAATGAAGCATTGAACATTAAAAAATCACCCCATGCGCTTAATCATTGAAAATACCCCCCAGCAGGTAGCCCAGTGGGCCGCCAATTACATCATCGCCCAGATCAAGAACAAGGAGCAGCACACCTCGTCGCCCTTCGTGCTGGGGCTGCCGACCGGCTCGACCCCGCTGGAGACCTACAAGGAACTGATCCGCCGCCACAAGACGGGCGAAGTGTCGTTCAAGAACGTCATCACGTTCAACATGGACGAGTATGTGGGTCTCCCCGAGGAGCATCCCGAAAGCTACCACTCGTTCATGTGGAACAATTTCTTCAAGCACGTCGACATCAGGCCGGAGAACGTCAACATTCTCGACGGCAACGCCGACGACCTGGCCAAGGAGTGCGCCGACTACGAGGCGCGCATCGTCGAGGCCGGGGGCATCGACCTCTTCATGGGCGGCGTGGGCGAAGACGGACACATCGCCTTCAACGAGCCGTTCTCGTCGCTCAACTCCCGCACGCGCCTCAAGACCCTAACGCAGGACACGATCCAGGTCAACGCCCGGTTCTTCGGCGGCGACATCTCGCTCGTGCCGAAAACCGCGCTGACGGTCGGCGTGGGCACGGTGCTCTCGGCCAAGAAGGTGCTGATCCTCGCCACGGGCCACAAGAAAGCCCGCGCGGTGCGCCACGGCGTCGAAGGCTCCTACAACCACCAGTGGACCATCTCGGCCCTTCAGGTGCACCCCAACGGCATTCTGGTCTGCGACGACCCGGCCGCCGAGGAGCTGCGCGTAGCCACCTACCGCTATTTCAAGGACATCGAGCGCGAAAACCTGATCTCGAAATAAGCGCATTCCCGATACGAAGTCTCCCGCAGGGCCTGCCCTGCGGGAGACTTTCGCTTCCACGCCCCGGATACAGAACTCCCGGCGTCATTTTACGGCCGGATTATTTGCCGAATGCCGGAAAAATTTTATCTTTGTAGAGCATTGCTTATACGGATAAATCGTGGGAGCGTCACTCAAGGACATAGCCTGCAAGCTCAACCTCTCGAAAACGACCGTTTCGTGGGTCCTCTCGGGGCAGGGCGACAAAAAAGGGATCAGCGCGGAGACACAGAGCCGCGTGCTCGCCTGCGCCCGCTCCCTGGCATACGAACCGAACCTGCTGGCCCGAAGCCTCAACACGGGCGTATCGAAAACCATCGGACTGATCCTCCCCTCGATTTCGGACACCTTCTTCGCCCACATCGCCGACTGGATCGAGTCGGAAGCCGAGCGGGAAGGCTACTCGCTGATGATCGCCGGCTCGAACTCCGAAACCGAACGGGAAAACGCCCTGATACGGCTTTTCAGGTCGAAAAAGGTCGACGGCATCATCATCGCCCCGGCCGACGCTTCGGGATGCGAGGTCGGCCGCCTTGCGGAGAGCGGCTGCCCGGTCGTGCTGTTCGACCGCGGCCTCGCGAAAACGGACGCCGGCTGCGTGGTGATCGACAACGAGGCGGGCAGCCATGCGCTGGTCCGTCATCTTGCCGCCCGGGGATTCCGCAAAATCGCCATCATCACGACCTTCCCCCACCTCCCGACGATGGAACTGCGGCACAGGGGCTACCTCCGCGCGCTGGCGGAAGCGGGACTGCACGCCGATCCCCGCCTCTACGGAGAGGTCGCCTATGCCGGCTACCGGCAGCACGTCTGCGATACGCTCGACCGCATTCTCTCCACGGTTCCCGACACCGACGGCTTTTTCTTCACCACGCATATCCTCGCCACCGAGGCCCTGCGCTATTTCCACGACCGGGGCATCGACATCAGCGACGGCCGTCGGGGGCTTGCCTGCATGCACGAAGACCCGCTTTTCCGCCTGGCCGCCCCCCGGATGAGCGTCGCCCGCTTCCCCGTCGAAGAGATCAGCGCCCACGCCGTGCGCCTCCTGCTGCGGCAAATCCGCGAAAGCCAATCGCCCGGCTCCGTCCGCCCGGCACCCGAATCGGTGGTGCTGCCCTGCCGCATGGAGTTCCGGGACGAATAAGCCCGTTCCGTCCGGACATCCCTCCCCCCCCGATACGAAAGACCCGCAAAACGATGAAGTCCTGCGGGTCTTTCTCCGGAAACTAATCTCTAAATTACTTCTCGGCAATCAGTCCGATCTCGTCGATGGCAAAATAAGCGGGAACGAGCAATCCGTAGGCATTCGCCTCATTCGAAGCAGGCGAGAAGGCCAGACAGTCGACCTTGCCCAAAGCGGAAAGATCGACCTTTTTCCAGTCCGACAACTTTTCCGAACCGTTGATCAGGAAGCACTCCGCACTACCGGTCTCCTTGCCCTCAAGCGAGCCGGTAATTTTCACTTTATAATAATACGAAGCCTCGTCAACCTGCGTCGGCTTATAAGGGTAGGTAATCGCGCTGTTGGCCATATACAGATAGCTGACCTGACGCGGCTCCTCAAATTCGATCATCGGAGTTGCATAACCGCTCGTATATCCGTCGAAATAACCGATCATGCAGTTCGACGAACCGTTTGCTCCCTTATCGGCCCATACCATAAACTGGTTCGCATAATTGACGCTCGTAGCCGTTCTCCCGTAATTGGCAGACAAGACGAAACCGCCCCAATAGTCTCCGTAGCCGATGTCGGCTGAAAAATAGGTTCCGAACCAAATCTTCTCATCCGAGGTCGAACAAAGATACCCGCTGTAAACGCCACCTACGGCCAGATCGTCGTAGCTGCCGCCCTTCGCCCAAAAGACATTATGGTGATTTCCCGCCGCAGAACCGCCGCTAACGGTAATGTCGCCGAGCTGTACAGCCTTGCCGTCGATAGCAAGCATCCCCTCGCTCGTTTCGAAAGAAATCAAATTAGACGGTTCCGGCTCCGGATCGGGATTGGGGTCCGGATCGGGTTCCGGATCGGGTTCGCTCACATGCACGGTACAGGTTGCCGACACCGAACCGTATGTCGCCGAGATTTTGGCGGTTCCGGCAGCCACGGCCGTCACAAGACCCGATTCGGAGACCGTCGCGAACTCCTCGGCATCCGAAGACCACACCACGTCGTCGGTGGTATTCGCCGGCGCCGGCGTTGCGGTGAGTTGCAGGGTTTCGCCGACTGCAAGTTCTTTTTCCGTACAATCGAGCACAACCGCAGTCGCAGGGACGCGGGAATCGCCGTCATCGTCCGAGCAGGCGGCCAAAGCGCAGGCCGCAAATGCGAAAAGCAAGAGTTTTTTCATCGTTCGTCTGATTTTAAGTATGTTCGTAAAATAAAAAATCCGGTCCCGGAACCTGTCTCTCCGCAATAAATGCTGAAAATCAGCAAATTGCAAAACAAACACCCAATTTTACACCCAAGAATGTAAAGTTGGGTGTTTTTGTATTATTTAAGAAATCGTGTTCTATGTGCTTATAAGAATTTGCGGCGCATGATAAAATTTGTCAGCTCCAGTTTGTTTGCCCTATACTTCTGTATTTTGACTATTTCATATCCCTTCTTCTCAAAGAACGGTCTGGCTGTCAGGCTTACTTCGGATGTGATTTCAACAACTCCCAATTGCTTGGCAATGCGTTCAACTTCAGAAAGAAGCTGTGTGGCCACGCCTTTGCCTTGCCAGTCCTTGTGTACGAACATGGAATGCAGATAGCCGTCCTTATTCATGGATGAAAAGCCTACCATGTGGTTCGCTTTATCAAAAGCACCTATAAAATGATTGTGTGACAGAAGCTCTTTCAAATGCTCCACACTGTCACCACAAGATGCCCAATCTTCTACTTCTTCTTTTGTATAATGTCTGATATTAACATGCAGTACGGTAGAGCGGAATAACTCCTGCATTTCGGGAATGTCCTTTTCTTCGAGTGGGAGAAGCCTATATTGAGGGTTTAACCATTTAATCACTTTGCATGGATTTCCAACGGCAACACAATCAGCCGGAATAGATTTGGTCACTACACTTCCGGCACCAATCACACTCCCTTTTCCGATAGTGATTCCTGCAAGAATAATGCTGCCGCCACCAATCCATACATTATCTTCTACTGTAATAGGTAAAGCCTTTGTCCTGAAAAATAGTATCCTTGAATCTTCCTCCCAATTTCTCACAAACCGTTCCTCAAAATTTATCGGATGAGTAGCTGTGTAAAATTGCACATTTGGAGCAATCAAAACCCTATTACCAATATGAATCAGATTTTCATCCATCATTGTACAGTTATTATTGATAATGGTTTGTTCACCAATAAAGATATGTTTTCCGCATTGGCAAGTAAAGTTCTGTCCTACACTTGAATGATTACCAATTCTTCCCAACATTTTGGAAAGAATTTCTTTCCTTTCATATTCTACCGTCTTTATGTCATTTAAGACACATAAATAGTCTTTTGTCCTGTTTATCATTGCTAACAGTTCTGTATCCAAATAGTTACAATATTCTCCTGACAAAAAACGTTGGTAATTGCTTATTTCTTTATTCAATTCATTTACCATTATGAACTCATCCTTTGTTTCTTTTACTATTCTGAATCCCAACTTAAATATATTCTTAATTCAGGTGTATTTATAATCTCTCTTGGGGGAGTTTCCATTCCTTTTGGGATGAAAATAGCCTCATAAAGAAAATCTCTTAATAAGAAAGATTCCTCTTGATATAAAGGGCGGATTCTGTAATTTATTGTATTGCTCATATTGTTCACACTTTCGTTTCAAATCTGACATATTGTTTTTGCTGTATTTTCAGATACCAAATTGGTTGATTGCAGCTGTTATCCATATAATTCATTTTTTAGTAATGCCATAAAGATACAAAAAAGGAGCGACCAAAATGCTATTTGACTACTCCTTTCGGTTATATTTGAACTATTTAACTTTAACGAATTACAATTTGAATCCTCTGCTTTTTCTTGGTTCTTCCACTGATTGTCGTAAACCTTGCCGAAGTTTCTCCCATTGCTCCTTAAACCATTCTCCGATTGGTTGCCTGTTTACGGTCAGTACCAATTTATTCTCATCAACCGAACTTTTCTCAACCTTGAAAGTGTCATTCTTGATTTCAAATCTTTGCCTATGCTCTTCGGAATAGATTGTTCCATTGCATCTGATAGCTTCCTTTTTCGTCAAAAGGCTGTTTATCATATCTTTGGTAAATCCGATGGCATAACATAGTCTTTCCATTCTCAACATTTCTTTGAGTAATGGAAACCAGTTGAATGCCTTTTCAAGAATGGTGTTCAATCGGGATATTTCCTTGTCTTTGGCTTCAAGCTCTTGATTATATATTCCTTGCAGGTTACGAATCTGCTTGCCGTGCTGTTCCTGCATTTGTTGCATCTTAACTTTTAATTCATCAATGCCCTTGTCACGTTTGGCAATTTCATGACGTAAATTCTCGTTAGATTGTTCCAAATCTTTCAATTTACCGCTGCCGAAAAGAGAACCTACACCGCTGGTTATGGCAGTGGCTACATCGGTGGCTGTCTTCTTTAGTTTGTCTGTGCGTATCTCTGCTTTTACCTGTTTGAGTTCCTGTTCGGCAAGGCTTACCTGTTGCTCCTTGTATATCTTGGTTTCCTCTATACGTTGTAGTTCGGCTTTCTGCTTCTCAATGATGAAGTCGTTTCGTTCCAAATGCTCCTTACCTGTAACAGCTTTTGCCTGCCCACGTTCCATCAGGAGAATATCGGAAGCAAGGGTCTGCATGGTTGCCATATCCTCGTCATTGAGCTTTCGGCTCTTTCCGGTTTCGTGGTTCATCCAGTCAAATACGATATGAGCATGATAGTTCGGCTTGAACCATCTGCTTCCGATTTGAAAGCTTTCTTTGTCTTCCGCTTCCGGCTGACTGTTCAACCAATGCCCTTCATCTTTGTGCAGGAAAATCTGTAGTGGAGTGATGCCCCAGCGTCTTTGACACTCTTCACCGAATTTGCGTACATCAGCCAATGTGGTGTCCGGTCTGATAAGCAATACTCCTTCACGGATGGGTGAACATCCCGCCACCTTGATAATTTTTCCATTCTTTCCCTTGCGTTCCCTTTCCTTTTCCTGCATGGCACGTTCGGTCTTTTCCTTGACCATTTGCTTGATGTTGTCATAATGAGTTCGCAGTTCGGGAGTGCCGAAGTCGGGATTTATCCACTGCTCGTTGTCGGTGGAAAGTTCGGGAACGATATAGATTCTGGATTCCCCGATATTACGCATATACTCGGCAGTCCTTCGGTTGTGCGCCTCGCTCGATGCGATGTTGCAAGGCTTGATATGTATGCTTGATTTTGTTGCCATAGCTTCTTCCTTTGTTTGTAATTGATTATTTTGCTCGCTTTCGCAGAGGGGTTCTTAGGGGTAACCCATAAGCGGAGATTGCAAAGAGAGGGTCACTCTTTGCTCGGGGTTCTCAGGGGTGAAACGCCTTGAGTGGGTTATTAGGGCAAAGCCCTAATCCCCTCGGGAGAGCCCACAACTACGAAAGCGGAGCGTGTAGTTATAGTGGGCTATAACCGAAAGCCGTTCTTCTTCTCCGGTGATTGGCTGCGCACCCCTTTGGCGGATTGAACTTGCCTTTTTCTTTCAGCCTGTTCCTGTAAATATTCGTTCAAGTCCTTGCATCCGCTGTAAGTCTGAGAAGCGTCACGGATGTATCGGTCTCTGCCGTATTCCTCACGGATTTGCCGGAGTGCTTCCATTCCTGCATGGTCGTTGTCGAAAAAGCAGTGGATGCGTTCGTAATTGCCCAACGGATAGAGAGCCTTGTTCACATTCGATACGGAATTCAATACGATGTAATCCTGTCCATCCAGCTCCGGATAATTCGGACAGTTCTCTTGTCTCAATGTCAGAAAGGAGAGGTAGTCCATAAATCCCTCGAACACATAACAGGTGTTCCTCGCTTTTCCCGACTGCCTGATGTGGGAGATTTCCTTTGGGGCGATGCAGCCCTTGAAATAGCGGTTGCGGATTTCATATCCACCCGAACCATTGGGAAAGGCGATGGCAAAGTACCGCTTGCCGTTGTGAGTGAAACGTGCTTCACTACATTCTCTTTTCGCCAGTTCTATGTTAATTCCTCTACCTTGTAAGTAGGCAAGCAGGGTAGGAGATGACAGCGGAACAATCTCCAACTGTTGGAAGCTCGGCTCGGAAGAGTTTTGCTTTCCAAAAGAGAAAGATACCGGGCGCACGTGCGGTGTCTGCTCTGCTATCCGTTTCAAGATGTAAGGTACATGGTCGGTAGCGTACAGGTGTGCAGCCAGTTCTATGATGCCACCACCTTTACCCAAACCGAAGTCATACCATTGTTCACGTTCGGTATTTACCTTGAACGAGGCTTCGGCTTCTTCCCTTAACGGTGATTTATACCACAGATTGACACCTTGTTGCTTGATGGGAGAATATCCTAAACTATGCAGATAATCCGCTATTCTGATTTGCTTGGCTGTCTGTATATCCATAAAATGATTGTTTTAGTAGTTGGTGAATTGGTTTATTTTTCTTTTTGCCCGTACCTTTTTAGGAAGTACGGTCTATAATCACTTCACTAAATTCTCGTATATATAGGATACGGTAATAAAGTGAAGTGATTTAGTCCCATTCCCCAAGCACTTCACTATATTCCTAATATATACACCCCGAGAATAAAGTGAAGTGATTGCAGGGAAATGGGCTAATAGTGGAAGTCAGGCATGAATGTGTATTTTCTGCCTGTCTCCTGCACTATCATCCGTTTGTTGCGAAGCATGGTGATGAGCGATACCGCCTTTTTATGGTTCAGCTTTACACCCACTGACATATAGGTCTTGATTAAGGCATCTTCCAGTTCCTTGTAGCCGTATTCCTCTTTCAGCCCGAAAACGGCTTCCAATGCGATACGGTGCTGCTGCTCGGTGATATGCCTGTAAGGGTCGAACTTCTCTTCTTCGGGTCTTCCCGGCTTCTTTGTTTCAGGTTTGTATCCCTCAATGAGTTCGGGAAGGGCTTTGTCGTTGATACGGAATGCGAAAGGCTCAAAGTCCATTGCCCGGATGTGAATGGCTGAAACATGGCTGATGTCACCGTTGCCCTTGTCCTTTTCTACCTGCAATACGGTTTCCGCCTTGTTGTTCAACTCCGTACCGATGTGCCCTCTTGCGTTCTCATCCCCTTTGTTCTGATGCAGTATCGTATGGATATGTATCTGCCTGTCGTCCGTCCACTGCATCAGCTTGGATATGATGCGTGTTGATTCACCGGGGCTGTTGATGTCATACACCATATCCCGTATGCCGTCTATAATTACAAGACCGATTTCGGGTGTATTGTAAATAGCCTGTTCCACAATCCTGATACGCTGCTCAGGCGTGTATTTTCTTAAGGCAAGAAATTCAAGATTCTCATTGTCCCTATCATCTGGCAAACCAGCCATTCGCAAAATGCGCGTCATGACTTTCAGACAATGGTAAGGGCTTTGCTCTGTATCAACATAAAGCACTTTCCGCTTATCTTCAGGCAGTTCAGCTACATACCGCAGCACTGTGCCATTCTTCAATGCAGCGGCTACGATAGCCGATACATTGAACGTTTTTTTACTTTTGGCTTTGCCGATGGATGCGCTGAAATTACCCAATGTCCCAATGACAGAATCATGTACTTTAAGGATTTCAGGTGCTTTCTCATAACTTTTCGACAGGCTCAAACGTGAGGCTTGCCAAAGGATTATGGCTTCTTCTGCCGATATATCCTTAGTTTCTCTTATATAGTCCATAGCCATGTCTCCCGTTATTTCCGTCCTCCTGTTTTCTTTCCGGCAAGTTCAAGGGCAAGCTCCACATCCACGATAATCTTGCGCCCTATCTGAGTGATTGCCTTGTCAATCTTTCCGCTTTTCTTGATGCGGTTGGCGGTGGGCAAACTGCACCCGAACAGTTTGGCTATGCCCAGTATTCCGTACACATACTTTCTTTCTGCGTCCGTAACGGGCTGTGGCTGCGTTTCCGTTTGATGGGAAGCGTGCTTGCTTAGGAATATGAACTCTTCGCCTGTCATCTGCCAGACGGGTTTTGATAATAACTCTTGAAGATTTGTCATCGTCCAATCAATTTAGTCGTTTAACAATCAGCCCTGCGCACTGGCTGTTATTTCTGTTCTCGAACGATGCAAAATTAGGTGGGGGCGTAAGTGGTAAGGATGTGGTTGATATAACTGGAGTGTATTGTTATTTATCTGAATATCAGATAATAAAAATACCACTCAAAAATTAATTTGAGTGGTAAAAGTGGTTATTTCGTAAAATGTCAGGGTGTATCACGGATTATCGGAATATTGCGTCCATTTCTTTGGCAAACTTTTGGTTGCTGTCGCTTGGAAAATCGGAAACAGGTTCCTTGTATTTTGACTTATAGTAGTTCTCTTCAATATCCAGCATTTTAAGGATATTCTTCTTCCAATTTTCCCTGTCAAGTTTGTGAAGTTGTTCGCTCATTAGGAATATCAGATAACAGACACGTATTTTCTCTCTCGGCTTTATTTTCAGCTTGCATTTGCCGGGGCGCAGATTCATACAAGCATAGAAATCATATTCGGAAATATTCTCGAATTGTTCTCCTACGCAGGTCGTGTGAACGAGCGAAAGCAACTTCCTGTCGAAATACTCGTGTTGTTCCTCTTTGGGTGCTTCCTCTTGTATATCAGGTTCGCTTGGTTTGGTTAGTTGTTCCGGTTTATCTTTAGCTACGGGAATATATTTTGCTAATATTTCCATAAAATGAAGACTCAACTTGTAAACATCTCCGCAGCAGTTCTCTATATATTGGAAAGCCTCTTTTCTTGCTTGCTTTTGCAATTCATAAAGCCTGTTCAGTTCTTCTTTTTCTTTCTCATATTCAGACTTGCAGCGTTCATATTCTTTTTCGGCTTGCATTTCTTCTTCTGCCGAATGTTTCCTGTAACCAATGGAATCATACCTGTTGTATGCTTCATTCAAAGGCTTGCTTAATTTTTGTGTAACCTCCAATTGTGCCTTTATATCAGTATCATATCTGCCAGCGAAGTTGTAGCACACACGAGAAATTATCTCATCATCAAACAATGGGTGTTTTTCATAAATCAATATGTTTTTCTCTATCTCGGTTCTCAGGCTGTTGAGAATCAGAGTGTACTGTTCTTTCTGCTTGTCATGTACCAATTCAAGGATAGCTGCTTCAAAAGCTTTTGTATCATTGTATTGCTTGTAGAAGTTCGTGATGAATTTCTGCTTGTCAAAAGAGAAAGTATGGCTGACAATAAAGTCACTGTATATTCTGTTGAGTTCACCGTATTGGGGAATCATAATCTGTATTTCTGCTGCCATATACGCTTGGTTTATGGATTCTTATCTTTATCAAGAAAGGAAGTCAGTTCTTCTTCCACTTCTTCTATACTTGGCAGGGCTGATTTTAAGTTCTCAGGTATAGCCTTGCTCAGTTGGTAATCGCTGATGCCTATCGGTTGGTCGTAGCCTGTCAATGCGTATTGCGCTACAACTTCGTCTTTTCCCTTGCACAGCAACAACCCGATAGTCTTGTTGTCATTCTCTCCCCTCAGTTTGTCATCCACCACATTGATGTAGAAGTTCAGTTGCCCCGCATACTCTGGTTTGAATGGGGTAGCCTTTAATTCCACTACGATGTATGCATGTAGGGGAATGGAATACAGAATCAGGTCGGCATAGAAATCGCTGTTACCAATTTGAAAATGCTTCTGTCGGGCAACGAAAGCAAAGCCATTGCTCATTTCCAGCAAGTAACGGGTGACGTGCTTAACCAGTTGTTCTTCTATGTCCCTTTCGTCTGCCTTTTCCTTAGTTCCAGCCAAGTCAAAGATGTACGGGTCTTTCAGAAGGTAATTGGCAAGGTCGCTTTGAGGTGCAGGAAGCGTGGATGTGAAATTGTTTACCTTATTATTGCTGATTTGTCTGCTATACAGATTGGTTTCAATTTGTATTTTAAGAACATTGCTGCTCCAGCCCATTTCCACGGACTGTTTCATGTACCAATATCCTATGCCTAACGGTAATGAGCCATCAAGTATAACCATTTGGCTTGCCCAGTTTATTCTGGCGACAGGGGAGTTCAAGAAAATTTTTTCTATCTCCATAATCCCCATCCTGTAAATGGCAGAAACGGTTTTCTCTACGTCCTGAATTTGCGCAGGAGCTTCCTGCGTAAATTCTAAAGACTGACAATCAGTGGATTGCATTTGCGCAGTAAGTTCCTGCGTAAATTGCTTGTCGTTCAGTTTCAATACTTCGTTTGTCACATTCTGTATGTTTGGAACAGATAGTCTTACATCCGTATCAATGAAACTTCTTAGCACACTCAGCGGATATGTCCGTGCGAATTGGCACATATAAGTAAGGTTGCGTTCCGAATAGCCTTTCTTTTCGGGATAATTGAACCGGATAGCCTTTGCCAATTGCTTGATGATTTTACTTCCCCACCCATGCTGTTGCTGATGATAGAGAATATAGTTGCCCACTTTCCAGTAGTGGAACAGCATTTGCGCATTGGCTGCGACAATCAGTCTTACTTGTGCCTGTTCTATTTCCGAACCGACTGCGTGTATGAACGCATTTAAGTCCGTTTTTTCTATGTTGGATTCCTTGTTGTTCATATTGTGATAATGGTTTCTGCAAATATACTTATTGATAACTGTTTATGAAACTAATTGATACTTTTATAGTTGATTAAATTTGTTCATGGCGTTTACCCTGATGTCATCTGCTATGTCAATGTAGGGTTTCATGGCTTTGTAGTCACTGTGTCCCGTCCATTTCATGACCACCGGTGCCGGAATTCCGAGTGCCAACGCATTACAGATGAAAGTCTTTCTTCCGGCATGGGAACTTAACAATGCGTATTTGGGCGTGACTTCATCTATGCGCTCATTTCCCTTGTAGTAGGTTTCCCGTACAGGTTCGTTGATTTCCGCCAGTTCACCCAGTTCTTTCAGATAATCGTTCATCTTCTGATTGCTGATGACGGGTAATGCCATGTGGTTCTCGAAATGAACATCCTTGTATTTTTCAAGAATCGCTTTGCTGTGGTCGTTCAGTTCGATTATCAGGCTGTCCGCAGTCTTGACTGTGGTGACTTCAATGTGGTCGGGCTTAATATCACTTCTTTTAAGATTACGAACATCCGAATATCGTAAACTCGTGAAACAACAGAACAGAAAGACATCCCTGACACGTTCCAAATACTGCTTGTCATGTGGTATCTGATAATCTTTCAGCTTGTTCAGTTCATCCCATGTTAGGAATATTACCTTTTTAGGGGTTGTTTTCAATTTTGGTTTGAATGCGTCGTATGCAATGTTCTGATGATACCCTTTTTTGAAGCTCCAACGCAGGAACCATTTGAGAAACCCAATCTGTTTACCGATGGTGCTGTTTCTCAATTCCTTTTTATCACGCAAGAAATTAACATACTCGTTCAGCCCGAACTCGTTGAAGTATTCAAAGGTTACATCTTCCTTGAACTCTTTGAGGTGATTTCTCACCGCTGCAAATTTCTCGTATGTGGATACCGTCCAATTATTCTGGTTGCCACACTCTTTTACAAACTCATCGAACACTTCCCAAAAACTTATCTGCGCTTCTTCCTGCTGTTCTTCACTGCTGTCTTTCATCCGCAGATTGAACGCATCCTTTAGCTGTTGGGTGGTGGGCATGGTTTCCTGTACCTCAAACTCCTTGAACACGTTTTGCATTTCGGCATAGTATTTCAGTAAGTCCGCATTGATTTCGGATGCGCTTTGTTTCAGCTTGTTGGTGCATCCATTCTTTACCCGTTGTTTGTCGGCATCCCATTTGGCTACGTCAATCCGGTAGCCTGTTGTAAACTCGATGCGTTGGCTTGCGTATATGACACGCATACGGATAGGCACGTTCTCCACGATTGGCACACCGTTCTTCTTCCGGCCCTCCAATGCAAAAATGATGTTACGTTTGATATTCATATTTGGGTGCGTTTGAATTTCTACACCCAAATATACACCCAAAAATTGAAATAGCAAAAGGTATTTAGAAAGATTTAGATTTACTCTGCATTGTATATAATATATGATTATCAGTGATTTGCAATTTTATGATATTTTTTGAAAGCGTAGGTTCGAGAGCCTCTCTGAATCGAACCTTTTTCACGTCCATACCCGTATTTCAGCCACGAAATACCAAGACTTGCGATGCTCCGTTCTCCGCAGACACACCCCGAAAAAAGATTCTTCCTCGTCGGGAAGCTGCAAGGCAGGTCTTCTGGCTCGTTCCTGCCGCAACGCCTTCCCGGCCCTCTCGGACCAGTGGCTTTCAGCGTGTCGCGGCAACTATCGGAACTTACAGCAGCGGGAACTGCTGCCGATTTTCACGGCATTCCCATTTAATCACACGGGGCCTTGCCCGGCCCTTTGTGAACCATTGCGGTGCAAATTTAGGAAATAAATTCGTATCTTTGCCTCCGCAAACATAAAATTCGCAAAAAAATTATGAAGCACGCATACGTATTCCCGGGCCAGGGCGCCCAGGCCGTCGGAATGGGCAAAGACCTCTACGACAACGTTCCGGCTGCGAAGGAACTCTTCGAGAAAGCCAACGAGATCCTCGGTTTCCGCATCACCGACATCATGTTCGCCGGTACGGACGAAGAACTGAAGCAGACCCGCGTCACCCAGCCCGCCGTATTCCTCCACTCGGTGATCATGGCCAAGGCGCTGGGCGTGAAGCCCGATGCCGCCGCCGGACACTCTTTAGGCGAATTCTCGGCCCTCGTGGTCGCCGGAGCGCTCTCGTTCGAGGACGGTCTGAAGCTCGTTTCGAAGCGCGCCATGGCCATGCAGGCCGCCTGCGAGGCGCAGCCCGGAACGATGGCCGCCATTCTCGGTCTGGAAGACAAGGTCGTGGAGGAGATCTGCGCGTCGGTCGACGGCGTGGTCGTCGCCGCCAACTACAACTGCCCGGGCCAGCTGGTGATCTCGGGAGCCGTGGAGGCCGTAGACGCCGCCTGCGAGAAAGCCAAGGCCGCCGGAGCGCGCCGTGCGCTGCGCCTGCCGGTGGGCGGAGCGTTCCACTCGCCGCTGATGGAGCCTGCCAAGCAGGAACTCGAGAAAGCCATCGCCGAAGCGCCGTTCCAAACGCCCGTATGCCCCGTTTACCAGAACGTCGACGCCAAGCCCTATACCGATCCCGCCGCCATCAAGGCCAACCTGATCGCCCAGCTGACGGCCCCCGTGCGCTGGACCTACATCGTGCGCAACATGCTCTCCGACGGCGTGACGGAATTCACCGAACTCGGCCCCGGCAGCGTGTTGCAGGGACTCATCCGCAAGGTGGACCCCAACGCAGTCGTGGAATCGAAATCGACGCTGTAAAACAAAAAGTTTCGCTTAAAAATTAACGCCCTGATTTTCAGGGCGTTAATTTTTTACCCCTCATTTTGAAGCAAAATTTATTAAATTTTATTAAAAACTTATTGCATTTATTAAAGATAGTGTATATATTTGCAGAGTTAGTTAAAAATGAGCCTGGAAGGATGACATCACTTACCGAATTTTTCAACAAACACGAAGACGACGCCCTGAAGGGCATTACGCACAAAAACAGCATCATCAAGCGCAACATCATCGCGCACATGGCTGTCAACGGAGAATGCACGCTTTCGGAGCTTACCAAAGAGCTTCACATCAGTGTCCCCACGATCACCAAACTGGTTCAGGAACTGGTCGACGAGAACATCGTGACAGACCTGGGCAAGGTGGAAACCCCGGGCGGACGGCGCCCCAACATCTTCGGCCTGGCCAACTCGGCAATCTATTTCGCCGGGGTGAACGTCGGTCGTGACAACATGCGCTTCCTGATCACCGATCTGCAAAACAACATCATCAAAGAGGAGAACGACTTCACGTTCGAGCTGCTCGACCGTCCGCAGTGCATCGAGCGCATCTGCTCGGGCATCGAGAACTTCATCGCCGCATGCGGCATCGACCGGGGCAAGATTCTCGGGCTGGGCGTCTGCATGACGGGACGCGTGAACCCCGACACGGGCCGCAGTTACAAATACTTCACGTCGAGCGAACAGTCGCTGCGCGACTTGCTCGAAGAGCGCGTCGGCATCCGCGTACTGCTGGAGAACGACACCCGCGCCCGCTGCTATGCCGAATACACCTGCGGCAAATCGAAGGACGAGAGCAACGTGCTGTACCTCCACATGGGCCGCGGCGTGGCCATCGGCATCGTGGTCGACGGACAGCTCTACTACGGCAAGAGCGGCTTCGCCGGCGAGTTCGGCCACATTCCCTTCTTCGACAACGAGATCATCTGCTCGTGCGGCAAGAAGGGCTGCCTCGAAACCGAGGTTTCGGGCATCGCCATCGAGGACAAGATGTGCCACCTGATCCAAAAGGGCGTGAACACCATCCTCAAGGAGAAATACGACCAGCAGAAGACCATCCACATCGACGACATCATCACTGCGGCGAAGAACGACGACAACCTTTCGATCGAACTGATCGAGGAGGCGGGCGAGAAGGTCGGCAAGGCCGTGGCTTTCCTGATCAACACGTTCAACCCCGAGACGGTCATCGTCGGCGGCAACCTCGCGGCGGCGGGCGACTACATCATGCTGCCGCTCAAATCGGCGACGAACAAATATTCGCTCAACCTGGTCTACAAGGACACCAAGTTCCGCGTGTCGAAGATGACCGAGAACGCCAACGCCTGGGGCGTGGCCATGCTGATCCGCAACAAGATCATCGGATTGTAATGAACATCGAGGGCCGCACCATCCGCCTGCGGGCCGTGGAGCCGGGCGACGTCGACCTGATGTACGAGTGGGAGAACGACTGCGACATCTGGCCGGTCAGCGGGACGACGGAGCCGTTCTCGCGTCATCAGCTGGAGCGCTTCGTCGAACGGCATCAGGACATCGTCGGGGTGCTCTGCGACGGACAACTGCGGCTGATCATCGAGACGCTGTTGAGTTCCAAGCCGGTCGGGGCGATCGACCTGTTCGAATACGACCCGATCCACCGCCGGGCAGGCATCGGCATCCTCATCTACGAACAGAGCGACCGGGGACGCGGCTACGCCTCCGACGCCGTGGAAACCCTCTGCCGCTATGCACACGATACGCTGCGCGCGCATCAGCTGTGGTGCAACGTCGGTGCCGACAACGAAGCGAGCCTGCGCCTGTTCCGCAGCGCGGGATTCACCGAGATCGGCGTCAAACGCGACTGGCTATGGCGGCCCAACGGCTATCACGACGAGGTGATGCTGCAAAAGATATTCGACTGAAACAGCGGACCACAAGAGTCCGCTGTTTTCAATTCGACCGAAGCCGTCCACGGATTGCCCCCCCCGAAAGTTCCGTCGTTTTTGATCAGCGAGGCATACATCGTAAAAACGGGACGAATGGATGACGTATGCTCCATTCGTCCCGTTCGGGGGGGGGTGATTGCGGCGGATGCGCCGCAATCATCGAAAATTACAGCCGGCGCGAACCGTCGGAGATCACGACGTCGTAAACCTTCGGTTCGTGGCCGTATTTGGCGTTGAACTTCTCCTTGGCCGTGGCGATGAAGTTGTCGTAAAGTTCGTCCTTCACCAGGTTGATCGTGCAGCCGCCGAAGCCGCCGCCCATGATGCGCGAACCCGTCACGCCGCACTCCTCGGCGACCTCCGCCAGGAAGTCCAGCTCCTCGCACGACACTTCGTAGTCCTTCGACATGCCCCAGTGGGTCTCGTACATGCGCTTGCCGACCGTCTCGTAGTCGCCCTTTTCGAGCGCTTCGCATACGTCCAGAACGCGCTTCTCCTCGCCGATCACATAGCGGGCGCGCTTGTAGTCCTCCTCCGAAATCCGATCCTTGACGGCTTCGAGCTGCTCCATCGTGGCGCCGCGCAGGAACTCCTGCCCCAGCACTTTCGCAACGCGCTCGCAGGAAGCGCGGCGGTCGTTGTACGGAGAGCCTACCAGTTCGTGCTTCACGCGCGAATCCAGCAGAACCAACTTATAGCCCTTCGGGTCGAACGGGAAGTAGGCGTATTCCAGCGAACGGCAGTCCAGACGGATCAGGTTGCCCTTCTTGCCGAACACCGAGGCGAACTGGTCCATGATGCCGCAGTTCACGCCGCAGTAGTTGTGCTCGGTCGACTGACCGATCTTCGCCAGTTCGAACTTGTCGATACCGCAGTTATAGAGGTCGTTCAGCGCAAAGGCGTAGGTTGACTCCAGCGCTGCCGACGACGACATGCCGGCGCCCAGGGGCACGTCTCCGGCAAACACCGTGTCGAAACCGCCGATCTTGCCGCCGCGCTTCTGAATCTCGCGGCAGACGCCGAAGATGTAGCACGCCCAGCTCTCGGCCGGTTTGTCCGCCTCGTTCAGACCGAACTCCGAGCTTTCGCCCAGGTCGAGCGCATAAGCGCGCACCTTGTCCGTGCCGTTGAGCCGGATCGCCGCGACAATACCCTTATCGACCGCCCCCGGGAAGACGAAGCCCCCGTTGTAGTCCGTATGCTCGCCGATCAGGTTGATGCGGCCCGGAGAGGCGAACAGGATGGCTCCTTCGCCGTAAAGTTCATTGAATTTCTTGCTGACTTTTTCTTTCATGGCTCTTATTTTGTGGTTTTAAGTTTGAGTATCCGGATTCGGATTGCACGAAGATAGGAAAAAAATCCGTGACGCCCGGCATAATTTTGCTTCAATTAACAATAAAAATCGACCATTTCATGCCCGGAATCCCCGAAAACGGCTGCGGCGACATCCTTATGCAAACGAAAGTTTTGCCTCCCTTTCGACTTGTAAATCCGGAAATGTTTGCTACCTTTGTAATGGTTTCGTTTCAGAAGTCACCAACTAACATTTCAAACGATATGACAAAAAACCTCATTTTGGCCGCCGCCATGCTGTTAGCAGGAGGCGCCGTCGCAGCCCAACCCAAGGTAATCGCACACCGCGGTTACTGGACAGCCCCCGAATCGGCGCAGAACTCGATCGCTTCGTTCACGAAAGCCGACGCCGTCGGTGTCTTCGGCTCGGAAATCGACGTATGGCTCACCGCCGACGACAAACTGATCGTCAACCACGACCGCATTTACAAAGGCACGGACGTCAACATGGAGAAAGCCACCGCCAAGGAGATCACGGCCATCGTGCTGCCCAACGGCGAGAACATCCCCACGTTCGACGCCTACCTGAAACTCGTCGCCTCGAAACCCGACACGCGCCTGATTCTCGAAATGAAGTCGCTTTCGGATTACAACCGCGAAGACCTCGCCGCCAAAAAGATCGTCAAGCAGCTCAAGAAATACGGCGTGCTGGACCAGACGGAGATCATCGCCTTCTCGATCAACGCCTGCATGGCATTCAAGAAGCTCATTCCCGACACCAAAATCTACTACCTCAACGGCGACCTGGCTCCCAAGAGCATCAAGAAACTGGGGCTGGCCGGCATCGACTACTCGATGGGCGTGCTGCGCAAGCATCCCCAATGGGTGAAGGAGGCGCACGATCTGGGTCTCGAAGTCAACGTCTGGACCGTGGATTCGGAGGAGGACATGAAGTATTTCATCGGGCTGGGCGTGGACTACATCACCACCGACTACCCCGAGCGGCTGCAAGCCCTGCTGAAATAACGACCGGCCGATTCGTCAGACAGCCGCTAAAGATATGTATAAAAAAGCGCTACTGATGCTGGGATTGCTGAGCCTCGGGCCAGGAGATGCGGTCATTGCACAAACAGACATTGTAAACATCCCGGAGGCGTTCTGGGAGTCGGGATTTGTTCTCAACGGTTGCAAAATCGAATTTCCCTGCAAACTTATCGACCTGATGCAGACCTCGAATTATAAAAGCGGCTCAGTCAACACCAAAATTCCTCCTACCGGCGAAAACGAATTTTGGGCCGTAACTTTAACCAACGGGAAGGGAGAGAGAATCGAGGCTACGCTATTCAACCCCACGGCGCAGGAACTCGATGAAGCCGACTGCCTTGTAAACAGCATCAGCATCGGACCGCGTTCCGATAATTGGCACAATATCTCGGACTTTGCCGTTTTCGGTTTAAAGAGTAAGACGGCCACGCGGGAAGAGGTCGTCCAGGCGATCGAGAAATATTGCGGCGCACCTGCATACGTCATCGAAACTCCGAATGCGGATTATTACCAATTTTATGATAAAAAGCCTACGGTAGCTAATCCGGCACATTGGACAAATATCAAAATAGAGATCACGATTTCCAAAATGAAAGACACGTATAATGAAAAAATGATAGGATTCGACTTCCAACATGCAGGTGACTTTTACCGTAAACCGGAACCGAAATGATAAACCGTGCCGAACCTCTATTTTTCGCTTAACCTGAAAGCGGCCGTGATGTTCACGGCCGCTTTTTTATGATTCCACGTTCGGGGAAGAATGGCATATCAGACATCCACCACCGTCACCTCGATTCCGCGTTCGCGCAGGCGCTCCAGATAGAGGGGCTGCACGCCGCTGTCGGTGATGATGCGGTCCACCGCCTCCAGGTCGCAGATCTTGCTGAATCCGCGGCGCCCGAACTTCGAACTGTCGGCCAGCACCACGACCTTCTGCGCGGCGTTGATCATCGCGCCGTTCAGCGATGCCTCGAGCATGTTGGTCGTCGTCAGCCCGAACTCGGTATCGATGCCGTCGACACCGACAAACAGCTTGCTGCAGTTGAAATTGCGGAGCATCGACTCGGCAAAGGGTCCCACGACCGAAACCGAACTGCTCCGGGTGATGCCGCCCAGCTGGATGACGTCCACATCGGCGTGCTGCGAGAGAATCTGCGTCACGGGAACCGCCGCCGTGATGACCGTCAGGCGGCCTACGGGTTTGATCTCCCGGGCCAGAAAGGCCATCGTCGTGCCCGAAGCGATGATGATCGAATCGTCCTGCGACACGAGGGCCGCGGCGGCGGCACCGATCGCCCGCTTCTCGGCGACGTTCTTCTTCTCTTTCTCGTTGACGTGGCGATCGCTGATATAAGGGCTTATAAGAATGGCGCTGCCATGCGTCCGGTAGAGTTTCTTCTGCTGTTCGAGGTAGGACAGGTCCTTGCGGATGGTCACTTCCGAAACCTTGAAAAGCTCGGAGAGCTGTGTCACCGAAATCGAGCCGTTCTGCTGCAACAGCGACAAAATACGGCTGTGCCGTTCCGGAAGGCTCAAAAGTGGTTCTTCACCTGGTTTGTTCATGCGCAATTAAAATTTTAAAGTTTTGAGAGATTAATATACGAAAAATATTCGAAACACGAACATTCCGCCGCGATTATTTTCACTCCCGCAAGAAATTGCATGCCCGATCAGAATATTTCAAATTAAAAGGTTTTTTATTTTGAAATCGCCGAAATGATTTGTACTTTTGTTCCGAAACGAAATCAATCATCAAACCGATATTTATGGAAAGAGCATCACAAATCAAAAAGTTGTCCGACAAGGGCAAAATCTGGGACATGGTAGTCGTAGGCGGCGGTGCGACCGGACTCGGCGTCGCGGTGGATGCAGCCACGCGCGGCATGAGCGTAGCCTGCCTGGAGAAGACCGACTTTGCGAAATGTACGTCGAGCCGTTCGACCAAACTCGTGCACGGCGGCGTGCGCTACCTGCAAAAGGGCGACGTGATGCTGGTGCTTGAAGCGTTGCGCGAGCGCGGCCGCATGAAGGCCAACGCCCCGCATCTGGTGAAGGACCAGGCGTTCGTCATTTCGAACTACCGCTACTGGGACAATTTCCTTTACTTCTGCGGCCTGACCTTCTACGACCTGCTCTCGTTCGGCTTCGGCTACGGACGTTCGAAGTACATCTCCGCCAAGAAAGTGATGAAATACATCCCCACCTCGGTCGAAAAGGGGCTGAAGGGCGGCGTGGTCTACCACGACGGACAGTTCGACGACTCGCGCATGGCCATCAACCTCGCCCAGACCTGCGTCGAGAACGGCGGCACGGTCGTCAACGAGGCCACCGTGACGGGCATCCTGCACAATGAGGCGGGCAAGGTCGCCGGCGTGAAGTTCGTCGACAACACCACCGGCGAGGAGTATTCGATCAAGGCGCGCAGCGTCGTGAACGCCGCCGGCTGCTTCGTCGACGACATCATGCACATGGACAGCCCCGAACACCGCAAGATGGTCACCCCGAGCCAGGGCGTGCACCTCGTGCTGGACATGAAATTCCTGCAGAGCGACTATGCGATCATGGTTCCCAAGACCTCGGACGGCCGCGTGCTGTTCGCCGTGCCCTGGCACGACAAGGTCGTGGTCGGAACGACCGACATCGTGCGCCCCACCCCGGAGGAGGAGCCGCGTCCGCTGAAGGAGGAGATCGACTTCATCCTCGGCACCGCGGGACTCTACATGAACCCGGCGCCCACCTACAAGGACATCCTCTCGGTATTCGCGGGTCAGCGTCCGCTGGCGGCGCCCAAGAAGGAGGGCAAGAACACGAAGGAGATTTCGCGCAGCCACAAGGTCATCACCTCGGACAACGGTCTGGTGACGATCACCGGCGGCAAGTGGACCTCCTACCGCCTGATGGCCGAGGACACGGTGGACAAGGCCATCGAAGTAGCGGGACTTCCCCGGCGCAAGTGCGTGACCAAGAAATTCCACATCCACGGCTACCGCAAGAATCCCAACCTCGCCGACCATATGTACGTTTACGGTTCGGACGAGCCGAAGATCCTGAATCTGATCAAGGAAAACCCGGCGCTGGGCGAAAAGCTCTCTCCGAAGTTCGGCTACACGCTTGCCGAGGTGGTTTGGGCCGTGCGCGAGGAGATGGCCCTCACGGTCGAGGACGTGCTGGCGCGCCGCGTGCGGCTGCTGTTCGTCGACGCCCGCGAGGCGATGGCCGCCGCCCCGAAGGTCGCCGAAACGATGGCCCGCGAACTGGGCCGCGACCAGGCATGGATCGATGCGCAGGTCGAAAGTTTCACGAAGATGGCGAAAAATTATATCTTTGAAGCTTAAACGGACTTTAACCCAAGCTTAAAATGTTCAATTTTTTTAATCCTCCGGCTCCCAAACCGAGGCTCTCCCAGGACAAAATCCCGGCCAAATACGCGCAGATGCGTCTGCGCGTATTTTTGGGTGCGTTTCTGGGATACGCAGCCTACTATCTGGTGCGCAAGAATCTTTCGCTCGCAGCGCCAGGCATGATCGAGTCGGGACTCCTCGACAAGGCCAGCGTAGGACTCGCGGGTTCGGCGATCTCGATCGCCTATGCCTTCAGCAAGTTCATCATGGGCAGCCTTTCCGACCGTTCCGACGCACGCAAATTCCTTGTCGTAGGACTTATTCTCTCATCGTTGCTGATGATTTGCACGGGACTGATCCCTTACAGCCACACAAATCCCGGCATCAACGTAAGCATTATCTTCGGTCTGATGCTGCTGGTGGGCTGGCTTTCGGGCATGGGATGGCCTCCCTGCGGGCGTATCATGGCCCACTGGTTCTCCCAGAACGAACGCAGTTTCAAAATGTCGGTATGGAATACGTCGCACACGATCGGCAGTGGCTCGCTGGGACTGCTCGTAACCGCCGGAATCGCCATCTTCGCCATGCTGGGATGGGGCGACACGTGGCGTGCAGCCTTCATCTTCCCGAGTTGCGTGGCGCTTCTTCTGGCCGTTTTCTGCTGGTGGGCGCTGCGCGACACGCCCCAGGCCTGCGGGCTGCCTCCCATCGACGAATACCGCAACGATTACTCGGCGGTAAAGGCCGCCAAGGGAGAAGAACAGAAAATCCCCTTCAAAAAACTCTTCGTCGACTACATTTTCAAGAACAAGATTCTCTGGCTCATCGCCCTGGCCAACGCTTTCGTCTATCTGGTGCGTTACGGCATCAGCGACTGGGCGCCGGTCTACCTGCAGGAGATGAATATCATGGATGCCTCGCAGAGCAACCTGGCCTTCTCGCTGCACAACTACGCGGGCGTCCCCGGAACGATCATCTGCGGATGGATCTCGGCCAAATTCTTCAAGGGACGCTGCGCCCCGGCCAACGTGATCTACATGGTGTTGGTGCTAATCGGCATTCTGGTCTATTGGAAAGCCGCTCCCATTGCCCAGTCGCTGGCTGAAATCTTCGGCGGCGACCCTGCCGCCATCGGCCGCACGGTCGTCTACACGGCGCTCTGCGAAATCGGGTTCTGCATCTACGGTCCCGTGGCGCTGATCGGCATTCAGGCGCTGAACCTCGTGCCGAAGAATGCAGCCGGAACGGCCGCAGGATTCGTCGGGTTGTTCGGCTACCTGTTCGGCGACGCCGTGCTGGCGAAAATCGTCATGGGTTCGGTCGCCAACGACAACTCGCTGGGATGGAACGCCACCTTCTGGATGTTCATTGTCGCCAGCCTGCTTGCCACGGCATTCTGTGCCACAACCTGGAAACGCGAGAAACAGGCTCTCTCCCGATAGAAAATTCCCGCTAACGAATCGTGAAAGCCCTTAACTCCCGGTTAAGGGCTTTTTCACGCCCTCCGACCAGACGGTCGACCAAGGCATGGAAACGGGGCGAATGGTCGTGGTGAACCGTGTGGCAGAGTTCGTGGACGATCACATAGTCGCGCAGGTGCTCCGGAAGAGTCATCAGAAAGAGGCTCAACGAGATGTGGTTGCGCCCCGAGCAACTCCCCCACTTCGTGCGCGAGGCGCGGATCGAAAGTTTTTCGTACTTCAGGCCCGTCGCCTCCGACAGTCGCCCGATGCGGCCCGGCAGGTCGGCTTTCGCCGCACGGCGCAGCTCCTCGATACGGGCTTTCCGCTCCTCGGGCGGCAACTGCGGAGGCAGGGATGCCCGCTTGCGGGCGAGCCGTTCGCGCGCCGCCCCGATCCATTCCGCTTTTTGCTCCAGAAAATCCAAAGCCCGTTTTTGCGGCACCCCGCAGGGGAACGAAAGCCGCACGGCACCCGTGGCACGCACCGAAATCGAAATGCGGCGGGCGCGCACGGTCTGCGAGAGGGTCACCTCGCCCAGCCGGGGATGCACATAGAGGGAGGTCATCGCATCAGCACAGCATTGATCGCCATTCCCTGTATTACAACGGCAGAATCCGTACGTTCCAACTTAATATTTTCGAACAGAATCCGGCAACGGTCATCGCGGTAATCCAACAGCCGCAACAACTGCTCCGGCGCAGGCTCGCACGCTTCGGCCGGATCGAATCCGCTCCTTTCCAGCTGGCGTTCCAGCAAATCCCGACAGGAAATCCGGTACACGGCACACTCCTCCCCCAAAAACAGACGAAGCGTATCGTTGCTGACATCATAACTATGATCGTTGTACCAGTTCCGGAGATTCGTATAATAATGCGGATATTCCGCATTTACCTCGAACCGGACATTAACGGGCGCCTCCAGTTCAATAATATTGGTATCGACACATGTATCGACACAGCTCCAATCATAGCCCCACCTCACGTAATCGCGCATCGCTTCGGGAAAAATCGCGGCCAGATCGTCGAGGTCCTTCACGCCGAAACGGGCGAAAGCCGCGCTGTCGCGGCGGATATAGTCGAGCGACTCGTAGAGTTTCCGGTACTCCTTCTTATAAACGGTATCGGCCAGCGGCATCGGCGTCAGCAGCAGCCGTCCGTCCCCGCCGAGGCGTCCGAGCCGCTCCGCCACCCGCTCCGCGCGCTGCGTCTGCGACTGCACGGCGATACGCTCCGGCTCGAGGAAGGGAACGTAAGCCAGCGCGGCGAAGCTCACCCATGCCGCAAGACACACCCACAGGTAACGGCCCGTACGCTGCGAAAGGAACAACAGCACGCAGAGGGTCATCAGACCGCCGCACACCACGAGGTAGACGCGCGGTTCGGTCAGGCCGTATTCGTTCGTGCGGCGCACCACGCCGATCCAGAACAGCGTCAGCACGGGCAGCGACACAAGGCTGAAACGGTCGAAAAACCAGTCGTAAATCCGTTTTTCAAGCAGCCGCCCCAGCGCCTTCACGGCCAGCGCCGTCATCGTGAACCCGAAGACCAGATAGGCCACGCCGCCCTCGGGCAGCGTCCACGTGACGAGGATTTTGGCCATGTAGAGGTAGAGGATTGCGGCGTAGATCAGCAGCGCGGGGGTCACGATGTAGTTCAGCAGCATTTCGAGGATGCGGCTGCCGCGCAGTTCGGCGTCCCGCCAGCGGTCGGCCATCATCAGGAACAGCAGCGGCACGGCCAGCGTCTCGCAGATCGTCACGGCCCACACCGCGACGTGTTCGATCCACGCTCCGTCGAGGCCGAAGATATAGGTCGCCGAATAGAGTATCGCATAGAACAGCCCCAGCGCGACATTGGCGAACAGCAGGGCCAGCGCACCCGAGCGCAGCCAGACGAGCGCGCCGTTGACGAACCGGTCGTTGCGCACGGCCCGCAGGCTCAACAGCAACAGCAGCGGCGCCAGTATGCCGAGCGAAATGCGGAAAGACGCGCTTTCGACCCAGTCGCCGAGACCGCTCCAAAGCGTCAGCGGCACGATCGGCGCCCACACGACCCAATAGACTTTCCGCCACGGTCCGCGCCCCGCCAGGTTGTTGACGGCAAGCGCCAGAGCGAAGAACAGCGGCACGAGGCCGAGTCTATTAAACAATTCCTCCTCGCTCCAGTCGAGTTCGTAGGTGAGCAGGCACCGGATGCAGGCGTAGAGCGCCAGGAGCGTTTCGACCGGGTACGACCGCACGACCCGCACGGCCCCTTCGCGGAGCCAGCGCAGGCAGTATTCGAGTTTGGCTTTCACAGAATTATGATTTTGATTATCGGCTTTGCATATTCGTTCGTCATGGCGAGGCGTCGTCAGATGCCGCGGCCATCTGCGGAGAGTGTCGTAACGCCGCAAGGATTGCCGCGTCGCTGCGCTCCTCGCAATGACGGGACTCCGTCTCCTCCTTTCAGTTCTCCGGCCCGATGCGCTGGCGCACGACCTCGAACAGCATCACGGCCGCCGCGGCCGAGACGTTGAGCGACTCGATGTGGCCGATCAGCGGAATGGCCAGCTGCTCGTCGCAGAGTTTGAGCACCTCTTTCGAGATGCCCGTATCCTCGGCGCCCATCACGATCACCGTAGGACGGCGGAAATCGGCATCGTAGAGCAGTTTGCGGCTCTTCTCCGTGGCGGCCACGACCTGAAAGCCCTCCGCCTGCAATGCCTTGAGCGTATTGCGGACCGAGCCGACGCGGCACACGGGAATCGTCGTCAGCGCACCGGCCGACGAACGGATCGCCTCGGCGTTCACGGGCGCCGAGTTCTTCAGCGGCGTGATCAGCCCGTGCGCCCCGGCACACTCGGCCGAGCGGGCGATGGCCCCGAAATTCCGCACGTCGGTCACCCCGTCGAACAACACCACGAGCGGCGTCTCGTCTTCGGGCACACGTTCCAGAATGTCGGTCAGCTGCACATACTCGATGGCCGCGGTCTGCGCCACGACGCCCTGGTGGTTGCCGCGCGTCAGACGGTTGAGCTTCTCGACCGGAACCTCCTGATAATGCAGACGGTGGCGCATGCAAAGATCTTTCAGCTCCTGCATCAGCTGCCCTTCGGCGCCCTTGCGGATGTAGAGTTTCTCGATCTGCTTTCCGGCCTCGATCGCTTCGGCCACGGGACGAATCCCGAAAATAAGGTTGCTATCCATCGTGTAAATTGTTATATTTGTCATTTTGAGCACAGCGAAGAATCTAAAAATCAGCGGCAAGATCCACTCTGCCCGGATTCATCGTTTCTATCAATCGCTCTTTTCGTTCCCGCAACCATCCTTTGATCTGCTTCTCTCTGGCTATTGCATCTCGAACGTCCGAATAAGGCTCGTAATAAAGTAAGGCATAACACCGATAACGGCTTGTAAATCCTGCTGTTTCTCCATTTTTATGTTCCAGAACCCGACGTTGGAGATCATTTGTTACTCCAACGTACAAAGCCCTGCCGCTGGCACTGCCCATCATATATACGTAATAATGTCCCTGCATATTATCTTCCAAAAGATCCTTCGCTTCGCTCAGGATGACATTATGCATTATTCATTCTGCATTCCATTCCCCGCATCCCGATTTTTGATTTCAAGCGGGCTAATCCGCTACGATTTCCAGTTCGTACGACGCCTTCTCCCACTCGTGCATCTGGTGGTCGTAACGGGTTTTCAGTTCGTTGTAAGCCTTGTAGTCGGCCTCGTTGTATTCGGTCGCGGCGGCGAACCGCGCATCGTACTCCGCGATCCGCTTCTCGATGTCGGCCAGCTCCGCCTCGATCGTCTCCACGACCTTTTTCGCTTTGCGCAGCTGCTTCTCCTGCTCCTTCCTCTGCTCGTAGGAGAGCTTTCCGGATACGGCCGGCTTCGGTTCGTCGCCTTTCGCAGGCGTTTTGGCCGGAGCGTCGCGCCGCTCGATCTCCTGCAACGACTCCAGCTTGCGCTTTTCGAGGAAATAGTAGATGCCGCCCAGATACTCCTTCACCCCGCCGTCGCGGAACTCGTAGACCTTCTCGACCATGCCGTCGAGGAATTCGCGGTCGTGCGACACCACGACCACCGTGCCGTCGTACTTCATAATGGCGTTCTTGAGGATGTCCTTCGAGCGCATGTCCATGTGGTTCGTCGGCTCGTCCAGCACCAGCAGGTTGCGCGGTTCGAGCATCATACGGGCCATCGCCAGACGCGCCCGCTCGCCGCCCGAGAGAACCTTGACCTTCTTGTCGATGTCCTCGCCGCGGAACAGGAACGCCCCCAGAATGTCGCGCAGGCGGGTCCGGATGTCGCCCACGGCCACACGGTCCAGCGTGTCGTAGACCGTGAAATCGCCGTCCATCAGATCGTCCTGATTCTGGGCGTAATAGCCGATATTGACGTTCGCCCCGAGGCGCACCGACCCTTCGGTGGGCGTCAGCTGGCCGATCAGCATGCGTGCGAGGGTCGTCTTGCCCTCGCCGTTGCGGCCCACCAACGCGATCCTGTCGCCCTTCTCGATGACGAAATTCGCGCCGCTGAAGACATGTTTCTCGCCGAACGACATGCCGGCCTCGCTGATCTCCGCGACGATCTGCCCCGAGCGGGGCGCGGGCGGAAACTTGATGTTGAGCGTGGCGAGGTCCTCTTCCTCGATCTCGAGACGGTCCAGCCGCTCCAGCTGCTTGATGCGCGACTGCACCTGGTTCGACTTGGTGGGTTTGTAACGGAATTTCTCGATGAACTCCTCGGTCTTCTCGATCATCCGCTGCTGGTTCTCGTAGGCCGCCATCTGCTGCGCCCGGCGCTCGGCGCGCAGGACGACGTATTTCGAATAGGAGACCTTGTAATCGGTGATCTTGCCCAGCGACAGTTCGACCGTGCGGTTGGTGACGTTGTCCAGAAAGGCGCGGTCGTGCGAAATGAGCAGCACCGCGCCGTTGTAATTCCGGAGATACTCTTCGAGCCACTGAATCGACTCGATGTCGAGATGGTTCGTCGGTTCGTCCAGCAGGAAGATCGAGGGCCGCCTGAGCAGCAGTTTCGCCAGCTCGATACGCATGCGCCAGCCGCCCGAGAACTCGCTCGTGGCGCGCCCGAAATCCGACCGTTTGAACCCGAGGCCCAGCAGCGTCTTCTCGATGTCCGCGTCGCGGGTCTCGCCGCCGAGGATATGATAGTGGTCCTGCGCGTCGTTCAGGCGGTGCAGGAGCTGTTCGTATTCGGGGCTTTCGTAGTCGGTGCGCTCGGCGATCTCGCGCGTCAGGGCCTCGATCTCGGCCTCGAGCCGCAACACCTCCTCGAAGGCCTTGGCGGTCTCCTCCGCGAGCGTCGTGGTGTCCGCCACGCGCATCGTCTGCGGCAGGTATCCGATCGTGCAGTCGCCGTTGAGCGTCACGGCGCCCGACGTGGGCTGCTGTTCGCCCGTGATGATGCGCAGGAGCGTGGTTTTGCCCGCTCCGTTCTTGCCCACCAGTCCGATGCGGTCCTTCGGGTTGATCAGGAACGAAATATTGTCGAAAAGGGTCCAGCCCCCATAACTGACGGTAAGGTTGTCTAATGAAATCATGGCGAATCTAAAAACACCGCAAAGTTAGCGATTTAATCCGACATATCGTATCTTTACGGTCCCGAAACAGAATCCCGGAGATGGAAAAACTGGAACGATACCTGCAATTCATGCGCGAAGCCGAACGGCTGAAAAACGTCCTGCGCTCGGCCCGCACCTCGACCGGACGGCACGAAAGCACCGCCGAACACACGTGGCGGCTGGCCCTGCTGGCCCTCGTCCTTGCGGACGAAAAACCGGAACTCGACCTGCCTCGGGTCCTTGCGATGTGCCTGGTCCACGACCTCGGGGAGGCTTACGAAGGCGACATCCCGGCCGTTGCGCAGTGCGACCCCGCCTCCAAGGCCGCGGCGGAACTTGCGGCCATGGAGCGGCTCACGCCCCTGCTGCCCGCAGAAGCCGCAGCACGCATCCGGACGCTTTGGGAGGAGTACGAAGCCTGCGCCACGCCCGAAGCCCGCTGGGTCAAGGCGCTCGACAAGGCCGAGACCATCCTCCAGCACAATCAGGGAGCCAATCCCGCCGATTTCGATTACGAATTCAACCTGACCTACGGCGCGGAGTGGTTCCGCGACGATGCGCTCCTGCGCCGACTGCGCCGACTGCTCGACGCCGAGACGGCCCGGCACGCCGGACGCTGATGGAGTGTTTTTTCCGAAATGAAATCCCCTGCGCTCTTCCGGACGGACCCTCCGGTCAGGCGTTGAGCATCTTCACGACCTCGGCCTGCGGATCTTCGGCTCCGAAAACGCTGCTGCCGGCCACCAGCACGTCGGCGCCCGCCCCGTAAACCGCTCCGGCGTTGCGGGCCGAGATGCCTCCATCGACCTCGATGATCGTTTCGAGACCCATCTCCCGGGCCATCGCCCGCAGCTGCGCGATCTTCTCCAGCGACCCCGGGATGAACGACTGTCCGCCGAACCCCGGCTCGACGCTCATCACCAGCACCAGGTCCACCAGCGGCAGCACCTCGCGCAGCGCCTCCACCGGCGTCGCCGGCTTGATCGACACGCCCGCTTTGGCTCCGGCCCGGCGGATCAGCGCGACGCACCCCGCGGGGTCGTCCGTCGCTTCGAGGTGGAAGGTCACCAGATCGGCCCCCGCCTCGGCGAAGCGCGCAACGTATTTTTCCGGGCTGACGATCATCAAGTGCACGTCGAGAAATTTCGCCGTCGCCTTGCGGATGGCTTTCAGCACGGGAAACCCGAATGAAATGTTGGGGACGAAAACGCCGTCCATCACGTCGATATGAACCCATTCGGCCGCACTGGCGTCGACCATCCGGGTATCGCGCTCCAGATGGCCGAAGTCGGCCGAGAGCATCGAAGGGGCTACTATACGTTGCATGAATCAAAGAGTTTGTCGGTCAAAGATACGAAAAATTCCACGGAAAATTCTACCTTTGTCAGTATGAACACCGCATTCATTCTTGCAATCATCGTGCTCGGCGCCCTCTCGGCGGCGCTCGGGGCCATGCTCGCCGCCGCCCGCCGCGAAGCCGGCCACCTGCGTGCCGACAAGACCGCCGCCGAGCAGGCCCGCCTGCAAGCCGAAGCGGACATCCGCGTGCAGATCGAAACGCGGCTGCGCACCGAAACCGAACTGGCCGCCCTGCGCGCCTCGTCCCAGACGGAAATCGCCGGCCTGCAACAAAAGAACGCCGAGGAGCGCGCCGCCGAGAAAGCCGAACGCGAACAGCTCGAAGAGCGTTTCCGCATGCAATTCAAAAACCTCGCGACGGAGATTCTGGGCGAGCAGTCGCAGCGGTTCAAGGAGACCAGCAGGGAGTCGATCGACATCCTGCTGAAACCGTTCAAGGAGAACATCGTCGACTTCCGCAAGCGCGTCGAGGAGATCTACACCACGCAGACCTCCCAGCGGGGCGAGCTGAAATCGGAACTCAAACGCCTGATGGAACTCAACCAGACGATCTCCACCGAGGCCCGGAACCTGACCGACGCCCTGAAAGGCAATTCGAAGGTGCAGGGCGACTGGGGCGAGATGCTGCTCGAAACGATCCTCGACAGTTCGGCCCTCTCGAAGGGCATCCACTACCAGACGCAGTACAACATCAAGGACGAGGAGGGGCGCAACCTGCGGCCCGACGTGGTGTTGCACCTGCCCGAGAAGAAGGACATCGTCATCGACTCGAAAGTCTCGCTCACGGCCTTCGTGGGTTACTCCTCGGCCGACACGGAGGAGGAGCGGCGGCGTTATCTCGCGGCGCACATCGCCTCGGTGCGGCAGCACGTCACCGAACTGGGCCGCAAGGAGTACCAGCGGCGGCTCAATTCGCCCGACTTCGTCATCATGTTCATCCCCAACGAACCGGCGTTCCTCGCGGCGTTGCAGAACGACACGGCCATCTGGTCCGACGCCTACGACAAAAAGGTGATCATCTCGTCGCCGACGAACCTTTTCGCCCTGCTCAAACTCGTCGCCGACCTCTGGAAATACAACGACCAGGACAAGAACACCAAGGAGATCGCCGCCTGCGGACTGAAGCTCTACGAACAGCTGGTGGCCTTCACCGCCTCGCTCGAAGGGGTCGGCACAGCGCTGGACAAGGCCCGCGACGCCTACGAAGACGCCCACAAACGCCTCTGCACGGGCAACGACAACATCATCCGCGTCGGCGAACGCCTGCGCAAAACCGCCCGCCTGCAAACCAAGCGGCAGCATGCCGCGCGCACGCTCGAAATCGCCGGCAGCGATACGGATTCGGACGACCGTTCCGAGGCCCCCGCCGCCCTGCCGGACAGCGGCGCATAGCCCCTCCGCAAAAAAAATCGCACCGCAGGCTCATCGTTTTGCCTGCGGGATGTGTCTATTCAGCAAACTAACCCCATAAACTTATGAAAAGAGCGACAATTCTTTTTACGGTCCTGTGGCTGACGCTGGGTGCGGCCGCGGCCGGGAATCCCAAGGCCGACCCGCGGGCCGTCGTCGAGGCGGGCAACGCACGCTTCACGGTCCTCACCCCGCAGCTGATCCGCATGGAGTGGAGCGAGGACGGCCGTTTCGAGGACCGCGCCACGCTGACCTTCGTCAACCGTGAGACGCCCGTGCCGGACTTCAAGGTCCGCGACACGAAATCCCGGCTGACGATCACCACCCCGGCCCTGACGCTGACCTACACCAAAGGCGGCAAGTTTTCGGACAAAAACCTGAAAGCCGTCTTCCGGCTCAACGGCCGCGAGGTCGTATGGACCCCCGGCACGGAGGACCCGCAGAACCTCATGGGCACGACCCGCACGCTCGACGGATGCGACGGCAGGAAGCTGGGGCGCGAACCGATGGAGCAGGGGCTTCTTTCGCGCGCAGGATGGTCGGTGGTCGACGACAGCGGCCGCCACGTGCTGACGCCCGACGGCTCCGCCTGGAAAGAGTGGGTCGAGGCGCGCCCCGCGGGCGACCGCCAGGACCTCTACCTCTTCGCCTACGGGCACGACTACAAGCAGGCGCTCGCCGATTTCCAGCTCGTCGCAGGCCGCGCGCCGCTGCCCCCGAAGTACACCTTCGGCTACTGGTGGAGCCGCTACTGGCAGTATTCGGACAACGAGTTCGTCGACCTGGTGCAGAAACTCAAGTCGGTCGACATTCCGATCGACGTGCTGATCGTCGACATGGACTGGCACGAGACCTGGGGCCTGCGCAAGAAAAACCCCGCCAAGGACGAGTACGGACAGCGCATCGGCTGGACCGGCTACACCTGGCAGAAGGAGCTGTTCCCCTCGCCCGCGAATTTCCTCCGATGGACCGAAAACGAGCAGCTGAAAGTAGCGCTCAACCTCCACCCCGCCTCGGGCATCCAACCCTACGAAGACGTTTACGAGCCGTTCACCCGGGAGTACGGATGGACCGAAAAGGGCAAGAGCGTGCCGTTCCATATCGACGAACAAAAATGGGCCGACGCCTACTTCAAGACCGTGCTGAACCCGATGGAGCGCCAGGGCGTCGATTTCTGGTGGCTCGATTGGCAGCAGTGGATGGAGTCGAAATTCACCCCGGGACTTTCGAACACCTTCTGGCTCAACTACACCTTCTTCCACCACGCCGAGCAGCAGAACCCCGCGCTGCGGCCCTTCATCTACCACCGCTGGGGCGGTCTCGGATCGCACCGCTATCCGCTGGCATTCTCGGGCGACACCTACGCCAAGTGGGAGACGCTGGCCTTCCTGCCCTATTTCACGGCCACCTCGTCCAACGTCAACTACGGCTACTGGGGGCACGACATCGGCGGCCACATGTTCAAGAAGGAGACGAAAGCCACCGATCCCGAACTTTACACCCGCTGGCTGCAATACGGCGTCTTCACCCCGATCTTCAAGACCCACTCGACCAAGGACCCGCGCATCGAGCGTTACCTCTGGTTCTTCCCCGACCACCTGTTCGTCATGCGCGACGCCATCCGCCTGCGCTATACGCTGGCGCCCTACGTCTACAACGCCGCCCGCGAGAACTACGACACCGGCGTCGGCATGTGCCGTCCGATGTACTACGACCATCCCGAACGGGACGAGGCCTACAACGTCCCCGAGCAGTTCATGTTCGGCAACGACATCCTCGCCACGGCCGTCGTGGAGCCGGTCGACAGCGTCACGGGGCTGGCCGCGCGCCAGATCTGGTTCCCCGAGGGCCGGTGGTACGACTGCGCCACAGGAGCCATGTACGAGGGCGGACGCACCGAGGAGCTGCACTACACCCTCTCGGAAAATCCCTGGTACGCGCGGGCCGGAGCCATCCTCCCGATGAACCCACAGACGGTGAAAAACCTCCAGCAGCCCTGCGACACGCTGGTGCTGACCTTCATCCCCGGGGCCGACGGCGAGCTTGTCCACTACGAGGACGACGGCGTCAGCCAGCAGTACGCCACGGCCTACGCCACCACGAAGGTCACCAAGAAGCAGGAGGGCAACACCCTGCGCGCCGTCGTCGCGCCCCGCGAAGGCACCTACGCCGGTGCTCCCGACAGCCGCAGCTACGAAATGCGCTTCCCGGCGACCTTCCCGCCCAAAACGGTGCAGGTAAACGGCCGCGAAATCCCCTACGCCCGCTTCCCGAAAGCCGGACAATGGACCTACGACGCCTACACGCTCGCCCCGGTCGTCTACACGGACGCCGCGCCCTGCGACCGTCCGCTGGAGGTCGTGCTGACCTTCGACGACCACGCCGCGGCGCACCAGGCCGACCTCTACGGCAAAAGCGGAGTCTTCAAACGCTGCATCGACCTGACCGTCGAATTCAAGACCGAACAGGGCAAGACGGAACCCTACCTCATGCTGCCCAAGGAGTACCTCAACGTCTCGCAGTGCCCCAATTTCATTCTCGAAGACCCGGACCGCATCGCCGGCTACCTGGCTGCCTACGAGAAGAACAAGGCCGCGCTGTTCGAGACCACGGACAAAATGACCATCATCGGTGAAAATTTCAAAAAACGACTGCGCGCGCAGATCGGTGGCGTGAAATAGCCGCCCGCATAGAAAATCCCCGGAAGTTTATTCCGGGGATTTTTATTTGAAGGTGAGATAGACCGCTACACGAAGAACGCAATCGCCGAAAGCAATTTGCGCAATTCGGCCAGCGCGCCCGAGATATGATACTGCACCGTCTTGGGGCTGATATGGAGCGCCTCGGCAATGTCGTTGTAAGACATATCTTCGTAACGGCTCATGCAGAACACCTTACGCCGCTGCTCGGGCATATTGCTCACCGCCAGGTCGATCATCTCCATCAGGTCGTTCGTCGATACGCGGTCGTCGGTATCGGCAGGCGCCTCCGTCCCGTCCTCCGCAGCCCGGGCCTGGTATTTCGACTCCACCTGCCGGTGTTTGAAGGCATTGAAAATGGCGTTGCGCGTCATCCGGAAAAGATACCCCCTGAACGACACGACGTTGCCCAAGGTCTTGCGCTGCTCCCACACCTTGAGGAAAATATCGTGTGTAATATCCTCGGCCTCAACGCTGTCGCCGAGCAGCCGAAACGCAAAGTCCCGGACTTTCGCGGCATAACGCAAGTAAAGAATATCGAGAGCCTCGGTATCCCCTTCCCGCAATTTCCGCAACAGGATATGTTCGTCGCTATTCATGGTCCGTTTGTGCAAATATAGATTTAAGTCCAAAGAATTAAAAAACTTTTCGAATTATTTTTTTATTTATTCACGACTATTTTATAAAATATTCACGGTTTCTGCACACACATCATGGCTCCGAACGGTTCCGACGCGCAAAACAGCCGCCGCGCAAAAAAAATGTAAAAAATATCGCCGGACAGACTGGCATCCTGCCGCCGAAAGTTGTCTTATTAATAGAAACGGATCCGAAAAAATCGTTTAACCTGAAAAAACCTAACATGAAAAAACATCTACTACTCCTGCTGACACTCGTATGCGTGTGTCTGACAAGCAGTTGTAAGGACGAAGATGAGGCGGCGCCCGACAGCGTGTACATGTACAGCACGACGGGAACGGTGGATGCCGCGGCCGGCACGCACTCCGTGACGATCTTCACCACCTGCGCCTGGACGGCCGCCGGAGACACCTGGATCACCGTCAACCCCGTCGCCGGCGGCGAAAAGGGCATCCATGTCGTGAAGCTCAGCTACACGGCCAATCCGTCAGCCGCCCCGCGTACCGGAACCGTCACGTTCAAGGCAGGAACCTATACGGAGACCTTCACGCTGACACAGAAACAGTAACTGTCCGCAGGCAGCACAAACCCCAACACGCCCGGCTACCATGAGCAAACAGCAGCGCAAACAAATCATCGACTACATTTTCAACAATCCGAATGTCCCCGCGAAAATCCGCCGGGCGTTCGAAGAGTGGATGCTCACCCGTGAAAACGAGGCCGAGATCGACGAAATCCTGTTGGAAATGTGGAACCGGCATACGGCCGACGCCACGATCAAAGAGACCCGGCTGGGCCTCCAGCGGCTCCATGCCGCGATCAAACCCGGGCGGGTCCGCATGCTGGGACGCCGCATATTGCGCTACGCCGGCATGGCCGCCGCTGTCCTGCTGATCTTTGCCGGAGGTTACTACTTCGCGGCACGGACCGTCCGGCCCGCCGAGGAGATCACCCTGCTGACGGCCAAAGGCAATGTCGGCGAATTCACGTTGCCCGACGGTTCCCGTGTCTGGCTCAACGGCGAAAGCCGGCTGAAATACCCGGCGGAGTTCTCCGGCCCGACGCGAGAGGTCGCCCTCTCGGGCGAAGCCTTCTTCGAAGTCAGCAAAGACTCCCTGCGGCCGTTCCGCGTCAACATGGACAACCTGCAGGTCGAGGTCCTGGGAACATCGTTCGACGCCATCGGCTACTCGTTCGGGTCCCACCAGGAGATCATCCTCAAAACCGGATCGGTCAAAGTCTCCGGCGCCGACCTCGGCAAACCCGTCCTGCTGCGGCCCGACGAAAAATTATCGCTGGACACCCGCACCCGGCAGGTCACCGTCCGGCAGGTCGACGCCCGGAATTATTGCAGCTGGTTCGAATCCCGCCTGATCTTCGACAACACACCGCTCGCAGACATCATCACCAATCTCGAACGCAGGTACAACGTCGAAATAGCGCTCTCTTCGCACATCCGCGTCGACAAACGGCTTTCGCTGGTCGTCTACCACGAACCGTTGGAAGATATTCTGGATGTCATGGCCACACTCATCCCGATCCGCTACCGGATCGACGGCAACCAAGTGCTGATAACCAAGAAGTAAATTCCGGAAATAACGAGCATCCATTCCAGCCGGCGCCTCCTCCGAAGAGGTTCCGGAATGCCTTCCATTTGAACTGAAAAACCGAAAAACACCCAATTAACATGAATGAACCCAACGTTTTAAAACGGATTTGCCGATGCCTCTGCACCGTCATCATCCTGTGTGCGGTGTCGGTCGTCCCGGCTTCGGCCCAGGCGCCGAACGTCACCCTCGAGGCGAAAAACGTCACCGTCAAAGAGCTTCTGCGGCTCATCGAAGCCAACAGTCCCTACACGTTCGCCTATGCCGACGCCGACATCACCCCCGGAAAACGGGTCTCGGTAAAGGCCGATAACCGGAGCATCGAATCAATTATCGCCGAGGTCCTGCCCGAGGTGAATGTCGAGATCAAGGGACTGAAGATACTGCTTACGACCCGTTCGGGGGGGGGTAAACCCGCCGCCCGCAATGCCGGCGCCAGCCGGACAATCACGGGCCGCATAACCGACGACGAGGGCGCCCCGGTGGTCGGTGCGACCGTCATCCTCAAGGGCACGACGACCGGCACGGCGTCGGGTCTCGACGGCAACTATTCACTCAACATCCGGCAGAGCAACGCCGTACTCGAAATTTCGCTCATCGGCTACAACAAAGTCGAACTGGCCCTCGCCGACAACCAGACGCAGGCCGATGTCCGGCTGACCGCCGATGCCATCGCCATGGACAACGTCGTGGTCGTAGGCTACGGCGTGCAGAACAAGCGCGACGTGACGACCGCCATCTCGTCGATCAAAGCCGAGGATTTCGCCGACATGCCGACGGCCGACTTCCGCGACGCCATGGCCGCCAAAATGCCGGGCGTGCAGGTGCTCCAGTTGGGCGGCCAGCCCGAAGGCAACGTTTCGGTCCGCATCCGCGGCATCCAGTCCGCCACGTCGGGTAACGACCCGTTGTATGTCATCGACGGCATCCCGTGCGATGCCCGGGCCTTCGCCAACCTCGACGGCAGCGACATCGAGAGCCTCGAAGTGCTCAAAGACGCCTCGGCAGCAGCCATCTACGGTTCGCGCGGTTCATGCGGCGTGATCCTCATCACCACCAAACGCGGGCAGAGCGAACACCCCGTCGTCAGCTACGACGGACAGTTCAGCGTTTCGAACGTCACCAAAACGATGGACATGCTCGACGCCTACGAATTCGCCCAAATCTTCAAGGAGGCCCGCGACGGCGCCTATCTGTTCAATGTCCCGACGGGTTCGATCGACGATCCCTACGAGAGCCGTCCGCAAACCTACCACCGCGTCGACCCGCTCATCACGGCCTACCTGCAGGACAAGACCGGCACGATGGTCAACACCGACTGGCAGGACGCCATCTTCCGCACGGCCTACTCGACCAAACATTCGCTCTCTATATCGGGCCGCACCAAGAGCATCAACTATTTCGTCGGCGCCAACTACCTCTACCGCGAAGGCACGATCATCGGTTCGGACTTCGAACGCTACGGGCTGCGCGTCAACCTCGACGGCAAGCGCAACCGCCTGAAATACGGAGTCAGCTTCTCGCCCTCCTATTCGAAGTCGAATTACGTGGACGCCGACGCCCAGTACGGCGGCGACGGCGTAATCGCCTCGGCGCTGATGGCTCCCCCGGTTTTCCCGGTCTACAACTCCGACGGCTCCTACAACTGGGACATGAACGGCTTCCTGCGCATCAATACGTGGGACACCCAGACCAACGAGGTGCTCAACCCCGTGGCGCTGGCGCTCGAAATCGACGACATCCGCGAGAAACTCAACATCCTGGGCAACGTCTTCGCCTCCTACGAGTTCATCAAGGGCCTCGAATACAAAATCACGGCCGGCGGCGACTACTACTCCTACATCCGCAACTACTACCGCCCCTCGTCGCTCCCCCTGCGCGGTTACAAATACCTCGACGCACAGTCGACCCCGCAGGCTAACTATTACAACAACAACTATTTCCACTGGACCCTCTCGAACCAGCTCTCCTTCAACCGCTCGTTCGGCGACCATACGATCAATGCCGTAGCCGTCTACGAAGCCGAGAAATACACCACCCAGACGGCGCAGATCGTCTCCACGGGCACGATCGGCGACGACAAGATCCGGTCCACCAAGGGCAAAACCATCGACCAGGACAACACCTACAACAACAAATACGCCTATACGTTCGCCTCCTGGCTTCTGCGTGCGCAGTACTCCTACAAGGGACGTTACATGGCCTCGGTCTCGATCCGCGGCGACGGTTCGTCACGCTTCGCTCCCAACACCCGCTGGGGTTATTTCCCGGCGGTAAGCATCGGCTGGCGCATCAGCGACGAAAACTTCATGCGCGGCATCAAGTGGATCGACGACATGAAGTTCCGCGCCAGCGTCGGCCAGACGGGCAATGCCCAGATCGGCAATTCGGAATACCTGGCGCTCTACGGCACGACGAACATCGACTTGGGCAACGGGCTCACCTCGCAGGTCTACCCCAAACAGATCGCCAACAACGACCTGGGCTGGGAGAAGAACACCCAGTACAACGTCGGCGTAGACATCAGCCTCTGGCGCGGACTGCTCGGACTGAACGCCGACTTCTACTATTCGAAGACCACCGACATGCTTTTCGACGTTCCCGTCTCGTCGGTATCGGGCCTCACGACCTCGAACATGAACATCGGTTCGATGCAAAACAAAGGCGTCGAGTTGTCGCTCTCCTCGCGCCGCTCGTTCGGCGACTTCTCCTACGCCGTTTCGGCCAACTGGTCGCTCAACCGCAACAAGGTGTTGAGCCTCGGCGATGAAAACGCCGACATCATCAAGGAGTCCTCCTACGCCGGCGGCTACTACATCACCCGCGTCGGACAGCCCGTCGGCTGCTACTACCTGATGGTTCAGGACGGCATCTTCCACAACCAGGAGGAGCTGAACTCCTACCCGCATTTCGACACGACGCAGGTGGGCGACTTCCGTTTCGTCGACGCCAACGGCAACGGCATCCTCGAAAAAGACGCCGACCGGGTGATCGTAGGCAACTACATGCCCGATTTCTACTACGGATTCTCGGTGAACCTCTCCTGGAAAGGCTTCGACCTCGCCGCAGCGTTCCAGGGGGTCTACGGCAACGAAATCCTCAATCTCGAACGACGCTACCTGCTTAACATGGAGGCTTCGTCGAACATGATGCGCGAATCGCTCCAGCGCTACCCCTACGGCGAGCTGAACCGCGCGACCCGCAAATCGAGCGGCAACAACGGCGCCTGCACGTCGACCTTCCACCTGGAGGACGGCTCCTACCTGCGCCTGCAAAACCTCTCGCTGGGCTATACCTTCCCCGACAAATGGACCCGCCGGGCCGGAATTTCGAAACTGCGCATCTATGTGCAGGGCAGCAACCTCTTCACCTGGACCGACTATTCGGGCTACAACCCCGAGGTCAACAAGCGCGCGGCAGACGCCCTGCGCCCCGGCGAGGACTACTGCTCCTACCCGCTTTCGCGCACGTTCAGCGTCGGCATCAACTTTAACCTGTAATTTCAAAGACGAAGATTATGAAACTGAAATACTACCTCGTTTTCACCGCTTTCGCGTTGAGTTCGTGCGGCGAAGGCTTCTTCGAACAGTACCCGAGCAACGACATCACCGAAGGCAACTTCTACAAAACCGACGATGATTTCAACCAGGGCGTCGTCTCCTGCTACGCCAAGCTCAAGACAATGATGAGTTTCCACCTCACGGAGATCGGCTACCGCAGCGACGAGAATATTCTCGAATCAATGGCCGTCTCGACGCAGGACCGCTACGACATAGACAATTTCATCGAGACGGCGAGCAACGGCATTTTGAGCGACATCTGGGATGCCTGGTACAACGGCATCTACCGCTGCAACGACGTACTCGATCACATGAACGGCGTGCAGATTCCCAACTACAACAAATACCGCGGCGAATGCCTCTTCATGCGCTCCTGGTGGTATTTCAACCTCTACCGCACATTCGGCGTGGTTCCGATCGCCCGCACGGTCGTCCCCCCGGCTGCGGCCAAACTCATCCCGCGCTGCACCGAGGAGGAGATGTACAGCCTGCTGACCGAAGACCTTGCCGAGGCCGCACGCCTGCTGCCCGACACCCGTAACGCCGAAAAGGCCCGTGTGACCGGTATCGCGGCCTATACGCTGCTGGCGAAGGTATACCTTACGTTCGGCAAGCATGCCGAAGCCAGGACCGCGCTCGACGAGGCGATGAAGGCCACGGGCTACGGACTGGAATCCACGACGAAACGGGTCTTCGACATCAACAACAAGATGAACAAGGAAGTCATCTTCGCGCTCTACTACAACAAAACCAACGACAACGGACACGGTTACTGGTACAGCGCCAATACCGATGTAATGGCCGACATCCGCAACCCGACCCCCGAATTCAAGGCGATTTACGACGAGTCCGACAACCGGCTGGCGCTGATCGACACCTACACGAAGATACAGAGCAATCTCTTCGCCATGACCAAGTGGTACGACACCTACGACGCCACCTACACGACGCAGGTCGGCAACGACTTCCCACACCTGCGCTATGCCGACATCACGCTGATGTACGCCGAGGCGCTCGCCGAAACGGACCTGCCGACGGCGCTGACATGGCTCAACAAAACCCGCATCCGTGCCGGACTCGACGAACTGACCTCGGACGACGTGAAGACCAAAGCCGAGTTTATACGCGAACTGGCCGCCGAGCGCGGACGCGAATTCGCCCTGGAAGGCCACCGCTGGTTCGACCTGGTGCGGCTGGGGCTGGCCGTGGAGCATTTCCGCAACCTGGGTTACACGCTCGACGCCCACAACCTGATCTTCCCCATCCCGCAGAACCAGATCGAGATCGTGAACAACCCCTCGATCCTGTGGCAAAACCCCGGTTTCTAATCCATCAACCCTTAAAGTCAAAACAAGCATGAAAAAGATAATCAACCTGTTGCTGGCCCTCGTCCTCACGGCGAACCTCGCAGCGTGCTGGACCGAGGACATTCCCGAGGCGGGTGCGGCGCGCCACCAGGTCACCGGCCTAACGGCCACGCCGGGCGATGAAGAGGTGCTGCTCTCGTGGAGCATGCCCGAAGGCTGGAACCCGACGGACTTTATCGTCTACTACACCAACACCGATTCGAAAACCGTGACCCGGCGTACGGGCGGCCTGATGAACTGCACGGTAACCGGGCTTGCCAACGGCACGCAATACACATTCTACGTGCAGGCCGTCTACGGCGAAAACATCTCGAACTACGTGGGCATTACGGGCAAACCGTCGACCTCGCGGTTCCCCGTCACCGACCTGGCGATCGAAGCCGGCGATGCCTACGTCACGCTCACGTGGTCGAAGCCTTCAACGACGGTGCTCTCCTATACGCTCTCCTACTACAACGAGGACGCCACCGGCGACGTGACGGAACTGCCCCTCGACAAGGATGCGACCGCCATCACGCTGGACAACCTGGTCAACGACAAGAACTACTACTTCTCGTTAGTGGCCAACTATGCCAAGGGAACCTCCGAAGCGGCCACCGTCAAGGCCATGCCGACCCAGGCCATCCCTTACAGCCTCGACCGCGACAAGGCAGCCAAGAATCAGCCCATCACCTTCACGTTCAACACCGCGGATTACCCGACGGCCACCGATGTCAAATGGACTTTCCCGGGCGATGTCGTCAAGCAGGGCACGGTCGTCAAATACGGCCTCGGATCGGTCGGCACGCAGACCGTGAAACTGAGCGCGACCATCAACGGCAACGTACGGACCTGGAACCTCGAGGTCGAGATCCGCGAATACGTCGTTTACAGCACCGACTGGGCGCAGGACGGCTCGAACTACAACGGCTTCAAAGGCTCCTGTCCGGTATTCTCGCCCGACGGGAAAACCGTCTACATCATCACGTTCAACAAGGTGGCGGGCCTGTACGCCTTCGACCTGGCCACAGGCAGCGAGAAGTGGCGTTACATCCCGGCGGCCAAGTCGAACAGCTACAACATGCTCACGGTGAACCCCGTCACCGGCGACATCTATTACGGAACGACCGGCGCCGGACAATTCTATGCCGTGACCGCCGAAGGCCAATTGAAGTGGACCTTCACCGAGGCCGGCTCCATGCAAAGCTGCTCGCCGGCCGTCAACGCCTCCGGCACCGTCGTTTACATCAGCGACGCCACGGGCAACACGTTCGGCATCGACGCTTCGTCGGGATCGAAAATCTGGTCCTATGCCGCCGGCGCCAAGGGCTGCGGCCTGCTGGTCCTCGCGAACGAACTGCTCGTCGGCACGACCTCCAACGCCATCTTCCTCAACGCCGAAACCGGCGCGGAGATCGCCAAAGTCGCACTGGGCTGCACGATGGTCAACAATACGGGTTTTGCCGTCAGCAACGACAAGACGCTGGCCTACTTCGGCGCTAAATCCGGCTACATCGGAGCCGTCAACCTGACTTCGCGCACCATCCACGGCAAACTTCTGGCCGGAGGCGGCAATGCCGCGGCCAACGACATCTACGAACCCGTCGTGGCCCCCAACGGCTCGGTCTTCGCCGGATCGAAGAGCGGCGAGGTGTTCAACGTGAAGGGCGACCTTTCGGCCAAGAACTGGGAATATGCGCATACCCCCAGCGGAGCGCCGCTCACCAACGCATTCAACTTCGCGCACCCCTGCGTCGACTCCGAAAACCGGTTCTACATCACAGCGGGACAGGCTTCCAACGTCTCCTACATCTTCGATGCGAACGGCAGCATCCTCGACTCGTGGAGCTACGAGGGCAGCGACGCCAACCAGAAACAGATGGGCGGCAACAACTACCTCGACGGCGTTCTCTATTCGGCGTTCATCGGCAGTTCCTCGAAAAACGGAATCTTCGTCGGCAAATACGTCGGAGGCGAACGGGCTTCGAGCTGGAGCACCCACGGCGGAGACATCTGCGGCTCGTGCTGCGTAAAATAACCGATTCGGGAGGCGCCGGCCGCACCGGGGCCTCCCTTTACACCCCTAATTCGTAACCCGCAATGAAAAAACTTATAATCCTCACCATGGCCTTTCTGCTGATAGACTCCGTTTCACAAGCCAAATATCCGGTCGGCATCTCCCTCAGCATACTAAAAACACCCTCTGCCGAAGGACTTGCGCAAATCAAGGCCTCCGGGGTCGATCACGTCGAGGTCGTCTTCAACTACTTCTGGCGCAACGTCCCCGAGAACGAATGTTACACCCGGGCCTACCGGGTCAAGGCACTGCTCGAAGAAGCCGGGCTGAAAGTCTGGTCCTGCCACCTGCCGTTCAGCCGCCAGCTCGACATCTCGGTAGCCGATCCGGCGCTGCGCGAACAGAACGTCGCGCTCATGGAGCGGATGATCCGCCTCGCGTCGATCTTCGGCCCGCAGCGGCTCGTGCTCCATCCCAGTTCGGAGCCGATCGCCGACGAAGAACGGGAGATCCGCCTGCAAAACTCGGCCAACTCCATCGGCCGCCTCGCGCTGTCCGCCAAAGAGATCGGCGCAGTGCTCTGCATCGAGAACCTGCCCCGCACGTGTCTGGGCCGCGACTCGGGCGAGCTTATGCGGCTCATCGCCGACTACCCCGAAGTCATGGTCTGCTTCGATTCGAACCACCTGCTCAAAGAGGAGCATGCGCACTTCTTCGAGGCCGTCGGCAACCGCATCGGCACGATCCACGCGTCGGACTACGACCGCAAGGACGAACGTCACTGGCTGCCGGGCGAAGGCGTCATCGACTGGCCCGATTTCCTCCGCCGCCTGCAGGCTTCCGGCTACAAGGGAGTCTTCATGCACGAAGTCCGCGCCGGGGAGACCGCCACGCCCGATAACATCGTCAAAACCTATAACGAGGTAATACTCGGCAACAAGAAAAAATAACCGACAAAATACACTGCCATGAAACACGGACTGCTAAACAAAATCCGGCCGATGCTGTGGCTCGGCCTCTGCGCCGCCAGCCTCGGTGCGGGGTGCTCGAACGACGACTCGGGCGAAACCTCGGAACTGGCCGCCAAAGTCACCCTGACACTTTCGAAATACTACAACGACCAGGGCGCGACATCGCTCGTCACGTGGAAAAGCTCCGACCGGGGAGCCGTCTTCGCCGTCAGACACGGCGCGGCGGAGCCTGCCTACGCGGCGCCGATCCTCCCCGGGTCGCAGAAGTCGCTCTTCCTCTTCACGGTCGACGCGCCGGCGCACGCCGATGCGACGCTCGTGGGCTTCTACCCTTCCGACGCGGCCCTCGCGTGCGAAGACAACACCCTGAAGGCGACCATCCCCGCCACCCAGAGCGGCAGCATCACGCCCTGCCTCGTGGGCAAGGCCACGGCCCGCGCCAACAGTTACGAAGGCTACGACATCGAGCTCAAACAGCTTTTCTGCACGATGTACGTCAGCGTCAAAAAAGGAAATTACTCGATCAGCAAGGCCGTCGTCAAAGCCAACGGCGGTGAAACGATTGCCGGAGACATTTCGATCGGCATCGACGACGGATCGGTCAACGCATCGGCGCAGACGATCACCGTGACGCCGCCTTCGCCCATAGACTGCACCGGCGAGGCCCGGCTGATTCCGGTTATGATCGCCCCCGTGACACTCTCGCAGGGGTATACCGTGACCCTCACCGACACCGACGGCCATTCGTTCTCGGTCGGTTCGACCGATGCCGTGACGCTCACGGCCGGTGACAAGATCGAGACCGACGACGCCCGTTCGACGGAGGTAACCGAACTGATCTTCTGCGGCGACAACATGGTCTACATGATCGACGCGGGATTGGCCGACGAGACAGGCTACAAAAATGCCGTCACGTGGAGTTGGGACGCCACCACCGCCGCAGCGACGCTCGGGCTGGCCGCATCGCGCTGCAACCATCTCGACGACTGCAAACCCGTCGACAACGGCAAGAAGCTCCTGGTCACGAGTTCCTACAACTGGTGCGCGCTGCTCGACATCGCAACCGGGGAGGTGCTTTTCCACACCACGGCGGCCCCCAACGCCCATTCGGCGGAGATGCTCCCGGACAACCGCATCGCCGTAGCCTGCTCCGAAGGCAGCAACTCCGACAACAACAAGGTCCAGGTCTACGACATCGCACGTCCGAACCTCGTCTTGTTCCAGTCGGAACTCGGCTCGGCACATGGCGTGGTCTGGAACGAAACGACCCAACGGCTTTACGCCATCGGCGGCCAGAGCCTCCAGATCTACAAACTGAAAGACTGGACGAGCGCGACACCTTCGCTCGAACTGGAGAAAACCGTGCAAACGCCCTACGGCGGCCTGCACGACATGTCGCTGGTCAACTCCAATACGCTTTGCATCGGCGGACGCCGGGCATACCTCTACGACATCGGCGCCAACCAGTTTACCGAAATGACGCTCTTCGCCAGTTCCACCGCCATCAAGTCGATCAACTACAACGACGACACGGGCGAATTGTGGTACACCGATTCGACGATTCCGGAGGGTTCGCAAGCCTGGTCGACACAGACCATCCGCTATGCCACCGACCGAAACGGCTCCGCCGCGACGCGCACGATCAAAGTCCCCGACCTGGACATGTACAAGGTCCGCGTCATGAGCTGGTAAGCCCCACCCAAAGCCCCCACCCGGCTAACGGAAACGCCGCCCGAACGTTACAACGTTCCGGACGGCGTTTCTAAATTCAGGCGCTCTGTCACCGCTTCGTTTTCCAGCTTTTGCGCATCCGGCTTTCGATGCCCGGCGTAGCGTCGAGGGCCACCGCCTCCACGATGTCGTCCCACGATTCGGCGACCCAGCCGACACGCTCCCGGCAGCGTTTCAGGACCTCCACGGCCCAGACCTTCACGGCGACTTTCGCCTCCGGCGACACGGCCCATCCGGCGGCCGTTTCGGCGATCCGCTCCAGATCGCCGGACTCGGGCGCATAACGTCCCAGCAGGTCGGCCATGATCTTCCCGAAATGACGCTGCGCGCTGGCGTTGGCGCACGCCGCGAAATCGACCCGGCAAAAGGATTCGGCACGGGGCATGAACGCCTCGGGGGCGTCGAAATAGATCCGTTCGAGCACATAGGCGCCGCGGAACAGCACCTTCTGCCGGACAGGTCCCGGCAGCTCCGGATGCGGCGCGGTCGCCACCTCGTACAACAGGTCCACAGCCCCGGCATCGCGCACCCTCCGGGCCGTCTCGTCGGCGAAATTGCCGTGGAACCGCTCCGACAGGAGCCGTATCAGGTCAGCCTCGGTCATACTGCCGGAAACCGCTCAAAACAACTTCTTGCGGGATGTCGTAACGACGAAATCCTTCAGATAGAACGGCTCGAAATAGGCGATGTCCTCCGTGCGGCCTTCGTCGAGGGCCTGCTGGGCGAGCCGGGCAAGCCCGCGGGCCGACGGGGTCACCTCCACGCACACCGCGTCGGAAAGGATGCCGGCGCATTTGCGCGCCCCGCTGCCGAAGATCACGAACGGACGCCCCTGACCGCGGAAGGCGGCGAAACTCCCGGCGTCGACCACCTCGGCCGAAACTTCGCTCTGCGGACGCCCTTCGGCGTCGAAAACCTGCGCATAGACCTCCATGCGCCGGGCGTCGACCATCGGACACAGCAAGGCGTTCGACCAGTCATCTACGGCGAGAATCCCCGCCTCGTAGTCCTCGCGGGCCACCTCGGCCAGCGCATCCAGCGACCCGACGGCCACCAGCGGCTTCTGCAACCCGTAACACAATCCCTTGGCGAACGACACGCCGATGCGCAGTCCCGTATACGATCCGGGTCCCTTACCCACAGCCACGGCGTCGAGTTCGTCGGGCGCAATGTCCGTCTCGCGCAGCAGTTCGTCGACGAACACGCCGACCTTGCGGGCGTGGTCGCGCCCCTCGTCGCTCTCGCGCAGCGACAGCAGTTCGCCGTCCTTGGCGATGCCCACGGAACAGATGTCCGTTCCGGTCTCAATAGCAAGTATTAAACTCATAAGTTATCCTATCGTTTTCTCGCCACCATCGGCGGTTGTCGCCGCCTCCGGCGTCGTTTGCAAATCTGCCCTCCCTCGGAAGGGACTCGTCGCGACGCAACCCGGATTATCCGCCGGAACGCAGACGCTATATCACCCCGAAATGCTCCAATGCGCGCCGGATTCCGTCGTCATCGACCGAAGCCGTCACATAGTCCGCGGCGGCGAGCGCCTCGTCGCATGCGTTGCCCATCGCCACGCCCGCGCCTGCGGCCCGCAGCATCGCCACGTCGTTGCCGCCGTCGCCGAAAGCCATCGTCTCGCCGTTCGCAAAGCCGAAATGCGCGGCGAACTCGGCCATGCCCGTCGCCTTGTCGACACCCCGGACATTGACGTCCGCGAAAATCGGGCACCAGCGCGACGCCACGAGCGACGGCAGTTCGGCCATCACCCTCGTTTCGAGTTCGGGATCGAAATAAAAGCACATCTGGCAGCAGTCGCCCCGGTCGAAAAGCGCCCGCAGATCGACCTGTTCGGGGACCGGATGCGCCACCATCTCCGCCAGCCGCACCACTTCGGGCGTCACGCGGTTGACGAAAACCCCGTCGTTCAACTCCAACCCGACCGGAAAATCCAGCTCCGCCGACAAGGCGAGCGACTTCTCGAAGTCGGCGCGCGGAATCGGATGCCGGGCCACGACGCGGCCGTCACGCATCAGGCAGTCGGCGCCGTTGAGCGCCGCCACGCCGTCGTAGGGAATCGCCTCCAGATCGGCCAGATCGGCCGCCGCGCGCCCCGTGGCGATGAACAGCTGCACGCCGCGCGCATGGGCCTCACGCAACGCATCGAGCGCCGAAGCGGGCACCCGGTGGGTCTTGAAGCTGATCAGCGTTCCGTCGACGTCCAAAAATATAGCCTTTATCATTACCGGTAGTTTTTCATCGCCTTGTCCATCTCGCGCCGGGCGTCGTTCTCCTTGAGGTATTCGCGCTTGTCGTACGACTTGCGGCCGCGGGCCAGCCCCACGACGACCTTCGCCAGGCCGCGCTCGTTCAGGAACAGCCGCAGGCCCACGATCGTCAGGCCCTTGTCCTGCGAAGCGCGCTGCAACTTGTCCAGTTCGCGGGCCGTGAGCAGCAGCTTGCGGTCGCGGCGCGGCACGTGGTTGTTGCACGTTCCCCAGGCGTATTCGGCGATGTTGACGCCGCGCACCCACAGTTCGCCCTTGTCGAAATAACAGAACGTATCGACCATCGAGGCCTTGCCGGCGCGGATGGACTTGATCTCCGTTCCGACGAGCACGATGCCCGCAACGTATTCTTCCAGAATCTCATAGTCGAACGTCGCGCGCTTGTTCCGGATATTTATCTTTTTCTGTTCACTCATAATACTCAAAAACGGCACACAAATTGCGATTTTAATTGCGGGGGTGGGAATCGGTCAAGGTAACTAATTCTTTTATCTTTGATATGTTTTACACATCTTTCTGTTTATTTTCTGTTTGCACACGGTATGCGCAGTGATGCGTGTACGACCCGAGACCCGCCCCCTTTTTCTTTAAAAATCCTTATCCCGAAGTCTCCCTTCAATGCGGCCCGTCAAATACGGGTTATAAAATCAATCGTTGTATCTTATTTGCAATCGTTACTTTGACCTGATTGTAGGCCGTAAGCCGCTGCACCACGTCGCGCATCTCCTCGTCGGAAATGTTCTCGTCGCCCAGCCGGCCCTGCAACTCCTTGATCAGCGCCTCGATCACCTTCGACTTGTAGAGCGTCACGGCCTTCGGAACCCCCACGGCCAGCATCTCGGCGTCGGTGTCGATGTGGATCTCCTTACGCCGCCACAGCTCGCTGGCCACATAGTTGTCGTCCGAGGTGAGGATGTCCACCGACATGTTGCACACCTCGGGGTCGATATGGTTCAGGAAGACGTGCGCCGGAACCTCCACCCCCGTCCCCAACTGCGTCCACTGTTCGCGGTAAACATTCATGATCTTGGCGTAGACCGGATTGCGGAACTCGATGTTGTCGTCGCTCAGCTCCGCGAAGATCACCTCCGCGACGTTGCACGCCACCATCGTCCGCCCCTCCTTGAAATCGAACGAGCAGTGCCCGTACTTGAGCAGGTATTTCACGATCTCGCGCTCCAGCGTCTCGAAACTGCTCCCCGCCTCGACCTGTTTGACGAACTCCACCCCGGGCTGCTGCGCCTCCCGCTGCCGGAGGGTCGTCTGACGGCGCAGGAACTCGTCGGTCTCGCGGTCGCCCGACGTGGTCATGCGCTTGCGTGCCACCTCCGAAATGAGTATCTGCTCGTCGATGTCCATGATCCGCGCGCACTCCTTGATGTAGACCGAGCGCTGAATCGGATCGGGAATCACCGACACCGACTGCACCATGTCGGCGATCAGCGCCGCTTTGCGGATCGGGTCGCCCTCGGCGTCCTGCAACAGCAGTTTGGCCTTGAACTCCAGGAAGTCCTGCTCGTTGGCGCGGATATACTCCTGCAACTCGGATGCCGTATGGCTGCGCGCGAACGAATCGGGGTCCTCCGGCTCGGGCAGCAGCACCACGCGCACGTTCATGCCCTCCTTCAAGATCATGTCGATACCGCGCAGCGAGGCGTGAATGCCCGCCGAGTCGCCGTCGTAGATCACCGTGATATTCTTCGTAAAGCGGTTCAGCAGGCGTATCTGCTCCGTCGTAAGCGACGTGCCGGACGAAGACACGACGTTCTCGACCCCTGCCTGATGCATCGAGATCACGTCGGTGTATCCTTCGACCATGATGGCGAAATCCTGCTGCTGAATGGCCTTCTTGGCGAAATAGAGACCGTAAAGTTCGCGTTTCTTACTGTATATCTCGCTCTCGGGGGAGTTCTGGTACTTGGCCACCTGCTTGTCGGTGCGCAGCGTGCGGCCTCCGAACGCCACGATGCGGCCCGAGATGTTGTGCACGGGGAAAATCACCCGGTCGCGGAACCGGTCGTACAACGAGCCGTCCCGGTCGCTGACCAGCGAAAGTCCCGTCGAGACGAGAAACTCCTGTTTGTAACCCGCCGCCAGGGCGTCCTTCGACATCCGGTCGCCCTTCGCCGGACAGAATCCCAGTCCGAATTTCCGGATCGTGGCGTCGGTCATGCCGCGCTTCTGACGGAAATAGGCCAGGCCCACGCTCTGCCCTTCGGTCTCGCGGTGGAGGTAATTGGCGAAGTACTCCGCAGCCCAGCCGTTCAGGGCGAACATCGACTCGCGGTCGTCGTTGCGTCGCACCTCCTCCTCGGTCATCTCCTTCTCCTTGACCTCGATGCCGTAGCGCTTGGCCACCATCTTCAGCGCCTCGGGATAGGTGATGTTCTCGTGTTCCATCAGGAAGGTCACGGCGTTGCCGCCCTTGCCGCATCCGAAACACTTGTAGACGCCCTTCGAGGGCGACACGACGAACGACGGGGTTTTCTCGTTGTGGAACGGACAGCACGCCTGGTAGTTCACGCCCTTGCGTTTGAGCGTGACGTATTCGCCGATAATATCCACGATATTGGCGGCGGCGTAAATGCGGTCTACTGTTTCCCGGTCGATCATAGCCTACAAAGATACGAATAATTCGGGAAAAGGAACGGGGAAAACAGTTCCGAAGCGCAAAAATCCCGAAAGAGAACTACTCCTGCCTTTGCAGCAGACAGAAACAGGTCGTCGCAAAGAAATCGCGCAGCCAGGGAACAACCTCCAGAAGCCGCGGCAGGCACCGGGGTTTCAGCCCGAATTTAGCTTCGTAATGTGGATTTATCAGGAAAAACCGTTCGGTGACCGTCCGCAATCCCGCCCCGGCAGCCAACCGGCGGAATTTCCGGACAGAAATGCGGGTATCGCGGATTTCAAGCAGTCCTGCAATCTTCCCCGGCGTTTCCCCGGCCAGCCGCAGCGCCCAGGGATAGAGCGGTCCGGGCAGCAGGTGGAGCCAGGGACAATGCGCGGCAAAGCGGCTGACCGCCATCTGCTGATGTCCGCCGAAAGGCATTCGCCAGGGCGGATAAGCCACGAATAAAACGCCGTCTGGCGCAAGCAATTCCGCCAACCGCGCCATCAACCGGGGCTGGTCCTCAACATGTTCGATGACATCGCGGAGAATAATCAGATCGTAAAGGTGATTCGGGGGGGGGCAAATTCGAGGATGTCGGCCCGCAGAAACACTCCCTCGAGTCCGCGGGCTTCAAACAGTTCCCGGGCGGCCTCCAGAGCTCCGGCATTCAGGTCGATGCCGACAACACGGCATCCCGCTTCCGCGAACGGCTTCAGATTCCCTCCTTTGTCACAGCCCGCTTCCAGCACGCGGCATGCGTCTCCGAGAGGTTTCGCCAAACGGGATTTCAGCCACGGAAGGTAATAACGGGCACATGTACGGGCGCATTCATCGAAATAGCGTCCGGCATTTTCATGTCTTTCCTGCATGGATTCGGAAATTATGCCGGCCGGCAATGCCGCCGGCAGTCGTATATGCAAATATAGGGATTTTGGGCGACTAATCATCCGTCCGGCAATTTATTTCGGATTTTATCGTTATTTTTGCCCTATGGATTTCAAGTTAGTATCGGACTATGCCCCGATGGGCGACCAGCCGGAGGCGATCGGGCAGCTCGTCAGCTCGATCGAACACGGGTCCAAACACAACACGCTGCTGGGCGTGACGGGTTCGGGAAAGACTTTCACGGTGGCCAACGTCATCGCGCGGCTGAACCGTCCGACGCTGGTCCTGAGCCACAACAAGACCCTCGCGGCGCAGTTGTACGGGGAGTTCCGCAACTTCTTCCCGGAGAACGCCGTGGAATATTTCGTGTCGTATTACGACTACTACCAGCCGGAGGCCTACCTGCCTTCGACGGACACCTATATCGAGAAAGACCTCCAGATCAACGCCGAGATCGAGAAGATGCGCCTCGGCACGGTCGCCACGCTGCTGTCGGGCCGCCGCGACGTGATCGTCGTGTCGAGCGTCTCGTGCCTCTACGGCGCGGGCAACCCGGCGGACTTCCACGCCACGGCCATCAACATCAAGGTGGGGCAGGTCGTCAGCTACAAGCATTTCCTCTACAAGCTGGTCGAGGCGCTCTACACCCGCACCGAACGCGAGCTGGAGCCTGCGACGTTCCGCGTCAACGGCGACACGGTGGACATCATGGCGGCCTTCGGCGAGTTCGGCAACCAGTGCTTCCGCGTGATGTTCTTCGACAACGAGGTGGAGGCCATCCAGTCGATCGACCCCGTCACGGGACAGCGCATCGCATCGCTCGACAGCATCACGCTCTACGCCACGAACCTGTTCGTGACGACCAAAGAGCGCATCAACGCCGCCGTGCAGCAGATCTACCTCGACCTGGGCAAGCAGATCGAGTTCTTCGAACGCGCCGGGCGTCCGATGGAGGCGCAGCGCATCAAGCAGCGCGTGGAGTACGACCTCGAAATGATCAAGGAGCTGGGCTACTGCCCGGGCATCGAGAACTACTCGCGCTACTTCGACGGCCGCGCCGCCGGGACGCGCCCCTTCTGCCTGATCGACTATTTCCCGAAGGACTACCTGATGGTCGTGGACGAGAGCCACGTCACCCTGCCGCAGGTCCACGCCATGTTCGGCGGCGACCGCGCCCGCAAGGAGAACCTCGTGGAGTACGGCTTCCGCCTCCCGGCGGCCAAGGACAACCGCCCGTTGACCTTCTCGGAGTTCGAACAGTTGCAGGGCACGTCGATCTACGTGAGCGCCACGCCCGCGGACTACGAGCTGATGAAGAGCGAGGGCGTGATCGTCGAACAGCTGATCCGCCCCACGGGGCTGGTGGACCCGCCGCTGGAGGTGCGCGTGACGCTGAACCAGATCGACGACCTGATCGGGGAGATCGACAAGCGCGTGAAGAACGACGACAAGGTGCTCGTGACGACCATCACCAAACGCATGGCCGAGGAGCTTTCGAAATACTTCGACCGCGTGGGCGTGCGCAACCGCTACATCCACTCGGACGTCGACACGCTGGAGCGCATCCAGATTCTCGAAGACCTGCGGGCCGGGATGTTCGACGTGCTGGTGGGCGTGAACCTGCTGCGCGAGGGACTCGACCTGCCGGAGGTGGCGCTCGTGGCGATCCTCGACGCCGACAAGGAGGGATTCCTGCGCAACGTCCGGTCGCTCACGCAGATCGCCGGACGCGCCGCGCGCCACTCGCAGGGCAACGTGATCCTCTACGCCGACACCTGCACCGACTCGATGCGCTACGCCATCGAGCAGAGCAACCGCCGCCGCGAGAAGCAGGTGCGCTACAACATGGAGCACGAAATGCTGCCGCGGCAGGCGCAGAAGAGCGGCTCGGGACAGAGCGCGCTGCTGGCGGGCCGCGTCGACACGTCGGAGGTCAACATGACGGCCTACCCCATCGCCGAAGACCACTACGCGGCGGCGGCCGACGTACAGAAAAACTACACGGCCAGCGAGAACATCGACGCGCTGATCGACAAGGCCCGCGAGGAGATGGAACGCGCGGCCAAATCGCTGGACTTCCTCGCCGCGGCGAAATTCCGCGACCGGATGTACGAACTCCAGAAACTGCGGGAGGAGAACCGGAATCAGAATTCACAATTCACAATTCACAATTCATAATCGGGCATTCTGCAAAAATCGGCCTGAAAGTCCGCTCCCGACGACACGAAAAGTCGTTCGGCTATGAATGGAATTCAGATTCTTGTCTATTCCGGTTTTTCCGCGTGGCGGAAGGTGAAATATTTGGCTGCGAGGAAACTGTAAACCGTCGTCAGCAGCGTCGTGACCATCTTCGCCGGCGTGGGCCACACGCCGCAGACTTCCACGAAGAACTTCAGCCCCGCATAGGTCAGCAGCACCGACCCCGCCACCGAAAGCAGGTAGCGCAGAAGCTGCGTCCCGGCCCCGATCGGCGACCGGCGGAACGCCACGTAACGGTTGAGCCAGAAGCCCACGAAGAAGGTGAACGGAAAGACGAGAATCATCGCCGCGATGTGCGGGGAGACGACCACGAATCCCAGGTCGACGTAGCGGTGCGCCACGATGAAATTGTAAAAGAGGAAATAGCAGACGGGATCGAACAGGATGTAGGTCACACCGCCGCAGACCGCGTAACGGAACACCTGCCGGGGCAGGACCGCGGCGACGGGCCGGATGTAAAACCAGTCGATCGCCCGGATTATCAACTCCGCAAGGGCCATCAGCGGGCGGTGTAGGTCCACATGTCGGGGAAACGCCCGTCCTGCACGCGGATGAACTGCGCACAGGCTCCGGCATCGTCCGACGAGAAGGGCGAAACCATGAATTTCCCTCCGAAACGATAAATCCGGCAACGGAGCGCCGACTCCCTGGCCTCGGTCTCCCGCACGGCGCGCCGGGCGTTCTCTTCAGTGCTGAAAACCCCCAGCACGACATAGTGGCGGCCCGAAAGCAACGCCGTCGGGGCGTCCTGCTCCTGCGCCGGATGCGTTTCGGCGGTCTCCGGTTCCGGGGCTGCATCGGGAACGGAAGCCCCCGAAGCCGCGCCCCCCGCCTGCGCAGCGGACACCCCGGCCACAGACCGTTCCGTCGGAGGAGCCTCGACCAAAGCATCGGGCGCTTCGACGGTCCCGAAGCTGTCGGACGCAGCGGGAATCTCCGTCACGGCCGCCGCTTCCGGCGCCTCCGGATAGAGCAGCAGGAACTCCCGCCCGCCATAGACCGCCGCAATCCCGATTGCCGCGATGCCGACCCACAGCGGCCAGTCGAAACGGCGCTGCACACGAACCCGCACGGGTTCGCGCCCCTGCGGATTCAGCCGGAGGTCGAACGCCTCGTCGGGGATAAAATTCTTGAATTTCAGCTCCCCGACACCCTCGACGGTCAGCAGGTCGGCCCGGTGCACCCGGGCGATCCAGCGGTCGTAAACGGCCTGCGCCTCGGCTTCGGGATTTTCGTATCCGCCGGCCTCACGCATGACGCGGGCAATCTCGTCGACCAGCGACACGCCCCGCTGCTGCGAGGTGAAGGCCACCGTGCGGCTCGGCGGCAGTACGGTTCGCCGGTTGAGCCGCCTGGCTCCCTGCCGCTCGGTGTAGAGCGAGCCTACGCCGGGCAGAAAAATCTCCCCGCCGCCGGCCAGCAGGTTGCCGACAAGCCTGCCGATCTGCTCTTCCATCGGGTTCGCGTTCATTTTTTCTTCTTTTTAGGCGTTGCGGCCGGGGCTTTCGGCACCGGGGCCGGAACCGTTCCGGGCCGGGTCGCGCCCCGCCAGATCATATAGATTCCCAGCAGGATGAAGGGAATGCTGAGCCACTGGCCCATGTCCAAAGCCCAGCCCACTTCGAAAGGCTCCTGCTCGGTTTTGATGTACTCGATGAAAAAGCGCGTGAGGAACGTACCGATCAGGCCGATTCCGAACAGAATGCCCGGACGGCGGCGCGCAATGTCCCTCCTGTAATAGAGCCAGCAAAGGATGCCGAAAGTCGCCAGGTAGCAGAGCGCCTCGTAAATCTGCGTCGGGTGCACCGCCGCAGGGGCGAACTCGGCCACCCACTTGTGCGAACGGACGAACTCGAAGCCCCACGGCAGGGTCGTCGCCTGGCCGAAAATCTCCGAGTTGAACAGGTTGCCCAACCGCACGATCGCACCGCCGATGCCCACCGGAATCATAATGCGGTCCAGCGACCAGATATAAGGCAGTTTGTTGCGGCGCGAGAAGAGCCACAACCCGATCAGCAGGCCTATGGCCGCGCCGTGGCTGGCCATTCCTCCGTCGCGAAATCCCGTGATGATGGTCCACGGCTTCGAAAGGTATTCCATCGTGTCGTAGAACAGACAGTGGCCGAGCCGCGCGCCGAGGATCGTGGCGAGTGTTCCGTAAATGAAAATCGACTCCGAGACCTTTGCGGGAAGTCCTTCTCGATTGACGAAGTTATCGAAGAATTTCGCGCCGATCAGAATGGCCAGCGCCCACATCAGCCCATAATAACGGATGTCGAGCGACCCGATGCTGAACAGCACCGGATCGAAATTCCAGACAACGGAAAGAGGTTGTAGAATCATTTATTTAAGTTGTTTCTTTATTATTCAGCCCCGATTCCTTTTCGGGCGGTCACAGTCGCCGTCTCCGGCGTCGCATTCGAATCTGCCACCCCGCCCCTCTTTCGGGGAGGGAGACGGCGTACGCCCCGCGCCTCTCGTCCGAAAGCCGTCTCTCAAACGACCCACGTAAAGGACTTGTCGCGACGCAACCGGAATTCAGACCGAAATGCTAACGGATCTTACTCCGGATTTCGTACATTCTATTTCATCTCCTGCAAATTCACCTTCTTCAGCGTGAAGGAGAACGTGCTGCCCACGCCGAGTTCGCTGCGGACCGTGATCCGTTCGCCGTGCGCTTCGACGATATGTTTGACGATGGCCAGCCCGAGTCCCGTGCCGCCCTGCTCCCGCGACCGCCCCTTGTCCGTACGGTAGAAGCGTTCGAACACACGCGGCAGGTCCTCCTTGGCAATACCCGAACCGTTATCCTCCACCTCGATCAGAATTTTATCCAGCATGTCGCGGAAACGGATGCGGGTCTGCCCGCCCTCCTTGCCGTAGCGGATCGAGTTGATGATCAGGTTGACGAACACCTGCCCGATGTAGTGTTTGTCGGCCAGCACCCAGAAGGGCGAAGGCAGGTTGTCGGTCCCCTTGACCGAAATCCGGATCTCCTTCCTGTCGGCCTCCATCTCGGCCTGCTCGGCGATCTCCTTGGCCAGCGCCACCACGTCGAATCGCTCCAGATTGAGCTTGTTCATGCTGCTTTCGAGTTTCGAAATGGTGTCGAGGTCGTTGACGATGTTGATCAGACGGTCGATGCTCTTCTCGGCGCGTTCGAGGTATTTGCGGTTGATCAGTTCGTCCTCCAGCCCTCCGTCCAGCAGCGTCGAAATATATCCCTGGATATTGAATATCGGGGTTTTCAGTTCGTGGGCCACGTTGCCCAGATATTGCTTGCGGAAGCACTCGGCCTCTTTCAGCCGGGCGATCTCCCGGTCGTTGGTGTCGGCCCAGGCCGTCAGCTCCTCGCCGATGTTCTCGACGCGCTTGTCCTTCAGTTCCGAGAAGATCTCGTTGGTGTGCACGTCGCGCGAAAGCACGATCGAATAGATCGGCTTGAGTTTGTAAGCCACGTACTTGCGGATGATGAACAGCGCCGCGAGCGCCACCACGACGAACACCCCGACCGACGTGCAGAGCGTGATCCACCACTCGATATGCTGTATAACCATCCCCACGGCGACGATCGCCGTGGCAAGCAGGGCGATCCACAGCGACGCGCCCTCCTTTGTCTTGATGTGTACCATAGGCTTACTTCATGTAGTTTTGCATCAGCCGGGCGATGTATTTGCCGACGATGTCGAATTCGAGGTTCACGACCGAACCGACTTCGATGCGGCAAAAATTCGTGTGCTCGAAGGTGTAGGGAATGATCGCCACCCGGAAACTGCTCTCTTTCGAGTCGCAGACCGTGAGGCTCACGCCGTTGACCGTCACCGAACCTTTCTCGACCGTGCAGAGTCCGGCGCCCTGCGGCTCGTACTCGAAGGTGAAGTACCAGCTTCCGTCGGCATCCTCCTTCGCCGTGCAGACCGCCGTCTGGTCGACGTGCCCCTGCACGATGTGCCCGTCGAGCAGGGCATCGGGTTTCATCGACCGTTCGAGGTTGACCAGATCGCCTTCGCGCAGCAACCCGAGGTTGCTCCTGTCGAGCGTCTCCTTCATGGCCGTCACGGTGTAGGTGTCCTCCGTGATGTCCACAACTGTCAAACATACGCCGTTATGTGCTATGCTCTGGTCGATTTTCAACTCCTTGCAGAAATCCGCCCGGAGCGTGAAATCCTTGTTCTGACGGTCCGTGCGGATCGAAACCACTTCCGCCGTACGTTCCACGATGCCTGAAAACATACTCTTCAACTGTTTATGATCAATTTTCCCTTCACTTTGTAGACCGAGACTATATCGTTGACGTTCAAAACGATGTCATCGTAATTCTCCCGATCCCCGGCCACCAGGCGGACTTTGCCCTCCTCGTCGGCGGCCCGAACTATCCGCAAAGTTACAATTTTTCGGCAGACTATCACATATTCACCCCCGGGAATAATTGCATCGCGGTCCACGGCTTTCAGCAGCACGACCGTTCCGGGCGGCACGATGTTTCCCATCGCACGCCCCGTATAGCACATCGCCAGGTCGCACGCCCCCACCGGAGGCACGACGAGGTTGCTCTCGGCGTCGAGATGCTCCAGATGTGCGATGCCCTGTTCGACATCCACATTATAATAAGGTATCTGCGCGCCGCGTATCCGCTCCTCGGAGAACATCTGCCCCTCCCCCGTCAGCAGCCAGAGTTTGTCGACCTGGGGGAATTTGCTGACGATACGGTCGGCGACGTCCAGCGAAATGCCGTTGTTGCCCCGCTTTATCTGATAGAGGTTTTCGCCGCGCGCCAGGCCGATATATAGCGCAAAATAGTTGGTCGACATATTCGCCCACTTGATTACGGCCTCGATTCTTTGCCAATTATTCTGCTTTTCTCGCATTTTTTTTTCGAATATTAAAAAAATTTTTGCATCTTTGCACACCCGGTCCCGTAGTTCAATGGATAGAATATAAGATTCCGGTTCTTACGATATGGGTTCGATTCCCGTCGGGACTACCAGGCACAGGTGCGCAACAAGCGCACTTGTGCTTTTTTTTATCGTATCTGGGCGAATGCAAAGTCGGGCGTCACTTAATTTATTCAACAAAAATAGTAACAAATTTCGATCATACAACAAAAAATAGCATATTTAATCGCCCGAATGCCACTTTTAGACACGCCTGCCCGTAATACGATAAAAGGAATCCGCACTCCCGGTGCGAACTCCTCTTATACAATAAATGTGCGATTTATAAAATCAGACTTCAAAAAGAGAGGCGCACGCCCAGTCTCAAGGTCAGCGTCAGAGGTGAATCCGTACGCGACGTACGCAATCCGGTTTCGGTGAAGTAATACGATCCTTCAGGCTCGAAATAAAGCCCCACCATACCGCCTACACGGTATTGCGCCCCCACGGCTGCAAGCGCCGACCACTGCACGCCCGGTTCGTCGACGGTCTCGGAGCCGAGCCGGGCCGAAACGCATTTCTCGACCATGCCGCCCGCACCCATATATAACGAGAAGCGGCCGCGCTCGAGGAACTGCCAGTTGAAGCGGAGGGGAACCCCTATGAAATGGAGTTTTTGCGCCACGTCGTCCGAGGTGTACTGCATCCTCACGTCCGAACGCAGCAGGGTGTAGTTCACGCCGCTTTCCAGCGACAGTCCGTGGGCGAACTCCTTGCGCACGGCGATGCCGAAGCTCAACGGCTGGTGGTGGCGGAACGAACTCTCGCCGTATCCGCTGCTGCGCAGGGGCGCCAGGCTGTTGCCGTTGCCGATCACCGACGAAGCATCGTTCTTTATCGAGGTGTTGAGCATCCGGGGAGCCAGACCTTCGCTGTTTCCGCCCGCCACGCCGCCGCCGGCAAACAGGGAGAACGACGCCTTTTTATGCGGTTTGGTGTAGGCTACGAACGGCTCGTCGGAGAACCCCGCACGACCGGCCGCGCCGGCCGCCGACCGCGTTGCGGGCCGCCCGGAAGCCTGCTTCGAAGCCCTTTCGCCGGAAGCCTCCGCCTTTGCAGTATCTCCGGAGGCCGCCTTTGCGGTTTCACCGGACGACGCCTTCGCCGCCTCTCCGGAAACTTCCGCCGCGACCTCTCCGGGCCGGACCGCAGGCTCACCGTCCGTCCGGAGATCTTTCAGAGCCGCCGTCTGCGCAGGCTGCCCTGCGGCCGCAGCGAGGAGCGACCGCCGCCCCGCGGAGGATGCCTCCCCGGCAACCTGCTCCCGGGACAGCCCCACCGCCTTTGCAAGGGCGTCCCGTACGGTTTCCGGCTCCGCGGGCTGCGGTATGGCAACCGCGGTTGCTCCGTCTTCCGCCACCGATGCGATAACAGTCCCATCATTTTCCAACGCCTTGTCCGGCCGGAGCAGAAATTCACCCGCAACAGCCAAGATCAGCACGGCAGCGGCTGCGGCGGCAATCCGCGGCCGGTAGATCCGCCATACGGACCCGCGGGGTTTTGTCCCGGAAACCTCCGGCCCCGGAGCCGCACCGCCCAACTCGCGCTGCAAACGCTCCCATCCCCCCGCCGGAGGCGGGAGTTCGGCGTCGCGAAGCGCGTTCCGCATGGCTTTGATCCAATCCTTGTCTTGTTTCATAGTTCTATGTGAGTCCGGCAGCGCCGGATGATCCACCTTTTTCTGATATTCCGGAGCTGCATCCTCTCGATTTCAATGCGTCTCCAAATAAGCCCTGATCCTGCGGGCCAGCATGGCCCGGGCGCGAAACAACTGCGAAGAGGAGCTTTTTTCGTTGATTCCCAGCATCCGGGCGATGTCGCGGTGGGAATACTCCTCGATGCAGTAGAGGTTGAACACCGCCCGGTAACCCTCGGGCAGCTCGCCGATGAACCGCATCAGCACCTCGCGCGGAACGCGGGCCATCTCCGACACGTCCGGTTCCGCCACCTCCGCCGCGGCCTTTCCCTCGTCGAGCGTCACGCTTCCCAGCTTGCTGCGGCTGCGTATCCACTCCAGCGCCACGTTGACCGTGATCCGCTCGATCCAGGCGCGCAGCGAGCCGGTTCCCCGGTAGGTGAAGCGGTCGAACGCCCCGTAGATCTTCAGAAAAGCGTCGTGGAGCAGGTCTTCGGCCGTCGCGCGGTCTCCGGCGTAACGCATGCAAATCGACAACAGACGGCCTGCATAGCGGTCGTACAGCTCCTTGCGGGCCATATCGTCCCCCTTCCTGCACCCTTCGGCCAGTATCTGTTCCTCCATTTGCATTACTCAATACACTCTATAAATGCCGCGGAAGGCAAAAGACTGCATGAGTGAAAAAAATTTATTTCGCATGCAGTATTCGGCCCTGCCGGACGTTTTAAGAGTGAAAGGTAACATAAAATATGGATATTATGAAAAAATTCGGTTTATTCCTCATCGCAGCTATAGCTGTCACCGCTTTTACCTCCTGCAACGACGACGACGGCGGCGAACCGCTCCGTACGCTCATCACCACCGTCCGCACGCTCGACGGCGGAGACTACTATTTCCAGCGCGACAACGGGGAGACGCTCTACCCCGGCAACAAGTCCCGCGTCCCGGGCTACAAGCCCGATCCCGACAAAACGCAGCGGGTCATCATCTGGTTCACATTGCAGAACGGCATTGCCGATTACGATTACAACATCGACCTCTATTTCGTGGAAAACATCTACACCGGCACTTCGGAGATCGTGACCGACGCGGCTCGGCTCGAAGAGCTGGGCAGCGCCAAAACGGGCTTCCAGAGCAATACGTTCAACCTCACGAAAGAGTGGCTGACCTTCTATGCGCTCTACCCCGTATCGGACAATTCGAAACACACGTTCACGGTGATCGTCAACGAGGTGAAAGACAAAGGCGAAGAGGGTGACGGAGGCGCCGAACAGTCCGAAGCGGCCGAAACGGATTACCTGCAACTGGAGTTGCGCCACAACCCCGGCGGCGACACGCAGGGCTATACCGACGGCTATTACGTTTCGTTCGACCTCACGCCGCTCGCCGAACGGCTCGAAGGCAAGAAGGGCGTCGTCCTGCATATCGAGACCAACAAAAACGGTCCCCAGGAGATCAAACTCGACCTGCTGCAGAAGAAGTAGCCACTCCCTCACGGCAGCTGCTCCGGTCCGCCACTCTGCGGACCGGATTTTTTGCGTCCTGCCGCAGCGCCCCGCAGAGGCGCGTGTGGTCGGAAGATTCGTTCTCCGGAACCTCGACTCCGTTTTCAGGCGGCAGCTCCCGGGGGTCCGCCCGCAACTGCGTTGCGGGCAGGCCTCCCCCGGGCGAAGCGAGCCGGCCCTTCCCGGGCCATGCCCCGGATCGCGCTCCAACACCAGCCGTGCGTTCCCACACCGGCCGTGCGCCCCGAACCGGCCTCCGGCCCGCCTCCCGGCGCATTGTTTTTTCGCCCCGAGGGCGCAGATTTGCCGAAAATCGCTATCTTTGCATCATGTCAATCGTACGCAACACGGAGAGCGATCTCGAATTCGAGAACAAAATCCGCCCGCAGGAGCTGGAAACCTTCTCCGGGCAGGACAAGATCGTCGAAAACCTCCATATCTTCATCAAGGCGGCGCTCATGCGCGGCGACTCGCTCGACCACGTCCTGCTGCACGGCCCCCCGGGACTGGGCAAGACGACCCTCGCGAACATCATCGCCAACGAAATGGGGGCGCAGCTGCGCGTCACGTCGGGGCCGGTGCTCGACAAGCCGGGCGACCTGGCGGGCCTGCTGACCAACCTCAATCCGGGCGACGTGCTTTTCATCGACGAGATCCACCGCCTCAGCCCGATCGTCGAGGAGTATCTCTACTCGGCGATGGAGGACTATAAAATCGACATCGTGCTGGACAAAGGCCCCTCGGCCCGCTCGATCCAGATCGAGCTGGCGCCCTTCACGCTCATCGGCGCCACAACGCGCAGCGGCCTGCTGACTTCGCCCCTCAGGGCGCGTTTCGGCATCCAGTGCCACCTCGAATACTACGACGCCCCGGTGCTCGCGGGCATCGTGCGACGCTCGGCGCGCATCCTCGACGTCTCGATCGACGACGACGCGGCCCACGAAGTGGCCCTGCGTTCGCGCGGCACGCCGCGTATCGCCAACGCCCTGCTGCGCCGCGTGCGCGATTTCGCAATGGTCAAGGGCGAAGGGCACATCGACCTGGAAATCACGCGCATCGCCCTCGCGGCGCTGAACATCGACTCGCGCGGACTGGACCAGATGGACAACAAGATTCTCGGAACGATCATCGAGAAATTCAACGGCGGTCCCGTGGGTCTGAACACCGTGGCCACGGCCGTGGGCGAAGAGGCCGGAACGATCGAGGAGGTCTACGAGCCGTTCCTGATCAAGGAGGGCTTCCTCAAACGCACGCCCCGCGGCCGCGAGGCGACGCCGCTGGCCTACCAGCACCTCGGATTCACCCACCCGCGCGACGGAGAGGCTTCGCTCTTCTGACCGCGGGGAGTTGCCGACACGCCCGGAACACCTCGGCCGTCACTATGACAAACGCTCCATCCGCAATTTCGGCGTGCATTTCGGCATCGGCTGCGAATACCGCATCTCCTACCGCGTCGGCGTCAGTTACACCTTCTACGCCGACTCCCGGGCATCCAAAGCTCCACCCGCACCCGGTCGGGCATCAACAGCGGCCGGCGGTTTTATTTCTAAAAAAATTTCCGAAAATTCTAAAATTTGTTAAGATCGGAGCAGTTTTTGTGTTATATTTGCCGTTAGAGGTTAACAGGTTACTAACGGAAAATGAGAGAGATGAACACAAAAACGCAACTCGACGACGCGGCGCTGCGCTACCACAGCGAAGGCCGCCCCGGTAAGATCGGGATCGTCCCGACCAAACCCTATCATACGCAGTACGATCTGTCGCTGGCCTACTCGCCCGGCGTGGCGGCTCCGTCGCTGGCCATCGCCGAAGAGCCGGACGACGTTTACAAATACACGGGCAAGGGCAACCTCGTGGCCGTGATCTCGAACGGCACGGCCGTCCTCGGACTGGGCAACATCGGCCCCCTGGCGGCCAAGCCCGTCATGGAGGGCAAAAGCATGCTCTTCAAGACCTATGCAGGCATCGACGCCTTCGACATCGAGGTCGACACGACCGATCCCGAGGAGTTCATCCGCACGGTGAAAGCCATCGCTCCCACCTTCGGAGGCATCAACCTCGAAGACATCAAGGCCCCAGAGTGTTTCGAGATCGAGACCCGCCTGCGCGAGGAGCTGGACATTCCCCTGATGCACGACGACCAGCACGGCACGGCGATCATCTCCTCGGCGGCGCTTCTGAACGGCGCGAAGATCGCCGGCAAGGAGCTGGACAAAATGCGCGTCGTGGTCAACGGCGCCGGAGCCGCCGCCATCGCCTGCGCGCGCCTGTTCGTGGAACTCGGCATCCGCCGCGAGAACATGGTGCTTTGCGACAGTCATGGAGCGGTCACGGTCTACCGCGAGGACATCAACCCGATGAAGCGCGAATTCGCCACCACGCGGCGCATCACGACGCTGGCCGAGGCGCTGCACGACGCCGACGTGTTCCTGGGCGTCTCGAAGGCCGACACGCTGACGCCCGAGATGCTGCGCACGATGTCCGGCAACCCGATCGTCATGGCCCTCGCCAATCCCGATCCCGAAATCGCCTACGATACCGCGATGCTCTCGCGCCCCGACATCATCTTCGCCACGGGCCGTTCGGATTACCCGAACCAGGTCAACAACGTGTTGGGGTTCCCCTACATCTTCCGGGGTGCGCTCGACGTGCGGGCCACGAAGATCAACGAGGAGATGAAACTCGCCGCGGCGCATGCGCTGGCCGAACTGACCCGCCAGCCGGTTCCGACCATGGTCCTGCGCGCCTACGGGGTCGAGAAGCTCGAATTCGGGCGCACCTACCTGATCCCCAAGCCGCTCGATCCGCGCCTGCTGTGCACCGTCGCCCCCGCCGTTGCGAAGGCCGCCGTCGAATCGGGCGTCGCCAAACAACCGATCGCAGACTGGGACACCTATGCCGAGAGTCTGCGGAAACGCTATCAGGAATAAGCAAAATCCGGTCGAATGATTCGACCGGATTTTTTTTGTATCTACCGCACACCCGACCCTCTCTGTACCGAAAGCGCCGGAACCAACTCTAAAACAACGCCGCGAAGGCATCCATCGTCATCGGCCGCACCTCGCAGTCGCCGATCCCGACCGGCAGGACGATCCGCAGCATGCCGTCTTCGTTTTTCTTGTCCTTGCCGACCTCTTTCAGCAGGCGTTTCACCTCCACGGGCGGCGTCAGGTCGAAGCCCAGCGCCGTCAGCACATTCACGATCCGGTCGCAGTCGGCCTGCGTCAGCGCACCCAGCTTCACCGCCGCCCCGGCGATCAGCGCCGTTCCCACCGCCACGGCCTCGCCGTGGTTCATGCGGTTGGAGGCCTTCTCGATGGCATGCGCCAGCGTGTGCCCGAGGTTCAGCTTGCGGCGGTCGCCCGACTCGCGTTCGTCGCGCTCGACGATGTCGGCCTTGACGCGGATCGCCGCCGAAACGGCGTCCGACAACAGATCGGTATCCGTGCGCAGCGCCTCGAAGGTCGTCCGCTCGATACGCCCGAACAGATCGGCGTCGGCGATGATCGCCGCCTTGACCACCTCGGCCAGCCCGGCCCGGAACTCCCGCTCGGGCAGCGTGCGCAGCAGCGCGGGATCGCAGATGACGAACTGCGGCTGCGTGAAGGTCCCGGCCATGTTCTTGTAGCCGTCGACGTTCACGCCGTTCTTGCCGCCCACCGAAGCGTCGACCTGCCCCAGCAGCGTCGTCGAGACGAATCCGAATTTCACGCCGCGCATGTAGGTCGATGCGGCGAATCCCGCCACGTCGGTGACGATGCCGCCCCCGACCGCCAGCACGAAGGTCGAACGGTCCACGCCCAGCTCGATGAAACGGCGGTAGATCATCTCGACGGTCTGCATCGTCTTGACGCTCTCGCCCAGGCCGATCAGCACGGTGTCGTACTGCGCCAGCACCGAATGGTACAGCCGGTCGATCGTGGAGTCGGAGACCACCACCACGCGCCCTTCGGGGAGCACCCCGGAGAGAATGTCGGCCAGCGGGCCTATGAAAATTTCGCTCTGTTGGCGAACGTTGAAGGCAGGTTTCATTATTTAACTTTTTTAAGAATTTTGAGAAACAAGCAAATTTAGTATAATTTCCCGAGAATTTGTTACCTTTGCAGCACAAAATATACTTTTATGCAAAAACTGCGCAATATTGCGATTATTGCCCACGTCGACCACGGCAAGACGACGCTCGTCGACAAAATGATTCTGGCGGGGCACATCCTCCGCGACAACGCCAAGCCGGCCGGCGAACTCATACTGGACAACAACGACCTGGAACGCGAACGCGGCATCACGATCCTCTCGAAAAACGTTTCGGTCATCTACAAGGACTACAAAATCAACATCATCGACACCCCGGGCCACGCCGACTTCGGCGGCGAGGTCGAGCGCGTGCTGAACATGTGCGACGGCGTGCTGCTGCTGGTCGACGCCTTCGAGGGCACGATGCCGCAGACGCGTTTCGTGCTTCAGAAGGCCCTTGCGCTGGGCAAGAAGCCCATCGTGGTCATCAACAAGGTCGACAAGCCCAACTGCCGTCCCGAGGTGGTCAACGAGCAGGTTTTCGACCTGATGTTCTCGCTCGACGCCACCGAGGAGCAGCTCGACTACAAGACCATCTACGGCTCGGCCAAGCAGGGCTGGATGTCGCACAAATGGAACGAGCCGACCGACTCGATCGTTCCGCTGCTCGACGCCATCATCGACGAGATCCCCGAGCCGAAAATCGTCGGGGGCACGCCCCAGATGCTCATCACGTCGCTCGAATATTCGGCCTACACGGGCCGTATCGCCGTGGGCAAGGTCACGCGCGGCTCGCTCAAGGCGGGCCAGATGGTGACCCTCGCCAAGCGCGACGGCGTGACGATGCAGAAAACCCGGATCAAGGAGCTGATGGTTTTCGAGGGCCTCGGCAAGAAGAAAGTCGAGGAGGTTCCCTGCGGCGAGATCTGCGCCATCATGGGCATCGACGGCTTCGAAATCGGCGACACGGTCTGCGACTACGAGAATCCCGAACCGCTGCCCCCCATCGCCATCGACGAACCCACGATGTCGATGCTCTTCACGATCAACAACTCGCCCTTCTTCGGCAAGGACGGCAAATACGTCACCTCGCGCCACATCAAGGAGCGGCTCGACCGCGAGCTGGAGAAGAACCTCGCCCTGCGCGTGACGCCCGGCCCTTCGGCCGACTCGTTCAACGTCTTCGGGCGCGGCGTGCTGCACCTCTCGGTGCTGATCGAGACCATGCGCCGCGAGGGCTACGAGTTGCAGGTGGGCCAGCCCCACGTCATCGTCAAGGAGATCGACGGCAAGAAGTGCGAGCCGATCGAGGAGATGACCGTCGACTGCCCGGAGGAGTACTCGGGCACGGTGATCGACCTCACGACGCGCCGCAAGGGCACGCTGACGAACATGGCCTCCGACGGCGAACGCACGCGCCTGGAATTCGACATTCCCTCGCGCGGCATCATCGGCCTGCGGTCGAACATGCTGACCGCCACGGCCGGCGAAGCCATTATGACACACCGTCTGAAAGGGTTCGAACCGTGGGTCGGCGAGATCGAGATGCGCACCAACGGTTCGATCATCTCGGGCGAGACCGGCACGGCCTACGCCTATTCGATCGACAAGTTGCAGGACCGCGGCCGCTTCTTCATCAGCCCGATGGAGCAGGTCTACGCCGGACAGGTCATCGGCGAGCACACGCGCCAGAACGACATCACGGTCAACGTCACCAAGGCCAAGCAGCTCACGAACATGCGCGCTTCGGGATCGGACGACAAGACGTCGATCGCGCCTCCGAAGGTCTTCACGCTCGAAGAGGCGCTCGAATACATCCAGGGCGACGAGTATGTCGAGGTCACGCCGCACTCGATGCGCCTGCGCAAAATCCTGCTCGACGAGAACGACCGCAAACGCGCGGCGAAATAACCCGTCCGCGTTCTTATCGAGCGCACGCGACCCGACTATACGAAAAAACGGACTCCGGTCCGTTTTTTTTGTGCCAGACCGTGCAGTATCAGGGCGTTGGCTCCGTTTTTAGGGAAATCCCCGACCTCTATGAAAAAATGCTTCGTCCTGCTTTTGCTGCTGCCGCTCGGGTTCGGCGGCTGCGACGACGGCCATGAACCGCGCACCGAAACCTGGACCGTCGCCCCCGAAAAGGGCGTCGCGGGCATCGTGATGAGTTTCGGCCACGTCCCGGCCTACATCGTCAAAACAAGCCCGAATGCCGGGTGGAAAATATCCACGGCACACATCGAGGGCTTCACGTTCGAAAAAGGGTATCAGACCGAGATGCTCGTCCGCATCGACCCCATCCCCAATCCTCCGGCCGACGGCCCCGAACGCCGCTACACGATGGAAAAGCCGATCTCGCGCACGCCGATGCAGTCGGATGTCGATCCGCTGCAATTCAGTCCGGAGTTCGAGGTCACCATCGCCTCCCGGCGCGCCGACAGTCCGGCAACGAGCGGTTATTGGATCAAGGACATGCGCTACACCGACCCGCAGTGGGAGCCGTTCCCGTGGGAGATCGAGGGCTTCGATTTCGAACCGGGCTTCGAGGCCCGGCTCCTCATCCGTCCCGTCGCCGAATACGACGACGCAAAGGGCGGCTACGAAGTGAAATACTACCAAACAAAACTGATTTCCAGCGAGGAAAAGGTTTCCGAAGGAATACCGGATAAATGAACCGGGGACTGCGCAGACCCGGACCGGAAACGAACCGTCCCGCCTCCGCCCTCTAAAACCGGCTTTTTAAGCCGGGAAATCACTTGCGCAGCGTTGCGAACGAGAGGATGTGCCACGTGACGCCGACGGCCACGGCCAGCAGGCCGACCTGCGCCCACCACCACCCGTCGAGCAGTCCGAAGATGCAGTAGAGCATCGTGCCCCACATCAGAGCTATGGAAACGACCTTGGCGCGCAGCGGTATGGCGCGGTTTTCGCGGAAGTTGCGGATATACCCGCCGAAACAGCGGTGCGCCAGAAGCCACTCGTAGAGCCGCGGCGAGGAGCGGACCCAGAGGGCCGCGGCCAGCAGCAGGAACGGCGTCGTGGGCAGCAGCGGCACGAAGATGCCGACGACACCCAGCACGAACGCCGCGCAGCCCAGTATGGCGAGAAAAATCTTCACGGTGCAAAAATAACACAAATTCGGGACCGGGAAATGCCGTGCGACACGATTTTTGTTTATCTTTGGTGCCGGGACCGCAACGCTCCTTTTCGGAGTCGGAATGTCTTACCGTGCCGGGCAGCATGCAATCCGGTTTGACAACCGCCCGTTTTTTTGTATCTTTGTAATGCCGAACACGAATAAACCGAAATACGATGAAGAAAATAGGTATCGCCAGCGACCACGCCGGCTATGAAATGAAAGAATTCCTGGTGGGTTACCTCAACGCCATGGGCTATGAGGTGCTCGATTTCGGCGCCCACTCGCCCGAGAGCGTCGACTACGCCGACTTCGCCCACCCGCTGGCCGAAGCGATCGAAAACGGCGAACTGGAACGCGGCGTCGCGCTCTGCGGTTCGGGCGAAGGGATGACCATGACGCTCAACAAACATCAGGGCATCCGCGCGGGTCTCTGCTGGGACACCGAGATCGCTTCGCTGATCCGCCGCCACAACGACGCGAACATCATCGTCTTCCCGGCGCGCTTCATCACCAACGACGAAGCCGTCAAGATGCTCGACGCCTATTTCGCCGCCGAGTTCGAAGGCGGACGCCATATCGCGCGCATCGCCAAGATGCCCGTGGCGGGCTGCAAATAGAGCCGCCCGCTCCGAAGAGCCGGAAACGGCGGAAGCAGGCCCCTTGCAGCACGTTGCCGACGGCATCGCCGACGCCCTCAACGAGGGGCGCAAAGCGGACGGAGACGTAACTGGCTGGGTGCGAAGCGGATGGGACCGAAGTGGACAGAACAGTAACTGACGGGGTGCGAAACTGACGGGGCTGAAGCGGACAGAACCGAAGCGGACAGAACCGAAACGGCGCGGCAGCCCACGGATTCGCTTCCGGCAAAACAGCAGGAAACCGCCGCCGGAAGCCCCGGCGCAGCGGTTTACAGACCGAATACGAAAGGCGAAAGGCTGCACAGCCTTTCGCTTTTTTCATGCCCCGCGAAGAGTCCGAAAACCGCCGAGCCGCTGCCCGACATCGAGGCGTAAACGGCCCCTTCGGCCAGCAGGCGCTCTTTGGCGGCACGGATGGCCGGATGCGCGGCGAAGATATGCTCTTCGAAATCGTTGGTCACCAGCCCCTGCCACTCGGCCACAGGCCTCCCGAGACGCTCCGCGAGCGGCACCTCCGGAATCCGCGGCCGCACCCCGGCATAAGCCTCGCGGGTCGAAACCCCCTCGCCGGGCTTGACGATGACGAGCGTCATTCCTTTCAGATTCAACGCGAAAGGCTCCATCACCTCACCTCTTCCTTTACATAACTGCGGCGTGTTGCGCACGAAAAACGCCGTGTCGCTGCCCAGCTCTGCGGCCCGGGCGATCAGCTCCGCTTCGGACAGCCCCAGTGCAAACAGCTCGTTGACAGCCAGCAACACCGCCGTGCCGTCTGACGATCCCCCGCCCAGCCCCGCGCCGAAAGGCACGCGCTTGCCGAGGCGGATAGCCACCCCGTCCACGCCGTAATGCCGCTGCATCAGCCGGAACGCCTTGAGACAGATGTTTTCTTCGGGAGGGCAGTCCACGGCCAGCCCTTCGGCGCGGAACTCCGCGCCGGGCGCAGCGGTGCGCACCACCTCCACCTCGTCATAAAGGCCCGCAACGGGGAACATGACGGTTTCCAGATCGTGAAACCCGTCCGCACGACGGCGCAGGATGTCGAGACCCAGATTTATTTTGCAGTTTGCTTTCAGAATCATAGAACAAAGGTAAGAAATTTTGTACATTTGTACGCCATGAAATTCCGCACCGAAATCGAAATTACATCCCTCGGGGTGAAAATCGGCTACGAAAACCGGGTGCTCGCGCTCGGGTCGTGCTTCGCCGCGCACATCGCCCGAAAACTCGCCGGCGCCAAATTCCGGGTGGCGGAAAACCCCTCGGGCATCTTGTTCAATCCGCTCTCCATCGCCGCGGCGATCCGCTGTTATGCCGACCCGGCGCCCGTGACGCGCGGGGAGCTGGGGTTCGACGGCGAGGTGTGGCACCATTTCGGGTTCCACGGCGACTTCTCGGCCCCGACGGCCGACGAAGCCCTGCAAAAAATGAACGCCGCGCGGCAGGCCGGGGCCGACGCACTCCGCACGGCCGACCGCATCGTCCTCACCTTCGGCACGGCATGGGTCTACGAGCGTCAGGGCGAAGCGGTCGCCAACTGCCACCGCCGGCCCGCCGCGGAATTTTCCAAAAGACGGCTTTCGGTGGAGGAGATCGTCGAGACGTTCGCGGAGCTGATCGAAGGGCCGCTCGCCGGAAAGCAGATCATCCTGACGGTCAGCCCGGTACGGCATACAGGCGACACCCTGGCGGGCAACGCCGTGAGCAAGGCGACGCTGCGGCTGGCCGCCGAGCAGCTGACGGAAAGGTTCAAGTGCTCGGCGTATTTCCCTGCGTTCGAAATACTTACCGACGACCTGCGCGACTACCGCTTCTACGCCGACGACCTGGTGCACCCCGCGCCGCAGGCCGTGGCCTACGTCTGGGAGAAATTCGCCCCGGCGGTCCTGACGGACGAAGCCCTGCGCCTGCTTCCGGAGGCCGAAGCCATCGTCGCAGCGGCCGCCCACCGCCCCCGCAACCCGCAGGGCAAGGCGCACCGCGCCTTCTGCCGCCGTCAGCTGGAACGGATCGCCGCACTTCCGGAGATGGATTTTCAGTCGGAAACGGCCTATTTCCGCCGATGTCTCGAAATAAATTCGTAAATTTGCGGCCAACTCACGACACAGATGACAAAAAAATTCTTTCTATATGCCATAGCCGCTTTCGGGACGCTTCAGAGCGCCGCGGCACAGCCCCGGCTGATCGTCCAGATCGTCGTCGGCTCGATGCGCGGCGAAGACCTCGACCGCTACGCCGAAAACTTCGGCGAAGGCGGTTTCCGCCGCCTCACGGAGGGCGGCACGGTCTATGCCGACAGCCGCTACGACTATTTGCAGACCACTACGCCCGTCTCGCTGGCCACGCTCACCACGGGAGCCATGCCCTCGACCCACGGCGTGATCGGCTCGCGCTGGGTGGATTACACCACCAACCGGACCGTCGAACTGACCGCAGGCCGCAAAGGTCCCGGCGCCTACCACCTGATCGCCCCGACGCTCGCGGAGACGCTGTTGCGGCACGCCCCGGGCAGCCGCGCCGTCACGATCGCCCCCGAGGCCGTTTCGGCCGTGGTGACGGCCGGGCACGGCGGAGAGGTGTTCTGGCTCGACTCGGCGCGCTGCGACTGGGTGACCTCGCCCTACTACGCCGCCGAAGTGCCCGAATGGATCGCCCGCAGCAACCGCGAACGCTACAACCTTTCGTACATCTCGGGCGAGTGGCGCACGCTCCTCGAACGCGGCCGCTACCTCAACACCCGCAACTACGACATCGCGCTGAGCGGAAAGAGCAAGAAAGACAAAGACCAAAGCGGCTCGGGGCGTCTGAAACTGCGGAGCGATTTCGAACGCATGCTCTACACCCCGGCGGGCAACACGGCCGTACTGGGGCTGGCCAAACAGGCCATCGCGCAATACCGCCTCGGGGAGGACAAGATCCCCGACCTGCTGAACGTCTGCCTCGACTCGCCGCGCCGCATCAGCGAGGCCTACGGGCCCGAATCAATCGAGGTCGAGGACATGTACTACCGCCTGGACCGCGACCTGGCCGACTTCCTGACCTTCGTATTCGCACAGGTCAAGGACGGCAGCGTGACGGTGGTGCTCACCTCCGACCACGGAACCAGCCCTGCGTTCGACGCCGGGGCCGAGGAGGCCGACCGCTTCAACCCGCGGCAGTTCGAAGTGATCGTCAACGGATTCCTGAACGTCCGCTACGGCGTAGGCGACTGGGTGGTGGATTACAGCGACAAGTGTTTGTGGCTCAACCACAACCTGATCTACGAGCGGGGATTGAACCTCGCCGAGGTACAGAACGAGGTGGCCATCTTCGCCATGCAGTTCAGCGGCATCTCCCACGCGCTGGCCGCCACGGCCATGCGCACGAGCTATTTCGGCAGCGGCTATGCACGCCGGATGCAGAACAGTTTCTATCCCCGCCGTTCGGGCGACGTGATTCTGAACCTGATGCCCGGCTGGATCGAGGAGCAGGAACGCTGCTGGTCGATGTCGGGGTCGATGTACGGCTACGACACCGAAGTGCCGCTGGTCTTCTACGGCAAGGGCGCAGGCATGCAGCGGGTCAACCGCCGCGTGGACATGACGGCCGTGGCTCCGACGCTGGCGCATCTGGCGGGCATTCGCGAACCGGCGGCATCGGAGGGCGGAGTTTTAGAGGAAATTGCAGAGTGAACGAGGCGTAATTCCGACCGAAACCCGGTCGCATGCGACAGGTCCCTCCCAAGGGAGGGGGGGGCGGAATGGAATCAGACCGGCAAACGACGCACGGAAGAGAAACGACCATAAAAAAACGTTATACCATGGATAGCATACAAGACGAGATCATCGAAGAGTTTTCCGTATTCGACGACTGGCTCGACAAATACGACTACCTGATCGGCCTGAGCGAGACGCTCCCGGCCATCGCCCCAGAACACCGCACCGAACGGTACCTGATCGAGGGCTGCCAGTCGCGGGTGTGGGTGGATGCGAAACTGGAGGACGGCCGGGTGTACTACGCGGCCGACAGCGACGCCATAATAACCAAGGGCATCATCGCGTTATTGATCCGCGTGCTGAACGGGCGCACGCCGCAGGAGATTCTCGATACGGAACTCTATTTCATCGACGCCATCGGACTTGCGGCCAACCTCTCGCCCACGCGGGCCAACGGGCTGGCGGCGATGGTCAAGCAGATGCGGTTGTACGCTTTGGCTTTTCAGGCCAAAAGCAATTCATAATTCACAATTCATAATTCACAATTAGGGTATGTCACCTGACGAAATACTTGAGGTGGAAAAGGACATCGTCGCGACCCTCAAGAACATATACGACCCGGAAATCCCGGTCAACATCTACGACCTGGGGCTGATCTACGAAATCGACTACACGCCCGACGGCGTGGCGACGATCCGCATGACGCTCACGGCCCCCAACTGCCCGATGGCCGACATGCTGGTCGAGGACGTGAACATACAGGTCGGCAAGGTCAAGGGCGTGAAATCGGTGAACGTCATCCTCACGTTCGACCCCGTGTGGGACAAGAGCATGATGTCCGAAGAGGCCCTGCTGGAACTCAACCTGTTCTGATATGACGGAGGCGGAGGCACGGACGATCGAACGGCTGCGGGCCGGGGCCGGGACTTACGCCTGCGGCGGTTATCTGGCCGCGCTCGACGGACTGCAACGCACCGAAATCTGCACGGCGCTGATCTTCGACCGCCTGCAACGGAAAATGCGCACGGTCGAAACCCTGCACGGCGAAGCCGACGGGAACTGGAACCAGACTTTCTACCTGCTCTATTTCCGCACGCTGGGCGACCGTCAGAATCAGGAAGCCTTCCTGCGGCTGGCCCGGAAGGTCCCCTACAAAATCGTGCTGCGCGAACGGCTCGCCCCGCATGCCGTCGAAGCGATGCTTCTCGGCGCCTCGGGGCTTCTGGAACTCTACCGCGGCGACGCCTACACGCTCGATCTGCGGCGCAGTTTCGAGTACCTCGCAGCCAAATACGGGATCGAGGCGACGGACGCTTCGGAGTGGGCGCTCACGGAGATTCGTCCGGCCAACCACCCCGTGCTGCGGCTGGCGCAGGCCGCGGAGTTCTTCGCGCAGGACGAGTTCATCATGGAACGCGCCATGGCCTGCCGCACGGAGGAGGACGTCCGGCGGCTTTTCTGCATCGAAGCGCCCTCCTACTGGCGCACGCACCACGTCCCCGGCGCCGAGAGCGACGAAAGTCCCAAGCGCATCGGGGCGTTCAAGGCCAACATCATCGGAATCAACCTCGTCGCCGTCCTGCAATTCGCCTACGGAAGCTACACCGGCAGCGAACGTTTGCGCGACAGCGCCCTGACGCTCCTCGAACGTCTGCCGGCCGAAGACAACCGCTACATGCGCGCATGGCAGGCCGCCGGCGTGCGTCCGCGCAACGCCTTCGAATCGCAGGCCCTGCTGCAACTGGCCACCGAATACTGCGCCGCACGCCGCTGCGCGGAATGTCCCGTCGGACGGCGGATCGCAAAAAGCCTCGCCGAAGATTGACAAATCGCAAAAAATGAGTATCTTTGTAAGATTTAGAACCCGAACCGAGAAAACAATAAACGCATTATGGATATAGTTGCAAGTATAATCAAAGCCCTCTTCGGCTCGAAAGCCGACAAGGACCGCAAACAGATCGAGCCTTATCTGGAAAAGATCAAGGCCGTCTACCCCTCGATCGAGAAACTCACCAACGACGAGCTGCGCGCGCACAGCGAAGCGCTGAAAAAGCAGATCGCCGACTTCATCGCCGCGGACGAGGCCCGCATCGTCGAGCTGAAAGCCATACTCGAAAAGCCCGAAACGCAGCTCGAAGAGAAGGAGAAAATTTCGAAGGAGATCGACGAAACGACCAAGCGCATCGACGAGAAAATCGAGGAGGTGCTCGACAAGATCCTTCCCGAGGCATTCGCCATTATGAAGGACACGGCGCGCCGTTTCGCACAGAACGAGACGGTCGTGGTGACGGCAAACGACTTCGACCGCAACCTGGCGGCGACGAAGGATTTCGTCACCATCGAGGGCGACAAGGCCGTTTACGCGACACACTGGCTCGCCGGCGGCAACGACACGAAATGGGACATGATCCACTACGACGTGCAGCTGTTCGGCGGCGTGGTGCTCCACCAGGGCAAGATCGCCGAGATGGCGACGGGCGAGGGCAAGACCCTCGTGGCGACGCTCCCCGTATTCCTCAACGCGCTGGCCAAGAAGGGCGTGCACATGGTGACGGTGAACAACTACCTCGCCAAGCGCGACTCCGAGTGGATGGGCCCGATGTACCAGTTCCACGGACTGTCAGTGGCCTGCATCGACGACACGCAACCCAACTCCGACGCCCGCCGCGAGGCTTACATGGCCGACATCACGTTCGGAACCAACAACGAATACGGCTTCGACTACCTGCGCGACAACATGGCTTCGTCGCCCAAGGACCTCGTGCAGCGCAAGCACCATTTCGCCATCGTCGACGAGGTCGACTCCGTGCTGATCGACGACGCCCGGACGCCGCTCATCATCTCGGGACCCGTGCCCAAGGGCGACGACCAGATGTTCGAGCAGTACCGCCCGGCCATCGAAAGCCTCTACAACCTGCAAAAGAACCTCGTGACGGCCCTGCTGGCCGAGGCGCGCCAGCTGATCTCGGAGGGCAAGAACGACGAGGGCGGCGTGAAGCTCTACCGCGCCCACAAGGGTCTGCCGAAGTACAAACCGCTGATCAAATACCTCTCGGAACAGGGCGTCAAGGCGCTGATGCAGAAGACCGAGAACACCTACATGCAGGACAACAACCGCCGCATGCCCGAGATCACCGACGACCTCTACTTCGTCATCGACGAGAAACTCAACTCGGTGGAACTCACGGACAAGGGCCACGAGGCGCTGTCGAAATACTTCAACGAAGACGGATTCTTCGTGATGCCCGACATCGGCGCCGAAGTCGCAGAACTGGAGAAAAGCAGCCTGACGCCCGAGGAGAAGGCGCAGAAACGCGACGAGGTGATCAACGACTACTCGATCAAGTCGGAGCGCGTGCACACGGTCATCCAGCTGCTGAAAGCCTTCGCCATGTTCGAAAAGGACATCGAGTATGTGGTGATGGACAACAAGGTGAAGATCGTCGACGAGCAGACGGGCCGTATCCTCGAAGGACGCCGCTACTCGGACGGACTCCACCAGGCCATCGAGGCCAAGGAGCACGTGAAGGTCGAGGCCGCGACGCAGACCTTCGCCACCATCACGTTGCAGAACTACTTCCGCATGTACCACAAGCTGGGCGGCATGACCGGTACGGCCGAGACGGAGGCGTCGGAGTTCTGGAGCATCTACAAACTGGACGTCGTGGTGATCCCGACCAACCGCAAGGTGGTCCGCGACGACCGTCAGGACCTGATCTACAAAACCAAGCGCGAGAAATACAACGCCGTGATCGAGGAGATCGTCAAACTCGTCGAGACGGGACGTCCGGTGCTGGTCGGCACCACGTCGGTCGAGATCTCGGAGCTGTTGAGCCGCATGCTCAAACTGCGCGGCATCAGGCACAACGTGCTGAACGCCAAGCAGCACGCGCTGGAGGCGCAGGTCGTGGCCGAGGCAGGACGCTCGGGACAGGTGACCATCGCGACCAACATGGCCGGCCGCGGTACCGACATCAAGCTGACGCCCGAGGTTAAGGCCGCGGGAGGTCTGGCGATCATCGGCACGGAGCGTCACGAGAGCCGCCGCGTCGACCGCCAGCTGCGCGGACGCGCCGGACGTCAGGGCGACCCCGGATCGTCGCAGTTCTTCGTATCGCTCGAAGACGACCTGATGCGTCTGTTCGGTTCGGGCCGCATCGCCTCGATGATGGACCGCATGGGGCTGAAGGAGGGCGAGGTGATTCAGGCCGGCATGATGACCAAGGCCATCGAGCGCGCCCAGAAGAAGGTCGAGGAGAACAACTTCGGCATCCGCAAGCGACTGCTGGAATACGACGACGTGATGAACTCGCAGCGCGAGGTGATCTACACCCGCCGTCGCCACGCACTCTACGGCGAGCGCATCGAGATCGACCTGAACAACATCATGTACGACTACGCCGACAACTTCGTGGAGGAGAACCGCGGCATCGAATTCGAGGATTTCCGCATGGAGCTGATCCGCGAGGTGGCCGTGGAGCCGCAGATCGACGAGTCGACGTACAAGGACGCGAAACCCGGCGAACTGGTCGAGGCGATCGTCAAGGCCCTCAAGGAGGCCTACGCACGCCGCGCGAAGGCCGTGGCCGACACGGTGCGTCCGGTCATGGAGCGCATCTACGAGGACCGCAAGGACCAGCTGGATTCGAACATCTACTTCCCGCTGACGGACGGACACCTGGGCTACAACGTGCCGGTCAACCTGCGGAAATGCCAGAGCTCGGACGGCGCGGAGATTTACAAGGTATTCTCGAAAGTGGTGATGTTCACCACCATCGACGACGCATGGCGCGAACACCTGCGCGAGATGGACGACCTGCGCCAGAGCGTGCAGAACGCCACCTACGAGCAGAAAGACCCGCTGCTGATCTACAAGTTCGAGTCCTTCGGACTGTTCTCGAAAATGATCATCAAGGTCAACCGCGACGTGCTGGCCATCCTGAACAAGGCCTATATTCCCGTGCGCGACCAGAACGCCGAAGCGGTGCAGCGCCAGCAGCAGGAGCGCGCCAAGGTCGACGTCAACAAGTTGCAGGCTTCGCGCATGCAGGCCGCGGCCCAGGCCGGACAGGAGGAGCGGCAGAAGCCGATGCCCCTGCACGCCGAAAAGAAGGCCGGACGCAACGATCCGTGTCCCTGCGGATCGGGCAAGAAGTATAAGAACTGTCACGGTAAAGGCCTGTAAGCCTTTACCCTGACAGTTCCGATTCATAATTTAGAACCAGAATTCAAAATTATGGGTTACCTGGAGGAGAAGCAACGCCAGCTGGACATGCGCTACCTGCGCATGGCGAGTATCTGGGCCGAAAATTCATACTGCGTACGCCGCAAGGTCGGGGCGCTGATCGTCAAGGACAAGATGATCATTTCGGACGGCTACAACGGCACGCCGTCGGGTTTCGAAAACGTCTGCGAGGACGACGAGGGCCACACCAAACCCTATGTGCTCCACGCCGAGGCCAACGCCATCACCAAGGTCGCCAAATCGGCCAACAACTGCGACGGATCGACGCTCTACATCACCGCCGCACCCTGCATCGAATGTTCGAAACTGATCATTCAGGCGGGGATCAGGCGGGTGGTTTACGCGGAGGATTACCGTTCGGAAGAGGGGCTGAACCTGTTGCGCCGCGTGGGAATCGAGTGCGTACAGTACGAGTTGAACGAAAAATGACGGTCCGATGAAAAGGGTCCTTTTCCTGCTCGCAGCACTGGCGTACGCCGGACTCGGTTCGGCGCAGAGCATCGAGGCCGACACCCTGCCGACGCTGCCGCCCCATGTCTACTGCGAGATCACGGCCCACCACCTGCCCACACACCGCGACAACGGCGTGCTGTTCGATTTCGGGCAGAAGACCGAAGTCCTGAAATACAACTACCTGACAGACGCCGCAGGCAACAGACTGCTCTTCAATTCGGGGATAGAGGCGCTCAACTACATGGTGTGCCGCGGATGGGAACTCGTGCAGGCCTACACCTCGGGCGAGGAAAACAGCCTCACCCACTACCTGCTGCGCATCGCCCCGGCCCGGCTGACCGCGGAACAGCGCACAGAGTTGCTCACCCCGCTCCAAGGGGAGAATCCGAAACCCGGAAAAAACCGATAAGACAAAGAGAACCCTCCGGGGTTCTTTCTCTTTTCCGGGAAGATTTGCTTTTCCGGCATTCCTTTCGTATATTCGGTGTGTGAAACCCTGAAAATCAAACCGCCATGAAACGTATCGTCATCGTGGGCGCCACATCGGGCATCGGACTCGAAGTCGCCCGGCTCTGCATCCGCGCAGGATGGCGGGTCGGAGCCGCCGGACGCCGCAAGGAGGCCCTCGAAGCCCTCCGCTCCGAAGCCCCCGGCCAGGTCGAGACCGAGACCATCGACATCACCCGCGACGACGCTCCCGAACGTCTTGCCCGGCTCGTCGAACGGCTGGGCGGCATGGAGATCTATTTCCACGCCTCGGGCATCGGCAGCCGCAACACCGCGCTGCGCCCCGACATAGAACTGAACACCCTGCGCACCAACGGCGAAGGGTTCGTCAGGATGGTCACGGCCGCTTTCGGCCACTTCCGCAGCCACGGCGGCGGACGGATCGCCGTCATCAGCTCGATCGCCGGTACGAAAGGTCTCGGATCGGCCCCGGCCTATTCGGCGACCAAGCGGATGCAGAACACCTACATCGACGCGCTGGCGCAGCTTTCCCACATGGAAAACTGCGGCATCCGCTTTACGGACATCCGCCCGGGATTCGTCGCAACGCCGCTGCTCTCCGGCGACGGCCGCTACCCGATGCTGATGCGCACGGAAAAGGTCGCGGCACGCATCATGCACGTACTGCGGCATCCCCGCCGCCGTGTGGTCATCGACCGCCGCTACGCCCTCATGGTCTTCTTCTGGAAGCTGATTCCGGAGTGGCTCTGGGAGCGGCTGAACATACGCAAGGACGACTGACCAGACAAGGCCCTGCAGAAAGATTTCCGCGGGGTTTTTCTTCGCAGGGGCGAAAAAATCACTACATTTGTTCCGCATGGCACGACAGCGACATACCCCCAAAGGGCGGCTTCTGATAACGGGAACGGTTCTGCTGATCCTGCTCGTGGCGGGCATCCTGATCGCCGGACGCACGATCAACGGCGTGGCCGTGCAGATGAGCGGCCGTATCGTCAGGCATATCAGCGAATACCATTACAGACTGTTACAGGTCGAGTTCGAGCGTTCGGAGGGGGTGCTGGACGCCTCGGTGCAATTCATGCGCGAGCGCACCGCGCCGACGGACGCCGAACTGCACGTGCTCGCGGCGACGCTGATGCGGATGGACCCCAAAGCCGGGTGCGTCTGGTTCGCTGAAGCCGGGGGCCGCACGATCCGCAGCTATCCGCGCGGAAAAACGCCCCGCACCACGGAGGCAGCCGGAGATTTCCGGCAGCGGCTCATCGCCGCAACGGACGGCGACTCGGTGCGCAGCCATGTGACCGGTTCGGGACGGATTCAGGTCTGGAGCATGGCCTGCCCGGTGACGGACCGCACGGGCCGCAGGCATATATGCGGCATTGATTTTCCGCTGCCCGAAATCTATACCTGCATGACGCAGAGTCCGGCCAGCAGCGGATACGCCACGCTGTTCGATCCCGAAGGGGTGATCGTCTACCATCCCGACAGCCTCAAACTGGGCCGTCCGGCGAGCGACTCGACGGGACTGGCGGCATTCCGGAAGGTCGCAGCCACCGGACAGAGCGTCACCGTTCATGCGATCTCGGACTATCTCAACATCGACGAGGAGCGCATCTACTACCCCATTCAGCTGGGCGGACGCCGCTGGGTGGCGGGCATCGGCATCCCGCGGCTGGTCATCGAGCAGGAGATCGACGATTTTCATTTCTACACGGTTTTCGCCGCCGTGATCTCGGTGCTGTTCTTCGCCGTGCTGCTCGTCCTGGCACAACGCCGCTGGCGCCGCGAATACGATCTGCGCCGCCATTCGGAACGGGAGTCGGCACAGCTCCACCTGCAACAGCTGCTGGAGCAGATCGACCCCCACTTCCTGTTCAACTCGCTCAATTCGCTCTACGCGCTGATCCGCTGCAACCCCGATCAGGCCCGGGAGTTCACGCTAACCCTCTCGCGCGTCTACCGCCGGGTGCTGGAACGCCGCAAGCAGATACTCTCGACGCTCGCCGAGGAGATCGACTTCACGTGGCAGTACTACACGCTTCAGAAAATCCGCTTCGACGACCGCATCGAACTCACCTCGGCCATCGACCCCGCGCTGCGCAACTGGCGGATTCCCTCGATGAGCCTCCAGACGCTGGTCGAGAATGCCGTGAAGCACAACAGCATCACGGGCGGCAACCCGCTGCACATCCGCATCCGCACCGAGGGCGAAAGCTTCCTGATCGAGAACAACTACACGCCGCGCAGCGACGGCGACAAGGAGTCGCTCGGCATGGGACTGGAACGAATCCGCTCGGTATATCGGTTCTACACCGAAGAGAACATCTCGATTTCGGTCGGCGCCGGAACCTTCCGGTGCCGTCTGCCGCTGCTGCCGCCCGAAAAGTAATCCGCCTGATTGAGGCATTCACTCCCCCGATCCGGGCATTCGCCCCCGATCGTTTTTCCGGTAAAAATTTAAATTTTATTATTGCATCCTGCGGATTTTACCGATTCGCGCGATAACTGCAATAATAAACGATGAACAAGAGACGATTGATCGGGAGCATGCTTGCGCTGGCGACGCTCCTCCTGCTGACGGCCCCGACGGCCGAAGCGAAGGGCAAGCCGGGCCGCAAGTCGAAGAAAACCGAAGCCGCGGCCGAGAAGGCCGACACGACCAAAAAAGAGAAGAAAGGGTACGAAGAACTGCTGAAAGGCGCCGTGACCGACAAGGGCATGTTCGACGTGCACCGCAAGGGAACCGACTTCCTGTTCGAGATTCCCGACTCGCTGATGGGCCGCGACATACTGATCGTCAACAAGATTTCGGGCGTCCCCTACGCCCTGAACGACGCGGGCGTCAACAAAGGCATGGGCTACGGCGAGAAGATCGTGCGTTTCCGCAAGGATACCCTTTATAAAAAGGTATGGGTCATGACCTACGACCCGCGCATCACCTCGCCCGAAGGCGACCGCATCACCCGCTCCGTAAGGGACAACTACCGCGAAACGGCGATCGAGCAATTCCCGATCGATGCCTACGGCAAGGATTCGGCATCGGTGGTCATCAAGGTCAACAAGGTCTTCGACGGCAGCGAAAAGAGTTTCAACAACGTTTTCGGCTCCATCGGACTGCCCGGTTCGCCCAAGAAGGACCTTTCGAAGATCGAATCCGTCAAGTCGTTCCCCGAAAACATCATTGTCAAATCGCTCCTCTCGACCTCGCACACCGAGGAGGGCACGACGATCCCCCTGACCGTGGAGATCACCTCGAACCTGGTGCTGCTCGCCAGGGAGCCGATGCGACCGCGGTTCTCCGACGACCGCGTGGGCTATTTCGAGATCGGGCACCTCTACTTCAACGACGAACAGCAGAAGGCCGAGGAACGCGCGTTCATCAACCGCTGGCGGCTGGAGCCGAAACCCGAGGACGTGGAGCGTTACAAGAAAGGCGAACTGGTCGAACCGCAGAAGCCGATCGAGTTGTGGATCGACCCGGCGACCCCGCCCGTATGGGTTCCCTACATCAAGAAAGGCATCGTCGAGTGGCAGGAGGCCTTCGAGGCCGCAGGCTTCAAAAACGCCATCGTAGCACGGGAGGTCACCCCCGACGACCGGGAGTTCGACATCGACGACGTGCGCTACTCGGTGGTGACCTACGCCGCCTCGGAGATGGCCAACGCCATGGGCCCTTCGGTGATCGACCCCCGGAGCGGCGAGATCATCGAGGCCGACATCATCTGGTGGCACAACGTGATGAGCATTCTCCACGCCTGGATCCGCCTCCAGACCGGCGCCGTGGATCCCGCAGCGCGCGGCAACACGCTGCCGACGGAGGTGATGGGCAATGCCGTGCGCTTCGTCTCGTCGCACGAGCTGGGGCACAGCCTCGGACTGAAGCACAATTTCGGGGCTTCGTACTCCGTGCCGGTGGATTCGCTCCGCTCGAAGAGCTACACCGCAACGAACGGGACGGCCAGTTCGATCATGGACTACGCCCGCTTCAACTACGTGGCCCAGCCCGAGGACGGCATCACGCAACTGACGCCCAAGATCGGAACCTACGACAAACACGCCATCAACTGGGGCTACCGCTGGCTCGACGTGCAGGACCCGCACGAGGAGCTGCCGACGCTCAACGCCTGGCTGCGCGAGCACGAGAACGATCCCGAATACTGGTACGGCGAACAGTCGCGCGAAGGCATCGACCCCCGGTCACAGTCGGAAGACTTGAGCAACGACGCCGTGCTGGCCAGCACATACGGCCTGAAAAACCTCCGGCGCATCATTCCCCACGTGACGGACTGGACCTCGGAGGAGGGCAAACTGCAATACGAAGGCGGCCGGCTGCTGATGGCCATCGTCTTCCAGTGGCTGGCCTATGCCGACCATGTGAAGACCAATGTCGGCGGTTTCTACCTCAACAACGTCGTGGCGGGACACGACATCGACCGTTACGTGCCGGTTCCGGCCGACTACCAGCGCAAGAGCGTCAAATACCTCATCGACGAGGTGTTCACCACCCCCGAATGGCTGTTCGGCGCCAAGGCGTGGGACAAGGCCTATGCGCAGCGATCGTCGCCCGTGGGACAGATGGAATACGCCCCCTACAACTTCGCGCGCGAACTCCAGTACAAGACCTACTACGAACTGCTGGCCGACCAGCGGCTGGTCCGCATGTACGAGGTCGAAGCGCGGCAGGGGCGCGGGGCGAAGACCTACACGCCCGAGCAGATGATGGACGACATCACGCGCGCCATCTTCATCCGCCCCGGAGGCCGCTCGCTCTCGATCTGGGAACGGATGAGCCAGAAGAACTACGTCGACGCGCTGATCGTCTCGTCGAACCTGACGATGGTGAAGACCACCAAGCTGGGATCGACGCTCCGCGACCACGCGCACGACGGGCGCGGATGCGCCTGCTCGCTGATGCAGGACGCTCCCGAGCTGAACCTCGAACCGCTGCCGAGACCCGAGGAGATCGGCTTGCGCACGGCGCGCAACTACGACATGATGCAGCGCGTGAGCGAAACCACGTCGGCCAAACGGGCTGAAATGCGAAGGCTGCTGACCGTCGTGCAGGGCCGCTTCCAAAGCGGCGACCAGGCGACCCGAAACCATTACCGCGATCTCGAATTGAGGCTGAAAGAAGCCTTGCGAATGTTATAAACCAAAACGCTGCAAAAGCCGTCTTCCACCCCGGAAAGACGGCTTTGCGGCAACTGAAAGGGCTGTTAAAGAGGTTACGATCTCGAAGCAATATCAGAAAAACAGATTCGATTTAACAGAAAAACAACTCAAACACATCTATATTTGTAATATGAAAAAATTCCTTACGCTATTCGTTCTGGTCTGTCCCCTGCTGGCGCTGGCGCAGCAGACCCGGCAGATCACGGGCCAGGTGCTCGACCGCGCCGACGGAGCGCCGCTCGTGGGAGCAACCGTCTTCATCGCACCCGAGGAGACCCAGGCCAAAGACTACAATCCGCAGGGAACAATCGCCTACGAGCAGGGACGCTTCGCCTTCAAACTGCCCGCAAGCGTCCGGAAAGTCGTGGTCAGCTACCTCGGCTACGAAGCCCGGACCCTCGATATTTCGGGCAAGAGCGATTTCACGATCTACCTCTCGGCGTCGGACAACAAGGTGGACGCCGTGGTGGTGACCGGATACCAGCGCATCGAGAAACGCAAACTGACCTCGTCGATCTCTTCTGTCAAGATGTCGGACATCGTGCGGGACGGCGTGGCGAGCGTCGACGAAATGCTCTCCGGCTCGATCGCCGGTCTCGTGTCGATCCCCACCTCGGGCGGACCGGGCGCGGCCAGCAAGATCAAGATCCGAAGCACCGTGACGCTGAACGGCAACACCGACCCGCTGTGGGTGCTCGACGGCATGCCGCTCGAAGGCAACGACATTCCGAAGGACTGGTCGTCGAAGGAGAGCGTCGACAACCTCTACAACATGTCGATCGCGGGACTCAACCCGTGGGACATCGAGGACATCACCGTACTGAAAGACGCCGCTGCGACGGCCATTTACGGCGCCCGCGCGGCGAACGGCGTCATCATCATCACCACCAAGAAAGGCCTCCGCAACCAGGCGATGCGCGTCAACGTCTCGGCATCGCTGTTCGTGACCGACCGTCCCGACCTCTCGCGCCTCAACCTGATGAACGCCTCGCAGAAGGTCGATCTGGAGCTGGGGCTGGCGGCGAACGCCCGGCTCAACTACCTGCCGGGCATGGGCGGCGTAGCCCGCATTCTGGACAAGGCCGGGGAGCGTCCGGCGCTCGTCAACGGCGGAAGCCTCGCATCGCTCTCCCCCGAGACGCAGAGCGCGATCGGCGCCCTGCGCCGCAACGGCACCGACTGGGGCCGCGAAATCTACCGGACTGCGCTCAACCAGCAGTACAGCGTCAGCATTTCGGGCGGCAGCGGCAAGACCGGCTACTACTTCTCGGGCGGCTACTACAACGAGCAGGGAACGACCGTCGGAACGGGATTCGAGCGTCTGAACCTCACGATGAAGACCGACTACGACCTGCTGCAGAACCTGCGCTTCGGAGCCTCGGTGTTCGTGGGGCAGAACAAGAACGACTCCTACCTCTCCGACACGGACGTGTTCACCAACCCGTCGCGCTACACCCGCACGGTGAACCCCTACCTCAACGCCTACAATCCCGACGGCAGCTACGCGTACGACCCCGACATGACGGTCAATACGGGCAACACCGACGTGCTCGACTTCAACTTCCTGGAGGAACGCGCCCGCACGGAGTACACGCTCAAGACCCGTTCGATCAAGACGATTTTCGACCTGGATTACCGTCCGGTGAAGGGATTGAAACTCTACACGCAGTTCGGCCTGCAAGTCGACAACTCCGCGACCGAGAAAATGGCGCAGGAAAACACCTACTTCACCCGCAAGTATCAGCTCAAATCAATGGTGGATCAGGTAGTGCGCCTGCCGAAAGGCGGCGTAATCCAGAACTGGAACGGCGACCTCTCGCAGTACAACTGGAAAGCGCAGGCCGAATATGCGGGCACGTTCGGCGGAAAGCATGAACTGGACCTGATGGCCGGTCTGGAGATGCGCGGCGTAACCAACACGACCGTACACACCAAGGGATTCGGATACGACCACAAAACGATGACGACCAAACCGATCAACGTACCCGAAGACAGCGACCTGCTGGACGACGAGAGTTTCAGGCAGTATACGAAAAGCTTCTACGAAAACCGCTACATGTCGTACTTCTTCACAGGGTCGTACACCTACGACAACCGCTACACCGTTTTCGGTTCGATGCGCTACGACGGCACGAACCTCTTCGGCGTGGACCCCAAATACAAGTTCAACCCGATGTGGTCCATCTCGGGCGCATGGAGCATCAACCGCGAACGGTTCCTGCGCGACGCCCGGTGGCTCGACAACCTGCGCCTGCGGGTATCCTACGGCGCCCAGGGCAATATCGACCGCACCACCTCGCCCTACATTCTCGGTACGTGGAACAGCACCTCGCTCGGCGGAGCGAGCGAAGACCGCATCGACGTAACGTCGCCGCCCAACCAGAACCTGCGCTGGGAGACGACCTATTCGTGGAACACGGCCCTCGATTTCGCTGCTTTCGAACACCGTATCGGCTTCACGTTCGAACTCTACGGACGCCGAAGCAAGGACCTGATCACCACGCGCACGATCCCTTCGGAGACGGGATTCATCTCGACATCGAGCAACTACGGCGAAATCTCAAGCAAAGGTATCGAATTCACGCTCAACACGGTGAACGTCCGCACGCGAGACTTCCGCTGGGAGACCTCGATCAACATCGCCCACAATACCGACAAGGTCGAAAAGGTGCGTATCGACGACAACAGCTGGAGCCCCTCGCTGCAAGGCTATTCGTCGGGCGCCGTGTTCGCCATCAAAACCGCCGGGCTGGACGCAAACGGCATTCCGATGTTCTGGCGCGACGGAAAGAGGATCTCGCTCCAGGAGTTCGTCGGTTTCCGCGTGGAAGCCAGCGACCCCTGGGGACTGGGAATTCCGGAATATTTCGAATACGGTCCGGCGATGAATGTATCGCAGAAGGACGTGCGCAGCTACCTGACCTACGTCGGTTCCCGCAACCCGGATGTGACGGGAGGTTTCAACAACCGGTTCTACTACAAGAATTTCGACCTGGCGATCTCGTGCAACTTCGTTTTCGGACAGCTCATGACGCGCTCGCCCTTCTACAACCCCGCGCAGACCAACCCCGGGCAAAACTACACCACCGAAATGAACAAGGTGTGGTCGCCGTCCAACACCTCGGGAACCTATCCTTCGCTCACGGGCAACCTGCAGGCCGACGGTTCGGCCTGGGGCGACTGGGACGAGAATCCCGATCCGTACAGGGTCTATTACTGGATCATGGACAATTTCCCGACAAACGTCAACCTGTTCAACAGCCTCGACATCTGGAACAGGAAGATCAACTACTTCCGCGTGAACAGCATCCGGCTGGGATACTCCTTCCCGCAGCGAATCACGCGCAAACTGCGCATGACGGGATTGCGCGTGCACTTCGAAGCCCGCAACCCGCTGGTGATCGCCACGAACTACGACGGCTATTTCGATCCCGAGACCTACGGCAACATCTATGCGCAACCGATGGCGCGCACCTACTCGGTCGGACTGAACATTACCTTCTAATACGTTGAAAAAATGAGAAAAAACGCATATATCCTGCTTGCCGCACTGGGACTCGCCTCGTGCAACTACCTGGAAATCGAGCCTGTCGGAAAGGTGATTCCCCACAAGACCTCGGAATACCGGGCGCTGCTCACCGAAGGTTACAGCCGGTTTCCCTACACCAGTTCGAAGGCCTACACCGGACTGCTGTCCGATGAGGTCGGCATGTTCCACGAAGGCAACTTCTTCGACAGCAGCGACGCCATAGCCCTCTCCTACAACTACACCTGGCAGTACGAAACGCAGATGTGGGAGTATCCCTACCAATATTATTACCGCGCCGCCTTCCAGGCCAATGCCGTGATCGACGGCGTGGCGGACGCGGACGACGACTCCTCGGAAGACAAGCGGCAGATTCTCGGCGAAGCCTATGCCATGCGCGCTTACGCACACTTCGATCTGGTGAACCTCTACGGGAAGCCCTACGATCCGCAGACCGCTTCGACCGACCGGGGCGTACCCCTGTCCACCTACATCGACATCGAGCAGAAATACCGCCCGACGAACGTCGCCGCAGTCTACCGGCAGATCGTCGAAGACATCGAGGCCGCCGAAAGGACGATGACCCTGGAGAAACAGGAAAGTCCGACGCTCAACTACCGGTTCTCGCTCGATGCGCTCGCCGCCTTCAAGGCACGCGTCATGCTCTACATGCGCAACTGGCAGGCGGCTTACGATGCAGCGACGAGCCTGCTGCCCAAATACGAACTGGTGGATTTCAATGCCTCTCCCGAAAGCGGCGACCTGCCGTGGAAAGCGACCTCTCCGGAAGCCATATTGGCCTGGGAACGCCCGTTCGGCGGCGGAAACGGCGATCTGCGCGGCGCCAGCATCCTGTCGGACAAGATCCTCGGGCTGCTGGACGAAGCGACGGACAACCGCCGCAACTACCTCAACCCGGTGAATGCCTACGACGAAAACTGGACGCCGACGCTGCTGGGATACTGCGTGAACCGCTCGTCGTCGGACCGCGTGTCGATCCGCATCGCCGAGATGTACCTCATCGCCGCCGAAGCCGGCTCGTACCTGCCTGCGGAACTGGAAAAGGCCAAGGGATACCTGCTCGACCTAAAGGCCAAGCGGCTGAAACCCGAGGCGATGGAGACCCAGCGCACGAAGGTCGGAGCGATGGATGCGGAGCAGCTGCGCGCAGAGATCGCCGACGAGCGCGCCCGCGAACTGATCGGAGAAGGACACCGCTGGATGGACCTCCGCCGGACGACCCGGCCGGCCATCGTCAAAACCTACAAGGACCGGACCTACACGCTCAATGCGAATGACGCGCGTTACACGCTGCCCTTCCCGCAGTCGGCCATCGACAGCAACCCCGAGCTGAACGACTGAACCGAGGGAACGGTCCGGAGACCTTCGGAGTCCCGATGAAAAAACAGTCCGGTTTTTGCACCGGACTGTTTTTTTTATAATTTTACACGCCATGAGAGCCATTATCATAGAGGACGAGCCGCTGTCGGTCGCGGAGCTGCGCACGACGCTCGCAGAGGTCGCGCCGCAGATCGAGGTCGTCGCCACGGCATCGTCGGTCGCGGAGGCCGCCGCTGTCATCGCCGGCGTCGGTCACGACCTGATTTTCATGGACATCCACCTCGGAGACGGCAGCGGGTTCGACATCTTCCAGCGCACGGAGATCTCCGTGCCGGTCATCTTCATCACGGCCTACGACTCCTATGCCCTGAAAGCCTTCGAAAACAAGGGCATCGACTACCTGCTGAAACCCTTCGGACGCGAGGATTTGCAGCGGGCGATCGACAAGCTGGGGCTTCTATCGGGGGGGGGAAGCGCGTCTGCGGAGCACGGAGCCCCGACGCAGACGCCACCGGTTTACCAGGAACGGTTCCTGGTACACATGGGCGCCCGGATGAAATCGGTCACCACGGCCGAGATCGCCTATTTCATGGCCGACGGCAAGTACCTCCACCTCGTGACCCACGACGGAAAAGACTACATCGTCGACCGCACGCTGACCGAAGTGGGCGAAAAACTGCCGCCGAACCTCTTTTTTCGGATCAACCGCCGTTTCATCGTCGCCTTCGACGCCATCCGGGAGATGATACGCTACTCGGGCAGCCGAATCAAGGTGGTGCTCCACCCGCCCCTCGCCGAAGGGGAGGAGGCGTTCGTCAGCACCGACCGCGTGCCCGATTTCAGGCAGTGGCTGAACCGGTAACGCTCCGCACCACGATCATAGGCCGCCCGAGAACGGATTTTTCGGATTATCCCTGCAATTTTTGATTTTAAGCGAGTGAGTTTCGCGCATCGTGAAAAACGGAGCGGACGGATAGTACTTCGGTACATTCCATTCGCCCCGTTCGAGGGATGTGCGGAAACAGCCGCTTATAAATCGAAAATCAAAAAGGCAGGTCGTCCGGATCGTCGGCCGGGACTGAAGGAGCCGCCGGCTGGGGCTGCGGAGCCGCTGCCGGACGGGGTGTCTGCTGCTGATAACCGCCCTGCTGGCCATAGGAAGCCCCCTGCGGCTGTGCGCCGTAGGAGGGAGCCGGAGCGCCGTCCGAAGCGGGATTGTCCGAGCGACGCCCCAAGAGGTTCATCGTGTCGGCCAGAATTTCGGTCGTATAGCGTTTGTTGTTGTCCTTGTCCATCCATTCGCGGGTGCGCAGGCGCCCCTCGATATAGATTTGCGAGCCTTTGCGGACAAAACGGTCCACCACGTCGGCAAGACCGCGCCACAAGGTGATCGTATGCCACTCGGTGTGTTCCTTCGTCTCGTTCGACGCCCGGTCGAACAGACGCTCCGTCGTCGCCAGACGGACGCGGGCGACCTTCACGCCGCCCTCGGTCGTACGCACCTCGGGATCGAGGCCCACGTTGCCGATCAATATAACCTTATTTACCATAAGTTTACAGGTTTTTAATCATTCGACGGAAAAGAAGCTCCATGCGCACGCCGGCCTTTTTGCCCTGACGCTGCACGTCCTCGTGATCGCCCACCTCGTCCGAAAGGCCGCAGTTGGTGATGACCGACACGCCGAAGACGGGAATCGACATGTGACGCGCCACGATCACCTCGGGAACGGTCGACATGCCCGCGGCGTCGCCGCCGATGGCCTTGAAATAGCGGTATTCGGCCTGCGTCTCGAACGTGGGACCCGTGCCGCCGACATAGACGCCGTACTGGAGCTTGATCGACTCCTCTTCGGCGATCTTCGTGGCAGCGGCGATCAGCGACTTGTCGTAGCAGTTGTGCATGTCGGGGAAACGCGGCCCGAGCTGGGCCATGTTGGGACCGATCAGCGGATTGGGCATCAGGTTGATGTGGTCGGTGATGACCATCAGGTCGCCCACGCGGAACGACGGGTTGATGCCGCCCGAAGCGTTCGACACAAAGAGGTATTTGATGCCGATCTGCTGCATCACGCGCACCGGGAAGGTCACCTGCTGCATCGTGTAGCCCTCGTAGTAGTGGAAGCGGCCCTGCATGGCGACGACCCGGCGGCCTTCGATCTCTCCGAAGATCATGCGGCCCTTGTGGCCCTCGACCGTCGAAACGGGGAATCCGGGAACGTCCTTGTATTCGATGATGAACCGGGCGTCGATCTTATCGGCGAAATCGCCCAGTCCGGTTCCGAGTATGATCCCCACTTCGGGCGCGAAATCCTCGGTCCGGGTTCTGACGAAAGCGGCGGTTTTCTTAATTTCCTCTAACATCTTCTTCTAATTTTTGCAGAAAATCCGTTGCCGAATCCTCTATGAATGAAATATTTATCGGTAAATAGTACAGGTTGCTGCGGACCCGGGCGGGGATTTTCGCCCGGTTGGTCATCTTGACGGCATCCTTCTCGGTGGTAACAATTACCGCGCCCGGATGCTTCTCCAGAAGCGCCGCGAGGGCGTTCATGTCGCGGACCTTGTAGACATGGTGGTCGTCGAGCGTCATCTCGGCCACGACCTCGTAACGTTCGCGGAGCGTCTGCACGAAGGGCTTCGGGTTGCCGATGCCCGAAAGGGCGATCACCGGCCGCCCCTGCGCCAGCGGCTCGCCGGACGCCTCCTCGGCATAGAGAGGCTGGGGCATGAAACTCTCGAAACGCGTGAAATAGACCCGCTGGTAGGCCACCTGGATCAACACCTTGCGCAGAATGCGGCGGTCGATCGGGGCCATCCGCTCGGGGCATTTCGTGACTACGAAATAGTGGGCGCGGTGCAACTCCTCCGGAAGGTCCCGCAGCGTCCCCACGGGCAGCATCCTGTCGTGCTGGACGGGCCGCGTGGCGTCGATCATCACGATATTGATTTTCGGCTCCACGTAGCGGTGCTGGAAGCCGTCATCCATAACGATCAGATCGACCTCGGGATGCTCGGCGCAGATGCGGCGGATACCTTCGGAACGCTTCTCGCAGACGGCGACCACCGTATCGGGAAACTTGAGTTTGATTTGCAGCGGCTCGTCGCCCGCGTCGCGGTAGTGCGAATCGGCCCGAACTTCAAGATACCCCTTCGTGCGGCGTCCGTAGCCGCGCGAGAGCAGCGCCACATTGTGCATCTGGGACATGTAGGCAATCACCATTTCGGCCATCGGGGTCTTGCCCGTGCCGCCGACGGTGATGTTGCCGATGCAGATGATCGGAATGTCGAACTTCTCGCTTTTGAGGATGCCCCAGTCGAAGAGGCGGTGACGGAACGTCACCCCCGCTTTATAGAGGAAGGCCGCAGGCGCGAGCAGGCATTTGAGCATCTTTCTATCGGTTTGAACAGATAACTTTCAAAGGTAACGATTTTTCCCGGGACCACCAAACCAAAAGTCGCAAATCTGGTTCCAGGGCGGAAAATAGCGACTGATTTTGCGGAAACGGAGGCCCGGGCACCGCTCCCTGTCGCGGGGATTTCCAGATGCTGTTGGGTCGCAAAAAGTACTGATCGCAGTCTTCGACTGATGTTGTTTGCCGCTTTTTGGTCGGCTGTTAACCGCGGTCTTCGCCCGCGGGGTACTTTGTACTTTTTGGTGTCAAAAGTAGCGAGAAAGCCGTGACGATGTCGCGGGTGTTTTGTACCTTTTTTCCGCAAAAAGTACTGATCGCAGTCTGCGACTGGTGTTCTTTGCCGCTTTTTGGTCGGCAAAAAGCGGCGCAAAAACCGACCCGCCGAC
>OHOA01000003.1_pt1 | contig 257111 bp, 231 predicted proteins | sample 1569681 | NCBI WGS metagenome assembly OHOA01 (sample SAMEA3879609, study PRJEB24766) | human gut metagenome | biome: human-associated habitat; feature: feces | place: USA | collected 1985/1987 | reverse complement strand
CTCATCTGGTAGAGCGCCACCTTGCCAAGGTGGAGGTAGCGAGTTCGAGCCTCGTAATCCGCTCCATATAAGGCGCTATAGCCAAGTGGTAAGGCGTAGGTCTGCAACACCTTGATCCCCGGTTCAAATCCGGGTGGCGCCTCCAGTGTGATTCCCGCTATCAAATGATGGCGGGAATTTTTTGTGCAAAAAGCAGCCAAGCTTTTTCTTGACTGCTATGTAAAATATTCTGTTTTAATCTGACCTACAAACTGGAAGTTATCTAATCGTTAGTAATGCAATAACAAACCTCACCTTTGGGTAAAGTGCCTTCTCTGACAAACCTTTGAACAGCATCTGTAATATGCATACTCGATTTTTGCAATACTCTTGCTGATTTTATATTTTCTATACGATGATAAGCCTCAAGTTTGTGAAAATCTGTATTGGAAAACACATAGTCGATAACAGCAGATAATGCTTCATTTGCATATCCGTTGCCCCAAAAACTTTCGCCTATACAGTATTCGATTTCTGCGGTTTTACAATCGGAATAAACCCTGCAAAAGGCGATTTGCCCTATGTTTTCCAAACTTTTCTTTTCTATGATTGCCCATCTGTAAAAATCAGAATTAGAATAATTCTTTTGCCATTTATCTAAGAGTTGTTTTACTTCTGAAAGAGTTGTATAAACAGGTTCGCCGTATTCAGTCTGTACCAGAGGATTGGATACCCAATTTTTTAGCATATTATCACAATCCCCATCTGTAAATGGTCTTAACAGCAGACGAGATGTTTGAATTTGTTGTGTTCCACAATGTTTCATAGTATTACCCTCCAATTATGCCCAATCAAATATATCTGGTCAAATTCCGATTTATAGGTCTGTTCAACCGTGCTTAATTATATCATGGTTGGAAATATACAATTTACATAGTTTCACCATTTCCTTTAAGAAAGGTAAATCGCTTCGTTGTGGATTATCGACTCTAAATGTGCAACCACACACTCCGTTAAATTCTTTTCCGAAGATGATTTTATTTTTGCCGCCGTTACAAGAACCGCAATGAGCACAGAAATCAATATGATTCCAAGCATTGTTCTTGATTTCATCATCCATAATGTCGTTGCTAAAAGCTGTACTATCATTAGACCAAACAGTCCAAAGATTTTTAGGCTCGTCAGGATCTTTTATGGCTATGAAAGCAACGCATTCGCCCTTGAATTTAAGCCAATAATATATTTTATCTTTCCAACAAGAACTATTGTCCTTGTAAAATTCTATATTGTTATTTCTTAAAAAATCGACAAATTCTAAAGCCAATGCTTTAGCTTCATCAATTAAGCTTTCTTTTATGTAATCTTCGATTTGATTTGTCATCATAATTATTTCTCCACAAAATCAATTAACTGCTTTAAACTTTGAATACTCCATTTATCAGAATTATTGCCGCTTCTATCTATCAAAAAAGAAGTGAAGCCTTGTTCTCTTGCTCCGTCGGCTTCCGGCTTATAATCATCAACATATAAGCTTTCTTTTGCCGAAACGCCTTGTGCATTCAAAGCTGCATTAAAAATGACTGGGCTTGGTTTTCCTGCCCCGACTAATGAACTTGCGGTGAATGATGTAAAATATTTTGAAACTCCTAATTGTTGCAAGGTATATTCAAGAGACGGAGAGGTATCGCTAATCACGCCCATTTTATATCCGTGACTATGAAAATACTCCAACACTTCAATCGTTTCAGGAAACAGAACCCGGTCTCTATTGCACCACAATTTACTAAACAATAATGTAGAACGGCTATCTATATCCTCTTTGACGCCTTCGCCGATCAGTAAATATTTGTAAAACTTTTTGAAAAACTCCCGTTCATCATCAACGGTTCTATACCAAGGTGTTCTTCCTTCGCTGGCAAGTTCAAAAAGTTTCATCATTTTGTCATATGGTAATACAAAAGGTTTTCCGCTCCATTCGCTAATAATATTGTTACGCCACAATTCCTTTTTGCTATCAAAATATGTAAGCGTACCGTCCCGATCAAAAAAGATAGCTTTATAGTTCATTTAACACTCTCCGCTTTATGCTCAGTATATCATAAATTTGTGTGTTTGTCTAACACTTTCTCATATGGATTCCGAAACATCAAAAACCTCCACAGCCAGAAAGCCGTGGAGGTTAATTTGTTTACAGCACTATGTTATCCTGTTTAAGAATTACTTCTTGTCAGCGATAGCAGCCTGTGCAGCAGCCAGTCTTGCGATCGGCACTCTGAAAGGCGAGCAGGATACATAGTCAAGACCGATCTTATGGCAGAACTCTACAGATGTAGGATCTCCGCCGTGCTCTCCGCAGATACCGATGTGAAGCTTCGGATTTACAGGCTTACCAAGCTTGATAGCCATTTCCATAAGCTTGCCTACGCCTGTCTGATCAAGCTTAGCAAACGGATCGTTCTCGAAGATTTTAGCGTCGTAGTAAGCGTCAAGGAACTTGCCTGCGTCGTCTCTTGAGAAGCCGAATGTCATCTGCGTAAGGTCGTTGGTTCCGAAGCAGAAGAAGTCAGCTTCCTTAGCAATATCATCAGCTGTAAGAGCGGCTCTCGGGATCTCGATCATTGTACCAACTTCATACTTGAGGTCTGAACCGGCTTCTGCAATAACAGCGTCAGCAGTTTCAACTACAACCTTCTTAACGTATTTAAGCTCCTTAACGTCGCCGATAAGCGGGATCATTATTTCAGGAACAATAGTCCAGTCGGGATGAGCGTTCTTAACATTGATCGCTGCCTTAATAACAGCCTTTGTCTGCATCTTTGCGATTTCAGGATAAGTTACCGCAAGACGGCAGCCTCTGTGACCCATCATTGGGTTAAATTCGTGAAGGGAAGCGATAATAGCCTTAATCGTTTCTACGGACTTGCCCTGAGCGTCAGCAAGCGCCTTAATATCAGCTTCTTCTGTAGGAACAAATTCATGAAGAGGAGGATCAAGGAATCTGATTGTTACAGGATTTCCTTCAAGTGCCTCATAAAGAGCTTCAAAGTCGCTCTGCTGCATAGGCTCGATCTTAGCGAGAGCAGCTTCTCTTTCTTCAACTGTATCGGAGCAGATCATCTCTCTGAAAGCAGCGATTCTGTCAGCTTCAAAGAACATATGCTCAGTACGGCAGAGACCGATTCCTTCAGCGCCAAGCTCTCTTGCCTTCTTAGCGTCAGCAGGGGTATCGGCATTTGTTCTTACTTTGAGCTTTCTGTACTTGTCTGCCCATGACATGATCCTTCCGAATTCACCGGCAATAGTAGCGTCAACTGTAGGAATGATTCCGTCGTAGATGTTACCTGTAGAACCGTCGATGGAAATATAGTCTCCCTCGTGGAATTCCTTGCCGCCGAGAGTAAACTTCTTGTTAGCTTCGTCCATAACGATATCAGAGCAGCCGGATACGCAGCAGGTTCCCATACCGCGGGCAACAACTGCAGCGTGTGAAGTCATACCGCCTCTTACTGTAAGAATACCCTGTGAAGCCTTCATACCTGTAATATCCTCAGGTGAAGTTTCAAGTCTTACGAGAACGACCTTTTCGCCCTTAGCATTCCAAGCTTCAGCGTCTTCTGCTGTAAATACGACCTTACCGCAGGCAGCTCCGGGAGAAGCGCCCAGACCCTTGCCCATAGGAACTGCGGCTTTAAGAGCCTTTGCGTCAAACTGAGGGTGAAGCAGTGTATCGAGGTTTCTCGGGTCGATCATAGCAACTGCTTCTTCTTCAGTTCTCATACCTTCGTCAACGAGATCGCAGGCGATCTTCAGAGCAGCCTGAGCTGTTCTCTTTCCGTTTCTTGTCTGGAGCATGAAAAGCTTTCCGTGTTCTACTGTAAACTCCATGTCCTGCATATCTCTGTAGTGATTTTCAAGAGTATTGCATACCTCGTTGAATTGAGCGAAAGCTTCAGGGAATTTCTGCTCCATTTCGGAGATGTGCATAGGTGTACGAACGCCTGCAACAACGTCCTCGCCCTGAGCGTTTGTCAGGAACTCTCCGAACAGACCCTTGGCGCCTGTAGCAGGGTCACGGGTAAATGCAACGCCTGTACCGCAGTCGTCGCCCATGTTTCCGAAAGCCATCGACTGAACATTGACAGCTGTACCCCATGAATAAGGAATATCGTTGTCTCTTCTGTAAACGTTAGCTCTCGGGTTGTCCCATGAACGGAATACAGCCTTAACTGCTCCCATCAGCTGTTCCTTAGGATCTGAAGGGAAGTCTGAACCAATCTTTTCCTTGTATTCGGCCTTGAACTGACCTGCAAGCTCCTTGAGGTCGTCGGCAGTCAGGTCAACGTCCTGAGTAACGCCTTTCTTAGCCTTCATTTCGTCGATAAGCTCTTCAAAATATTTCTTGCCGACTTCCATAACTACGTCGGAATACATCTGAATAAATCTTCTGTAGCAGTCCCATGCCCATCTTGGGTTATTTGACTTTTCAGCAATAACCTCTACAACCTCTTCATTAAGACCGAGGTTTAAGATCGTATCCATCATGCCGGGCATTGAAGCTCTTGCACCTGAACGTACAGAAACTAGAAGAGGATTCTCCTTGTCGCCGAATTTCTTTCCGGTGATTTCTTCCATTTTGCCGATATACTCATTGATCTGAGCCTGAATTTCATCATTGATCTGCTTACCGTCCTCATAATACTGTGTGCAGGCTTCGGTTGTGATCGTGAAACCCTGAGGAACAGGAAGACCGATATTGGTCATTTCTGCAAGGTTAGCGCCCTTACCGCCGAGGAGTTCTCTCATGCTAGCATTACCCTCGGAGAAAAGGTAACAATACTTATTTGCCATTGGTATCTACCTCCAAAAAAAATTTGAATTCCGTATTTTTATAGTACCTTGACAATCCTATTAAAGCTGTCAGGACATTACAAGCCTATCATACGGTAACAATTCTATTATAACAGATTATTTCATAAATTACTATAGTTTTTTCTATATTTTTGACAGAGATTTTTGCACAATGTTTCTCAGCCTTTTTCGTACACTTTGCACAATAAAAATGCGTAAAAATAACAGCATATCATAACTTCAGGGCTGTGGGTACAGGCTTATTGATAAAATCACCTGAATAAATTCATACAGCCGTTTTTAATAAGCCCTTAAACGACGATATGATCTAAAATAGACTACAGCTTAAAATGCAGCGGCATTCCGTTTCGCATTGCAATTTTAACATCGCCCTGTATTAGGGGAAGAAAGTAGGAAATAGCGGAATCTGCAACATTGTTTCCTTGACTGTTTATCCATTTTTCAGGGAAAAACTTTTCCTTGTTTGCAACATTGGAAGCATCGGTGGATTCAATTGTGACGACATACGGAGAGCTTGAAATTCTTTTGAAAACCATAGTTTTGCCCGTTTCACCTCTGAGAGCTGCGGAAACGCCCTTTGAGCCTATTTCCTCAGCTTCGTCTATATCGGTTTTCGAGCATATATGAGAGGAGCAGCGCTGCATAACGTTCAGTTCGATAGACCGTACCTTGCAGCCGATCTCTTTTCGGAGTATCTGTTCCAATGCCTTGCCGATTCCCGAAAGATACTTATGACCGAAGCTGTCTGTAACTCCTGAACGGAAATCTCCGTCCTTTTCCGATATTTCAACGCCCTCTGAAACCGCAATAACAACGGCTTTATGCTTTGCCTGCATTGCTCGGACGTCCTCAATAAAGCTTTCAACTGAAAATTCTCTTTCCGGAAGATAGATCAGGTGCGGAGCAATTTCTCCGTTGGCGCGCAGTACGCAGGTAGAGGCTGTGAGCCAGCCGGCATGACGCCCCATAATTTCAACAATGGTGATAGATTCAATTGAATATACCGAGCTGTCCCGAATAATTTCCTGAACGGTTGCAGCAACGTACTTTGCCGCCGAACCGAAGCCGGGCGTATGGTCGGTAACAGGGAGATCGTTGTCGATTGTTTTAGGAATGCCAATAACTTTTACGGAGGAGCCGGCAGCTTTGAGATGTTCGGAAAGCTTCATAACGGTATCCATAGAATCGTTTCCGCCTATATAGAAAAATGCCTCTATACGGTGCTTTTCAAAGCAGCACATTATTTTTTCATAAACAGCGCTGTCCTTTTCCGAAGCGGGAAGCTTATAGCGGCAGGAGCCGAGTACGGTAGAGGGAGTTTGCCTTAAAAGCTCCATATCCTCATTTGATTTAATTATTAGTTTCAGATCTATTAGTTCGTCGTTTATGATTCCTTCAATACCGTTAATAGATCCGAATACTGCGTCAATTTCAGGGGTTTTCAGAGCCTGCCTGAAAACTCCGACAAGCGACGCATTGATTGCACAGGTTGGTCCTCCGGACTGGGCGACAGCGATGTTCATTTATAAATCCTCCGTTTTATTAGAATTATTTTAACTTCTATAATATATTGTATCATAAAATATTAAGAAAGGCAAAGATTTTAAACCTTCTTCCTTAAAGTTTTCCCTTTTAAACAAAAAACACATGACGGTAAACGATTTACATTATATCAAATGCAAAAACCTCCGCATCTCTACGGTGCGGAGGCTGTAAAATTTATTTGATCTCAAGGCGTTTAATGCCAGGCGAGCTTTCGGTTTTCTTAGGAAGCGCAACTGTCAGGACACCGTTTTTATATTCGGCGTTTATTTCATCTGCTTTTACGGCTGAAATATCGAAGCTGCGCTGATACGAGCCGAAGCTGCGTTCACGGCAAATATAATTGCCATTCTTTGATTTGTCTTCAGATTCGGTGTTATGCTCTGCTGACAGGATCAGGTAATTTCCGTTAATATCAAGATTTATATCGCTTTTATCAAATCCCGGAAGCTCAGCTTCAAGCACAAATTTATCTCCATCGTCACGTATATCTGTTCTGCAAGAATTTATCGGCATATTACCTGCGAAAAAATCCTTTTCAAAGTCATGAAAAGCGTCAAAAAGGTCAAAGCTTTTTCTTTCAAACGGCGTAAGTCCAAACATATAAATTCCTCCTTCTTATAATACACATTAATAATTTTATTTTGGTTTAAGTGTTATCTATTATACATTGGTATCACCTTTCTTTTGTTATCTATATAATAGTTCTGTATTATGTTTTTTGTGTCATAACTTTGTGAAAAGCAGATGAAAATTAGCACTCTTCTGCCGAGAGTGCTAAAGGAATAACTTATATAATATTAGGGCATTAATATATTGTCGCAGCAAACAATAACAGCTGATAGGTGTGCCTTGAAATTGTGCCAAGTAAACAAAAAAGCTAAAAAAACATTTTTTTTATAAAAAACTGTTGACAAGCCCAATTTTATAGTGTATAATAATTAAGTCGCTATGAGGGCTGCGGTTAAGGCGGTATAGCTCAGTTGGCTAGAGCACTTGGTTCATACCCAGGGTGTCACTGGTTCAAATCCAGTTACCGCTACCATTCATACAACGCTCTCATATCACAAGGCCCGTTGGTCAAGCGGTTAAGACACCGCCCTTTCACGGCGGAATCATGGGTTCGATTCCCGTACGGGTCACCATAATGAAAAGCCTAACGCAGTTTGAATCATAATTTTCAAACTGCGTTGCTTTTTATGCCAAAAATTCTGTAGGTGCAGGTTTTTCGGCATTTTGTATTATAAGACAAAATTTGATTTATACGAAAACAGGTCTTGTCCGATATTTTTGATTTACCTTGGACATGACTTTTTTCTGTTTTCGGAAGAAATTATAATTTACTCTATTGTCGATCATCTTAAATGCAAATTTTATGTTATATGAGGGTTTTTAGCGTGAGGATCAGTAAGGCAAAATGGAATTATTAGATATATTATATGAGAAACGGTTTTGTGTTGAAATATAAGGGTTATGTGTTGTTTCCAATTATAACATAAAATTTAATAAAGTTCAACATAAAAGCATAGCCGCAATCGAATTTGCACGGTTGCGGATCATACATATATTACAATTATCTTGAAAAATCTCCGATTTCTCCCAGCAGTTTACCGATACTGTGATACATTCCTGAATAAATAACAGGGTCAAGCTTAGTTAAATCTACATCAAAAATATCTCGGAGCATAATATTTTCATCAACCTGAATATTCATAATCTTGCAGAAGAATGTGGTTGACTCTCCCGTATCAACAGATTTAATTACCTCGCATTCATATATCCAACGGCTTGCATCAAGAATAGGAACATCTAGAACTTCGCCACTGCAAACATTGTAAGAAAATTTATCTTTGCTGTCATCTTTAGCGTGATGTGTTCCGAAATAATCCATAAGTTCAAGCATATCTGTACTTACTAAATTAACGCTTAGCTTACCTGTTCTGATGACATTTTGTTTAGTCCGTTTTGTTCCGAACATACTGACAACCAATAAATAATCATTATCTTTTTCATTTGTAACGCTTACCCAAGTAATAGGCGCAAAATTATATGTTCCGTCTTCATTGTTTGTTCCGATGATAAATGCAGGCTGGACGCACATTGAAAAGTGAGTGCCTATTGATTTCCTTTTTATGTTTTTCACATTTGTTTTATTGCTGTTTATGAGCATGAGCTGTTCTCCTTTTTACGATTTCGTAATGGTATTATACCACAATTTTCGGAAAAGTTCAATATAAAAGTGCAGCCGAATTCGGATGCTCCGTTTAGGCTTTCTGTGATAATTATATGAGGGTTTTTATAGTAAGGATCAGTAAGGCAAAATGAAATTATTAGATATATTATATGAGGAATGGTTTTGTGTTGAAATATCAGGGTTATGTGCTGTATTTAAATTGATATAATATAGTTTTTTGGGAGGAATTGTAATGAATGAATCCATATGTCTGTTCTTCGATGTTGGCTCAGCGCTGATAGACGAAACAGAATGTTATAACCACCGAATCAGAGATGCTATCACAGAAACGGACATTACCTTTGAGCAGTTCAACGAGAAACGTTTTTTCTTTGCAAAACAGAATCTCAAGGGTGATATTGAAGCAATATATTTTTTCGGACTTACGAAAACACCTTGGCATACAGAGGATGAAAAGCCCTATCCCAAAGCTGAAAGTGTTCTTAAGGCTTTATCGGAGTACGGCTGCTAGATAGGCATAATTGCAAATCAGAGCTTAGGAACGCAGTCCCGTCTTGAAAACCGGGGACTCATGCAATATATAACATTTCGGGTTTTGTCATAATAGCACCTCCCCACAATGATATATGATTTCCTTCTATATTGACAACATAAATTCCATCACTTAAATCAATCTTTCTATAATGAGCTTTTTCAAGTGTTTTCAATTCATCATCATTGGGCTTAATATTATCAGGGCAATACACGCATTGTAAAATATCACAATTATCCTCAGTTTCAAGATAATAAGCTATATCTTTCATCTCATCACTAAATCTCATACTGCCGCAAATTGTAAGTGTCTTCATTTCAGCACCTCCAAAATATCCTGCAATTTCTCCACAACATAATCCGCATTCTGAAATTCATTAATAGGCTGTTGATATACGCTGAAGCCTTGTCTAACCCATATAGTTTTCATTCCAAGCTTTTTAGCAGGCTCAATATCATTGTCAAGCCTGACCCCAATCATAAAAGCATTTTCGGATATACATTCCGCACGATCCAACGCTCTTAGAAAAATTCTCTTGCCGGGCTTTGCTACGCCTTCCTCGGCTGACGCTATAACAAGACTTATTTTTTAACTATGGACACACACTTTTATATGAGCCTGATTGGACCTCTGACCGTGGTAATGCGGAGCTTATAAAATTCGCTATAAAAAATCCTCATAATTGTATCGTTGAGGATATAAGAAAAGGAGCAGAGATTATCTACGGTGAGCATGTTGCCAAAGTGCGTGAGTACGGATATGAAATCAGTGGACAGATTGCAAATAAGGCACTTTATGACTATCTTGGTATAGAGTTTTCTCATACTTCAACGGAAATGGAAACTGTGTTTTGGGATAGTGCATCAATCGGTACGATTATGCCTGATGCTGACAAACTGATTGACTATCTTAATGAAAAAGGTATCAGAACGGCAGTTATCAGCAATCTTTGGTGGTCGGGTGAAACTCTCACAAAGCGGTTAAACCGACTATTGCCAAATAATAAATTTGAGTTTGTTATGACTTCAAGCGATTATTTTATTCGTAAGCCTAATTCAATTTTGTTTGAAATCGCACTCAAAAAAGCTGGACTTTCTGCTGACAAAGTGTGGTTTTGCGGCGACAGCGTGTATGCAGACGTAAATGGTGCGCATAGTGTCGGAATGTTCCCAGTTTTGTATGACGGCTCAACCGATGAGGAAAATCCTTTTGCTCATCAGAACGACGGTACAGAGATTGATTTTGAGTATCTGCATATTCACGACTGGCGAGAAATGGTTTAAATACTTCAATCAGAGTTTTTCTCATGAGTTTTTTTCTTTTCTGCTTTAAATTCTCTGACTTTTTCACACCACTCGTCTATCAATTGACGCAGTTCCTTTGTGTCTACCTCGCACCAGTTTCCCATTCCGTCCTCGGCTAAATTATTGAATATCTTGGTCGTACTTGCTGTTATCTCCACTCCGCATACATTTCCATTATTTTCACGATATTCTGCTTGTCCACTTAATACAGCGTCAAAGTCCTCTTTTATCCATTCTTCAAATTGTGTAACTTCAGAAGATAGAAATGTAGACAACATTTCGTATTTTTCATTTTCAAAATCGATTAATAACCGTTCTTTTTTCATAGTTTTATTTTTCAACGTTACTACTCTTAAAGTATATTTTAACATAATTTTTAATCCTCCAGTAATGGATATGTAGAAAGAATTTTATTATTTTTATCTAAAAACATTTCTATTTCCATTCCGCTTTTTGTCATACCTGTATATTTATTTCCGCTTAAATAAATACGATTTTCATACGCCTCATTTATTGCATTTACTACATCCTGAGGTGAAACGTCTTTCTGATTTGTTTTTTTAGGTATTAGTATACAGAGTTAGTCAGCGTCTGACTGGTTTTCAATTTTCTTTTTCGCTTTAAATTCTCTGACTTTTTCACACCATTCGTCTATCAATTGACGCAGTTCCTTTGTGTCTACCTCGCACCAGTTTCCCATTCCGTCCTCGGCTAAATTATTGAATATCTTGGTCGTACTTGCTGTTATCTCCACTCCGCAAACATTGCCATTATTTTCACGATATTCTGCTTGTCCACTTAAAACAGCGTCAAAGTCCTCTTTTATCCATTCTTCAAAAGGTGTTACATCATCCTCTAAAAATGTAGATAGTATTTCATACTTTTCATTTTCAAAGTCAATTGTCAAAAATTCCTCACCATTATATAATTTTACTATCCTCAATTTATATTCTAACATATTTATCCTTGTCCTTAATTTTTGTTTTTATAAAGATTCTTCCGCTGAATGCAGAAAGTGTCAATGCCACAGAGTGTTTATCATCAAAATCAGAGCTTTTATAAGCAGCTGAGCGTTTTGGAGTTTCTGTTGTGCCGCCGTAGATATCCCAGTCGCTGTTCAGCAGTTCTTTAAGTGAAAACGGTTCGTCAAAACACAGTACAGCCTTCTGGGGCTTATCAGAGAAATTGAAGCAGCATACTGCCGATTCTTTCCCGTTAATACGCTCATAGGCGTAAAGGCATTGTTCCGCTTTATCAACTATAAGCCACTTAAACGATGCCATATCATAATCGCCGTCATAAAGCGAGGAATAAGATTTATAGATTTCTCCCAGCTTTATTATGTATTTGTGAAAGCTGTCGTGAGCAGGATATTTTAGCAGATCCCAATCCTGTTCCCTTGTTTCGTCCCATTCGCGGAACTGGGCAATTTCTCCCCCCATAAAATTCAGCTTTTTGCCGGGGTGTGTAAAAACATACATATAAAAAGCGCGCGCCTGCTTGAATTTATCCTCGTAATCTCCCCACATTTTCTGTATTACCGTAGCCTTTCCGTGTACGTTTTCGTCATGAGAAAACGGTAAAAGATACAGTTCGTTATAAAAATACGCCATAGAAAAGGTCAGCTTGTGATAATGAGCAGGGCGTTCGTCGGGCGGAGTACGGAAAAAATCAAATGTATCGTTCATAAAACCGAGATCCCATTTATAATCAAAGCCAAGACCTCCGTATTCAGCCGGTGCGGTTATCTTGGGAAAAGCGGTAGAGTCCTCGGCAATAAGCATTGCCGTAGGGTGACGGTGCTTTAAACCGCTGTTCATGAATTTGAGGAAATCCACAGTATTTCCGTTTACGCCTCTTGCCGGCTCTCCCTGCCAGTAGATGGCTCTGCTTATTGCGTCCATACGAAGCCCGTCAAAGTGGTATTTTTCAAGCCAGTAATCAGCTGCGGACTGAATAAAGCAGCAGACCTCACGTCTAGAGTGTATAAAATTACAGGTCCCCCATTCACTTATTGAAACATCGCTGCTTGGGTATTCGTAAAGATATGAGCCGTCGTATTTTGCCAGGGCATAGCCGTCGAGAGCAAAGTGGACCGGAACAAAATCCATTATGACGCCGATCCCTGCATTGTGGCATTTGTCAACCAGCTCCATAAGCTGAGCCGCAGTTCCGTAGCGTGAAGTAGGTGCGAAAAATCCTGTATTTTGATAACCCCATGAGCAGTCGGCAGGGTGTTCGCTTAGAGGCAGAAATTCAAGATGTGTAAAATGATTTTCAACAGCGTACTCTATAAGCATATCTGCGATCTTATCATAGGTATACCAGCCGTTCTCATCATCGGGATTCGTTTTCCAAGAGCCTAAATGCACCTCATAAATACTCATTGGTTTGTTGTAATTTTTATCACGTTCAGCAAGCCATTTTTCATCTGTAAAATGATATGTGTCCAGATCTCTGGTTATTGAGGCGAATGCAGGACGAAGTTCCATTCCGAAGCCGTAAGGATCACAATGCTCCCTGCGTTCTCCGTCTGACGAATAGATAACGTATTTGTACATTTGATCAAAATCGGCGGATTCTGAGCAAAGCTCGAAAACTCCTCCGTTATTTTTCATAGGCTCTTCTTTCCAGCCGTTGAATTCGCCAATTACAGAAACTCCTGCTGCTGCCGGTGCAAAAGTCCTGAATATCATTTTTCCGTTTTCCTTATGCGCTCCGAAATAATCGTAGGCGTTAAAAACCTTTCCCATATAAAATTCGTGCATATTCATTATACATCATCTCCCGTTATACTGCGGTTTTCGGATATTTCCGTTAGCCTTTTTATTATTCTTACCAATTCTGCGGAATCACTTTCTCCAAGACGTTCAAGCAGAAACTTCAGCTCGTTTATAAGACAGCTTCTTTTCTGCTCAACGTAAAACCTGCCTTCGTCTGTTATGCTGACGATTACCTTACGCCTGTCGCTTTCGGATATGCGGCGGCTTATGAATCCCTTTTTTTCTGCTGATTTAAGAGCAGCTGCTGTTCTTGCGCTGGTCACAGACAATGCTCTGCAAAGCTCAGATGGAGTTATATTGTCGCTTTCGCTTGTGTCCAGAAAATTAAGCATTTTAAGTTCGCCCTGAAAAAATTCGCTGAAATTAAATAGGGGGCTTCTGTAATAAGAATTCTTCAATGCTTCAAAAAGCTGCTGAACAAGTCCGCTGTAATCCATTATGATCACCTTATCTAAATTAATATCTAATACTGTTAGATATTATAACACATATATTAATTAGAATCAATCGCCTTTTTGATTAAAATGTACGGCAGTTATTTGTATAAAACGATAAATAATTTCTGCCTTCAGTCTCCCCGATACCCTTGATTTTTCTCAAATATATGTTATAATCAATAGTATTATTAAAACTGAGGAGTGTTAAAATGACTGATAACAGAAAAAGCTCATTAAAATGCAAGGCATTGATCTCTGCGGCAGGACTTGCGGCTCTTACTGTATGCGTTATAGTAACGTATGTATTTGATATTGAAACTACGTCTGCGAAAATTATAGGCTCTTATGCTTCTTGGGCGGTAATAAGCGTCGCAGCGTTCAGATTTTCGTCAGGCTTTTATTCTCTTGCAATGATTTTTCACTTTTTCGCAGCGTCGCTCGGCTCGGTAATAAATCTTTATAAAACCGTTGGCTTTTATGATAAGCTGGTGCATATGCTGAGCGGTATTCTGCTGGCTCAGGCGGGAATAGTCATTATAAGCTATATTTTCCGTAAACGCAAAGCGACTCAGGATAATTTGCTGAAGCTTCTGTTTGCGTTCTTCTTTTCCTGCGCCTGTGCGGGATTCTGGGAAATATACGAATTTACCGCCGATACCGCTCTGGGACTTAATATGCAGGGAGGTAACAGCAATACTATGGGTGATATTATATCTGGAGTTCTGGGGGCGTTGGTTTACAGCGTGTTTTATATCTGCACAAATCGCAGCAGGAAACGGCGTTAAATTTTCAGCGCCGGAATATCAGCAGCTTAGCGCCTTTTCAAAACGTTATTAATAAAGTTCATATAGTACGGCGAACGAAAACGGAATATCTATTCTTTTGTATTTAATGATTTCAGCTATGTTTATTGCCACATGGCTTATATATCTTGCTGCATAAAGTATAAAATCTTCACCTATTTTCATATATTTTTCTTGAAATTAAAAGAAAGCTATGCTATAATTTTCTTAGTGAAAACGTTTTCGTTTTCGGCTGAATTTATTTACCGCACAATAAATGGAGGTATAGGAATGTCAGACACAGTTAATATTTCTTCCGAGCTATTAGAAAAAATGGATGCATATTGGCGCGCTGCAAACTATCTTTCGGCAGGTCAGCTTTATCTGCTGGACAATCCGCTGCTGCGTGAGCCGCTCACAATGGATCATGTCAAGAAAAAAATCGTAGGCCACTGGGGTACGGTTCCCGGGCAGAATTTTATTTATACTCATCTCAACCGTGTTATAAGAAAATATGACCTTGATATGATATATATATCAGGTCCCGGCCATGGAGGAAATTTCATGGTTGCGAATACATATCTCGAGGGTTCCTATTCCGAGGTTTATCCTAATATTTCCCGTGATACCGAGGGCATGAAGAAGCTGTTTAAGCAGTTCTCGTTTCCGGGCGGAATTTCCTCACACGTTGCTCCCGAGACCCCCGGCTCAATAAACGAGGGCGGCGAGCTTGGCTATTCGCTTGCTCATTCATTCGGAGCTGTTTTTGATAATCCGGATCTTATCACTACCTGCGTTGTAGGTGACGGCGAGGCTGAAACAGGTCCTCTTGCTACGGCATGGCATTCAAATAAGTTCCTTAATCCTAAGACTGACGGAGCAGTACTGCCTATTCTTCACCTTAACGGATACAAGATCTCAAACCCGACTATCTTCTCAAGAATTTCTCATGACGAAATTCAGAAGTTTTTCGAGGGCTGCGGCTGGAAGCCTTACTTTGTAGAAGGCGACGACCCGATGACAATGCACAAGCTTATGGCTGAAACTCTTGATACCGTTATCGAGGAGATCAAGGCAATTCAGAAGGCTGCCCGTGAGGACGGCGTAACAGAGCGTCCTATGTGGCCTATGATCGTTTTCCGTTCGCCTAAGGGCTGGACAGGTCCTCAGACGGTTGACGGAAATCAGATCGAGGGTACATTCCGTGCTCATCAGGTTCCTATGACTATGGAAAAGCCTGAGCATTTGGAACAGCTCAGGGATTGGCTGCTCAGCTACAGGCCAGAAGAGCTGTTTGACGAAAACGGCAGGCTTATTCCGGAGCTTGAAGAGCTATGTCCTAAGGGCGAAAGAAGAATGGGCGCTAATCCTCACGCTAACGGCGGAATTCTGCTGCGTGACCTCAGACTTCCGGATTTCAGGAATTACGCCGTTGATATTCCTGCTCCCGGTTCTGTTGAAGCTCAGGATATGATAGAACTGGGCAAGTTTGTAAGGGATATCTTCAGGCTTAATGAAGAAACAAGGAACTTCCGTATTTTCGGGCCTGACGAAACCATGTCCAATCGTCTGGGAGCAGTATTCGAGGCTACAAACCGTGATTGGAATGCAGATAAGCTTGATAACGACGAGTATCTTGCTTCAGACGGAAGAGTTATGGACTCAATGCTTTCCGAGCATATGTGCGAAGGCTGGCTCGAGGGTTACCTGCTGACAGGACGTCACGGCTTCTTTGCAAGCTATGAAGCGTTTATCAGAATAGTAGACTCTATGTTCTCACAGCATGCAAAATGGCTCAAGGTAACATCAGAGCTGCCTTGGAGACACAAGATCGCGTCGCTAAACTACATTCTTTCATCTAACGTATGGCAGCAGGACCACAACGGCTTTACACATCAGGACCCCGGCTTCCTAGACCACGTTGCCAATAAGAAGGCAGATGTTGTAAGAATGTATCTGCCGCCTGATACTAACTGTCTGCTGAGCTGTTTCGACCACTGCATACGTTCCAAAAACTATGTAAACGTAATGGTGACCTCAAAGCACCCAAGACAGCAGTGGCTGACTATGGAGCAGGCTGTAAAGCATTGCACACAGGGTATCGGTATATGGGAGTGGGCTTCAAATGATCAGGGGCAGGAGCCTGACGTTGTTCTTGCCTGCTGCGGAGATACTCCTACTCTTGAAGCGCTTGCCGCAGTCACTATTTTGAGAAAGAACCTGCCCGAAGTAAAGATCAGGTTTATCAACGTAGTTGACCTGTTCAAGCTTCAGCCTCAGTCGAAGCACCCCCATGGACTTTCAGATGCCGACTTCGATGCTCTGTTCACTAAGGACAAGCCTATAGTATTTGCATTCCACGGCTATCCTACGCTTATACACGAGCTGCTTTACCACAGACACAACAGAAATCTGTATGTCTGCGGCTATAATGAAGAGGGAACTATAACAACTCCTTTCGATATGAGAGTTCAGAACGAGATAGATCGTTTCCATCTTGTTCTTGAAATAATCAAAAGACTTCCTCAGCTTGGCAATACAGGAGCTTATCTGTATCAGCAGATGATGGATAAGCTAGTAGAGCATAAGCAGTATATTGCGGAATACGGACTTGATCTTCCGGAGATAAGAAACTGGAAATGGGAATAAGCTGAATTTAAATAAAAACGCTTCTGACGCCGTTGGGCAGCAGAAGCGTTTTGCTGTTAAAAGCAGATAATACAGATACAGAAAAACGGCTGTCCGCTTATTTTACGGAGAGCCGTTTATTTATTATAAATTTTAGAGCCTATTTCTTTTTAGTCTGAATGCTTTTGCGTTTTCTGCGTGCCTTTTCTTCCTCTTTAAGCTCTCTGCGTTCCTCTGCTTTTTTTCTCAGCCAGACTATAAGAATAACAAGCGCGAGAATAAGAACGAACATTACGATACCCAGCGCCGGAATAAGAACCTGCTTGTATTTATCAAACGCTCCCAAATTGTTTTTAGGCTTATCTGCCGTAGTTTTTCTAACTGATGATGTGACCGCCTGAGTATGAGTTTCAGTTTCGTTCTGCGAAGCAGCTTCAGGTTCGCCTGCTCGCTGGATAGTTATTGTGTATGTATGCTCGTTTCCGTCATTATCGGTAACTGTTATCGTTCTTATATTATCTCCCACCTGAAGATATTTGCTTCCTGTATACCATATATAATCAAGCGGACTTGCGGTAACGCCCTCTATCTCGCAGTAATCCACTGAGTTGTCGACCTTAACTACATAATCGTAAATATCGTATGAAAAAGAGGGAATAAGCTTACCCTCCGATACCGTCAGAGAAGTGAGTATACCCTGAGCCGGTATGCCGTTTTCATCTGTAGCGGTTGTAGCAGAGGTTGCTGGTGGCTGAGAGGAATCAATGGCGCTGTCTGATGGGGGAACTGTAGTTACCGTACCGTTACTGTTACCTACTGTAATGCTAGCATATGCGGTAGGATAATCAAAATGCGAAAAGTCCTGAGAACTTACAGCACAGTTTGAAAGCGACATTTCGGATGTGCCTTTTTTTAATGCAGTAAATCTCAGCGTAACCGAAAGCTCTTTACTTTTGCTTGAGGGAACCTTAACAGTAAGTATACCTCCTCCTCCGCTTGCTCCGTCGCCTGAAACAAAACGTACTGCTGAATCGTCGTAAACGAAGTTGGTTTCTACAGTATCTATATTTTTATCAGAAGTAAATTTAACCGTTACCTCAAATTCTTCTCCTGCGGGAACGGCTCCGTCGGGTATATAAAATTCCGCCGAGCTTTTCGCAAAGGCGGTTATGCTGAACAGCGAGCACAAAACCGCCGCGGAAGCTATGAATACCAGAACACGGCATAAACGCTTTAATTTCAATATAATCACCTGTCCTTTAACATCTTTTGCAGCTGACAACTCTTATTATAGTACAAATTGCATAATTCGTCAACTGTTAAAAGAATAAAAAACATGGTTCTGCATAATCAGGCAATTACAGGAAACATATTCAGCAGCTTAGGTCAGTTCAGTACACGCTTCATAAACTCCTCCGTACTTATATAGCTGGGGCGGTTATATCGGTACATATCGTAAAGACAGTCGCTGTCGCCGCGGCATATATAATTCATTTTTTCTTCTACTCCCAGACTGGCTTTAAATCCGCAGCTTTTTACAAGGTGTCTTGAAGCGTCGCAGTTCAATCCGTAGGGATAGGTGTAAACCTCAGGAGAAAATCCGCAGTTATCCTCCAGAAGATGCTGGGTCTTGAATGCGTCGTTATAAAACGCCTGACGGTAATCTTCATAGCTTTCGCCTTTATTCATAGTTGAGCCTTGGCGTCCTTCAAGCGAATGCATATCATAGGTGTGATTGGCGATCTCTATATATCCGCTTTCATGAAGCTTTTTTATATCCTCCCAGTCCAGATACGAATAGGAGGGAGAAGGCTCAGCTTCCTCGCAGGCTATTTCAGAATATTTTCCTACAATAGAAATTGTCGCCTTGAAGCTGTATTTTTTCAGAAGCGGCAGAACATAGGTAAGGTTATTGTAATCTCCGTCGTCAAAAGATATAATGACCGGTTTTTCGGGAAGTTCCGTGCCGTTTTCAACATAATCTATGAGCTGACTGACAAAAACCGCTTCATAACCGTTATTTTTAAGATATACTATATCTTTTTCAAGCTCTATCGGCGACAGAACGTAATCTCCCCACATAGCCTCGTCTTTGAGAATACTGTGATACATTATTATCGGGACCTTGATTCCCTCCCGTTCCTGAGCAGTAACTTCTGACGGTATGAATACTACTGATACAATGCTGATAATAAGAGTAAGGATTATTACGGCACACCCGGTTTTTCTTAGTTTAATACTTACGAACAATTCATATCTCCCCGCTTTAAGTATATTTCAGGCTTTTTCTTCCTGTATTATAGTATGCCTGAGCGTTTTGTAAAAGTACAAAAAAATATAAGCCAGCCTATTGAATTTTTTGTGCAATTCTGATATAATGAAATTATACAGTAAAGCTTTGAACAGGGGGAATAAAGTTGAAAACAGTCCGTTCTAAATTAATGGTATCGTTGTTGGCGCTTTCTTTCGGAATAACGATAATACTGAGCGTTGTGGCAGTTTCATATATAAACAGATCTACCGAGGATACGTTGAAAAAGACAATATATCCTCTTGCTGTACAGGCGTCGGAAACCTTTAACAACGCTGTTGACGGCTATATTGAGAATTTCCGTAACGTAGCGGCAGCGCGGAGCTTTTATCAGGCGCAGAGCAATAAGGAGCGAATTGAACAGCTTACTGATAAGCTTTCAGATGATATTGAGAATTTTTCTTTTGCGGTTTACAGCACCTCTGGCGATATGCTTGAAACTACCGGCGGAGCCAGCGCCGACGTAATAGCTCCAGAAGATATTATACATACGGTAAACAGGAAGGATACGGTAGTAACGGATATAGTTACGGTCAAAAATAAAATGTATTTTGGAATTCTTTATCCTGTTATGTCAGACTCGGACGTAGAGTTTGTTGCGGCGGCGGCAGTAAACGCAGAGCTTATAAACAGTGTAGTAGAAGGAATTTCATTTTCTGATTCAGGATATGCCTATATTATAAATTCCTCAGGAGAAACTGTTCTTCATAAGGATATTCAGAAGGCTATAAGCAGATTTAATCCGGTAGACCTTGCACGGGCAGACGATACATATAAGGATATGGCCGCCTGTTTTTCAAACGCTGCAGATAAGCCTCAGGGGTCCGATGAGTTTGAATACGACGGTGTAGAATATATTGCCGGCTTTTCTAAAACAAATTATTTTGATGGTACTTTGGTAGTTGTTTGTCCGACCAAGAGCTTTATGAGTACAAGCTCGGACGCATTGAAAAATATATTGCTGCTTGGAGCGGCAATTCTTGCGGTTACAGTTATAATTTCAATAGTTTTCGCAAAAACTATCTCAAAGCCGATAATATCTACTACAAACCGTATACGTCAGCTTGCTCAGGGAAATCTTACCGATCCGGTAGACGTATGGTATTCAAAGGACGAGATCGGTATTCTTTCCAGCTCGCTTGAGGAAACAATAGTCTGTCTGAGACAATATATAAATCTTATAACTGTGGCTCTTACTCAGATATCTGAAGGAAATCTGTGCCACCGTATGGAAGGTACTTTCAAAGGCGATTTCTTTAAAATAAAAAGTACGTTTAATGAGATATTTGAATCGCTCTCCGAAACCTTTGCTTCGATAAATACCTCGTCAGAGCAGGTCAATTCAGGCGCGGTAAGAGTTTCAAATTCGGCTCAGGCGCTTTCTCAGGGTTCAACGGAGCAGGCAAGTGCGATAGAGCAGCTTTCAGCTACGCTAAGCGACGTTTCAAAGCAGGTTCAGCAGAACTCGGAGAACGCTAAGAATGCATATAATATCGTTGCTGAAAATACTACGGCTATCAACAGCTGCAACGAGGATATGTCAAAGATGCTTGACGCTATGGAGCAGATATATTCAGCGTCATCAGAAATAGCAAATATTATAAAGGTAATAGACGAAATATCCTTCCAGACAAATATTCTTGCCCTAAATGCAGCTGTAGAGGCGGCAAGAGAGGGATCAAAAGGCTTCGGAGTTGTTGCTGACGAGGTAAGACGACTTGCTTCGCGTTCGGCTGAAGCGGCAAAGCAGACTGCGGCGCTGATCGAAAACTCGACCTCTGCGGTCAGCAAGGGTTCAAAGCTTGCAAAGCAGACTGCAGAATCGCTGCATAAAATAGTCGGCGGATCTAATACTACAAAGGGGCTCGTAAAGAATATTACCGACGCTTCTGCGGCTCAGGCAGAAGCTATAGTTCAGATAAATACAGGAGTCGATCAGATCTCAGCGGTAGTTGCGGCTAATACGGCTACGGCGGTAGGCTCTGCTTCCGCAAGCGAAGAATTGTCGGAGCAGTCTTTGATACTTAAAAATATGATAGCAAAATTCAGGCTTGCTGATGAAAAAACATCTCATACCTCTGGCGCAAGATATGAATACGACGACAGTGAGTTTGAGGAAGCAGACAGCAGCAGTTTGAATGAAACCGAAAAGCCCGTAAATCAGTTTGTATATCCCGAAGAAGAGGACGATTTGAACAGTGACGATAAACTGAAAATAGTGCTTGACGATGAAGACGATAAATATTAACCGAAAGGAACCTGATAACTATGAAAAGAAGAGTCGGAATTTTGACAAGCGGGGGAGATTGTCCCGGACTTAACGCTACTATAAGGGGCGTTGCCAAAGCTTGCTATGAGCGGTTCGGTGACGGCGTAGAGATAATCGGTATTCAGGACGGCTTTTCCGGCCTTATAAATAACCAGTGCAGGGAAATGGCAAGATCAGATTTTTCAGGTATCCTTACTACCGGCGGAACGATCTTCGGAACAAAGCGCACGCCTTTTAAAATGATGAAGGTAGTCGGCGAGGACAATGTGGATAAGGTAAAGGCAATGAAGGAAAACTATAAAAAGCAGAGGCTTGACTGCCTGCTTACCTTAGGTGGCAACGGAACTCACAAAACCGCTAACCTGCTTTCTGAGGAGGGTCTGAACGTAATAGGTCTTCCCAAAACTATTGACAACGATATTTGGGGAACAAGCGTTACATTCGGCTTTCACACCGCTGTTGATATTGCTACTGACGTAATCGACAGGCTTCATACCACGGCTAATTCACACGGACGTACCTTGGTCGTTGAGATAATGGGCAATAAGGCGGGGTGGCTAACTCTTTATTCTGGTATTGCCGGCGGAGCGGATATGATAGTTATACCCGAGATACCGTATAATATTGACAAGCTCTGCGAAGCCTGTGAAAGAAGAAACCGTTCGGGAAAAGACTTTTCAATTCTTGCTGTAGCCGAGGGTGCATTTGATACAGATGAAGCTAAGCTGAAGAAAAAGGAGCGGGCAAGGCTTCGAGCTGAAGCTGGAATTACTACCGCTACTAATCGTATTGCAAGACAGATCGAGGAAAAGACAGGCTGTGAAACAAGAGTCTGCGTACCCGGGCATATGCTGAGGGGAGGTAGTCCTTCCGCTTACGACAGGGTACTTGCGACTAAGTTCGGAGTTCACGCCGCCGAGCTTATAGCAGACGGGAAATTTGGATATGCTGTAGCTATGATAGATGATGTCGTATCGGAAAATCCGCTTTCAGAGGTTGCGGGAAAAACCAAATTTGTTCCTGAAGACGATCAGTTGGTTAAAACCGCAAAGGATATAGGAATTTCTTTCGGAGATTGATCTAGTAAAAAAATAAAGCCTTCGGTTCTTTAATGAGCCGGAGGCTTAAACTTATTCTGATTCGGTTTTAGACTGTGAAGTAGAATTTTTCTTTACTGGCTCTGTAGGAAGACCTGGATCGTTTGTTTCCTCTGCCGTTTTTGCCAGATCCTCAGCTATACGGGAAAATATCTCAAAGTTTTTATTATAGCTCTCCTTCATTTCCTCCAGGGAGTCGCTCACAGTCTTTATAGGTATCCGCAAGCATAAATGAACGTCATTCGGCAGATATTCGTATTTCAGCTCTTCCGCCAAAAACTTAAAATTAAGAGAAAGTCCTTTTTCGTCAATATAAGGATTATCGGGAAAATCATTTGACAGATCTGATTTCATTATCTCCTGAAAATCTGGTTTGGTATTCGAATCGGTTATTACCATTATGCATTCTGAGGACTGAAGCTGAGCTAAGAATTTAGACTGATAGCCCTGCTGCATTGTATCGGCGCTTCCTGAAGTAAGAGGCAGCGCAAGAACGGATACATGGACTTTGCCGTCACCGTTCAGGTCGTCCGTATATTTTTCAAAGAAAGCCTCAAGCTCTTCGGTTCGCAGCTGCAAGCCATTGTCTGCGATCATCATAACGGTTATATCAGGTTTTTCCCTTGTAATAGTATCGTAGGTAATATATCCTGCTACAGCAAGAAGAAACGCAATAAATATGATCCATATCTTATTGTGATACCAGAAGTTTGACAGCCTTTCGGCTCCGTGGAGCTCTCTCTTAGCTTCATGCTCCTCCTTTATGATCTCAGATCTTTCTATAACGCCGCTTTTAAGCTTCATAAGCTCTATATGTTCCTGAGCTATGCGTCTGTCACGTTCTTCACGCTCCTGGCGTTCTTTTTTTTTCTGCTCTTCGGCAGCTGATCGGTATGCGTTTTCTTCCTCCAGACGTTTTGAACGCTCGTCTTCGGCAATTGCCTTTTCGTAGTCGTAATCGTCTCCGGAGATCATTCCTCCGCTTTTGCTGATTTTACTCATTATAAGATTATTATGCTCCCTGCGGGGAACATACCTCCTCTCAAAGCTTTTTAACTATAAATAATTATACACAGTTAATATTAACTGCGTATTAACATTCACGGGAATTTTTACACGGCATAGGAGCATAATAAAAACGGCGGTTCTGCGTTATCCGCCTAACCGCCGTAAAAGCTCTGATTTTTATTTGCCTACCAGCGCCAGAGTATCTCTTGCGATAAGCAGTTCTTCATTTGTAGGGATCACCCAGACCTGAGCTCTTGAATTTTCTGTAGATATTTTTGTAAGCTTTCCTCTTACCTTATTAGCTTCAGAGTCGATTTCAACTCCCAGAATATCCAGATTAGAGCATGAACGTTCACGGACGTCAGGAGCATTTTCTCCTATACCTCCGGTAAATATAACAGCGTCAAGACCGTTCATTGCCGCAGCATATGAACCGATGAATTTTTTGATCTGATAGCAGAAGACTTCTCCGACTATCTTGGCTCTTTCATTGCCCTGTTCAGCGGCAGCTGTAATGTCACGGTTGTCTGAACCGATACCCGAAAGACCGAGGAAGCCTGACTGCTTATTCATATATTCAGTCATCTGATCCGGAGTAAAGCCCTTTTTCTTTTCTACAAATTCGATTGCCGACGGGTCTACCGCTCCGCAACGGGTACCCATAACCAGACCGTCAAGAGGGGTAAAGCCCATAGATGTATCTACAGAAATACCTCCGTTTATAGCGGTGATCGACGAACCGTTTCCGAGATGACAGGAAACGATTTTCAGATCTTTTATATCCTTGCCCATAACTCTTGCAAGTTCAGAAGAAACATAGCGGTGCGAGGTTCCGTGGAAGCCGTATTTTCTGACGTGAAGTTCTTCGTAGCATTCGTAGGGAAGACCGTAAAGGAAAGCCTTTCTGGGCATTGTGGAATGAAAAGCGGTATCAAAAACTACGACCTGAGGAACACCCTCCGGAAGCACCTTTTTGCAGGCGCGGAGCGCAAGCGCATGAGGATGGTTATGTACAGGGGCAAGCTCGGCAAGAGAATCTATCTTGTCGATAACCTCGTCGGTAGCGATACAGGTCTCCTTGAAAACCTCTGCTCCCTGAACTATTCTGTGGCCTACGGCTGAAATTTCCGCCATAGAATCTATTACCTTTGTTTCGCCTGAGGTTAGGATCTCTACAAGCTTTTCAAAAGCCTCAGTATGGGTAGGAAAGCTGCAGTTTGCTTCAAAGCTTCTTCCGTCGCCTGTTTTTGCACAAACATGACCGTCGATGCCTATTCTGTCACAGTTTCCCTTTGCTATAACCGATTCGTCGGTCATATCCAGCAGCTGATATTTAAGCGAAGACGAGCCTGCGTTTACAACTAAGATTTTCATTAAATAAAAATCCCCTCTCAAATAAAAATAAATAACCGGACTTGACTTTTATCCTGTTATCATATAGTATTATTATAACAGTAATACCGCTTGATTTCAAGTGGATTTCTCATAAATATGCATTTTGCACAATTTTAAATACGTTCTTTTATTCATTTTTAAACGTTTTCGGTTCAATACATTGTATGCGAAAGGAACAGTAATGCTGACTGCAGGAATAATTGCGGAATATAATCCGTTTCATAACGGTCATAAGTATCTTATAGATCAGACAAGAAAAAACGGGGCAACGCATATCGTTGCAGTAATGAGCGGAGCCGCAGTTCAGAGAGGGGAATGTGCAGCGGCGGATAAATACTTCCGTGCAAAGACCGCTGTAAAAAACGGAGCAGATCTGGTAATAGAGCTGCCGTGTCCGTTTTCCTGTTCAAACGGAGAGGTATTTGCTTATTCGGCTGTGAAGCTTCTTGCTTCCCTTGGAGAGGGCGTTGTAAAAAGACTGTCCTTCGGCAGCGAGATACAGGATACAGCTGTTTTGAAAAAAGCGGCTGAGGCGTCTAAACAGCTAAAAAACTCTTCATTGGTCAAGAAACTGCTTGCCGCCGGAAAAAGCTATCCCCTTGCCGTATGCGAGGCGGCTCGTATTGAGTACGGCGAAAAGGTAGGGGAAGCTCTTTCTAATCCTAACAGTATTCTTGCCTCCGAGTATGCAAAAGCTGCGGAGTCGCTTGCTTCCGATATTGAGCTTTCGCCCGTGGCAAGAAAGGCTGTTGGTCATCATGACTCATTCACTTCGGGGAGCTTCGCTTCAGCTTCGGCTGTCAGAGAAATGCTGAAAGAAGGCAGGAAGGTCTCTGATTTTATTCCTGAAGGCTGTGTTCCTGAAATCACATACTATATGGATAATATGGACAGGGAGGTCTTATTTTGTCTTTCCTGCGCTGACAGAAGCAGTCTGCTTGAAATTCCCGACGTAAGTGCCGGTATTGCGGACAGGATAACGGCTGTAATGAAAAAAATGCCGTTAACGCTCGGAGAATTTTTCACTCTGTGCAAAAGCAGAAACATTACTATGGCAAGGCTCAGGCGTATTGTTCTGTATCTGGCGCTTGGAGTAAAAAGGTCAGATATAAGGGAGGTTCCGTATATCAGGATACTTGCGTTCAACGGCAGGGGGAGGGAGATACTTTCAGGCTGTAAAAATGCTTTGCTTCCCATAGATACGTCGCTTAAACGGCTGGAGGAAACTTCCGAATATGCAGCAAGAGTATCGGCTCTAGAACAAAAAGCAGTAAAATTCCAATACTTCTGCGGTGATCGTTTAAGCGGCTATATAAGTGATTATCAGAGGAAAATAAGTATGACAGAATAGAGTTAATTCAGCAGCAGATAAAATCAGAAAACGCATATCCGTCAGTATATACGGATATGCGTTGATTTGTTATCTTATAAGTGTTCTGTAATCACTGAAATAAAAATCAGCAATGAGCTTCATTTCCTCCCAATCTGCGGCGTAGTGTTTATCAAGGCAGGCTACGGCGGTGAAGTTTCCTGCCTTTGCCCCTCGAACTCCTTCAACTATGTCTTCAAATACGGCACATTCTTCCGGCTTTAAGGATATACCGCTGCTTGCCAGCTCATAAACGTCAGGAAATCCCTTGCCTCTTCTGACCTGCTCTGTAGTAGCAAAAAAGTCAAAGAGGTCATATATGCCGTTGTTTTTCAGTGCAGATGAATACAATGGCTCAGATGAGGCGGTAGCAAGTGCGATTTTAGTTCCGTTTGATTTTATGTAGCGCAGAAACGTGTCTGCGCCGGGCTTTATGAGTACATTATTTGCATATTCGTTCTCTGCCATTGAATACCATTCTTCGATTATGTCTTCGGCAGTTTCGCTTAGTCCGAACCTTTCAATGGTATACCGGGCCGCCTGGCTGAAATTCATGCAGGAGACCTTTTTAAAATAATCGTCTGGTATTCGGATACCCCGCCTTTTCATGAATTTTTGATCAATATCGCTCCATACATGAGAGGAGTCGACAAGCGTACCGTCGAGATCGAATATTATACCCTTGAACTTTGTGAGATCCATCTGTATTGTTCCTTTCAGATCAGCCGCCTGACTTAAAGCCCTGACCGTAAATTTCATTTGTATTTGTTACAAGCATAAACGCCCTGCTGTCGGTTTTCAGAATAAATTTTTGAGCGGAGGGAAGAGCCTGTTTCCGCATAGCGCATAAGATAATCTCCCTGTCCTCATGTCTGTAGCCTGAAACGCCGTTAAGAATAGTACAGCCTACGTCGATCTTATGCAGAAGTCCGTCGGCTATCTCCTGGCTTTTGCTGCTGATAACTATAATCAGTCTTGCTGAATCTGTACCGTATAATATAAAATCAAGTACCTTAGAAAAAACGGCAAGTGCCAGAAGCGAATACAGAGCGTTTTCAGAGCTTCTGAACACGATTCCTGCAAGGACAGAAATAAAACCGTCTATTATCAATATAATAGTTCCTAATTTCAGATGAGGATATTTAAGCCTTATGAGCTGTGTTACGATGTCCGTACCTCCGGTAGTTGAGCCGCATCGGAATACGGCTGCACAGCCTGTTCCCATTACAGCTCCGCCGAAAATTGCCGCAAGCATAGGATTAGTTGTTGCAGGCTCCAAAAATGCTGCGGCATCTGCTGCAAGACCTGATATAATGATCGCGGTTATTGTACTGAACAGGAATTTCCAGCCCCATTTGAGAATAGCAACGACAAGCAGGGGAAGATTAAGAAGCATTGTAAAGCTTCCTACTCCGATCGGAAAAAAGCTGTTGAGCATAATGGAGATACCGCCCACACCTCCGGGAGCAAGATCGTTAGGAGCAAGAAACAGTCCAAGAGAAGCGCCGTAGAACAATGCTCCTGTACAGATAATAAAAAAACGCCGTACGGCTGAACCGTTGAAAAGTGCGTCTAAATTCATAATAGCTTCAATCCTTTCGGCAGAATATATTAAAGCTATTATGCCCTTTAAAAGCTGTGATTATTAAATAAACTCCGTAAGAAGATACGAAGAAAGTCCTATAAGTTCTGGACAGGGACGTTTCTTATAATAGCTGTCTGTACGAATTGATGGAGCAGGACTGCTTGCGCCGGACGAAAGTCCCAGAAGCTCACGGCATACTATCGAATCAAAGCCGTTTTCTTCCTTAAATCTTGCGGCAAATTTCTGTATCAGCTCATATAATCTTTTTTTATCCTTATAATTTTTAGGATCGGTATAGCCGTATTTCATACTTAGCACCATAAATGCTCCTGAGCAGCTTCCGCATACTTCTCTCAGCCTTCCCATTCCGCCGCCGAATCCTGAAGAAATATGTACGGCGGTATTGAAATCAAGTCCGATCTCCTCATGCCATGCTCCGATCACTGCTTGTGAACAGTTATAGCCGCTTTTAAAAAGCTCCATTGCCTTGACCGCTTTTGGGGAACTGTTTAGATCTATCATAATATATCCGCATATGGATGTGCGGATCTTCACCGGCCTTTCATATTAATTTTAAATTATCAGCACTATTATATTTTATCATATAAATTAGAATTTGTCTATATGAATCAACTTGACTCTTACTGTAAATAATATATTTCAAAAATAATATGTTTATTGTGCAGGTTTAACAAATATAAGCATAAATAATCAGCAAAAAATGTAATAATTAAAGTGTTGACAAATGTACACTTATGTGGTATACTTTAATCGTAGCAAGAAAGCTATAACATAAACCGATATAGTCGGTCGGTTATATAATAAAGTAAATAAATTAAAATTTAAATTGAGGAGGACAATATTATGTCAAAGTTTGTATGTTCAGTATGCGGTTATATTTATGAAGGAGAGCAGCCGCCTGAGAAGTGCCCTCAGTGCGGAGTTCCGGGTTCAAAGTTTAATAAAATGGCAGATGAAGAGCTTGTATGGGCTGACGAGCATAAGGTAGGCGTTGCTCAGGGTCTTGACGAAGAGGTTGTTCAGGGACTTAGGGATAACTTTAACGGAGAATGCTCAGAGGTCGGAATGTATCTTGCAATGGCGAGAGTAGCTTTCCGCGAGGGCTACCCAGAGATCGGTCTGTTCTATGAAAAGGCGGCTTATGAAGAGGCTGAGCACGCTGCAAAATTCGCTGAGCTGCTCGGTGAGGTAGTAACTCCGTCAACAAAGAAAAACCTTGAGCTGAGATATATGGCTGAAAACGGCGCTGTAGTAGGAAAGCTTGAGATCGCCAAGAGAGCTAAAGAGCTGGGTTATGATGCTATTCACGATACGGTTCATGAAATGGCTAAGGACGAGGCTCGCCATGGCTGCGGCTTCAAGGGTCTTTACGACAGATATTTTAAGTAATTAGCGGTGAAAACTGCGCCTGTACGGATTTTTATCTTCCGTACAGGCGCTTTTTATCTCCTCATTTTCAGCCTGAACTGCTTAGGAGTTATCCCTTTTAGCTTTTTGAAGGTCTTGATCAGATGACTGCAATCTGAAAAACCTGTTTCCTGACTTATATAGTTCAGGTCGGAATTTGTAAACAGCAGCATATCTTCAGCCTTGCATATTCTTATGAATTCAATGTATTCTTTACAGCTTTGCCCGTATAGCTGCCTGAACAGCCGTGCAAAATATGAGTAGCTCATACCGCATTTATCTGCAAGTGTCTGAACCTTCAAAGGATCTGCAAAATGAGAGTCTATATATTCTGTTATCGTATGGATAGATTCGGCGTCGACCTGATTAACGGAAATATGGTTTGTATCAAATCCCTTTTGCCGCCATATCCTTATAAGCTCAACCAGCAGGGAGGAGAGCTGCGCTTGTACGATAAGATCGTAGCCGTAATTTTTATCTCTTATTTCGCGTATACAGCTTATAAAAAATTCTTTGACGGGAATATCGGTCAGTTCTTTAGAACGGAAAAATATATCGGCATTGCTGTCGTCCTTTGCGGCCGAAAGTATATAAGAAAGCTTGGGGGAATAGTTGTTTGATATATTAAGGCGGTTAACGTCAAATTTCAGTACGGCATATCTGCAGTAATTTCCGTTGTCCGGATAAATTGAATGAACCGTCTGAGGATGAAAAACCACCAGCGTTCCGGTTTCGGCAGTATGGCTGATATTTTTGCTGCTGACGATAACAGAGCCTTCAAGTATATATATTATCTCTACAAAATAATGCCAGTGAGAGCGGACAGGAAAGTTTTCATTATCTGTGTCGAACATAAATGCTTCATACGGTGAATTGAGCTTATCGCTGTATTCAAACAGCTCCTGCATAGCTGTCATTCCTTTCTTGTGTATAGATTCGTACTATTTTTAACTGTAATGATTATAGCATAACTTTGCAAGTCTTGCTATACTTATATTGTAAATTTTTAAGATTTTTATCATGAGGAGTGCATTTATGAAAATTCTATTTATAGGCGGAACAGGAACTATTTCCGAAGCTATAACAAAGCTCCTGCTTTCAAAGGGGGAAGAGGTATGGCTGCTTAACCGCGGCTCGAGAAACGTCGGTTTAGAGGGGGCTAAGCATATCTGCTGTGATATAGGCGATGAGGAAAAAGCAGCTGAGCTGCTGAACGGAATGTCTTTTGACTGCGTTGCCGATTTTATCGGATTCGTGCCTGAACAGGTTATGCGTGATTTCAGGCTTTTTTCAGGAAAAACAAAGCAGTATATTTTTATAAGCTCAGCTTCGGCATATCAGAAGCCGCTGGGAAGCTATATTATCAGCGAGGGAACTCCTCTTGCAAATCCATTCTGGGAGTATTCCCGCAATAAGATAGCCTGTGAGGATCTTCTGATGAAAATGTATCGTGAAAACGGCTTTCCTGTAACGATAGTACGACCCAGCCACACCTACTGCGATCGTTCTGTTCCTGTAGGAGTTCACGGGAACGGAGGAAGCTGGCAGGTAGTCAAAAGAATGCTTGAGGGCAAGCCTGTAATAGTACACGGCGACGGCTCTTCTCTTTGGACGATGACTCACTGCGACGATTTTGCCGCGGCTTTTGCAGGACTTATAGGAAATATTCACGCAATAGGAGAAGCGGTTCAGATAACCTCTGACGAAACGCTGACCTGGAATCAGATATATACGGCTCTTGCCGACGCTCTCGGGGTTGAATACAAGCCTTATTATGTGCCGTCGGATTTCCTTGCAAAGTGCAGCTCGTATGATTTTGAGGGAGGACTTATAGGCGATAAAGCAAATTCGGTAGTATTTGATAATGCGAAGCTGAAGCGTCTTGTTCCCGGCTTTAACGCTCAGATACGCTTTGATCAGGGAGTAAAAAGAGCGGTTGAATATGTGCTGAGCCATAAGGAGTGTCAGCAGTCCGACGCCGAATTCGATCATTGGTGCGATAAGGTAATTGAGGCAATGGAAGATGCGGTAAAAAGCGTTTTAAGCTAATAGATATAACAGAAAGGGAAGGCGTCAATATGAATAATTTTGAATTTCATATACCTACTAAGGTAGTGTTCGGAAAAAATACTGACGAGCGTACAGGCGAGCTTGTCAGAGAACAGGGCTGTAAAAAGGTGCTGGTACATTACGGAGGAAAAAGTGCAGAAAAAAGCGGTCTTTTGGACCGTATTTTCAGATCGCTGAGGGAAGCAGGCATCGAATATGAAAGTCTGGGCGGAGTTGTGCCTAATCCTCGGCTTTCTTTAGTATATGAGGGGATAAAGCTTTGTCGAGAAAAGGGTATTGATTTTATTCTTGCGGTAGGCGGAGGAAGCGTTATAGATTCGGCAAAGGCTATTGCATACGGTGCGGTATGTGATTTTGACGTATGGGAGCTATACGATGGAAAGAGGACTGCCGATAAATGCCTTCCGGTAGGCTGCGTCCTGACTATTGCCGCTGCAGGCAGTGAAACAAGCGATTCGAGCGTAATTACAAATGAAAACGGCTGGCTCAAAAGAGGATATTCATCTCAGTGTTCCCGTCCTGTTTTTGCGGTAATGAATCCTGAGCTAACCTACACTCTTCCGCCATATCAGACTTCAAGCGGAGCGGCGGATATTCTTATGCATACTATGGAGAGGTATTTCGGCGGCTGCGATTCTATGGAGCTTACCGACAGTATTGCCGAAGCGCTTATGAGAACAGTTATCCGTAATGCCGAAAGACTTGTTGACGAGCCTGAAAATTATGACGCAAGAGCGGAAATAATGTGGGCGGGAAGTCTTTCTCATAATAATCTTACAGGTCTTGGAGGCGGCGGCGACTGGGCAACTCATCAGCTTGAACACGAGCTGGGCGGAATGTTCGACTGTGCTCATGGTGCAGGACTGTGCGCGGTATGGGGCAGTTGGGCGAGATATGTTTATACGGAGGATCCGGACAGGTTTGCCCGATTCGGCAGAAACGTTTTCGGTATCTGCGGAGCTGATATTAATGAAACCGCTCTAATGGCAATATCAGCCTGCGAGAACTTTTTCAGAAGCATTAATATGCCTGTGACTGTAAAAGAGCTGGGCTATGAGCTTAATGACAATATGATCAGTGAACTGGCAGAAAAGTGCAGTCATTTCGGAAAAAGAACTATCGGCGGATTTAAAATTCTTGATAAACAGGATATGATAAATATTTATAATTCGGCAAAGTAATTATATTGAGTTAAGGCGGAAAAGGAAACGGAGGTATAGCCATACGGACCGCTTTTACGATTATTAAGCTGTAAATTCCGTATGGCTGTTGATATGGTTGAAGTAAAAGGAAAATGGGTGCTGGTAACAGGCGCAAGCAGAGGAATAGGAAGGCAGATCGCAGTTTTTATGGCTAATCACGGCGCAAATCTGATACTTCACAGCAGGAAGCTCGAGCATACGTTACCGATTTATAAGGAAGTAACTGCTATAGGTTCAGAGGCAATTCAGGTTGAGGCGGAGCTTTCTGATATTGATTCGGTAAAGGAAATGCTGAGAAAAATAGATGAAAGCGGTATTCAGGTGGATATAGTATTCAACGACGCCGCAGTTCAGATAGCTTACCGTACAGAGTATTTCAAAACGCCTGTCGAAGATTTTACACAGAGCTTTTTGATCAATACTATTGCTCCTGCAATGATATGCTATCACTTTCTGCCGAAGATGATCGAACGTGGTTTCGGCAGAATAATAAATACTACGAGCGGAATAAAGAATGAGCCGGAGCAGGCAGGATATTCTGCCAGCAAGGCTGCGCTTGATAAGTTTACGACGGATCTTTCCTCGGTAATAGAGGGTACGGACGTAATGATGAATATTACCGATCCCGGCTGGTGCAGGACTGATCTGGGAGGGCCTAATGCTCCGAACTCCGTTGACAGCTGTATACCGGGGATAGTTGTAGGCGCGTTTGTTGACGATAAAAAGAGCGGCAGACTTTTTCCGGCGCAGAGCTTTACGGGACTTACGCTTATAGAAGCCGTATCCAAAGCGGAGAATATGTATTAAACTCATAAAATAAGCCTGACATTTCTGCTTAAATGTCAGGCTTTGCTTTTTTATTCCTCCGAACAGCTGAAGCATGAGAATACTTCGTCTGCATATTCCTTATCCTTTTTCTTTCCTCGGCTCAGCAGGCTTACTATCGGAACAAGTACAAGTCCGAACAGCATTGAGAACGCTCCTGCATTGATGGGCGAAGCTAGATTCAGACCGAAAAAGTCACCTGTTCTGCCGCCGAAAGTATAATAGAACATATGGATTACAGTAATTCCTACACCGCTTATAAAGCAGGCAATAACGGCGGCCTTTGTAACGCCTTTCCAGAAAAGACCGTACATATATGGTGCAAGGAAAGCCCCCGCAAGCGCACCCCAGGAGATCGACATCAGCGTTGAGATAACGGTCTGCGGGTTTTCAAGAGTTATTATTGCCAGAATTACCGATACTGCAAGGAAAACGGCGATAAGTATCCTCATAATAAGAAGCTCTTTCTTTTCGCTCATTTTCTTTGAAAGCGGTTTAATAAGGTCAATGGTAAGAACCGAGCTTGAAGTCAGAACCAGCGACGAAAGCGTTGACATGGAAGCGGAAAGCACAAGAACTATTACTATCCCGAAAAGCAGCTGCGGGAGCTTTTCCATCATCTGAGGGATAATTGCGTCAAATCCTCCCTTGGGAGCGCCGTCAGCGCCGTTTACAAAAAGACGTCCGAATCCTCCGAGAAAATAGCAGCCGCCCGCTACGATAAGAGCGAATACAGTTGAAACCACAGTGCCTGTTTTTATTGATCTATCGTCCTTTACCGCATAGAATTTTCCGACCATCTGAGGCAGTCCCCATGTTCCTAGGGACGTAAGAATAACTACTCCGGCAAGGTTTATGGGATCAGGTCCGAAAAGGCTGCTGTATTTTCCCGTACTGCCGTCAGATGACGGAATATTCCCCAGCAGATCCATTGAAGCTGAAAGTCCCCCGTTTATATTCAGAACGGAAAGCACAACCGCGGTTATACCTATCAGCATGAAGATACCCTGGATAAAATCATTCATAGCCGTTGCCTTATAGCCGCCCATTATAACATAAACGGCTGTAAAAAGAGCCATTCCTATAATACAGTATTTATACGGGATACCGAAGCCCTTCTCAAACAGCCTTGACAAGCCGTTGTATACTGAAGCTGTATAGGGAATAAGAAAAACAAAAACTATCATTGCCGATATTATTTTCAGCGTTTTGCTGTTGTACCGTTTTTCAAAAAATTCAGGCATTGTTTTAGCCTCAAGGGATTTGGACATTATTCTTGAGCGCTTTCCTAGTACAAGCCATGCCAGCAGAGAGCCTATAACGGCGTTTCCTATTCCTACCCAGGTAGAAGCCGCACCGTAAGCCCAGCCGAATTTTCCGGCGTAGCCTACGAAAATTACCGCGGAAAAATATGAAGTACCGTATGCAAAGGCCGTAAACCACGGCCCTAATGTGCGCCCTCCAAGCACAAATTCCGAAACGCTGTCGTTCTTTTTCTTATAATACCAGCCTATTCCCACCATTATAAGCAGATAGATTATAAGTACCGCCCACATTGCAATCATTTTATACAACCTTTCCGATTATGTAATACCAATTTAAAGATTTAATGCTTTTATGCTTTTATTCAATAAATTGCTCAAGTGATATTATATAGCGGAAAATGTCATTTGTCAAGAGTATTTTTAAATTTTTATAATACGGGAATTATCCCTATGCTCAAAATCGTCAGACAACGTAATTTAATTTTTGTCACAAAAGCTATTTACAAGAGGAAAGTTTTGTGATATACTTATTTAGCGGTATTGTTTCCTTTTTCGGTTATTATAGATAATACCGCTAATTTTGCTTTGATTTCTGCAAGGAGGAAAAATTTCATGGTAAGAGCAATCGTAGGTGCAAACTGGGGCGACGAGGGTAAGGGAAAGCTTACCGATATGATGGCTCAGGAATCGGATATAATTATCCGTTTTCAGGGCGGCGCCAACGCAGGTCATACTATAGTAAACAACTATGGTAAGTTTGCACTTCATACGCTTCCGTCAGGCGTTTTCTATGATCATACGACAAATATTATCGGCAATGGAGTTGCGCTGAATATCCCGGTTCTTTTCAACGAAATTAAGTCTGTTGTGGACAAAGGCGTTCCTATGCCTAAGATCCTGATCTCCGACCGGGCTCAGATGGTTATGCCGTATCATATTCTTTTTGACGAATATGAAGAAGAACGTCTAGGGAAAGCCAGCTTTGGATCTACCAAATCGGGTATCGCTCCTTTCTATTCGGATAAATACGCAAAGATCGGTTTTCAGGTTCAGGAGCTTTTTGACAAAGAAAATCTTATGAAAAAGCTGAAAAGGGTCTGCGAAACAAAAAATGTTCTTCTTGAACATCTTTATCATAAGCCTGCGCTTGACCCTGATTCGCTTTTTGAAACACTTATGGAATACAGGAAAATGGTCGAGCCTTATGTATGCGATGTATCTCTGTATCTATGGAACGCTCTGAAGGACGGAAAGGATATACTTCTCGAGGGACAGCTTGGATCTCTTAAAGATCCGGATCACGGGATCTATCCTATGGTTACATCGTCCTCCACGCTTGCGGCTTACGGTGCGATAGGTGCAGGCATTCCTCCTTATGAAATCAAGAAGATCGTTACAGTTGTAAAAGCATATTCCTCTGCTGTAGGTGCGGGAGCTTTCGTTTCCGAAATATTCGGAGAGGAAGCCGACGAGCTGAGAAGAAGAGGCGGCGACGGCGGTGAATACGGCGCTACGACAGGCAGACCCAGAAGAATGGGCTGGTTCGACTGCGTGGCTTCAAAGTACGGCTGCAGGATCCAGGGTACTACCGACGTTGCGTTTACGGTTCTTGACGTTCTCGGCTATCTTGAAAAAATTCCCGTATGCGTAGGCTATGAGATAGACGGAAAGGTAACTACGGACTTTCCGACTACTCAGCTGCTTGAAAAGGCTAAGCCGGTGCTGGAGGTTCTCGACGGCTGGAAATGCGATATACGAGGTATTAGGAAATACGAAGAGCTTCCCGAAAACTGCAGAAAATACATAGAGTTCGTTGAGGAGCATATCGGCTTCCCTATAACCATGATCTCGAACGGTCCTAAGAGAGAGGATATTATTTACCGTGAAAGCAAATTAAGCAAATAAATGAATCGGACCGCTGCTGTTTTATTAACTGCGGCGGTCTTTTGAATATAAGGAGTATATGAAGATGAAGATCAGATCTGCCGATAAGAGCGACAGCAGAGAACTGCTTGAGATATACGCTCAGTATATAAATACTCCGGTAACTTTTGAGTATACACTGCCGTCTGAGGAGGAATTTTCACAGCGCATAACGGATATAGGTACAAGCTATCCTTACCTTGTCTGTGAGGAAAACGGCAGGCTGATAGGCTATGCTTATGCACACAGGCATATGGAACGTGCGGCTTATCAGTGGAACGCAGAGCTGTCGGTATATATACGCCGTGAGAATACTTCAGAGGGTTTGGGAAAAAAGCTGTATTCGGCACTTACAGAGCTGCTGAAAGTACAGGGAGTTAAAACGGTATACGGCGTAGTAACCGTTCCAAATAAAAAAAGCGAAGGGCTTCATTTATCGTCAGGCTTCAGACTTCTGGGCACCTACCGTTCTGCTGGCTTTAAATGCGGTAAATGGCATGATGTAAGCTTGTTTGAAAAGAAGATCGGGGAATATGAGGAAACCTCCGAGCCGATTATCCCTATATCTGAAATTTCCTGTAATATAATAAACGGTATTCTTAACAAATACAGCGGCTGAATAGATAACGGCGGTCTTTATCGATTCGCCGTATTTTTTTATTTATATGGGTTTGTCTTATTGACATTTGCGCATATCATATTGTATAATTAAATTATTGAAATTATTAAGGGGATATTGCTATGGCTGATAATGAAAATAAGAATTTACCCGAGAACAACGAATCGGATAGTGCTGCCGCAAAGCCGCTGAACAAGAAAGTATTGTTCGGCTTTATAGGCATGGGAATTGTTATAATCGGACTTGTGACAGCGCTTATCGTTACCAATACGGGAAAGGATAAAAATGATGAAGCGTCCTCGGCTGCTGAGAGTTCTTCCGTTCAGTCTGACGAAAGCTCCGAAGACGACAAGGACAGCAATGTATCAGAAGCTGACGTATCGTCTGAGTTTAAAGAGGAATCATCATTAACTGATGAAAGCAAGGCTGAGGAAGGGATCGTTATAAAGTACAGCGGCGGAAACAGCTGGGAAAACGGCGGCGTTACAATGACCGGCGTTGAGATCGGAATCGAAAATTCTGATGATAAAAAAATAAATGGCTGGACTTTAGAGCTTGAAATCAAAGGTCTGAAAAGCTGTGAAGGCTGGAACGGTACATATAAGGTCAAGGGAGATAAGCTGACTGTAACTCCCGCAGATTACAATAAGGAAATAGCGGCAGGCGGCAGTATAAGCATAGGCGCAAATATAGGAACTGACGGAAAGTTTGAGATAATATCGGCAAAGCTCAACGGCAAAAGCGCAGCAGTTAAAAAAGGCAAGGCTTCTCAGCAGAACAGCGGACATCAGGATCAAAATTCCAACGGCTCCGACAAGGATACTCAAGAGCTTCTGAAACGTTCTGAAGCAGCGAAGCAGGGTGATGACTGGCTTTATACAGACGGGAATAAAATACTTGACAAGAACGGAAAAGAGGTCTGGATAACAGGTGTAAACTGGTTCGGTTATAATACCGGAACAAATACCTTTGACGGACTGTGGAATTCGGAGCTTGTTTCAAGCGTGGAGGCTATTGCCGATCACGGTTTCAATCTTATAAGAGTGCCGATCTCTGCGGAGCTTATAAATCAGTGGTCTGACGGCGAATTTCCTAAGGCAAATTACAACAACGCCTATAATCCTGATCTTAATCAGATGAACAGCCAGGAGATATTTGATTATTTTATCAGGCTTGCAGAGGAGAACGGCATAAAGGTCATGCTTGATATTCATTCAGCGGAAACTGACGCTTCAGGTCACAATGTAAATCTTTGGTATACCGATAAGGTAACAGTAAACGACTATTATTCAGCGCTTGAATATATGGCGGACAGATACAAAGACAATGACACGGTAGTAGCCTTTGATCTGAAAAACGAACCTCACGGAAAACCTGCCGAGGGAGATAACGCTGCGATCTGGAACGATTCAAAGGACGCAAATAACTGGAAATACACTGCAGAGCAGGCTGCTGAAAGGGTTCTTGCCAAAAATCCAAATGTACTGATAATGGTTGAGGGTATCGAGATATATCCCAAGAATATAAGAACTAACGGAGATTATTCTTCGGCTGACAGCAATGATTACTATTTCAACTGGTGGGGAGGAAATCTTAGAGGAGTAAGGGATTATCCGGTCGATCTGGGAAAATATCAGAATAAGCTTGTGTATTCTCCTCACGATTACGGGCCCACGGTTTATCAGCAGCCGTGGTTTGAAGGGGAATATGACTTTAATTCGCTAATTAAGGACTGCTGGCTCGACAACTGGTTATATATTTACAAGGAAAATACCGCTCCGCTTCTGATAGGAGAATGGGGAGGTTTTATGAGAGAGCCGAACCTGAAATGGATGACCTGTATGCGGCGTCTGATAAAGGAAAATAAACTACATCATACCTTCTGGTGCTTTAATGCAAATTCGGGAGATACCGGAGGACTGGTTCTGGACGATTTTGTGACATGGGACGAGGAGAAGTATGAATTTGTGAAGGAAGTTCTGTGGCAGGAAAACGGCAGGTTCGTCGGCCTTGATCACGAAATTCCGCTTGGGGACAACGGAATAACTCTCAGTAAGGCAAAGGGACTTTGAGAAAGTAAATAGTGAGGATAAAACCTGTCTGTAGGATTTTGAGCGTTATAAAAGATCAGGGCGGATGCGTAAGCTGCAAGCAGATTACTCTTAAATAAAATAAATTACAGGAGGAAAAATAATATGAAATCAGAAAATTTTGTTGTTTCGGGAGATTACAAGGGCAAAGATGTTATCAGCTCGGGATCAATGGCAGTAATAAACATTTCTTTTTTTAAAAGCGCTCCGATAAATAAGAGGTTTGCTGAGGGCTATGAAATTATTGGACAGCCCGGAAACGGAAAGTATCATGTAAGGATTAGTTTCAAGGACGGCAAAGAGTCGGTTCTTGAAGTGAAAGACGAGGTAATGTCAGCAATAGAAGCCGCCTTCCGCTGACCGTTAAGTTACAGTCGGGAAAAACAAAGATTGATTTGCGTAATATTATGCTGAACGGTACTTGACTAATTTCTTGTAAAGTGATAAAATGTTTAAAAGGATTGCGGCAGAAGCCGTTTTCCCGTTATGAAAGGGGGCGGGGTCCGTAGCTGCCGAAAGCTTTTTATATACGGTTTACGGGCGATTATATGAGTAAAAATGATTTTGAATATCTATGGACAGATAAAAAGAGAACTTTATTCGGACTTCCTATATCGTTCACAAGATATTTTCTTACCGAAAGCAAGTTTATTACCCGCAAGGGATTTCTGAAAATCGTTGAGGACGAACTGGAGCTTTATCGGGTAACTGACAAAAAGCTAGTACTTCCCCTGGGACAGAGAATATTCAAGTGCGGGTCGGTAATTATGCACGTCAAGGACGTAGATACCCCGGTAAAAGAGGTGATCTCGGTAAAACAGCCGAGAAGATTCCTGGAAATGCTTGATAAGCAGATCAATCTTAACCGTGATAAGTATAATATCAGAGGCCGCGATATGATCGGTCCGGAGGGAGGACCTTTCGATATTCACGCTGACGATTTCGATTCAATGGATAATTAAAAGACGGCGGCATTTTATTGCCGTCTTTTTATTTACAGCTCTAAATACGGAGGGTCATAAATGTTTACTAGAAACCGATTTGAGGCGCTTGAGCCATGGTACGAAGCGCTGAGAAAAGCAGAGCGTCCTGTATTCATATACGGAATGGGCGACGGCTGTATAAAGGTACTCAGGGAATTTGATAAATACGGGATACAGTGCCGAGGAATATTTGCAAGCGACGGCTTTGCAAGAGAAAATGAGTTTGCAGGGTTTAAGGTCCGCAGACTTTCGGATATTGAGCTTGAGTACGGAGATTTTTGTGTTGCTGCCGCTTTCGGAACTGATATACCGGAGGTCATGAAAAGAATACGCAGTCTGTCAGAAAAATATACGCTGGTATTTCCGGATACTCCTGTGATCGGAGAAACGGTTTTTTCAAAGGATGCGTTTTTATCAAGATTCGGCGATGCAGAAAAAATTGCCGGACTGCTGGCTGACAAACGCTCTCTTAAGGTTTTTGAAAATATACTTTCTTTTAAAATAACCGGTAATATTGATTTTCTTGATGATTGCTTCAGCTTTCCCGACGAAGCCTTCAGCAATATACTCAGTTTGTCGGACGACGAGATATATGCCGATCTCGGAGCCTATACCGGAGATACCGTAAATGAATTTCTTAAATATGCGGAAGGATACCGCAGAATTTACGCTGTTGAACCGAATCGCAGGAATTTCAGAAAGTGCGTAAAGAATCTTCTGGGACGTGACAATATCAGCTTTTATAATGCAGCAGCTTGGATCAGAGACGAGGCTGTCCGCTTTACGTCTGGCTCGGGACGTCAGTCTAAGCTTTCCTCAGAAGGAGTGTCAGTATATGCAAGATCTCTTGACAGCATACTAGACGGCGGTGAATGCACATATATAAAATACGACGTTGAAGGAGCAGATGCAGAGGCTATTAACGGGAGTGCGGGGACTATAAGTAAATACAGTCCTAAAATTTGTACAGCTTTATACCACAGAGCCTATGATATACTTGATATTCCCCTGCTTATCAACAGTATCAGGTCTGAGTATAAGCTGTATATGAGGCAGTATCCGTATTATCCGGCATGGGAAACCAATCTTTTCGCCGTAATTTAATTGTTCTGTCCGAAGCTTAGTAAAGCTCCTGTTTCTTGACATCATCGGAGCTATAAGGTATAATTAGAAAATCAAATAGAAATTTAAGGAGCAAAACTATGAACAGATCTGCCACTGTTGTTTTTACTGCCGCAATGGTGCTTACAGCGGCTTTTGCCGTTCTTGCCGTATATGATAAGACTGCCGGCAGTTCGGACGGGAAAACTAGGATCTTCGGTTCGCAGGAGTCAATGCACACATCGGAAAAAAGCTCAATGTCAGACAGCGGGAACAGCTCTGACATCGATAAAACCGATATAATTTACGATACATCTGCTGTTTCAGAGGCGTATCTCAACGGAAGTCCGGACGGTTTGGGTGATCTCGATCGTAAGATATATGATAAGGCAGTACAGGTTATTGACGAAATAATAGCAGAGGATATGAGCGATTTTGAAAAGGAGCTTGCTGTTCACGACTGGATAGTATATAATTGCACCTATGATAAAAAGGCTCTTGGGATACTAGGAGGATACAATGAAAATTCCGATAATCCTTATGGTGTGCTGTATAACGGTCAGGCGATATGCAAGGGATATACCACGGCGTTTCAGATGTTTATGGATATGCTGGAGATACCCTGTCTAACGATAAGCGCTTCGGATATTGAAGGAGACGAGCATGCGTGGAATATGGTTAAGATAGAAAACGTATGGTACTATACAGACGTTACATGGGACGACCCTGTTCCCGATTACAGCGGAAGGCTTGTTACTCACAGCTATTTTAATGTGACTGAAGAATATATGAAAAACAGCGGTCATGTATGGGATACTTCAAATCTTGAAAAAGCTGACAGCGTGGATTATTCCTATTCGGAGGGAACAGCTGTGCGTATAAACAGCAGTGATGAACTGAAAAAAGCCGCTTCCGACTGTCTTGACAGAAAAAGAGAAGAGCTTTACGTTGTTTTTTCTGAAAAAACCGGAGCAGTTATAAACGGTACAGACGGAGATTACTTTGACCCGTCAGAGGATTCGGAGCTTTATAAAAGCTATATTGGACCTTTAGAACAGGAGATCGGCGGCTTTGAGATGTATATAAAAGAAATAGGCGGCAAAGCGGGACTTGAAATAATTTTTTTTCAATAGAAAGGGCATGATTTTATATGAAATTCCGTCCTTGTATAGATATACATAACGGACAGGTAAAGCAGATAGTAGGCGGAACTCTTGCAGATAAGAATAATTATGCAGAGGAAAATTTCGTATCCCGTCAAGACGGAGCCTATTACGGCAGGCTTTACAAAGGACGCGGACTTTACGGAGGACATATTATTCTGCTCAATCCCGAAGGCTCAGAATATTATAAAGCCGACTGCGTTCAGGCGTATAAGGCGCTGGAAGCGTTTGAGGGAGGACTTCAAATAGGCGGAGGGATAACTGCGGAAAGTGCAGCAGGTTTTCTTGACAGGGGAGCAAGCCACGTTATTGTTACAAGCTATGTTTTTAGAAACGGTACAGTAAATTTCGATAATCTGAACCGTTTGGTAAGAGCGGTTGGCAGATCTCGTATAGTGCTTGATCTGTCATGCCGAAAAAAAAACGGCAGCTACTATATCGTTACCGACCGCTGGCAGTGCTTTACCGATACAGTTCTTGATGAAAAAAGCATAGCAGATCTGTCCGAATACTGCTCGGAATTTCTCGTTCATGCGGTAGACGCGGAGGGCAAGTCGCAGGGTATCGAGGAGGAGGTTGCCGAGCTGCTGGGAAAGACCTGCGGTATTCCCGTGACCTATGCGGGAGGGATAGCTTCGCTTGATGATATAAGATCACTGAATAGAATAGGAAAAGGCAGGATAGATTTTACTGTAGGCAGCGCGCTGGATATATTCGGAGGAAAGCTTAATTTTGATGAAGTTGCCGAATTGAAATTTCTATGATTGTTTTTTGTAATTAAAAGCGATAATGGAATGATCAGCTTGCTTTAAAACTTCCGCAGAGGCTGTTCGGAAAAACAATTTTATTTGCTTAACTTTAAAACTTGTTTCTGTTTCTGACCGGTAAAATTGATTTTCGTGTAAAAGCTGTGAAAAATATTGCATTTTATTATGGCTTATGGTATAATAATATAATATCCGTGCTGTAATTAGATTTGATTATCGGAAGGCGATGAAATATATGTCAAGATTGAAAGTAGCTGTTATTTTCGGCGGCAAATCAAATGAGCATGACGTATCATTGGTATCGGCGGCTCATGTTATAAAAAGCATACCAAAGGATAAATACGAGGTTACCTGTATCGGCATAACTAAAAAGGGACACTGGCTCAAATATATAGGAAGTATTGATGAGATCCCCGGCGGAAAATGGGAGCAGCATCCTGACAACGTTCCCTGCGTTTTAAGTCCCGACCCGCTTCATAAGGGATTTCTGGCAATAAGACAGGACGGAACAGTACAGAACGTTAAGGTCGACTGCGTTTTCCCCGTGCTTCACGGTAAAAACGGTGAGGACGGAACTGTTCAGGGACTCCTTCAGATGTCTGAAATACCATTTGTAGGGTGCGGCTGCATTTCCTCCGCTATGTGTATGGATAAGGAGATCACACATACCGTTCTGGAGGCTAACGGTATAAGAACGGCTAAATGGGTGACGATTCTGGAGAGTCAGCTTGACAGCGAGCTTTCCTCAAAGTGTGACGAAATGGAGGAAAGACTTACATATCCTATGTTTGTAAAGCCTGCAAACTGCGGCTCATCCGTAGGAATATCAAAGGCTTCGGACAGGAACGAGCTTATTGCGGGAATCAAGCTTGCGTTTGCTCACGATAAGAAAGTTATAGTTGAAGAGGGAATAATCGGAAGTGAATGTGAGTGCGCGGTAATGGGCAACGATAAGCCGTTTGCGTCTGCCGTAGGCGAAATAAAAGCAGCAAACGATTTTTATGACTATGAGGCAAAGTATGAAAACGCTGGATCTCAGACGGTAATACCGGCTGATATAAGCAGCAAGGCTTCTGAAAAGATCCGGGAAACTGCGGTAAATGCATATAAAATAATGGGCTGCGAGGGTCTTGCAAGAGTGGACTTTTTCCTATGCGGGGACGGCGATGTAGTACTTAACGAAATAAATACCCTGCCCGGGCATACGCCTATCAGTATGTATCCTCAGCTTATGGAGCATGAGGGACTTTCTCCGGAGGAGCAGGAGGACAGACTGATAAAGCTTGCTTTTGAAAGGGCGGACTTTGATTATGAATAATGCGGCAATAGGAGTATTTGATTCAGGCGTCGGCGGACTTACCTGCGTCAAGGAGCTGTCGCGATTAATGCCTAATGAGAATATCGTTTATCTTGGAGATACCGCAAGAGTTCCCTACGGAACCAAAAGCAAGGAGCTTATCGCTCAGTACGGCAGACAGGATATAAGATTCCTTGAGCAGCATAATGTAAAAATGGTGCTTGTCGCCTGCGGAACGGTTTCGTCTGTTCTTATGACGACTCCGATTTTTGAAGGAACTTCTATAACGGAATTCAGCGGAGTTATTTATCCCGCAGTCCATGCGGCATGTGCGGCAACTCAGAATAAAAGAATAGGCGTTATCGGAACTCCCGCTACTATACGAAGCGGCTGTTACGGCAAGGCTATTCGTGAAATGAAGCCGGACATCAAGGTTTTCGGAAAGGCGTGTCCTATGTTCGTGCCGCTGGTCGAAAACGGCTACACATCTGCCGACAGTCAGGTATCAAGGCTTATAGCTCAGGAATATCTCGAGATCATGCTCAAAGAAAAGGTAGATACTCTTATACTGGGCTGTACTCACTATCCAATGCTAAAAGATGTGATTTCCGAGGTGATGGGGGATGAGGTCAAGCTTATATCCTCCGGGGCAGAGGCAGCTAAGCACGCTCAGAAGATACTTGCGTATAACGACGAGCTGTGTGATAGGGAAGAAGACGGTATGCTGGAACTTTACTGTACTGACAGCGTCGAGCTTTTCAGCGAGAATGCAGACGCATTTTTGGGCAAGAATAAAAATATAAAAATATCAAAATGCAGTCTCGCTTTATAATTGCGGGCGGAAGAGGTTAGATTTGAAGAAGGATGTTACAATATCGCTTTTAAGCACTCAGACCGACGGAATGCAGTCGGAGCAGACTGAGCTGATTACACAGGGTAAATATATTAAAACCGCCGACGGCTATGTGCTTTCCTACGATGAAACGGAAGCTACAGGCTTCGACGGTTCTGTTACCCGTCTTGAGGTTACGGGTAATAAGAAAATAGTTATGACAAGAACGGGCGCAGTTTCGTCCAATCTTGTTATTGAAACAGGTAAAAAGCATCATTGTCATTACGGAACTCCCTACGGAGCATTTATGGTAGGAGTAAACGCCAAGGAGATAACAAACGGCGTTACTGAACAGGGAGGCCGTCTGGAATTTAAATATGTTGTAGATGTAAATTCCAGCTATATCGGGGACTTTGCTATATCAATAGACGTAAAGCCTGCGGAGCAAAAGGAAGTATAGCAGGGCATTAGCTTATTATGACCGCTGATTATAGAATATGAAAGTAAAGGAAAGGATTGGTACAAAAGATGTCAAACCTTATAAAAGAAGCTCATGAGCAGGTACGGGAGCTTATAATGAAAGCGCTGGGCGAATGTGTTTCAGACGGTGTTTTTCCTGCCGAGCCGATACCGCCGTTTAACGTGGAGATACCTGCGGATCCGAAGAACGGCGACTTGTCATCAAACGCCGCTATGATATGTGCAAGAGCGTTCAGAACTGCTCCCAGAAAAATTGCAGATGAAATATGCGCCAGGCTTTATCTCGAAGGTACCTATTTTGACAGCTGTGAGGTCGCAGGGGCTGGCTTTATAAACTTTTTCTTTTCTGCTCAGTGGTTTTCCGAGGTCGTAGCTTCCGTTATAGGAGAGGGCGGCGATTACGGTCAGACTCAGACAGGTCACGGAAAAAGGATATTGGTGGAGTTTGTATCGGCAAATCCTACCGGACCTATGCATATAGGAAATGCAAGAGGGGGAGCTATCGGCGACTGTTTGGCTTCGGTGCTTGAAAAGGCAGGCTACGAGGTCGCAAGAGAGTTTTACGTTAACGACGCAGGAAATCAGATCGAGAAGTTCAAGACATCTCTTGAGGTTCGGTATTTACAGCTTTACAAGCCTGAAACGGAAATGCCTGAGGACGCATATCTCGGAGAGGATATTATTGTTCATGCAAAGAATTTTGCACAGCTTTACGGTGATAGGTATGTATCATGCGGCAGCGCGGAAAGGCGTCAGGCGTTATGCGATTATGCGCTTCCTATTAACATAGAGAATCTTGAAAAGGATCTGGGAAAATACCGTATTACTTATGACAGGTGGTTCAAGGAAAGCGAGCTTCATAACAGCGGTGCGGTAGCTCAGATAATTGAGAAGCTAAAGGAAAGTGGCTATACTTATGAGCAGGAGGGTGCGCTCTGGTTCAGATCCTCCGAGCTGGGCGACGATAAGGACAGAGTTCTTGTCCGTGCAAACGGAGTTCCGACGTATCTTGTTCCGGATATTGCGTATCATTACAATAAGCTTGTTACCAGAGGCTATGATACTGCTATTGATATTCTCGGCGCAGATCACCATGGGTACATTCCGAGAATGAAAGCTGCTATGACGGCATTGGGTATCAATGCCGCAAGACTGGATATGGTCATAATGCAGATGGTAAATCTAGTTCGCAACGGTGAAAAATACAAGCTTTCAAAGCGTTCGGGAAAAGCGGTTACTCTTTCAACGCTGCTCGATGAGATACCTATTGATGCGGCAAGGTTTTTCTTCAATCTCCGTGAGCCTAATTCTCAGTTTGATTTTGATCTTGACCTTGCGGTTTCTCAGACCTCTCAGAATCCTGTTTACTATGTTCAGTATGCTCATGCCAGGATCTGCTCGGTACTCAGGAAGCTTGAGGATGAGGGAATTGAGATAAAATCACCCGACAGTGCTGTTCTCTCAGAGCTTAAAGCGCCGGAGGAGCTGGAGCTGATAAAGTATATGGCTACACTTCCAAATGTTATAGACGAATCGGCAAAAAATTATGATCCGGCAAAGATCACAAGATACGCTGTGGAGCTTGCTACGATGTATCATAAATTCTATACCAACTGCCGCATAATGGGAGAGCCTGAAAACATTCTTCAGGCAAGAGCGTTGCTGTCGCTTGCGGTCAAGCAGGTTATCTGCAATATACTTGATATGCTTAAAATTACCTGTCCTGACAGTATGTAAGGCGTTTAGCTTATGCTTTGATATTTTGCGGTTTGTTTTTGAGCTTATAAAATTTAAGACCCCTTCATATTACGGAGCTTTCCATAGTATGAAAGGGTCTGTTTTTATAGCCGTTATTGCTTTACATATTCAATGACTGAATAAATAAACTGTCTGCCCTCCGGAGAGTGAGAAAGCTTTTCAAGATCGCAGTTGCAGACTACTACCTTTCCGCCGAGCTGTTCGTATTCGTAAAGCAGGCCCAGACGGTGGTTGCGTTCAAAATTATCGATCGTCTGAACTATTATATTCTTGCCTTCATAATTATCGTCAAGGATCTCCGAGCGGGAGTTCATAACTATATCGAACCACTGAGGAGTAGACCACTTTTCCGATGTGAATTTTTCAAGCGCCTTGTGCTTGTTGTTTATTAGCAGTCCCATTGTTCCTACAGGCTCAGGCTTTTTCATCATTTCAGAGATGAGCCTGAACATATGATAGCACCAGAAATCCTGACAATAAAAGCCTTCGATCGAATTTTCGAGCTTTGAAAGATCAGGAACGATAAGAACGGTTTTCCCCTTGCTGAGAAGCTCTTCAGCTTCGCTGTCAACGCTTTCAAAGATATATACTCCGCTAAGATCAATGCTTTCTCTTTTAGGAATGACCCACAGGTCGTAATGGTTTGATATATTCGTTCCATCAATTTCAAGTCTGAATACAAGCTTTGTAATATTAATAACATCGGGCAGGTCAAATCTTATACTGCATATGTCTGTATAATTTCCGGCAGCGGTGAATTCTGTTTCGCCGTTTAAATTGAAATTTCCGTTTTCATCAGAAATGCTCCATTTAAGCTTTCCTCCGTTAAAGCCGGGTCTGTAGCAGCAAAGCTCTGCATTTGCGCAGAAGGACGAGCCTGCTTCGGCAGTATAGCTGTTAAACCTTGCGAGAAGTACGGCGTCGTTACAGAATTCACGCCATTCGCTGTCGCTTATAAGACCCTTGCTGTCCATAAACGCATCAAGGATACCTACAAGCGCAGTACCCTGTCCGCTGAAATCCTGAATGTCAAGTATCTGGAAGCCGGCAAGCCTTTTTGAGCGAAAAACGGCTTCAAGCTCTTCCTTATAGCACTGGACGGCGAGCTTTCCCGAGCATTCAAAATAATCCTTTGCCAGAGGAAGAAGTCCCTTTTCATCAAGACGTTCTCTGAATACTTCAAAATTTCTGGCTTTAAGGGAGCCTGTGTATTTTTCTATCTCGTCAAAGTTAGGATAGGTCTCATACTGTCCTATCTCATGAGTTACGATCGGAACTTCAGGTATAAAGTCCGCGTCGGCTTCGCTGGCTTTAACGGTTTTCATTGTAGTACCGTACTGTATCTGAACAGTTCCGTCAGCTGAAGCTTCTGCGCTTTCGGCAGATCTATTAGGGCATACGGCGCTGTCGTAATCGTGTAAGGCTGATGGCTTATCGGTTTGAACGTGGCCAAGCGGTGCGTCGCACATTGCGTATGAACCTCTTATGAGCCTGTCCTTTGCAAGGCGTACTCCTACAAAGAAATCATCGTTTTCAACTACGTTCGGGAACCACTGGAAGTTGTTTGAACCCTGAGTATACAAATGTCTGCTGTCGAAGCTTTTATAGCCGCCTATTATTTCATTGATCCTTTCCTTTGAGCCCCACAGTTCGTTGCCCATTGACATCATGCAGTAGGAGGGGTGATTTCCGAAAGCTTTCAGCATATTGAAGCCTTCGTCAATAAGAAACTGTTGTTCCTCCTCATTATAGCCCTCTTCACCCGGTGCGGCAATAGTGCCCCAGAAGGGAAGCTGAGGCTCCATATAAATTCCCAGTATATCCGCCGCCTCAAACGCAGCTTCCGGGGGGCAGCAGGTATGATAGCGGTAATGGTTTATTCCGTAGTCTTTTGAGATCTGCATTATCCTGAGCCATTCTTCAAGGCCAGTGGGAGCGAACCCTGTTTCAGGGAATATCATTCCGTCATGCTTTCCTCTCAAAAAGGTCTTTACGCCGTTTATTTCAAACTTATCTTTGCAGGATTTAAAATCTCTGAGTCCCGTAGTCTGGGTGTAAATATCTCCGCCGACGGCAATTTTAAGCTTGTATAGATTAGGCTCATGCTCACTCCAGAGCAGGGCGTCTTTTCCGAGCTTATAAGTATAGTCAAGCTTTCCGTCGGTATAGGAAACCTCTGCGGTCTGGGGGCAGTGAATAAGAGCGCCGTTAAAACTCTGCGCTGATATAAAAGCTGTTCCGTTCTTATGACCTGTCATATCTGCGGTAATTCGGAATGATCTTCCGGCAGCGTCAGGGAATATCATTACGTTTTCGGCATGATCTTTCTCAAACAGCTGTATTTCCATTCTTCCGGTAATACCGTTCCAGTTGGTCTGTGTATCTGGGGAGGTAAGATGTCCGCCTTTTGTTTTATATCCTACATTGGAAACACAGATAACTATCTCATGCGTTCCGTCCGAGATATTATCGGTTATATTATAAATGTGCGGAGAACACAGACTTTCCTGAGTTCCGATCTTTATTCCGTCTATATACAGAGTCGTTATGCGGGTACGCTCCAGATACAGCTTTACCGTTTTGTTTTCAGTTTCGGAAAGCTCGATAATTTTTCTGAACCATGCAAAGCCCTCAAATTTATAGGTATCTGTAAGGAAACCTGTTTCACGCTTTGGATTGTATTCGCCCTTGCAGGCGTTGGAGGTAGTGTTCGGAAGCGTTATGCTGTCCGAATAATCCGGCTGTACGCCACTGCAGTTTTTGTCTAGAGCCAGCTGCCAGCTGCCGCTTATATCAATTGCTTTTATCATATTCTGTCCTTTCCGACAAGTATATCTGCCATAAATTTAACTGCTGATATTATAGCATACTTTTATTGAGTCCGCAACAGTTTTTGTGATTTTTGAGTATATTGTACTTAAATATTGTTGAAATACATAAAAGAATATGATACAATAAAAGAAAAGGAAAGGGGGCGGGCGTATGTCAGGCGGTCTGCTGTACTATATGTGGCTTACTATCGGATTTTCTCCCTGCAATCCGAGAAAGTGGGATATGCTTGAAAGGTATGATTCCGTTCAGAGCTTTTATAAAAATATGAAAGAAACTGAGAGGTATATGTCTAAGGAGGAATTCGTTTCGCTCAGTTCGGCTTCTCTGGAGCAGGCTGAGGGTATGCTCGATTACTGCCGAAGAAAGCAGATCGAGGTTTACTGCCGTGAGGACAGCGCTTTCCCTCAGAAGCTGCGGGAAATAAGCAATCCTCCCTCGGTTCTGTTCACAAAAGGCAGGCTTGAAAACGTAAGCTTTGACAAGTCTGCGGCGGTCATAGGAGCAAGAGAAGCGGACGCATATTCGGAAAGCTGTGCCAGACGTATTTCCGCTGAGCTTGCAGAAGCGGGAATTACTGTAATAAGCGGCTTTGCAAAGGGGATAGATTCGGCGGCGCATGAGGGCGCGCTTTATTCGGGAGGAAAAACTGCCGCAGTTCTGGGCTGCGGTACAGAATACGATTATCCTAAAAATTCTTTTGCTAAGAAGAAGCTGATAAGCGAAAAGGGTGTTGTGATCTCAGAATACTTTCCAACGCAAAGACCCTGTCCTGAAAATTTCAAGGTAAGAAACCGGATATGCTCTGCGCTTTCCGACGCAGTCGTCTGTATACAGGCGTCGGCAAAAAGCGGTGCGCTGAATACCGTATATCATGCTGCGGAGCAGGGCAAGGATATATTTGTTCTTCCGCCTGCCGATATTTACGCTCCCGAATATCAGGGACAGACAGCGCTGCTTAGGGACGGAGCCGAGCCGCTGTTTTCAGCCGCAGATGTTATTGAAAGAATCAAAGGAGGCTGAAAAAATATATTATATAATTATTCATTGATTTTTTTGACGGATAATGCTATAATAAGATTAAAGACATAAGCGGTTAAGGGGTAACCGCAGGTTTTGGAGAAAGGTAAGCAGATGTCAAGTTCCGCTGTAACAAAGGGCGCTCTTGCCGACGCTTTGAAAAAGCTGTGCAGAGAAAAGCCGATAGAAAAAATTTCAATATCAGATATTACCGGAGAATGCGGCCTGAACCGCCAGTCGTTTTATTATCACTTTCAGGATAAATATGAGCTGCTTGGCTGGATATACTATAATGAGCTGTTTGTTCATTTCAACAGCGGAGTCGGTTTTCATAACTGGGAAAGAAACCTTGAGGCTTTTCTCGCAAATATGCAGAACGACAAGGAGTTTTACTGCAGCGCTCTTAAAAGCTCCGACCGCACATTTGAAAAACATCTTTATAAGATAATGCACAGACTGTTCGTAAAATTTATTCATCATGCGGTCAAGAAAATGGCGACCAGAAGCAAGGCCGAGTTCTTTGCCAATTATTATTCCCACGGTTTCTGCGGAGTAATTATCGACTGGGCTGTAAAGGGAATGAAGGAATCCCCGGCGGTATTGGTAAGCAGGATCAAGGAGCTTGCCTTTGAAAACGTACTTATCGGAGAAGGTTTCAGGGAAAATCTGTAATATCAGACTTTTCCGTCGGCGCTGCCGCATCAGAAAGGCTATTATTATGAAAAAAACTGCTCTTGTAACCGGCGCAAGCTCAGGAATAGGACGCGAAATAGCGTTGGAGCTTAACAGGCGCGGGTATAATCTGATCATTACCGCAAGAAGAGAGGATAGGCTTGCGGAGCTGAAAAACCGTCTGAAAGGCGATACGGTTGTGATCCCGGCAGATCTGTCCGATGAAAGGCAATGCATAGAGCTATACAGAAAAACGTCGGGAATGAACGTATCGGTGCTTGTAAATAACGCAGGCTTCGGCACTATAGGAGAGTTCTGTGATACCGACCTTGACATGGAACTTAAGATGATCGACGTAAACTGCAAAGCTGTTCATATACTTACGAAGCTGTTTCTGAAGGATTTCAGAAAAAAGGACCGCGGCTATATACTGAACGTTTCTTCTTCGGCGGGACTTATGGCTGGCGGACCGATGATGGCGGCTTATTATGCCACGAAAGCCTATACTGTCAATCTTACCTGTGCCGTTAACGAGGAGCTCAGGAGAAGACGCAGCCGTGTTCAGGTTTCTGCGCTTTGTCCCGGACCGGTCGATACCGAATTCAACAATGTGGCCGGGTGCAGATTTACAGTAAAAAGCATAAGTCCTCAGTATTGCGCTGAACGTGCGGTTGACGGTCTTTTCGGCGGTAAGCTGATAATCGTTCCTGAGAAAACACTTAGCTTAGGAATTATTGCCGGCAGGCTCGTTCCCAAAAGGCTTCTGCTTTTTATAACCGGAACGCTTCAGCATAAAAAGCTGAAATAAAGACATGAATTTTGTTACAAATAATAAGTTGTGTTTTTGTTTAATTTAAATAAGAAAACGTTATCAAATTTGTTGAATAAGTCAGTTGAAATATGGGGGAAAATACAGTACAATATAGATATACTTAATTTAGAAAGGAAGTTTTATGTTTATGAAACTAAGAAAGATTTTTGCGGGCATGGCTGCTTCTGCAATTGCTATGACTGCTTTCGCAGTTTCTGCTTCTGCATACAACGCAGGTATTGCTTTCCAGTCAAATGATACTTGGAACTATCGTAATATTTTTAACGATGAGGATCAGACAGCTGCATTTCCTGCTAAAACTGTTGGAGTTCAGGGCGGAGCATATGGTCTTGATACTGCATTGGAGTGTACTGACGTAGCTTTTGATTATGACGGAACATATACTGTTTCCATAGCTACAAGTGGTAAGATCAATCAGCACAATGACACTATTGAAGAAGATAAGGACGGTTTTTACCTTAACGAGGAAAAGACTCTTTCAAGAATGGGTTCACCTTGGTCAATGCTTACAGCCTATAATCCTAAGGAATCTGATAACAGCGATATAACTCAGGATCAGATAGAGTGGGTAGGAGCAGATCCTGCTTCAACTTCAAAGTTCAATTATTTGATCGTAACTACCGATATTCCTTGTACATACAACGATGATGAACAGCCTGTTGTTAACGATAAGGTTGTAACAGTAAAGGATATCAAGGTTGATATGTGCGGAACTGAATATACTCCTGAGGACGGCGTATATTTCAAGTCTGATTCAGATTATCTTATGATAGCTATTATTAACGCATACGGCGACAGCACTATTGACGAAAAAGCTATTCCTACACAGGACGGAAATATTTCTGTTACTTTTACACTTGAAGGTTTAGCTGAAGCTCCTGCTGAAAGCACTGCTGATTCTACCGAATCAAAAGCTGACGCTAGCTCAACAGCTCCTACTTCTTCTGCGACGACTTCCAAGCCTTCAGGAAACACAACTTCTACAACAGCAAGCAAATCTGATGACACTCAGAAGAACCCTGAAGCAGGCGCTGCTGCAGGTATTGCTCTTGCAGGTATCGCTCTTGCAGGCGCTGCTATAGTAGTTGCTAAGAAGAAGTAATCTTAGTCTATAGAGTTATAAAAGAGCTCCGGTTTCGGAGTTCTTTTTTTATGCGAAAACTTATGAAAATACAGAGTTCGACTAAAAAAATCACAAATAGCTCTAGACAAAACTGATGATTTATAGTATAATTAATACATAATTTAGTTATTGAGGTTTGCAAAATAAAAAAATAGAACCCTACGGGAAAAGGAGGAAGTCTTTGCCGAACGGTTTCACAGTATATTTGAGCTTTGGGCAAGGGCGTTTTTATGAGAGTTATTACCGGAACCGCGCGGGGAAAGAAGCTGAAAACTATGGAGGGGCTTGATGTCCGTCCAACTTCTGATATGGTAAAGGAAGCCGTTTTTTCAATTATTCAGTTTGATTGTCCGGGAGCTTCTGTTCTTGATCTTTTTGCAGGAAGCGGCCAGCTCGGTATTGAAGCATTGAGCAGGGGTGCTTCACATTGCGTTTTTACCGATAAAAACAGGGAAGCTGTAGAGATAGTAAAAGAAAATCTCAGCAAGTGCGGATTTATGCAGTCTGCCAGAGTGCTTAATATTGACAGCCTTGAATATCTCAGGGTTGCGAAGCCCGGATTTGATATAGCCCTGCTAGATCCTCCGTACAGAATGGGTCTGCTCGAAAAAGCATTGCCTGAGCTTGATAAGAAAATGAACGTCGGAGGTTTGGTCGTCTGCGAGCATGAAAAGGAACTGACGCTTAACGACAGCTACGGGAGATTATCTGTAAGAAAACGTTATAAATACGGGAAGATCGCTGTAACAGTATTTGAAGTTCCCGCGGAGGAAGAGGATATATAATGAGAATTGCTGTCTGTCCGGGAAGCTTTGATCCTGTTACTGTAGGACATCTGGATATAATCAACCGTGCTTCAAAACTTTTTGATAAGGTCATAGTTCTGGTTTCGTTCAACGCCAGCAAAACTACCGCAAGCTTTAAAATTACCGAAAGAATGGAAATGATAAACCTTGTTACCAGGCACTTGGAAAATGTATTTGTCGACTGCAACGAGGGTCTTTTGGCTGAGTATCTGAAAAGTACCGGAGCGTGTGCTATTGTCAAGGGTCTGCGCGCTGTATCTGACTTTGAATATGAATTTCAGATGGCTCTGGCAAATAAAAAGCTTTATTCTGAAGCCGAAACGGTGTTTTTAACTACAAGCAGTGAAAATATGTATCTTTCGTCCAGCGTTGTAAAGGAAATTGCGAGTCTGGGCGGCGATATAAGCGGTTTTGTTCCGCCTGAGATACTTGATTTTATTACACGGCGTCTAGCCGGAAATACAAGGAATAATGAAAGGAAGTCACAAAATGAAAGTTGAAGAAATATTGGAGTTAATGGATGGTCTGCTTGATAAATCATCGTCAGTGCCTTTTTCAAATAAGAAAATGATAGACTGCGAACAGATGAGAGAGTATATTGACAGCATAAGGCTGAATATGCCCGGAGAGATCAAGCGCGCAAAGGACATGACGCGCGATAAGAATAATATTATCTCCGAGGCTAATAAGCAGTCTGAGGAGATAATAAGAAAAGCTGAGGAACGTGCAAAGGTTTTGGTTTCCGAGCAGGAGATAATAAAACAGGCGGCTGAAATAGCTAAAGAGCAGCTGAAACGCGCCAAGGAACAGGCTGACGAAATAGTAGCTCAGGCTGTCGCAAAGGATAAGGATATAAGAAATGCGCTTGCCGCCAATCTCGATAAGGTTCTGTCGGACGCTGAGACTGTACTTAATAAAAGTCTTTCCGACGTTATGTCAACAAAGGCTGCCGTTCTGAAAATAGGTTCTCCGAAAAATTAACGGGATATAATAAAAGCTGACCCAGACTGCGGATCAGCTTTTATTTTTATATTATATCGTACAGCTTTAGAAATACATATGCTATGCAGCATACAGCAAGAATAAGCGATAAGGAAACAAGAGATTTTACTGAAGCTTTCTGCTTTTGCTTCTGCTTCTTAAATTCTTCGATAGCGTCCGGAGCAAAAGAATCTCTTGTGGACTTTCCGCCTAGAGTTGGATTAAGCATATCATCTATCTTAATATTGCGGAATTTTTCTTCCCTTGTAACCTTATTAACATCTGCTGAATCGTCAGATTCGTATGGGGAAGCCAGCAGCGACGAATCATATTTCTTCATATTGATATCGTCCATAGTCAGACCGGCGTCTGCGGTGTTGTTAAGATTATCGCCGTTGTCGAAAACGTGTCTTGTATCCACGTCCTTCATCATCTGATTTTTGCTGCGGTTGGCACGGAGCATCTGTATAAGCGCTTCGGTGTAAAGATTGCCTTCTTCGTCCGGCTCGTCAGTCAAAATAATATCAGTCGAATCATTTCCGTTTACATCTGAATTGTCCAGCAGACTGGTGCGGTTTTTCCTGATTTTAAGCTTCGGAGCGGTTTTTACCTGAGCCGGCTGGCTTGTCCTGACCGATCCCGGAACAGGAATAGATGAAAACGAGTTTTCTGCGTTCTTATCGTCCTCGTCATCTTCGTCCGCATAGGTTTTAAAGGTAATAGGCTTTTTGAGTATTTTAGACCCTTTATTATCGCTGTAATCTTCTTCGTCCTCATAATCCGGTCCGGAAAACGCCTGAAAGCTTTCTGTTTCAGCTTCTTTAGCAGGTTTTACAGGCACAGCATATTTATCGTCAGCTTCTCCGCATTTATCATTTTCGGGTTCGCTAATGATCCTTTCGGCGGTTATAGGTGCGGAAGCAACAGAAAACTGGTTGTTTTCTATATCAGCGGCGCTTTCGGATTCAAATGAAACCATTTTTCCTGTGGAAATATCGAAGTATTCATCGCCGTCTTTAAGCGCGATCTTAAGTTTGGGGGGCTTTTCTCCGTTTTTCGGTGCGTTAGCCTGCGGTATTTCTATAAACGGGAACTCCTCGTTGGGATCTATCCCTTTTACTTTAAGTATGTCCAGTGCGGTACGGCATTTCATTGAGCCTCTTACAAGCTCCTTGATAGGAAGCAGTATTATTTCGCAGAAGGTTTTATAGAACGACTTGTAAACGGTAAGATCCGTGTCGATCATTTCTTCGGGAAATCTGTCGTCAAAATACTTTTTCCACATACTCTGCGGGGATGAGATCATTTTATCTATGTATTCAGCCAACTGTATCCATAGCTGAGTTTCTTCTAACTCACGGTCGTTTATAACAAGCCACATATAGCACCGAAGAAAACAGTCATAGCAGGTAATATCCCGCAGGTTAAGTGCAACGTCATCAATGTTAAGAGCTTCTGTAAACTGACTGTCGGCATATGCAAAGCAGCGGTATCCATTGCTGGCAAGCTTAGCGTATGCGTTCTTTACCGAAGCGCTATCTCTTGTAAAGGGCGGAAGCGATGAAAAATCAAACGGAGTTGTGAAGCTGCCTATATCTCCGGTATCGTTCAGCTTTATAATATAAGTATATGCCTTATTTATTTCAGACTGAGCAGAATTTACAGGTATGCCGAGAATTCTGAAAGGGTTGCACGCAAACAGTTCAGTAGCTGTTATGCCAAGTTTGTTCGGCAAATTAATTCCCCCTTATTTGATAACAAAATAAATTTATTTAAAATAGTATATTCTTTTACTTATGCTTTATTATATCAAATTTTATCCACTGATATGTCGATATTTTATTAATAATGCACAATAAAACTATGAATTTACTCAATTTCGTACAAAAATCAGTGCCTAAATTCTCAGAAAAAATGTATAATAATTATTGCAATTAATCTGGAAATGATGTATAATTATATAGATATAGTATATGCGGTAAACAAATTGCCGGTATCGGAAAAAAGTCAAGGGGGAAGTTTTTATGGCATTATTCGGACATAAAAAACGAACTGAAGAGATCAGGACTGTTCCTAAAGCCAAGGTGGATCCGGAGGATATATGGAATATGCCGGTAAAAAAGAAAACGGCTGAAGCGGAAACTGTGGCTGTAAAAGAAAGCAAGTATGATGAGCCGCATTTTGAAACCGTAGGACCTGCTCCGATAGACCCTGAAACAATTCGCAGAAAAATGGAGCTGCTTGAAAGGGAACTTGAGGCTCAGAAAAATAAGCCTGTAAAAACATATATAGATTACGACGTTGATCCGGTTGCCGGCGATGAGGTCATTACCGCCAGTGAGGAATATGAAAAGCGGTATGAAATCGAGCATAGGCGTTATGTGGAAACTCATTTTCAGGATATTGACTCTGCGGATGACAGCGATATAGATAAAAAGGTTAACGAAATGCTTGACGAAACTGCGAAGCGGGCTCAGGCTGTAAAGGAAAGAAATTACGGTATTGAAACGGTCGGGGAGGAAGAGGTTTCGAGCGGTCTGTCAAAGCTGGCTTCTCCGAAGGACGTAACTGAAGACGAAAATTTCAAGAATATTGAAGCCGTTCCAGATGAACTTATGAGCGGAGTTGAGGAATACATTCGCACTCAGCTTGATACAAGAACGGATTCTCAAGACGAGGATGAAATAGAAGAGATCTCTGCCGAGCTGGCTGCTGCGAAAACTAACGAGTTTCTTGAAAAATATAAAGACAGATAATTTTCTGAAAACAGTATTATTTATTAGGAGCGATAAAAGTGTTGATAAATACAGATAACCCTATAATCAAATATTCGGGAAAAGGTAAGCCTTTTCAGTACGATAAGCTTTTTTATGCAACCTTGAACGATTATATACTTGAGTATAAAAATGCCAGGCTTGATAAGCTTACGGATCAGGACGCTTCAATATGTCTGGCAAGAATAATCAGAAAAATGGAAGTTAACGATGTGCCTGTTCAGGAGTTTTTTCATGAGGAGCTTGAAAAGTGGTCGGCGCTTGACAATTATGCGAAAATACTCAAGCTCTGCGATCTGATGGCAAGGGATATGTTCTGCTGCTTCGATAAGAACAGATATGACGAAAACGGTGAATTTGCAGTGGTTGACAGAATATACTGTGTAAATAATAACGGTGAAAGAGATTATATATACTGTGAGGATATGGTAAAGAATAATATGTTCTCAAAGAAGAAGCTGTCACCTGAATCTGAGTATTTCAAGCAGCTGCTGGAATTTAACAGGCAGGGGAAGCTTCCAAAATCAAAATAGTCGGCGGCAGGTATAAAATATAAATTTATGAAACGGAGGAGTTCATGCTGAAAGTCTATGCTGCCTGAGATCAAAAGCATGAACAAATAACAATGGTTGTAATTGAAATGGAAAACGGAAAGAAAATAAAGATCGAGCTTTATCCTGAAACTGCTCCCATAACAGCAGCTAATTTTGAAAAGCTTGTAAAGGAAGGCTTTTATGACGGTCTGATATTTCATAGGGTCATCAAAGGCTTTATGATACAGGGCGGCTGTCCCGATGGAACGGGAATGGGAGGGCCTAAGGAGCGCATTAAGGGTGAATTTCTGGCTAACGGAGTTCCTAATAACCTGAAGCATACGAGAGGAGTCGTTTCAATGGCTCGTTCACAGGATCCTGATTCCGCCGGTTCTCAGTTCTTTATTATGCATAAAGACGCACCTCATCTTGACGGACAGTATGCGGCGTTCGGAAAGGTAATAGAGGGCATGGACGCAGTCGATGAGATAGCTTCGGTTAAGACAGGCTTCGGTGACCGTCCTGTTGAACCGCAGGTAATGAAGAAAGTAACTATTGAATAAAATGTTTACGGGCTTTTCGTTGTACGGAAAGCTCTGTTTTTGCCGCTTCTAAAATTAACTATGTCTGTAAAAACAAGGAGAGATTATGAATATTCAAAAGACCGTGGGAATATGCTGTGCCGGAGTCGGAACGGAATATCAGTCTAAAATATGTAATTATCTGCTGGATCAGATGCGTATGACCGATTGGCTCAGACTGATGTTTTTTACTTGCTATTCCGATAGTTTCAGCGGATCTGCGTATGACCTCGGAGAAGAAAACATTTTCAGGCTGATCAACTTTGAAAAGCTTGACGCCCTTATAATACTCACTGATACGATAAAGAGCAGAAGCACTCTAAGTTCTCTTATCGAAAGAGCGGAAGCTAATAACGTACCTGTAATAAGCTTTGACGGAATCGAACAAGGCTGCTGCAGTATAATATTTGATGATGCCGGCGCTGTTTACAGTCTGACAAAACATCTTATAGCAGATCACGGACGCCGCAGAATAAATTTTATGGCGGGGGATAATTCACAGAAGATATCAGCAGCAAGAACCGAGGCATACCGGCGTGCGCTTGAAGAATACGGTATCCGATATGAGCAGGAACGCGTAGGCGAAGGTATGTGGTGGGATGAAACTACTCAGCCTGTAGTGAAAAAATGGCTTGAAAGCGGAATGGAATTTGACGCCGTTGTATGTGCCAACGATGTAATGGCAATGGCTGTCATAGACGAGCTGACAAGACATGGGATCTCAGTTCCTGAAGAAGTCTCGGTAACGGGTATCGACGAACTTGAAGAGGGAAGGTATCATACTCCGGTCATTACCACAGCCGGAATGTGCTATAAGGAGGCGGCTGAAAAAGTAATATCGGTTATTTATGATTTGATAAACGGAACAGCTTCCGATAAGGTCTATGAATTTTCCTGCAAAGTTAGGTACGGAGGTAGCTGCGGCTGTAAAAATAATAAAACAGAGGATATTAATAAATATCATCATGAATATGTAAAGAGCTTTGATTCTGCTGTCAGCTTCAATCAGGAGCTTTGCAGAATGAATTCAAGACTTGTGGAATGTTCGGCTGTCCACGAATCTATTGATCTGCTAAAGCAGGATATCATGAATACCTGGACTAAGAAAATGTGGGTGTGCGTTCGGGAAGGCTTTTTCACCAATCATGATGAGTATAATAATTCCGGTCTGAGCGAATATCCTGAGAAAATGGAGCTTATAGCTTTTAAGAACGGCTTTTCTCAGGGTCAGAATAAAACTTTTGAAACCAAGGAGCTTCTTCCGAGGCTGGAGGAGGAGCTTAACGAATGCCGTTCCTTGCTGTTTACTCCTCTTCATGTAAATAATAAGGCGGTAGGCTATATAGTAAAGGAACACGCAGCAAGCTATGTTGAATATGAGTGGTTTTCTTATGCTATGCATCTGTCTAACTCTCTGGAAACTATAAGGCAGCAGTCACAGATGAGAGAAATGATATCAACGCTTGAAAATATGTATATACGCGATTCTATGACTCAGCTTTACAACAGAAGAGGATTTTTCCGTATCCTCAGGGAAACGCTTCAGAATAACAAGGTAAACAACGTTATGATAATTTCGATCGACGTAGACGGTCTAAAGGAGATAAACGATGTTTACGGACATCTTGAAGGAGATTTTGCTATCAATACGATCGCAAGAGCACTGAATTCTGTTTCTGTCAAGGGGGAGATCTGTGCAAGATTCGGGGGCGACGAATTTATTGCGGCAGGCTGCAATGTAAGCGAGGAATATCAGGAAAACTACGGAAATCGTTTTAAAGAATATCTCGATTATTTCAATAAGCATTCCGGTAAAAGCTATGAAATAAAAGCCAGCGTTGGCGCAGTTGTAAAATGTACCGACTCGTATGACGATATAGACGAGCTTATCAGGCTTGCAGATGAAAAAATGTACAGCCATAAGTCTGCTAACAGAAGCAGCTACAGAACAAGAAGATAAATATTCCGCCATTTTCCTATAACGGAGAGTGGCGAAGCTTTTTCATATGATTTGTCGTTTTATCTGTTTTCGGCAATTATTTAAGGAGATGTTTGCATGAAAATAAAAAGATTAATTGCTCTGCTTTCAGCACTGTGCGTTGCGGCTGTCTCGGCTGCTTCGGTATTTGCTCAGCCGGAGACTGAAGAATATCAGCAGACTCAGACGTCTGCTGCGACCTCAGCTTCCGTTTCAGAGCCGCTTGAAACCGAGCCTTTGTACACTCAGCAGACGGAGAACCCGCAGTCTGTAACGGCGCCGCCGGAAACGACTGTTGGAACTGAAATATTTACGCAGGATACTCCTACGCTGGAGCCGACAAAGGTATCTCTTGAAGTAGGAGAAATTGAAAATCTCCGTTTTAAAGTAAAGCTGAATATATCGCCGAAGATACTGTTTTCAGGAGCGACGATAAATGTTGAATATGACAGCGATCTGCTGGAGCTGAAAGGCTCAGAGATAAATGAATCGGCGATCGGAGGTATACCGGTTGACAGCAGTGCCGACGGAAAATATACCTTTACATATATGAATACCGCAGGAACACAGTACGACGGAACGTATTCAACGCTGACGTTCAGGATAAAGGATAAGACTATGACCTCGTGTGTTATTTATGTTTCAGTGGAGTCGCTTGAGGATATAAATCTGCTGCCCATTGCAAATGTTATACAGAACGGTATCGTTACCTACCGCAGCGCAGAGCCTGCCGACGCAGAAGCAGATCCGGATAGCTTTATCCAAATAAAGCTTGATCGTTCTGATGAGCCGACAGCGCTTGAATATCTGGGAATTACAGATATAGAAGAAGCGGCAGTATCTGATAATCAGATCGCGTTTGTTGAGAACGGGGAAATTAAAACTCTTCAAGCGGGACAGACTGATCTTATAATTACTCACAGCGACGGTACGAAAAGCTATTACAGGGTCTTAGTATCAGAGCCGCAGGAATCCTCGTCCTCTGATACTGCGGTAAAAAAGAAAGCAGAGCTGCCTAAGGAGAAAAATTTCGGACGAACGGCGGTCATAATTGGCTTAGTTATAGTCGGAATTGCCGCTATTGCTGCCGAATATATAATTATTGTAAAACCGTTTGATAAATTCAAAGCACCTGTGCCGAGGATCTATGAGCAGGATATGAACGATGCTGAATATGAAGATTATAATGAGCCTGACTCTGAGGTGCCTGAAAATGATGATGCAGATGAACGTAAAGAATAAGGCTTCGGATACAAGGACGGAAAATTCTCAGGTATAACAATATTTTTTGCTGCACCCTCTTGCTTTTTTTCGGATAATTTGGTATGATAGTATATAAGGTTTATTTTGTTCCTGTAAAGCGTTTTCTGCGGGAATGTCTGATATATTTTATTCTGTTCGGAGGTAAAGGTATATGCCTACTAAGTATGTGTTTGTTACAGGCGGAGTTGTTTCGGGGCTGGGAAAGGGTATAACTGCGGCTTCATTGGGCCGTCTGCTTAAAGCGAGAGGCTACAGCGTTACAATTCAGAAATTTGATCCTTATATTAATGTTGACCCCGGTACTATGTCGCCGTATCAGCACGGCGAGGTTTTTGTTACCGACGACGGCGCGGAGACCGACCTTGATCTCGGTCACTACGAGCGTTTTATTGACGAGAATCTTTCCATTAATTCAAATGTAACTACTGGAAAAATATACTGGAATGTACTTAATAAGGAAAGAAGAGGGGATTATCTTGGCGGAACGGTCCAGGTAGTTCCTCATATAACGAATGAGATAAAGGATAAGCTCTACAGAGTAGGCAAGGATACTAATACCGATGTTGTAATTACCGAGATCGGCGGAACTGTAGGAGATATTGAATCCACACCGTTCCTTGAGGCTATAAGACAGGCGTATACAGAACTCGGCAGAGATAACGCAATGTTTATCCATGTATGTCTTATTCCGTATATTTCAGGTTCTAAGGAACTGAAATCAAAGCCGACTCAGCATTCGGTTAAAGAGCTGCTGTCTATGGGGATCCAGCCGAACGTTCTGGTTCTGCGCTCGGAAATGGAAATTCCTGAGGATATGAAAAAGAAAATCAGTCTGTTCTGCAATGTCCGTCCGGAGGACGTTATTCAGAATCTTACGGCGCCGTCACTTTACGAGGTCCCGCTGTGGCTGGAGGAGGAGGGACTTGCAGACGTTGTATGTCAGCATCTGCACCTTGAAAACCGCGAGCCTGACCTTACCGGCTGGAAAGCAATGATAGAGCGTGTGAAGAACTGTGATAAGACTGTAACTATCGGTCTTGTAGGAAAGTATGTCGAGCTTGAGGACGCCTATCTTTCGGTTGCGGAAGCGCTTCGTCACGGCGGCTTTGAAAACGGAGCAGAGGTAGATATAAAATGGCTTCAGTCTGAGGATATTACTGAAGAAAGCGCGCCTGAAATATTAAAGGGCGTTGACGGAATAATCGTTCCGGGCGGCTTCGGCGACAGAGGAATAGAGGGAATGATCGAGGCTATAAGATATGCAAGGGAAAACAAGATACCTATGTTCGGTATCTGCCTGGGTATGCAGATGTCTGTAGTAGAGTTTTCAAGAAACTGTGCAGGGCTTAAGGGAGCTAATTCAACTGAGTTCTGTGAAACTCCGTATCCTGTTATAGATATAATGGACGAGCAGAAGGATATTACGGAAAAGGGCGGAACTATGCGTCTTGGACTGTATCCCTGCAAGCTTGCGGAGGGTTCGAGATGCGCCGGAATATACAATGAACCGCTTATCTACGAGCGTCACCGTCACCGCTGGGAATTTAATAACGAGTTCAGAAAGATACTTACTGAAAAGGGTCTTGTGCTTGCGGGTCTTTCTCCCGATGAAAAGCTTGTTGAAATAGTCGAGCTTCCGGCAGATGTTCACCCGTGGTTTGTCGGAGTTCAGTTCCATCCGGAATTTAAATCCCGTCCTAACCATGCTCAGCTGCTGTTCAAGGATTTTATCCGTGCGGCGGTAGAATACAGCGAAAAATAAATACTGCGGGCTGTTCGGCGATTCTGCGGGACAGCCGCTTTTGGATTATGAAGAAAAAGGAGTGCGTATGGTTATGAGAGAACTTGAGTATCCTTTTGACTCGGCTTATATTCTTAAAAAGAAAAGGTCGCTTAAAAAGAAGCTGCTTTCGGACGGGTCAGTCAGACTGAAAAAAAGGATAGCGGTTCTGGGCGGTTCTACGACAAGCGATATAGTTTCGGTCATGGAGCTTTTTCTGCTCAACTTTGGTATAGAAGCGGAGTTTTATCAGTCGGAATACGCTCAGTACTGGCAGGACGCAGTTTTCGGAAACTCTGAGCTTGATAGCTTTGACCCCGATATTATTTTTATTCATACAACATACCGTAATCTTGAAGCTTCTTTGAATATCAGAATGACCCGTGAGGAAACGGACTCCCTTCTGGAAGAAAGATACAGCAGACTGGAGCAGATGTGGATCGCTCTCAGTAAAAAATTCCGCTGCCCTATAATTCAGAATAACTTTGAGCTGCCTTTTTTCAGGCTCATGGGAAGCAGAGAGGCGTACGATCATCACGGAACGGTAAACTTTATCACAAGGCTCAATATGAAGCTTTACGATTATGCAGCGGAGCATGAAAGCTTCTATATAAACGATATAAACTGGCTTTCCGCTGCGTACGGGCTGGATAAATGGTATGATTTGAAATACTGGTATATGTACAAATACGCCATGGGCCTTGAGGCTGTTCCTGAATATGCGTTTCAGACTGCAAATATAATAAAATCTGTTTTCGGTAAGAATAAAAAGTGTATAGCCGTTGATCTGGACAATACTATGTGGGGCGGAATAGTCGGTGACGACGGAGCTGAAAATCTGGAGATCGGCCAGGAAAACGGAACGGCTCAGGCTTATTATGAGTTTCAGCAGTATATAAGGTCATATAAGGATATGGGAGTTCTGCTTACAGTATGCTCAAAGAATGAAGAGGAAAATGCGATTGCCGGACTTTCTCACCCTGAGGGATCGGTTTCTCCTGACGACTTTATAATTATTAAGGCGAACTGGGAGCCTAAGGATAAAAATCTTGAGGATACGGCGGCACAGCTGAATATTCTTCCGGAGGCTATAGTTTTTGCTGACGATAACCCTGCCGAGAGGGAAATAGTGCGGTCGCAGACAAGCGTAAGCGTTCCTGAAATAAACGATGTGTCCGATTACATAAAAACGATTGACCGCTCAGGATTTTTTGAGGTCACCAGCCTTTCTGCCGACGATCTGAAAAGAAATGAAATGTATAAGGCGAATATTGCAAGGGAAAATTCTCTGGCAAGATTTGAATCCTATGAGGATTATCTGCTTAGTCTTGAAATGACCGCCGAAATACAGCCGTTCAAGCCGGTTTATATCCAGCGGATAACTCAGCTTACCAATAAGAGCAACCAGTTTAATCTGACTACGAGGCGCTATACTCAGACGGAGCTTGAGGATATATCAGAAAACGAAAGCTATATTACTCTTTACGGAAAGCTGACAGATAAGTTCGGGGATAATGGGGTAGTATCGGTCATAGTCGGAGAAAAGGACGGAAACTCTCTTAATATCGAGCTTTGGCTTATGAGCTGCCGTGTGCTGAAAAGAGATATGGAGCTTGCAATGCTTGACGCACTGGCGGCTCAGGCAAAGGCTCAGGGAATCTCAAAGCTTAAAGGAACATATATCCCCTCTGCCAAAAATAAAATGGTAAAGGACTTATATCCAGATGTCTTAGGCTTTTCGCCTGTTTCCGCTGATCCGCAGGGCGTTACTGTCTGGGAGCTTGATATAACGGAATATTCCGTCAGGAATAAGGTAATAAAGGTAAACTGAAAGGAGAATTTATATGAACACGAAGGAGATTTACGAAAGGCTGGAGTCAGTTTTTCAGGATGTTTTTGACGATAAGGATATACAGCTGACTTCTTCAACGACTGCTGACGATATTGACGATTGGGACTCTATTGAACATATTACGCTTATAAGCGCCGTTGAGGACGAGTTTAAAATGCGTTTTACAATGGGCGAGGTCTCAGGAATGAAAAACGTAGGTGAAATGGCGGAAATAATTCAGCAGAGAGGCAGATAATTTTACCGTACGGTTGCTTTTGAAAGGAATTCGGTGTATAATAACCATATAAAAGTTTTTGAATCGGAGGAGAACGGAGTTGAGCTTTAAGCTTATACAGGGAGTTACTGCGGAGGATCTTGACGGGATTCATTCTGCTTATTATACTGATGAAAACGGGATTTCTGCCGTTTTAAGCGCAGAGCTTATTGAAAGTGCTGTATGTTCTCTGATAAAAAGGCTTGACGAGCCGGTTTTCTTTTTTATTGAGCTGCCCTGCGGCGAGGATCAAGAGAAAGTCCTGAGAAAAAATAAGACGGATCCTTTTCATTATGATCTGTATTATCTTGACAACTGTACTTTGCCTGTTGCCCAAGCTATAATGGGGCGCTACGGAGAACTGCTTGTAAACGACGGGATATGTCGTTTCGGCTTTGGTTCTCACGCAAGCGGAGAGGAGATATACTGTCTTAATTATCAGGTCGTTTCGGTTTACGGAAGCTGTGAAAAATTTGAACCTGTTTTCAAAAAACTGGGAGCAGTAAAAGAAAAGAATTTCAGAACTCTTTGGGACAATTTTTCTGCGGATACACCCGGTACGAGTGCGTCCGTTGAAAAAGACGGTGAAACAGTATATGATATACCTGTAAATCTTGAGCCTGAGGGAATGTATCTGGCTGATACTCTTGAAGAACAGTAAATTTAATACGAATAGAGGCGTTGATAAATGAATATATGGCACGATATTTCGCCTAAGGCGATAACTAAAGATTTGTTTACGGCAGTGATCGAGATACCTAAAGGCTCAAAGGTAAAATATGAGCTTGACAAGGAAACCGGACTGCTTAAAATGGACAGAATACTGTATACTTCAACTCATTATCCTGCAAATTACGGATTTATTCCGCGTACCTTTGCTGATGACGGCGACCCGCTTGACGTTTTGGTGCTTTGCTCGGAAACTCTTGTTCCTATGTCTTTGGTAAGGTGCTATCCGATCGGCGTTATTTCAATGCTTGACAACGGGGCGGCAGACGAAAAAATAATCTGCATACCGGAAAATGATCCTACCTATAATCTATATAAGGATATTTCCAGCCTTCCCAAGCATATTTTTGACGAAATGTCGCATTTCTTTTCGGTTTATAAGCAGCTTGAAGGCAAGGATACCGTTATTGACGACGTTAAGGACGCCCAGACTGCTATTGAGATCGTTCAGTTCTGTATAGATAATTATATAGAAAAGTACTGCAAATAAATAATTGTTTTTGGTAAGGCGAGCCTGCGTGCCGGTTTTGATACGACCGGTATGCAGGCGTTTTTTGTCAGAGGGAAAATACAGCCGAAATTATTACAATGAAAAGCTGTATTGTTAACAAAAAGTTTAAAAACAAAATCACAGCACTCCTTTTGTAATAATTATTTTATTTAACTATAATATTTGTAACCTAATTTACATTATGTGGTACGAAGCGTAAAAAGGAGTACATTTTTTTGAACTCATAAAAATAACCTGATAAAATTGTGGTTTTTTTCAAAAAAACTGTTGACCGATACTATATATTGTGCTATAATTAATAACATACAAAAGACGGTTTAAAGAAGCAGCGAGTGCCGGAGTTTGCAGAAAACGTATGGATATGGCTGCATCAGGAAGAATTTTCTTGAAATATTTTATTCATAAGTTACAAAACAGTAACCTGTATTCGACTGAATATTACAAAAAAACGCTTTAAAAGCATACGGTTCGACGGCGTTTGTCAGGCAATTTACGTTTTAATTATTGAGTTTTGGCGAAATTTACAGTTGCAATTTCTTTATGCATAGTGTATAATAAAGACACAGCGGTGAAAAGTGCAAAAAAGTGGTGAAAAGACCCTAAGCTTTAAAAGCTTTTCAATGCATTATGTAATAAGGAGGTGGACAGCTTGCTGACAAGTATGCTTAAAGGAACGTATAATCAGAGTATGGACGTTAAGGGAAGAATGACGTTTCCTGCAAAGCTGCGTGAAATTATCGGCGAGAGGTTCATCGTTACCAAAGGTCTTGACGGCTGTCTGTTTGTTTATTCGCTTGAGGATTTTGAGGTCAGAGCCAATAAAATTAAGGCTCTTCCTATGGCACAGGGAAGAAATCTTCAGAGAAGCTTTATGGCAAACGCCAGTGAAGTCGAGGCGGATAAGCAGGGAAGAATACTTATTCCTCCTGCCCTGCGCGAGATGGCAGGACTTGAAAAGGACGTTGTTGTAGCCGGAGTTTCTGACAGGTGCGAGATCTGGGATAAGCAGAAATGGGACGAGCTTAACAGCAGCGTTGACGACGAAATGCTTATGAATGCGTTGGAAGGTCTTGATTTTTAGTGGAGTTTAAGCATATTTCAGTGCTGCTTAACGAGTGTATAGAGGGACTTGCAATAAAGCCCGGCGGCATATATGTAGACGGTACGGCAGGCGGTGCGGGTCATTCCCGTGAGATAGCGTCAAGGCTCGATCCTCAAAAGGGAAGGCTCATTGCTCTCGACCGTGATCCTGAAGCTGTAAAGACTGCGTCTGAAAGGCTTGCGGGATATCCAGCCGAGGTAATTCGTTCAAACTATTCTGATATGGATACGGTTCTGGAGGAGTTGGGAATAACCGGAGCCGACGGAATACTGCTTGATCTGGGCGTTTCCTCCTATCAGCTGGACAATGCTGAAAGAGGTTTTTCTTATCACAGCGACGCTCCTCTTGATATGAGAATGAGCGGCGAAGGTATTTCGGCAAAGGATATTGTGAACGGATCTTCCGCGGAGGAGCTTGCAAGGATCATATTTGAATACGGCGAGGAAAAATTTGCGAGAAGCATAGCCGCCAATATTGTAAAAGAACGTGAAAATTCGCCGATTGAAACTACCGGTCAGCTGGCGGAGATTATAAAGGGGTCGGTTCCGCAGAAGGTGCGCAGGGAGAAAAATCCCTGTAAGAAAACCTTTCAGGCGATAAGGATCGCGGTAAACGACGAGCTTGGTCATCTTGACAAAGCGCTGGATACGGCGTTCGGCTGTCTTAATCCCGAAGGAAGACTTGCGGTAATTACATTTCATTCTCTTGAGGACAGGCTGGTCAAGCAGAGATTTGCTTCGTTCTGCCGTGGCTGTATATGTCCTCCGGAATTCCCTGTCTGTGTATGCGGAAGAAAGCCTGAAGGGAAGCTTGTGAACAGAAAGCCTATAGAACCGGGCGAAGAAGAGCTTGCCGCAAACAGCCGCAGCAGAAGCGCAAAGCTGCGTATAATTGAAAAGCTATAACATAATTGACGTGTAAAAATACATACTGCGTATATACGCGGTAAGAGGTGAAGTTAAAAATGGCTAAGATAAATAACTTGGCATACGATTACAGCGTATATGACGAGGAGGAGATACAGGCTCCCCGTAAGATAAAGCACCGCGTAAATCCTGCGAAGAAAAAAACAGCAGGCGGTATCAAGGCTCTCGGAGCAGCAGTTGCTGCATTGGCTTTGTTCTGCTCGATGATATACGGAAGAGTGGAGCTGTCAAGCCTTTATACTCAGCAGTCGGAGCTTGAGGCTCAGCTTACTCAGCTTACAAACGAAAATATAAGTCTTGAATCTGAGCTGGCTCAGAAAACAGGACTTACAAAGGTTGAGGAATACGCTGAAAACGAGCTGGGGCTTCAGAAACTGGACAAATCCCAGATAGAGTACGTTGAAATAGAGGGCGATACAGTTGCAGAGGTAGTCGCTCCGGAGGATACAAACATATTTGTTAAAATCAAGCGCTGGTTCTCAGACTTGCTGGAATATATCGGGGCGTAGTCCAATAGAATATTAACGGGGAAAGTTAGGGACAGTAAAATGTACTTAGCTTTCTTGTTCTATTATAATTAATGATGAAATTTGTCTTTTTATTGTGAAAACGGCGGACAAGACTGTTTTCTTCAATGAATTACTCATACTTTAGAAAAGGCATTTCAGGAAAGGCAGGCAAAATATGACTGACAAGCCCAGCAGAATAATGAAGCGAAGGCTAAATCTTTGGATAAATCTTGTAATTATTGCTCTGGTTGCTTATATAATAATCTGTATATTTAAAGTATCGGTCACTGAATCAAAAAAGTGGCAGGAGCTTGCCAACTCTCAGCAGCTGAAAAGTACGGTAGTTCCCGCTTCAAGAGGAACTATCTATGATACAAACGATCAGGTGCTTGCACAAAGCGCTACTGTATATACGGTTTACTGCGATCCGCAGATGCTGTGGAACGATTATCTAGACAAAAAAGATGAGCGGCTTCAGGAGCTTCAGAAGCTTGTGGCAGACGAAGATGACGCAGATAAAAGAGCCGGCTATCAGAAAAAGCTGGACAAGGCAAAATCGACCGATGACAGCTTTGCTGATCTGGTGGAATTTCTGGCGTCAACACTTGAAATGGATACCACAAAAATTGAAAAGTTCTGTACCGATAAAGGCTCACGGTATGTTATTATCAAAAAGAACGTAGAAAAAACCACAGCCGATAAGATAGAGGATTATCTTTCAGAGGAGGGTCTTGACGGTATAAGGTGCGATCCGTCAACCAAAAGATTTTATCCTCAGAACGAGCTGGCCTCAAATGTAATAGGACATCTCAGCTACGACGGAGACGGAATTTACGGACTTGAGTCATATTACGACGATTATCTTTCGGGGATTGACGGACGGGTCGTAACCGCTACCGCCAGAAACGGAACTGAGATACCGTACAGATATAAGCAGAGCTACGACGCTCAGGACGGAGATTCGCTGAAGCTTAATATCGACGTTAATATTCAGTATCATCTTGAAAGAGCGCTGAAGAAGGCTTACGATGAAAACAAGCCGAACGAGCGTGCCTGCGGGATCATAATGAACCCTAAGACAGGAGAGGTCTACGCTATGGCGACAAGCTACAGCTACGACCCCAATAATCCTGCCCAGATAACAAGCGATCAAATGGCGGCAGAGCTTGAAAAGCTTGATCCCGATTCTCAGGAATACAGTGATCTTCAGCTTAACGCTTGGTCTACTCAGTGGAAGAATAAGGCTATATCTGAGCTTTATTTCCCCGGCTCGGTATTTAAGGTAATAACCGGTTCGTCTGCGCTTGAGGAAAAGGCAATATCACTTGAGGATACCTTCTCCTGCCATACCAGCATTACCGTTGCCGACAGAAACTTCAATTGCTGGGCGACATATGATCACGGCTCTCAGAATCTCGCAACTGCAATGCTCAACTCCTGCAACCCGGCGTTTGTTCAGATAGGTCAGCGTCTGGGAACTGAAGGCTTTTTCAAATATTTTAAGGCATACGGCTTTACGGAGCTAACCGGTATTGACCTTCCAGGAGAGGCAAGCTCGATCTATATGCCGCTGTCAAGAATGGGAAGCGTAGAGCTTGCGTCGTCCTCCTTCGGACAGACAAACAAGGTTACTCCGATACAGATGATAACTGCTTATTCAGCCTGCGTTAACGGAGGGTATCTCGTTACCCCGCAGATCGTGGATAAGATCGTAGATTCAAACGGAAATGTAGTCAAGGATTTTGATACTGTTGTAAAGCGTCAGGTTATCTCAGAGGAAACCTCTGCTGCTATGAGGGAGATCCTTGAGGGAGTAGTAAACGGTCAGCAGGGTTCAAACTGTTATATACAGGGCTACCGTATAGGCGGAAAATCAGGTACATCTCAGAAGATAGACGTTGATTCGACCGGAAATACCTATGTTGCTTCCTACTGCGCATTTGCTCCTGCCGACGATCCCGAAATAATAATGCTTGTAATGGTAGACGATCCTACCGGAGAAAAATATTACGGTTCTCAGGTCGCTGCACCTATCTGCGTAGAGGTGCTTTCAGAGGTGCTTCCTTATATGGGATTCTTCCCGGAATATACTGAGGAGGAGCTTGAAAAGCTTCAGGTCTCCGTTCCGAACGTTGAATATACGTCAATAGACAGCGCTAAGAAAACTCTTGAGGATCTCGGACTTGAAGTAAAGCTCCAAGGCTCCGGCGACAGTGTGCTGAAGCAGGTTCCTAAGGCGGTTTCTGTTGAAAGAGGAAGCTCGGTGGTTCTGTATACTGAGGAGGGCTATACGGAGGATACGGTCGTAGTGCCTAATCTTCAGGGCCTTACTAAGGAACAGGCTAAAAATACTCTTGAAGCCTACGGACTAAACCTTTCTCCTCAGGGAAGCGCTGCATATGAAGAAGGCGCTCTAGCCAAGGACGATCAGGATTATTCCGAGGGCGCAAACGTTCCCGTAGGTACTGCGGTAAAGGTGACGTTTGAGCAAAGCTCGGTAGGCTCGCAGTAATTCTGCGATATTCTATAGTTTAAGAGGACTGATAATAATGAAATTGTACGACCTTATAAAAGGTGTGGCTGAAACCGGTCTGCCGGATACTGAAATAACCTGTATTACCTCGGATACAAGAACCGAAATGAAAGCGGGAGGAATGTTCGTCTGTATTAAAGGCGCAGTTTTCGACGGTCACAACGCAGCTGCTGAAATGCTTGAAAAGGGCGCTTCGGTTGTTGTAGCTGAGCGTGATCTGGGTCTTGACAGGCAGATAATAGTTGAAGATACCAGAGCGGCATATCCTATGCTCTGCTCGGCGTGGTTCGGTCATCCCGAAAAAAAGCTGAAGCTTGTGGGAGTTACCGGAACTAACGGAAAGACGACTATAACTACGGTAATGAAAAAGGTTCTTTCTGCGCTGGGGTGCAAGGCGGGTCTTATAGGTACCTGTCAGAACGAGATAGGCGACGAGATATATCCTACTTCAAGAACTACTCCCGAGCCTTACGATCTGTTTGAGCTTTTTGACAATATGGTTCGTAAAGGCTGTGAATATGCAATAATGGAGGCGTCCTCGCAGGGACTTGAACAGAAGCGTCTGGGACCCTGCCGTTTTACAGCGGGAGTATTCACAAATCTTACTCAGGATCATCTTGATGTTCACGGAACGATGGAGAATTATTATCAGGCAAAAAGGATACTTTTTGAAATTTCCGATAAGGCGATAATAAATATCGACGATGAATACGGAAAAAGATATATCAGAGAGATCTCATGTCCGTACAGGACTTTTTCGGCTGTATCAAAGGCAGATTTTTACGCAGAGGATATTCTGCTTTCAGCAAGCGGCGTAAAATATGTTTTCTGCGACGGAAAGACTAAGCATAACGTTGATTTTAAAATGCCGGGACTTTTCAACGTTTCAAATTCGCTGGCGGTTATCGCCTGCTGCGAAACGCTGGGTTTTGATACGGAAAGCGTAATAAAGGCGCTGAATAAAATGCAGGGAGTAAGGGGAAGAGCTGAGGTAGTTCCTACCGGCAGGGATTTTACAGTCATATGCGATTATGCGCATACTCCCGACGCTCTGGCAAACGTTCTGTCTGCTATAAAGGAAAGCGCGGGCGGAAAGGTCAAATGTCTTTTCGGCTGCGGAGGAAACCGCGATGCTACAAAGCGTCCCTTAATGGCGGCGGCGGCAGCAGATAACGCTGATTTTCTTATCGTTACTTCGGATAATCCCAGAAACGAAGATCCGGAAGAGATAATAAGCGATGTTTTAAAAGGACTTGAGGGTAAAAACACGCCTTACATAAAAATATGCGACAGAAGAGAGGCTATTTATTGGGCGGTCAGAAACGCTGAGAAGAATGATATTATCGTACTTGCCGGAAAGGGTCATGAGGATTATCAAATTCTTGCCGGAGGAGTAAAGATACATTTTGATGAGCGCGAGGTAGTTGCCGAGGCCCTTGCGAAGCTTAAATAAAGAATAGAAGATTACTGCAAAAAGGCATAGTTAAGGAGCAAACGTATATGGAGAAAATGAGCTTGGCTGAAATTATACAGGCTGTCGATGGAAGTTTCGGCTTTCCCGTTGACACTATGGTCAGTGCAATCTCAACCGACACAAGGAAAATAACGAAAGATTCAGTATTTGTCGCCCTTAAAGGTGAAAGGTTTGACGGTCACGATTTTGCGGCTGAGGCTATGAAGCTGGGAGCTGCCGCAGTGATTGCCGAAAGACCGGTAGAGGGAGCAAAATGCATTATAGTTGATTCTTCTGCAAAGGCTCTGCTGGATCTTGCTAACTTTTACCGCAGGAAGTTCGATATACCGCTTATCGGCATTACCGGAAGCGTTGGAAAAACTACCACTAAGGATATGATAGCCTGCGTAGTTTCAAGGAAGTATAAAACGCTTAAAACGCAGGGGAATTTCAATAACGAAATAGGACTTCCGCAGACGCTTTTCGGACTTGACAGAAGCTACGAGGCGGCGGTCATAGAAATGGGAATGAGCCATTTTGGAGAAATATCGCGGCTTTCTATGTGCGCCTGTCCGACCTGCGCCGTAATAACGAATATAGGGGTTTCTCATATTGAAAATCTCGGCACTCAGGAGAATATTCTCAAAGCAAAGCTTGAGATACTTGACGGTGCTGAATACGGAGCGCCGCTAATCCTGTGCAGGGACGACAAGTTTCTGGCTGGAGCGGAGATACACGGCGGGAGAAAAACGGTTTACTATTCCGTAAAAAAGAAGGACTGCCAGGTATTTGCGGCGGAAATTGAAAACGGTGAAAACTCGGTATCGTTTACGGTAAACTATCCGGGAGGTAGGATAAGTGCGGTCGTAAACTGCCCCGGAGAGCATAATGTTAAAAACGCTCTTGCGGCTTTCTGCGTAGGCCTTGAGCTTGGGATCGAGCCTGAGGAAATAGTCAGAGGAATAGCCGAATACAGACCTGAGGGCATGAGACAGAATATTACTGAAAAAAACGGGATAAAATTTATTCTTGACTGCTATAATGCCGCTCCCGATTCTATGAAAGCAAGTCTGGCGGTTCTGGCTCAGACTCATACTGACGGCAGAAAATATGCGGTTCTTGGCGATATGCTTGAGCTTGGGAAAAACTCCAGGCAATATCATAGAACGGTCGGAAAATACGCTGCGGCTTCTGACGCCGATATGCTTCTCTGTTATGGAGAAAATTCGGCGTACTATATAGAGGGTGCAGTTCAGTCAGGCTTTTCGGAGGACAGCTGTCGGCTTTTTTCAGACCGAAAGGAGCTTACAGTATATCTGAAGAAGATCCTTGAAAAGGGAGATACCGTTTTGGTCAAGGGCAGCCGCGGCATGAGGCTTGAAGAGGTCGTAAATGGTCTGGAATAAGATCATAATTATTCTTGCGATAGAAATATGTGCCGTATATATGCTCGGCAGGATATTTATCCCCTATTTCAGAAAGCTTAAAACCGGAAAGCTGGAATTCTGTTTAGGCGATAGGTTCAAAAAGGACGGTTCAGAGCCTAAGTTCGGCGGGATAATAATTGCGGCGTCAATGGGTCTCGGACTGTTCCTTGGAGCCAGCGTTTTGGCTTCAGGCTACAGTCTCGGAGAAAGCGGAAGCGGTAAGAGGATCGCGGCGGCATATGTATACTGTCTGCTGCTGGCGGCTGTGGGGACTGCTGAAGACTATGCAAAGGACTGCCGCAGGGCGGCGCTGGGATTTAAAATGCGGCATAAGGCTGCGGCTCAGTTTATTATGAGCGCCGGCTTTCTGCTGGTTCTTTATTTTCAGGGGGACGAAACAAGAGAGGTACTGCTTCCGTTCCGTATGGGATATATAAATTTCGGATACCTTTACTATCCGCTTATGGGACTGATGATGACAGGGGCGGTAAATGCAGTTAAGCTTAACGACTGCTTTGCGGGAGATACCACCGGCAGCTGTGACGGACTTTGTCCGGCTGTATGCGCAGTTTTTTCACTTATAACAGCCTGCTGCTGCAATATTACCGGGAACGCCGAGGGGCAGCTTTACGCCTATTGTGCGGCAGGAGCTTCGGCGGCTGTCCTTATCTGGAATCTTTCGCCTGCAAAGCTGTATATAGGCGAAAGCGGCTCGCTTTTTCTGGGCGGAGCAATGGCGTCTGCGGTTATTTTATCAAAGCTTCATTTTCTGTTTTTATTGGCGGGTATAGGCTTTATTATTGATTCGGTCTGTACTCTGATACAGTATTTTGTATTCAGGAAAAACAGAAAGCTTGTATTTAAAGGAAACAGCCTTCATGCGCATTTTAAGGCGAATGGCTGGAGCGATTACAGAATAATAGCTGTTTTCTCGCTTATTTCACTTATCGGAGGAGCCGGAGCGGCGGCGTTTTCGGTTTACAGCACTAAATTATAGAACAAAGGGAGGTTGTTTTCATGGCTGACAAAGGCAGAGTAAAAGACAGCGGCGCATCAGGAGAGGATAGCCGCGGGTCTGCCGGACAACCCATTGCGCAGGCAAGAAAAAGAATAAATTTCAGATTTATAAAAAGCGAGATCGACAAGCCGTTTTTCATATTGGTTTTGGTTCTTCTCGTATTCGGGATAGTAATGATGTTTTCGGCAAGCTACGCATGGGGTCTTTCAGAATACAACGACGGCTATCATTATGTAAAAAAACAGATATTTGCCGGGGTTCTCGGACTTGTGGCAATGTTCGCTATGTCCTTTCTGGATTATCACTTCTTCCAGAATACAAAAATGGCATATATAATTTTCTCGGTCACTTGGCTGCTTACGCTTTATACGGCTTTTTTCGGAGTGGAAACTGCTGACGCCCGCAGATGGATCTACATAGGCTCGCTTCAGCTCCAGCCTTCGGAGCTGCTTAAGATCGGCTTCATAATTATTTTTGCATATATAATGTCAGTCAACTTTCCGAAGTTCAAGGACTGGAAATACTGTGTGCTTCCGTTTACGATCATACTCGGAATGGTTGCGGGAGTTCTGGTTCTTCAGCGTCATATGTCTGCGGTGCTGCTTGTGGGAATTATCGGAATAACCATGATGTTCGTCAGCGGAATGCCAAGGAAAACCTTCTGGATATTTATTGCCTGCGTCGGAGCGGCAGGAGTAATACTGGTCCTGTATAAAATATTCGCTACCGGCGATTTCAACTATATTCTTGACAGATTCAAGAGCTGGCAGGATCCGACATCGGATACAAGCGACACTACTTTGCAGACCTATCAGTCTATTCTTGCGATTGGTTCCGGCGGACTTTTCGGTCTCGGTTTCGGAGAATCAAGACAGAAGTACCTTTATCTCCCGGAATCTCAGAATGACTTTGTATTTTCTGTAGTCTGTGAGGAGCTTGGATTTGTAGGGGCAATGGTCGTAATAATACTGTTTCTTATGTTTATAATAAGAGGCTTTTATATCGGTTCGAGAGCAAAGGACCGTTTCGGAATGCTGCTTGCAGCGGGTATCACAATGCAGATAGGCTCTCAGGCGCTGCTGAATATTGCGGTTGCGAGCAACGCTTTTCCTAACACGGGAATTTCACTGCCGTTTTTCAGCTACGGCGGAACCGCATTGCTTATACAGCTTGCGGAAATGGGAATACTGCTGAATATCTCAAGACAGGCGAGAACGCCTAAATAACCCGAATACTTGAATAAGAGAGGTTTGTTTTTATGCTGAGAGTACTGCTTGCAGGAGGCGGAACTGCGGGTCATGTAAATCCCGCTCTGGCAATTGCCGAAATAATAAAGGAGCATTATCCGGACGCGGAGTTCTGCTTTGCAGGGAATCCTGAAAAGCTGGAAGCAAAGCTTGTTCCCGAGGCCGGCTACAGATTCGAGCCTATTAAGGTCGAGGGTTTTCAGAGAAAGCTGAATTTTAAGAACGTAAAGCGCAATATAAAAGCGGTGTGGTATCTAAGCCGTACAGGAAGCAGGTCTAAGCAGATAATAAACGATTTCAAACCGAATATTGTTATCGGTACCGGAGGCTACGTTTCAGGTCCTGTTGTAAGGAAAGCCGCTCAGTTGGGAATAAAGACCGCTATTCACGAAGCGAATGCCTTCGCAGGAGTAACAACGAAGCTTCTGTCCAAAAATGTGGACAAAATAATGCTGACCGTAGAGGATACCAAGAATCTTGATCCGTCTGTAAAAGATAAGGCGGAGGTTACCGGACTTCCTGTAAGAAAAGCCTTTGAGCGTATATCAAAATCAGATGCAAGGCATAAGCTGGGCTTTGCAGATAATGAGATCGTGATCCTTTCAGCGGGCGGAAGCCTTGGTTCCAGAGTCCTGAACGAAAATGTAGCAAGACTTCTTAAATGGTATCAGGAAAGCGGCGTCAAGGTAAATCATATCCACTCCTTCGGAACGTATAAGGGTTATTCAAATTATATTTCCGAGCTGGAAGCTGACGGGATAAAGGTGAAGAACAACCGCAGGCTTATTATAAAGGAATATATAGATATGCCACTGTGTATGGCGGCTGCGGATCTTGTAATAACCCGCTGCGGCGCAAGCACTCTTACAGAGCTGGAATCAGTAGGACGGGGAGCTATTCTTATTCCGTCGCCTTCGGTAGCTGAAAATCATCAGTATTATAACGGAATGGTGCTTCAGAAAGCGGGAGCAGGATATGTTTTCGAGGAGAAGGATCTGACTGAGAACACTATTACCGATAAGGTAAAAGAGCTTATTGAAGAGCCGTCTAAGCTTGAAAGGCTGTCCGAAAATGCGGCAAGGCTGTTTATCCCCGATACCGCAGACAGGATATATAGAACTCTGAGACCGCTGATTGAAAGCGCTGAAAATTGATACAGAAAGTAAAAACAACGGACAAGGAGAAGATAGAAAAATGAACAGCTCCAAAAATACAATGGACAGTTTGAAGCTTCCGGATCAGGATAAGCTGGACAGTCTTCAGGACGGTTTTATAACAAAGAAGCCGGAAAGTACAGGCTCATTCGACGATTTTGACAAGGTTACTGCTCCTACCTTTGCAAAAGCCGGAAAGGTTCAGGATATTCCCAATAAAGAGGATAAAAAGGACGATCCCGACGATTTTATCCCTAAGCCCGATCCAAACAGGAAAGCAAACAATATAGGTGTAAAAGTAGGAAAGCGCTATGTATCCAAGAAAAGAATGGCGAAGATAATTGCATGCTGCGTTATTGCGGCAGCAGTCGTGCTGTTTTTCTTTCCTCCGGTAGTTACAAACAATACCGATGAAAGCTCAGCCGAAAAAAGAAATATCTTTCAGACTATGGGTCTTACTGAGCTTAAGGAGGATATTCTGAAAAATAAATCGGTTTACAGTGAGGAGGGTTTATCCTCAGAATTGAGCGAAAACTACCGTATCTGTAAAGTATCCCTTAATATAAAGAACATGACGCCCTTTGAGCTGAAAATCCCCGGATATGATATTGTTTCGGCAGACAGCGACTATAAGCAAAGATTTATATATGCTTCGCCTGAGAAAAGCGGAGGAGATATTATTCCTCCGTTTTCAAACGAGCCGGTAACTGTAGAGGTTCTCGTAAATGTGGCGTCAATGACTGATCTGCAGTTTGACGAAGCGGTCACTAGTCTTGTTCTTAAAACCTCAGGTATGAAGAAGAAGATAGGAAAATCTCTTTACTGTCCGTGTATACCGGCGTTTGTGCCTGTTTCAAACGCTTCGTCCTTTATACTAGAGCAATAACTGCCGTTTAGAACGCTGTTTGACCTTTCTCACCAGTATAGGAAATTCTGCATATTATATGTAAAGTCAGATGATTTTAATTCGCTGGCGGTGAATTTCTTTGAAAAGGAGAGAAAGCTTTATGCAAAGGCTGGTGATCGAGGGAGAGAAGCGTATAAGCGGAGAAATTGAAGTTCAGGGGGCGAAAAACAGCGCGCTGCCGCTTCTGGCGGGGTGTGTGCTTGCAAGGGGAGAGGTTGTGTTACATAACTGTCCCGGGCTTTCGGACGTTTTTGCCGCCTGTAGGATACTTACCTGTCTTGGCTGCAAATGCAGGACTCAGGGCAATACGGTAACCGTAAGATCCTATGAGCTTACGGGCAGCAGCGTTCCAGACGAGCTGATGAGAGAAATGAGGTCTAGCATAGTTTTCCTCGGGGCTGTTCTCGGAAGAACCGGTGAATGTTCGCTTTCGTTTCCCGGAGGCTGCGAGCTAGGGCCAAGACCGATAGATATGCATATTTCAGCCCTGAAGCAGATGGGCGTTTCAATAAAGGAGGAACACGGAGTTTTAAGCTGTACCTGTCCGAGAGGAATAAAGGGAGCTAAAATAACTCTTTCCTTTCCCTCTGTAGGAGCTACTGAGAATATAATGCTTGCGGCTTGTCTTGCAAAGGGAGATACTGTTATTTACAATGCGGCCAGAGAACCGGAAATTTCCGACTTGGCCAACTTTCTCAATGCCTGCGGTGCAAGGATCAGCGGATACGGCTCAAGCACAGTTTATATAACCGGAGTAAAAAGCCTGCACGGCTGTGAATACAGCGTTATGCCCGACAGGATAGCCGCCTGTACTCTGCTTGCGGCGGCGGCGGTAACTAACGGTGAGATAAGCCTGAAAAACGCCAGAAGTCAGGATATAGATTCTGTAATTCCTGTCTTTGAGCAGATGGGATGTACGATATATCCCTATGAGGACCGTATATATCTTTGCAGCAAGAAGCCGCTGAAAGCTGTAAAAACTATCAGGACTATGCCTTATCCCGGCTTTCCTACCGACGCTCAGGCAATTATCATGGCGGCGCTGACTAAAGCTCAGGGAACCAGCGTTATAGTAGAAAACATATTTGAAAACCGTTATCGTCACGTTGACGAGCTTGTCAGAATGGGAGCCGATATAAAAGCGGAAAGCAAGGTGGCAGTCGTCGAGGGTGTAAAGCGGCTGTACGGAGCCAATGTTCGGGCGACAGACCTCAGAGGAGGAGCGGCGCTTGCAATAGCGGCGCTTGCGGCAGAGGGAGAAACCGTACTTACCAATGTAAAGCTTATAGACAGGGGTTATGAGGAGATCGAAAAGCAGCTGAGCCTGATAGGTGCGTCTATAAGGCGTGAAAGCAGCTGATTTTATTATTTATGAGCCGTTTTGCGGAGTCTGAAAGATCGAAGGGAGCAGCAGCGAAAAAATGAAGGACGTTATAAAAAGCCGGCAGGACGACGGCGAATATAAGCTTATAAACGGACAGCGTGTAAAGGTCAACAGAAGGAAGCGCAGAAGCAATCTTAACACTTACTATGCGCTTGCCGTTGTTCTTGCCGCAGTGATCGTTCTTGTTTTGTGCCTTACCGTATTTTTTAACGCAAAGAAAATCAGTATTGAGGGCGTAAGCCTTTATACAAATGAGCAGATACTTGCAGTCGGGGGAGTAAACAGCGGCGTAAACCTTATCAGAACCGATACGGGAGCAGTTGCTGAAAGGCTTAAAAAAAATCTGGTCTATATAGATGATGTTAAGGTCAGCCGCAAATACCCCTCCGAGCTTGTTATAGACGTTACTGAAGCTGTAAAGGCGGCTCAGATCGAGCATAAGGGAAAATACTATATTCTTTCCGGTTCCGACAGGATACTGGAAGCTTCCGCTGCGTTAGACAGCAAACTTACTCTTGTAAAAGGCTTTGAACTTAAAAGTCTGACTCCGGGAGAAGTTCTTGAGTCGGAGGACGCTTTTAAGACAAAGATACTTGAACAGCTTGTGAGCGAGCTGAAGACTCTGGATTTTAAGGATATAAGCGTTATCGACCTTTCGGACAGAACAGATATTAAAATGATCTATGACAACAGAATTGAAATACGTCTGGGAAGTTCTGTGGATATTGATTACAAGCTTACATATATAAAGGCAGTTATAGATAAAAGTCTTTCCGATAATTATGAGGGCACACTGAGATATAACGGAATGAACAGCGGTATATCAGCTATTCCAAAGAGCGATTCAAGCTCTGTTCCTGACAGCTCAAAGGACAGCTCATCTTCGCAGGATGCGGAAGCGGCAAATACCGAAGCGGCGGGAGATACATCGTATGACGGCTCCGGGGACGCAGATTCATATTCCGACAGCTCACAGTCATGGGAGGAAAGCGGAAGTACCGGCGTATATGAAGGCTGGCAGGACGGATATTCAGATAACGGATATAACGGGAATCAAACTGAAATATGGCAGTAATCCTTGATTTTACAGGAAATATTTCTGATTTATATATTTTTAATAAAATGTTCAGATAGCGTTCAATTAACTGCTTTACATTTGCTGTGTTTTGTGATAATATAGTAATATATCTATATCTATGGGGAATTATGCGGTTTTATGCCGTAAGCTGACTGTTAAAATAATGGATATTACGCTATAAAATGCTATTAGGAGGATGTCAATTATGTCATACGAATATGTTGAAGCGCCGGTAGAGGGTGCAAGGATCAAGGTAATAGGCGTTGGCGGCGGCGGCGGCAATGCTCTTAACTGTATAGCCTGCGCAGGTATTACCGGAAACGTTGATTACATAGCTATTAATACAGATATTCAGGCGCTGAAGAATTCTAAGGCAACCGAAAAGATCCAGATAGGCTCAAAGCTTACTCACGGTCTCGGCGCCGGAGCAAAGCCTGAGATAGGCGAGGCATCGGCTCAGGAGAGCAGAGATGAGATAGCAGAGGTCATCAAGGACGCCGATATGGTTTTCATTACTGCCGGAATGGGCGGCGGAACCGGAACCGGCGCTGCTCCTGTAGTTGCTGAGATAGCTCAGGAGATGGAGAAGCTTACCGTTGCGGTAGTTACAAAGCCTTTCAAGTTTGAAGGCCCTAAGAAAATGGATAAGGCTGAAAAGGGAATTGCGGCAATGCTGGAGCACGTTGACGCTCTTATTGTTATTCCTAACCAGAATCTGCTTTCGGGAGATCAGAAGCTTACTATGCGTCAGTCCTACGCTCTTGCAGACGAGGTACTAAAGACCGACGTTATTTCAATAGCTGAAATAATTACAAGACACGATGAAATAAACGTTGACTTTGCAGATATTACAACAATAATCAAAAATGCCGGTTTTGCTCATATGGCTATCGGACACGGACAGGGCAAGGACAAGGTTCAGGACGTTGTTGCTCAGGTTATTTCAAGCGATCTTCTTGAGACGTCTATTACAGGAGCAAAGAGACTGCTTGTTAATATCACAATGTCTGAGGATATCGTAGTTGATGAGATCGACGAGCTTACAAATGCTATTACCGAGGCTGTAGATCCCGACGCAGAGATCATTTTCGGCAACGGCTATGATTCCGATTCTAACGATGAGGTTTATGTAACTGTTATCGCCGCTGATTTTGACGGCAGCAAAAAGGATTCCGACAGCAATGCTAAAAAGGCTGCTTTTTCAGCAAATTTCAGTGCAGCTTCAGACGACGCCAAGGCTGACGCAGAGGCTATGCATAAGGCGGGGGTAAAGGCTGCCGACAACCCGAATTACTATGACGACATCTTCAATATCTTTAAAAATAAATAATTAGTTTTCGGCAAACCAAAAACAGCTAAGCTTGCTTTGAAGCTTTGAATTGCTTATAAGCGTCAGCGGCTGCCGATGAAATAAGTTAATATGTAAGTATTTTCAATGGGCGGATCGTTGTATCCGTCCTTTTTTTGCAGGCAAAGCGTTTTATGGGGAAAATATATTTAATGGAGGTGGTTTGGTTAGAAGCTACCTGACTTTTATGAAAAAGATGATCGGATTAAAAATAGCGGAGCTTTATAAGGAAATCCAAGTAAAAGAGAAAGCTTTGGATAAAATTCACTTGAAATTTTGCTGAATTTTTGATATAATAAAAATAATGTCGATACCAGTATGTTTCAGCTGCCAATTATACCGAAAATGCGTATGAATACAGGATTTCCCGAAAGATGGACGAATGAACAAGTTTATTCGGACAAAAACTATCATTTGATTTAAGTGATCACTATATTCTGAGAAAAGCCTCATTTCATGCAGGTTCGGGGACTTAGCATTGAAAAGTCACGCCGACTTATGAGGAGTTGTTTTGGTTTTGGGTAATAAAAAAATAAGGATATTTATTAAGACTTTTACAGAAATAAGTTTTGACAAAATACCCAAAAAAACAGTCGGAATTTAGTCAAACATTATAAAGTTTTAAAAATGACAGGAAAGCAGTTGAAAATAAGTCTTGAATATAGTATAATATTATTGAACTTTAATTATCTTTGGAGGTAATGAATTATGGCAAGTAATGGATATTTAAGAACGGTCCGTATGGGCGGATTCGATAAATCGGACGTTCTGGCTTATGTAGATGATTTGAACTCTAAAATTTACAATCTTGAATCTCAGGTTGCCGATCAGCAGGAAACTATCGAGCGGCTTGAAAAAACCGGCGGCGGTGCTCAGGGTGATTTCGAGGGCAAGAAGGAACTTGAGAAAAAGGTTGAAGAGGCTAAGAATAAAATTGCCGAGCTGATGGCTTCTACCGATACCATGAAGGTTCAGATCGCAGACTATGAACAGCAGATAACTGAGAAGGACGCAGAGCTTGAAAAGCAGAAGAATGAGATAGAGGATCTCAAGGAGAAGCTTGAAAATGCTGAAGCTAACGCAGGTACCGGAGCTGCTCCCGCATTTGATCTCGGAAGCGTATTTATTGAAGCTCAAAATACCGCAAATAAGGTAGTTACAGAGGCTAAAAAGGCGGCTAAGCAGATGGAAGAGGAAGCTGCTCAGCTTCAGAACCAGATCCTTGACGACGCTAATGCTCAGGCTGAAAAGCTTGTTACTGACGCTCAGACTGAGGCTAACAATACACTTCAGACCGCTAAGCAGAGCGCTGACGCTATGACTGCCGCTGCAAGAGCCGAGGCGGAAGCCGTAACCTCTTCTGCAAAAGCTGAGGCTGAAAAGCTTACTTCAAATGCTAAGGCAGAGGCAGAATCGGTTACATATGAAGCTAAGTCAAAGGCTGATAAAATGATCTCAGACGCAACCAACGAAGCCGGAGTTATCAGAGAGAAATCAGCCGGGCTCAGAAATTCTGTCAAGACGGAGTTTACCGCACTTAGCGATACGGTACAGAAGCTTGTTACTTCGCTTAATGACCTGTACGGAGCAAGCATAGGCTCTGTAAATACTGCAAGAGATCTTATCGACGAGGGTCTTGATCTGGTTGAAGACGATGGCTGACACTGCTGAGCTTATAGAAGTCAGGGCGGAGGAACTGAAAAAACGTGCTGAGGAGTTTCGGTGCGGAGATAAGCTTCTTCTGACGGGAACGGTTTATACTGCGCGCGACGCCGCTCATAAGCGTTTCATGAAGCTTCTTGACGAGGGCGGAGAACTGCCCTTTGAGCTTGAAAACGCGGTTATTTACTATGCAGGGCCTACTCCTGCGCCTGATGGAAAGCCGATCGGTTCCTGTGGGCCGACTACTTCGGGCAGAATGGACAGGTTCGCTCCCAGACTGCTTGATCTGGGTTTAGGCGCAATGATAGGGAAAGGCGAGCGTTCCTCAGAGGTAAGGGAAGCTATAGTACGCAATAAGGCGATATATCTTTGCGCAGTTGGCGGAGCTGGCGCATTGGCCTGCAATTGTATAAAATCATGTGAAGTTATCGCATTTGAGGATCTGGGCTGTGAGTCGGTTAAACGGCTTTATGTTGAAAAGTTTCCGCTTATTGTAGCAGATGACTGCTTCGGAGGAGATATTTTTTCTGTAGGCAGGGCTAAATATTTTCAGGTATAAATATTTGTATTTTGGTTATTTTAACAGGGACGGGTATTTGCTCGTTCCTGTTTTTTTATGCGGTTAGTCAAAATTACTATCAAACAGGCTTCAAATGTGTAGGATATTACAAATTTGCCGAAATGTTAATTTAAATTTTAAAATCACTTGACAGCGGGGTTCTGATATGGTATTATATTATTACATCATATAGTGCGAATGGTGGGATATAGTTTGATGGATAACAGTCAGCTGGGAAACGGCGGTTATGCTGAGTGTTCCGATGAACAGCTTGCCGTTATGGCTAAGAACAACGACAGGCAGGCGGCGCTTTCGCTGATCTCAAGATATATCTGCACTATTGAGGCAAGGGCAGGTTCCTTTGTCGGTGGCGTATACGACGATCTTATTCAGGAGGGTCTGATGGGTCTTATGAAGGCTGTTCAGACGTTTGATGCTGAAAAGGAGGTTAAGTTCGCAACCTACGCTATAACGTGTATCAGAAACAGAATGATTTCGGCGTTCAATAAGGACAAAGCAAGCTTGGAGGAGATTTCCGGAGAGGACGATGAAGCGTCAGGTCACGATCCGGCGGATATTCCCGAGAATATTGTTCTTGAAAAAGAACGCATGAATGAAATTTTCAATAAAATCTATTCAGCTCTTTCAGAGTTGGAGTGGCGCGTATTTCAATTTTACTTATCAGGTTTGGCTTATAATCAAATAGCATTAAAATTAGGTGTGTCCGTTAAGACGGTTAACAACGCAATGCAGAGGGTTAGGCGAAAACTTAAAGCGGTTTTGAGATAGCAAAAAAGAATTATTCTGTATTGTATGGCCGGGTAGCTTAATTACAGAGCGTTGTTTTACAAAGATGTCGGTGTAAGTCCGACCAGGGCACATTTTAATTTTAGCGAGGTATAAAATCATGTACGAAGACAAGACATTGGTATGCAAGGACTGCGGAAACGAATTTGTTTTCACAGCAGGCGAACAGGAATTTTACGCAAGCAAGGGCTTTGAAAACGAGCCTCAGAGATGTAAGGCTTGCCGTGATTCAAGAAAGAACTCTTCAAGAACCGAAAGACAGATGTACACAGCTACCTGTGCTGCCTGCGGCGGAGAGGCTACTATTCCTTTCAAGCCAAACGAGGACAGACCTGTTTACTGCAGCGAGTGCTTTGCAAAAATGAGAGAGAACTAATTTCTCAGAAGAAATCTTTTTATAAAGACTCTTTGAGCTGCCTTTAAGGCGGCTCTTTTTGTTTTTTGACATCAATTTTAAAGGGAATAATATGGTCTTTATGTTTTATTACTGTTATACGGCTGGTAAAAGACAGAAAGAACTCGTTGGTTTGGCAAAATAATAACTGTAAAAACAAAAACTGATTTCTGTATAAATTTAAAAATAACTATTGCATTGCGCCGAAAAATTGGTTATAATATAAATAAGCAGTTTAAATGAAAGGAGTATTAAAAATGGCTTTTAAAGTAACAAGGGATACCATTATCGGAGAAATTATGGATCATGATGAAACTACTGCAAAGTTTTTTACTGAAATGGGTATGCACTGCCTTTACTGTCCTTCGTCCAGAGGGGAAACTCTTGAACAGGCTTGTGAGGTTCATGGAGTTGACGTTGAAAGTATGATCGAAAAGCTTAACGCGCATATCGGCGGTTAAATTTTTTATTTATGCTCAGGGTACGCTGTTCATGGTCTTATGACTTTGAAACAGCGTATTTTGATATATTGTAATTCGGGAGAGATTTAAATGAACGACCGCAGACTTCTTGCCTGCGCTGAGCTTTGCAGCGGAAAAAAGGCTGTAGATGTCGGTACAGATCACGGTCATCTGGCGGCTTATCTTATTACTGAGGGAATATGTGAAATCTGTATAGCCTGCGATATAAACGAAAAGCCGCTTAAAGCCGCTGAGGCTACTGTAAAAAGACTTGGACTTGAAAATAAGATACAGCTGGTATTATCCGACGGACTGGACAAAATATGCCCCGACGGAGTTACAGATATTGTCATAGCCGGAATGGGCGGAGAGCTTATTGCTTCAATTATAGACAGGGCGGAATGGATCAGGGAAAACCGAATAAATCTAGTTCTTCAGCCTATGACAAAGTGGGATCATCTGAGAAAGTGGCTTTATGATAACGGCTTCAGGATAATAAGAGAAATTCCCTGTGAGGACGGACGTTTTGTCTATTCGGTCATGCAGGCGGTTTACATAGGCAGAGCTCCTGATTATAAATGCGATACGGCTTATCTTTACGCAGGAATGGTTACTGCGGATACCGAGGACGGAAAAAAATATCTGCTTCGTCAGGCTGAAAGGCTTGAAACGGCTGGCAGGGGAATGCTCCGTTCGGAAGGGAAAAAATCCGAAGGAGATAAAATGATCGAAACCGCCAAGGTTCTTAAATTAAAAATTTCCGTATGATACCTTGACATGATGAGAACTGAAGAGACGGCAAAGGAGTACAGTAATGTATTCAGTTTCTATCTCAGCGAGGCTCATATGGGACTAGCTCTGTTTTCAGGTATTCCGCTAGTTGTATTTGCCGTTTTGATAGGATTGTACGAATTTCTCAATGCCTTAATTAAAGACAGAAACCCGAAAAAAGAGGAGGATCAGAATGATAACAGCTAAGGATATTTACAATTACATAGACGAGATCGCTCCGTACTCTTTGCAGGAGGGTTACGACAACAGTGGTCTTAATGTGCTATTTAACGGCGGTGAGGTAAGGCGCGCGCTTATTGCTCTCGACATTACAAATGAAATTATTGCCGAGGCTGAGCGGGTAAAGGCTGATTTGATCATTACTCACCATCCTGTGATCTTCAGGGGACTGAAAACTCTTGATGAGAATAATCCTGCGGTCAAGCTTTGCAGGGCAGGAATTTCTGCGGTTTCGGCGCATACGAATTTCGATTCGGCTAAGATGAACGATATTTTGTGCGAGAAGCTTGGACTTGTGCCGAAAGAACCGCTTGCTGTGGAAAACGGAGCACCTATCGGATATGTTTGCGATCGTCAGCCGCTCTCCTGCAGAGCTATGGCGGCAAGGGTCAGATCTGCGCTTGGCAATACGGTTGTAAGATATAATGATCTGGGAGATGACCGTATGCTGTCACGGATAGCAGTCTGCTCAGGCAGCGGAGGAAGTTTTTTAGGAAGTGCTATGTCCAAAAAGGCGGACTGTTTAATAACCGGCGACGTAAAGCATGATATATTTACAGACGCTCACAATGCAGGAATATGCGTAATCGACGGCGGTCATTTTCATACCGAAAATATATTCTGCGGATATATGAAAAATATTCTGTCGGAAAAATTTCCGCAGGCTGAGTTTTCTGTGGCTGAGAGCAACAAAGATATTTTATCATATGAATTTTAAGGAGATCAAAAAATTATGGCCCTTGACGGAGTATTTTTAAGACTGGTAAAAAACGAGCTTTCACCTCTTATAGGCGGACGTGTAGAGAAGATACATCAGCCCTCAAGAGAGGAGCTTGTTTTCGGGATAAGGACTAAGGATGGCGCATATAAGCTGCTTTTAAATTCGGGAGCGGGAACTGCCAGAGTTCATGTAACAAAGGCAGAGATAGAAAATCCGAAAACTCCCCCAATGTTCTGTATGTTTATGAGAAAGCATTTGTCGTCCGGAAAGCTTGTGGACATCAGACAGGACGGGTTTGAGCGGATACTTTATTTTGATTTTGATTCCGCCAACGAGATGGGAGATATATGCCGGCTGACGCTTGCGGCTGAAATAATGGGCAGGCACTCGAATCTTATACTTATAAATTCCGAAGGAAGAATAATTGACAGTATAAAGCGTGTAGGTCAGGATATGTCCGCAGTAAGAATGGTACTTCCGGGTATGGCGTATACTTTGCCGCCCAGAGAACCTAAGCTTTCGCTGCTTGATTCTGAAGCGGAGGATATATGTGCGGAGATAGGGAGGTATCCTCAGCTAAGTCTGTCTAAGGCATTAATGAAAGCAATAGAGGGAATCTCTCCTGTCTTTGCAAGAGAAGCGGAGTATTTTGCTGCCCGGGGAACAGAAATCGCAGTACAGGATATGACTGACGAGGAATTTGACAGGCTTAAATTTTACCTCAGGAAAACGGCCGCTGAAATAAGAAACGGAGAAAATAAGTATACTGTATTAAAAACAAAGGACGGACTGCTGAAGGATTTTTGTTTTACGGCAGTAAATCAGTACGGCGCTCTTATGGTAACAAAGCAGTTTGGATCTCCGAGCGTAGTGCTTGATTATTTCTTTTCCGAAAGGGACAGAACGGCGAGAATGAAGCAGCGGGCGCAGGATCTCTTTAAAATGCTTGTAAGTACCTCAGAAAGAATAGCGAGAAGAACTGCAAATCAGCGTGAGGAGCTGAAGGAATGTGCCGGACGTGATAAGCTAAAAAAATACGGCGATCTGATTATGGCGAATCTTTATTGCCTTGAAAAGGGACAGGGAACGGCAGAGGTCGGAGATTACTACGAGCCGGACTGTCCTGTCATAAAAATTCCTCTTGACAAAAGGCTTACTCCTTCTCAGAATGCGCAGAAATACTACAAGGAATACCGTAAAGCGGATACTGCGGAGAAAAAGCTGATAGGACTTATAAAGCAGGGGGAGGAGGAGCTTGAATATATAGACTCAGTTTTCGATTCTCTTACAAGAGCGGACAGCGAAACGGATATTATACAGCTTAGGCTGGAGCTTGCGGAGCAGGGGTATGTAAAGTCTTCAAAGATAAAGGGAAAGCCTCCAAAGAGCCTGCCGCCGATAAGGTTTGTATCTTCGGACGGATATGAGATCAGGGTAGGGAGAAATAATAAGCAGAACGACAGGCTTACCTGCAAGGACAGCGATAAGCTGGACATATGGCTTCATACTCAGGGAATCACGGGGTCGCATACCGTTATTTCCTGCGGCGGAGAAACTCCTCCCGACAGAACACTGGAGGAAGCAGCGGTAATTGCGGCTTATCATTCAAAGGGCAAAAATTCGTCACAGGTTCCCGTGGATTATACGCTGATAAAGTATGTAAAGAAGCCAAACGGAGCAAAACCAGGAATGGTTATATTTACAAACAACCGTACGCTTTATGTTACGCCTGACGAGGAGCTTGTCAAAAGGCTTGCGGCTAAATAACTGATGACTTGCGGCGGCACTGTATTTTATTTTTGCAGATTCGAGCGACGTCAGGAGCGATCACGCGAACTGCGCCGTCTGCGCTAAGACGATTACAGGATATTCGGCAAAATATCATTGCCTTAGCTGCGGCACTGTATTTTATTTTTGCAGATTCGAGCGACGTCAGGAGCGATTACGCGAACTGCGCCGTCTGCGCTAAGACCCCCCTCACTTATAGGCGAAAATGGGGTAAAAGTTGCATGCAAATGTGCAAATATTAATGAAATATGTCTTAGTTAAAATATAAATCGCATAATTGAACAAATTATTGGCTTGAATTTTGGCGATAATGACTATATAATTGCTCAAGAGAAAGGAAATACGGGAACGCTTGCGGCTGGGTTTGAGGTGGGAAAATAATTGCTCTGAGATTATACTTGGTATACTTGATAAGGAGATAGACAGACTTTTTTAAGGAACGATATGGACGTTTCCTGTCGTCAGCTTTGTGAAAAGATTTAAGGCGGAGGTCGTACGAAAATTCTGATTATCGGTCAGAAGCCTGCTTAAAAAAACAAGCTTTCTGTTGAGCTTTGCGCAAAGATCTGCGGAGTTTTGTATGAAACAAGTTTTGATGTGAACGGATTTGCTGAGTTTATGCAGCACAATAATGCTGATCTCAGAATAACAAGAAATTGCGGTTCTTCAAAAATGTTTATTGATTTATTCTTCAAGAAATTCATAAAGGAGAAACTACTGCAAATGTTTATTTTTATATGTTTCTCTTATTGGAAATCTCGGCAGTTCCTGAACGTTTTGCTGCTGCGATATCCGGGTTTTTAAAATCCTGTACCGATATAAACCGAGCAGATACTGATAATATCTAAAATTTGTTTTATAATAAGATACAGGACATATAAGGATGTGTTAATATGAAAAGGCTTGATGAAATTTTTTTTCACCGCGACGCTTTGGAGGTAGCTCCGGAACTTTTGGGTAAGACTATAGTTTCCAAAATCAACGGCAGTGAAGTAAGAGTTCGTATTACAGAAACTGAGGTATACCGAGGCGAAGAGGATACCGCCTGCCATGCTCATAAGGGCAGGACAAAGCGCACTGAGGTGCTTTACGGAAGGAGCGGCGTTATTTACGTTTATCTCTGTTACGGTATGCATTGGCTGATGAACGTTATTACAGGTGATGAGGGAACGCCGCAGGGAGTGCTTTTCCGTGCAGGAGAAGGCTTTGAAGGCCCTGCCAAGCTTACAAAGCGTTTGGGCGTTACCGGCGAGCTTAATTTACAGTCGTTAGTTGATAATCCGCTTATTTGGATAGAGGACGACGGAAAAAAGCATTCTTTTCATACCGAGAAGAGAGTAGGCATAAATTATGCGGATCAGAAGGATATTGACAGGCTGTGGAGGTTCGTACTGGATAAATGATGGCAGGTTATTGACAAATAAATTTCTGCGTGGTACAATTATTGTATACTGAATTAGTTTAGTTTGGAGGAAATAAAAATGGGTGACATAAAAATTTCAGACAGCGTAATTTATATCGGAGCTGACGACAGAGCTATTGATCTTTTTGAAAGTCAGTATAAGGTACCGAACGGAGTATCTTATAATTCCTATGTAATAATTGATGAAAAGACTGCGGTTATGGACACGGCTGACAGCAGAATAACAGATGTCTGGTTCGAGAAGCTCGGAAAGGCTCTGAACGGAAGAATTCCCGATTATCTGGTAGTTCAGCATATGGAGCCGGATCACGCCGGAAATATACAAAGACTTGCCGAAAAATATCCCGATATGAAAATTGTAGGCAATGCTAAAACCTTTACAATGATGAAGCAGTTTTTCTCAATTGAAAAGCTTGAGGGGCGTTCTGTAATTGTCAAAGAGGGAGATACGCTTTCTCTGGGAAATCATACGCTGCAGTTTATTATGGCTCCAATGGTTCATTGGCCTGAGGTAATGGTTACCTATGAGCAAAGCGAAAAGCTGCTGTTTTCGGCGGACGGCTTTGGAAAATTCGGCGCTCTTGACTCAGATGAGGATTGGACTGACGAAGCGAGAAGATACTATTTCAATATCGTCGGCAAGTACGGGGCGCAGGTTCAGGCGCTGCTGAAAAAGGTTTCAGCTCTTGGTATAAAAATGATATTGCCGCTGCACGGGCCTGTTCTTAAAGAAAATCTAGGATATTATCTTGACAAATACGATACATGGTCAAGCTACAGGGCAGAGGAAAAGGGAATTCTAATTGCATATGCTTCTATTCACGGAAATACGGGAAGAGCGGCGCTGAAGCTTGAGGAAATGCTCAGGGAAAGAGGAGAAGAAAATATAACGTTGCGTGATCTTGCAAGATGCGATATGTCGCAGGCGGTTGCAGACGCTTTTAGGTATGACAGAACAGTGCTTATGGCTGCTTCCTACGACGGCGGAGTTTTTCCGGCAATGGAGGATTTTCTTAATCATCTTAAAGCCAAGCTGTTTCAGAACCGTACTGTCGGTATTGTTGAAAACGGTTCATGGGGTCCGACTGCCGGAAGAGTAATGAAAGGCTTTGCAGAAGCGTTTAAAAACGTTACTGTCGCAGAACCTGCGGTTACGATACGTTCGGTTTTAAACAGCGATTCTGAGAAGGCGCTGTCTGAGCTTGCAGATTGTATTGTAAAATAGCAGTAAAAACTGTTTTTATCTTGAAGTTTATATGAAGTAACGGGCGGCTGAAGTTCGTTTTCTGCTTAATGGCAGGAACGGGCTGAGGCCGCTTTTTGCTGAGAGTTTGCGTTTACTTGAGAGCAGGAACTTGTATGATTAAACTGAAATGCAATAAAAATTTATTGAAAAACGATAAAAAAGTATTGACAATTAGTAAAGTGTATGATATAATAACAGCAATAAAAGGTAAAGGGGTCTTAAATATGTGGACTGAGACAAAATCGCTTGCGCTTTCAAGAATACTTGCCTGTGCCGCAACGGCTCTTATTGCAGCGCTTGCTTTTTTTGTGCCGTATTTGTCGGAGTGGTACGAGGATATTTCAATCGGAAAGGGTTTTTTTAATGGGATCAGTATTGGCGTTCCTATGACAGTAATACTTTATATATGCGAAGCGTTTGCGCTTGCGGCTATGGCGGCGCTTCATATCCTGCTGTTCAATATCTCAAAGGATCGTGTGTTCGTTGACAGCAATACAGTTTGTCTTAGGGTAATATCTTGGGCATGTATGCTTGCAGGGTGTGCATTTTTCATTCTGGGATTATTAAGGTTTATATTTATGACAGCTGCGTTTTTTGCAGTAATGCTTGGTCTTGTCATACGGGTATTGAAGAATGTGTTTGAAAAGGCGGTCGAGCTGAAGTCTGAAAACGACTTTACAATTTAGCGGAGGTGAGCTTATGCCTATTGTTGTTAATCTTGACGTTATGATGGCTAAGAGAAAGATTTCCTCGGGAGAGCTTGCCGAAAAAATAGGAATTACTGCCGCAAATCTATCTGTACTGAAAACCGGTAAGGCAAAGGCGATAAGGTTTTCTACTCTTGAAAGGATTTGCGAGGCGCTTGATTGTCAGCCGGGAGATATATTGGAATGGTACAGCGGAGAATAGATAAATAAAACTATGCACAAAAAAGGAGATCTAATTATGACGGATATTACAGAGAACGGCTTTGAGCCGTCTGAAAGCAGGAAGATCCCTATGGTTAAAAGTCCTGAACCAAAGAGAGCGGAGTATGTATTTTCAATAATTATTTTTGCTCTGTCATTTTGCTTTGTGAGGTTTACGATTTTTAATATTTCAGGCTTTATAACTACTGGAGTATATATCCTTATTATTACCTCAGCGATGGTATTCCTTAAAATATCTGGCTGTAAGTTTTCATGGCTTTGCAGGCTTACAGCGGTTATGCTTTATTTGTTCAGCCTTGTTTATTCATTAACCGACGATGTGCTTATTAAGTTTATGGATACGTTTTTTCTTATGGGAGCAGGTGCATATTTTGTTTACGCTTCGGCGGCAGGAAACAAGAAGATCGAAAGGTTTTTTCCTTTTGCATTGCTCAAAGCAGTGTTTGAGTATCCTTTTTCCGGATTTAATAAGGAGATAGAAACTGTTAAGGAGGCTACTAAGCGTTCTAAGCTGAGCGATAATATAAGGGTAATAATAATCGGTATTATTGTAACTGTTCCGCTTACCATGGTAGTTGCGGCGCTTCTTATTTCTGCGGACGACGGTGTAAGGCATATTTTAAGCAGTATAACTGACTTTCTGGAGCCGGAAAGCGTAATAAAGATCGTTTTTCAGATTGCTTTCGCCGTTCCCGCTTCCTGTTATCTGTTCGGAATGCTGTATTCAAATATACACAGAGAAGGTGTTGCGCCTCTCGACGAGGAGGCTTGTGAAAGACGTTTGGCTTCGGCAGGAAAGGTAAGAAATGCCGCAGTTTACGCTTCGGTTACTCCTATATGCATACTCTATGTGATATTTTTCTTTTCTCAGGCAGGTTATTTTCTGTCGGCGTTCTCGGGAAAGCTTCCCTCAGGCTACAGCTACGCAGGGTATGCAAGACAGGGGTTTTTCGAGCTTTGCGCTATTACCGCTATAAATCTGACAGTAATTGCAGTCATTAATGTAATTGCGCTGAAAGGCGGAAGAGAAAAGCCTGCCGCACTGAAGGTATACAGTATTATGCTTTGCAGCTTTACTCTTATAATGATAGTAGTAGCAATGAGTAAGATGGCAATGTATATATCCGAATACGGTCTTACCAGACTTAGGTTTTTTACGTCGTGGTTCATGATCCTCTGCGCACTGTTTTTCGTGCTTATAATTATCAAGCAGATAAGATTTGATTTTAGGCTTTCAAAATGGGGCGCAGCGGCCTTTACCTTAATGTTCGCCGTTCTGTGCTTTTCACGCCCCGATTATGCTATTGCCCGTTATAATATTGAAAAGTATGAATCCGGAGCTCTGGAACATCTTGATGTACATCAGCTTACCGAATTATCTGACGACGCCTGGTCTGTTCTTTTAGAGAGCGGCAGCTTTGAAAATGCCGGAGAAGAATATAGGCGCATTGCAGACGAAAAGCGCAGGGAGCTTAAAGGCTCAGTATATAAAAGACTTAATATTCCTTCGATGAAAACTCTGCGTATCCTTGAATCAAAGCGGTAAACAAAGCGGTCCGTATTACCTGAAAATACGGACCGCTGTTTATGTTTTATTATATCAATCTTTTAAGATATGGTTTATAGCTGAGAGCAGAGCATTTATTGAAGAAACGATAATGTCAGTATTTCTTCCTGCGCCCCATACTGTTTTTCCGTTGGCAGAAATGCCGACATATGAAACAGCTTCCGCCGATGAATGTCGGTCTATAGCGTGTTCTTCATAGCTTTCAATTGTAAAATCAAGGGGTATTCCCGCTTTAAGAGCGTTTGCTACAGCGTCAAGTCTGCCGTTGCCCTTAGCGGTATAAACGGCATTTCCCTTACCAGGTATCTCAGCTGTGATCTTTGCTGTAATAGCTCCGTCGGCTTCCTGAACGAAGTGAGATTCGCTTACGCTTACGGGAGCTTTTATATTGAGATAGTTCTCTTTAAATATCTCATATATTTCTTCAGGCATAAGCTCCTTATGCTTATGATCTGAAACGTTCTTAACAGCATAGCCGAAGTTTTCACGCATTTTCTTGGGCAGGTTATAGCCGTATTTCTGCTCGAGAAGATAGCCGATACCGCCCTTGCCCGACTGAGAATTGATCCTTATAACGTCTCCGTCGTATTCTCTTCCTACATCCTTGGGGTCGATAGGAAGATACGGTACTGTCCAGTGATCCGGGTCTTTTTCCTCGCGCCACTTCATACCCTTTGCAATAGCATCCTGATGAGAGCCGGAGAAAGCGGCGAAAACAAGACGTCCGGCGTAGGGGCTTCTTTCGTATACCTTCATTCTTGTAACTCTCTCGTAGATCTCGACCAGAGCAGGCATATCCGAGAAGTCAAGCTCAGGGTCTACGCCGTGAGAGTACATATTCATAGCAAGCGTAACAATATCAACATTTCCCGTTCTCTCGCCGTTACCAAAGCAGGTTCCTTCTATTCTGTCAGCGCCTGCAAGCAAGCCAAGCTCTGAATCTGCTACGGCGCAGCCTCTGTCGTTGTGCGGGTGAAGCGATATGATAAGGTTTTCACGGCAGTTCAGATGGTCGCACATATACTCTATCTGAGAAGCGTAAACGTGCGGAAGTGACATTTCTACCGTAACAGGAAGATTTATTATGACCTTGTTATCAGGTGACGGCTTCCAGACGTCAATAACGGCGTTGCATATTTCCAGCGCAAATTCAGGTTCTGTACCTGTAAAGCTTTCGGGAGAGTATTCAAAAACGATATTTCCCTTAGCCGACCTTTTATATTCATTGCAGAGCTTTGCGCCGGTTACTGCAATGTTTATTATCTCATCCTTGGATTTTCTGAAAACCTGCTCTCTCTGCGCTACTGAGGTGGAGTTGTAGAGGTGGACGACGGCGTTTTTCGCTCCGTCTATTGCCTCAAAGGTTTTCTTGATAATATGCTCTCTGGACTGAGTAAGAACCTGGATCGTAACGTCGTCAGGGATCATATTTCTTTCAATAAGCGCACGGCAGAACTCATATTCCGTTTCCGAAGCGGCAGGGAAGCCGATCTCTATTTCCTTAAATCCGATTTTAACAAGATGAGCGAAAAATTCCAGCTTTTCATCTAAGCTCATTGGAATGATCAAAGCCTGATTTCCGTCTCTCAGGTCTACCGAGCACCACTTTGGAGCATGGTCTATATATTCCTTTTTTGTCCACTTTAATGATTCTACAGGCGGCATAAAATAGCCTCTCTGATATTTCTGCGCATTTTTCATAGTAAGTTCCTCCTTATAAATTATATATTCATATGCTTCGTCAATCAGCTGCGAATGTCCGTACATAGTCGGTCGAAAAGCCATTTTCCGTAATATTGCATTATAGGACATCCGCTCCTTTCGTCTAAATTAAAAAAACCCGTCTCTTAATTACAAGAGACGAGTATTATTTACCCGTGTTACCACTCTAATTTATGTATAATTTGCATTATACACCTCAGCCACATCAGACAATGTGCCGCTCTGTAACGGAAGCTTTCCGTGTGAAGCTACTTGACCGAAGCTGTTCAGCCGTTTTCGCCGCACCTGCTCAGGGACGAGCTATTACATAAGATCCGTACTGCCTTGCACCCAACGGCAGCTCTCTGAAACTGAAAGATATGCTTTTCTTCCCATCAGCGCATTTAAAATATTTATATTATCATTATTATATTACACGGATCAGATTTTGTCAACTGTGTTCATACTTATTTTACAATTGCGTATTCAGCACATTTTATTCGTAAGTTTTAAGAAAATCTTATTCATATTAAGAAATACCTAAGATACGGATTGTTGACAAATATATTGGTTTGGGAGTATAATATAATTGTTAAATAAAAAGCAATCTTCTTAAAAGGGAGCGTAATACATGATTTTTGACAGTATAAAGAAGCTTATAGTTTACGGAATTGAAACCGGACTTATTGAAGATGAGGACAGGGTTTACAGTATTAATCGTATTCTTGAAGCGCTTCAGCTTGACGAATACGAGGAACCGAAAGAGGAATATCATAATATTGATATCGAAATAACACTGAAAGAGCTTACCGATTATGCCTGTGAAAACGGCTTGTGTGAAAACAGCGTGGTTTACAGGGATCTGTTTGATACAAAGCTTATGGGACTGCTGACTCCGAGACCCGGCGAAGTAAACAGAACTTTTTGGGGGCTTTATAATAATTCCTCACCAAATAAAGCGACGGATTACTTTTATAAGCTTTCGCAGGACAGCGACTACATAAGGCGCTACAGAATTAAAAAGGATATGCGCTGGATCGCTCCTACCGAATACGGCGAGCTTGATATTACCATAAACCTTTCAAAGCCTGAAAAGGACCCCAAGGCTATAGCGGCTGCTAAAAACGCAAAACAGTCAGGCTATCCGAAATGCCTGCTGTGCTATGAAAACGAGGGTTATGCCGGAAGGGTAGATTCTCCGGCAAGGCAGAACCACAGGGTTATTTCCCTGAAAATTAACGGCGAGGACTGGGGCTTGCAGTATTCCCCGTATGTGTATTACAACGAGCATTGTATTCTTTTTAATAAAAAGCACACTCCTATGGTGATCAACAAAGCCGCATTCTCAAAGCTTTTTGACTTTGTAGAGCAGTTTCCGCATTATTTTATCGGTTCAAATGCCGATCTGCCTATAGTGGGCGGCTCTATTCTTGCTCATGAGCATTTTCAGGGCGGAAACTATACCTTTGCGATGGCAAAGGCTCCTATTGAAAGAGAGGTCGTTTTCAAGGGCTTTGAAAGCGTAAAGGCGGGTATAGTAAGGTGGCCGATGTCGGTAATAAGAATAGCTTCGCCTGACCGCCGGGAATTGACGGAGCTTGCTGACAAGATCCTTACCTGCTGGAGAGGCTATACGGACGAGGAGGCATTTGTTTTTGCTAAGACGGAAGGGGAGCCTCATAATACCATAACTCCTATAGCAAGAATGAGAAACGGAAGCTTTGAGCTTGACCTTGTGCTGAGAAACAATATTACGACCGAAGAGCATCCTCTCGGAGTATATCATCCTCATGCGGAGCTTCATCATATAAAGAAGGAGAACATAGGTCTGATAGAGGTAATGGGTCTTGCGGTACTTCCAGCAAGGCTTAGAGAAGAGATGAGCAGGTTAGCTGACGCACTTGTACGCGGTGCAGACCTTAGAAGCGACGAAGTTCTTTCCAAGCACGCTGATTGGGCGGAGGAATTTTCAAAGGCATATGATATAACGGCGGGCAACGTTAATGAAATAATTCAGAATGAAATAGGAAAGGTTTTTGCCGAGGTGCTTGAACACGCAGGTGTATTCAAGCGTAACGAAAAGGGCAGAGAATATTTTTCAAGATTTATAGACTATGTGAACGGATAATATTCCGGGCGGTTTAAAATACCGCCTGTTGTTTTGCCGGCATAAAAAAGATACGGCAGATAGAGAAAACAGAGAAAGGAAAACAGAAATGACTGCAAGCAGAAAGAAGGTCCTGAAAAGGATAATTGTATTTACGCTGACGGCGCTTCTTGTAATTATCGGAGGAAGATGTATTTATGTTCAGGCGGTTATCCATAATGCCTACGACGTAAAGCCGATCTCAAAAGAACAGATAAAGAGAGCCGACGTAAATAATGCTAATAAGCTTATGATAGTCGCTCACCCCGATGACGAGGTGCTGTGGGGCGGAGGACATCTTATGGAAGGCGGATATATGGTCGTGTGCGTTACCAACGGAAAAAACGAGGTGCGCTCAAAGGAATTTTACAGAGTAATGAAGGAGTCGGGAAACGAGGGCATAATACTGGATTATCCCGATAAGGTAAGAGGGAAACGCGACGACTGGTCAAGAGTTCGGAGCAGTATTATTTCAGATCTTGAAAAGGTAATGAAATATAAAAAATGGGAGCTTATAGTTACTCACAATAAAAACGGAGAATACGGTCATGCTCATCATCAGATGCTGCACGGCTTTGTAACTCAGATATATAACGACGATGAGATAGATACTCAGCTTTACTGCTTCGGAAAGTATTTCAAGAGATCTAAGCTTAAAGACGCTAAAAATACCCTTACTCCTATGACGGCGCAGCAGATCAGCTTTAAGGAAAAGCTTGAAAAGCTTTATGTATCGCAGAGCGGAACCGTTGAACATCTGAGTCATATGAACAGCTATGAAATGTGGGAGAAATATATGCCGCCCGTATTAACTGTCGAATCATAACCTAAGGAGCATAGATTTTGAAGGACGCTAAAAAATTCGGTCGTATAAATATAATACATATTGCAGTTCTTACTGCCGTTTATACTCTGACTGTGCTGCTTATAATGCGGTTTGAATACGCTTACGGCTCGAAGATCGACTGGGGGGGACAGCATTACGCTATTCCCGATTATTTCAGGAAGCTTTTCTATGATACCGGAGATATATTTCCAAGCTTTGCGGCAAATCTCGGAGCAGGAGAAAATATTTATAATTTCTCCTATTACGGTCTTTATTCGCCTGTAATTCTTATATCTTATCTTCTGCCGTTTGTCAAAATGTCCGTTTATATCCAGGCGGTAAGTATTATCGGAATGGAAATAAGCATAGTGCTTTTCTATCGTTTTATGAGGACTAAGTTCAGCGATAATACGGCGTTTCTGCTGTCTTTTGCCTTTATGTGCGCAGTACCGCTTATATTTCACAGTCACAGGCATATCATGTTCGTAAGCTATATGCCGTTTCTTATTCTGGCACTGGGTTCGGCGGATAAATATTTTAAAAAGGGGAAAAAATCAGGGCTTATATTCTGGACTCTTATGATTATTCTTTCAAGCTGGTTTTTCAGCGTTTCGGCGCTTGCGGCGCTGCTTGTTTACGGAGCGTACAGCTATATTTCCGTCAGCAGCGGCAGTATAAAGCTGAAAAGCCTTCTTAAAGCCGGCTTTGGGTATGCAGGAAGGCTTTTTACTGCGGTTATGCTTGCGGGAGTTGTGCTGCTCCCTACTGCTGCTGCGCTTTTGTCCGGACGGGATTCTGCAAACGTAAAAATCGACTGGTCTGAATTTATACCTCAGTTTAAGCTTAATTATATAGGAATGTCCGCATATTCAATGGGTTTGTCCTGTTTTGCGGTTCTGGCTGTTACTGCGGCCCTATTCAGCAGAAACGGCGCAAGGCGGTTTCTTGGCTGTGTTATAGCGGCGGTTTGTGTTTTTCCTGCAATAGTTTATATATTAAACGGAACGATGTATTTTGACGCTAAGGTTCTTATACCTTTTATTCCGCTCGGAATTATCCTTCTGGGTGATTGCTATGAGGAGCTTTGCGCAGGGCAGAAATCTTACCGTATCATATTCGGTATATTTATTATCGTTTACGCTGCCGGAGCTGTTTTTTATGACGGGCCTGAAGGCACATGGGAATTTATGGCGGCAGATATGCTGGTTCTGACGATATGCATTATATGCTTTAAAAGGCTCGGCAGAAAAGTTTTTCTCTGGTTTGCTGCAATGGCGGTTCCTTTTACGGCAATGCTTTCTTTCAATCTGTCGGATAAGCTTGTTCCGCTTAAAACTCTTCAATATGAAAATTCAGAGCAGTTTGAATATCTTGCGGATATAATAGCTTCTGATGAAAAGCTGGTGAGAAGCTCCTGCGGAGTAAACAGATCTGATACGGTAAATATGGTCTATAATATAGATTACTACAGTCCGTATGTATATTCGTCGCTTCATCATAAAGGCTACAACAGTTTTTATTTCAATGAGATACGAAACGAAAACGAATACAGAAATTCAGCTCTTACAACTCGTTCGTCAAATATTCTTTTTGATATTTTTATGGGAAATAAATATCTCATAACCGATAAGGATCACAGCGAAACCGGCTATGAGCAGGTATGCAGTATGGGAGAGTTAAGGCTTTACAAAAATAATAACGCCCTCCCTGTAGGAAGAAGTACGGACAGGGTAATAAGCGCCGCTGATTATCATCAGCTGAATTCAGTGCAGAGAATGGAGGCTCTTGTTAACTGTATCGTAACTGAGGGAGAAGAGATGCAGGGGTATAAATCGTCGGCGGAGCAGTACGGAGAGATACTGCTTGAAGAAAGTGAAAATATTACAGCGCTTTCCGGAGGCTACAGAATAAAAAGCTCTGAAAATTTTAAAGCTTCTGTTAAGCTGACGGAGCCGATACCGAGGAATAAGATATTTATAATAGAAATAAAAGCAGATAACAAAACGGGAAAAAGAAATGATGTGAAAATATCAATAAACGGAATTAAAAATACTCTAACGAATCCCGAATGGAAGTATTATAACAAAAATACATTTTTTGAATATGTGCTTACAAGCGGAAATGAAGAAAGCCTGTCTGAGCTTGAGTTTCAATTCAGCCGGGGCGATTATACGATCAGCGAGATAAACGCTTATACAATTGATTATCCAACGCCATACTATGACGAGCTGGTATTTGACAAAAACAAAACAAAGGGCGACGTGATGGAGGGAAGTATTGATTGCTCCTCAGACGGATATTTTGAGCTTACCGTTCCGTATGACAGCGGCTTTGAGATTTATGTGGACGGCAGCAGGCAGGATTATGAGAAGGTCGATACTGCGTTCATAGGCTTTCCGATCTCAAAAGGCAGTCATGATATAAAAATAGTTTATACCGCTCCTTTTCAGCGTGAGGGAATCGCTGTTTCAGCGGCGGGACTATTGATATGTGCGGTTTTTGCGGCATATGATCTGAAAAAGCGGAAAACTTCAAAGCCGAAATAGCTTAAAGCATAAAAATGTCCTGAGCAGAATGTAAGATCTATGCTCAGGACGTTTTTTTATTTTAGTTCATGTAAGGCAAATTGTCCGTTTTTCATTATTATATAGCTGTGCGGAGAGTTTTCCTTAGGAAGCGCCGCAGAGCCGCAGTTTATATAGGTAAATTCGTTCATATCCTTAATGATCGGAATATGAGTATGTCCGTTAGCCAGTACGTCGCCTTTATGAAGCGGCGGAAGATTATCGGGATTAAAATTGTGACCGTGAGCCGCAAAAACCGTAACCCCGTCAGCGCACAGCAATGCATATTCGGCAAGTATGGGGAAATCCAGTACCATCTGATCGACCTCACAGTCGCAGTTGCCCCTTACGCAGAGAAGCTTATCCTTTGCGGCATTAAGCATTGAAGCGACCGCTTTCGGATCGTGTCCCTCAGGCAGAGGGTTTCTCGGGCCGTGATACAGAAGATCTCCAAGCAGAAGCAGCCTATCAGCTTTATGCATTTCAAATGCGTCAAGCAGTTTTCGGCAGTAATACGCTGAGCCGTGAATATCAGAAGCTATCATGAGTTTCATGCATTCGCCTCAGCCTTCAGCTTTGCCAGATTAGTATATTCCGGCTTGATATGCTTATAGATCTCACAGCCCCTGTCCTTTTTGTATTTTTTTACTATAGTCAGATAAAGACGCTGCTTTGTATCAGTTCCGTTGACTATCTTATATACGTCGCTGATCTCTTCATCAGAGCAGAAGCCGGTAAGCAGACGGTTTATTTCGCTGAACAGAACCGGCTGCTCCTTTTCTTCTGAGTCAGCCGCTGCCTCAGTTTCAGTCTCATTGGCTTCCTGCGTATTTTCAGATCCAGTCTCTGCAGCTTCTTCAGCCTGTTCGATGCAGTCAGGCTCTTCAACATGAGGCTCTTCATGAGGCTCATCAAGGTTTGTTCTTTCATTTTCATAGTCAAGCAGAGCCTTAAGCTTTAGGTACTTCGGACGGAGAATTTTATAAAGTTCGCTTGCCTGCTGCTTAAAGACCTTGGCAAGAGAATTATGAAAGTCCTCCTTTGAAACAGAGTTGTTAATGCATTCCTTTATTTCTTCAATATCCTCGGCTTCAAAGTCAAAAATGCCCAGCAGAGTATTTCTTATCTGTCCCGAAACTGATCTCGGACGTCGTCCTCTTTTTTTTGCGGGTATCTTTGTAATGACCATATCAGGGGCAGGTTTATCATCATTTGCGCCTGAGCTTACGCAGCCGGACGGCAATTCCTCACTGTTTACCGCTTCAGCAGTCAATTCAGTTTTAATTACCGAAACTGATACCTCGCTTTGCATTATCGACGCCTTGGCATCTGTGCTTTCTGCAGGTTTGACCTCACACTGTACAGACTGTGCAGAGGCTGCGCTTTGGATTTGTACGGGATCGTCTGCGTCCTCCGCAAAAGCCGGCTTTTCTATTATACCAAAATTTATCAGCGCCGCATATATCGTAGGACTTCTGAATACGGTACATGAGGTCTGGTTAAGATCGTTGACATTCCAGAAATCATGCAGCTTGTCAAAGCCCTTGTCGTTGCTGATTATAGAAATATTTGTGTAGATGTCCTTCGCGGCGAGGAATCCTACCATGGAGCAGAGCTGAAAATCCAGTGCGTTTTTTCCGCCGACCCTGACTTTCAGATATTCTACGCCTGCAAGCGTTTCCATTACTTTCATGTGCATTTCAAAGCTTATGGTATCTGAATTTTCACTGTAGAAAATAATTACCTTGTCGTTTTCACACAGCCTGTCGATACCGATAAGTCCTTTTGATTTTACGTTTTCAAAGTCTATCAGATATGCGTTCATACAGTTTTCCATGCACATTCAGACGGTGCATGGTTCCTCCTTTGCTTCATAAGTATATTAAATGTTAAAATGTTTCGGGCGTTAATGCCTGTTTCGTTTTGTGGATATTATCATACGGACTGCGAATGCGGCAAAAGCCGTAAGGATTATGACCGATCCTGCCAAAGCCGCCGTAAGTGCAGTCGGCTTTTTCTTGCTGATCTCAGCAGAAGCTTCTATTGCCTTTTTATAGCTGTAGCTGCGGCTTCTTACCGATTTGTCAACGCAGGAGGCAATTACCTCGTGTCCCTTGGAATTAGGGTGAATATCTAACTGGGAGATTCTTGTTAGCTCCTTTGATTTTCCCGAAAACGCCGAAGCTACGTCGCAGACCGTATAGCCGCCGTCCCTGTCCTCGGAATGGCTGTTGATTATTTCGTTGAGTTTTCCGATTTTTTCATCTGCAAGCTTTTTGAAGGAAGGAATAATTTCAAAGTCCTCCAGCGGATTGTAAAGCGTCTGAACTATTATTTCTGCAGAGCTTATTTTCCTTATATAGCCGGCTGCTCCGCTTATATTTTCATCAAAGCTGTCAAGATTCTTGTCTAATCTTTCCGACATATCTTTTATACCTGAAATAAGAGATTTAAGGTCAAAGCTTATATCAGATGAAGAATCTCCTCCTATACCGGAGGAAACTATGGTATCGAGCATAACTCCGAGCAAGTCGTTTCCGCCTATTGAAATAACTATACAGTCGGCGTTCTTTATATCGTCGTCATATTTTCCGTTATTCATTTTCTCCAGCAGCTCGGAGGAAGTCTGACCGTCCTCGGCAAGATTAGTCATCGAAAATCCGCAGCTTTGGGAAAGCTCCCCGGAATACTCTCCTGCAAGAATATTGGCGTACGACCGGCAGTTCTCACGCCCGGTATCGTAGCCGTCGAGTCCGTAGCCGGAGGCAATGGAATCTCCGAGAAAAAGCATCTGCGGCGGAACGTTCACCTCAACGTCCTCAAACTCGGTTTCAGCGTAGCAGACCGTACCGAAAAGAACGGAAACGGCAAGTGCGGCGGCTATGCATAACAGTTTTTTAAACATAGAGTTCACCCTTATTTCCTTATGATACTTTTCTTACATATTATTGTATCATATTTTTATCTGTTGTACAACTGTTTTTTGAAAATTTTTATAAATGCTTGACAATATATCCATGCCATGATATTATATAATAGTAGAATATGAAATCATAAAACGCCTGTTTTTCAGAAAGAAAAGAGTGATATTATGACCGATTACTATTATCCCGTATTGAGCGACGAAATAAATCTTCCGATGTATGTGCTGGGAGTAGGTGCAAGAGATAAGGAATTTCATTTTATCCGTGAGGAGGGATATCCGAATCATCAGATAGTTTACTGTATAAGGGGCGGAGGAGTTTTAAAGCTTGACGGTCAGGAATATCCAGTAGCTGCCGGTGACGCTTTTTATCTGCCGCCGCATATCCCTCATGAATATTATCCGTCGGAGGATATCTGGGAAACTCACTGGATAACCTTTGAGGGCAGAGAGGTAAAGCCTGTGCTTGACTATATCAAGCTTGACAGGGCAAAGGTATTCCACATTCACGATATAAACGCCGTAGATGCCATATTCAAGAAAATACTTTATCTTATGAAAACGAATTACTATTACAGCGGTCATCAGTGCTCCGCTCACCTGTATCAGTTTTTTATCGAGCTTAACAGGGTGGTAAATCTTCAGAACGGAACAAAGGACGGAGCTAAGCTGAATCAGCTCCAGCCGGTTATCGACTATATAGATAAAAATTACAGGCGAGATCTAACTCTTGTGGAGCTGTCGGATCTGATAGACCTTTCTCCGCAGTATCTTTGCAGGCTTTTCAAGGAATGTCTTAATATGCGTCCCTTTGAGTATCTCGCAAGGAAAAGGATACAGCAGGCGAAGCTTCTTCTGCTTGAAGATCAGAAAAATATCAATGAAATAGCGGCAATGGTAGGCTATAATGACTGCAGCTATTTCTGTGCGGTTTTCAAGCGTCATGAAATGCTTTCTCCGGCGGAATTCAGGTCGCTTCACAAGAAAGCAAACGGATAAAATATATTTTTGAAGACAGCAAAATTTATTTCGGCGAAAAGTATAAAAAACACTTGACAAATCTGTATTGCTGTGATATAATATTTTAGTCAATGTGATTACTGCATAGAACTACTGTCTGAACTGAGGATGATGGGCTTCTATGAGTTCATAATTTTTAGTTTGGAAGGAGGTCGTTTTTAATGAGAGAAGGAATCCATCCTAAGTACGAGGAAACTACGATTACCTGCGCCTGCGGTAACGTAATAAATACCCGTTCTACAAAGAAGGATATTAAGGTTGAAATCTGTTCAAAGTGTCACCCTTTCTTTACAGGAAAGCAGAAGCTTGTTGATACAGGCGGACGTGTAGACAGATTCAAGAAGAGATTTAATCTTGACTGATAATCGGAAGAGCGGATCATTCCGCTCTTTTTTTGTTATGGAGGGAATATGCTGTGGCGGAAAGCGATTATGTTACCGTTGAGCTGCCTGCCGAGGACAGCTTTGTCGAGAAAAAGTCGGAGTTTATAGGTCAGATATGTCCTGTAAAGTCTGAGGACGAGGCTATAGAGTTTATAAATTCCGTCAGGACAAAGCACAGAAAGGCAAGGCATAACGTATACGCTTATATTGTCAGGGAAAATAACGCTTCAAGGTATTCCGATGACGGAGAGCCGCAGGGAACCGGAGGAGTTCCTGTGCTTGACGTATTGAAAAAGGAGGGGCTTACCGACGTCTGCGTAGTGGTTACACGCTATTTCGGCGGAGTGCTTTTGGGCGGCGGAGGACTTGTAAGAGCCTATTCACACGCCTGTAAACTTGCAGTAGATGCGGCGCAGAAAATGATAATGTGCCGCTGTTCGGAAATTACCGTCAGGTGCGGTTATCCGCTGTACGGAAAGCTGGCGTATATTCTTCCGGAATTCGGAGCTAAGGTAACGAACGAAAGCTTTGCCGATGACGTAAGCGTTACGATGCTCGTCAGATCGGAGATTGCCGATGAGTTTAGGGCAAAACTTACCGACGTTTCAAACGGGAGAATAAATATATCGGAAATCACAGATTTATGGCATGATTTTGCTTGATATTTGTGCATATATACAAAATTTTGTCCGCAGTAAAGGCTTTTTTACTGCGGATTTTGTATAATATATTAGAAGCCTGCATACTCCGCAGTAAAGAGAGGACGTGACGCCGATGACGCCGAGAGAAAGATACGAAAGCTTTGAAAAATTAATGCTGTGCGAAAACGCCGCTTTTTCGTCAGAAACCAAAGGAAGGGCGTACGATGCTGAAAAATGTCCTTACAGAACCGAATATCAGCGTGACAGAGATAAGATAATCCACTGCAATTCTTTCAGACGCCTCAAGCACAAGACTCAGGTATTTCTTTCTCCGACAGGAGATCATTACCGTACGCGTCTTACTCATACGCTGGAGGTAGGGCAGATAGCACGTACTATTGCCCGTGCTTTGCAGCTTAACGAGGATTTAACCGAGGCGATCGCTATGGGTCATGACTTAGGACATACTCCGTTCGGCCATGCAGGCGAGCGTATACTCAACGAGCTTTCGCCCCACGGCTTTCATCATTATGAGCAGGGACTGAGGGTCGTCGATTGTATAGAAAATGAAGGCCGTGGTCTGAATCTTACATACGAGGTCCGTGACGGGATTTTAAAGCATACCAACCGAACTGCTGAAACGCTCGAAGGCTGTGTAGTCCGCTATGCCGACGTAATCGCGTATATCAATCACGATATTGATGATTCAGTAAGAGGAGGAATTATCTGCGAAGAGGATATTCCGAAGTCAATAACCTCTGTACTGGGTAATTCAAAGTCTGAGAGGATTACAACTCTCGTTAATTCACTGGTGGAAAACGGCGTGTACATGACCGACAAGATTCCTGACGGAGGAGAAATGCCTCCTGCCGAGCCGTATGCCGCAGTCGGAATGTCGTCAGAGGTTGAAATAGCTTATAAGGCTCTTCACGCTTTTATGTTTGAAAGCGTTTACAGGAATCCGAAATGCAAATCGGAGGAAGCAAAGGCACAGGCGATGATCGAGGAGCTTTATAAATATTTTTCCGCTCATCTGGAAAAAATGCCGGCGCTGTATATAAATCTTGCATATAAATACGGAATAGATCAGGCTGTATGCGATTATATTTCGGGAATGTCCGACAGCTATGCTGTTGACGTATTTACCGAGCTGTTCGTACCTGCTGCATGGAAGGTTAGGTAGTTTATGAAAAGAGTCTTTTTGCTGTTTATTCCGGCTGTTTTGCTTGTGATGACCGGCTGTGTAAGCAGCGAGACCCGTGATGAAATAATAGAATGTTTGAAGGATGACGGATATATAGGGGAATCTGATACCTTTGAATACAGCCTTACCGATGTGTCGGATCTTCTGCCAATGTATGAATCGTACAACTATATATACTCAAACGACAATGAAGAGAAGTATAATATCAAAATAGACGCCGACTCGGACGAAGGAGTTTATACGGTGGATATTTTATACGGCGTCGAAATATGTGAAACGCAGTATGTTATTGATGGTGAAGAGAAAACTAATTATAATGTTACAGATTATGACAGCAAGGATATACTGACTGTTACTGAAAAAAGCTTTCTGTTTTTTAAATGGCTTGATGTTTCGGAAAACAGCGGCTAATATAAACGACGCTTTATGGTGAGCGTTTACAGTATTGGCTGCTGCGATAATTTCTACAGTAAGGAGATGATACATAAATGCCGTTGCCTGCTGAATTTCTGGACAGACTTAAAGCCGCTAACCCGATTGCGGAGGTAATGGGCAGCTATGTAAGTCTTAAACGAACCGGACGGGATTATATCTGTCTTTGTCCGTTCCATAACGAAAAAACCCCGTCCTGTCACGTTCATCCCGACAAAGAATACTTTCATTGCTTCGGCTGCGGAGCCGGAGGGGACGTTATAACCTTTACAATGAAATATAATAACCTTGACTACTGGGAAGCAGTTAAGCTGCTTGCTGAGCGTGGCGGAGTACCTCTTCCTGAGGACGGTCAGTTCAGAAGCGGAGGTATCGACAGGCGCAAGCGTATTTACGAGATAAATAAAAAAGCCGCAAGGTTTTTCTACGACAGGCTGCGTTCTCCTGAGGGCAGGCCATGCCGGGAGTATCTGGCGAAGCGCGGACTTAAAGCCGAAACGATCATGAAATACGGAATGGGTTTTGCGCCGAACAGCTGGTCTGAGCTTAAAAGCTATATGCTTTCAGAGGGCTATTCGGAGCAGGAGCTTATAGACGCAAGTCTTATATCAAGATCCTTGAAGAATACTAAGAATACATATGATTTTTTCGTTAACCGTGCAATGTTTCCGTTTATAGATCTCAGGGGGAATATTGTCGGCTTCGGAGGACGGGCTTTAAGTCCTGATGACAAGCGAAAATATCTTAATTCAAAGGATACAGCGGTATATAATAAAAACAGGTTTCTGTTTTCTATGAATTTCGCAAAAAATGCGGCGGTCAAGGATAAAAGGATACTTTTATGCGAGGGAAATCTGGACGTTATATCGCTTAATCAGGCTGGCTTTGAAAACGCCGTCGCCTCCTGCGGAACTGCGCTGACTCCCGAGCAGGCGAAGCTTATTTCAAATTACGCCGACGAAGCGGTAATATGCTACGATTCGGACGAGGCAGGGCAGAAGGCGACTAAAAAGGCTATATATATTCTCGGCGAAACGGGGCTGAAGGCGACTGTTATAAAAATGGAGGACGCAAAGGACCCGGACGAGTATATAAATAAATTCGGCGCAGTAAGATTCGGGCATCTTCTGGATCATTCCGAGGGTGCGGTCAATTTTGAGCTTATGAAAGCCAAGGACGGAATTGATACGGATACGGAAGTCGGAAAAGCGGATTATATGAAAAAAATTTACGGTATTCTCGCTTCAATACATTCTCCGGTCGAAAGGGATATTTATATTTCAAAGGTAGCTCTTGAGCAGGGTATCTCAAAGCAGGCGCTGAACGAGGAAATAAACAGTCTTATAAGGAAACGCAATTATCAGAAGAAAAAGCAGGAATGGCGCAGTATACAGAGTTTTGCCGATCGTCGGGATCCTCTTAATCCTGAGGCGGCGGCTCATACAAAGCAGGCAAGGGCGGAGCAGGAGATAATATATTTTATTTATACGAATCCCGACTTCTGTGAGGATATTGCCGGAAGGCTTTCGCCGGAAAAAATGGTCACATCGCTCAACAGGCGTATTTATGAGAGTCTGGTGAATAAAATACTCAACGGAGAGGATTATTCGGTATCCTCGTTCAATGATGAATTTTCGGCAGATGAAGTGGGTAAAATAACCTCGATTCTTTCGGAATATGATGATAAGGGAATAGATAAAAACGTGGTTTACGATTGTGTGTCCGCTCTGCTGGAATACAGTCCGGATAAACCGAAAGCAGAGGAAATGTCGGACGACGAGCTTCTTAAATTCAGGGAACAGCTTAAAAGGAAAAAAGGAATTATATAAGTAAATCACAATGATTGGAGAGTTTGATATGACAGACAATAAAAAGAGTATTATGGATAATCTTATGGAACAGGGAAAGGCTACGGGAAAGCTTACCACAAAGGAGATAACCGACGCGCTTGAAAAGCTTGATTACGACGTTGACCAGATGGACGCTTTTTATGACAACTGCTCGGCGCTCAATATTGAGATAATCGACGATATTGTACCGGACGATACGCTTATTCTTGTAAATCCGGAGGACGATATTACTCCCGACGAGGTTGATATAGGGCTTTCTACCGACGGTATCGCTATTGACGATCCTGTAAAGATCTACCTGAAAGAAATAGGACGAGTTCCGCTTCTTTCATCGGAGGAGGAGATCCAGCTTGCTGAGAAAATGGGCGGAAACAATGAAAAGGAGGCTTCAAACGCAAGAAAGCGTCTTGCCGAGGCCAACCTTCGTCTTGTCGTATCTATCGCAAAGAGGTATGTAGGCAGGGGGATGTCCTTTCTTGACCTGATCCAGGAGGGCAATATGGGTCTTATTAAAGCAGTTGAGAAGTTTGATTATACAAAGGGCTTCAAGTTTTCTACTTATGCTACCTGGTGGATAAGACAGGCTATAACCAGAGCGATAGCAGATCAGGCGAGAACGATAAGAATTCCTGTCCATATGGTCGAGACAATTACAAAGGTTAAAAAGGTATCAAGTCAGCTGCTGCATGAAAACGGTCACGATCCTTCCCCTGAGGAAATTGCCGATCGTCTGGAAATGCCTGTTGAGAGGGTAAGGGAAATAATGAGGATAGCTCAGGATCCCGTTTCTCTGGAAACTCCCATAGGTGAGGAGGAGGATTCGCATCTCGGCGACTTCATTCCTGATGAGGACGCTCCTGCGCCTGCTGAGGCGGCTTCTCAGGTCCTTCTGAAGGAGCAGATAAATCAGGTGCTTTCTACTCTTACGGAGCGCGAGGAAAAGGTTTTAAGACTGCGCTTCGGTCTTGAGGACGGACGTTCCAGAACTCTTGAAGAGGTAGGTCAGCAGTTTAACGTTACCAGAGAGAGAATACGCCAGATAGAGGCAAAGGCTCTCAGAAAGCTGCGTCATCCTAACAGAAGCAATAAGGTAAGGGATTACCTGGATTAATCGGAGGAATAAGAATGCATATAACTCTTGAAACGGACTATGCTGTAAGAATCGTTTCGGTGCTGTGTCTTGACGGAGGAAGAGTAGAGGCGAAGGCTATATCGGAAAGAGCCGTAGTTACGCTGCGGTTTGCTCTGAAGATACTGAGAAAGCTGGTTTCCGCAGGAATAGTAAGATCCTATAAGGGAACTCAGGGGGGGTATCAGATAAATCACAGCCCCAAGGATATTAACCTTAAAATGGTAACCGAAGCTATCGAAGGTACATACTATTTCTCAAGGTGTTTGTCACCCGACGGAATATGCAGCAGGGGAGCCTCTGGGGTATGCTGCTATCAGAAAGCTTTCTGTGAAATATCGGAAATGGTAAGACGGAAGCTGGAAAGCTACAATTTTGCTGATCTGATAGCAAATTCTGAAGAATTCACAAAGGAAGAAAAGGAGAATGCTGTTTCACCGCAGAAAAAATAAACAAAGCCGAAGGGCGGAGGAGTTCAGGCTCAGCAGGGAAGCTGAAGAGCTGATAGACGAAGAATTTCCGAACGAGGACGACGCTTACCTTAGGCAGAAACGCAGAAAACGGCGGCGTTTTCTATTCAGGCTGGCGATCGTCTGTATTGCCGTAATAGCTTTGAATTATGCTGTACTTGTATTCAGCGGCGTTATTAAGGTAAACGAACCTAGAAAACGGGACTATCCAGCCAGAGGAGCCGTTGTTTCTGACAGGCTCGGGGAAATAAAGTGGGGGACGCTTGCTAACCGAAATATGTCTTACGTTTATATACAGGCCTCAAAGGGTACGGATTTTATTGATAAAAGCTTTGAGGAGAATTGGAAAAGGTCAGCGGATTCTGAGCTTATGACAGGAGCTGTACATGATTTTGATTTCAAGAAGGACGGAACGGCTCAGGCTGAGCATTTCTGCTCGCTTCTTGGCGAAAATATCAGCGGAAGATTGTATCCTGCGGTTGATCTTACAATGAATATCAGGGAAAAGATATTTGATGAAGATCCTGCGGAGGTATGCGGAAGAATTTCAGATTTCTGTGATTATGTTTTCGACAAATACGGCTGCGGAGTTTTTCTTATCTGTGATAAGAACAGCTATGAAAGCTATATAAGGTCTGATTTTTCAGAAGCTTTGATATGGGTAATATCCACTTCAAATGAACCTAATTTCTGCGATAACTGGAGCATATGGCAGTACTTTGACAAGGAAAAGTCAGAGGGCTATGAGAATACAGGAGAACGCTATCCGCTTTTGGTAGCGAAAAAGGATATGACACCAAAAGAGTTCAGAGAAAAATTTACGGTAAAATAAGATCCGCCGCATGAATTTTTGTTCATGCGGCGGATCTTTGCGGTTACATTGCAAAATTTATAATAATTCCGGAAACGATCGCTGTAATATAAAGGATACCCATTACAGCGAAGTTCTGCTTCATGTGCTTATTTGTCTTGAAAAGTACAAGCAGTCCGACTCCGGCTCCGGTACATAGTCCGGCGATCGCCGAGCCGAATGAAACTATGCCGTCTATATAAAGCTGTGTAATAACTACCGAAGCGGCGCAGTTTGGAATAAATCCGAACAGAGCTGTTATAAGCGGCTGAAATACCGAATCTGTCATCATTATTCTTCGGATATTTTCTTCACCTGCAAATTCGATCGCAAAGCCGAGAATTATGTTTACAATAAGTATAAATATTATAATATTCACAGTATGTGACAGCGCTGCCCTTAGAATACTGTGATGTTCGCAGTCGCAGTGAGCACAGATCTCTTTGAACGGCTCCTCCTGCTTTTCAAGCTTGAAGAATTTCAAAACTGCGTCTACGGCAATTCCTGCCGCAATAGCTATAAGAGTTTTTATTACAATAAACTTCCAGAGTGATCCGACGCTTGAAGGATTGGACAAAAGCATGGGGATCGCTTCATCACTTGTCGAAAGAAAAACGGCGACCAGAGTTCCGACAGAAATAAGTCTTCCTGAAAAAAGGTTTGCTGCGGCAACGGAAAATCCGCACTGAGGAACTGCGCCTAAAAGTCCGCCGCCTATTGCTCCGAACGGTCCCAGCTTTCTAAGTCCTTTGACTAGTTTATCTGAAGAGCGGTGTTCAATATATTCGATCAGGATATAAACGCCCAGAAGGAACGGGAGCGTTTTCAGAGTATCAAGCAATGCGTCAAGTAAAATGTCTATCAAGTTTTACCTCCTGAAAAATTTTATCTTATATTTATGAACGTTAACTAAGTAATTATACATCATATGTTTTAAAAGGTCAAGGGATTTACGGCGAAAATAAGATGTGATAAAAAATTATTGGTTTTTGTTCAGATTTTATGTTTACGGAGTCCTGATATTACACATACTTATATTTGAAGATACAGATATTTTAATTTTGTGCAGATTGTACAACTATACAACGTGTCGTTTATTCAAGTATACAAACTTTATAAAATTGTGAAAAAACACTAGCAAATCGTTTCCACATATGCTATAATGAGATTGTGGAAACGATTTGCTACAAATTCCGGAATATAAGCAGGTCACAAGTGAACGTAAGAATATTTGGTAAAATTTCAGAGATTTGCACGGCTGAGTTTATCGGTGCAAACTTAAAATCAGGAAAGGAAGGGTCATATTTATGAATTATCAGGAACTAGCCGAACAGATACGGACTCTTACCGGAGGCAGTGAAAATATCCAGAGTGTTTCCCACTGCTCCACAAGACTTCGTATGGTGCTTAAAGACGATTTGAAATGCGACAAGGAGGCAATTGAAGGGCTTGACGGAGTAAAGGGAGTTTTCGTTAACTCAGGACAGCTTCAGATAATAATCGGTCAGGGTCATGTAAATAAGGTATACGAGGCGATGACCGGAGAGGGGGATATAAAAGAGGTAAGCTCTGAGGAGCTTAAAAAGGAAGCGGCTCAGAAGCTTAACTGGTTTCAGCGCTTTGCCAGAACTCTTTCAAATATCTTTGTTCCGATAATTCCCGTTATCGTAGCAAGCGGTGTTTTAATGGGACTGCTTGGAATGCTGACAAATTTCAATGTTATCAATACCGAAAGCGGAATATATCAGCTGCTTGATATTTTCTCCAATGCGGCTTTTACATTTCTTCCGATAATCGTAGCTTTTTCAGCCGCTAAGGAATTCGGCTGCAATCCCTATCTTGCCGCGGCGCTGGGCGGAATAATGGTCCATCCGGCTTTGCAGAATGCATGGAATATGGGAAAAGCGGGACAGACTACGGAATACGTTTCGATATTCGGGCTGGATATTGCAAAGATAGGCTATCAGGGAACTGTGCTTCCTATACTGATCGCCGTACTGCTTATGGCCTTTGTAGAAAAGCGTCTGCATAAAATCATGCCTAATTCAATTGATTTTCTTCTTACGCCTTTCTTTACTCTGCTTATTACAGGCTTTGCTACCTTTATAGTAATAGGCCCTGCGGGAAGGTTTATCGGAAACGGTATTTCATTTGTTCTCACTTTCCTTTATGATAAGCTGGGAGCGATCGCAGGCGTTATATTCGGCGGGGCGTACTCGTCAATTGTGCTTACGGGAATGCACCACAGCTTTCATGCAGTGGAAACAGAGCTTATTGGAAACGTAGGAACAAACTTCCTGCTGCCTATCTGGTCAATGGCTAACGTTGCTCAGGGCGGAGCGGCTCTTGCGGTTTCAATGATGACAAAGAACAAAAAGCTAAAGGCAGTTGCCGCTCCGGCTTCGTTCTCCTGTCTTCTGGGAATAACCGAAGCAGCGATTTTCGGCGTAAATCTAAGGCTTGTAAAGCCGTTTATAGCGGCGGCAATAGGAGGAGCGCTGGGCGGAGGCTTTGTTGTTCTTATGAAGGTAGGAATGACAGGAATAGGCGTTACGGGTATTCCGGGAATCGCCATAGTTCAGTCTAGCTCTATACTGATGTATATAATCGGCATGGCTATAGCTTTTGCCGGAGCATTTATAGCGACCAGGCTTCTGGGCTTTAAAGACGAGGCGTAAGTAAACGCATATCAGCCTTTTTCCGTACTGCTGTCGGTAAGCAGTGCGGAAAAGGCGGTACATAGTGAAAGGAGAAAAGCTTCCCTTGGGAAGTCTTGATAATAAGAATGCAGATCAAGGATATAGCGAGAATTGCCGGAGTTGCTCCGTCTACTGTATCAAGAGTAATAAATAATTCAGGATATGTAAGCGCAGAGGTAAGGGAGCGCGTTGAAAGGATAATAACAGAAACGGGATATGTGCCTAACAGCGTGGCTAAATCTCTTAAAGGCAAGAAAACCAACGTTATCGGATTTATTATACCTCAGCTTTCCTCGGAGTCGATGTCAAAGATAGCTGAGGGGGCGTCGGAGGAATGCGAAAAGAATAATTATGATATTCTGCTTGCAAATACAGGTCTTAAAGCTGAAAGAGAGCTTAAATACCTTAAAACCCTGAATCAAAGGCAGATAGACGGGATAATTATGATGTCAGTCAAGCTTTCCGCCGAGCATAAGAAACTTATAGACGAGCTTAGGATTCCCGTAGTCGTTATAGGACAGAAGCAGGAAGGCCTTTGCTGTATTACCCACGACGATTTCAGGGCAGCGTATGATATGACGGAAATGCTTATAAATAAGGGGAAACGAAATATAGCAATGATAAACATTTCACTTGACGATGATTCGGTAAGAAAAGACAGGCTCAACGGATATATCAAAGCGCTTGACCGTCACGGGATCGCTTTTACCTCACAGCTTACCGCATTCGGAGATTTCAGCGTTAGCGCAGGTCATGAGTGTATGAAGGAAATATGGGAAAAGTCGGATACAAAGCCGGATGCGGTATTCTGCGTATCGGATAAGATAGCTTTCGGCGCTATACAGTTTCTTAAGAAGTCGGGTATAAATTGCCCGGATCAATGCGCTGTAGCAGGTATCGGAAACAACAGTATTTCAGAATATTCGGTGCCTTCTATTACGACCGCTGAATACTATCACAGGGAGCTTGGAAGAAAAGCGGCGGAGATACTTTTCAGATCTGTTGAAGCCGGAAGCGCTCCGCAAGGAATACATTATATTGATTACAAAATTATTGAAAGGGGGAGTACCTGATGAAAACGGTAGCCTCAATAGGAGAGGTACTTATAGATTTTATTCCGCTTCAGAAGGGTGCGGCGCTTAAAGATGTAGTTCAGTTTGAACGGGCTGCAGGAGGAGCGCCTGCCAATGTCGCCGCTGCGGTGGCGAAGCTGGGCGGAAGGAGCGTTATGATCTCAAAACTTGGCAATGACGCATTCGGCGATTACCTTACGGAAACGCTTTCGTCCTATGGAGTCGGTACGAAGTATCTTTTCCGTCATAATGAATATAAGACAGCGCTCGCTTTCGTATCGCTCTCAGAGGACGGGAACAGGGATTTCAGCTTTTACAGAGCTCCCAGCGCCGATCTTTATCTTGACGAAAACGATATTGACGGAATAGATTTTTCAGGCTTCGGAATACTTCATTTCGGTTCTGTAGATCTGGTGGATTTCCCTGTGAAAAAAGCGCATATCAGAGCGATAGGGAGGGCTAAGGAAAACGGAGCGGTAATAAGTTTTGATCCGAATATCAGGCTTCCGCTGTGGAACAGTCCTGAGGACTGCCGTAAAGCGGTAAGGGAGTTTATTCCTTATGCCGATATAGTAAAAATATCGGACAACGAGCTGGAGTTCGTCACAGGAAAAACCAAGGTTTCGGAGGGCATTGAGTATTTGTTTTCAAAGGGAGTAAAGCTTGCGGCTTACACTAAGGGCGGCAACGGAGCAGAGCTGTACAGCCGCAGCGCTTACGCCTGTGTTCCGGCAGCTGAGGTTACAGCGGCGGATACTACGGGAGCGGGGGATTCGTTTACCGGGGCAATGCTTTACAGGCTTTCACAGCTTGATATAACGCCCTGCGAGCTAGAAAAACTTGATCGTAAAAGTCTTGAGGATATAGCCGGATTTTCCTGTATGTATGCGGGATATACCGCCTGCGGAAAGGGCGGAGCAACGGCAATGGCAACAGCGGAGCAGTTCAGGGCTTTTCTGGCTTCAATGTCTGATAAATAAAGAAGGGAGAAGGATATGACTGATCATTCGGCTGAAGAACGCAGGCTGAGAAAGCTCGGCAGGGCGGCAATTGAAAAAAGTCCGTATCGTCAGGGCTATCACCTTATGCCGCCTATCGGTTTTTTGAACGATCCCAACGGTCTTTGCGAGCTTAACGGAGTTTATCATGTATATTACCAGTACGCTCCGGAGGGTGAGGGCAAAAGCAAGATGTGGGGTCATTATTCGACTGAGGATTTTGTTACCTGGCGCAGTCTGCCGCCTGTGCTGTTCCCGGACAGCGCCCGTGACGCAAACGGCGTATACTCAGGATCGGCATACGTTGAGAACGGTATAATGAACGTATTTTATACAGGGAATGTCCGCTTTGACGGAGATGGCGACAGGGAAAGGTTTTTCAGGGAGCATAATACGATATATACAAGCTCGGCTGACGGAAAGAATTTTAGTGATAAGATACTGCTTATGACAAACAGCAGTTATCCTCAGGATATGACAGCTCATGTGCGTGATCCTAAAGTCTGGAAAAAGGACGGAAGGTACTATATGCTCCTGGGGGCAAGGGATATTATGGACAGAGGACTGGTATTGCTGTACCGTTCGGATAATATGAAGGAATGGCAGCTTATAAAGCGTATTTCAAAGAACGATACCGGTTATATGTGGGAATGTCCCTCCTATTACGAAAGCGGAGCGTATAAGATATTGTCGTTTTGTCCGCAGGGTATGAAAAGCCGGGGAATTGAATACTCAAATTATCATCTCAGCGGTTACTGCTTTGCTGATAACAGCCTTGAGAGTGATGAGCCGTGCGTACTTTCTGATTTCAGGGAATACGACAGAGGCTTCGACTTTTATGCGCCTCAGGATTTTATGGATTCAAAGGGCAGGCGTATCCAATTCGGATGGATGGGAGTTCCCGACCCCACTTATCTAGGCTGGAGAAACCCCGAAAGGGAGTACGGCTGGATTAACTGCCTGACTGTCCCGGTAGTTCTGGGTACTGCTGAGGACGAGGGAGGAATACGCGTAACCAGAACGCCGGTCGAAGAGATGACCAAGCTCAGACTTGACGGACAAAGCTGGGAAATCTCAAGGTTTGAGGGAATAACTGCCGATACTCTTCAGTTTGAGCTTGTACTTGAATTTCAGGATAAAAATACTCCGTTCTGCCTTAATATCAGACGTGATTCAGCACTAAGCTACGACGGAAAAATAATGACGCTTTCTCTAGGCAGGAGCGGCCGCGGACGGAAAATAAGGAGCGCGCGTATATACAGCGCTAAAGAGGTCAGAATATTCAGCGATTCAAGCTCTCTCGAAATATTCGCCGACGGTGAAAGCTTTACCACAAGGGTATACGGAAGCAATCCGGCGGCTCCGATAGCTCTTTCGGCAGAGGGAGCCGGAAGAATAACGTTTTATAAGTTAAAGTCATATAAAATTATTGAGGAGGAATAATCATGTTCGGTAAAAGATCAAACGGCGGAAAATTAAAGGCTCCGTTCAGCGGAAAGGCGGTAGCTCTGACCGAGGTCCCGGATCCGGTATTCTCGGGACTGATCCTCGGAAACGGAGCGGCGGTAATTCCCGAAGGCGATACTGCGGTAAGCCCCTGCGACGGAAAGATAATCAACATAGCGGATACTCTTCACGCATACGGGATTGAAACAAAGGACGGCTTTGAGGTTCTTGTTCATATTGGTCTTAATACGGTAGAGCTTAACGGCGAGGGCTTTGAATGCCTTGTAAAAGAAGGGCAGAAGGTAAAGGCGGGAGATCCTCTTTGCAGAGCGGATCTTGAGCTTATAAGATCAAAGGGCTATGAAACATATACGCCTGTGGTTATTACCAACTCCGACGATGCAGCCGAGATAAAAAGTATTTCCGGTGATTGTACGGCGGGAGAAACTGTGATCGCTGAATATAAATAAGGTTCATTAAAACATATTTGAATGGCGCAGAGAACGTGCGGGGAAGTCGTGCGAACTCTGCGCCTTTGATTTTTGTTACAAAAATCGACTGTGAAAATTATGCAAAATACATTATTTTTGCTTTATAGCTTGTAAAAATTGTTCTTTTTTATTGATTTTCCGACTTGGATATGCTATGATATATTTAGATTTACCGAAGGAGGGGCTTATATGAGAAGGGCAAAGGGTTCAGGCGGAAGACTGCTGTGTTTTTTAATAAATATGCTTTTTAATCTTGACTGGCTTATCCCTTCAGTCATATTTCTTGTTCTGCATTTTTGGCTGGGGCTTTCAATATGGTTTTTCTGGGTGTGCTTTGCACTGTGGCTGCTGATAATAGCCGTGATGACTTTTATTATCGGCTGGGCGGCTGACGCAGGGAACGAACCCGAGGTCAAAAAGGAAAATAAGAATCCGTATTCGGCAAATAAAAATCCTTATTCCAAAAAGAACGGTATGTAACGTTAAAAGGACCGTCAGGTCTTTCAATAAAAACTGATTTTTGAAGGGAGAAAATAAAAATGGGTCTAATCAAAGCTGCGATCGGTGCCGCTGGAGGCACATTGGCTGATCAGTGGAAGGAATTTTTCTATTGCGAGGCTATAGGAAAGGATGTTCTTGTAACAAAGGGTGTAAAAAGAGTAACGGGACGTTCTTCAAATACAAAGGGTAACGACAATATTATTTCAAACGGAAGCGGTATCGCCGTTGCCGACGGTCAGTGCATGATAATCGTAGAGCAGGGAAAGGTAGTAGAGGTATGCGCCGAGCCGGGTGAATACACCTTTGATACTTCGACCGAGCCGAGCATTTTCGCCGGAAGTCTGGGTCAGGGAATTAAAAATACTTTTAAGACATTCGGAAAGCGTTTTGCCTACGGCGGCGATACAGGTAAGGATCAGCGTGTCTATTATTTCAATACAAAGGAGATCATTGATAATAAGTTCGGTACGCCGACTCCTATTCCGTTCAGGGTCGTAGACAGCAAGATAGGCCTTGACGTAGATATTTCGGTGCGCTGCAACGGAATTTACACATATAAGATAGCCGATCCTCTGCTTTTCTATACAAATGTATGCGGAAATGTTCAGAGTGAATATGAAAAGTCTGAGATCGCCGAAACTCTGAAGGCTGAACTGCTTACATATCTTGCTCCTGCGTTTGCAAAAATTTCAGAGCTTGAGGTAAGACCGAACCAGATACCATCTAAAAATATCGAGATACGCGACGAGCTTAAAAAGGAGCTTACTCATGACTGGGCAGAGGTGCGGGGTCTTGAGATAGTAAGCGTTTCATTTAATTCTATCAGCATACCCAAGGAAGACGAGCAGATGATCAAGGAGGCGCAGAGAATCGCTATAATGCGTGATCCTACTATGGCTGCCGCTACGCTCGTAGGCGCTCAGTCAGATGCTATGAAGGCTGCTGCTTCAAATAAAAACGGCGCTATGATGGGCTTTATGGGCATGGGAATGGCTCAGCAGGCGGGAGGAATGAACGCTCAGAATCTGTTTGCAATGGGTCAGCAGCAGGCGGCACAGCAGCCTGTACAGACAGCTGCACCTGCTGCAGCTTCTGACAGCTGGAAATGCTCCTGCGGTGCGGAAGCGACTGGAAAATTCTGTCCGGAGTGCGGTTCAAAGAAGCCGGAGCCTGTGCAGGCAAACGGCTGGAAATGCTCCTGCGGCGCAATGGCTTCCGGAAAGTTCTGCCCCGAGTGCGGAAGTCCCAAGCCTGCCGACGGCTGGACCTGTTCCTGCGGCGCTGTAAATAAGGGCAGGTTCTGTCAGGAGTGCGGAAAGCCAAAGCCGGCAGGAGAGCCTTTGTATCAGTGCGACAAATGCGGCTGGAAGCCTGAAGACCCGAAAAATCCGCCTAAATTCTGTCCTGAATGCGGAGATCCGTTTGACGATAACGATATTAAGTAATATATATCAAAAAATAAAAATTATATGAGGTGATACTATTGTCCACATTGCTGGAATATAAATGTCCGTGCTGCGGTGGCGCTATAGAGTTCAATACTACTGTTCAGAAAATGAAATGCCCATACTGCGATACGGAATTTGATATGGATACGCTGAGATCCTACGATGAGGAGCTTAAAGCCGCTAAGCCTGAGGATATGGAATGGAAGGAAGAAGCGGGAGGACAGTGGCAGGAGGGCGAGCAGGAGGGAATGCTCGTTTATATGTGCGAGTCCTGCGGAGGCGAGATAGTCGGAGATAAGACTACCGCAGCGACAAGCTGTCCCTACTGCGGAAATCCTGTTGTTATGAAAGGACAGTTTTCGGGAGATCTGCGTCCTGACTATGTAATTCCGTTCAAGCTTGACAAAAAGGCCGCAAAAGAGGCTCTGAGCAGGCATTTTCACGGTAAGCGCCTGCTTCCTAAGGCTTTTAAGGATGAAAACCATATAGACGAGGTAAAAGGCGTTTATGTGCCGTTCTGGCTGTTCAACGCCCAGGCCGATGCCGACGTTTCATATAATGCCACAAAGGTTAGACGCTGGAGCGACAGCAGATATAATTATAAGGAAACAAGTCATTATTTCGTTACCCGTGAGGGTGATATCGGATTTGAAAGAGTACCTGTAGACGGATCGTCTAAAATGGACGATACTCTTATGGAGTCCATAGAGCCGTTCGATTTTAAAGACGCGGTAGATTTTCAGACCGCTTATCTTGCAGGGTATCTTGCGGATAAGTACGACGTTACCGCAGATCAGAGCAAGGACAGGGCAAATCAGCGTATAAAGAGAAGCACTGAGGACGCCTTCAGAAATACTGTTAAGGGCTATACTACCGTAGTTACCGCCAATTCAAATATACGTCTGACCGAAAATTCGGTAAAGTACGCACTTTATCCTGTATGGGTTCTTACGACCTCTTGGAAGGACGGCAGCTATATATTTGCAATGAACGGACAGACGGGAAAAATGGTTGGAAATCTTCCTCTCGACAAGGGTGCGTTCGCACGTTGGTTTATCGGAGTTTTTGCGGCGGTATCCGCAGCAGCTTCGTTATTTGGCCTGCTGTTTATGTAAGGGGGGAAGCGTATGAAAAAAATTGCTGCAATAATAACGGCGCTGTCAGCCTGTGTGATATGCGCATTTACTGTATCTGCGGGGAACGGTGATAAAGTAGTTGATAACGCAGATCTGCTTACCGATTCTCAGGAGCAGGAGCTGGAGGGCAGACTTGAAGAGCTGGTAGATAAATACGGCTGCGACGCAGTTATAGTAACAACTGATACGATAGACGGAAAAACTCCTATGGCGTACGCCGACGACTATTTCGACTACAACGGCTACGGAATCGGTTCAGGACACGACGGAGTATTGTTTCTTCTGAGTATGGAGGACCGCGACTGGTGGATATCTACCTGCGGAGAGGGAATTGATATTTTTACCGACTGGGGCATAAAATTCATAGGCGAACAGATGCTGTCGGATCTGAAAAACGGTAATTATTACGAGGCGTTCAGCAAGTTCACGGAGCTGTCCGATGATTTTATGAATGAGGCTCAGAACGGAAAGCCTTACGATATACACAATAAATATAAAACCTTCGGAGATAAGCTCAGGATAGTATTAATATCTATGGGTATTGGTATCGTTGCGTCGCTTATCGTTACTTTCAGTCTGAAAGGACAGCTGAAATCTGTCAAGCCTAATAATCAGGCAAAGGATTATATCCGTTCGGGAAGCCTTAAAATTACCGAAAGCAAAGATGTATTTCTGTATAAGAACGTAGACAGAACGGTAAGAGAAACCTCAGGCGGTTCTTCTTCAGGCGGAGGCGGCGGAAGCAGTACGCATACCAGTTCGTCAGGCTCTACCCACGGCGGCGGAGGCGGAAAATTCTGATCTCGTAAAAGCGGAATGTGCAGTCACGTTCCGCTTTTTAATATATGTAAAAATGTGAGCTGAAATTATGTTGCTTTTATTTTAAATTGTGATATAATAACTATATATTATACTGTACAAGTACATTGTACAAGTACGGTTTGCCTGTGTGCTAAAGATATTATTCGGAACGGAGAATTTTAATGAGATATATAAAAGCGTTTTTCAATAAGGTATTTATTACGGCTTTGCTTATATTGATACAGGCGGGCTGGTTCGTTCTGTTTTTTATGAAGCTTACGGCATATTCACATTGGACAAGAGCTTTTTTTGCGCTGCTCAGCTTTATTATTGCTATCCGTATTATCGGTAAGGATCAAAATTCCGACTATAAGATCTCATGGATAGTTCTTATCACAATACTTCCTTTATTCGGAGGACTTCTGTACCTTTGTTTCGGAAATAAAAAGCCGTCGAAGAAGATGAGGGCCAAGCTGGACAAGACACATAACGAGTATCTTCCGCAGTATGTTCAGAACGCAGAAGTATTATCTGAGATCGAAGAAGATGATCTGCGTATGGGAGAGATATGCAGCTATCTTAACAAATACAGCGGCTTTCCTGTGTACGGAAATACTCAGACAAAGTATTACTGCACCGGCGAGGAAATGTTCAAGGATATGCTTTCCGAGCTGAAAGGCGCCGAACATTTCATATTTCTTGAGTACTTTATAATTGATGACGGAATTATGTGGGGTCAGACTCTTGAGATCCTTAAAGAAAAGGTAAAGCAGGGTGTAGATGTACGTCTTATGTACGATGACTTCGGTTCGCTTTTTCTTCTGCCTAAGGATTTTACTCAGCAGATGGAAGCGCTGGGCATAAAATGCATGGCGTTCAATCCTCTTGTGCCTTTTATTTCAGCTGTAATGAATAACCGGGATCACAGAAAAATATTGGTTATAGACGGACACACCGGATTTACGGGCGGCATAAACCTTTCAGATGAATATATAAACGAAATTCATCCCTACGGTTACTGGAAGGATACCGGAATTATGCTTAAAGGCGACGCCGTATGGAGCTTTACGCTTATGTTCCTTGAAATGTGGAACAGCTTCAGGCATGAGGATATATGCTTTGATGATTACAGGCCGCACAGATGGCATAAAGGGCCGTTTGGATCAGACGGTTATGTTCAGCCGTTCAGCGATACTCCTCTTGATGACGAAAATGTAGGGGAGAATATTTATATAGGGATTCTTAATCAGGCAAAGGACTATGTTTATATCTATACTCCATATCTTATTCCGGATAATGAAATGAAAACCGCAATGTGCCTTGCGGCAAAGCGGGGCGTTGACGTACGGCTGGTCACGCCCAGGGTAGCCGATAAGAAAATGGTTCACAGACTTACCAGATCATATTACAGACCTTTGCTGAAAGCCGGAGTTCGCATATATGAGTTTTCTCCCGGATTTATTCATGCTAAGAGCTATGTCTGCGACGATATTGCGGGTGTTGTCGGAACTATAAATATGGATTTCCGCAGCCTTTACCTGCACTTTGAATGTGCGGCGTTCTTCTATAAGTCGTCTTCCGTGATGCAGCTCAAGGAGGATTGCCTGAGGACTATTGAACGCAGCACAGAGGTATCAGAGGATATTTGCTCTAAGGGCTTTTTCCCGACGCTGCTCGATTCGGTGCTGAGGCTTATAGCCCCTCTGCTGTAATGCCGTGACTTAAAATATTGAAAAGGAATAATACAAATGAACGCTATAAATTACAACAGTACCGGGGAATATGAAGCGTATATAGATTCCTCGGTTGGTATAGATATACAATGCTATATGAATCAGATGCAGATGTATAACGCCGGGATAAAGGAAATACGCACAAAGCTGGAGGTACTTGATGAGGAGTTCCAGACCAAGTATTCGTATAATCCTATTCACCATATCGAGTCGCGTTTAAAATCCTTTAAAAGCATAATTGCTAAGGTAAAGGAAAAGGGGCTTTCGGTCACGATCGAGAATATACGAGAAAATATAACCGATATTGCAGGAATAAGAGTAATATGCAATTACCTGGACGATATTTACAGGGTCGAAGAGATGCTGCTCAAACAGAACGACGTGACTCTTTTAAGAAGAAGGGATTATATCAAGAAGCCAAAGGCGTCCGGATATCAGAGCCTTCATCTTCTGGTAGAAATACCTGTCTTTCTTTCAACGGGAGGAGTTCCCGTGCCTGTAGAGATACAGATAAGGACTATAGCAATGGATTTCTGGGCAAGCCTTGAGCATAAGCTGAAATACAAGGCGGACAACGAGGTTGCCGAGGACCTTAGGTACAGGCTTAAAATATGCGCCGCTGCAATTCAGGAGCTTGATAATGAAATGCAGGATATTAACAACTGCATTCAGGACAGGCAGAAATCATCGGCAGGCCGTAAGGGATAAATTTTTGAATTTTGAGAATATTTCGGATAATGGTTTTAAGTTTTATTTCACGAATATAACATACTAAAAATGATAAGTTTATGCATAATGTCGAATTTTATATAATCTATTGACAATTGTTTTAGCAATAGTGTATAATTAAATACAGTGATTTTTCTGCGTTCAGCGTTTATTTCCGGATAATATTATATCTGCGGGGACTTATATAATTTATTCGGGTTTTTGCCGTGCGCATTTTACATTATAAATCATATATCGGAGGAGTATTTATGAACATAAAAGAGGCAAAGCAGCAGATACAGAACGCTATTACTGCTTATCTTATGAAAGACGAATTCGGTGAATACCGAATACCTGTTGAAAGACAGCGCCCTGTGCTGCTTATGGGAGCGCCGGGTATCGGTAAAACCGCTATAATGGAGCAGATCGCACAGGAAACGGGAATAAGCCTCGTAGCATATTCTATGACTCATCATACACGTGAGTCTGCGCTGGGTCTTCCGCAGATAGTACACAGAAACTATACAGGTGCGGATTTTCAGATCTCGGAGTATACGATGAGCGAAATAGTAGCTTCCCTTTACGATACTATAGAGGCGACGGGCATAAAGGAGGGTATTCTTTTTCTTGACGAGATAAACTGCGTAGCGGAATCGCTTGCTCCGGCAATGCTTCAGTTTTTACAGTACAAGACCTTCGGAAAGCATCAGATCCCTGCGGGTTGGGTAGTATGCACAGCCGGAAATCCGCCGGAATATAATAAATCGGTAAACGACTTCGACGTAGTAACTCTTGACCGTCTTAAAAGAGTCGAGGTAGAGCCTGATTTCAAGATCTGGAAGGATTACGCTTATAAGCAGCATATCCATACCGCTATAATCTGTTATCTTGAAGAAAATGAAGCCGATTTTTACCATATAGGGAATGCGGTTTCAGGCGAGATAGTAAGCTTTGTTACCGCAAGAGGCTGGGAGGATCTTTCTGAAATGATACTCCTTTACGAAGAAGGCGGTATCGACGTTGACAGTACGCTCGTAGCTCAGTACATACAAGATGATGAAATAACCGAAAGGTTTATGCAGTATTATACGAATTATGTAGAGTTTTATAATAAATATATGGTTGACGAGATACTTGACGGAAACGTAACGGAGGATATAATAGCTTCGGCTCACAACGCACAGGGAGCGGAAAAGGATCTGCTGTTCGGAATGATAATCGAAAGTGTTTCGAGAAGCATGAAGGAAAGCCTCGAAATGGAGAAAATGTTTAAGGAGCTTCAGCCGATACTTCAGGATACTATTGTAAAGCTTAACGCCAATTTCTCAAACCGCGAGATACTCAGCCATCATATAATGAGCGAGCAGTCGAAGCTTCAGAAGCTTACAAGAGCCAAGGTTATCTCCCCGGCGAATAAGAGAGTAATGCACTGGATAATTTACAGTCTGGGTATTTATATGGATAAGACCACGAAATGCCGTGACAATATGAGAGCGGTTCAGACAGTTATTCAGGAATTCAGCGCTACGCTCAATAAAATGAAGGCTGTAACCGACGGAGCAATAAAGAAAATGCAGAACGCCTTTACCTTTGTTGAGGCTGTTTATGATAACGGCAAAGAAATGGTAATGCTCTACAACGAGCTGAAGCAGAATTATCATTCAAGGGTATTTATGAAGAAGTACGGCTTCAAGGATTATTGCGGAGGCCCTGCGGGCGTCGCAGATTACAGTCAGATCGAAAAATACGCTCTCGAACCTAATCCGAGTCAGCTGTAGAAAAAAATCTGAAAAAACACTTGACAAATTTAAAAAAGTGGTGTATACTATATTAGAAACAAAGCAGAACCTGATCCGTTCTCACCTCAAGCGTTATTTATAGTGAAGAGGTCAACATGATTTTTGCGTTAGACGTAACAGTTATGCGGGTACGGATTATCTCTGTGCCCGTTTTTTATTTTTAATTGGAGGTGCTGTGTCATTAGCAACAACAAAGAACATCAGATCAACGAAGAGATCCGCGACAAAGAGCTTCGCGTGATCGACGTTGACGGTGCCCAGCTGGGTATATTATCTGCAAAGGAAGCTCTTGAAATTGCGTTCAAGAAGGATCTTGACCTGGTAAAGATCGCTCCTCAGGCTGCGCCGCCCGTATGCCGTATAATGGATTACGGAAAATTCTGTTTTGAGCAGTCAAAACGTGAAAAGGAAGCGAAAAAGAATCAGAAGATAATCGACGTAAAGGAAGTAAGAATGTCCTCTACTATAGATACTCATGATTTCAATACAAAGGTAAATCAGGCTATCAAGTTTCTCAGCGGCGGGGATAAGCTTAAGGTATCGGTACGTTTCAGGAAAAGAACCGTTGCTCACCCTCAGTTCGGACAGGATCTTCTTGATAAGTTCAAGGAAGCTATTGCAGAAGCTGGCGTTGTTGACAAGCCGTCTAAAATGGAGGGACGCAGCTTAGTTATGTTCGTTTCTCCGAAGGTTAATAAGTAAATTATTTAAGGAGGATAAATTTTATGCCAAAGATCAAAACACATTCAGGCGCTAAAAAGCGTTTTTCTGTTACAGGCAGCGGAAAGGTAAAATTCCAGCACACAAACAAAAGACATAGACTTACGCAGAAGGCTCATAAGCGCAAGAGAATTCTTCGCGGCGCCGCATATGCCGACGATACGAATATCAAGAACGTAAAGGCGCTCATACCTTACAAATAAAGCGGGTTGTAGGGAAAAGACATTAATCTAAATTTCAGGAGGTAATAACTATGGCTCGTGTAAAGGGAGCAATGATGACTCGTAAGAGAAGAAATAAAACTCTTAAGCTTGCAAAGGGCTACTTCGGCGCAAAGAGCAAGCATTTTAAGATGGCTAAGCAGGCCGTGATGAAATCCGGTCAGTATGCATACATCGGAAGAAAGCAGAAGAAAAGAGATTTCAGAAAGCTCTGGATAACAAGAATTTCTGCTGCGGCTAAGCTTAACGGAATGAACTACTCCACATTTATGAACGGAGTAAATAAGGCCGGCATTACTCTTAACAGAAAGATGCTCTCAGAGATCGCTATCAGCGACCCTGCAGGCTTCAGCGCTATTGCTGAAAAGGCTAAGGCGGCTCTTTAATACAATATTTAACACGCACGTTTATATGACTTGCGTGTTTTGTTGTATATAAGGCATGAGATTTAACAGGAACGGAGTGTGAAAGGATTGCATATAGCAAGCAGGGATAATCCTAAAATCAAGCTTTATCTGAAGCTTCTTTCAAGCAGGAAAGCCAGGCAGAACGAGGGTAAGTTCGTTATTGAGGGAGCAAGGCTCTGCGCAGACGCCATAGCTGAATATAAAAACGGCAGATTAAGCATATATGCGGCTTTCGCTTCGCCGTCCGCTGTTAAGAAATATTCTGAATTTATAGATCCTGAGCTGTTCGGAGAATGCAGGGACGGTAAATTCTTTACGCTTGATGAAGCTCTTGCAGGTAAAATATGCAATACCGGAACTTCTCAGGGGATATTTATTATTGCCGGAATGCCGGATAATATCTTAGACTCTGAGCGCATAAAATCTAACGGAAGATACCTTATTCTTGACAATGTTCAGGATCCGGGGAATTTGGGAACTATTCTCCGTACTGCGGACGCTGTGGGAGCGGACGGAGTTATCCTTTCAAACAGCTGCTGCGATCTGTACAACCCGAAAACTGTCAGAGCGACTATGGGAAGTCTGTTCAGGCTGAGTATTTATATTTACGACGATTTTGAACGGCTTTGCGGTATATTTGAAAAGCTTGGTATAAAAACCATGGCGGCGGTTACAGATAAGGACGCAGTTTCGGTTGAAGACGCCGTATATTCCGACGGCTGCGCTGTAGTAATAGGAAATGAGGGCAGAGGGATACCGAACAGTCACGTCAGGCTATGCAGAGAGAAGATAACAATTAGAATGAGGGGCAATACCAATTCTCTTAATGCAGCTATGGCGGCAGGTATAATTCTTTGGGAAATGACGGAAAAGGGCAAAGCATAACTGGGGGAGGTTTTTATGGATAAGCGTGCGTACTGGCTATGGCTAACTGCGGTTTTCGGCGCGGCAAGCCAAAGATTGTGGCAGCTTGGAGATAAATACGATACTGCGGAGGAATTTGCGTATGCACTCAGATCAAACGAGTGCGGGCGGCTTTCAGACGCTGAGATAAAAAGAATAAAGGGCAGCAGCTTTGAACAGGCTGAATATATACTGGAAATGTGTGAAAAGGACAATATTTCGGTTTATTGTTACAAAAGTGAGGGCTATCCGCGGCAGCTGAGAAAAATAGCCGATCCGCCGGCAGTGCTGTTTTGCAGAGGAAACCTTGACTTTTTGAACAATACTCCTGCGGCTGCGGTCGCCGGAGCCAGAGAACCGTCGGAATATTCGGCTGAAGCTGTGAAAACAATATGCTCGGATCTGTGTTCACGGGGGTGTTCTGTTATTACAGGACTTGCCGGAGGGATAGATCAGCTTGCGAACGAATCGGCTCTTGAAGTCGGCGCTTATACCTGCGGAGTCTGCGGCAGGGAACTTGACGCAGATCAACCAAAGGGCAGCAATGAGCTTAAAGCGCGTATTTCCGAAAGAGGCGCAGTCATAAGCGAAACCTGTTCTTATATAGACTGTCCTCCGGTAAGCTTTACGAAGAGAAACCGTATCCTTGTCGGATTGTCCGATGCGCTTATTTTTATAGAGTGCGCTCAGGACAGCAAGGGACTTGACAATGCCCGTCATGCCGTTTCGCAGGGCAAGCGGATATTCGTCGTACCGCCCCACGATATAACCGACGAGAGGTATTTCGGTCAGAGGGATCTGCTGAGAAGTGGCTGTAAGCCTATATTCAGCGGCGAGGATTTTGTATATTATATATCGTCTGAAAGGATAGAGGATTTTTCCTTTGATTTTATCGGAGGAAAATACGGCAGTCCTGAGGATTCTGCGCTATTTAAAAAGGCTGAGGTGTCTGAATCTGGAAGAAAATCTGGAAAAAAGCATTCTGTTCGTCCAAAAATAAACCATGCCGACAGCAGTCAGGATAAAAAGGCGGTCAGGCGCGATTATTCGGCGCTCGGTTCCGTACAGGCTGATATATGCAGAATACTTGAAGAAAAGCCGAAGCTTGCGGATAATATTGCGGAGGAGCTGGGTATTGAGATCGGCGCCGTATTGTCTGAGCTTACGGTACTTGAGTTGGAGGGATACGTTCAGTCCCTGCCCGGAAAAATGTTCGGAATAGTCTGAGCATTATAAAATCGGCGGCGTAAAAGCCGTAAAAGAATGGAGAAATTGTTTTGTCAAATCTTATAATCGTTGAGTCGCCTACGAAAATAAAAACAATAAAAAGATATTTAAACGGCGATTACGAGGTAGTTGCGTCAAAGGGACATATACGCGATCTGCCTAAATCGAAGCTCGGCGTTGATATAGAGCATGATTTTGAACCTCAGTATGTTAATATAAAGGATAAGGAAAGCATAATCAAAGATATAAAAAAGCTCGCAAAAAAAAGCGACAACGTATATCTTGCGGGAGACCCCGACCGTGAAGGAGAAGCTATTTCATGGCATCTCGCTCAGATACTGGGTCTGGATCTCAATGATAAGAACAGAGTAACGTTTAATGAGCTTACCGAAACCGGGATAAAAGCAGGAATGAGCCGGCCGCGTTCAATAGATCTGAACCTTGTAAATGCTCAGCAGGCAAGACGTATTCTCGACAGGATAGTCGGCTATAAAATATCGCCTTTTCTATGGCGGAAGATAAGAAGAGGACTTTCAGCGGGAAGAGTTCAGTCGGTAGCGGTAAGAATGATATGCGACAGGGAAGAGGAGATTCGTTCTTTCGTTTCTCAGGAATATTGGTCCGTCGACGCTAAGCTGCTGGCTGGATCCGGAAAAAAGGCATTTGCGGCAAAGCTTGTAACTGCAGACGGAAAAAAGGCTGAGCTTAATACCAAGGAGCAGACGGATGAAATTCTTGCACGTCTTGACAACGCTCAGTTCAACGTTGTAAACGTAAAGAAAAGCGTTCACAGAAAATCCCCTGCCGCTCCGTTTACTACTTCTACGTTACAGCAGGAGGCTTCAAGGCGGCTTTCCTTTCAGGCGAGAAGAACAATGAAAACTGCTCAGGAGCTTTATGAGGGCGTGGATATAAAGAATATGGGCGCTACGGGTCTTATTACCTATATGCGTACCGACAGCCTAAGAATATCTGACGAGGCAAGGGCAGGAGCTTATGATTTTATAAGAGCTAAATACGGGGATAAGTATATTCCAGAAACTCCCAAAAAATATAAATCCAAAAGCAACGCTCAGGACGCTCACGAAGCTATACGTCCTACTCACCCTGAGCTTACGCCGGATATGGTAAAGGACAGCGGAGTTACAAACGATCAGTATAAGCTTTATAAGCTTATCTGGGAAAGGTTTATAGCAAGCCAAATGTCTAATTGTCTTATGGATACAGTATCCGTTGACATAGACGCTAACGGCTGCGGTTTCAAGTCTACCGGATATTCGGTAAAATTTGACGGATTTACAGTGCTTTATGAGGAAACCAAGGACGATGACGGAGAAAAGAAAAACGTACTTCCGCCTATAAAGAAAGGCGACGTTCTGAAGGTAAGATCCCTTGAAGGCAATCAGCACTTTACCCAGCCGCCTCCGAGGTATACCGAAGCTACGCTTATCAAGGCGTTTGAGGAAACAGGGATAGGACGTCCCTCGACTTATGTTCCTACTATTACCACGATACTCGCAAGAAATTACGTTGAGCGTGATGCAAAGCAGCTGAAGCCTACTGCTCTCGGCGAGGTTACAAACGAGCTTATGAAGGAGCATTTTGATAAGATAGTTGATGTAAAATTTACTGCGAATATGGAGAATAACCTTGACGAGGTGGAAAGCGGCAGGAAAAGCTGGGTCAAGACTCTGGAGGAGTTTTACGGAGATTTTGACGAGGAGCTCAAGGAAGCCGAAACTGCAATGGACGGCAAGCGCATAAAGGTACCGGACGAGGAGACCGATCAGGTATGCGAGATTTGCGGCAAGCCAATGGTTATCAAGATAGGAAGATACGGAAAGTTCATGGCTTGCTCCGGCTTCCCCGAGTGTACCAATACCAAGAGGATCGTTCAGGAAACAGGAGGCTACTGTCCGTTCTGCGGCAAAAAGGTCTTGCTTAAAAAGTCGAAAAAGGGAAAGAAATACTACGGCTGTGAGGACAATCCTAATTGTTCGTTCATGACGTGGGATCTGCCTACCGAGGAAAAATGCCCTAAATGCGGATCTACGCTTTTCCAGAAGGGCGGCAAAAACGGAAAGCTGATATGCCATAAGGAAGGCTGCGGCTATGAAAGGGATCTTAGCAATGGCGGTTAAGGTTATAGGAGCAGGACTGGCCGGCTGTGAGGCGGCATGGCAGCTTGCAAATGCAGATATAGACGTTGTTCTTTATGAAATGAAACCTAAAAAATTTACCCCTGCACATAAATATCAAGGCTTTGCTGAACTTGTATGCTCAAATTCACTTAAAGCCGAAAGAATTGATTCAGCCGCAGGAATGCTTAAAGAGGAAATGAGGAGACTTGGCTCACTTACTATGGAATGTGCAGCGGCAACAAAGGTTTCCGCTGGTGGTGCTTTAGCCGTTGACAGAACAAAATTTTCTGATATGGTAACTGAAAAAATCAAGGCTCACGAAAAAATTACAATAGTCGAAGATGAGGTAACTGAAATTCCTGACGGCAATGTTATTATTGCCACAGGACCTTTGACATCAGATAAGCTTGCTGAAAGTATTCACGATATATGCGGTGAGTATCTTTATTTTCACGATGCAGCAGCACCGATTGTAACCTTTGACAGTCTTGATATGAAAAAGTGCTTTTTCGCCTCACGTTATGGTAAGGGTGAGGCAGATTATATAAATTGTCCGATGAATAAGGAAGAGTATCTTAATTTCTATAATGAACTTGTAAACGCCGAGTCTGCGCCGCTTCATTCGTTTGATACAGAAGAGCCGGGAAAAGACGGCTTCAAGGTCTACGAGGGCTGTATGCCTGTAGAGGCGCTTGCAAAGCGCGGGGAGGATACAATGCGCTTTGGGCCGTTAAAACCGGTTGGTCTTACAGACCCGAGAACAGGTAAAAGACCATACGCAGTAGTTCAGCTTCGTGCGGAAAATTCACACGGCACCCTTTATAATCTTGTAGGCTTTCAGACAAATCTTAAATTCGGGGAGCAGAAAAGAGTTTTTTCTATGATACCCGGTCTGGAAAATGCTGAGTTTATGCGGTACGGAGTTATGCACCGCAATACATTTATAAATTCTCCTAGGCTTTTAAACGAGCAGTTTAATATGAGAGTGCGTGAAAACCTGTTCTTTGCAGGTCAGATAACCGGTGTAGAGGGTTATATCGAATCTGCGGCAAGCGGAATTTTTGCAGGACTGAATATGGCAAGACGGCTAAGCGGAAAAGACTATGTATCTCTGCCCGAAACCACAATGCTGGGGGCCTTGTCAAAGTATATCAGCGATCCGAATGTTGAGAAATTCCAGCCAATGGGCTGCAATATGGGCATACTGCCTGAGCTGTCTGAAAGAATAAGAGATAAAAAGCTGAGATATGAAAAAATCGCGGAAAGAGGTCTGGAGGATCTGGACAGGGTAATTGAAGCCTTTTAAATACTGCCGCAGTTAATATTTCTTTAAGAAAGCTGCGGATTTCTGCTTTTATATTGGAAATACAAAAAAATATAAGGTTTTAAGGCAGGTATTTTGCTTTTTGACTTTACAAATTGCTTTTATTTTGTTAAAATATATAGAAAGCCGTATTTATTCTGAGGTAACTTGAATCAGGTTACAGAAACAAAGGCTTTGGAGTTTCTTAAAGGCTGAGTGAGCATTTGAGAGGTAGGATACCAATATTTGACCTGCAAATGCTTCTGACAGACTTTAGTTTGATTTAAATAATGAATGCTGTGTTAAAAATAAACGGTATCCGGGATAATAAGGAGAATGACTTATGAATATAGTAATAGATGCGTTCGGCGGCGACAATGCACCTCTGGAGGTGATCAAGGGAGCCTGTGACGCTCAGAGAGATTTTAATATAGATATAACTTTAGTTGGCAATGAAGAGAAGATCAAGAAATGCGCTGAGGAAAATTCGATCGATATTACTTCATTGAAAATCAGGCATGCCGATTCCGTTATCGACGTATGCGAAGAGCCTACCAACGTTATAAAAAGCAAAAAAGACTGCTCGATGGCTGTAGGAATGCAGATGCTTGCGGACGGGGAAGGTGACGCCTTTGTTTCAGCCGGGTCAACGGGAGCCTTGGTAGTCGGAGCGACCTTTATCGTTAAGCGTATCAAGGGAATAAAGCGTCCGGCGCTCGCAACGATCCTTCCGACAGCGGGAGAGCCTGCAATGCTGCTGGACAGCGGAGCGAATGCCGACTGCCGTCCCGAAATGCTGGTTCAGTTTGCTATAATGGGTTCGGCTTATATGAATAAAATTCTTGGGGTCAGAACGCCTAAGGTAGGACTTGCCAATATCGGTGCGGAGGAATCAAAGGGCAGAGAGCTTGAGCTTGAAGCGTATAAGCAGCTGAAAACCGCTCCTGTTAATTTTGCCGGAAATATTGAGGCAAGACAGATCCCTCTCGGTGACTGCGACGTTGTAGTTGCCGACGGCTTCTGCGGAAATCTGCTGCTTAAGCTTTATGAGGGAATGGCGAAGTTCTTTTCGGGAGAGCTTAAAACTCTGCTGACTAAGGATCTTAAGTCAAAGCTTGCGGCGCTTATGGTAATGAGCAACGTTAAGGAATTTAAGAAAAAGGTCGATTATTCCGAGTACGGCGGAGCGCCTTTGCTTGGAACGGCAAAGCCTGTAATCAAGGCTCACGGTTCTTCAAACGCCAAGGCTTTTTACAATGCTATAAGGCAGGCTAAGCAGTTTACCGAAACTAAGGTCATTGATGAAATAACCTCTGCCGTTGAAAGCATGAAGAATACCGTAAAATAATATTACATAGCTGCATATTGAAGGGAGGGCGTTTTTATGAACGAACAGGAGAGCCTTGAAAAGCTACAGCAAAAGATAGGCTATAAATTCAAAAATGAAAAGCTGCTTTACGAGGCGCTTTCGCATTCGTCCTTTGCAAACGAAAACAAAAAGTCGAGAAACAGTAATGAAAGACTGGAATTTCTGGGGGATTCGGTTCTGTCTATCGTAGTTTCAGATTATATATTTAAGCATTTTACTCATATTCCCGAGGGCGAGCTTACCAAGCTCAGAGCTTCTCTTGTATGTGAAAGCTCTTTGTTTGAGTTTGCTAAGAAAATTGATCTCGGAAATCATATTTTTCTCGGCAAGGGTGAGGAAATGACGGGAGGAAGAGAGCGCCCGTCGATAATTTCAGACGCCTTTGAAGCGGTTATCGCGGCGATCTATCTTGACGGTGGAATGCCTGCGGTAACTCCGTATATACTTTCTTTTATTCCGGAGGATATAACCCCCAAAGGCTCGGCGGCTTTTCATGATTATAAAACCAGTCTTCAGGAGATAATTCAGAAAAACCCTGAGGAAAAGATCGAGTATTATCTTAAATCCGAGTCGGGTCCCGATCACGATAAGAAATTTACCGTTCAGGTGCTGCTTAATCACAATGTAATAGGCGAGGGAACGGGACGTTCAAAGAAAAATGCTGAACAGGCGGCGGCTAAGGAAGCGCTTTCGCTTATGGGGATTGATGTATAATGCCGCACAGTAATATTTCAATTTTCGTTCCCCACGCAGGCTGTCCTCATACCTGTTCCTTCTGCAATCAGCGGACAATTTCAGGCGCAAAGGATATGCCTTATGCGGAAGATGTCAAAAGAATATGCACTCAGGCTTTGAATGAGGTCAGCGATTTAAGCAACTCTGAAATTGCATTTTTCGGAGGCAGCTTTACGGCAATAGAGCGGCGGTATATGATCGAACTGCTCGAAGCCGCATATGAATTTGTCGGCTTCGGAAAGTTCAAAGGAATAAGGATCTCAACCCGTCCCGATTGTATTGACGAGGAAATACTTGATATTCTACGGCGTTATGGAGTTACGGCAATAGAGCTGGGCGCTCAGTCAATGCGTAACCATGTTCTTAAGGCAAATGAACGCGGACATACTGCTGAGGATGTATACAGAGCCTCTGAGCTTATAAAAAAGCACGGTTTTGAATTGGGCTTGCAGATAATGACGGGCCTATATCGCAGTACATATGCTGACGATCTGAAAACTATGTACAGGGTTATAAAAATTGCTCCGTCTACCGTGAGAATTTATCCTACAGTAATACTTAAAGGCACTAAACTTGCTGAATTGTATGAAGAGGGAATTTATAAACCTATCTCATTTGAAAGAATGGTCGAACTCTGTGCAAGAATGCTTGACGAGTTTGACGCTAATAATATTGAGGTTATCCGCTGCGGGCTGCATTCATCTGATGATGTTGAGGATAGTAAGGTGGGAGGTTTTTATCATCCTGCTTTTAAGGAATTGTGTGAAAGTGAGATCTTCCGCAGAAAAATCGAAATAGAGATCTTGAAAAGCAATTCAAACAAAACTGTGTGGGAGTGCTTAAAATCAATATTAAAGCCTTATGTTATAGCAGTAAATCCGTACAGTATAAGTAAGGCTGTGGGTCATAAAAAATGTAATTCTGAATATTTCAGGAATTCGGTTAAGTTTGTGGCAGATGAAAAGCTGTCGAAATATGAATGTGAGCTTAGGGGTTAATTATGTATCTTAAATCGCTTGAACTGCACGGCTTTAAGTCCTTTCCCGATAAGGTAAAGCTTGAATTTAATAAGGGCATTTCCGCTGTTGTAGGGCCAAACGGTTCGGGAAAATCCAATATCGGAGATGCAATGCGCTGGGTTATGGGAGAGCAGTCGTCCAAAACGCTTCGCGGCGGGAAAATGGAGGACGTTATTTTCAACGGCTCAAAATCCCGTCCCCGTGCAGGCTTTGCTCAGGTCACCCTTACAATAGACAATGAGGACAGGGCGCTTGATATAGGAACGGATCTGGTTTCAGTATCCAGAAAATTGTACAGAAACGGCGACAGTGAATATATGATAAACGGTGCGCCGTCAAGGCTCAAGGATATAGTAGAGCTTTTTATGGATACCGGACTTGGACGGGACGGATATTCTATAATCGGACAGGGCAGGATAGCCGATATTGTCAGCAGCAAGTCTACCGAGCGCCGGGAGATATTTGAAGAAGCCGCAGGTATTTCAAAGTTCAGATATAAAAAGGAAGAGGCGGAACGTAAGCTTGCCGCCGCCGAGGATAATATATCACGTCTTAACGATATAATGGCGGAGCTTGAAGACAGAATAGGACCTTTGCAGAAGCAGTGTGAAAAAGCAAAGAGATTCAGGGTTCTGGACGATGAAAAGCGCAGGCTGGAGATCTCGGTATGGGTACATAAGCTTGGAGAGCTGTCGGAATCAGTAAAGGGCTATGAAGATAAGCTTCGATCTCTTGATATTCAGTATACTACTCTTTCGGAGGAGCTTGAGGCTCTTGAGGACGAGATAGAGGATTCATTTGCTATGAGCGCCGAAAAAGCGGCGGAGGTGGACGCACTCAGGGAGAAGATCCATCAGACGGAGCTTGAAAATTCGCAGTCTGGCGCTAAAATAGCTGTACTGGAAAACGATATAGAGCACCTCAATGAAGCGATCGCTCAGGTAAGGGAGCAGATAGAGCAATCAAGAAGCTCAGAATATTTTCTTGAAACAGAGCTTGAAAAACGAGAGAAAGACCTTATATCTGCTGCTGAAGAAAGAGAAAAGCTTGATGAGAAAATAAGGAGTACCGAAGAAAAACTTGCGGCTGTCCGTTCACAGTCCGAGGAATTTGACAAGGAATTTTCTGATTCAAACAGCGGACTTAATCTGCTGTATCTGAAAAAGTCAGAGCTTAGCTTTAAGCTGGAAAATGCTAAAAATGATCTATACGAAACTCAGGAAAGTCTTGACGCCGCTTTATCCGAAAAAGCAGACGCAGAGTCAAAGGCGAGGTTTACCGCTTCTGAGCTTGAAAATTTAAAGAAGTCTGAAAACAAAAATAAAGAGCTGAAAAGTGAAAATGAAAATAAGCTTGCAGGCTTCAGAAAGCTGTTTGAAAGCAAGTCGGAAAAATTAAAAGCGGCAGACGCGGATTTTAGCCGTAACGATATACTGCTGAGAGAAACTGTACAAAAGCTTGGACTTTTACGCGATCTGGAGAATTCAATGGAGGGGTTTGCGTACAGTGTAAAGCATATTCTTCAGGCTGGAAAGCAAGGACGTATCTCCGGAATATGCGGCTCTGTAGCGCAGCTGATAGGAGTTGAGCCGCAGTATTCAATAGCAGTTGAAACTGCACTAGGCGGCGCATTGCAGAATATAGTCGTAGAAAACGAGGATACTGCAAAGCGGGCTATAAGAATATTAAAGGAATCAAAGGCGGGCAGAGCTACCTTTCTTCCTGTAACATCCGTAAAGGGACAGAGGCTTGCGAACGTTCCCGAAAGTGAGGAGGGATTTGTTGCGCTTGCCTGCGATCTGGCACAGTACGACGCTAAGTACACAGGAGTTGTAAACAGCCTGCTAGGAAGAATATGTATTGCGGAAAATATAGATCTTGCGGCGGCTATAGCAAAGAAATACGGATATAAATTCCGTATCGTGACACTTGACGGTCAGGTAATAAACGCCGGAGGTTCGTTTACGGGAGGAAGCGTATCCAAAAATACAGGTATCCTTACCCGTAAAAATGAAATTGAAGCTCTTGAAAAGCGGCGTGAAAAAGTTCAGAGCGAAAACGACAGGCTTAGCCAGGTCAGGGAAAGGCTTTCGCAGGAGACTGCAAAGCTTGACGCCGATATAAGCGGTATAAAGGAGCAGCTTGAAGCGATTTCAAAAGACGAGCTGCGGCTGGATATGGAAATAAAAAGGGTACAGGAGTATTCTTTACAGTACAATGAAAAGCTTGAAAGCGCTGAGCTTAATATAGAAGCGCTGAGAAAAAAGCTTATAGATACGCAGAATGAAACAGACTCGGTAAATACTCAGCTTTCGGATACCGATAAGAAGATCTTTGACAGCGAGGAACATCTTACCTTGTCCCAGAGCAGGCTTGATAGCCTGAGATCGGAAAGGGAGGAGCTTACCGCCGGTCTTTCTGATCTGAAAATGAAAGCGGTAGAGCTTGGAAAGGACGAAGAAGCCTGCAGACTGTCAATAGAAAGACTTAAAACCAGCCTTGAGAGCAGCAGCGGCGACAGCGGAAAGCTAGAGGAAAGAATACTCGAGCATGAGAAGTCTATAAGGTTCAAGCTTGATGAGATAAAAGCCGTAAGAGCAGCTATTGAAGGCTCGGGCGGCGTTATAGCTGAAATAGAACTGAGTATAGAAAAAGCTCAGAGAGAGCATAATGAATATGATCTTAAAGCAAACAAGCTGAGAAGCGGACAAAAGCTAAAAATGGAGGAAAAGGAAACGCTTTCCAACGAAATCAACAGGGTTTCAGAGAGAAAGGCTTCATGCACCGCCGATTTTGACAAGCTTGTATCTCAGCTTTGGGACGAATACGAGCTGACAAGAACAGAGGCAGAGAAGCAGTCTGAAAAGCTTGAGAATATTTTTGAAGCAAACAAAAGGCTGTCTGAGCTGCGCAGTAAAATCAAAAATCTCGGCAGCGTAAATCTTGGGGCTATAGAGGAGTATGCCGAGGTTTCCGAACGGTATGAATTTATGAAGCGTCAGCTTGATGACGTAAATACTTCAAGACTTGAGCTTGAGGATCTTATTAGCAGTCTGACCGAGAATATGAGGACAATGTTCGCTGAAACATTTGATAAGATCAACCGCAATTTCAAGGAAATATTCTCGGAGCTGTTCGGCGGCGGTTCTGGAGAGCTTTCACTATCTGACCCGGAAAATATTCTTGAATGTGGAATAGATATAAAGGTCGAACCTCCAGGAAAGCTTATAAAGAATCTTTCTTTGCTTTCAGGCGGAGAGCAGGCTTTCGTTGCAATATGCATTTATTTTTCAATTCTTAAAATAAGCCCGTCGCCTTTCTGTCTGCTTGATGAAATAGAGGCAGCGCTGGACGATGTCAACGTAACGAAATATGCGCAGTATCTTCACAGGTTTACCGATACTACGCAGTTTATAACAATTACCCACCGCCGCGGAACGATGGAGGAGGCAGACGTTCTTTACGGAGTTACAATGCAGGAGGACGGAATATCCAAGCTTCTGAAAATGAGCATGGAGGATACCGGAAATATGAAGCTTCAGTAGTTAGGAGTGATATTATGGGTTTTTTTGAAAAGCTGAAAGCCGGACTGAAAAAAACCAAGGATTCTATGATGAGCAGGATCGAAGGCCTGCTTGGGTCGTTTACAAAAATTGACGAGGAGCTGTTTGAGGAGCTTGAGGAAACGCTTATCTTGTGCGATATAGGCGTCGGAACTTCTATGAAGATATGCGGAGAACTGCGTGAAAGGGTCAAGACACAGGGAGTAAAGGATCCGGCTATGATCATGGATATGCTCAAAGAGGTAATAGCTGAAATGCTGGGCGAGGATACGCCTCTTGATATGTCAACTGTGCCTTCGGTTATACTTGTTATCGGAGTTAACGGGGTAGGTAAGACCACGACTATCGGAAAGCTTGCTTACCAACTGAAAAACAGCGGAAAAAGGGTGCTGGTAGCGGCGGCGGATACCTTCAGGGCGGCGGCTATAGACCAGCTTGAGGTATGGACTGAGCGGGCAGGGGTAGATATAATCAAGCATAACGAGGGCTCTGATCCTGCTGCGGTAGTATTTGACGCGCTGACTGCTGCAAAGGCAAGGAATACCGATGTAGTTATCTGCGATACGGCGGGAAGGCTTCATAATAAGAAAAATCTTATGGATGAGCTGCGAAAAATAGCGAGAATAGTTCATCAGCAGGCAGAAGGCTGTGCGCTGGAGGTTCTGCTTGCTCTTGACGCAACGACAGGTCAGAACGCCGTTAATCAGGCAAAGCAGTTCAACGAGGTCGCTGATATAACCGGAATTATTCTGACTAAACTTGACGGAACTGCTAAGGGCGGAATAATAATAAGTATTGCCGACGATCTTAAGGTTCCGGTAAAGCTTGTTACCGTAGGCGAGAAGATCGACGATATTCAGCCGTTTTCAGCCAAGGATTTTGTAAATGCTTTGTTTGAATAGCTTTATAAGCCGGATAGTCTGAACAGTAATCGGAAGATAATAAATTTAGGGGGTCAATAAATTGGATAAGGTATTATTTGTTATTGATATGCAGGAGATCTATGTCGGACGGGGACGCAGCAAGGAAAAATTTCCTTATAAGGACGATATTCTTTTTGAGCAGATCAATAAGCGGATAGCTGAGTATAAGCCCGAGGAGGTATTTTATATAAAAAGTATCGCGAAGGGACTCGGCTCGATAGTAGGCTCTATGCCTAAGGATGGCACTCATGAAGCCAAGCTTGCCGAAAAGCTTAAGATCGTAGGAAGCGGGAACGTATTTGAAAAAAGCAAGCCTGACGCTTTTACAAACGACGCTCTTGCCGATCTGATGAGGGCAAGAGCCGTAAAGGAAATAGAACTGGTCGGAGTTGACGGAGGGGTATCAGTTGGCGCTACGGCTGTAAGCGCAATTGAAAATCTTGATATGAGGATCATATATAACGAGAACTGTATCGGTACGATCAACAGCGGCAAGGCGGTCAAATACCGTGAGAAAATGAGGAGATCAAGAGTGACGTTCCTGCATTACTGATAAAATTCTTATACATAAAAGGCTGTCGGCGTTTACAGAAAAATTACCCACTGAAAGGAAGCATAAAATGAAGCTGATCATAGCAAGCAATAATAAAGGAAAAATACGGGAATACAAGGAGCTGCTTGAGCCGCTGGGTTATGAAACAGTATCGCAGAGTGAGGCGGGAGTAAACCTTGAAGCGGAGGAAACCGGAGAGACTTTTGCTGAGAACGCCGCAATAAAGGCAAGGACGATCTTTGTACTGAAAAACTGTGCAGTGCTTGCGGATGACAGCGGTTTATGCGTAGACGCTTTGGGCGGAGAGCCGGGCGTTTACTCGGCAAGGTACGGCGGCCTGAATACAGACGCTGAACGCTGCGCTCTTATTCTTGATAAGCTTAAAGGCGTAAGCGAAGATAAGCGTACAGCAAGATTTGTGTGTGCTGTACATTTTATAAAGCCTGACGGTACGGAGCTTTCCGTTGAGGGGCAGTGTGAGGGAAGAATAGGCTATGAGCCGCTTGGAGAAAACGGCTTCGGCTATGATCCTGTTTTTATGTACGGAGAAAAAAGCTTTGCTCAGGCGGATCCGGAGTTTAAAAATTCCGTATCGCACAGGGCGAAGGCGCTTGAAAAGCTTCTTGAGGCGCTGAAGGAAAATTAACCGCATATATCTGCGGGAATAAAAATATACAGGAAACGGAGGCAGTCCATGCACTTATTTTGCATGGTAATTTTATGAGCGAGATAAGAAATGAAAATTTATGGGAAAGCGGACAGCGTAAAATACAGTGGGTCAAACAGAATATGTCGCTTCTAAGAAGCGTTGAGGAGGAATTTTTACAGACAAAGCCCTTTGAGGGACTGAAGATCGCGCTGTCGATCCATCTTGAAGCCAAGACCGCTTATCTGTGCAAGGTTCTTGCGGCAGGCGGCGCGCAGATGTATATAACAGGAAGCAATCCGCTTTCAACACAGGACGACGTTGCGGCGGCGCTTGTTCACGACGGACTTAACGTTTACGCATGGCACGGAGCTACCGATGAAGAATACCACAGACATATCACTCAGACTGTAAAAGCCGGCCCTAATATAATTATTGACGACGGCGGAGATCTTGTAAACCTTATCCATAACGAATATCCCGAGCTTATACCGAACGTTATAGGAGGCTGTGAGGAAACTACTACCGGAATAATCCGTCTTATCGCAATGAACAAGGCAGGCAAGCTTAAATTCCCTATGATGCTTGTCAATAACGCAAAATGCAAATACCTGTTTGACAATCGTTACGGAACCGGACAGTCGGTATGGGACGGAATAAACCGTACGACTAATCTGATAGTTGCCGGCAAAAACGTAGTTGTCGCAGGATACGGCTGGTGCGGAAAGGGCGTTGCAATGCGAGCAAAGGGTCTAGGTGCGTCTGTAATAATCACAGAGATAGACTCGATAAAGGCAATGGAAGCAGTCATGGACGGCTTTAAGGTAATGAAAATGGAGGAAGCAGCGAAAATAGGCGATTTCTTCGTTACGGTAACAGGCTGTAAGGACGTTATAACAGAAAAGTCATTTGTAAATATGAAGGACGGAGCTATACTGTGCAACGCCGGACACTTCGACTGCGAGGTTGATGTAGCAGGTCTTAAAAAGCTTGCCGTGGAAACAAGGCTTGCAAGAAACAATATTGACGGCTATAGGCTTAAAAACGGAAACTGGCTTTATGTTATCGGAGAAGGCAGGCTTGTAAACCTTGCGGCAGGCGATGGTCATCCGGCTGAAATAATGGATATGTCCTTTGCTATTCAGGCGCTTTCTGCCGCTTATCTTGTTAAAAATCGGGATAAGCTTGAAAGCATGATCATTTCCGTGCCCGAGGAGATAGACAGGGAGGTAGCCGACAGAAAGCTGAAATTCTGGAATCTCGAAATAGATAAGCTCAGTGAAGAGCAGGAAAGATACCTTAACAGCTGGCAGGTTTAAAATTTTAACTGCTGACTTTCGCTTCTTTAACGGGACATATCTGCATATATATTATTCTGGAACGGAGTTTTAGGAATAATGTTCCGGAAACGGGGGCGCTGCCGCTTTGAGCGGCTGCAGTTATGCTTGAATTATCGGTCGGCAGGATAAGGGTTTCTCTTTCATTTACTTTTTTTGCGGCAGTTGCTGCGGTAACGCTGTGGAACGGCTCGTGGGGGTTTAAGATAATAACGGCGCTTATCTGCTGTATCCTTCACGAGCTGGGGCATATTTCGGCAATGTGTATGTTCGGGATACCGCCTGAGCGCATTTGCTTTTATGCCGGCGGTATAAAAATATCTCCTCACAGGGGAAGACTTGTTTCAAAAAAACAGGATATGATAATTCTCTTTGCCGGCTGTTCTGTCAATCTTTTCATTGCATTGCTGTGGCGGATCCTGTCAGGAGGACTTAATTATTTCGCCTGTGCCAATCTGTTTCTGGGTATATTCAATCTTATGCCTGTAAAATATTTTGACGGAGGGCGTATTCTTTCGCTTGCTTTGAACGAAAGCAGGGTCTGTGATTTTATAAGAGGTTTTTTCCTTGTCTTTCTTTCAGCTGTTTTGATAAAAATGCTTCTGTCGGGCAATGTAAGCATATCGCTGATGATTACGTTTGTATATATAGCATTTGCGGAGTTTATGGGCAGGGAGTAGGGCGCGGTTCGAGATTTGTATATGCCGGCTCTGAAAATTAAAGATGTATAAATCGGAGGTTATCCTTTGGAAGAAATAAAACGTAAAATAGAACAGCTTCTGCTTAAAACACAGAAGCCCGCAAGATATATAGGAGGAGAGCACGGCAGCGTTGTTAAGGACAAGTCCGAGGTTGACGTAAGATTTGCTTTCTGCTTTCCCGACGTTTACGATGTCGGAATGTCGCATTTAGGAATGAAGATACTGTACGGTCTGAAAAATTCAGTGCCTAACTGGTGGTGTGAACGGGTATTCATGCCGGAAAAGGACTTTGAAGCGCATATGAGGGAAAATAATATACCCCTGTACGCACTTGAAAGCCTTGATCCGCTGACGGAGTTTGATTTTATCGGTTTTACTCTTCAGTATGAACTTTCCTATACAAATGTGCTTGCAATGCTCGATCTTGCCGGACTTCCGATTTATGCAAAGGACAGGAAAGCTCTTACGCCTATTGTAGTAGGCGGCGGCCCGTGCGTATGCAATCCGGAGCCTATGGCGGATTTTTTTGATCTGTTTATTATCGGAGAGGGCGAGGAGGTCAATATTGAACTGCTTTCCCTTTACGAGAAAATGAAGCCGTGTAATCCCTCAAAAGAGGAATTTTTGAGGGAAGCGGCGAAAATAGAGGGAATATACATCCCGTCCTTTTACAACGTGGAATATAACGGCGACGGAACGGTAAGGTCTGTAACTCCCAATATACCCGAAGCCCCCGAAAGGGTAAAAAAGAGGGTTATCAGGGATTTTAACAGGGTTTATTATCCTGAAAGCTTTGTAGTTCCGTTTACAGGTATCGTTCACGACAGAGCGGTAGTCGAGGTGCTTCGCGGCTGTATAAGAGGCTGCCGTTTTTGCCAGGCAGGATTTATATACCGCCCGTTCAGGGAAAAGAATATAGATACTATAACAAATGAAACAAAATGCCTTTGCAGGCAAACGGGTTATGAGGAAGTCTCGCTTTCCTCACTTTCGACAAGCGATTATACCGATATAAACGAGCTTTTGGAAAAACTTGCGGATTATACCGACGGTGAAAAGATCAATCTTTCGCTTCCGTCACTGAGAATAGATAATTTCAGCAAGGAGCTTATTGACAGGATAGCCGCCGTAAGAAAAAGCGGTCTTACCTTTGCTCCGGAGGCCGGAACTCAGAGGTTAAGGGACGTTATAAACAAAAACGTGACCGATGATGAGATAATGCGTACCTGCAGTCTGGCGTTCAGCGAGGGCTATCAGACGGTAAAGCTGTATTTTATGCTGGGACTTCCTGAGGAAACTATGGAGGATATAGAGGGCATAGCAAAGCTTGCGCAGGATGTTGTCGATCTTTATTATGACACTCCCAAGGAAAAACGTGGAAAGAATATACAGGTCTCTGTTTCTGCCGCTACGTTTGTTCCAAAGCCGTTTACTCCCTTTGAATTTGAACCTCAGGCAGCTCCTGAGGAAATATCAGCAAAGCAGAAGCACCTTCTTGACTGCATAACTTCGAGAAAAATTAAATGCAGCTATCATCAGCAGAACGTATCAATTCTTGAAGCGGTTCTGGCAAGAGGTGACAGGCGGCTGAGCAAAGCGATCTGTACCGCATGGAAAAAAGGCTGTACCCTTGACAGCTGGGACGAGCATTTCAGATTTGATCTGTGGCTTGAAGCCTTTGAGGAATGCGGTGTAGATACAGGCTTTTACGCTAACCGCCGCCGTTCCTATGACGAGGTAATGCCATGGTCGCACCTGGATTATCTGGTATCGAGGGAGTTTCTTGTCCGTGAGAACAAGAAGGCGCACAACGCTCAGACGACCCGCAACTGCAGGGAAGGCTGCTCAGGCTGCGGAGTAGGCAAAAACTGCGGAGGTGTTTACTGTGGCTGAACAGCTTATACCGAAAAATCAGAATCTGAATATAGAGCGGTTTGAATACAGGCTGGTATACGGAAAGACCGGAAGGGCAAGGTATATTTCACATCTTGATCTTATGAGAGCAATGCAGAGGGCATTCAAGCGCGCCGATATACCTCTTTGGTATACTCAGGGCTTTAATCCTCATGCATATCTTATGTTTCCGCTGGCGCTTCCCCTCGGAACTGACAGCAAAATTGAAATACTGGACGTTGCGCTTGTTGAAAAGCTTGGGTTCGACGAGATAAAAAGCCGTCTTAACGCAAGTATGCCGGAGGGCCTGAGAGTAAACAAAGTTTCAGCGCCTGTAATGAAGCATACCGAAATAGCAGCGGCGGCGTATACGGTTAGGTTTTCCTGCAATTATGATGCCGATAGGGCGGAGAAGCTGTTTATTGAGTTTCTGGCTCAGGATAAGATCGAGATAGAAAAGCGTTCAAAAAAGCGTGGAATTAATCTTGTTGATATAAAACCGCATATCAAGCTTGTGAATTCGGCGGCTGAAAACGGGGAAGCCGTACTTGAGCTGATTTTGCCTGCCGGAAGCAGCTTTAATCTTAATACATCTGCGGTTATGGACGCATTCTGCAAGGATAAGTCTGTTGAAATAGATATGATTTATACAGAACGCACAAAAATACTTACTGAAACAGGCGCAGATTTTATGTAATTGCTAATTGAAACAAAGACAGTTTTGTGGTATAATATTTAAGCATTTGAATTACCGTCGGATTTTGTCCGACGAGAGTTAGTGCCGTTTTCCGTATTTTCGGCGGAAAGACATTAAAGCGGACAGTCCTCTGGCTTTGCGGAAAAGATTTTCCGCCATAAGGTGAATGAATGTCTGAAAATAAACAGGAGGTATTTAAAGTGGACGCTTTAAAACTTATTTCAAACTCAAGCTTAAAATCAGAAGTTCCCGTTCTTAACGTAGGTGATACTGTTAGGGTTCACGTTAGGATCAAGGAGGGCGACAAGTCGAGGATCCAGATCTTTGAGGGAACTATCATTGCAAAGAAGCACGGCGGTATCAATGAAACATTTACTGTTCGCCGCGTAGCTCACGGCTGCGGAATCGAGAGAGTATTCCCTGTACATTCCCCGGTTGTTGAAAAGGTAGAGATCGTAAGAAGCGGACGTGTTCGCCGCGCTAAGCTGTACTATCTCCGCAGCAGAGTCGGTAAGGCAGCTAAGGTAAAGGAAGCAATCAGATAATTTTAAGTCTTTAAGAGCCGGTCAGTTTGCCGGCTCTTGTTTTTTAATTGTAAATTTTTTGTTAATCGATTGATATTTTAGATCGGTTTTTTTGTATAAGCTCTTGAAATCCTATGCGGATTTTGCTATAATAAATCTATATGGTTTTCTGAATATCAATTCTGTCTTATATTGACAGGGAATAGGAGCATATTTATGCGGAAAGATAAAAGCAGCGGCGATGAAATAACGCTGTCGGCAAAGGTGCTCGATGAAATACTGGAGTGGGCGGAATCGTTTGTTTTCGCCGTTTTTGTGGTTGTTCTTATTTTTATATTCCTTTTTCGTATAGTGCTTGTTGAAGGTCCGTCTATGAATTCTACGCTGAGCGACGGCGACAGGCTTATCATTTCACATCTTAACTACAAGCCACAGCGTGGAGATATAGTTGTGCTTAACAGTACAGGGCTTAATAAGACTATCATAAAGCGCTGTATCGGCGTAGGAGGAGATACGGTCAGGATAGACTACTCCGACAGCTCAGTTACGGTCAACGGCGAAAAGCTTGATGAAAGCTATATTGACGAGAGAATGAAGGTTCAGCCGATGTTTGATCAGGATTACTATAAGGACGGAACTGTTTATGAATATAATATTCCTGAGGGCAAGATCTTTGTTCTCGGGGATAACAGAAATCATTCTACAGACAGCAGGTCGTATTTTGTGGGCTTGGTTGATGAAAGCGATGTGCTTGGAAAAGCTGTATTCAGGCTTCTTCCATTCGGCAGCTTCGGAAAAATCGGGTGAAATAAATGTATCTCAATAAGCGTGCGTTAAGCTACAGATCCGATTCATTTCTCAGCAGCGCTCTCGGGTGGGCTGAAACGATCGTTATGGCAGTATTCGTTGTAATACTGATGTTTACCTTTGTTTTTAAAATCGTTCTTGTGGTAGGAAGTTCGATGGAGAATACATTGTTTCAGGACGACAGGCTGATTATTTCCAACCTCTGCTATTCTCCAGCCGCCGGAGATATTATAGTTATAAACTCCGATGTTATGGACGAGGTAATAGTTAAAAGAGTTGTTGCTACCGCTAATGAAACGGTAAGTATAAATTATGATTCCTGTACTGTAAAGGTGGACGGAAGAATAATCGACGAGCCTTACATAAAAGAACAGATGATAAATACCGGCAGCTTCAGCGATTTGTTTTATAATTCCGAAAGCGGCTGCTATGAGTACAGGATCCCGTTCGGTTATGTATTTGTAATGGGAGATAACAGAAATCATTCGACGGACAGCCGTGAGATAGGTCTTGTTTCTGAGGACGAGATACTCGGCAGGGTAATATACAGATTTTATTCGGAAAAGGCGGACAGAGGAAAGGTCGCCTGAAAAACGGAAGAAAGGAATGTTCTATGAGCGAGGTTTCAAATATACAGTGGTTTCCGGGGCATATGGCGAAAACGCGCAGGATAATGCAGTCGAACCTGAAGCTGGTGGACGTTGTAGTTGAGATAACCGACGCACGGATACCTTATTCCAGCAGAAATCCGGAAATGGACAGACTTGTCGGTTCAAAACCCAGGCTGCTTCTGCTCAACAAGGCTGATTCGGCCGATGAAACCGTTACCTCTATGTGGCTCGATTATTACAGAAGAAAGGGAATAACGGTTATTGCCACGGACTGCCGAAGCGGGAAAAACGTAAATAGGTTCTATTCCGCATTAAAGGAGCTTATGGCGGATAAGCTTGCGCAGTGGGAAGCTCACGGAATGAAGGGCCGTCCTATAAGAATAATGATCGTAGGAATACCCAATGTAGGAAAATCGTCGTTCATTAACAGGCTTGCAGGCTCTAAAAGAGCTAAGGTCGAGGACAGACCGGGAGTAACAAGAGGAAAACAGTGGGTAAGCCTTGAAAGTGATTTGGAGCTTTTGGATATGCCGGGAGTTTTGTGGCCTAAGTTTGAGGATAAACAGGTAGGAGAACGTCTTGCATTTACGGGAGCGGTCAAGGACGATATAATGGATATGGAGTATCTCGCCTGCCGTTTTCTTGAATACCTAAATAAAAGCTATCCTGAACTTATTGCAATGCGCTATGGTGTTGAAACCGATGATATACCGGAAAATGATGAAGCTGCTTCGGGCTGTGTTCAGGGGTTTGAGATACTTGAAAGGATAGGAAGAAAACGCGGATTTCTTATTTCCGGAGGAGAGATCAATACTGAAAGAGCAGCAATTACCGTTATGGATGAATTCAGAAGCGGAAAGATAGGCAGGCTCTCTTTGGAAAGACCCGACGATATGATAAGAAAGGGCGGGGGAAAATGACGCTTGCTGAATTTGACGATGAGTACAGAAAAGAAAATCCTATTGTCTGCGGCGCTGATGAAGCTGGAAGAGGGCCTCTTGCAGGTGATGTATTTGCGGCGGCAGTAATTTTTTCTGCCGATACTGTTATAGACGGCATAAACGACAGCAAAAAGCTTTCTCCGAAAAAGCGTGAACAGCTTTTTGAGGAGATAGTTGAAAAGGCCGAATATTTTTCAATTCAGCGTGCATATGTAGCGGAGATAGAAGAGATCAATATTCTTCAGAGCGCAATGCTTGCTATGAAAAGAGCCGTTGAGGATATTGAATGCACGCCGGATATTGTACTGATAGACGGTAATAAAACTCCGGATCTTAGCTGTAAAACAGAGGCTGTTGTAAAGGGCGACGCAAAATCGCAGTGCATAGCGGCGGCTTCGATACTTGCAAAGGTTGCCAGGGATAAATATATGGAGGAAATGGCTCTTGAGTATCCGCAGTACCGGTTTGAAAAGCATAAGGGCTACGGAACAAAGCTTCATTACGAAATGTTGGATAAGTTCGGTCCCTGCCCTATACATAGGCTCAGCTTCCTGAAAAAATATTATGACAGGAAGAACTGATGCCCGTAAGATCGGAGATTCAGGAGAAGAAGCCGTATGCGGGTTTCTGATCAAGAACGGGTACGAAATTCTGGACAGAAATTACACTATCCGCGGCGGAGAGATAGATATAATAGCAAAGAAAGGCGATATAATAGCCTTTGTCGAGGTAAAGACCCGCAGGAAAAACTCTCTTGTAACGGGAGAGGAAGCAATAACGAGATCAAAACAGGCACATATTATCAGAACTGCCGAGCGTTATTTATGCGGACTTGATCGGCCTTATGCTTGCAGATTTGATGCGGCGGTGGTCGAAACCGAAAATAACAGGGCGGTAAAGCTGAAATATTATGTTTCGGCGTTTGACGCAAGTAAGTAATGGCTTAGCCAATTTATAAAGAAGGGTGAAATTTATGTATTACAAAAGTACCAGAAACAGCAGCGTAAACGTTACGTCTGCTCAGGCGATAGCGCAGGGAATCTCAAAGGACGGAGGCTTGTTTGTTCCGTCGGAGATACCTTCGGTTTCTATGGACGAGATAATAGCCTTGGGAAAGATGACCTATGCTCAGAGAGCGTTTTTTGTATTTTCAAAGTACCTAACTGATTTTACCGACGCGGAAATAAAATACTGCGTTGACAGCGCCTACAACGATAAGAACTTTGACAGCTGCAATATAGCTGAGCTTGCTCATCTTTTTGACGGAACTTATATGCTGGAGCTTTGGCACGGTCCTACCTGTGCATTCAAGGATATGGCGCTTCAGATACTTCCTTATCTGCTTACTACCTCGGCAAAGAAGATCGATCTGAACAAGAAGATCGTAATTCTTGTCGCTACCTCCGGCGATACAGGAAAGGCGGCTCTTGAGGGCTTTAAGGACGTTCCTGGAACAGAGATACTTGTTTTCTATCCTGAGGACGGCGTTTCCGCAATGCAGAAGAAGCAGATGACAACTCAGGAAGGCTCAAATGTCGGCGTATGTGCGATAAAAGGAAACTTTGACGACGCTCAGAACGGAGTAAAAGCTATTTTCACAAATGATGAAATTGCCCGTAAGCTTTCTGACAGCAATATGATGTTCTCGTCGGCAAATTCTATCAACTGGGGACGTCTTGCTCCGCAGATAATATACTATGTATCAACCTACGCTCAGCTGGCTGAGGACGGAGAGATAAAGCCGGGAGATAAGATAAATATAGTGGTTCCTACGGGAAATTTCGGAAATATCCTTGCCGGCTATTATGCTAAAAAAATGGGAGTTCCCGTAAACAAGCTTATATGCGCTTCAAATGCAAACAATGTGCTTACCGATTTTATCAGAACAGGCATTTATGACAGAAACCGTCCGTTCCATACGACGATCTCTCCGTCAATGGATATTCTTATATCGTCGAATCTGGAAAGGCTGCTTTATCATTTGTGCGGTGAGAATGACGCACAGATAAGAGAGTGGTTCGGAGCGCTTGCTCAGAGCGGAAGATACGAGGTAACAGATGAGGTAAAGGCAGTTCTGAAAGACGAATTTTATGCCGGCTGCTGCGACGACGCTCAGACTAAATCCTGCATTAAGGAAATTTATGATAAGTATTCGTATACCTGTGATACTCATACTGCGGTAGCCGTAAAGGTTTATGAGGATTACAAGGCGGCAACAGGAGATACGACCAAAACGGTTATTGCTTCTACTGCAAGTCCGTATAAGTTCTCAGGTTCTGTTCTTGAAGCTATCGGTGCGGATACACACGCAGATGAATTTGCATTGGTCGAAAAGCTTAATGAGGCTTCAAGGCTGCCGGTTCCGTCATCTCTTGCGGCGCTAAAGAATAAGGAAATTAGGTTTAGCGAAACGGTGGATAAGTCGGAAATGAAGGATTACGTTTTCAAGACCCTGGGTATCTGATAAATATGTACAGTCTGACTTATTCTGCAACAGGTCAGACTGTCGGTTATCTTTTCATTTTAATGATAGGATAACCTGTTAAAGGCAGTAATTAGCAGCCTCTTGCTTTAAAAGTCTTGCACTCTGTTTCATCGCAGCAGTCAGGATTTGAGCAAGTACAGCATACGTCGATTTTACCGGCAGTACACTCGCAGCCGTCCTTGTTGTATACACAGTTCTTAACGTCGCAGTTTATGCCGTAAATTCTTTCCTTTTCCATTAGTAATCACTCCTTCCGCAACAGTGGTTGCAAAATTATTATGCTCTTATCTTCTGTATTTATTATGGAAATTTTGACCGTGAGGAGGTAGCCTTTTGAGCCTGTTTGTAATGGCTGATCTGCATTTGTCCTTATCAGCAGACAAGCCGATGGATATATTCGGCGGCTGGAAGGATTATATTCAGAAAATTGAAGAAAATTGGCAGAAAAAAATAAAGCCTGACGATACGGTCGTAATACCCGGTGATATTTCATGGTCAATGGGACTTGAACAGTCATACAAGGATATGGAATTTCTTGACAAACTCAACGGTACAAAAATTATTTTAAAGGGCAATCACGATTACTGGTGGAATACAAAGAATAAGATGGATAGCTTTTTTCAAAAAAACGGCTTTGATACGCTGAATATTCTGCATAACAATCATTATGCGTACGGTAAAATTGGAATATGCGGAACCAGAGGCTGGATAAACGACGGAAGCGAAGAGGGAGATAAAAAGGTTATTTTAAGGGAAGCGGGCAGGCTTGAAGCGTCCGTAAGCTCAGCTGAAAAAGACGGGCTTGACCCTGTGGTTTTTCTTCATTATCCGCCCATTTTCGGAGCCGGCTGCAATTACGATATGCTTGAGGTGCTTCACAGGCACAATATAAAATGGTGCTTTTACGGTCATATTCACGGCAGGGGTCATGAATTTGCAATAAACGGAGAGAGGGACGGCATTAATTACCGTCTTATTTCAAGCGATTTCTTGCAATTTGACCCAATGGATATAACGAAAATTGTGCAAAGTGACAATTTATAAAAAAACACTGGAAAAAATCAAATGTATGTGCTATAATTATTTAGATACATTTATTTAATGGAGGAATTTTAAAATGAGTTTAAAATCTGCAAATAAGGTTGAAGCAAATAAGACGGAATTGGAAATAGAGATTTCTGCAGAGGCTTTTGAAGAGGCTATTGAAAAGGCCTATCAGAAGGCAAAAAAGAATATTACGATCCAGGGCTTCCGCAAGGGAAAAGCTCCGCGTAAGCTTATTGAAAAGCAGTACGGCGAGGGCGTTTTCTTTGAGGACGCTGTAAATCTGCTTTACGGTCCAGAGGTTGACGGAGCGGTCGCAGAATCAGGTTTAGAGCTGGTTGCAAGACCTGAGGTCGAGGTTACTTCTATCGACAAGGCTACAGGCGTTGCGCTCAAGGTTACCTGCATTACTAAGCCTGAAGTTGAGGTAAAGGATTATAAGGGTATAGAAGTTGAAAAAACGGTCAATGCTGTAACTGACGAAGATATTAACAAAGAAGCTGATAAGCTCAGAGAAAAGAACGTCCGTATTATTACCGTTGACGACAGAGCGGCTGAAATGGGCGACGATGTTGTTATAGATTTTGAGGGCTTTAAGGATGATGTTGCGTTTGAGGGCGGCAAGGCTGAGGACTTTACTCTTTCTCTCGGAAGCGGACAGTTTATCCCAGGCTTTGAAGAGGCTATTGCAGGTCATAACGCAGGCGAGCAGTTTGATATAAACGTTACCTTCCCTGAGGAATATCAGGTAAAGGAACTTGCTGGCGCACCGGCAGTATTCAAGATCAATCTCAAGTCTATTTCCAAGAAGGAGCTTCCTGAGCTTGACGACGATATGATAAAGGATTCAACCGAGTTTGAAACTGTTGACGAGTATAAGGCTGACGTAAAGAGTAAGCTTGAAGAGGCTGCTGAAAAGGCTGCCGACGCTCAGGTAGAGGAAAAGCTTTTCGATACGGTTATTGCAAATATGACAGCTGAAATTCCGCAGGTCATGTTTGACAACAGAGTCAACGAAATGATAAACGAGCTTTCTCAGCGTCTTCAGCCGCAGGGCATTACTCTTGATCTTTATCTTCAGTATACAGGTCAGACTATGGATACTCTCAAAAAGGCTTATATGGAACAGGCTGAAAAGCAGGTTAAGCTCAGACTTGCTCTTGAACAGATAGTCAAGAACGAGGGTATAGAGGCTTCAGAAGAGGAAATAAACCAAGAGTTTACAAAGCTTTCCGAAGCTTATAAGATGGACGTTGAACAGATAAAAATGTATATCCGCTCTGAGGATCTGGCTAAGGATATTTCTGTAGGCAAGGCAGTAGACATGATAAAAGAAGCTGCTGTTATCAAATAATTTTGTAATATTTTGTCGTTTTCGCTCGCCGTTATTCAGCGGGCGAAAAGCATATAATTAGGAGGTAATGAAAATGGCATTGGTACCTTATGTAGTAGAACAAACAAGCAGGGGCGAGAGAAGCTATGATATTTACTCAAGGCTGCTCAACGACAGGATCATAATGCTGTGCGATCAGATCGACGATGCAGTTGCCAGCGTTGTTGTAGCTCAGCTTCTTTATCTTGAGGGTCAGGATCCAGAAAAGGATATAGACCTTTATATCAATAGTCCCGGAGGTTCGATTACTGCGGGAATGGCTATCTATGATACAATGCAGTATATAAAGTGCGACGTTTCTACTATCTGTATCGGAATGGCTGCTTCTATGGGAGCTTTCCTGCTTTCAAGCGGCGCTAAGGGCAAAAGGCTTTCGCTCCCCAACAGTGAGATCCTTATTCATCAGCCTCTTATTTCCGGAGGACTTTCCGGACAGTGTACAGATATTAAGATACATTCCGATCACTTGGTTAGAACAAGAGAAAAGATGAACAGGATTCTGTCTGAAAATACCGGAAAGCCTATCGAACAGATCAATATAGATACCGAACGGGATAATTATATGACCGCTCAGCAGGCTAAGGAATACGGTCTTGTAGATAAGGTGATTACTAACAGATAGTTTTGATTAGATAGGATTGGTGTAATAAATGGCTAACGATGTAATTAAGCGGTGTGATTTCTGCGGAAAGCCTGACTCAAAGGTCAAGAATATGTTTTCCTCAGGCGATAATCATATCTGCGACGAATGCGTTCTGTTCTGTTATGATATTCTTGCGGAGCAGGGCATTGCCACGGCACCTAAGCAGGTTAAATTCAAGGATAAAAAAGAAAATGACAGCAACATAACTTTAAAAAAGCCTGCGGAAATAAAAGCGTTTCTTGATGATTACGTTATCGGACAGGAGGACGCGAAGATTTCACTTTCTGTGGCTGTATACAACCATTATAAAAGAATTATGGCGCTTGAGGACGAAAGCGACGACGTTGAGATCCAGAAGAGCAATGTGCTGCTTCTCGGTCCTACCGGTACTGGTAAAACAATGCTTGCCCAGACGCTTGCCAGGCTGCTTAATGTTCCGTTTGCGATTGCAGACGCTACGACTCTGACAGAGGCGGGCTATGTAGGCGACGACGTTGAAAATGTACTGACAAGACTTATACAGGCGGCAGATTACGATGTAGAAGCGGCTCAGAAGGGTATAATCTATATCGACGAGATTGATAAGATCGCCAGAAAATCGGAAAATACTTCTATTACCCGTGATGTAAGCGGCGAGGGAGTTCAGCAGGCGCTGCTTAAAATCGTAGAGGGAACCGTTTCAAACGTTCCTCCTCAGGGGGGAAGAAAGCACCCTCATCAGGAGTTTATTCAGATAGATACCAAGAATATTCTTTTCATTTGCGGAGGAGCTTTCGAGGGACTGGAATCTGTTATAAAGAAAAGAACCGATTCTTCTTCTATGGGCTTCGGAGGAAATATAAAAAATAAAAATGCCGAAAACAACGTTATGAAAAAGGTGCTGCCTCACGATCTTGTGAAATTCGGAATCGTTCCGGAACTTGTAGGAAGACTGCCTGTTATAACAGTTCTTGACGAGCTTGACGAGGACACCCTTTGCAGGATCCTTACAGAGCCTAAAAATTCGCTTATAAAGCAGTATACAAAGCTGTTTAAGCTTGACGGAATTGATTTTGAGGTTACGGACGAAGCGAAGCGTGAGATCGCCAAAATGACGATAGCTCAGAAGACGGGAGCAAGAGGACTTCGTGCAATTGTAGAAAAGATACTGACAAAGCTTATGTTCGACGCTCCTTCCGATGACGATATTATCGGAATTACTATTACAGCCGACTGCGTAAAGGGTATTTCTGAGCCTGAAATAAAAAGGGCGGAAAGCTCCCCAAGCAAGGGCGCATAAGCTCTAAGAATAACAAAAGTCCGGAGAGTTCCGGACTTTTTTGTTTTTATACAGAAAAACCGCCGTTTTATACCGGCGGCTGAAAGCTATTCGATTATTACATAATTGTCTGCCGCAGTTTCCTTGGTAGCGTGTTCAGAAACGCTGAGAACCTTGACCTTAAGCGGTTTCTGTCCCATGTTTATTTGAATAATATCGCCGGTTTTTACGTCGTAGGAGGCTCTTGCTGTTTTTTCATTTACGGTTATCTTCCCGGCATCGCACGCTTCGTTGGCAACGGTTCGTCTTTTTATGAGCCTTGTAACCTTTAGATATTTGTCTAATCTCATATATTTGCTTCTCCTTTCAGATGAAAAAGAACCTAACCAAAATCAGGCTAGGTTCAAAGCTTCTGCTGAAAAATTACTTGTTAACGGCTTCCTTAAGAGCTTTTCCTGCCTTGAAAGCGGGAACCTTCTTAGCCGGAACGTGTACAGGCTCTTTTGTAAGAGGGTTGATAGCTTCTTTAGCGGCTCTGTCACGAACCTCGAATGTGCCGAAGCCTACGAGAGAGATCTTTTCACCCTTTTCAAGTGTTTCGCTGATAGAATCAATTACCGTTGAAAGAGCTTTTTCAGCGTCCTTCTTTGAATACTCGCCTTTTTCTGCAATCAGATTGATCAATTCTGCCTTTGTCATTTTCAGTACCTCCAAATTATTTTTAACGAAATGTATGAGCTTTTATTTATTGCCCATGAAGCAAATGATTACTTCACACACTTCTTAGCCTTACGCCAGTAGACGTCAAGCTCGTCTATGCTCAGGGCTGACATTTCAAGCCCGTCTTGCCTTATTAGATTTTCAGCCTGCTCAAATCTGGATAGAAATTTGTCGCTGGCTGCCGTAAGAACCTCCTCGGCGTCAAGCTCCATAAGCCTTGCCGTATTGCAGCAGGAAAAAAGCACATCGCCCAGCTCGTCGGCAATATCTTCGGGTCTTCCTTCGGCGAAAGCCTCTTTAAGTTCCCCTACTTCTTCCTCCAGAGCTTTCAGAGCTTCTTTTGCATTATCAAAATCCATTCCTGCGCGCGCTGCCCTTTTGCCCAGCTTTTGTGCCCGCATAAGAGCAGGAAATACCCTTGGCACGCTTTTCAGCGTATCTGTATAGCTTTCCTGTCCCTTGGTTTCTTTTTTGATGGCGTCCCAGTTTTTAAGAACCGTATCTACGCTGTCGGCATTTACTTCTCCGAAAACGTGAGGATGTCTGATTATAAGCTTTCTGCATATATCGTTTGCTACATCGTTAAGATCAAAAATGTTTCTTTCGTTTTCGATCTCGGTATGAAATATTACCTGAAGCAGTACGTCGCCCAACTCTTCCCTTAGCATTTCCGGGTCGCAGCAGTCTATAGCGTCAATTACCTCATAGACTTCTTCAAGAAAATCCTTGCGTATTGATTGATGAGTCTGAACCTTATCCCAAGGACACCCGTTTTCGCTCCTGAGTATCTTAACTATCTCGGCAAGGTCGTAAACGTCGTAGGATTCCTTATTCAGTATTTCTTTAACAGCACCGTTCATATGATCAAAGTCCTTCCCTGCAACCAGAGGATACTTTATAATCATAACCCAAATCAAAAAAAATTTCAATAGGTTTTATAAATTTTTTTATAAAAAAATGCTTTAATTTGCTTTTTCGGCAAAACGCACAATAAATACAGTGAAAAAAAGTACATTATGCTACCTGAAAAAATTGAAATAAGCAGAATTAAACGGTAATTCAGAGAAAAAGGCAGATAAACTGTGAGAACGTCGTATAAGAGTCTGGCCGTAGCTCCGCAGAGGAGTCCTGAAAAAAGCGGCTTTACGAATATCTCCTTTGCGCTTATTCTTACTCCCGAGGTTTTCAGCATTGCCGCTGCAGACCAGATACAGATTATACCCTGAGAAATTACGGTAGAAATTGCTGCGCCGCTAATATTAAGCGCAGGGATCGGTATTAGGATAATATTGAAAACCAGCTTTGCCGCGCCGCTTACAAGCATTATTATAACAGGCAGCTTAGGCTTTCCGATAGTCTGAAGCGCTGAAAAGCAGGGAATTGAAATACCCATAAAAATTACTCCCGCTCCGAGAATAGTCAGCGGCAGTACTGAAACTGCGATCTCGTCCGTTCTTCCTCCGTAGAGAAATTCAAGTATCTCCTTTGACATAAGGCTGATCCCGATTCCCGACGGGACAGCGATTATCGAGGTTATAAAAAGCATACCCGAAAGATTTCGCTGTATACAGCTGTGATCCTTTTTCGCCCATGATTCCGCAAGATTGGGAAGTATGCTCTTGCCGAACATAGCTGTAAGCGTCGGCACAAGTCCGAATATAGTTACCGCAAGTCCCGTATACGAGCCGTAAATAAAGTTAGGCAGTGTCTGAGAGGTAAGGTTATTTTCGGTAAGCTGAGAAAAAAGTATGACGTTTTTTTCAATTGCCTTTGAAAGACATGGGTTGATGGTTATAAGATCTATCATATTGGTAAGCGTCGTTATTACCGAGGCGACAGCTATAGGTACAGCGTATTTTACAAGCCGTCTGAAAAGAGTAAGCGTCCTGTCGGTTGATTTGTCCTGTTCGAGCATTTGTTTTGTGATCCCGTCGCCGTGAATTTTTCCCGAAATTATTATGTAAAGGCTGCCTATTCCTGTAGCCAGAGTTACTCCGAGGATCGAAGCGCCTGTTATAAAAGGAAGAGCCGTCGACCGTGCGTCCTCGATAGTTCGGCAGAATTGACCGAAGCAGCCTCCCGTCTGATAAAACGAAGTTTCGGCGTAGTTCATTACCGCATATGCAAAGCCAAGTCCGAAAATAAGCTTGAATATGGTTTCGACTATTTCCGAAACCGCAGTAGGTATCATATTTCTCAGTCCTTCGTAATATCCTCTTTCGACAGACATTATCGTTCCGAGGAAGACCGACGGTGCAACTCCTATAAGCGACCATACCGCCGACGGCTCATGAATTACTCCTTCGGAAAGCAGCTTTGAAAGCGCAAGGACAAGCAGTGAAGCTGAAAGACCTGCGGTACTGAATATTATCATTGCCGTGCGTTTTATTTTTCTTACGTTGCGGTAACGCTCAAAGGCGTAGTTTTCGGCTACCATTCGAGCAATTGTCGATGGTATCCCTGAAACTACAATGGCGAATATCGGCGTAAATACCGCATATGCGCTGGAGAAATACCCCATTCCGGTACCGCCAAGCATATGCGTAAGCGGAATTTTATACATAAGTCCCAGTATCTTAGTTATTATCACCATTCCCATAAGAATGGCAGAGCCTTTAAGAAAACTTTGTTTTTTCAAAATACATACCTCCGCTTTTTGAACTCTTTCTATTTTATGACAAGCTGTGCATTGATATTACACTCTGCTTTGTTTTGCTTATGTATAAGAGCCGCTGCCGAGTCAGGATTTTTATTCACCGCGGATATTTTCTGTGATCGCATCGATTTAAAGCAAAAAAAGCTTAAAAGGTCTTTATTTTTTCATAAAAGTATGTTATAATAAAATGTCAGAATATTATTTTGCAGATCGTCTTAAGAACGGCGCTGCTGAAAGGAATGTTTATTATGGAATACAGTTTTTCTAAAAAGGTTTCGCATCTTCAGGCTTCGGCTATAAGAGAAATTCTCAAGTTTACATCCGACCCGGAGGTTATTTCGTTTGCAGCAGGAAACCCTGCGCCTGAGGCTTTTCCGGTTGATACGCTTAAAAGTCTTTCGGCGGAAATTTTTGAAGAGGATCCTATCCTTGCTTTGCAGTACAGCGTTACGGAGGGCTATACTCCTCTGAGAAATGAGCTGAAAAAGCGTCTTGAAAAGGACGGGATATTTGATCCTAAAACCGACGAACTCATAATTACCAGCGGTGCACAGCAGGCAAACGAGCTTACTGCAAAGGTATTATGCGACGAGGGGGATACTCTTGTGTGTGAATCGCCCTGCTTTATAGGATCTCTTAATGCTTTTAAGTCGTATAACGTAGCCCTTTGCGGAGTAACCCTTGACCCTGACGGAATTAATCTGGAGGAACTGGAGGAAGTCCTTAAAAACGGAGGAGTAAAGCTGATTTATCTTATTCCTAATTTCCAGAATCCTACAGGTCAGACTATGTGCCTAGAAAAGCGCAGGGCTGTGCTTGAGCTTGCTCAGAAATATAATACGGTAATACTGGAGGATAACCCTTACGGAGATCTCAGGTTTTCCGGAGAGGACATTCCGACAATAAAAAGTATGGATAAGAGCGGCCATGTAATGTATTCAGGAACATTTTCAAAGGTTCTTGCTCCCGGTATCAGAGTGGGTTACGCCGTAGGTCCTAAGGATATTATACAGAAGATCGTAGTCTGCAAGCAGGTAGCTGATGTTCATTCAAATATCTGGGCTCAGGTTCTTGCCTATAAGTTCCTTGAAAAATGCGATATGGATAAACATCTTGCTTCGCTGCGTGATATATATAAGCATAAATGCTCGCTTATGATCAATGAGATCGAAAAGAATTTCTCTTCAAAGGTTACCTTCACGAAGCCGGAGGGCGGATTGTTTATCTGGTGTACGCTTCCGTCCGGCTGCGATATGATGTCGTTCTGTTCAAGAGCGGTTCAGGAATATAAGGTAGCGTTAGTACCCGGAACAGCGTTTATGATAAATGAAACGGATAAGACCGCATCTTTCAGAGTCAACTTCTCAACTCCGACAGACGAGCAGATCGTAAAGGGCTGTGAAATGGTAGGAAGGCTTTCAAAGGAAATGTTCGGTGACTGAAACTCAATTGCTATCGGAGGGGAGGTCCGCACAGAATTGTTTATAAAATGTGCGGATATGTAAAATGAAAGTTCCTTTTACGCTTTTGCAGATCATACTGACAACGGTTTCGCTGTTCGCCTTATGCGCCTGCGCCGCCGCTGACTGCTTTCTGATATATCTCAACATAGTGGAAATGAACAGCAATTCGTTTGTTATCAACGGAGTTATCTGCGCCGTTCTGATAATAATTCTGGGAATCCTGATATTCAAGCCGTCGCTTACAGGCTTTGTCAGGAAAAGCTCAGATGAAGCTGATCCTGTTCCGGCGCTATCTGCGGTAAGAACTTATATGTGCTTTATCGCTCTCGACGCAGCGGCGATACTTTCGATAATGCTGTTCGGAGCATTATTTTCCATTAATGTGCTTATGTATATTCTTATTGCCGCTCCTGCGGTATTTGTGATCGGAGCGGTAAAATACATTTTTGACGTGAGGCGTATAGGCGTAGACGATAACGGAGAAGATCCGGAGGATTAGAAAAGCCTTTGGCATTGTTATTCAAAGCATAAACAATATTTTTCACGAAACGGAGGAAAGTCCGGAGCATGAACTTAATTTTCAGTCTGCCGGACGAATATTATGAGCGACGATAAGAAACTGATTTTCAGCGGTATCCAGCCTACGGGAACCTTTACTCTGGGCAATTATCTGGGAGCGGTAAAAAACTGGGGACCGCTTCAGGATGAATACAACTGTGTATATTCGATAGTTGACCTTCACGCTATAACGGTAAGACAGGATCCCGTTAAGCTCAGGCAGAATTCAATGCAGGCATACGCTCTGCTTCAGGCGTGCGGACTTGACCCCAAAAAGTCAATACTTTTTTTCCAGAGTCATAATAAGTGCCATGCCGAGCTTAGCTGGGTTTTAAGCTGCGCTACTCAGTTCGGCGAGCTTACAAGAATGACTCAGTTCAAGGACAAATCAGCCAAGCATGCGGATAATATAAATGCGGGGCTGTTTACCTATCCTGTGCTTATGGCGGCAGATATTTTGGCGTATAACGCCGACCTTGTTCCTATCGGTATAGACCAAAAGCAGCATCTGGAGCTTGCGAGGAATATAGCTCAGCGTTTTAATCAGCGCTATGGAGATTTCTTTACACTTCCCGAGCCGTTTATCCCCAAAACGGGCGCTAAGGTAATGTCGCTCCAGGAGCCGTCTAAGAAAATGTCTAAATCAGATGAAAACCCCAATGCCTGCATTCTGATACTTGACGATAAGGATACGATAATCCGCAAATTCAAAAGAGCGGTAACAGATTCGGAAGCCGAGGTAAGATATGCCGAGGGCAAGGACGGAATAAACAATCTTATGACGATCTATTCGGCTGTAACCGGAAAAAGCTTTGCCGAAACAGAGTCTGAATTTTCTGGAAAGGGCTACGGCGATTTCAAGCTGGCAGTAGGCGAAGCGGTAGCAGATCATCTTGAGCCTGTCAGAAACGAGTTTGCAAGGCTTATAAACGATAAGGCGTATCTCAGAGAGTGCTATATCGACGGAGCGCAGAGAGCCGAGAGGATCACTCAGAAGACTTTAACAAAGGTATATCGTAAGGTAGGCTTTGTAGACGCACGATAGTTTTAAGGAAAGGAGCCTGTAAAATGAAAAACGCTTTGCTGCTTGATACTGTCCGTGAAATAAAGCATTCACTGAGCAGGTTTCTTTCTATTTTTACTATTATTGCGCTGGGGTGCGGATTTTTTTCCGGAATAAAGGCTACTATGCCTGATATGATAGATACCGCCTCACAGTATTTTATCGACAACAGGCTTATGGACTATAAGCTTATGTCAAATATCGGGATCAGATCCGAGGACGTTCAGGCGGTAAGAAATGCCGACGGAGTAAAAGGCGCTCTTCCCGGTTATTCAAAGGACGTTTTCTATCATTATAATAATCAGAACTGCGTTTTAAAGGTAATGTCCTATAATGCAAACGTACCGGAGGACAGTCCGAACCGTATAAACAAGCCTGTACTGCTTGAAGGAAGAATGCCTGAAAGCTCAGGCGAATGTGTGGTAGAGGTAAAAATGTCCTCTCCGTCTACCTTTAAGGTGGGGAATAAGCTGACCTTAGCTTCTCCGTCAGAGAACGAGGATATCCTCGATACCTTTTCAACCGATACCTTTGAAATTGTGGGAATAGTAACCTCTCCGCTTTACATAGGCTATGAGCGTGACGCTACGAATGTAGGCAACGGAACAGTTCAGAGCTACATAATAGTTCCTGAAGAGGATTTCGTACTCGACTACTACAGCGAGCTTTATATGACCTTTGAGGGTCTTGACGGATATGATCCGTTTTCTCAGGAGTATACCGATGCGGTAAACGAGAAGAAGACCGAAGCGGTAAAAGCCTTTTCAGACAGCGTTCAGACCAGATATAATAAGCTGAGAGCGGATTCTGAAAAGAAAATAGCGGACGCTCAAGGCGAAGCCGATACTCTGGAAACGGTGCTGAGTTCGGATACCGATACGCTTAAGGCTATGGAATCACGGGGAAGCGAGGAGCTGAGATCTGCAAAGTCGCAGTATGAACAGCTGGAGAATAAGGACAGCGCAAAGGCGTACCTGCTGAGGTCCAAAATAGTTCAGGCACAGAATGATTTAGATATCCTTTCAGAGCTTATTGAAGCAAGAAATTCCGGAAGTACGGCTGCCGATGATAAGTATGCGGCAATGCTTTCCGCAGCAAGGTCAGAGATAGACAGCTTTTCCGAAAAGCTTGAAAGCGCTCCCGAGCTGAAAATATATGAACAGGACAGGTTTTCAAGCGCCGATTACAGTTCCTTTAAAAATGACAGCGAAAAGGTTGACGCGGTCGCAAAGGTTTTTCCTGTATTCTTTATACTGATAGCTGCGCTTGTATGTCTTACTACCATGACCAGAATGGTGGAGGAGCAGAGGATACAGATAGGTACCTATAAGGCGCTGGGTTATTCTTCTGCTAAAATAATATCAAAGTATCTTTCCTATGCCGCTCTTGCAGCGGTACTGGGAAGCGCCATTGGAACTGCGGCAGGATTACAGATATTCCCCTATATAATCTACGGCAGCTATAAGATAATGTATAATATCCCAAGTATAAATACTCCCTTCAAGCCGCTTTATCTGCTGCTTTGTATGGTGGTTTCGCTTGCCTGTACCTGCTCGGCAGTGGTCTATTCTTGTATAAGTGAGCTTAATTCACAGCCGTCACAGCTTATGCGGCCCAAGCCTCCTGTTTCAGGCAGACGGGTGATACTTGAAAAGATCGGCTTTATCTGGAAGCGGCTTGACTTTTTGGCTAAGGTAACGGTAAGGAATCTTTTTAGATATAAAAAGCGTTTTTTAATGACGATAGTCGGCGTTGCAGGATGTACGGCGCTTATAGTGACCGGCTTCGGATTGAAGTATTCGATAAAGTCTATTGCAGATAAGCAGTTTAATGAGGTATTCAGATACGACGCAGTAGTCGTAATGAACAGCGACAGTCTTGAAAATTCTCCTTCTCCGTTAGAACAGCTTTCGGGTTATGATGAGGTAAGCGGTTGTATCGCCTTTTCTCTGACCGAATCCACTGCTGAAAGCGGCAGTAATTCACAGTCGGTAAGCGTAGTTGTTCCGCAATATGAAGATCGGCTGAATGAATATATTGCTCTCAGCAGCGTCAAAGGCGGCAAGGAATGCAGGCTTAACGGAAACGAGGTAGTAATAACCGAGAAGCTTGCAAAAATGCTTGATCTTAAAGAAGGTGACAGCTTCGATATTTCAGTTGTCGGCAAGGACAATATAAAAGTCAGGATCGGAGCAGTAGTAAAGAATTATGCACTGCATTATGTATATATGACCGCCGGTCTGTATGAAGAGCTTTACGGAGAAAAGCCTGTTTACAATCTCTCTTATATCAAGCTGAACAGCGGTGCGGACGAAAATGCCTTTAAGGAAAAGCTTATAAGTGATTCCAACGATTTTCTCGGAATGACCTCTAAAACGGACAGCAGCCGCGGATTCCTGAATTCAGTAGACAGTCTGAATACTATTGTGCTGCTGCTTATTTTCTGCGCCGGACTTCTGGCGGTAATAGTTCTGTATAATCTTGCAAATATAAATATAACAGAACGTGTCAGGGAGATCGCCACAATAAAGGTACTGGGCTTTTACGACGGAGAGACTTCTGCTTATATTTACAGGGAAAATATAATTTCGGCTCTGATAGGAATAGCTATCGGTCTTGGAATGGGCAGGATACTGCACTATTTCGTAGTAATAACTACAGAGATAGATATTGTAATGTTCAACCGTACACTAATATGGTGGGCGTATCTTTTCGGAGCGCTGCTTACAATGGTATTTGCGGCGGCTGTAAACATTGTTCTGCACTTTAAGCTTAAGAAAATAGATATGGTTGAATCCTTGAAATCAATTGAATAATCAAAAAAACGGGAGGAAATATTATGGAAAACGAGATCAAACAACACGGTAAGTTCAGCTGGTGCGCTCTGCTTGCTTCATTTCTGCTGGGAGCGTTGCTTGGATTTATTTTTGCTCCGGTAAAAAAGGGAATGATACTCGGAAGCTTCAACGGAAATAACGGCAATAATACAGATCAGCAGGACTATGATGAATTTGATGAATTTGATGTCTGCGGCGATGAGGAAGATGATGATGAAGGAGACTGGGAGGACGAAACTCAGTCATATTCTTTCTGATTAATTTAAAAAATATTTATCTGAAAGCGCGGCAGATCTTCGCTTTCAGGTTCAGTACCCTTAAATATTGAAAGGAGGAAATGCCCGGCGCTGTAACGGCGTTCATAGGATCGGGCATAATATTTATTATGAAGCTGGGAATGGTAGGTCTGCCTAACGTAGGCAAGTCAACGCTTTTCAATGCGCTTACAAATGCGGGAGCTGAATCGGCTAATTATCCGTTCTGTACTATAGAACCCAATGTTGGTATAGTTTCCGTTCCGGACGAAAGATTGGACAAGCTCAAGGAAATGTACGATCCGGTAAAGTTCACTCCTGCGGTTCTTGAATTTGTTGATATTGCGGGACTTGTAAAGGGAGCGTCAAAGGGAGAGGGGCTTGGAAATAAATTTCTCTCCAATATCCGCGAGGTTGACGCGATCGTTCATGTAGTAAGGTGCTTTGAGGACGATAATATAATACACGTCGACGGGAATATAAATCCTGCAAGAGATATTGAAACGATAGATCTGGAGCTTATTTTTTCCGATGTTGAGCTTATCGAACGTAAGCTTGACAGAACTAAAAAGGCAATGAAGGGAGATAAATCTCTTGCCTCCGCCGTTGAGTTTCTGGAAAGACTAAAGGCTCATCTTGAGGACGGAAAACCTGCAAGAGCCTTTGAAATGACTGAGGACGAACTGGATATTCTGAAGGAAACTCCGCTTCTGTCGCTTAAGCCTGTAATTTATGCGGCTAATATGTCGGAGGATGACTTTACCAATAATATCGACTCAAACGAACATTATAAAGCTGTATGCAGAATTGCCGAAGCCGAGGGAAGCGCCGTATTTCCTATATGCGCTCAGATCGAAGCTGAGATAGCGGATATGTCTGATGACGATAAGGCAATGTTCCTTGGCGAGCTTGGTCTTGAAATTTCAGGTCTTAACAGAATAATCAAGCAAGGCTATTCACTTCTCGGACTTATTTCATTCTTAACTGCCGGAGAGCCTGAGGTAAGAGCGTGGACGATAAAGAAAGGCACAAAGGCTCCGCAGGCGGCAGGAAAGATCCATACCGACTTTGAAAAGGGCTTTATCAGGGCAGAGGTAGTTTCCTTTGACGATCTTATAAACTGCGGTTCAATGACTGCTGCAAAGGAAAAAGGATTAGTACGTCTTGAGGGAAAGGAATACGTTATGCAGGACGGAGATATAGTTCTGTTCAGATTTAACGTATGATACCTATGTTTTTTTCTGATCCCTCAAAGGTGCGTTGTAACGTACATGAAGATAAATTTGCATTTTGAAAATAAGCTGTTTAGGATATTTTTTATAGACAAGAATATCTTAAACGGCTTTTGCTGTAAAGGAGGTACTGAAATGAAAAGCTTTAAGAAACAGGCGGAGCAGCTTGTGTCGCAGATGACGCTTGAAGAAAAATGCTCTCTGCTGAAATATGATTCTCCCGCAATCGAAAGACTTGGGATTGATTCCTATAACTGGTGGAACGAAGGACTTCACGGAGTTGCAAGAGCAGGAACGGCAACCGTCTTTCCGCAGGCAATAGCAATGGCGGCGGCATTTGACAAAGCCCTTATTTTCAAAGCGGCGGATATTATTTCTGCGGAAGCCAGAGCAAAGTATAACTACGCTCATTCTAAGGGGGATAACGATATTTACAAGGGTCTTACCTTGTGGAGTCCGAATATAAATATTTTCCGTGATCCGCGCTGGGGCAGGGGTCATGAAACCTACGGAGAAGATCCGTATCTTACCTCGGAACTGGGGACAGCCTTTGTAAAGGGTTTGCAGGGAGAGGGGGAGTATCTGAAAACTGCCGCCTGCGCCAAGCATTTCGCCGTTCACAGCGGTCCGGAGGCTGTGAGGCATGAGTTTAACGCAAAGGTAAGTGAAAAGGATCTGCGTGAAACCTATTTATACGCCTTTGAAAAGCTTGCCGAAGCGGGAGTTCAGGGGGTAATGGGAGCGTATAACAGAGTTAACGGCGAACCTGCCTGCGCCAATTCTCATCTTATGGATATACTTTTCAATGAGTGGAGCTATGACGGATATTTCGTATCAGACTGCTGGGCAATAAAGGATTTTCACACTAATCATATGGTAACTTCAACTGCCGAAGAATCCGCCGCACTGGCGATAAGGTCCGGCTGTCATATAAACTGCGGCAGTACCTATATCCATGCAATGAAAGCTGTACAGAACGGTCTGCTCGATGAAAGCGATATTGACAAAGCTGCCCGAAAGGCTTTGGAAATACGCCTGAAGCTTGGAATGGGCGCTGAAACGGAGTATGATAATATACCTTTTGACGTAATAGACTGTCCGGAGCATAATGCAGTATCGCTGGAGCTGGCGGAAAAGTCAATGGTGCTGCTGAAAAACGACGGTATACTGCCGCTTGATAAAAGCAAGCTCAGAGCGATAAGCGTGATCGGCCCGAATGCGGACAGCAGGGCGTCGCTGTACGGAAATTACTGCGGGACCTCCTCCTGCTGTACGACTTTTCTTGAGGGCATAAAAGCGGAATTTGAGGGACGTGTTTATTTCTCTGAGGGATGTCATTTGTATAAGGACAGAACGGAAGCTCTGGCTATGCCGTATGACAGGATTTCCGAAGCGGTAGCTGCCGCGGAAAATTCCGACGCAGTCGTTCTCTGTCTGGGACTTGACGCTTCTTTGGAGGGAGAGGAAGGCGACGCAGGCAACGCCTATGCTTCCGGCGATAAGCAGGATCTAAGACTTCCTGAAAGTCAGCGGCGTCTGCTTAAAGCGGTTCTTGATACCGGAAAGCCTGTTATAGCCGTGCTTGCTTCGGGCAGCTCTCTTAATATTGAGGAAGACAGAGCTGATGCGGTTATTCAGGCATGGTATCCCGGCTCTCACGGCGGCAAAGCGCTGGCGGAAATTCTTTTCGGAAAAATATCCCCCTCGGGAAAACTTCCCGTAACGTTTTATCGGTCAGCGGACAAGTTGCCTGATTTTGAGGACTATTCAATGCAGGGAAGAACCTACCGCTATACTCAGGATAATATACTTTATCCCTTCGGCTATGGACTTACCTACTCGAAATGCATAGCTGACAGTCTGTCGTTTTCGGACGGCAGGGCGGTATGCAGGGTTTCAAATAACGGAAGCTTCGATACCGACGAGGTTTTGCAGCTGTATATAAAGATACGGGGAAGCGTATATGCCGTACCTAATTATTCCTTATGCGGTTTCAAGCGGATAACCCTCAGGGCAGGGGAGAGCAAAACAGTTGCAGCAGATATTCCGAAGGAGTTCTTTACAGTTGTTGGTGAAAACGGGAAGCGCATTAAAGACGGGATCGGTTTTACTTTATATGCAGGATTTTCGCAGCCTGACGCTCTCAGCAGCAGGCTTACCGGAACGGTTTGCGCAGAGTTCAGTGCGGATTATGAGCCGTAGGTTATGTTTTATGTTGAAAAGGACTGCCGTTCAGACGAATGGCAGTCCTTGTTTTTATTGTTTTGAATAAACGTCGTTATCCTCAGGATACTTTTCTGATTCGAGAGATTCGTCGGAAAGAGCCTTCAGCGCTTTCTGACCTATATCTTTTCTGTAGTGAGCGTTTTCAAAGCCGATCCTTTCAACTCTTGCATAAGCGCTGTCAATTGCCGCCTTTAGAGTGCTGCCTTTGGCTGTTACGCCGAGAACTCTGCCGCCGTTTGTTAGGAATTTTCCGTCGGCAAGCTTTGTTCCTGCATGGAAAACCTCACAGCCGTCAAGCTGACCGTTTTCGTTGAGTCCTGAGATCTCAAGTCCCTTCGGGTATGAAAGAGGATAGCCTCCGCTTGCCATAACTACGCAGGCACAGCTGCCTAAGCTCCATTTTACGTCAATTTCGGAAAGTCTATGATTATAGATCGCTTCCATTATATCCGTCAGATCGGTTTCAAGCATAGGGAGAACTACCTGAGTTTCGGGATCTCCGAAGCGGCAGTTATATTCGATCACCTTAGGACCGTCTGGAGTAAGCATAAGTCCGAAATACAGACAACCCTCAAAGGTTCTGCCCTCTGCGTTCATAGCGTTCATTGTAGGAAGAAAAATTTTGTCCATACACTCCTGTGCGATCTCAGCGGTATAATAAGGATTCGGAGCAACAGTACCCATACCGCCTGTATTAAGACCCTCGTCGTTATCATAGGCTCTTTTGTGATCCATTGATGAAAGCATAGGAACAACTGTTTTTCCGTCGGTAAATGAAAGCACTGAAACCTCAGGGCCTGTGAGAAATTCTTCGACAACTATTGTAGAACTGCTGTCACCAAACTGTTTGTTGTCGATCATTGAGCGTATAGCATTTACAGCTTCCTCCTCATTCTGAGCGAGAATTACTCCCTTTCCAAGCGCAAGACCGTCCGCCTTTATTACCGCAGGATAGGTATTCTGCTCTTTAACGTAGGAAATAGCGGATTCGCTGTCGGTAAAGACCTCATACCTTGCGGTAGGAATACTGTACTTTTTCATAAGCTCCTTTGAAAATACCTTTGAGCCTTCAATTATAGCCGCGTTTTTCTTAGGTCCAAAGGTCATAAAACCTTTTTCCTGCAAAGCGTCTACCATTCCAAGAACCAGAGGATCGTCTGGAGCGACAACGACCATATCGACTTCAAGCCTTTGAGCCAGAGCTTGTACGCCCTCTATATCCGTTGCGGAAACGTTGAAGCATTCCGCTCCGTCGGCTTCTATACCGCCGTTTCCCGGAGTGCAGTAGATTTTTTCAGCTTTTGGAGACTGAGCGAGCTTTCTAATTATGGCGTGTTCACGTCCGCCTCCTCCGACAACTAATATTTTCATTTTAATTCCTCCAAGCTTTGAGTTTCAGATTTTCTGTTCATATTACCCCGCTGTTGTTTGCGGAAATTAATTTAAGATCACCAATACGTCTTATAGCTGGACGTGTGTTCTTATCAGATATTAAATCACTGAACGCCTGTTTAGGACAAACGTTCAGTGAAATCGGTTTTGATTATAATACGGTAAAGGAATTGATAACGTCATTGAAATCACTTTCAATATTTGCAAATGCTGATTTTTCTGCGCCGTAGCTTATTGCGTAAATATATCCGTTTTCAATTATGATTATCTGATTCATATTCATTGTGAAATTTTCAGACTGGCTTACATCAACAGATACTAAATATGCGTCCCTTCCGTTGACTGTCATTTCCGAGCCGCCTGTAACGCTGTAGCCTTCCGTAGAATCGTACTGCTTCTTTATGATCTCGGCATAGTCTGCTGGTGAAGATGAGCCGAATGTTCCTGCCGGCTGTGCAATTATGTTGAAGTTTGCGGTTGCCGCCATAGCGTCAGTGCCTCCGCCTGCATACATAAACATACAGTCAGCCATTGAATTAGTATCGGAAGCGTTAGTCCAAAGTTTTTCGTCTACTTTAATTGTGTAGCCTGTTCCTGTAAATACTCCGTCCTTAAGTCCCTTTTCAGCGTTTGAACTGTCAGCTGAGGATTCAGCTGCTGATGATTCTTCAGCCTTTGACTCCTCAGCTGAAGATTCTTCAGCCTTTGATTCTTCGGCTTTGGATTCCTCAGCCGTTTCAGATGAGGTCACTGAAGCCTTTGATGATTTATCCTTCTTTGAGCTTGAAGAATCATCATCGCTTCCGCAGCCTGTAAAAGCCATAACGAGTGATGCCGCTATTGCGGCGATAAGCAGTTTCTTCATATTCTTTCTCCTTCTATAAAATTAAGATTAATGATGGAATAATCTTATTCCCGTAAATGCCATAGCCATGTTATATTTATTGCAGGTCATGATAACATGGTCATCTCTGATAGAACCGCCCGGCTCGGCAATGTATGAAACACCGGACTTTTTAGCTCTTTCAATATTATCTCCGAATGGGAAGAAAGCGTCAGAACCAAGGCATACGCCGGTATTCTTTTCAAGCCATTCTTTCTGTTCTTCCTTGGTGAAAACTTCAGGCTTGACCTTGAACATTTTCTGCCACTCACCGTCAGCGAGAACATCCATATACTCGTCGGAAATATAAACGTCAATAGTATTATCTCTGTCGGGACGGCGTATATCATCAACAAACTGAAGTCCCAGAACCTTGGGGTGCTGTCTGAGCCACCAGATGTCAGCCTTGTTTCCGGCAAGTCTTGTGCAGTGGATCCTTGACTGCTGACCTGCTCCGATACCTATTGCCTGACCGTCCTTAACGTAGCAGACGCTGTTTGACTGGGTATATTTAAGCGTGATCAGTGAGATGATCAAATCAATTTTTTTGTCATCAGGAATATTTTTGTTTTCTGTAACAATATTTGAAAGCATAGCTTCATCTATTTTAAGCTCATTTCTGCCTTGCTCGAACGTAACGCCGAAAACCTGTTTTCTTTCAATAGGATCAGGAACATAATTTTCGTCGATTTTAATGATGTTATAGGTTCCCTTTCTCTTTGACTTTAAAATTTCAAGAGCCTCGTCGGTATAGCCGGGAGCAATAATTCCGTCAGAAACCTCTCTCTTAATCATATTAGCTGTGCAGGCATCGCATTCGTCGGATAGTGCAATAAAGTCGCCGTATGAAGACATTCTGTCGGCGCCTCTGGCTCTTGCGTAAGCACAGGCAAGGGGAGAAAGCTCACCCAGATCGTCTACAAAATAAATCTTAGCCTCTGTTTCAGAAAGAGGTCTGCCTACAGCTGCGCCTGCCGGTGAAACGTGCTTAAAAGATGTTGCAGCACACATACCGGTAGCCTTTTTAAGCTCTCTTACAAGCTGCCAGCCGTTGAAAGCGTCAAGCAGATTTATATATCCAGGTTTGCCGTTAAGCACCTCGATAGGAAGTTCAGAGCCGTTTTCCATAAATACTCTCGACGGTTTCTGATTAGGGTTGCAGCCGTATTTTAAAAGCATTTCGTTTGCCATAAAAATTTTCCTCCTGTAATTTAGTATTTTCAGCAATAGAAAGTAATTATTTGCTGTATTTATTAACGATCCTTGAAACCGAGTTGCCTGTTTTAATATCAATATATCTTACAAACAGTGAAACTTTGTTGTCATCATTAAGGCTTTCCCAAAGCTTAGCTGTAAATTCCTCAATTTCGTTTGGAATTTCTACTTTCTTAGGCTCGCCCTCGAAGCTTGGCAGGGGATTTCCGTCGCCCATATATGTGTGGATAAAGTGACCGAAGCCGTTGAGGGGATTTGTGTAGGAGTATGTAAATCTTTCGCAGCAGTCAGGGTTTCCGTCTGCGGATTTAAGTATTGACATCGCATAATTATATGCGCCGTTTTCAACATGCATGATTCCGGAAATACGCGGCGTGTAGTTTGGAGCGTCATCCTCATATTCTCTGGTTCTGAGCGACTGCTCAAATGTCTGCTGCTTATCCATAAGCTCGTAGATAGTATCGGTCTGGTCACCGTTTGTAACTATCGTTTTATTGCCCAGTACACGTACAGGGGAGTATATGATAAGGTGCGGGTCGGTAAGCTTAGAGGGGTCTGCCGCTTCGGTTCTGATACCGTCATCAGTTTCGGTAAATACCCTGTTTCTTGAGTTTACGCTTCTGCCCATGATAAAATAGGCTGTTACCGCGTTTTTTCCGTCAGCGGATTTTCCGATAATAATTCCTCTTCCGGGGTAGGAATTGGACCTAAGCTCCTCGTAAATGTCAAGTGTTTTCATTATATACCTCCTGTTGTATATTTTTATGCTCGCTGTCTGATGGTTTGCAGAGTTTCAGCCTGATCATTGGTCTTCCTCAAGATCAACATACGCCTTGCCGTTTACAATGGAAATTCTGCCTTCACAGAACAGTGACACTGCTTTCGGCAGCAGCTTCCATTCTACATTTTCCATTATTCTTCTCTGGAGCGTTTCGGGAGTATCGCCGTTTTCCACATCAACCGTCCCCTGAAGAATTATTGCGCCTGCGTCTGCTTTTTCATTTACAAAATGTATCGTTGCACCCGATACCTTGACGCCGTATTCAAGCGCCTTTTCATGTACTTTAAGCCCGTAGCAGCCCTCGCCGCAGAAGGAGGGGATAAGCGCCGGGTGAACGTTTATGATCCTATAGCTGTAAGCCTTTGTAACGCACTCGTCGAGGATAGTCATGAAGCCTGCGAGTACCACCAGATCCGCCTTTTGCCTGTCAAGCTCAGCCAGTACCGCACGGCTGTATGAAACGCTGTCGGAATAGTCTTTTCTTGATATCACCACTGAAGGAATACCTGCAGTTTCTGCACGTTCAAGAGCATAGGCCCCCTCTTTTGAAGAAATTACGCAGGTGATTTTTCCGCCCTTGATTTCTCCTCTTTTTTCAGCGTCGATAAGCGCCTGTAAATTTGTTCCGCCGCCTGAAACGAGAACGCATATTTTTTTCAAATAAAAAACCTCTTTCTTAACTTTTATTTCCGAAGGGTTTTTAAAACACCCTTCACTAATAGGCAAAAAAGGGGGAAAAGTTGCATATGAATGTGCAACTATGAACAAAAAAGTTTTTAATTAAATTAAATTTTGTAGCTATGCATAAAATATATGATATAAAATTATGCAAAAGCTACAAATAAAATGAAAGATATTTACTGTAAAATATTACTAGACAAGCTGTGATCCTTGCCTATATCAGCCGTAGATCAGCAGATTATTACGCCGAGATCGGATTCTACCAGCTCGCCGAGAACGTAAGCCTCTTCGCCTGCCGCATTGATAGCAGCAACAGCCTTATCAGCGTCGTTTTTATCAACTACGACTGTCATTCCCACGCCCATATTAAAGGTATTGAACATATCACGCTCGGGAATATTTCCTGTTTTGGCAATAACGTCGAATATCGGAAGCACCTGAACCGCATTTCTTTCTATTTTAGCTGAAAGTCCGTTCGGCAGTGATCTCGGAATATTCTCATAGAAACCGCCGCCTGTAATATGTGAAATTGATTTTACCTTTACGCTGTCAAGAAGCTTCATTACAGCCTTTACATATATCTTGGTAGGCGTAAGCAATACGTTTCCGAGGGTAGTTCCCAGGTCGGAATAATGTCTTGCAAGATTTGACTCGCTTACGTTGAACACCTTTCTTACAAGGGAGAAGCCGTTTGAGTGAACTCCGCTCGATTTGATAGCTATCATAACGTCGCCGGCCTTCTGAGTTTCGGGCTTCAGTATTTTGTCCTTATCAACTACTCCTACAGCGAAGCCTGCAAGGTCGTATTCGTCAACTGGATAGAAGCCCGGCATTTCCGCGGTCTCTCCTCCGATAAGCGCCGCTCCCGACTGAACGCAGCCTTCAGCAACGCCTGAAACTATCTGAGCTATCTTTTCGGGATAGTTTTTTCCTACGGCAACGTAGTCAAGGAAAAACTGCGGCTTTGCTCCGCAGCAGATAATATCGTTTACGCACATAGCAACGCAGTCAATTCCTACGGTATCGTGCTTATCCATAAGAAAAGCGATCTTAAGCTTTGTTCCGACGCCGTCTGTTCCCGAAACAAGAACAGGCTTTGAGATACCTGTCATATCAAGCTCGAACAGACCGCCGAAGCCGCCGAGTCCGCTCAGTACGCCGCTTGTCATAGTACGTCCGACATACTGCTTCATAAGCTCTACTGCTTTATATCCGGCAGTAACGTCAACGCCGGCTTCCTTGTAGCTGTTTGAGTAACTGTTCATAATTTTATCCTTTCAAGCTTTATTCTTTACTTATGCTCTGATATTTTATATTCAAATTTATCCTTAGGCATTTCCTTAGGCACTTCTATTGGATAGCTTCCGCTGAAGCAGCCTGTGCAGAAGCCGCAGTCTGAATTTCCGGCAAGCTTCTGTACACTTTCAACGCTGAGGTAGCCCAAGCTGTCCGCGCCGATATAGCGGCATATTTCCTCATTAGTCATACGGCAGGCTATAAGGTTGTCTTTGCTGTCGATGTCCGTACCGAAGTAGCAGGGGGAAACGAACGGAGGACTGGAGATCCTGACGTGGACCTCTTTTGCGCCTGCGTCTCGCAGCAGTTTTACGATACGAGCGCAGGTAGTTCCTCTTACTATACTGTCGTCTATCATAACGACTCTTTTGCCTTTTACGGTGTTTGATATCGCATTCAGCTTTATCTTCACCGAATTTGTTCTTTCCGTCTGAGTCGGCTGGATAAATGTCCTTCCTATATAGCGGTTTTTAATAAATCCGATACCGTAGGGGATTCCGCTTTCCTGTGAAAATCCCAAAGCTGCGTCAAGTCCGGAATCCGGAACGCCGATGACAATATCAGCGTCTGCAGGGTGCTCGCGCCACAGATATTTTCCTGCTCTCAGCCTTGCTTTATGGACGCTTGAGCCTTCGATTACCGAATCGGGACGTGCAAAGTAGACATATTCAAAAACGCACATAGTACCCTTGCCGCCGCAGTGGCTTTCTATTGAACGCAGTCCGTTTTTGTCGATCACAATAATTTCTCCCGGCTTTACATCACGGATAAACTCCGCACCGATACTGTCGAAAGCGCAGGTTTCAGATGAAACAACATAGCCGCCGTCTATCTTTCCGAGGGAAAGAGGTCTGAAACCGTTGGGATCTCTTACTGCGATCAGCTTTGACGGCGACATAATTACAAGAGAGTATGCGCCTTTTATCTTGTCCATAGTTCTCTCGACAGCCGTTTCGATCGAAGGAGCCGTAAGGCGTTCCTCGGTTACGGAATATGAAATTACCTCTGTATCGTTGGTCGTATGAAAGATCATGCCCTTATTTTCATACTTCTCCCTAAGTTTTCTGGCGTTGGTAAGATTGCCGTTATGGGCTATTGCAAGCGGTCCCTTGACATGGCGTACTACCAACGGCTGAGCATTTACAGCGCTGCAGCTGCCGGTAGTCGAATAACGCACATGACCTATAGCAATGTTGCCTTTTCCCAGCTGTTCAAGCGTATCCCTGTCAAAAACCTGATTTACAAGGCCGAGATTTTTATGATGTCTGAAAACTCCGTCGTCGTTTACAACTATACCGCAGCTTTCCTGTCCTCTGTGCTGCAAAGCGTAAAGCGCAGTATATGTCTGAGCGGCAACGTCGCTTGTTTCATCGGTATAGATACCGAAAACGCCGCATTCTTCGTGAATAGAGTTAAACATTAGCAAAACCTCCGGATAAATGGATAAAGTCGGATATGTGTCAGAGCGTATGCTGCGTCTTATTTTATTGTTAAATTCCGGCTTCAGAAACTCTCTTCATCATTTCCTGATAAGCGTCCTCTACGCCGCCCATATCTCTTCTGAATCTGTCCTTATCAAGCTTTTCATGAGTAGCAGAATCCCAGAAGCGGCAGGTATCGGGCGAGATCTCGTCAGCGAGAATGATCTCTCCGTGAAATCTTCCGAATTCGATCTTGAAGTCGATAAGGTCAACGTTGATCTTCTTAAAGAACTTTACCATAAAGTCATTAACCATAAAAGCGTATTTTGTAATAGCTTCGATCTCTTCCTCGGTAGCAAGGTCGAGTCCGAGAGCGTAATATTTATTGATAAACGGATCGCCAAGCTCGTCGCATTTATAGCTGAATTCAAGAGTAGGCTGCTTAAGCTTTGTACCCTCTGCAATTCCAAGCTTCTTTGAAAAACTTCCCGCAGCTACGTTTCTTACGATCACTTCAAGAGGAACGATCTCAACTTTTTTTACTATAGTTTCCCTGTCGCTTATCTCTTTTACGAGATGAGTAGGAACGCCTTCTTTTTCAAGCAGGCTCAGCATAAGGTTTGTCATTTTGTTGTTGATAGCGCCTTTGCCTAAAATAGTGCCTTTTTTCTCGCCGTTAAATGCGGTAGCATCGTCCTTGTAATCAACGATAACAAGATTGGGGTCGTTGGTTGCATATACCTTTTTAGCCTTGCCCTCATAGAGCTGTTCTGTTTTTACGATGTTTTCCATAACCAATTCCTCCATTATAAATTTATAGTATTTTGTACTTTTTAATATTTATATATTTTCGCCTGTTTTTTGAGCGAAAAGAATATCCATACAATGCTTATGCGGTGTTCCACCACTGTTGCAGTCAAAAATAATTTCCGAGCAGCTATTTATTATCCAATCGTGATATAATGTGAAAAGTTCGCCTGAGTACCATATCTGTCTGTTCTTTTCTGCGTCATCAGGACGACTTAGAAAAGGTTTGCTGACAAATACATTAATAGCGTTTATACCATTTAATGCAGTATGCTTTTTGAAATTATCAAAAATTTCTGCTCTTTTTTCAGGCGGAACAAAATGCAGAACACCTGAACCAAAAAGAATATCAAACTCATTTTCAAGCTTGAAATCAAGTAGATCAGCAACAAAAAATTAATGTCCGCATTGTGCTTTTTCGCTAATCTGAAAAGAGATATATCAGAATAATTCTACCTTTGGCTAAATTAAAGCTCCGCAATAGCTTTCTGAAGCTTTTCGTCCTTAGCCTTTACTCCCTCGATCATTTCTTTTTTAGCGTCCTCAAGCTTGTCCGCAAGAGTTTCGTCCGAAAGCGCAAGCATCTGGACAGCCAGTACCGCCGCATTCCTAGCTCCGTTTATAGCAACGGTAGCAACGGGGATACCGGAAGGCATCATTACTGTTGCAAGAAGAGCGTCGAGTCCGTCAAGTGCAGCTGATTTAATTGGAATACCGATAACCGGCAGCGTAGTGTGACCTGCAATAACTCCTGCCAGATGAGCCGCCATTCCGGCAGCACATATTATAACTCCGAAGCCGTTTTCCTTTGCCTTTGAAGCAAACTCAGCGGCAAGCTCAGGAGTTCTGTGAGCTGACATAACTCTGCATTCTACAGGCACTCCGTATTTTTTCAGCTCGCATACAGCGTCCTTAACAATCGGAAAATCGCTGTCCGAGCCCATAATGACCGCTACTTTTTTCATAAAATATCCTCCCGCAGTATTTGTTAATAAAAAAACTGCAACTATAGCGTTGCAGTTTGATTTTTGACTGAAATAATATGATTAGAGTGCAAAAAACCAAGAACACGTCCGCATACGTCGGACATATCCTTTGAAATATAAGAGAAACGCTCTGAAAAAACGGTTTTTTCGGAAACTGCCGTTTTCATTCCTTATCCTCCTAAAGCACTCGATAATATAAAGCTCCGCCGCACCGCCTTTTACCATAATTTTACGACGTGAGAACATAGAACCTTACATTAATATTGTACTATACTTATATAGAAATTTCAACACCATAATATATAAAATTTATAACGAATAAAAATAGATTTATTGTGTAAAATCACTATATATTGAATCTGGGAGGCATACTGTCAGGATATGTGCCGGAGGAGGGATTTACAGAGCCTTCAGCCATATTATCCACAAGCTGATGCATTTCTTCTTTGGAACGGACGCTGTGAGTGCTTGAAATAAGCTGCTCCTTCTGATCGGAGGAAAGCCTTGTGAAGTAATCCATAGCCAGAGGATTTTGAGCCATTGCCATTGCAAGTCCCAGAGGCATATCAAGACCGTTTGAATAATTTCTCTTATCCATTCTTATCGTTCCTTTCATAAAAAATTTCCCGGGAAATACCCGTAATAATATTTTTACCTCAATTGCTTAAAATAAACCGCGTAACGCTGAAAAACTATATTTCTTATTGGTTGACAAAATGTAAATATCATGTTAAAATAATCTGAGATCATATGACGCGGCAAAAGCGTAATTCTTTGAAAGGGACAGGATTTTTAATGGAAAATCTTTCAAATATAAAAGTGATAAAGGACGTACTTGAACGGCACAGCTTTACATTTTCTAAGTCGCTGGGGCAGAACTTTCTGATAAATCCTACGGTATGTCCGAAAATTGCGGAAATGGGCAACGCCAGGAAAGGCTTTGGTATAATCGAGATAGGGACAGGTATCGGCGTGCTTACCAACGAGCTTGCAAAAAGAGCGGACAAGGTAGCCGCTGTAGAAATTGACAAGCGCCTTATTCCTGTTCTTGAAGAAACGCTTGCGGAGTATTCAAACGTCAGGATAATAAACGGCGATATTATGAAGACCGATCTTTCAAAGCTTATAGAGGAGGAGTTTGAAGGACTGGAGGTCGCCGTATGCGCAAATCTTCCGTATTATATTACTTCACCCGTAATTATGAAGCTTCTTGAGGAAAGGCTTCCTATAAGATCTGTAACGGTCATGGTACAGAAGGAAGCGGCGCAGCGTTTATGTGCAAAGCCGGGAACGAGGGAAGCGGGCGCAATCACTGCGGCGGTAAATTATTTTTCTGAACCCAAGCTTCTTTTCAACGTTTCAAGGGGAAGCTTTATGCCTCCACCTAACGTGGACAGCTGCGTTATAAGGTTTGACATAAGGGAAAAAACTCCGGAGGGAGTTACGGACGAAGCATTTTTCTTTCGGACGGTAAGGGGAGCTTTTTCTCAGCGGAGAAAAACGCTGGTAAATTCGGTTTCGGCTTCGCTTGGGATAGATAAATCCATTGTTACAGCCGCCGCTGTACGATCCGAACTTGAGGAAAGCGTCAGACCCGAAAAGCTTACTTTGGAACAGCTGATACGTTTTACAGAGGAGCTGAGGCAGGGGACAGAGCCTTAGATCATCAATTACGATTAATGTCGTTTTGTGCAGATTAAAATATTATGATATTCCCGTATTTCTGACATTTTTCACCGTATATTTTTGCTATGATATTGATATTCAAGTCTTGCAAAATATAGGAAGTGGTGATAATATGTTAAAGATAAGGGAACGGACGGCTGCTCATACGTCAAAAAAGAGCGTCAGCGTTATCGGCTGTATTATAACAGCTGCTGCGGCTTTTCTGGCTTCTATGGGAAAAATAATGGGTTATCCGTCTCCGGTAAATGTGGCGGTCGCCGTTGTTTCGGGAAAATATATAATTCCGGCGTTCCTCGGCTCGGCGCTCAGCTACATAGTATCAGGAAATGCGGAAAACGGCATTATACAGCTTTGCACTATTCTGGTCATAGCGGGAATAAGACTGACAGTCATGCATGACAGCCGAAGGGACGATCCTGTTTTTCTGGGACTGCTTACGTCGGGGATAATGATACTTTTCAGCTGCGTTATGTCGGTTGCCGTGCCGTCTGACGCATATACGGCGTCGCTTCGCATGATAACTGCGCTGATAGGCGGCTGTCTGGTATTTATCGCAAAGACCGTAAAGCAGAATTATGAATGCGAGGGAGTATTTGAGCTTGGCGGACTGAACGGAGTTTTTGCGGCAATACTGTATATAATGACGGTCGCGACGCTTGCGGCAGTTCCTCTTCCGTATTTCAACGCCGGCAGGATCTTCGGCGCATTCGCACTGCTTGCCGCTGTTAGAAAATATAAAACGGCGGGAGGAGCGGTAGTAGGAGCGCTGACTACCTGCGGTATACTGCTGTGCAGTCCTCAGCTGGCGGGGAATACGCTTCTGCTTGCGACCTCGGGGCTTATATGCGGGGCCTTTGTACAGTTCGGAGTTCTTGCAGCGGCTTTTGTTTTTATAGGTGTATCGCTTATAAGCCTTGTCGCTATCGGAATAAATTCAGATACGTTTTTTATGTTTGCGGATCTGCTTGCCGGTTCTGTTCTGTTTATAGCCTGTCCGGTTTCATTTCTCAAAAAAACCGCCGCCCGATTTTTCGGAGTGCGCAGCTCGGTAGACCTTGTAGGTCAGACCGCTTCCTCTAGGCTGAATTTTGCTTCCAGAACTCTGGGAGATATAAGGGGGCAGATCGCTCTTGTATCTGCCGCAATTGATAAAAAAACAGAAAATGCGGATCTTAAGGTAAGAGTATGTACTGCGGTATGCGGAAACTGCGAGCTTTTCGGAATGTGCTGGAAGAAATCTAGAAATGCGGCAAAGCAGGCGTTTGAAAGGCTTGAGCAGACGGTAATGAAGTATAACGGAATAAGCGTGCTTGATGTGGAAAAGCAGCTTCCTCTCTGCTGCAGGACGGAGGCTCTTACAGACGGTTTTAATGAAATATACAAAAACCTGCTGGCTGAAAAAGCCGACAATATAAGAGTCAAGGAGCTTAGGGGGATACTTACCGAGCAGCTTTCATCAATGGAGGATATGCTGAGCGATCTGTCTTACAGAGTCGGACAGGTCAGGGCGGTAGATCCGTCGCTTTCAGCGCAGGTAAGGGACCATTTTGCTCAGCTTGGTTATCCTAACGCAAAGGCTTGCGTTTATATAGACGAGAACAGCACCCAGAGGGCGGAGGTTTTTCTTACCGCAGGTTTTAAGGGTGATCTGGTAAAGCTTACTACCGGAATAAGCGCCATTGCCGAAACCGACTTTGATATCCCTGTAATAACTCAGGTCGATAACGTAACCAAGCTTTCCTTCAACGAGCTTCCGGCTTTTGAAATACAGACGGGAACCTTTCAGGCGTCAAGCGGCGATAATGAATATTCCGGTGATACGCTGGATATTCTTGAACTTACAGCCTGTGAAAAGTATATTATTCTTTCGGACGGCATGGGTACAGGAAAGCGGGCAAGGCTCGATTCGATGTTTGCCGTTAACCTTGCATGCAGGCTGCTGAAGGCGGGATTCTCAATGACTACAGCTCACAGGCTTATCAATTCTATCCTGAGAGTAAAGGGCTGGGAGGAATCTTTTGCTACGCTGGATCTCCTCAGGCTGGATCTTTGCGGAGGAAGTGCGGAATTTCTCAAATCAGGAGCAGCTCCCGCTTATCTTTACCGCGACGGTGCGTTTAGGGTAATAGGAGGACAGGCGTTCCCGGCGGGTATTCTGGAGGATTGCCCTCCGGATACTGAGAATCTGAAGCTCTTTAAGGGAGATATAATAATAATGACCTCCGACGGCGTGAGCGAAAGTACAGTCAGACGGCTTCCGTCAGTAATAAAACGGAAAGCTTCATCTCCTGCCGAGATCGCTCAGAAGCTGGGCGAGTACGCAATGAACGTTAAAAACGGAGGAAAGCGGGACGATATTTCTATTGCGGTCATCAGCATAGACGGAAGAAAATAGGTTTTTTATATAACCAGTCTTATCGTATTGTCATTTTGCACAAATACGAGTGTTGAAATATGTGACAAACTGAAAATAATAACTAAAAGTCTTGCAAATTCGTTCAAAATCGGTTAAAATAAAAGCATGGGAATTTTTATATTTCAGTTCCTTTTCAGGAATTAACAGAATGAGAATCAAAGCGCCGCGTCGGCGCACAAAACACGGCGAAAGGAGCAATACTTCCCGCAGGAGGAGGTATGGACGGTAAAATGATCAAAAAAATACCCGAAGAATATAAACTGCCGCTTCATTTGTTTCATCAGGGTACGAATCTGATGACCTATGAATTTCTCGGCTGTCATAAAGGAGAAAAGGACGGAAGAGAAGGCTATTATTTCAGAGTATGGGCGGCTAAGGCAAAGTCGGTTTCTGTCGTCGGCGATTTCAACGATTGGGACGAGTCTGCCGATCCTATGGAAATGATAGCGGAAACCGAGGTATGGGAAGCTTTTATAGAAGGTCTGAAGCAGTTCGATACATATAAGTTTTCGGTTGTCGGCTGCGACGGCAAAACAAGGCTGAAAGCAGATCCGTACGGAACTCATATGGAGGTCAGTCCTGCGACCGGAAGCAAAATATACGATATAGACGGATACTGCTGGGGCGACGGCAAGTGGATAAAGGATAAGGAGAAGAAGGATATATATAATTCTCCGATGAACATTTACGAGACTCATCTAAATTCATGGAGAACCTGTACCGAAGGAAGATTTATGGGATATATTCCTTTTGCACAGCAGATCATCCCTTACCTTAAAGATATGGGTTATACGCATATCGAGCTTATGCCTCTTGCGGAATACCCGTTTGAGGGTTCATGGGGTTATCAGGGAATAGGCTATTACGCTCCTACCTCAAGATTCGGCACTCCAGCTGATTTTATGAAGATGATAGATATGTTTCACCAGGCGGAAATAGGCGTTATTCTTGACTGGGTACCTGCTCATTTTCCGAGGGACGAGGCAGGGCTTTTCGAGTTTGACGGCGGTCCGTCCTACGAATACGCCGACCCTAAAAAGCGGGATCACCTTGCGTGGGGCACAAGAGTGTTCGATTACGGCAGGGGCGAGGTAAGGTCTTTTCTTATTTCAAACGCTCTTTACTGGCTGGAAAAATTCCACATTGACGGACTTCGGGTCGATGCAGTAGCGTCTATGCTTTATCTTGACTACGACCGCAGGGACGGGGAATGGACGCCTAACGTATTCGGCGGACACGAGAATCTTGAAGCTATTGATTTCTTTAAAAGACTCAACGAGGCGGTTTTTGCCAGAAACCCAAAGGCTCTGATGATAGCGGAGGAATCTACTGCATGGCCTATGGTAACAAAGCCGACCGGCGACGGAGGACTAGGATTCAATTTCAAGTGGAATATGGGCTGGATGAATGATATGCTCAAATATATGGCGATGGATCCTATAAACAGGGCGTTTCATCACGATATGCTTACGTTTTCGTTTTTCTATGCCTTTTCGGAAAATTTTATTCTTCCTATCTCTCATGACGAGGTAGTTCACGGTAAGGCTTCGCTTGTTAATAAGATGTTCGGATCGGATACAGACCAGAAGTTCGCTCAGGCACGGCTGTTCATGGCTTATATGATGGCTCACCCCGGCAAAAAGCTTCTGTTTATGGGCTCGGAATTCGCTCAGTTCAGAGAATGGGATTATGAGAGCGGTCTTGAGTGGTTTATGATAGAGGAATATGAAAATCACAGAAATTACTGGAAGTATATAAAGAACCTGAATCATTTCTATCTTGAGCATCCTCAGCTGTGGGAAAATGATTTTACCTGGGAAGGCTTCAGCTGGATATCCAACGACGATTACAGGCAGAGTATAATAATATTCAGGCGTTTTGACCGCAAGGGAAACGAGATAATCGCAGTCTGCAATTTCGTTCCGGTAGGAAGGACTTCATACTGTTTCGGAGTTCCTTATAAAGGCTCATATACCGAGGTGCTGAATTCGTCATCTCCCAACGGAGAGCCTTCTGTAAACGGAACGGTAAGATCCAAGCCTGTTCCTATGCACGGTTTTGACAATTCCATATGCATTGATATTCCGGCGTTTTCGGTAATGTACTTTACTGTAAAAAAGGCGCCGGTTAGGAAGGCTAAAAAAGCCGCAGATACAAAAAAGACCGGCTGCGAAAAGAAAAAGGCTCCGGTCAAAAGGAAAAGTAAGTCCGCTGCCGAATAGTTCGGCTGAAAAATAGATGAAAAATATTACATTGGTGGGTGAATTATTATGTTCAACAAAAAAGAATGCGTAGCTATGCTGCTTGCCGGTGGACAGGGAAGCCGCTTGTACGCTCTGACTCAGACTGTGGCTAAGCCTGCTGTGCCTTTCGGCGCTAAATACCGTATTATCGACTTTCCGCTGTCTAACTGCATTAATTCGGGTATTGATACGGTAGGAGTTCTTACTCAGTATCAGCCGCTTGCGCTGAATGAATATATCGGAAACGGTCAGCCTTGGGATCTTGACCGTATTCACGGAGGAGTTCATGTGCTTCCTCCTTATCAGAAAGCGTCGGGAGCAGACTGGTATTCAGGAACAGCAAACGCTATTTATCAGAATATGGCTTTTATTGAAAGATACGATCCGGAGTACGTTATTATTCTTTCGGGCGACCATATTTATAAGATGGATTACAATAAGATGCTTGCTTATCATAAGGCAAAGAATGCGGACGCAACTATTGCCGTTATCGACGTGCCTAAGGAGGAAGCCTCGCGCTTCGGTATCATGATAACGGATGATGAGGACAACATCATAGATTTTGAGGAAAAGCCTAAGGCGCCGCGTTCGACTCTTGCGTCTATGGGTATTTATATTTTTACATGGTCTAAGCTCAAGGCTTATCTTATTGCAAACGAAGAGGATAAGGAAGCCAGCAAGGACTTCGGAAAGAATATTATCCCTGATATGAAAAATGCCGGAGAAAAGCTTGTAGCTTACCGCTTTGACGGTTACTGGAAGGACGTAGGAACGATAGATTCGCTTTGGGAAGCCAATATGGATCTTATAAATCCCAATATTCCTATAGACCTGTACGATCCCGCTTGGAAGATATATTCGAGAAATCCCGTGCTTCCTCCGCAGTATATCGGAAAGGGAGCGTCGGTTCAGAATTCAATGGTTACAGAGGGCTGCTTTATTGACGGTTCGGTTGAATTTTCAATGATCTCAGAGGGCGTTGTTGTAGAAGAGGGCGCTGAAATTTATGATTCTATACTTATGCCGGGCTGCGTTGTAAGGAAGGGCGCAAAGGTAGAATATTCTATCGTAGGAGAAAATTCCGTTATCGGTGAAAATGCTCATATAGGAGCAAGACCCGAAAATATTGACGACAAGGATACATGGGGAGTTGCTGTAGTCGGTCACAATATAAATATTTCGGACGGCGTTTCGGTAGCTCCCAAGGCGATCGTATCGTCAGATATGTAGGAAAGGAATGGCTAGACATGGATGTAAATATGGGTAATGTTCTCGGTCTTATTTTTGCGAATATGCATGATATGACCGTAGGCGATCTGACTAAAAACAGGACAATGGGCTCTATTCTTTTCGGCGGAAGATACCGCCTTATAGATTTTCCGCTGTCCAATATGGTAAACAGCGGTATCTCAGAGGTAGGCGTAATTACAAAGTCCAATTACCAGTCGCTTCTGGATCATCTCGGCTCTGCAAGAGAGTGGGATCTTTCAAGGAAGAAGGGCGGACTTTATATACTTCCTCCCTTCGGCAACGTTGACAGCAAGCTTTACAGGGGAAGAATAGAGGCGCTTTACGGAGCTATGAGCTTTATAAAGCATTCAATGGCTGAATATGTCGTGCTTTCCGACTGCGATATAGTTACGAATATGGACTTTAAGCCTATAGTTTCTCAGCATATCTCAAGCGGAGCGGATATAACGATAGTAGCTCATACTGGAGTATATACAAGCGAGGATATCAAGCAGTCTACAGTTGTAAATACAGACGAGGAGGGCAGCGTCAAGTCTGTTCTTATCCAGCCGGATATAAGCGGTACCTGTACCGCAAGCCTTAATATCTTTATAATGAGCAAGCAGTTCCTTATAGATATGATCTCAGATTCTATTGCAAGAGGAAACGTCAGCTTTGAAAAGGATATTCTACAGGAAAAATGCAGGGAGCTGAATATCAAGGTATATGAATATTCGGATTATTTCAGCAAGATAACAAGCGTAGAAAGCTATTTTAAGGCCAATCAGGAACTTCTTAAACCGGAAAATGCCAGAAAGCTTTATCTGCCGAAGAGGTCTATCTATACCAAGGTCAGCGACAACGCCCCTGTAAAGTACGACCTTGACAGCTGCGTTGAAAATTCGCTTATTGCCGACGGCTGCGTTATCGAGGGCAGCGTTGAGAATTCGATACTTTTCAGAGGAGTAAAGGTAGGCAAGGGAGCAAAGGTAAAGAACTGCATACTTATGCAGGGTACAGTTGTCGGAGATGATTCCGAGGTAACGTATCTTATTACCGACAAAAATGTAACGATCAAAGAAAATCATATTCTTACAAGCGCACCAAGCTATCCTATGTATATCGGAAAGGGCGCTTCGGTATAGACAACCGGATATTAAATTCTGATCAAGAAAGAGGGCATTATTTTGAATATACTGTATACGGCAAGCGAGGCGCTGCCTTATATCGCCTCGGGCGGTCTTGCCGACGTTGCAGGTTCGCTTCCTGCGGCTATAAATGCTGAGGGGCATGACTGCAGGGTGGTGATCCCGTACTACAGCCAGATAAAGCAGGAGCTGAAGGATCAGCTGACATACTTAACTAATTTTACCGTTCCCGTTGCCTGGAGAAATCAGTACTGCGGAGTTTTTACAGGCAATATAAACGGAGTGACTTATTATCTTCTGGATAACGAGTATTATTTTGCAAGAAACGGTCTTTACGGTTTTTATGACGATGCGGAAAGATTTATTTTCTTCTCACGCGCCGTACTGGAGCTGCTTCGATATATTGATTTTAAGCCTCAGGTAATAAACGCAAACGACTGGCAGACAGCTTTGGTTCCGGTATACTATGATATATTCTACCGTTATCAGAGCGGTTACGAGGACATCAAGACTGTATTTACTATTCATAATATTCAGTATCAGGGACGCTACGGTCTTGAAATAATCAACGATCTTATGGGGATTCCGCTTTATCATACCGACCTTTTGTCGTATGACGGCGATGTTAACTTTATGAAAGCGGCTATAGAGGCTGCAGATAAGGTAACTACCGTTTCTCCGAGCTATGCATGGGAAATTCTTGACCCTTGGTATTCTCACGGCCTTGACAGGATACTTGTACATAAGCAGTACAAGCTATGCGGTTTCCTCAACGGAATAGACCAGAATGTGTATAATCCCGAAACTGACCCGAATATCGAGAAAAATTACAGTCTGAATGACAAATCCGGAAAAGCGGTATGCAAGGCGAAGCTGCTGGAGGAAATGGGAATGGCTCCGGGCAAAGAGCCTGTTATCGGAATTGTAACCAGGTTCGTTTCACATAAGGGATTGGATCTGATAAAGTATGTATTCGAGGATATAATCAGGCTCGGCTATAAATTTGTTATTCTTGGTTCAGGCGAGAAGATATATGAGGATTTCTTCAGAGAAATGCATTATCGCTATCCTGACAGAGTAGGAGTAACGATAGGCTTTGTTCCGTCGCTTTCAAAGCGGATCTATTCAGGCGCAGATATGTTCCTTATGCCTTCCCAGAGCGAACCCTGCGGTCTTGCTCAGATGATCTCCCTGAGGTACGGTACAATACCTATAGTAAGGGAAACCGGAGGACTGAGGGATTCTATTCATGACGCGGGAGCGCCGGGAGGAAACGGGTTTACATTCAAGTCCTACAACGCTCATGATATGCTTGACGCCTGCACAAGAGCAAGAGTTTATTATGACGACAGAATGAAGTGGGGTAAGCTTGTGAATCTTGCAATGAAAGAGGATTTCAGCTGGAAGAGGTCTGCAAAGCTGTATATCGGACTTTATGAGGACATTCACTAATATTTTAATATCATCTGTTTTGAAGAGCGTTCCGCATATCAGCGGGGCGTTTCTTCGTTTATGCGGTTGACATTATTAATAAAATAATGTATAATATTTTATATAATTAAGTGTTTAAATAAGATTGAGTTTAAGAATTAAATAAATTAAAGAAAATTTAAAGGAGAGGCATAAATGGACAACAAGGTAAACCTGCTGATCGAAAATATTGAAAGGGTCATAGTCGGAAAAAGGGACGCTATAAAGAAAGTTATCTCCGCAATGCTATGCTCAGGTCATGTACTGATAGAGGACGTTCCGGGCGTAGGAAAGACCCAGCTGGTTTCGGCTCTTGCCAGATCAGTTGAGGGGAAATTCAACAGAATACAGCTTACTCCTGATATAATGCCGTCTGATATAGTCGGATTTTCAATGATAAACCCCGAAACAAGACAGCTTGAATATAAGCAGGGAGCTGCAATGTGCAATTTTCTGCTTGCCGATGAGATTAACCGTGCCTCGCCAAAATCACAGTCCAGCCTGCTGGAGGTTATGGAGGAGCATCAGATCTCCCTCGACGGGAAGACCTATGATCTGCCTGCTCCGTTTATGGTGCTTGCAACACAGAACCCTGTTGAGACATATGGAACATATCATCTTCCTGAAGCGCAGATGGACAGATTTATCATGAAAATATCAATGGGCTATCCGACTGCCGAAGAAGAGCTTGAGATCATGGAAAGAGCCGAAAACGGAGCGGATATAAGAAACGTTACCTCTGTAATGAGTGTAGACGATGTTGAGAAAATGATCTCTGAGGCGGCTAAAACCGTTACCGCTCCAAGTATCAAGCAGTATATAATAGATCTTACAGCCGCAACGAGAAATTCGGATTATGTAAAGCTCGGCGTATCTCCCAGAGGTAGCATAGCCTTGCTTAAAGCTTCCAAGGCTTACGCATTCGTTGAGGGAAGGGGTTATGTTGTTCCGGACGATGTAAAGGCGGTTATGACAAGCGTTTTGGCTCATCGTCTTATGCTTTCCCCTAAGGGAAAATCTGCCTTTGATTCAAACGAGCAGGCTATGGAACATATATCTCTCAGCGTAAGCGCTCCGACTGACGGCGGTAACTGATATGAAGCACTTTATTGCGTATTTGTTCTGCATTGCTGTTGCGGCGGCAATAGCGGTTCTTATTGACGGAAGCGGCGGAGTAATGATAGGACTGATCCTTATTACGGCGCTGATAGTATCAGAACTGGTGCTGCTGTTTTTCAGAAAAAAGATAAGCTTTGAGACCGAATGCTCACAGAATCTGCTTTCCAAGGGCGATGTGCTTGAAGTAACTGTCAGGCTGAAAAAGCAAACCGTACTGCCGACGCCCTTCATTGAAGTGGAGCTGACGTCATCGTTACAGCTGGAGGCTAAGGATAAAACGGTATACAGACTTGCTCTGGCTTCTATGAATTATGAAAAGATAATAGTTCCGTTTACTGCGGTCAGCTCGGGAATGTCCTTTGCAGCAGTTAAAAGTATCCGTCTTATGGACTTTCTCGGGATATTTTCGATATCGGTATTTGATAATAATAAGCTTGAACAGAAGCATGATATACGGGTGCTTCCGAGTATTCCCGATACCGGCGTTCAGGCTGAAATTTTAAGGACAACATCTGAAAACTCCGGCTTTAACGATTCTGAGGAGGAAACATCTGAAACCGCAGCAGGCTCGACGGGCGTTCCCGGCTATGAGCATAGGGTGTATACTCCGGGTGATCCTATAAAAAAGATAAACTGGAAGCTGTCTTCAAAGCGGGATATTTACATGGTAAGACTGGACGAAAAGCTTACGGTTACAAGTCAGGTATTTGTTCTTGATATTCCGAAATTTGAAAATGTGACGGCGCAGGATCACAGAAATTTTGACATAGTCACAGAAGGCTGTCTTGCAATGCTGTCTATGCTTGTTTCACAGGGAATGGAAAGCGATGTTTACTATTATAAAGACAAATGGAATCATGTTAATATAAAAAATATGTGCGGACTGCTGGAGCTTCAGGAAAAGCTGTCGGGCTTTTCACCGGTCACGCCGCCTGAACGTGTTCCTGCCGAGGCTTTGAAGTCCGGTGCGGCTGTTATTTTTACAGCTGTCGATATAGCGCATGAGAGCTTGTCGTATGAAATTTTCGGAATAAAGGATGCGGTTTTCGCAGCGCATGAAAACTGCGGCTTTACCGCAATGGACAATCTCTGGATATGCACATCGGATTTTGAATTTAAAAAGCTTACTTAGATATGTATGACGAATAATGAGATCATTTAAGATTATTATTGAACGGAGGAGATCCAGGGCGCTGAAACGGCGTCTATGATCCTGCCATTTTGCCTATGAATAAAATTATAAAAAATAAAGATACGCTTATTGATAAAGCGGTAAAATATATTCTTCCTGTTCTGCTCGGTGCGGCTGTAGCCTATGACGTTATAGAATGCTATTATTCCGAACGTGCTTGGATCTTTACGTTTTTGTTCCTTGTTGCCGAGGCGCTGCTGTTTATTGTCTTTGACTGGCTGAAAAGCAAAAGGTATATTGGAGCGCTGATATATACGGCGGGCTTTGCAGCATTAATTTTCTTTTCAGGTCTTATGCTTAGAAACGGAAGCTTAAACAGCAGAATATATTTTGTAGACTGGTTTTATCTGGACAGGAATAATGCGGGCTTTGTTCTTGAATATTTCTACGCTCTTTTTGCCGGCGGCGGATTTTTCCTGATTTCTATAATATATTATTTTACTCAGGTAAGATACAGAAGTCTTGGTTCTATGCTCTGCGTACTTTTTCCTTTTGTTATTCACGCAAAGCGCGCCGAGCCTATGAGCGACCTTCAGGCCGCAGTGCTTATTACTCTTTTTCTTGCGGTAATGGTCCACAACCGACAGCTTTCGGTCAAGGAAAAAAATACAAGGGTTGTAATGAACCTTTCCTACATTATTTCAATAGCTCTGTTTGTTTCATTCTGCGGTGCGGCGGCAATGGTTATCCCGAAGCCTGAAATAAGATCAATGCTTGAAAACGACGCTACGGCTTTTGATCTCGACGCGGGGGATACGGACGACGCGACTGCTGATTATTCACAGCTAAGTGACGTTTCGTCGGCAAGATACGGCGGAAGCTTTACAAATAAGATACTGTTTTACTTTGAATCTGATTACAAGGCTCCGGTCTATTATCTGAGGCGTCAGGCGTTTGATGAATTCTCAAACGAAAGATGGCGCATTAACAGAAATTCTGATAAGTATTCTGATTATTCCTATTTTACAGATCCTCCTGTAGGCGGATACGAAATATATAACGCTATGAAAGAGCTTGCTGAAACAGGAAGGTATGAAAAATACGGTCTGACTTCGGATAAATTTGCTCAGGAAAACGCTGTTCTGAAATCAAAGTTCAGGGTTTATGGCAACGGCTTCAGTGCGTCATACATTCCTGCTCCGCTCGGTGCGGTTTCAGAGGGTTTCAGTGACGCAAATAATAACATATTTACGAATGCCGACGGCGAAATATATTTGTATAATCCTGGTATAACATACGATTATACAATGGATTACTATCCTCAGACGGAAGAATTTTTCGCTTACGCAGAGGGTCTTGAAATAAGCGGAGAGGATTATGCAGCGCTGCTTGAAGAAGCTTATAAAAACGGAGATCTGACAGACGCAAGACTTTATTCAGAGTATCAGAAAGCGGTAAATTACAGCACCGGCGATATTGAATATTCCGAAAGGCTTGAAAAGTTGGCGCATGATATTACGGAAAACTGCCTTACGGATTTTGAAAAAGCTCAGGCTCTGTGCGATTATTTTGAGGATCAAGGATATATTTACGATCTGGAATATATTCCGAACGACAAGTCTATAGATTATTTCGTATTTGAAAGCAAAACGGGAAGCTGTACAAGTTATGCTACTGCAATGACTCTTATGGCTCGGATATGCGGACTTCCGGCAAGATATGTGGAGGGCTTTGCCGCTTATGAGTATACCGATTCAGGTTCAGTAGCAGTACGCGACGCTCATGCTCATGCTTTTGTAGAGGTATATATTCCTGGCGCCGGCTGGATAACCTTTGACCCTACGGTTTCGGATTATATGGAGGACTACTCCCAAAAGTCCAATTTCAGCTTTACAATTTTCGCTCAGTATTTCAGTAAGATACTTATTTTTATCGGAGTCGTATTTTTTATAGTTTTTATTGTTCTGCTTGACAGAATAATGGAAGCTGTGTTCCGTATAAGGCTCAGGTTTGCTAAAGGCGGAAAACGTATCGTACTGCTTTACGGTCATATCATAAGGCTGCTGGAATATTCCTCTAAGGACGATCTGTCAGCCTATACGCCCGATATGATAATAGAATATGCCGCAGAAAAACGTTCGGTTTCGGTGGAAGCGGCGGCAAGGCTTTTTGAAAAGACCTGCTTCGGAGGTCAAGAGCTGAGCAGCACAGAGTTTGACAGTGTCTATTCAGTTTACAGATCATCATACAAATACCTGCGTAAAATACCTAAGGTAAAGGTCAAATAGAAAAACCGGCTTCGGAAACGGAGCCGGTTTTTTGTGCAGAAACTTCTGTCAATGTGTAATTATGCACAAATGATCAGTTTACAGCCAACTGCATAATTGTAATTGTAGCCGAATTTTTCGGCAGATAAAAAAATTTTTCAGATTTCACTTGACTTAACAGTTAGCCTATGCTAATATTATTAAAGAAGTTAGCTATAGCTAACTAAATATCTGATAAAGGAGTATGAGTATGATGCCTTTGACATTTGCAATTGCAGGAGAAGAAAACATGATAAAAAAAGTCGGCGGAAATCCTGAAACAAGAAAATTTCTGGAAAATCTCGGCTTTGTAGCAGGGGGAAGCGTTACAGTCGTTAATCGGATAGGAGGAAATGTAATTGTAAACGTTAAGGAATCCCGGGTGGCAGTTTCAAAGGAAATGGCGAGTAAAATTATGATATAGATCTATGAACGGAGGAAATTATATGACATTGAGGGAAGCTAAGATAGGTCAGACTGTTAAGGTAAAAAGACTTAACGGCGTAGGCGCTGTAAAACGGCGGATAATGGACATGGGAATAACAAAGGGAACTGATGTATTTATTAGAAAGGTTGCGCCGCTGGGGGATCCGATCGAAGTTACAGTCAGAGGCTATGAACTATCCCTGAGGAAATCCGACGCAGAAATGATCGAAACCGAATGAACCTTATTTTGTTATGAAAACGAGTTAGCGACCGCTAACGAAAAGACTGATCAGGAGGACAAATAATGAGTATAAAAATTGCGCTTGCCGGTAATCCGAACTGCGGAAAAACAACGCTGTTTAATGCGCTTACCGGCTCTAATCAGTTTGTCGGCAACTGGCCCGGCGTAACGGTAGAAAAAAAGGAAGGAAAACTTAAAAGTGATAAAAGCGTTATAATAACCGATCTTCCGGGCATTTATTCGCTTTCGCCTTATACGCTTGAAGAGGTAGTTGCAAGAAATTATCTGATAAACGAGCGTCCGCAGGCTATTTTGAATATTATAGACGGAACAAATCTTGAAAGAAATCTTTACCTTACAACTCAGCTCACAGAACTTGGTATCCCTGTAATAGTTGCAGTTAATATGATGGACGCAGTCCGTAAAAGCGGGGATAAGATCAATACTCAGCAGCTTGCGGGTGAGCTTGGCTGCGAGGTAGTTGAAATTTCAGCGCTTAAAGGCGAAGGGGTAGAGGAAGCGGCAGGCAGGGCGGTCGAAGCTGCCAGGCGTGGAATTCCGTGTATTCCTCAGCATAGCTTCTGCGGCTGTGTTGAACACGCGTTAGCTCATATCGAGGAAGCCGTTCTGCATGATATACCTGAGGAACAGCAGAGATGGTACGCTGTTAAAATATTTGAGCGTGACGAAAAGGTACTTGAGCAGCTTCAGATACCTGAGAAAACCAAAGCTCATATCGAAGCGGATATTTGCGCTGCTGAAAAGGAAATGGACGACGATGCGGAAAGTATTATTACAAACGAGCGTTACATATATATTGCGTCAATAATCAAAGACTGCTGTAAAAAGAAAAATAAAGGAGCGCTTACAGCTTCTGATAAAATAGATAGGATAGTAACTAACAGGTTTCTGGCTCTGCCGATTTTTGCGGCTGTAATGTTTATAGTTTACTTTGTATCGGTTTCCACAGTAGGAACATGGGCTACCGATTGGGCTAACGACGGAGTATTCGGAGACGGCTGGCACTTGTTCGGGATTGGCTCTTCCGATTATGAAGTTGACGCTGAGAAATATGATGAAAGCCATGCCGGACCTATAATTGAAGCGTTTGAAGCCGCCGCTTCCGAAGCAGGAGCTGTAGACGAAAACGCTTCTGCGGACGGTGAAACAGCGCTTGTTAAGGAACTGGCAGAAAATATAACTGCCGCTGCCGAGATACGGGATGATGAGGGAAATATTGAAGAGGAAATACCCGTTACATATCAGAGCTATCTTAAGGCTCTTGAAATTAAAGAACCTGATCCGGCTGATTACGGTGTATGGATTCCCGGAATTCCCGGAGCAGTCGAAAGCGGTCTTGACGCTGCCGGCTGTGCAGACTGGCTGAAGGGACTTATTCTTGATGGCATTATCGGAGGCGTAGGAGCGGTTCTGGGATTTGTTCCGCAGATGCTTGTGCTGTTTATTTTCCTTGCTTTTCTTGAAGCCTGCGGATATATGGCGAGAGTAGCTTTTGTAATGGACAGGATCTTCAGAAAATTCGGACTTTCAGGAAAATCATTTATACCAATGCTTATCGGAACGGGATGCGGAGTACCGGGTATTATGGCGAGCCGCACTATTGAAAATGAGCGTGACCGCAGAATGACGATCATGACTACTACCTTTATTCCCTGCGGAGCCAAGCTTCCTATTATCGCTCTTATTGCAGGAGCGCTTTTCAACGGTGCATGGTGGGTTGCGCCGAGCGCTTATTTTGCAGGTATTGCCGCAATCGTCATATCGGGTATCATTCTGAAAAAAACCAAGATGTTTGCCGGAGATCCCGCTCCGTTTGTAATGGAGCTTCCGGCATATCATATGCCTACGGTTATAAACGTTCTCCGCTCAATGTGGGAGAGAGCGTGGAGCTTTATTAAAAAGGCAGGAACGATAATTCTGCTTTCGGCAATTATTCTCTGGTTTCTTCAGGGCTTCGGAGCAGAAAACGGCTCATTCGGAATGGTAGAGGATCTGAACAATTCGATCCTGGCGAAAATAGGAAGTGCGATCGCATGGATGTTCGCTCCTCTGGGATGGGGCAATTGGCAGTCTGCTGTTGCCACGATTACAGGTCTTATCGCAAAGGAAAATGTTGTCGGCACATTCGGAGTATTGTTCGGAGGCTTCGGCGAGGTAGCGGAAAACGGCTGGCAGGTTTGGGCTAATATGAGAGAAGCGTTTACTCCTCTTGCGGCATATTCCTTCCTTGTATTCAATTTGCTTTGCGCACCGTGCTTTGCGGCTATGGGAGCAATAAAGAGAGAAATGAACAACGGAAAGTGGACGGCTTTTGCAATAGGCTATCAGTGTGTGTTCGCTTATGTGATCTCATTGATAATATATCAGATCGGTCTTATATTTACAGGCTCGGTAAATGTTATAGGACTTATGACCGCACTTGCGCTTACGGCGTTTATGATCTACATGCTTTTCAGACCGTATAAGGAAAACGCAGGAACTTCCGTAAAAGCTGAAGCTTGATAAACAGAAAGGAGGCTCGTTATGAGTACATTTATAATTTCTGCGGTTATTGCGGCTGTGGTGATCTTGATAATTATCAAGTTGGCTAAGGACAAAAAGAAAGGCAGAACTTCATGCGGCTGCGGCTGTACAAACTGTCCCGGCTCTTCAATATGTCATAAAGCCAAATAGTATAAAATAAACTGCGCAGATAAACCATTATATCCGCGCAGTTTATTTACGGCCGCTTGTTTTCTGATATTATTCTGTTTAGCACTTCGGAGGAAATTACCATAAGGATCATAAATATAAGAAGATAATACGGATATATCACCGAACCTGTTAAGGAGGCGATAAGACCGAACAGCGGCGGCATAAATGTAGTTCCGACATATGCGCTTGCCATTTGAATACCGATTATTGACTGTGAATTTTCCTTTCCGAAATTAAACGGAGTAGAATGAATGATAGAGGGGTATATCGGAGCACAGCCTAAGCCTGTAACGACCAGACCGATAAGCGCCGGAAGCACTGAACTGACAGGAAGGATTATCAGAAGTATACCAAAAGCTATGACCGCAAGTCCGATCCTTATAAGTTTTTTATCTCCGAGCCTTTCTGATACAAAGCCGCTTAAAAATCTTCCGAGAGTAATACCCAGATAAAATAGAGAAGCAAATTCAGCCGCAGTTTCAGCAGATGTTTTTCTGTATTCGCATAAATAGCTGCTCGCCCACAGCCCGGCAGTCGATTCCAGTGCACAGTAGCAGAAAAAGGTTATAAGAACATAAGGTACGCCTTTTATTTTCAGTGCGTTTATAATACCCGTAGAAGCTTTGCCTTTTTCTTCGCTTGTTATGTTCTGCTTTTTCCAAAGCGGAAGACTGAAAAACAGCAGCGCAGTAAGAGCGATCTGGATCACGGAAACCGAAAAATATCCCTTATTCCACCCCGCTCCCGAAGAAAGGCAGTAGCCCATTATATACGGGCTGATTGACGCTCCTACTCCCCAGAAGCAGTGCAGCCAGCTCATATGCTTTGAAGCGTAGTTAAGCGCAACGTAATTATTAAGAGCAGCGTCTACCGCTCCTGCACCAAACCCGTAGGGAATTGCCCAGACGCACAGGGCGGCAAACGAACCCGAAATAGAAAATCCGAATAATGCAGCCGCCGTCATTAAAACGCTTACAGCCGTTACACGTCCCGTACCCAATCTTTTTGTCAGGTAATCCGACATAAGACTGGAGATTATAGTTCCCGCCGCAATTATCATTGATACTATACCCATATATGAGATAGGTACGCCAAGCTCTCCGTACATTACCGGCCACGCCGAACCTAGCAGGGAATCCGGAAGTCCCAGACTTATAAAAGCCATGTATATTATTACTATAAGAAATGAAAACATATTTTACCGCCTTCCTGTCTGAATTTTTTAAAGCAAGGTCAGTATAACACAGGATAGGATTTTTTTCAATACTGTATTGCTGTATTTTTATTGACCGAATTATAAATTTAACGGCAGACTGACTGAGCAATTAAAGCGCAGTAAGTCTGCCGTTTTTTAACTTTGCAAATCATATAATTGGCTGCTCAGGGAATTATTCGGTCTTTGGATTATCTGAAATTCATTCCGCCCGGTCTTCCTCCTCCGCCCATTCCTGTGCTGTTAGAGGTAACAAGACCTTCAACAGTCACCGACTCGGTAATTTCTCCTGCTGTTATCGTATAGGTCTCACCTTCCTTGATATCGGGGGAACTAAAGACTATCGACTGCCAATCTTTTTCAGGAGTATAGGACAATATTTTATTTCCGCTGCTGTCGGATATAACTACCTCAGTTCCTCCCGATACCGCTGAACTGAGGTTATGAAGAACTGAGCACTGTTCAGAGCTGTTTTCACCGAAGCCCTCTTCCATTCCTATACTGCCGCAGGCAGCTATCGTTCCTCCGGTTATCCATGCCGAACTGTTATCGCCGTAGTCGATCGCTCCGTTTCCTCCGTTCGTAGGTCCGCTGACGTATATTTCTCCGCCTTCTATAACAAGGCTGCCGTTAGAGTCAAGTCCGTCGCCCGAAGCGTTTATCTTTACGGTTCCTCCGCTGATTGTTAAAAGGTACTCAGAATCTGACGAAGTATTAAAGCTGTCCATGCCGGGTCTGCCGCTGCTGCCGGTATCGCTGCCGCCTGCGGCGTTAATTCCGTCGTCGCTTGCGGTAACTGTTACGTCTCCTCCTGAAATTATAATACTTATCCCTTCAAGACCTTCGTAGCTTTTTTCTATAGTTATCGTTCCGTCCGTTATTGAAAGCTCGCTGTCGGCGTGAATTCCGTCATCTCCCGACTTTGCGCTTATTTTTCCTCCGTAAATATTTATATTTCCGTTGCAGTGCAGAGAATCGTCTGAGGAATCTATGTTTATCTCTCCGCCTTTTATATTCAGCTCGGTTTCTGCTTTAATTCCTTTTGCAGAAGAGCTGTCTTGAGAATCCGTAGTTTCTGTTTCAGCGGCAGCCGTTTCAAGGTATGCTTCTTCGTTATTTCCTGTGTTCTGTGTATTTTGACGATTCGGCGGAGCCATTCCCTCAGGCGGCGTTGCTTCGTTAAAGTCAGGGGGAGTCATGCCCTCTTTTCCGCCCCATTTTCCCCAGCCTTCATTAGGCTGACCGTCGGATCTCATGCTTGCGTTTTCGCTTCCTCCTCCGGTAGTTATATTAAAAGTACCGCCCTCTATTGAAATAATGCTCCGAGATTCTATTCCGTCTGTTCCGGCAGCTATATCAAATGTTCCGCCGTTTATATAGATATAGCCCTTGCCGGCTTCTTCGGTATTATCAGATTTTATTCCGTTTGAACCCGCGGATATCGTAAAGCTTCCGCTGTTGATCTTTATACTGTCTTTTCCGTATATTCCGCCTGATACGGAGGTTACTGAATATACTCCGTCTGTAATGACCAGATCGTCCTTGCATACTATTCCATGCTTATAATTAGCGGTTATATTCAGCGTTCCCGTACCGTTCAGCGTTAGGTCAGAGCGGCAGAAAACCGTTCCGTCAACGTTTGATGTTTCATCGTCGAGTGAGTATTCCGCTCCATCTGTAAGCGAGTTTTCGCTCCCGCTTTCAAGCGTAACAGTTACCTTATCTGCTTTATTGACGAAAAGAGCGGCGTTATCGGAGCAAGAAACGCTTAGTCCGCTGAAAACAAGCTTTATTTCGCTTTCTTTGTCTGCGTCGACGATCATCTGCCCGTCGGAGAGCGTACCTGAAAGTATATAGGTACCGGCAGCTGAAATGATCAGATCTCCGTCCTTGAATTCTGCACCTGAGCCTTTAATTTCCGCACTGTTTTCGTTAAACACAATTGTATTCGAGGCGCTTTCGTCATAGCCGATGTCAAGATCCTCTGCGTTAAAGCTTGTATCAATGACTGATCCGGCGGAAACTGTGTCGGAACTGTTTACGGAAGAAGGATCATTCTTTGAACAGCCGCTTGCAGCTGATAAGACCGTTACAGCAGCAAGAAGCATGGCTATTCTCTTTGTTATATCTGAACTCATATTATCCCTCCGATCTAAAGCTGCTCATAGGGCTGACTTACCGGTCTGCCTAATGAGATCTCAAGATTTCCGTTGCGGCACCTAAGGTCGTCAATAAACGCCTTTTCTGACGCTCCGTTTTTAAGCGTTATGCTGTAGGTAAGCTTGAAAAGACTGCCCATATTGGTGGTCTTGACGTGTATCAGCTCAAAGCCGGAGGTGTATTTATCAAACAAGTCGCTGAATACTCCGCTGTAGTCAAGGGATTCCGGAATCGTTATTATCAGTTGTTTTTCCCCGTCCTTTTTTCCGATCGGAAGGCAGGAGAATACAAGGTTTGCCGCACAGAGTATTGCCGTAAAGATCACAGCGATAAGTGCATAGCCTGTTCCCATTGCAAGACCTACCGCCATTGCCAGAAAAATACTGCATATGTCACGGGCGTTCCCGGGAACAGAACGGAATCTGACAAGGCTGAATGCGCCCATAACTGCAACTCCCGTTCCGAGATTGCCGTTTACCAGCATAATAACTACCTGAACGATTGCGGGAAGCATTGCCAAAGTAATTGAAAATCCTTTGGATACCTTGTTTTTGTATCTGAATACTGTTGCGATAGCCGCTCCCAGGGCGAGAGATATAAAAGTATACAGAATAAATTCACCTATTGTGGTCCCTTCCGCAGATGTTGAAGCGGATGATGCCGATACCAGATCAAGCACAGTAGTTCACCTTTCCTTTTTCAGATTTTTGTTTCAGTGTTTTCAGATAAGCCGTTCCGTATTTTGAGCAGGAGCATGGATAAATTTCAAGCTCGTCAAGTATTTCCGAAAGCCATATAGGCATAGCTTCAGGAATTTTAATTTCCATAATACGTTCGCCCGTTTTAAGCAGTTTAGTTCCCCATATGCCCTTTTCAAGCTCCAGCGCTTCTTCCCTGTAAAGAATATCGCTGTCAAAGGTTATTCTCAGTCCGGGGTCGTTTCTTGCGTAAAGGGCAATACGGTCGTAAGACAGGTACATTGCGGGAGCAAGATCGGGATAGTAGCTGAAAGTCCATTTTAGCTCGTTCTCAATTTGATTTCCCCTGCCTGCCTCGCCGTTTGATCTTATAAAGCCTTTCGCACAACTCAGCAGCATATCTGTCCGCCGCTTATAAACTATGCCCTTGTACTTCTTTTTCAGCTCGAGAAAAACCGTACTGTTAAGTTCCGGCGTTCCATAGCTGCGAAGTCTTATCTTTTCCTTGTATACAGGCTTTTCCAGAGATCTGCGTATAAGCCTGCGGTCGGGTGTGTCAAAATATATGCTGCATACTGTGCTTTTGCCGTATTGGTCAGGAACAGCGTATTCTCTGAGCCTTTGCATAAGCAGATCATATTTTCCCTCGTCCAATATATATTTCTTTTCTATGCGTTTGAATACCTCCTGAAAATTACTCATTCTTTTTAATGCCTGCCACTTCAGGCATATCCTCCTTTCTGCAGATATGTAATGTTATATTCCGCTGTATTTAAGCATATCCGATTTACTTAAATTTTACTTTAGTATATATATAAAAATTACTTTAAATTACCGCATAAAAAGACCGCATTGACAATTCAGACAGTCAATGCGGTTACTTTGAATAAATATTCAGTGAGCCTGTTTACTCTTTGGGGTCTTTCTTTTTTTAAGCTTTCTTACTTTCTTTCCGGTTTTTGAAGCCGCGGCTTTGGCTTTGTTACCAAGAGCCTGAACAGCCGACTGAACCTTTTCCGTAAGCGTTTCCGGAGTCATTCCCTCCGGGTCTATGGGATCGCCGTAAATAACCTCAACATCGTATTTTTTTAGTTTTTTCCAATTAAAAAGATGCGGCAGCTTTTTATCAGGAGGATATATCTCATGTCCTCCCTTAATATAAGCGGGTACGATAGGAGTTTTTGTTTCAATTGAAAGCAGTGCCGCTCCGTTTTTGAATTTTCCCAGCTTTCCGTCCTTGCTGCGGGTACCCTCGGGATGAATAAGAACGCCCCATTTATCTTTCAGCTTTTCCTTTATGGCGTCCATTGTATCTCCTACTGCTCCGGTTCTGTCTACGGGTATCATTCCCGCAGTTTTTATCATGATCCTAGTTACAAGCTTATTATTAAAAAGCTCTTTTTTTGCCATACAGCAGAACTTATTGAATCTTTCACGCTTAAAATTCTGTGTAATATATAGATAGTCAAAATTTGAAACGTGATTAGCGCAGATTATATACCCCTTGTCCTCTGGAAGTACGGCTTCATTTCTGACCCTGACCTTGTATATAGTATGGACAAGGTTTCTGTAAAACCTGTATATCCTGTAGTCCAAAGCGGATTTGTTAAGCGGATAGATTATCGATCTTACCGGAGTTCTTTTGATTATTTTCGGATTCTGAACAAGTCCTATAAGCTTTGCAACGGTCATTTCCTTGTCCATTGCGTCGTCTGTCTTTACTCCGCTGAATTCCTCTATCTCAAGTGCAAGCTCAACGGCGGAAAGCGAGTCTATCGTATAGTCCTTCAGAAATTTGTCGGACATCTTTACGTCCTCAGGAGGGATATTTCCTACCTTAGCTACAGCGTTTATGACCAGCTGGGCAATATCAGTACTGTCCGTTTTTATGGACTTTTTATTTTCAGTAAGCGTTTCAAGGCTGTCCTCAAGCACAAGCTTTTTAAGAAGATAACGCTTAGGCTTCTGCAAGGAGGTTTTGGGAATACTGTCTACAAAGTGAATTCCTGAAAGCTTCATTGCGGCGGCAAGGGAAGAGCTGCGCCTCATAAGCTCTTCATAAATTGCCGCATGATCTATCGGGTCGGCGGCAACAAAGGCGTGAACGGTATCATAGCTGCCGTCCTCGACAGGTACTCCGCAGACTACAAGCTCGTTTACTCCTTTAATGTTCCGATATGCCTTTTCAATATCGTCCGGAGCCGCTTTTTTTCCTGTTGAAAGCACAATGTTTTCCTTGCATCTGCCCAGTATAATTACGTTGCCGTGCTTGTCGTATTCTCCCAGATCTCCGGTTCTGAACCAGCCCTCTCCGGTAAAGGCGGCCTTAGTGGCTTCGCTGTCACCGTAGTATCCTGCCATAAAGTAAGGTGATTTCAGCATTATTTCTCCGCTGGGAGCGATCTTCATCTTTACCTTAGGATAAGGGCGTCCGGCGGTATTGGTAGTAATATTTCTGCCGTAGTTTCCTATAGTAGGTATATTGGTTTCAGTCGCTCCGTAGGAATTCAGGATATTGAACCCTGTTCCGTAGTAGAACTCACAGGTTTCCTCAGACATGGGAGAGCCTGCCGAGCAAAGTATCCGCGTCTGTCCTCCGAAAGCTTCGTGAATCTGTCCGAATACCTTTCTTCCGGCGTTTATTCCTAATGCCTTTCGCAGGCGCAGACATACAGGAAATGCAATTCTGTACAATTTTCTGGACTTGCTGTCTGCATTTATCTTTTTCAGTATCTGCGCTTTCAAAAGCTCATATATCTTAGGAACGGCGGGAATTACCGTAGGCTTGAAGCTCTGAAAGGCTTTTGTAAGTCCCTTGGCATTCAGCGCTTCAATAAAACCGACCTGAGAGCCGTAGAGCATTGGGGCAAGCACCTGAGCGAAAAGTCCGTAAATATGGCTGTTGGGAAGAATGCCGAGGTAGCGTTCATCGTCTGCAAGTCCGTTTGTATCAAGACACATTTCGGTTGATTTTATAAGCGTTTCATGATAATGCATTATGCCGGAAGCGGTTTTTGTAGTTCCGGAGGAAAAAATAATTACCGCAATATCCCTATCTGTATTTTCACAGGCTTTCGCAGTGAAAGAACTATCCGAAAAAGCGGACAGTTTATCGGTCATATTAAGCACGGGTATTCCGTCAGGCTGTCCTATAGCTTCATATACCTTTGGGCTTGCGATAATACAGCCGACCTGAGCTTTTTCAATAAGCGCCAGCATTTCGTCTTTAGGCAGCGAAGCGTCTATCAGAGCCGCGGTACATTCTAGCTTTTCCGCCGCCATAAACGCAATGTTCCACTCAGGGCGGCTTTCTCCTGCGATCGCTATCCTGTCCCCGGGTTTTATACCTGTATCTTTCAGCTTCTGCGCATACTCTTCTATCAGCTCTCTTGTTTGGGCATAGGTCAGCCCGGTCATTTTTCCGCCGCCGACAGCTATAAGTGCAGCCTTGTCGTTGTAGGTAAAACTTATCTTCTCAAATTCTCTGTAAATATTCATAACCGAACTCTCCTTTTTATATGCACATACTGCACGGACTACGCCGTCAGTAAAAAGTTTTATTCATACCGGTAAATTTCTGCCGTCAGCTGTTAAAAGAGTCGTCAAGAAATCTTGCAGCGTCTCTGAGCAGTTTATAAAAACACATAATATTATCAATTCCCATTTTTTCAATAAGTATATCAAAATATTTTTCTACCCTTTCGGTTTTTGATGTAATATACTTACGACCCTCCGAAGTAATATTTACATTCATGCGCCTGCGGTCGTCCTCGCAGATGTTCATGCTTATATATCCTTTTTTTCTAAGCGCTGAAAGAACCGAGGTTACACGCTGTCTTGAAATATCAAGCTCACGGCTGATCCTGGCCGGATTAACGTTATTTTCTTTTTCATCGTTAAGATATATAAGCACCATTGCTTCCCCCTGACAAAGCTCAGTCATTGTTTTAAATGCTTCAGAGGAATAGACTTCATATAAAAGACCGGCTATTTCATTCTCCATTTTTTCCTTCTGGTCCACGTTCATATATTTTCTCCTTAAAAAAATAAACAGTATTGATTGTCAACACTGTTTATTATACAACCCTATTTCTATTTTGTCAATACAAATCAATACATTTTATCAGTTCAACACAAAACCTGTAAAAAGCTCTAACCTATTTTTATGATCTCTGCCTGTTTGCCGGCGATCCTGCGGTTGAATGCCGAGTCATGTTCGACAAACAAAAGCGTCGGACGGTATTTAAGAAGAAGCTTTTCTATCTGTATCCTTGAAAGCACATCAATATAATTCAGCGGCTCGTCCCATATATAAAGGTGTGCCTGCTGACAAAGGCTTCCCGCAATAAGCGCCTTTTTCTTCTGTCCTCCGCTTAAAGCTTCTATCGGCTTTTCAAGCTGTCCGCGCGAAAAATCAAGCTTTCTAAGAATCGTCCTGAACAGGCTTCCGTCTATGCCCAGTGCCTCGCAGTATTCGTTCAGATCTCCGGACAGGTGTTCCGTACTCTGAGGAACGTAGGATATTTTCAGTTCTCCGCTTCTGATCATCTTACCAGTATAGCTTATGTTTTCTCCGCAAATCAGCTTTAAGATACTTGATTTTCCGCAGCCGTTTATCCCGCAGAGCGAAACGGCTTCTCCCTGTTCGACTGTAAAGCTTACGCTGCGGCATATTTCCTTTTCTTCATAGAAAATACTTACATTTTCCAGCTGTACAAGCTTCTCCTTATGAAATTTAAGCGGCGTTATTTTAAGCTCCTCGGCGCTTTCAAGATTTTTAAGCAGTCCCGAGCTTTCCTTGACTGCATTCTGTCGTCTTTCGGCAATGGCTTTTGACCTTGACATCTGCTTCTTGGCTTTTGCCCCCTCAAAGGCTCGGCGGCTGATGCTTTTTTCAGTTCTTACCGGATCGAAGCCTATTTTACGTCTTTCGGCTCTTTCAGACCATTCCGAGGTGCGCTTCGCCGCTGTTTCAAGCTGTTTGATCTTTTTTTTAAGCTTTTCGTTTTCTGCCTTTTCAAATCCGTCCTGCAATTCCTTGTTGTGAAGCCATGACGAGAAATTTCCTTTCTGTACTTCTATCGTGCATTTGTTTATTGAAAGCACATGGTCAACGCAGGCGTCAAGGAAATCTCTGTCGTGAGAAACAAGTATAAAGCCGTTTTTGCGGTTCAGATATTCGGCTGTCTTGCGCCTGCCCTCGGCGTCAAGATGATTGGTCGGCTCGTCTATCAGCAGGAATGAATTTTCATGCAGAAACATAGCCGCCAGCATGATCTTTGTGCGTTCTCCGTTTGAAAGTGTTCTAAACTGCCGATACAGCGTTTCGCATGATACGTCAAGCAGGGAAAGCTCTCTGAAGATCTCCCAGTCCTCCGCTTCAGGGGCAATACTGCGTATTACTTCCTCCGTCAATGAGTTCATATCTGTGTCGTACGGGAAATATTCAAAATCCACAGAAGCCGAAATGTTTCCCTGATATTCGTAATTGCCTGCAAGCAGTTTGAGAAAAGTAGTTTTTCCCCGTCCGTTTCTTCCCGTAAATCCCAGCTTCCAGTCGGTATCTAGCTGAAAACAGGCATGGTCAAAAATGTTATCTGCACTTCCGTCATATCCGAAGGTCAGGTCAGATACTTTAATTAAAGACATATATATCACTCCCAAAAAAATATAAGGCCGCAGGATTATCATGTCCCGCGGCCATAGCTTCAGAAAACGCACCTGCATAAACACAGACGCATATTATGATATATAGTCGGGAGAATACACATTATCCTGCACAAGACACAGCAAAGCAAACGGTATCATAAACCGTCTGTCCATATGCGTCTGAAATTTCAAGCAGGATCATCTGCGCATCCTCTCACTCCTTTGCAGTTAGATCAATACATATCGTATTTCCAAAGTTATTATATCACCCGTATTTTAAAATGTCAAGTATAAATAGTTGAAGCAGCAATATGTACGTCATTGAAACACAGACGTATTCCACAAACGTACACAGAAAATTAACACAAATTTAGATGAATTGCACATTGACTTGAATGTAAAAAATATATATAATTAATAGGTACTTGTTTATAGAAATTAATTTATCAGTAAGTAAGGGGATTGAGTGCGTTGACAAAGGTTGTTAAATTCGGCGGAAGCTCGCTTGCAAGCGCCGAACAGTTTAAAAAGGTCAGAGATATAATAAAAGCTGAGGATTCACGCCGTTATGTCGTTCCGTCAGCTCCGGGGAAAAGATATTCCGCCGATACAAAGGTTACCGATATGCTTTACAGCTGCTATGACCTTGCGGCAAAGGGAAAAAATTTTGATAAGGAATTTGAGCTTATAAAGGACAGATATTACGGAATTATCAGCGATCTGGGACTTGAGCTTTCTCTTGAGGAGGAGTTTACTACTATAAAAGCCTGCTTTATTGGAAAAGCGGGAAGAGATTATGCCGCTTCAAGGGGAGAATATCTTAACGGTATCGTGCTTGCAGAATATCTCGGATATGAATTTGTTGACGCCGCAGACGTTATTTTCTTCAATGATTCGGGAGTTTTCGATTCTGAAAAGACCAACGAGCTGCTTTCGGCTAAGCTGGCCGGAATTGAAAGGGCGGTCGTGCCGGGATTCTACGGCTCTATGCCAAATGATACAATAAAGACTTTTTCAAGGGGAGGTTCGGACGTTACCGGTTCTATCGTAGCCGCAGCTGTAAATGCCGACCTGTATGAAAACTGGACGGATGTTTCAGGTTTTTTGATCGCCGACCCTAGGATCATTCCCGACCCGCTGCCTATTACAACTATTACCTATAAGGAACTCAGAGAGCTTTCGTATATGGGAGCTACTGTTTTGCATGAGGACGCTATTTTCCCGGTACGCAAGGCGGGTATCCCTATAAATATAAAGAATACCAATGCTCCTCTGGATCACGGAACTATGATAGTTGAAAGCACCTGCCAGAAGCCTCCTTTTACAATTACGGGAATTGCAGGAAAGAAAGGCTTTACGGTTATCAATATCGAAAAGGATATGATGAACAGCGAGCTGGGCTTCGGAAGAAAAGTTCTCGAAGTCTTTGAGAAAAATGGGATTTCTTTCGAGCATATGCCTTCCGGCATAGATACTATGAGCGTTATCGTTCATCAGGCGGAGTTTGAGCCTAAGGAGCAGGAGATCCTAAGCGGTCTGCACAGAAACGTTCATCCCGATTCGATAGAAATAGAATCCGATCTTGCTCTTATCGCCGTTGTAGGCAGGGCAATGAAGTCCAACAGGGGTACTGCCGGCAGAATTTTCTCTGCGCTTGCTCACGCTCATGTTAACGTTAAGATGATAGATCAGGGCTCCAGTGAGCTTAATATTATCGTAGGCGTTGAGGAAAAGGACTTCGATGCGGCTGTAAGGAGTATCTATGAGATTTTTGTGATCCATCAGCTGTAATGCAATAGTACCGCAGTTTAGGTTTGATGTAAAATTATTTAAGGTGTAAACAGAAGTACAATGCATTGCATTGCCGTTTTGTTTAAGTCAGTCAAGGCTTATATTTATTAAATGAGGTCCCCGGATTATACGGGGACTTTTTGTTAAAAGGCTGACAGTTCGGTGTTTTGTAATTACAGGTTTTTGCAATCTTTTAATCATTACAAAGAAAAGTAACAAAAAAGTGCTTATTTTGCGCTTGAAGTTTGTAGGACTTGACGGTATAATATATTAAATATGTTATTTGGAAGGAAGTGTTATTTATGAAAGTTGATAAGCGTTCAATGCCGAAATTGGGGATCGAAACGTCGCTGCTCGGATTTGGCTGTATGCGTTTTCCGACTTCGCCTGACGGAGCAATAATTGAGGATAGGGCGGAAAAAATGATCGATGAGGCAATTTCCGCAGGAGTAAATTACATAGATACGGCTTATCCGTATCATAACGGGGACAGCGAGCCTTTTGTGGGAAGAGTTCTTGAAAAATATCCGCGTGATTCGTATTATCTTGCGACAAAGCTTCCCTGCTGGCAGATAAATTCGGTTGAGGAGGCTGAGCAGCTGTTTTATTCACAGCTTGAACGTCTTAACAAAGACAATGTCGACTTTTATCTGCTGCATTCTCTCAGCAGGAATACCTGGAGAAAAATGCGAGATATCGGAGTAGTTGAGTTCTGCGAAAAGCTTAAAGCCGAGGGAAAGATAAAATATTTCGGCTTTTCCTTTCACGACAGCTATGAAGCGTTTGAGGAGATCCTCACCTATAGAAAATGGGATTTCTGTCAGATCCAGCTGAATTACATGGATACTGAGGAGCAGGCAGGGATAAAGGGCTATAAGCTTACGGAAAAGCTGGGAGTGCCGCTTGTTATAATGGAGCCTGTTAAGGGAGGTTCTCTGGCTTCTCTTCCCGACGATATTATTGAGGAGTTCAGAAAGCTTGCTCCGAAAGCTTCCGCTGCTTCATGGGCATTGAGATGGGTAGGGTCGCTTCCGAATGTAAAGGTCATACTCAGCGGAATGTCCGATGAAGCTCAGGTCAGTGACAATCTTAATACCTTTACAGATTTCAGACCTCTTGACGATTCTGAAAAAGAAGCTGTGGAGCGTATTGCCAATATGCTCAGGTCGAGGGTCAATAACGGCTGTACAGGCTGTAACTACTGTATGCCTTGTCCTGCCGGGGTAAATATACCGTATAATTTCAAGATATGGAATACATATGGTATATACGAAAATACAAATTCTACCAAATGGCAGTGGGAGCATGATATTGAGGATTCACAGAAGGCTAAAAACTGCATCTCCTGCGGAAAATGCGAACAGGCTTGTCCTCAGAAGATCAATATCAGAAGCGATCTGAAGAAGCTGCAAAGCCGGCTGGACGGGCTTTGCTATAAATAGCTTTTAAATTTTTGTATTTTATCATGCAAAGATAATAAAATAAACGGGAAAGGAAAATATGCTCCTGAAGCGGGCATGGTGGCAATTATGACTGCAAGAAAAATTACCTGCGGCGGACTTATGACAGCCTTTGCGATACTGCTTCCTCAGGCGTTTCATCTTACGGGTATTCCTCAATCGGGACAGATATTTCTTCCTATGCATATTCCGGTGCTTATAAGCGGATTTGTTCTCGGACCTGTATTCGGTCTGTTTATCGGCGTATTATCCCCAATTATAAGTTCGCTTCTAACGGGAATGCCCGATTCGTTCAGGCTTCCGTTTATGATAGCCGAGCTTGCGTCTTACGGATTTATGAGCGGTATCCTTTACAATACCTTTGGAGTAAGGCACAGAAAGGGAGGAATTTATATTACGCTTATAAGTGCGATGATTTTCGGCAGGCTTATATATGCAGGTTCATTGCTTTTTGCCGGAGAGGTTCTTAACATTAGGGGCGTTTCGGCTGTAATGGCGGTTAATGCCGCTGTAACTGGTATTTACGGAATAATAATTCAGCTTCTGTTTATTCCGTCATTAGTTTATTCGCTTGAAAGGAGCGGTTATCTTGACTCAAGATTTAGAAAGAGCCAGAACACTGCTGTCTGAAAACGATAATACGTTTTGTGCAGTCAAGGGGCAGTATGTTGTTACTTCTCAGAAGCGGGGAGTGGCTCCTATTATAGATATACTCGGAAACGAGCCTGATTTCCTGACCGGCGCTTCGGCAGCCGACAAGGTTATCGGAAAATCCTCGGTGCTGATGCTTGTTCTCGGCGGAGTAAAAGAAGCGTATGCTCTGACAATAAGCAGTCACGCTTTAAAGGTATTAGAGGAAAACGGGATAGGTGCCGAATATGAAAAGCTTGTTCCATACATAAAGAACAGAACAAAAAACGGCATGTGTCCTCTTGAGGAAGCTGTTTTGGAGGTCGGCGATCCTGAGGAGGCTTTTGAGATACTAAAAAATAAAATCAGCGAGCTTAGCGGAAAGCGGTAAAAATATATAGATCCAGGGAAAGTTATTATTGGCTTTCCCTGTTTTTATGCGAAAAACGATTATTGCTGTATAAAACAAAAAATGTTCCACGTAGAACATAAGTATAAAGTAAAAGCAGGCGGAGAACGAATTGAGGCAGTCCAAAATGCTGTTGATATAATATAGCCGATCTATGTATAATATGTTAAGAGGCGGTACGGAAATATTCCCTTAATAAAGACGGATATCATTAATACCGGTGCATAAAGGCAGGTAGGCAGGAATTAGGATTAAAGTCTGTTTTATTAAAAGCGGAGCCGTAAGTTTCGGCTTTTGTGCGAACAGAATAATCAAATAATCAATGAATCGTTTATCTGCGGCGGCAGCAAACGGAATGAACGGAAATAAATAATTGTACAAAATTAATGAAAGGCTTGGTTACCGGATCAAAAACAGCCGGTAAGTATTGCAAAATCTATGTAAATAGGTTATAATATAAAATAGTTTTAAAGCAAATATAAGACGAGAGGAATTAAAAAGCTATGATAACACCTAAGCAGAGGGCGGAGCTTAAAGCGCTTGCAAATCCGCTGGAGCCTGTTTTTCAGATCGGAAAGGGCGGAGTAAACGAGGCACAGATACTTCAGATAGACGATTATATGAGAGTCCACGAGCTTATCAAGATAAAGGTACTGGATAATTCAATGTACACTGCAAAGGAAGCGGCGGCTGAGATCGCAGAAAAAACAGGCGCAGAGGTCGTTCAGGTAATAGGCTCGAAGGCTGTTCTTTACAAGCGCAACGAAAAGGAGCCTGTTATCACGCTGAAAAATAAGCGATGAATATAGGGGTTTTCGGAGGAACGTTCAATCCCGTGCATAACGGTCACGTCAGACTGCTTGAAAGAGCGATGAGGGCGGTTGATTTTGATAAGGTAATTATACTTCCTGCCAAAATACCGCCGCATAAGCAGGCGCATCAGCTTGCAGGAGGAGAAGACAGGGTCAATATGTGTCGGCTTGCGTTTAAGCATATCGCAGCCGCAGAGGTTTCAGACTGGGAGCTAAAGCAAAGCTCAAAGAGCTATTCGGTTCTGACCCTCAGGCACTTTCACAGCGTATATCCTGACGCAAAGCTTTATTTTATAATGGGAAGCGATATGCTGCTGTCGTTTCATGAATGGTACAGATATGAGGAAATTCTGTCTTTGGCTTCTCTTATATGCATTTCAAGAAGCGGGAGCGATACTGCACAGGAAATGAAGAAATACGCTTCATGGCTTGCGGAAAGCGGCGGGGAGGTCATAATACTTGAGGACGAGCCGTTTGAGGTATCGTCTACTCAGATAAGGGAAGCGTTCAAAAAAAATACTGATCATACTTGCTATTTAAATAAAAATGTTGTAAAATATATTTTGGATAAAAATTTGTATTGACAGAGGTTTTGCATTTGGCTGATAAGAAGATAATTGGACAGTACAAAAATTATTTAAAGGAAAATCTATCAAAGAAAAGATACAATCACTCGGTAAACGTAGCAAACGCTGCGGCGGAGCTTGCGGATAGATACGGCTGCGACAGGGAAAAGGCGTATCTTGCCGGTCTGCTGCACGACGTATGCAAGGAAATGCCGGAGGAAAAGCAGCTTGAGCTTGTAAAGCAGTCGGAGCTTGACGTCTGCGCGATCGAAACAAAAACCCCCGCATTGTATCATGCTATAGCGGGGGCGGAGTTTATACAAAGCGAGTTTCAGATAAAGGATACGGAAATAATAAACGCAGTAAGGTATCATACGGTCGCCTGCGCCGATATGCCGCTGCTTTCGCAGATAATTTACCTTGCCGATCTTATATCCGCCGACAGGGATTACAAGGACGTTAAGAAAATGAGGCGGTATTCCGCTCAGAGCTTGGAAAAGGCTATGCTGGAGGCTCTGCGTTTTTCTGTTAAGGATTCGGCTGAAAAGGGCAATACCATTCCGGTTTCAACGCTGGAATGCTATAATTATTTTGCGGGATTGAGATCGGGTAAATAATACAGGCTGGTCTGCCGGAACAGATAGTTTATTGTATAAAACGGCTTTGAAAAAATTATAAAAGAACGGAGGAGTCCCGTGCGGAGGTATTTCAGAGCCGTCGCTGATCATGCGCATGGGCATTAATATGGAAAAGGTTACTCAGGAAAAAGCGCTTGAAACGATAATCAAGGCTCTGGATTCAAAAAAGGCTGAGGATATTCAGCTTATCGGCATAAAGGATCTTACTATCGTCGCCGATTATTTTATTATTGCAAACGGAACCTCCAATACTCATACAAAGGCTCTTGCCGACGAGATAGAATTTAAAATGAAGGAGCTTGGAATCGAGCCCACAAGGGTAGAGGGGTATCAGGGCGCAACCTGGATCGTGCTTGATTACGGCGGCATTGTCGTTCACGTATTTTATAAGGAGACCAGAAGCTATTATAATCTTGAAAGGCTTTGGAGCGACGGTGAGCTTTGTTCTGTTGAAAAATATCTCGACGAATAATTTTAGGAGTAATCACAGTGTTATGTGTTTGATCCCGCAAACGTTAAAATTACAGATAACTATGACGCTGAGTTTTGGTATAATAGGTCGGGAGAGGATATTTTTGAGGAAAGAGATGTTAAGTATTACCTTAAAGACTTGATGATGACTTTCATATAATTTACAATAGAATTTATTCAGAAGGAATGATAAAAATGAAGTATGATTTTTCAGCTATCGAAAAAAAATGGCAAACATATTGGGAGGAGCATGAAACCTTTAAAACTGATGTCTGGGACTTTTCCAAGCCTAAGTTTTATGCTTTGGATATGTTTCCGTATCCGTCGGGAGTAGGCTTGCATGCCGGTCATCCGGAGGGATATACTGCGACCGATATAATTTCAAGAATGAAGAGAATGCAGGGATATAATGTTCTTCATCCTATGGGTTATGATTCCTTCGGTCTGCCTGCGGAGCAGTATGCCGTAAACACAGGAAATCACCCAAACGGCTTCACACAGGAGAATATAAAGACTTTCTCAAAGCAGCTGAAGGAGCTGGGTTTTGATTATGACTGGAGCAAAATGGTGGCTACGAGCGACCCAAAATTCTATAAGTGGACTCAGTGGATCTTCAAGCAGCTGTATCTTGACGGATATGCTCAGTATATAGATATGCCCGTAAACTGGTGTGAGGAGCTTGGCACGGTGCTTTCAAACGACGAGGTAGTCGACGGTAAATCTGAGCGCGGAGGATATCCCGTTGTAAGAAAGAATATGAAGCAGTGGGTGATCAACCAGCCTGCGTTTGCAGAAGAGCTTCTTGAAGGCCTTGATGAAATAGACTGGCCTGAATCCACAAAGCTTATGCAGAGAAACTGGATAGGAAAGTCAACAGGCGTCGAGGTCAAGTTTAATATTGTCGGCGGCGGAGAATTTTCGATTTTTACGACCTGTATTGAAACTATATACGGTATTACGTTTATGGTTCTTGCTCCCGACGGTGAAATAGTCAAGCAGCTTATGCCCAGAATTGAAAATAAGGACGAGGTTCAGGAGTATATCAACGAAACGCTCAAAAAGAACGATATGGACAGAACCGAGCTTAATAAAGCCAAATCGGGCTGCGAGCTTAAAGGCGTTACCTGTATCAACCCTGTAAATAACAAGGAAGTAAGAATGTTTATCGGCGATTTCGTTCTTGCAAGCTATGGTACGGGTGCGGTAATGGCTGTTCCTTCTCACGACCAGCGTGACTTTGAATATGCCGTTGCACACAATATAGATATGATTCAGGTTATCGACGGCGGTGAAAAGAACGGTCATATTGATGTTTCCGAAAAGGCTCTTGAAAAGGGCGATTATCTCGGAAAGGGATTTAGACTGATAAACTCAGAGGAATTTACCGGTCTTACTGTTGAAGAAGCCAAGGAAGCCATTACATTAAAGCTTGAGAAAATGGGCGTTGCAAAAAGAACTGTAAACTATCATTTCAGAGAATGGATATTTGCAAGACAGCGCTACTGGGGCGAGCCTGTTCCTGTTGTTCACGGCGAGGACGGTAAAATACACGTTCTTGACGACGAAGAGCTTCCGCTCGTTCTTCCGGAGCTTGAGAATTATAAGGGCGAAAACGGAAAAGCGCCTCTTGAAAACGCGGACGAATGGAAAAAATATGATAGAAACGGCGTAAAGGGAAAAAGGGAAACATCAACAATGCCGGGTTCAGCCGGTTCAAGCTGGTATTATTTCAGGTATATTGACCCGAATAACGACAAGGAGTTTGCAAATCAGGAGCTTCTCAAGCACTGGATGCCTGTAGACCTTTACATCGGAGGCCCTGAGCATGCGGTCGGTCATCTTATGTATTCCAGGATCTGGAACAGATATTTATATAATAAGGGACTTGCGCCTACAAAGGAGCCTTTCAAAAAGCTTGTACATCAGGGTATGATCCTAGGCTCCAACGGTATTAAAATGGGCAAGCGCTTTCCTGAGTATGTCGTAAATCCAAGCGATATTGTCCGTGATTACGGAGCCGATACGCTCAGGCTTTATGAAATGTTTATGGGTCCGCTTGAGGTTTCAAAGCCGTGGAACGACAAGGGCGTAGAGGGGGCAAAAAGATTCCTTAACCGTGTATGGGCATTCTTTACGGAGCCTGAAAACATATCAGACGTAAATTCTCCGGAGCTTGAAAAGTTATATCATAAGACGGTTAAAAAGGTTACCGATGATTTTGAAAAGCTTGCGTTCAATACCGCTATTTCACAGATGATGATTTTTGTAAATGCAGTATACAAGGAAGAAAAGTGTCCGAGAGAATACGCTGAAGGTCTTATAAAGATGCTTTCGTGTATCTGTCCTCATATAGGTGAGGAGATCTGGAGTATTATGGGTCATAAAGATACGATAGCATTTGAAAAATGGCCTGAATATGACGAGAGCAAGACTGTTGACGATACAATTGAAATTGCGGTTCAGGTAAACGGAAAGGTTAAATGCAGGCTTAATGTTCCTGCCGATATTGCTCAGGACGAGGCTGTTGCTCTGGCTAAGCAGGATGATAAGGTCGCAGAAGCGGTTTCAGGTAAAAGCATTGTCAAAGAGATCTATGTTAAGGGAAGATTAGTTAATATCGTTGTTAAATAGTTAAGAGGTAATAATAATGCGGAATGCCGACTATAACAGCAGCAAGCTTGTAAATTGTCCTCATTGCAAAACAAGGCAGCCTGCTCCGGATAACCGCTGGCTTTACGGCAGTCCGATCAAGGTCTGTCCTGAATGCGGCACGGAGTATTTTGACGGAAGATTCAGGGAAATCGCAGTAGACGGATATATTCCCGATGCACTTTCAGTAAAAAAACGTCTGAAAATATCATTGCTGGGGTCAGCTTTTGCTCTGCTTGCAGCAGGTATGTATCTTTATGAAACAAGAATTCTCGGAAAATACCATATCATCTTATGGCCTATCATGATAGGCGGCGGTATTATGGCTCTTATGGGTCTGATCGACGCGGCGGCAGTTCTGAGCGGTAGAAGGGAAAAAGCCTTGGAAAAATTAAAGGCTGAATCAGAAGAAAGAATGAAGGATCCTCTTTATGTTCGGAAGCTTTCGGAATACGGTTTAAGCGTTCCGAAAGAATATCTGAGTTAAAAATGTTTTGGAAAATTTCAAAAAACTATTGACTTTTACACTTGATTATTGTATAATAAAATTTGTAATTATGTTAGCTTAAATGCAGCAGAGCTCAAAGACAGAGAAGCCGGTTGGCTGAGTGGGAACGTCAGGACGTTTCACGGTTTGCGTTGGCAGACCCCTTCACTATTCACCAAGGGTTGTGCTGTGCTGATATGTTGCCTCTGTCACAGGTGGCAAAGGGAGGGAATAATTTTGGCAGAAATTCGTGTTGGTAAGAACGAAACTTTGGATACGGCTCTTAAAAGATTCAAGAGATCGTGTGCAAGGGACGGCGTTATTGCTGAGGTTCGTAAAAGAGAACACTACGAAAAGCCTTCGGTAAAGCGCAAGAAAAAATCCGAAGCTGCTCGTAAGCGTAAATACTAATATTGTAATTGAAAGCGGGCATTGCTGTGTCCGCTTTTTGTTTTTATTTAATAAATTCAAAGGCGGCAAAAAACGCATCTGAGAAAGAGAATATCTCAGCTAATATAATAAAAGGCACTGCCGCTATTTCGGCTGCTGCTGCGGCGAGGGAGTACAGGAGAATTTTATGTTTTTTAAACCGACATACGTTTTTGATAAGGCGGGGGATATAACCCCCGAATTTCTGAAAAAGAAAAATATAAAGGGGCTTATACTGGATCTGGATAATACGCTTACAACGCACAACAATCCCGAGCCGCCCCGTTCAAGCCTTGAATGGCTTGACAAAATGAAAGCCGCAGGAATAAGGCTTATGATCGTTTCCAATAACCATGCTCCGAGAGTCACGCCTTTTGCACGGCAGCTTGAACTGGATTTTGTCAGCGAGGGAAAAAAACCGCTTACCTTCGGTTATACTAAAGCAATAGAAAAGTTAGGTCTTGAAAAGAAAAATGTGGCGGCTGTCGGTGATCAGATTTTTACCGACGTGCTGGGGAGCAATCTGAAGGGCATACGTTCAATTTTTGTGTTTCCAATCGAGCCGGAAAAAGGCTTCTGGTTCAGGGTGAAAAGGAAAATTGAAAAAGCATTTCTGCCAAAGAAAGATCAGGGTATAAACGGCTTATGACATAATATTTTATATCAAAAGCATAAGGAACGAGTAATATGGAAAGGAATGATTAAATGTCTGCAAAATTCGGTCCTGCCGGGAACAGCGAGAGCTATTCGGCTAAGTATAAATCAACGGTTCAGGCGCCCGGCTATCTTGAAGCCATGGGACTTGACCATTACGAATATCAGTGCGGCAGGGGAGTTAAGGTATCCGATAAGATAGCTTTTGCACTCAGAGATAAGGCTGAAGAGCATAATATCAGCCTTTCGCTTCACGCACCGTATTTTATTTCGCTTTCTAGTATTGAGCCGGAAAAGCGTGATAACAGTATCAATTACATATTGCAGTCCTGCGACGCCGCAAGCAGAATGGGTGCGCAGAGGATAGTGATCCACAGCGGTTCGTGCGCTAAGCTGAGCAGGGAGGAAGCTCTGGAGCTTGCTAAGGATACGCTTATCCGTGCAAGAAAAGCCGCAATTGAGCATGGCTTTGAACATATCGTTTTCTGTCCCGAAACAATGGGAAAGGTAAATCAGCTGGGTAATCTCACGGAGGTTCTGGAGCTTTGCTGTCTGGACGAATCCTTTGTTCCCTGTATAGATTTCGGACATCTCAACGCCAGGGAGTTCGGCTATATCAAGGGAAAATCGGAGTATGAAAAAATGCTTGACGAGGTTGAAAATATGATAGGCTCTGACAGACTGAAAATTTTCCACAGCCATTTCTCAAAGATAATGTTTACAAATCCCGGCGGGGAGAAAAAGCATTTGACCTTTGAGGATAATCAGGGCTTCGGGCCGGATTACGAGCCGCTTTTGGAAATAACGGCAAAGAAAAAGCTTTCGCCGATCTTCGTTTGCGAAAGCGCAGGAACTCAGGATATTGATGCGCTGACAATGAAGCAGTATTATTCATCGGTTTATAAGTAGCTTAGTGGAATTATTTAAAAGCGGCAAGCTTGACTGTATGAAAGCAGGAACTTTCAAAAGACTTGCAGAAGTTCATAAGTATCTTAAGTCCGTATATAAAGCAAAAGATCTTTAAGGATAATTTTTGCTGTCTTTTAAATAGGAGTTAGAGAGGTGTTTATTATGAAAAAAATACTTTGTATACACGGGCCGAATTTAAATCTTCTTGGTGAACGTGAGCCGGGAGTTTACGGCTCTGATACCTTTGATTCAATAAATAATGAGATGATCGAAAGGGCATTGAAGCATGAAATACACTGCGAGGTGTTCCAGTCTAACCACGAGGGTGAAATCATTGATACGCTTCATCTTGCACGAAAGAATTTTGACGGTGTAATCATCAATGCAGGTGCATATACGCACTACAGCTATGCGATACGGGACGCAATATCTGCGATAAAGATTCCTGTGGTAGAGGTCCATATGTCAAACATTCACAAGCGTGAGGAATTCAGGCATCATTCGGTGATCGCTCCCGTTTGCGCAGGACAGATAGCAGGCTTCGGAAAGGCTTCGTATTTACTTGCGGTGGACGCTCTCAATGAAATTTTAAAGGACTGATCTTTATGGAAAACAGACAGAAATATTTTTCTCCGCTGGAGCTGCTCAGGTGTGAAATAAGAAGCTTCTGCGACTGCGCCGTTATAACGGACGATATAAACCGCCGCTATTTTACGGGGATGAGATCAAGCGCGGGTACGTTGGCGGTTTTCTTTGAAAAGGCTTATCTTATCATTGATTTCAGGTATATAGAGAAAGCCCGCAAGACAGTAAAGGACTGCGAGGTTATATTGCAGAAGGATTTGTACAAGCAGATAAATGAACTGCTAAAAAAGCATAGCGCAGAAAAGGTTTCGGTTGAAGCCGATACACTGACAGTTTCACGGCTTGCGGAAATAAGCGACAGGCTTGACTGCGAGATAGACAGCAGCCGTGCGTTAAGCGAATGCATAGGCGAGATAAGAGCCTGCAAGCGCACTGAGGAAATTGAAAAGATAACTGCTGCTCAGCGCATAGCGGAGAAAGGCTTCGAGCATATACTGAATTATATAAAGCCCGGAAGAACCGAGCGTGAGATTGCGCTTGAGCTTGATTACTTTATGCTGAGGAACGGCGCGGAGGCTTTGTCCTTTGACACAATTGCGCTTTCGGGAAAAAATACATCGCTTCCACATGGCGTACCATCGGATAAAGCAGTTGAAAACGGTGATTTTGTGCTGATGGATTACGGCGCAGTCGTAGACGGACGGCACAGCGATATGACAAGAACCGTATGCGTTGGTCAGCCGTCAGAAGAAATGATAAAGGTATACGATACAGTCCTCAAGGCTCAGCTCGCCGGACTATCCGCTGTCAGAGCAGGAATTTCGGGGGCGGAGCTTGACAAAACCGCCCGTGATATTATATCTAATGCCGGATACGGTGAATATTTCGGTCACTCTTTGGGTCACGGAGTAGGTATGGAAATACATGAAGCTCCTACAGCTTCGCCTACCTGCGGAAATATCCTTGAGCCGAATATGATAGTAACGATCGAGCCGGGAATTTATCTGCCTGACAAATTCGGAGTGAGAATAGAGGATTTCGTAATAATAAAAGAGAACGGCTGCGAAAATATGACAAGAGCGTCGAAAGAACTGATAATATTAGAGGAAAATTTTTGTGACCATTGAAGAATTTAAAAAACGTGCTTCCGAGGACGAGGAATGGGCGCCGGGTTGGGACATTATCGACGAGTGTGGTAATAACTCAGAGCGAGCTTGAGGCTTTGAAGGCGGATCATGTCAAGGCTCAGATTTTGGCAGAAATGATAAAAAAGATCATCCGTATCTTAAAACCGACATGAACAGAACGTATAGCTATATGTGATTCTGTCAGTCTGTTAAAAAAATATTAAACTCATAAAAAAATCTTCAAAAACACTTGCAAAAAGCTAAAAAATAGGTTAGAATAAATATAAGGATATGTCTGTGATAATTTTCCGGGCATATATTGAGTGCCGCTTTCCCGTAAATATGGGAAAAACGGTGTTTCCAGAAAAATTATTGGAGGTATATAAAATATGGTAACTGCCGGAGATTTCAGAAATGGTATGACTTTTGAGGAAGATGGCAACGTAATGCAGATAGTTGAGTTTCAGCATGTTAAGCCCGGTAAGGGAGCCGCTTTCGTAAGAGCAAAGGTAAAAAACGTTATTTCAGGCTCTGTTGTTGAAAAAACCTACAATCCAACTGCAAAATTCCCGACCGCTTTCGTTGAGAGAAAGGATATGGAATATTCCTACAGCGACGGTGATCTTTATTACTTTATGGATCCTGAGTCCTATGAGCTTGTTCCCGTTAACGCTTCCGAGCTTGGCGATAATTTCAAGTTTGTAAAGGAAAATATGATCTGTAAGATCCTTTCGTATAAGGGCAAGGTTTTTGGCGTTGAGCCTCCTTATTTCGTAGATCTTGAGGTTACTGAAACTGACCCGGGGTTTGCAGGAAATACCGCTACAAACGCTACAAAGCCTGCAACTGTTGAAACCGGAGCAGAGATAAAGGTTCCTCTTTTCATCAATGTCGGCGACAAGATAAGGATCGATACGCGTACCTGTGAATATATGGAGCGTGCGTAATTGATAAAATATAAAGGATAACGGAGGGAATGTTCTATGGAGCTTTCAAATAAGGTGGCATATCTCAAGGGTCTTATAGACGGACTTAAGATCGACGATTCTACAAACGAGGGCAGGGTACTGCTTGCTATGGCTGAAATTCTCGATGAAATGGCTCTTACAATTGAGGACGTTTCGGACGAGGTAGACGAGGTCGTTGAGCTTGTTGACATTCTCGACGAGGATCTCGGCAATGTTGAGGACGATTTGTACGGCGATGACTGCGGCTGCTGCGACGATGATGACTGCGATTTTGAGGACGAGGAAGAATACGAGTGCGTTTGCCCTACCTGCGGCGATACTATCTGTCTGGGCGAAAGCATGATCGAGGAAGGCTCGATCGACTGTCCGAACTGCGGCGAAACGCTTGAGTTCGATTTCAGCGAGATCGGAGAGGACGAAGAATAATCGTTCTTTTATAATTGAATATCAGATTGTTTCAGGGGTGGTGAAAGTCCACACCGGAGGTAATGGGCAAAAGCCTTAGTCCTCGACCACGAAAGTGCTGATTCGGTGAGATTCCGAAACCGACGGTATAGTCCGGATGGAAGAAACGACAGGCGTTTATGCTTTTCAGGCTTCTGGATCTTTTGCTTCAGAAGCCTTTTTTATATTGGTATAAATATCGGTATAATACATAAATCTGCTGTTTCTCCCTAATTGATTTTAGGAGGAATATTTTATGAATAATACAGTAGCAAAAAAGCGTATGGATACAAAGAAGTTAACGGTACTCGCGATGTTCGCAGCGTTAGGCTATCTTTGTTTATTTGTATTCAGGTTCAAGGTTCAGTTTTTATCTTTGGAGATCAAGGACGTATTTATAACTGTTTCAGGTTTTATATTCGGACCGCTGACAGCAGTAGGCGTGGCTTTTGCGGAAGCTCTGCTTGAAATGGTTACTCTTTCGGATACCGGAATATACGGAGCGGTAATGAATTTTGCCGGAAGCGCCGCCTTTGCAGGTACGGCTTCTCTTGTATATAAATACCGCAAAAGTCTTTACGGAGCTTTCTTCGGACTGCTATGCGGTATTGCCGTAATGACCGGCGTTATGATATTTATGAATATACTTATTACGCCATTGTATATGAAAACCTCAAGGGAAGCGGTTTATGCACTTATTCCGCCGCTGCTTCTGCCTTTTAATCTTATCAAGGGATTTTTGAATTCCGCTTTGACCTGTCTGCTTTACAAGCCGCTTTCAGAGGCTCTGAAGGGTATAGGAATGCTTCCTAAAGCCGATTCCTTCAGGTTTGATAAAAGATCGGCTCTAGTATTGGCGGTTTCGGTGATCGTTGTTGCCGCATCATCTGCAGCTCTTATAATTTTTATGCAGGGCAGTGTAGAATGGGGCAGGTAACGTTTCGTTAGCCGTACCGCAGGCATATGATCTTCTGATATTCATACTCCAGCTGACCGCCGCAGTCGGCAGTTTTGGCAGAAACGCAATAAAATATGTAGATCCCAAAGTTCGTTATGAGCTTTGGGATCTTTTTAGTTCAGACAAGACTGAGTATTAATAATCGCTTATGCGTAAAATGCTGAACTGGATATCATTAAAGGTGTAGTTATCGCTGTCGGTCACTACTTGTAATGCAGCAGGTGAGTTAAGGCGTATAAGCGCATTTATATTAAGAGTTTCCGCTTCTCCTGTGCTGCAGAAGGTCTCTGCGGCATGAGTTCCCGGTATCAGGTATCCGTTCTCACTGAGCTGAACGCCGAGAGTTCCGGGCAGGGCTGTGCAAACATTAACGGTTGCGGTACCCTGGAACATAACCAGATAAATTCCTGGCTCGTAAACGTCGATATTCGGCGTATTCGGTGCATGATATATTCTGTAGCCTGTCAGAAGCGTATTTTCGGCAAAGACAAGCGCTCCGCCGGGTTTGGTATACTGAGGCGACTGATTTATAGTTGCCAGAGCGTCAGGAAATTCAGTTTTTCCCGTATCTCCCCTCGGTATATAAAAATCAAGGATAAGATCGTCTTCTGTACCTCTGTTTACAATATTTGCTTCTGATCCGGGAGGGTTCGTATATACGTCTCCCAAGCTTACTGATGTGGAACCTCCGGTAGCTCCAGTAGCTCCTGTAGGACCTGTTGCGCCGAATCCTGTAGCTCCCGTAGGACCTGTAACACCGGTAGCACCAGTAGCGCCAGTAGCGCCCGTTACACCTGCACCGGTAGCGCCTGTCGCTCCTGTAGGACCTGTAGGTCCGGTCGGACCCGTAGGACCGGTAACGCCTGTAGCACCAGTATGACCTGTTGCGCCGAAGCCGGTAGCTCCCGTAGGTCCTGTAACACCCGTAACACCAGTAGCGCCAGTAGCGCCTGTTACACCTGTACCTGTAGCGCCTGTCGCTCCTGTAGGACCTGTAGGTCCGGTCGGACCCGTAGGGCCTGTAACACCTGTAGCTCCTGTAGGACCTGTTGCGCCGAATCCTGTAGCTCCCGTAGGTCCTGTAACACCCGTAACACCAGTAGCGCCTGTTACACCTGTACCTGTAGCTCCTGTAGGACCTGTAGGTCCTGTAGGTCCGGTCGGACCAGTAGCGCCAGTAGGACCGACAGGTCCTATAAAGCCGCAGCAGCAGTTATTGCAGCAGCAGTTTCTGTCGCGTGGTTCATCATTGCATTTGGCGTAATTCAAATGCTCAGAACCGGAATAATACTGATAATCTGTTTTATCATAATTTGATGGCATATAATTCGCTCCTGTCGAAATTTCATATCTTTTAAGGCTTTGTCTGGAAGCCTCGTATTATTATATGATGTCAAGGAGAATTTGGTGTCCGATTATTCTGCTCGGTGGAGTTTTTGAACAGAGTATCAAAATACTGCTTATTCAGTCTGACAGCTTCCGAGTCGGGATTAAGCTTTTCCGAAAGCTTATGATATTCATAGGCTTTTTCATGATCTCCTATCCTGTCATAGCATACGCACAGCTGAATATAGGGGATAAAGCCGTAGCATTCCTTTTGAACAAAGGCGCCGGTGTATTCGCTGTATTCGCATTCTAGAGCCCGTCTGTACCAATAAATTGCCTGCTTATACAGCTGCCGTTCGGTAAAAAGATTTCCTATTGTGCAGCAGACTTCGGCTCTTGGGACATCCAAGGCAAAGCTGTAAAACAGCGGCAGCAGGCTAATGTCGGACTTGCCGAGCTTTTCATAGCAATGAGAGAGCTGCATACAGGCATCTATTTTATTCTCGATCCAGCCGTCAGGTTCCTTTAGGAAGTACTCAAAAATATCCGCTGCTTCTCTGTAACGCTTATGATAGAGCAATTCTCTTGCATAATAAAACTGATGACGCGGTTCAAGTCTTTCTCCTGAGGATAGTATGCTTTCATATATATTAAGGTTTCTGTCTGGATCGCCAGAACCGTTCTTGCGGTGTTCTATCTCAATATCAGAGTATAAAAGCCTGCCTCTGGGGGCGATAGTTTCATGGACCTTCCCCTCCCATTTATAACCGCAGTTGTTTTTAATAAGTCTTTCTCTGTAGTATGAAAAAGACGGTCTGTCCTGCTCGTCGAATCCAGCCGCATATTTCATCATTACTATATCGCAGGACGGGTCAAGGCTTTCTTTCAGTTCCAGCAGTTTTTTTGAATTATCAGGCGTAATTACGTCGTCTGCGTCCAGCCACATGAAATAGTCCTTTGTCGCCTTTGAGCACGAGAAATTCCTAGCGGCGGAGAAATCCTGACACCATTTAAAGTCGAAGACCAGATCTGTATACTGCTTTGCAATAGACTTTGTTCCGTCGCAGGAGCCGGTATCGACTATTATTATTTCATCGGCAATAGCTTTTACCTGAGATAAAATACGATCCAGTACCTTTTCTTCATTTTTTACTATCATACAAACGCTTAATGATATCACGGCGTCCTCCTTAGTTTAAGAAATGTAATATTGATCTCTCCTTCAATAGCCGTTGTACCGCTGTTAAAAGTAAGATTAAAGACAGTCTGCTCGGGTACATAAATAATAATATGACTTGAACCTGCTGCACTTGAGCCGGAGGTACCCGTTTTGAAGTATATTCCTGTTTCAATATGAGCTGCTCCGTTATACGACGGGGTTATCTGGATATAAGAGGCGTCCCTTAAAATAGCTGAAAAGTCATAAGAGATAAGATAGTAGCCCGGAGCAAGGATCACCGATGCCGGAGCGCTGTACCGAATCGTCTCTGTAGGATCGGTCACATTCGGATATATAGGGATAAGGGACGCGTTATTAAGAAGCATCATATAGTTGTTGAATGAAGCGAAAATATCGTCAGGAATACTTCCTTCAGGGCCTGTCGCACCTGTAACGCCTGTTGCGCCTGTCGGTCCTGTCGCACCTGTCGGTCCTGTCGCTCCTGTAGGACCTGTTGCGCCTGTCGGTCCTGTGGGACCTGTTGCACCTGTCGGTCCTGTAGGACCTGTTGCGCCTGTAGGTCCTGTAGCGCCTGTTGCGCCTGTTGCTCCTGCCGATCCTGTCGCACCTGTCGGTCCTGTAGGACCTGTTGCGCCTGTTGAGCCTGTCGGTCCTGTAACGCCAGTAGGCCCTGTTGCACCTATGCAACAGCAGCATTGCCGCGGAAAAGGGCAGGAATATTGCCCGCAGGAAAAATTGTTCTGATCCATAATTCTGTTCCTTTCTGCACATTTATTGTTTTTAGAGTTTTTATATACTATATGAAGCAGGGCGCTGTACGGTTACGGCAGTTGATATGCATAAGATTTTATTAAGAAAATCCGTCACCGGATCGTAAGAAGTACGGGTTAAAATTAAATCAGACAATAAAACAGATGTTATTAAAACAGTTTAAAGGAGGTATGACTGTACGGCGTCAATAAGCAACTACGCTTGTACAGGAAACAAAATGAGTATAATTGCTGCAAGGGATCTGTGTAAAATCTACGGGTCGGGAGAAAATTCAGTCAGAGCTTTGGATGAGATAACGGTCAGTATTGAGGACGGAGAGTTTGTTTCAATAATCGGTACGTCGGGAAGCGGAAAGTCAACTCTGCTTAATATGCTTGGGGGACTTGACAGACCGACATCGGGTGAAGTCCTTTATTCGGGAAAAAAGATTTTTGAAATGAACGACGAGGAGCTGACAGTATTCAGAAGAAGAAATATAGGCTTTGTTTTTCAGAACTATAATCTTGTTCCGGTACTGAACGTATATGAAAATATCGTTCTGCCTATCGAGCTGGACGGCGCAGAAATAGATAAAAGCTATGTTGATACGATAATAAAAACACTCGGTCTTGATAAAAAGCTTAACTCTATGCCGAATCAGCTTTCCGGAGGTCAGCAGCAGAGAGTAGCGATAGCCAGGGCGCTGTCTTCAAAGCCTGCAATAATACTTGCCGATGAGCCTACGGGAAATCTTGACAGCAAAACGGGTATGGACGTAATTTCTCTACTGAAAGTAACAAGCCGGGAATTTGATCAGACGATAGCAATGATAACCCATAACGAAGAGATAGCGCTAATGGCTGACAGAATGATAAGAATAGAAGACGGCAGGGTGGTGGAATAAATGCTCAGGAACAATAACCAAGCCGCCGTTAAAAGAATAAGCAGGCGTTCAATGAAACATAACCGCGCCAGAAATATTTTTGCTGTGCTTGCTATCGTACTTACAACGTTTATGTTTACTGCGGTTTTCAGTATAGGCTTCAGTCTTGGGAAAAATATGAATACAATGCTTATAAGGCAGCAGGGCAGTAAGTCTTCGGTATTTCTTGAAAATCCCACTGATGTCCAGATAGATCAGGTCAAGAAGGCAGATCATCTAAACGCGGCAGGAGTACAGATCCATGCGGGAGAAATAAGTGCGGAAAATGAAGACGATCTATCGGTCACCGTAGATTATTTTGACGAAACGGAATTTAATAAAAATTACACTCCGGCAATAAGCGATATAAACGGAAGCTATCCTGTAAAGGAAAACGAGATAATGCTCTCCGCGTCGGCTATGAAGGCGCTGGGTATACAGGCTCCCGAAAAAGGCATGAATATCCATATGCAGCTCAGCGGCGGAAGTAAAGCGGATTTTGTACTTTCAGGCTGGTTCAAGGATTATCAGAATTTCGGAAGCGGATATCAGGCTTTGGTTTCCAAAGCATATGCGGACAGTCAGGGACTGACTGTCGAAAAAAACGGCAGGCTTTCAATGTCATCAAAGCCAGGCAGTCAGTCGAAGCTGCTGGAGGAGCTTGAGCATAACGTTTCCTTAAACGGCGGACAGGAGTTTGAAGCTGCATTTGATCTGCAGGAGGAATCCGGCTCAAATTCCCTTATAATCGCCGCTATGATAGGATTGATAGGATTAATTATCGTACTAAGCGGTTATCTGCTGATCTATAACGTTATGTTTATCTCTGTAACAAAGGATATTAGGTTCTACGGTATGCTGAAAACCATAGGAACATCTCCGCTGCAGATAAAGAAGATCGTAAGAATGCAGGCGTTCAGGCTTTCCGTTATAGGAATTCCTTTAGGTATCGCGATAGGAACGGCGGTTTCTTTTGCAGCGGTCCCGTATGCTCTTAAAATGTTCGGCGGAGGAATGAACACGGGAACAATGCCTACGGACATAAGCTTTGATCCCCTTATCTATGCGGTAACGATAATTTTCGGAATAGTTACCGTAGCCGTAAGCTGCCGCAAGCCTGCGAAGCTTGCAAGCCGCGTATCGCCTGTTGAGGCATTGAAATACAGCGGAGTGTCCGACCGCATCAGGAAGAAAGCAAGAAGCTCGGCAGCCGGTGGAAAGATATACAGAATGTCTTTTAGAAACGTGTTCCGTGAAAGAAAAAGAGCTGTTCTCGTATTTGCTTCTCTTTTTATGGGAACTATGGCTTTTCTGGCCGTAAATGCTTTTACTGGAAGTATGAAGCTTGAAAATTATGTTGAGTATTATCTTCCTAACGATTTTACTGTTTACTGTCACAGCGACGAACCCGACGCTTTGGAAACATCTGAAAGACTGGCGGAGAAAATTTCAGGCATAAACGGTATAACAATGTTTGAAACTAACCGTTCGACTTCTGCGGATCTGGAATTTGACCGTGAGCTTTATAAGCCGTTCATTGACAAGGCTATTAAAATGACCGATGAGAAGAATGTCGAAGCAGTGCTTAAGCAGTATGAAAACGGAGATGTAAAATATTCCGTTCCCGTTATCGGAGTAAGCTCCAGAATGATAAGTGAATACAATAAAAAGGCAAAAAATAAAATGGATATTGAAAAATTCGAGAGCGGAGAGGCGGCGCTTATCGGAATGGTCAGAAACGACGGCGACGGGGATAGCCTTTTAGGTAAAACCATTACTCTTACCGACTCGGAAACCGGCAATAAGGCGGATATTGAAGTCGGATCTGTAATTTCACAAAAATCTGATTTCGGTTTGAATATAGGCTATTACTGGGCGGATCTTGCCGCACCGAGCTGTATGATAGTTTCCCAGAACGTAATAGACCGTTTGACTGACAAAGCGGATATAGACGTTATAATTGCGAATTGCAGAGAGGACGCTCAGGGAAGCGCCGCGGCACAGATAAAAGAACTTACCGACAATAATCCGGTAGTTGTCAGAACAGAGATAAAATCAGAAATGATCTCGGATTTTAAAACTTCAATGACGTCGCTTAATGTGCTTACCAGCGGTATTTCAATGGTTCTGATCCTTATAGGTATAATTAACTTTATAAACGTTATGCTGACGGGGGTTTTTACCAGAAGAAAAGAGCTTGCAGTTCTTGAAAGCGTAGGAATGACAAAGAAGCAGGTAGGAAAAATGCTTATGCTTGAAGGAGTATATTACGGAGCTATAACTATTCTTCTTATCTTTACGGCAGGCAGCGGTATAATGTACCTTGTGGGAATGTTTGCTCAGAGTGCGGCGGATTATGCTGTATTCAGTTTTCCGTGGACGCTTATGCTTGCTATATCGGCGGCAATAATGCTTATCTGTGTTACTGTTCCGGCGGCTGTTTACAGAAGCATTTCAAAAAGCAGCATAACAGAGCGGCTGAGGACAGAAGACTAATCCTTTCGGGCATACGAAAAAAGTATGCCCGTTTTTCTTTACCGGCAATATATTTTATGCTATAATAAATAAAAGCAAAATATACATTGATTTCAGGAGGAGGTTTATTTATGAAGTCGGTACTTATTGCTGAGGACGATCCGGTAATTAACGGAGGTATAAAGTATTTTCTTGAAAAGAACGGCTTAAAGGCTGTTTCGGTATTTTCCTGCGGCGAGGCTGAAAAGGCTCTGAATAACGGCTTCAGTCTTATAATACTTGACATAAATCTCCCTGACGGAAGCGGACTTGAGCTGTGCTGCAAAATAAGAGAGAAATCGGATATCCCGATCATATTTCTTACTGCCAACGATACCGACGAGGATATGATAGAGGGTTTCAGATCAGGCTGCGACGATTATATTTCCAAGCCTTTTTCAGTAGAGGTTCTTCTACAGCGGATAAAGGCGGTACTGAGAAGAAGCGCCTCGGGGGAGAGCAAGGATATTTTCACATATAAGGGTCTGACAGTCGATTTCGGAAAAATGAATGTTTTCGTGGAGTCAGAGCCAGTAAAGCTTTCGGCAACGGAATACAAGCTTTTGGAGGTCCTTATAAAGAATAAAGGTCAGGTGCTTACTAGAAATACGCTGTTTGAAAGGGTCTGGGATATTGACGGCGATTTTATCGATGAAAATACTCTAAGCGTTCATATAAAGCGGCTGAGAAGCAAGCTCAGGGAGGATTCAAGAAATCCGAAATATATAATTACGGTATTTGGTATCGGCTATACGTTTGGTGAATGAAATGAGAACAAGGTATTATAAAAGGAAACGCAGCTGCGCTGCGGCAGTATCGGTACTTTCCTCAGCAGCTTTTTCGGCAGCCGTTTACCTGCTGTGCGGAAGCTGGAGCGCTGCGCTCTGCTCGCTGGCAGGAGAAGCTGTGCTTATATTGGTCATGCTTTATATATTAAGGCTGGACGACAGGTTTATAACCGAAACTGCGGCGGATTTTTCAAGGCTTGCCGACTGTCTTGCAGAACTTCAGGAAAGAGAAATCTTCCCCGATAATGAGGATACGGCGGTTTCAAAGCTTCAGAGCAAAATAATAAAGCTTGTAAGGATACTGAAAAAGAAAAATGAAGATTCAAAGGCAGAACAGGAAAGCATAAAAGCCTTGGTATCGGATATATCGCATCAGCTGAAAACGCCTATAGCCAATCTGAAAATGTACACTGATTTTCTTTCCGACGAAGGACTTGACGAACAGAAGCGCAGGGAATATACAGATATTATCCGTATTTCGGTAGACAGGCTTAATTTTCTTTCGGAAAGCATGATAAAGATATCCCGTCTTGAAATCGGTCTTATCCGTCTGGCTATGAAGGAGCAGAGCCTTAACGAAACGGTATTGAAGGCAGTTAAGGACGTATATGCAAAAGCTGTCAAAAACGGCAGGGAAATTGTTTTTAGCGAGGAAAGCCGTATAATTATCAGCCACGACCGCAACTGGACTGCTGAAGCGGTTTTTAATCTTCTGGACAATGCCGTAAAGTATTCAGACGAGAGAGGAAAAATTTATGTTTCGGTAAGAAAGCTGGGTATGTTCGCCGAAGTAGAGGTAAAGAACAGCGGAGATAAAATTCCGGAATCCGAGCAGGCTAAAATATTCAGCCGATTTTACAGAGGAGGAAACGCCGGTTCAAAGGAGGGAATAGGTATAGGACTGTATCTTGCAAGAGAGATCGCCGTTAAGCAGGGCGGATATATAAATCTCAGGTCGGACGGAGACTTCAATATTTTTTCTTTGTATTTGTTTCATCGGCTCTGAAAAAGATCTTCCGCGCCGCAGGTAAAACGATGATTAATTTCAGCTTGAAAAACCAATAATTATATGGTATAATTGGCACGACAGCCTTATTGAATGGAGGAAGCCCCTGAGGGAGCATAAATATTATGAAATTGACCGCTCTTAATAAAGCCGAAGCTCTGAGATACCTCGGCTACGGAAGCCATGAACCGGATGAAAGAATACGCAGTCTGCTGGACGAATGTGAAAAAAGGCTGCTGGAATGCATATCCCCCGCTTATATCTACAGGGTGTTTGACCTGAGACGTGAAGGCGGCAGTATTTTTGCTGACGGAACTCTGCTTTCGCTTAAAGGAAAGGACATAGAAGCTCATCTTGAAAAATGCGGCAGGTGTGCGCTTATGTGCGTTACGCTGTCCTCGGGTGCGGACAGGCTTATAAGGCAGCTTGAGGCTGTGGATATGACAAAAGCCGTAATTACAGATTGTCTGGCAAGCGCCGCTGTAGAGCAGGTATGCGATATAGCCGAGGAAGAGATAAAGGCTTCTGTTAAAAACTGCTTTTTTACATGGAGGTTTTCCCCCGGTTACGGAGATTTTCCGATAGATATTCAGCGTAATTTTCTCGAAGTTCTTAATGCACCGAAGAGAATAGGATTAAATACAACCGAAAGCATGATATTGACACCGCGGAAATCGGTAACTGCGGTAATGGGAATATCGGATCATGAAATACCTAAGGGCAGGCGCGGCTGCGTTACCTGCAATATAAGGGAGAAATGCGTATACAGAAGAAAGGGTGAACACTGTGGATTTTAAAACGCTTCTTAAAAATGAATTTGTGTACCTTGACGGGGCAATGGGTACTGTGCTTCAGGCTAGGGGACTTGAAATGGGAGGTATTCCCGAGGTTCTGAATATTGAAAAGCCAGAGTGGCTTAAAGATATTCATAAGCAGTATATCGAAGCCGGCGCGGATATTATCTACGCTAATACCTTCGGTGCAAACCGCTGTAAGCTTGCAGGCTGCGGCTTCGGCGTTTCAGAAATTATAGAAGCCGCTGTTGAAAACGCAAAGGCGGCGCGCGGGGAAAAAAACGTTCTTATTGCTCTTGATATAGGACCTATAGGTCAGCTTCTTGAGCCGACGGGAACTTTGTCCTTTGAAGAAGCCTATGATATTTTCAGGGAGGCGGTTATTGCCGGAAGCGGCTGCGACGTTATCGTTTTTGAAACTATGACCGATCTTTACGAGCTGAAAGCGGCTCTGCTTGCTGCAAAGGAAAACAGCGATAAGCCTGTTATCTGCACTATGACCTTTGAAGAAAATATGCGTACCTTTACTGGCTGCAGTATAAGCTCTATGGCTTTAACGCTGGAGGGACTGGGAGCGGACGCAATAGGTGTCAACTGCTCGCTGGGGCCTAAGGAACTATACCCGTTAGTCAAGGAGCTTTGCTCGTGGACTAGTCTTCCCGTGGTCGTTAAACCAAACGCCGGTCTGCCCGATCCTGTAACAAACGAATACAGTATTGAACCGGAAGAGTTTGCCGAGCTTATGAAAAGGCTTGTTCCCCTCGGTGTAAAGATTTTCGGAGGCTGCTGCGGAACTTCGCCCGATTATATAAAAGCGCTCAGAAATGCAGTTTCAAAGGAAAAGTATATATCGGTCCAGAGCGATATTCCTCCTGCCTGCTGCAGTGCCGCAAATACCGTTATTATAGATCAGCCGAGAGTTATAGGCGAAAGGATCAATCCTACAGGGAAAAAACGCTTCAAGGAAGCGCTGCTTGCCGGGGATATGGATCATATTCTCGGTCAGGGAATAGAACAGCTTCATGCTGGTGCAGATATTCTTGACGTTAACGTAGGCCTGCCTGGAATTGATGAAAAGGATATGATGATAAAAGCGGTAAAGGCTCTGCAGGGCGTTGCGGAAGCTCCGCTTCAGCTTGATTCTACTGATCCGGAGGTACTTGAAGCCGGACTGAGAGTTTATAACGGAAAGCCTATTGTCAATTCGGTCAACGGTGAAGAGAGATCTTTGCAGTCTGTTCTGCCTCTGGTAAAGAAATACGGCGCCTGCGTTGTCGGACTTTGTCTTGACGAAAACGGAATACCGAAATCTGCTCAAAAGCGTTTTGAGATAGCTGAAAGAATAGTAAAACGGGCTGAAAGCATGGGAATACGACGTGAGGACGTATATATAGACTGTCTTACCCTTACAGCTTCGGCAGAACAGGCTGGGGTACTTGAAACTTTAAATGCTCTAGAGCGTGTAAAGAATGAATTGGGCTGCAAAACGGTTCTCGGAGTTTCAAATATAAGCTTCGGACTTCCTGCCAGAGAGATCGTAAATCATAACTTTCTAATGATGGCTCTTACCAAAGGACTTGATCTGCCGATTATCAATCCGAATATAGGATCAATGATGCAGACGGTAAGAGCATATAAGCTGCTTGCCGATATAGATAAGAACTCTGTTGATTTCATTGCTCAGTATGGAGTTCAGAAGACTGAGATAAAACCCTCTCAGCAGAATGTTCCAGAGATAAGCCTTGATCATGCTATTGAAAACGGTCTGAAAGCCGAGGGCGCAAAAATAACCGAGCGTCTGCTTGAAAGTACTGACGCAATGGATATAGTAAATAATATGCTTATTCCTGCGCTTGACAAGACGGGAGCGGATTTTGAATCCGGCAGGATATTCCTGCCGCAGCTTATCCAGTCTGCAGGAGCGGCGCAGTCCTGTTTTGAGGTAATAAAGAAACACCTTGCGGAATCGGGAGAAAAAAGTGAGTCTAAGGGTAAGATAATTGTTGCTACGGTCAAAGGGGATATTCATGATATAGGCAAGAATATCGTAAAGGTACTGCTTGAAAATTACGGCTATGACGTTATAGATCTGGGCAAGGACGTAGACTGTCAGCTGGTAGTTGACTGTGCGGTTGAGAACGACGTTCACCTTGTAGGTCTGTCTGCGCTTATGACTACTACATTGCCGAGCATGGAGAAAACGATAAGACTTCTGAGAGAAAAAAACGTAGACTGCAAGATAATGGTAGGCGGAGCGGTGCTTACAGCTGACTATGCACAAAAGATCGGGGCAGACTACTACGCAAGGGACGCAAAGGAATCCTGCGATATTGCCAAAAGGGTACTGGGATAAATTTAATATAGACTGAATAAACTCATATAAAGCCTCCAAGAATTAAGTTACGATACTTAATTTACGGAGGCTTTTATTATGACAGAAAAAACAGTTTCAAAATTCGGAAGAGCTTTATGCGCAGGAATCGCGTCGGCAGTGGTGTTTGCTTCCTTCTCAGACTGCCGGGAGCTGAAAGCGCAGAATATGTCATTGCTGTTTCCTCAGTTTATTATCGGCGTAAGCGTAGAACGTAAAGGTGATACTGATGAAAGGGTAAGAATTGAAGAAAAGGGTGTAAAAACAGAATACTCCTTTAAAATAGCCGAGATTTTCAAACGTATATTTGGATAATATATTACAGCCGAGCCTTTTGGTGCCGTTTCAGGACGCTGGCTGTTTAACTGTACGCTTTTTTGTACACCAAGTAAAAGCTTTAAGTTGACAACCCTGCCGTTGTGTGTTACCATAATAATGAGAAAAAGTATCCGAACGGATTTTACTAACACAGTAAGGCGGTGGCTTCGATGCTGAGGTTTATAAACGGAGCCGTTCACAGCAGCCGTGAACGGCGTTTCTGCGAAGAAATAAAGTCGGCGTGTATTGGCGGCAAAAACGTACTGGTAATAGTTCCCGACCAGTTTTCGTTTGAATATGATAAAAAGCTGTATGAGCTTATGGGAGCGGAATTGTTCAACAGGATAAAAACTGCCGGTTTTAACCGACTTTCTGAATTGATAAGCAGGGAGTACGGCGCAGGCTCGAAAGAAAACGCAAATGAAAACGCCAGAATTATAACAATGTATAAAGCGGTAAGAAGATTAAAGGAAAGCCGCAGTGTCCGTTTTTATAAAAAAGCGCTTGATAAGGGTACGTTTATCGGAGAGGTTATTACTCTTGTGAGCGAGCTTATCCAGTCGGGAATAGCTCCTGCCGATCTGCGGGCAGCTGCGGAAAAGCTTGACGGTTCAGTCAGCAGCAAACTGTTCGACCTTTCATCGCTCTATGAATATTACCTTGAAGAACTGTCGGCGGCAGGTCTGAAAGACGCTCTAACCTCTATGGGCGAATGTGTAAGGCTTGCCCAAGCAAACGGTTACTTTAAGGAAACGGAAGTCTTTTTGGATTCCTTCTCAAGCTTTTCGCAGGATGAATACCGTCTTATTGGCTGTATGCTTTCTCAGGCGGACAGCGTGTGCGTATCTTTAGTTATTTCAGATAAGGAAAATCTGAGTGCTGATCAGACGCCGTTTGCTCAGACGATAAGAACCAGAGAAAGGCTCAGGCGTACTGCGTCAGACCTTAATATTCCCGTCAGTGAAATATCTGAGTCGGATCTTGATTATTCGGTTTCCGCTCTGGAGCATATCAACCGCCGCCTTTACTGTATTTCGCCGCCTAAAGCTGACAGTTCAGACGGTGTAAGAGTTCTTTCGGCAGCAGATATTTATGAAGAAACGGAATTTGTCTGTGCTGAAATTTCTAGGCTGGTTCGGGAAGAGGGGTATAGATATAAGGACATCGCCGTAGCGGCAAGAAATCTTGAAGATATATCCCCCGTACTGGAGGGAACAATGGAAAGATACGATATTCCGTACTTTATAGATAAACGCCGAAGCGTTGAACAGTCGGCGTTGGTTATTTATCTGAAAAGTATTTTTTCCTGTGTGCTAACTTCGGAATATAAAACCGAAAACATTCTCAGATACATAAAATCACCGCTTTGTCCGTTGTTTGATTACGATGTATGCGACCTTGAAAATTACTGTATAAAATGGAATGTAAGAGGTTCAATGTGGCTGGAAAAATTCACAGCCTGCGGCAAGGATTCCGAGCCGTCAGAACGTATCGATCAGACAAGGCGGAAAATAATCGAGCCGCTTGAGAAATTCAAATCATCTTGTGAAAATGCTTGTGCAAAGGAGATATGCACTGCGCTTTTTGAATTGCTGGACGAAATAAAGCTGTCGGAGGAGATATATTCCGTAGTAAAAAGAGCGGTTGGTTCGTCAAACGATACCGAGCTTGAACTGGGAAGAGCTTCTAAGCAGGTATGGTTATCGGTACTTTCCGCTGTTCAGTCTGTTTATGAGCAGATGGGAAACGAAAAGCTGACCCTTCGCAGATTCTATGAGATATTCAGGCTTATGCTTTCACAGATGACGGTTTCTGCTCCTCCCCAGAAAACGGATTCGGTAAGATGTGCAGGAGCAGAGCGTTCAAGGCTTTCGGATGTTAAGGCTTTGTTTATTATCGAAGCAAACGACGGAGTGTTTCCTGCGGACGCCAAGACCGACGGACTGCTGACCGAGCGAGAAAAGCGTCAGCTGGAAGACGCAGGAGTTGATCTTAATACCGGCGTTATTTCGTCACTGGAGGACGAACGCCTTACCGTATATCAGACTGCTGCAATGCCGTCGGACAAGCTGTATGTTTTATTTTCAGAATCCGATTCGCAGGGGGGGCTGAAAAATCCGTCAGTGCTTGTTAAAATGACAGTAAATATGTTTAAGGATATGAAAATGGAAAAAATTCAGAATATTTCTCCTGACTTTTTCTGTACATCCTATAAGACTGCTTATTATAAGTATCTGGAAAAGTCCAAAGACAGAACTGCTGAGATCGTGTCTGTCGGGGAATCGCTCAAAACCTCTGATCTATACAGTCAGAAGCTTGATTTTGTAAAAGAATCTGCGTCAAATAAGGCGCATAAGCTAACAAGCGAAACCGCAGAGCAGCTGTTTTTCAGCAATGATCTTAATATTTCCGCGACCAGGATAACCGACTTTTACAACTGCCCTTTCAGTTTTTTCTGTAAATACGGACTAAAGCTTTATCCACCGCAAAGGGTGGCTTTTAATAATCTTTACAGGGGAAATTTGATACACAGATGTCTTGAAAGAATAATGAGCGTTGAAAAGGACGGAAAACGTCTGTTCAACGATGAATTTGTTAGCTTCAGTGAGGAAACGGTAAAACAAAAGATCCATGAAGAATTTGAACGTTACTGTACGGAGGAAATGGGCGGCGAATACGGAAAGAACGCCCGGTTCAGACAGGAAATGAAGCGTCTTGAAAGTTCGGCTTACAATATGATAAGGCTGATACAGACTGAGCTTTCGCAGTCTATGTTCAGACCTGCGGCATTTGAATTTGATCTTACCAAGGAGAACGGCGAAAGTATACTGAAGCTTACTCTTGAGAAGGGCTATTCCGTAAATATAAGGGGAAGCATAGACCGTGCGGATATATACGAAGCTCCCGACGGAAGAAGATACCTGCGTATCATAGATTACAAGACAGGCTCAACTGCATTCGATATAGCCGAGCTTTACAGCGGACTTAATTTACAAATGATGATATATCTGCTGGCGGTAACTCAGAGCGTCAACGAGCTGAATCCCGACGGAAGGCTTGAACCGTCTGCGGTTATGTATAATCACCTGAAAGACTGTCCCGCCGAGCTTTCCCCTGCTGACGCAGAGGAAGCCGATAAACTTGAAGATCTGATATTTGAGGTAAGAGCCAGGAAATACAGACCTGACGGTATTATGGTAGATGATGAAAACGCTGTCGGCGCACTTAATAAAAGCTACGGAGGAGCGTTTACGCTGTTTTCGTTCAACAAGGACGGAAGCATATCTCCGAGGGGAAAAACTCCGGTAGCTGCCGAATGGTTCGCAGCTCTGGAAAAATTTGCGCTGAATAAGGTCTGCGGACTTGCCGACAGGCTGTTTGAAGGAGATATAAAGGCTGATCCGGTGTGCAAGGGAGAGGGAAGAAGCGCAAAGATCCCGTGCAGCTACTGTGATTACTGGGGAATATGCGGAAACGCTTCTCCTAAGAATCCGAGAAGGATCACAAAAAATGACATTCATAAGCTGGAAAGCGAACTTGAAAATATTCTGGAAAACGGGAAAGGCGGTGAGAAAGCATGGCGGTAAAATGGACGGAAGATCAGAGGACGGCTATTGATACCACCGACAGGGGAGTTGTCGTTTCGGCGGCGGCTGGAAGCGGAAAGACCGCAGTTTTGATCGAACGCACGATAAGCCTGTTGGCTGACAAAAGCAGAAATATACCTGCCGACCGTCTGCTTGCTGTGACCTTTACGGTAGACGCTACGACGCAGATGAAAGAAAAGCTTTCCTATGCATTTGAAAAGAAAATACTGGAGGAAACAGACCCTGAACGCAGAAAGTGGCTCCAGAGCCAGCAGGACAGGCTTGCTTTGGCAAAAATAAATACTATCAACGCTTTCTGTCTGGATCTTGTAAAGAACAATCTTCATGAGTTTGAGCTTCAGGACGGAATAAAGATACTTGACGAAACCGATTCAGAGGTCATACTTAAAAATGCGGTTTCGGCGGCTATGGACAAATTAGCGGAGGAGGAACCTGAGGAGCTTGACTTTTTAGTTGAATCTCTTTCGGACAGCTCAGAGCAGACTGTTGAGGAAATCGTTGCAAAGCTTTACGGCTTTCTGCGTTCTCTGCCGTTTCCGGAAGAGTGGACAGAGGAAAAAGCCGCAGAATTTACTGATGAAAGCAGGATCTCGGATTTTATCGGTACTGCGGCTTACGAATACAGAGAAGTGCTTGAAAAGGCCTTGAAGCTTAATGAAAACGCAAAGTCGGTATTTTACCGCCTGCATGAAAAATTCGGCTGTAAGGAATCGGCGGGTGAGGCGCTTAATTCCGACGAAGAGCTTATAAAAGCGTTTATCGGCACACTTGACAACGGTTCATGGGAGGAGATATACAGCTTTTCGCAAAGCTTACAGTGGAAAAGGCTGACCGTCGCTTTTCCTAAGGGCGATATTGCGCCTGCTCAGCTTGAAGAAAGAGCTTTAGGTGCGGAGCAGATAAAAAAGCTCAGGGAAGGCTGTAAGGACTGCGTAAAAAAAATAAGAGCCTCCTGCCGCAGAACTGGTCTTCACATAAGAGAGGATCTTCTGACTGCAAAGAGAATTTTCAAGGCGCTCTGCGGTCTTTGCAGAAGTACGGAGGAATATTCCTGGAATGAAAAGGTAATCAGGAATGCTCTGGAATTTTCCGATGTTGAAAGAATGGCGATAAGGCTTCTGGTAAAAAGGGAAAACGGAAAAACGATCCGTACCCCGCTTGCCGAAGAGATCGTGAAAAACCGTGATTATCAGGTTATACTTATAGACGAATTTCAGGATGTAAATAATCTTCAGGAGCTTATTTTCAAAGCGCTTTCAGATACGGACGATCTGTCGGTCCTCGGCAAAAACGTTTTTGTTGTAGGCGACGTTAAGCAGTCGATCTACCGTTTCAGACAGTCTAATCCTCAGCTGTTCATAAATGCCCGGGAAAAGGCGGCGAATAAAGAGAACAGCCGTATCTTGAGATCAGTTTCCTTAAAGCAGAACTTCCGTTCAAGAAAGAATATAATTGATTTTGTAAATCTAGTTTTTGAAAACCTTATGAGCGAAGAGGTCGGAGAGCTTGTTTACAGCGCCGATGAAGCCCTGCAGCAGGGAGCGGAGTACGAAGGAGAAAACCCGGATACTGAAATTATTATGGCGGAGCTTTCCGCTGATAAGAACGGATCGGAAGATTCCGACGAGGACGATTATGTTCTTTTTACAGAAGAAAACTATATTATTGCCAAGCGTATAAGACAGCTTATCGACGAGGGCTTTCCCGTTTACGACGGTGCTGAAAGACGCTGCTGCCGTCCGTCGGACTTTTGTGTGCTTTCACGGTCTAAATCTGCGACCTCAAAGCTTTCAGCCGCTTTGGAAGCTGTAGGACTCAAGGCCTTCAGCGAGGAAACCAATGGCTACCTTAAAGCGAGAGAGATCGCAGTTATGGTAAATCTTCTTCGGGTAATAGATAATCCTATGCAGGATATGGCTATGGCTTCGGTAATGATGTCGCCTGTAATGAGCTTTACCGCCGATGAAACAGCGGTACTGAGAAATCTTTGCAGATCAGGCGGCTCTTATTCAAAGCATATTTATCAGATAATAAATTCAATCGGAAAAGCAGAAAATGCTCACGAAAGAGAAGCGGATAAAATATATCTTGAAGATCCTGTGCTTGAGGAGAAATGCAGGTACGCTCTTGAGCTTATTAAAAGACTGAGGTTTTATGCCGCCGGAATGTCACTTACAAGGCTTATAAGAAAAATATATGACGAAACGGGATTTTTTGCGGTTGCTTCAGCTTATGAAAACAGCAGGCAGAAGCGTGCTAATCTGCGTCTTCTGCTGGAGTATGCGGCGTCTTATGAAAACAGCGGAGAGGGCGGCGTAACAGGCTTTATCAGATACCTTGATTCTGTATATGAAAGCGGAAAGGATTTCCGTCAGGCGGTTACCGTAACAGAGGGCGAGGACAGCGTAAGCGTTAAGACTATACATAAATCAAAGGGTCTGGAATATCCGTTTGTATTTCTTTGCGGTATTGATAAGCAATTCAATTTATCTGATATAAGCGAAAGAATGCTGCTTGACGAACAGCTTGGGGCAGGCTTTACGATACTTGATCATAAGAGGCTCACTCAGACCGAAACTATAAGTCATAAGGCGCTGAGCGTTATAGGCCGCAATAAGACTCTGAGCGAGGAAATACGTTTGCTTTACGTTGCGCTGACCAGAGCAAAGGAGAAGCTGTTTATTCCTGTTATGATACGTGAAAGCAGTAACGGCCGTTTTGACACAAGACGTACTGTAAACGCAATTGCCGAGGAGATCTCACGTACAGGAGGAATAAACAGCAGGATCGTAAGACAGTGCGGCTCTTATCTTGAATGGCTCTGCGCAGTTCTGCTTTGCTGTCCCGGAAATGAGACCTTTCTTGAAAAAATGGGGGTTGAGGAAAAACTTCCTCAGCTTGAAACGGAAGCGGTCATCAGTTTTAGGAGCGAAGGATCTCCTGACGTAAAGGAAGCTTCCCGTACTGCTTTCAAGCCGATATATCCAGATAAAAAGCTTGTATCGCAATTGTGCGAACGTTATAATTTCAGATATTCCCATGAATTTTCCGATACTCCTTCAAAGCTTACGGTAACCGAGCTGGTAAAAGAGGAAAAGGAGCTTGAATACGGAGTTAAAAATCCTGAGTTCTTTCCGCAGCTCCCCAGGCTGTCTGATGAGATAGGAAAGCTGAATTCGGCACAGAAGGGAACCTGCACCCACTTATTTATGGAGCTTGCTGATTATAAAAACGCTGCGGAGGACGTTTCATCAGAGCTGAAAAGACTTGTTGATAAAGGCTGTATGTCTGAAAGAGAAGCGGGAGGAGTATATCTTGACGCTGTAAAGAGGTTTTTCGGCGGAGAGTTCTATAAAAGAATGAGCCGAAGCAGTATGATAATAAGAGAAAAGCAGTTTCTCGTAAGCTTTTCCGATTTGAAACTTGACAGTAAGTATGAACGATATATGTCTTCCGGATCTATGCTTCAGGGAATTGCCGATTGTATATTCAAAGAAGACGACGGCTATGTTCTTGTGGACTATAAAACCGACAATTTTCGGGATATTTCTGAGCTTTACGGCTACAGAACGCAGCTTGAGCTTTATAAGGCGGCGTTTGACCTGCTTCTTGATATGCCTGTCAAAGCCTGTTATATTTATTCGTTCAGGCTGAATGAGGGAGCTGAAATAAAGCTGGGATAGTTTTTTGTTTTTCAAACGGCGGTTTAAAAAAAATTACTTTAACAGCGGCTTTAATATATGAAAAAGCGTACTTTGGAATTTTATTGATAGGTTTTGACTAAATAAGTGCTAAATTTTAAAAAATAGCTTTTGTACCTTGACTTTATAGCGTTCCGATGGTATAATAAAATTAAGAATAAAAAATGTATTAGTACAACGTTTTATCACTTTAGCGTGGTATATCGGAGAGTGTTTTGATGACTGATAAGGAATTGCGGAGGCTTAACCGTGCAGAACTGCTTGAAATATTGGTTTCAATGAAAAAAGAACTTGACAGTACGGCTGAGGAAAATATATCACTGAAGCTTGAGCTTAGGGAAAAGGCAGAGGGGTATAAAGAGCTTGAGGCGGCTCTGAAGCATATGTCAAGACAGCTGGACGGGCTTTGTACTGCAATGAATGTCAAGACCGCCGATGAAACGGAGAATAAGCCTAATGGATAATGAATTTCCTGCGGCAAAGCAGCTGGAAGCCGAGCTTAAAAGGGTTAAGGCACGGAAGGAATTCAGAAGGATACTTATAAGTACGGTATCGTCTTTGATCGTTACAGCGGCAGCGGCGGTACTGATCTCAATGCTGTTTATGCCTGTACTGAGGGTTACAGGAACGAGTATGTCGCCGACTCTTATCAACGGACAGCTTGTAGTATGCAGAAAAACCGGGGAGTTTAAGCAGGGCGATATAATAGCGTTTTATTACAATAACAAAATTCTGCTGAAACGTGTTATCGGCGTTTCAGGGGACTATATTGATATAGATGAGGACGGAACGGTTTATGTAAATGAAGAACCGTTGGACGAGCCTTATCTTAATGAAAAGGCGCTGGGCGAGTGCGACATAGAATTGCCGTATCAGGTCCCGGACGAGCGCGTTTTCGTAATGGGTGATCATAGGTCAACATCTATTGACAGCCGTTCTTCAACTGTAGGCTGTGTTTCCGAGGAGTCGGTCGTAGGCAAGGTCAGCTTCAGAATATGGCCTTTTAAGGAACTGGGAACTCTGAAATAATAGCCCGAATCAAAATGGAAGGGAGTAATTCAAGTGCTTGATTTTAACGGCAGAATACGGCATTTTATGAATAAGCATAAAAAGCACAGGCGCTGGAGAGCAGCGGCTGCCGCACTGTCGCTTATCGTTGCCGTTTCCGTTTTTGCAAGTCTGATAATGCCGGCTATAAGTATGTCGTCGGATTCAGTGTCTGTCCAGCAGCTTACCGCTTCATCGGCGGTTCCGGACGGAGCGTATAATTTTGAACCTAATATTATAGAAGCAAGCGTTACAGATGTCAGCAATACCGGGAATTCTGAGATAAAACACGTCGTTTTTAATATAGGCTATGCACTGCTGGCAGGCGACGTAAGCAATACCCAGCCGCATATATACTATAAGCTTGACGAACACATAGTAGTTCCCAAGGGAGGACTTCCTCAGGACGGCAGCGGTAATCTTACTCCGGGAAACGTATATGATAAAAATGAAAAATCCGGTACATATATTATTACAGAGGACGGATATGTAATAATTACTTTTACCGACGAGTATCTGGCAAAGCATGAAGGAGAGGCTATAAGCGGTACTCTAACTTTCGACGCTGACGTTGAACGCGCCGCTACCGATAATAATACCGATATAAATATTTCGTTCGGAGATACGACGGTCGTTGTTCCGGGTTATCCTGAAAGAAAGCTTACCCTTGAAAAATCAGGTACGAATAATGATGACGGAACTATAACATGGACTATTAAAGTGGATAATCCGAACGGGGATTCTCTGAACGATTTTTACCTTACTGACAGTATGCTTGGGCAGGCTCTTGAGATCACAGGAACTGCCGGAAGCTACGATCCGGACAGCGGAAAGTATATTTTCGGAGATGTTACGGATAAATCGGTGACAATAACCTATAAAACTCCGATACCAAGCTCAATAGCTTTAAATAACGGTAATGCCTATAATAAAGCGGCAGTCAACGACAGTAACGGCAGCGTTGTTACCGAGGATGATGTTCATGTATGGGTCCCTGCGAAAATGGATATTAAAAAATCCGGAACTCCGGATTATACCAACAATAAAGCACAGTGGACGATAACGATCGACAACGGCTACGGAATAGACCTTAATGGATTTAAGATAGAGGATTTTGCATTTAAAGCCGGAATGACTGTTACGGGTATTGATCCCGATAAATATGAGATATCTGACGGCGTGCTTACTTTTAAAGAGGGAGTTACCGATAAGCAGATCTCTATTACCTACGAAACCGATCTTGCTGCCGATTCTGATTATACCAATAAGGCGGTTATAAAAACTCCGGATGATAACCAGTCAAAAGACGCTTCGGCTTCTGTTGAAAAGCCTTATGATGTTGATAAGTATCACGAAACAAATAATCAGGATTCAACTTATAAATGGACGATCAAGGTCACGAATAACAGCACAAGCGGTTCTTTAAGCGGATTTACCGTTACAGATGAGCTTGTGGCGGCCGCTGTTAAGAACGGTACTTTAAATGTGGTTCAGTCGGACGGGACTCCGATAGACTATACCTTGGGAACTGACGGTAAATCTGTTACGTTCGGTACAGTTCCCGACAGCGTAACGGAGATATTGATAACCTATTCTACCGACCGTATCGAGGACGCTACACAGGTTTCAGGAGATAAGTATACTACGGTAAATACCGCCGTACTTACCGACCCCGACTACTCGGAAAAGGACAGAGATACGGATACTGCGGAATATTCCAGGAAAAATAATGTTTATAAAAACAGGGGTACGGTAATTAACAATGAGGAAACCGAAACTCTTGAAATTCCCTGGACTATTACTCTCGAGCAGGAAAAGGGCGGTTTTAAAGGACAAACTCTTACCGATATTATGACTACCGGCGACAGTGCGTCAACGCATTTCATTACTGAGGCTCAGGCGGCAGGCGCGGTTATCGAGTATATACCGGCAGGTTCTTCATCATATACTGCTATGAACGCTGATCACTATTCTATAGTAAGATCAGACGGCGGTTTCAGTGTTTCCTTTAAAGATGAAGAGTTTTTTGATGATATAAGAGATATAAGGATCACTTATTCAAGTACTGTTGATTACTCGGAGGTTTCGGGCGGAGCAGCGATAACATATAAAAACACCGTTTCATTCAACGGAAAAGAGGATAATAAATCCTTTGATTTCATAAAGCCTGACGGAAGCGTACCTTATAAGAAATTTGACGCGTGGTATTCAAAAAACGACGGCGATTTTTCTAATCAGACTTCGGATACTACAAAGTATAAACCCGAAAACCTGGATAAGGTCACGATAGACGGTACGGAATACTATCTGTTTAAATGGTTGATCGAGGTAAATGATAATCATATTTATACAAGCGGTACTGAGATAGTATTGAAAGATACTCTGCCCGCAGGACTTAAATTGTATGAGGACGCTAAGGTAAAAGGCTGGACTGATCCGAGCAATAAATATGACCTGCCTAATTCCACATATAGTTGGGACAGCAACAGGTATAATATCACAGAGGAAAACGGTCAGCAGCTAATTACATTTACTATTAACGGTCATAACGGTCAGAAGTATTCGATTTCCTACAGCGCAATGATATCTGTTCCGGAATTTGAGAAGCTTCTTAAAGAAAACAACGGTGCAGTTTCGTTTACAAACAGACTTCAGGACGCAGACGGAAAGTACGACGAGATATCTCAGACCCAGAGGGTAGAGGTCGGTGTTCTGTCAAAGACGGGAGGTCAGACTAACGGCGCTGCAGGATATATTGATTATACAGTAGATATAAACCCTGATGCTAATGACTTATCGTCAGGAGATACCCTTACGCTTGTAGATACGCTTAAAAGCGGAACTTATTATGATCCCGACGGAACTGCGAATGTGTGCAATGACCCGGGCGCATTCCAGGTTTCCCTGCAAAGCATAAAAATATATGAGGTCGACTCCGAAGGCAAGGAACATCCGCTGCCAAGCGGTCAGTACAGTTATGTTCTTGACGATACAAGACCGATGGAAACCGTTGATGCATCGGCTTCAGTAACTGCTGTTTCCGACACTGAATACAGGATATCAGGATTTCTTCCGGAATCCAAGGGTAAGATCGTTTTATACGGAACAGCCGGAAAAAAAGTAAGCGGTACTGTATATTATACTGATTCTTACGGTAATAGGATATGGAATAACTCGGCTGATACAAGGTTTGAACAGCTTACTTATGATGAAAACGGAATTGCCGAGTGCAGCTTTGAGGTATGGAACAATATTCCTCAGGGCGCTTATATCGGTATTGCGCTTGATAACAATACATGGGATCAAAATTATCAGCTGCCAGATCAGATAACTGCTGATTTTACTAAGACTTTTCATAAATATGCCGCTCAGCTGACATTCAATGTACCTGACGGTAAACATATCAGGATCAAGTATACATATTACGGCTGGCGTGAAACAGACAGCCTTGATGACAGCGTAGGCGTATTCAATAATATTTCCATAGATACTCAGACAATATCCGATAATGCTGTACATGAAGATCTGTTTGTTATCAAGGATCATACGCAGTCAACATCTACCGCTAATTCACCTATAAAGATCGAAAAGGTTGACGCGGGAGATTATTCAACTCTGCTGAAAGCAAGCTTCAATTTGTATAAGTACGATGCTGAAAACAACGTATGGCTTGCGGCTTCAAAGCTTGGTAACGGAGTTAAGGCGCTGAGAATTGAAGAATGGAGCGCTGACGCTGCGCCGGCGGTAATTACTACAAGCGAAACAGAGGCTTTCCAGCTTGAACTTGTAGATAATATCAAAGAGGACGGCTCTTTGTACAAACTGGTGGAAACAGAAGCGCCGGACGGATATATTCTCTTGGATAAGCCAATCTATTTTGCTTACCGTGTGCCGCCTGAAAAGCTTCCTGAGGGTGTTGATTCTTATAAGCTGATACTGTCGGACGGTTCGCTTGCAGTTCCTAATCTAAAGAACATATCGGTTACGGCACAGAAAACCTGGGGCGGAAATGAGGCGCATACAGCCGATACGGTAACGCTTCAGCTTTACAGCTCGCTTATAAACCAGAGCGACGGATTCCCGCCTGATGTTAACCTGGATAAAGTCGGAGAACCTGTTACAGTAGCTTATAATAACGGTAAATGGACATATATATGGGATAACTTAGTTAACGGAGATAAGAACAGCCTGCCGGTTTATTATTATGTTAAGGAAATAGCTTATAATGTCGGCGGAGTTGACTATACGGTCGGGGAAGAGGGCGCTCCGTATTCTCCGGTATATTATAATAATGGTATTAATTCCGACGGAATTATCGAGATCGAAAACGACAATGCAATGAAAGTCGAAAAGCTATGGAAGGATCTAAACGGCAATACGATAGCAGCTCCGTCAGACGCAGAGAATATAGTGTTTGATCTGTATTGGTCTACAGTAGCTCCGAATGATCCTGACAGAGTGAACAACGCCGACGGAATTCCTGAGGGATCACAGATAGTGTTCTACGATCAGGTTTTAAATAGGGCAAACGGCTGGAGCACTACGTTTGATAATCTTCCTGCCAGTGATCCGAACAATGGTAATCAGCTGTATTATTATGTAGTCGAAAAAACGGCTATCGAAGGTTTTACTGTAAGCTATTCAAATAACGGCTCGGTTTCACGGGGAACTATATCGATCATAAACAAATCTGATACTGTGGACGAAAGTGTGCAGATGCCCGATACCGGAGGAACGGGAACGGCAGGCTTCTATGCTGCGGGTGCGGTAATTTGCGGAGCCGCACTGTATGGATTCTATAAAAATAAGCGTCGCTGCAAAACGAACGCTAAATAAAAAAATGGAGGAAGAAATATGAGTTTGATTAAGAAATTTGCCGGAATGGCAGCTGCTGCAGTTATAGCTGCAAGCATGGTAACAGCTTCTGTTTCGTTTACAGCTTTTGCTTCTTCAGCTGAAGCAACCTATTCAATTACTATAGACGGAACAAGCGCAAGCCACACCTATGATGTTTATCAGATTTTCAAGGGAGAGCTTTCAGGCACTACTCTGAAGCTTATAACCTGGGGAGACAGCGTTGACGGTCCTGCTCTGCTTAACGCATTGAAAAGCACTAATAATGCTGCTCTAAGCGGAAAGTTTGCTGATTGTACAACTGCCGCAGATGTTGCAGCGGTTATCGGAAAATTTGTTGACGATTCCGAAGAAGCTTTTGCCTTTGCTGCGGTAGTTGCTGAAAACCTGACTTCTCCATCTGGAAATGTTGCAGAGGGCGGAAAAATTGATAATCTAAGCGCGGGCTATTATCTTATAAAAGATAATACAGTACCGGAAACCGACGCCTATTCAAAGCTTATGCTGAAGGTTGCAGGGGATATAAATGTAACGCCGAAGAGCGCTGTTCCGGCTGTTGAGAAAAAGGTAAAGGAAGAATCCTATACTGCTGACGACGGATACGGCGAAGGCTTCAACGACGTTGCAGACTGGGATATAAGCGACAATGTTCCTTTCATGCTTATAGGAACTCTGCCGGACAGACTCGGCGATTATGATACATATAAATATATTTTCAATGATACCTTAAGCGCAGGTCTTACTTATAATAACGATGCAGCCGTATATATTGTCAACGGAAGCACAAAGACTTCTGTTACCGATAAATTTACAGTTTCTTATCAGGGAACTTCTCTTACTGTTACCTGTGATGATGTAAAAGCTATCGAAGGAGTAACAAAGGACAGTAAAATCATAGTTGAATATACTGCTAAGCTTAATGAAAACGCTGTGATCGGCAATTCGGGAAACCCCAATGAGGTATATCTTGAGTTTTCAAACAAGCCTGATGCTTCCGGTACAGGAGATACAGACAATACAGGTAAAACTCCTGTCGATAAGGTAGTTGTATTTACATACGAGCTTGATACTGTTAAGATTGACGGCGAAGACGCATCCAAAAAACTATCGGACGCAAAGTTTACTCTCCAGAGATCAAGCGACAATATGTACGTTCAGGTTGGCGCTGACGGAAAGGTGATCGGCTGGACTGCAGATAAAAACTCGGCGTCGGTTCTCACATCTGACACAAACGGTCTGTTCAAGGTTATTGGTATCGAGGACGGAGAGTATATTCTAACTGAAGAGGAAGCTCCTACAGGATATAATAAGCTTACAAGTCCTATAACCGTTACTCTTACTGCAACTACTTCTAACGGACAGAATTGGGACGGAGCTGCTGACGCTCTGACAGACCTTACGGTCAAGGCCGGAGATGTTAACGGAACAGCTTCCGCCGATACGGGAATCGGAGAGATCACAGTTGTTAATAACACCGGTGCCGAGCTTCCTTCGACAGGCGGAATCGGTACTACTATATTCTATATTTCCGGAGGAGTGCTTGTTGCCGGTTCGGGAATCCTCCTGATCGCTAAGAAGCGCATGAAAAACCGTGAAAACTGATTTCTGAATCAATAAATTACCTATAGCTTTTCTGCCGGCAGTAAATTCTGCCGGCAGACGTTAGGGAGGACTCCATGAGGAAAAAGAACAGTAAGATATCTACGATTATATTACTGGTAATATTGCTGGTGGGGCTCTCCGTGATGCTTTATCCGATAATAAGCGACTGGTGGAATTCACGGACTCAGAGCCGTGCAATAGAAACCTATAATAAAAAAGTAAGCGAAATGAACAAGGAAGATTTTGAGGATATTTTTAGAAAAGCGGAGGAATACAACGACCGCCTTTGCAGATTGTCCGCTCCTTTCAAGGATTATAACAAGGTTTCCGGCTATGAAAATATACTGGATATCACAGGTACGGGAATCATGGGCTATGTTACTATTCCCGCTATAGGAGTCGATCTTCCGATTTATCACGGTACAAGCGCCGAGGTGCTTAATATTGCAGTAGGGCATTTGCAGGGTTCTACGCTTCCGGTTGGAGGAACTGATACTCACGCTGTCATTTCAGCGCACAGAGGTCTTCCGTCTGCAAAGCTTTTCAGCAATCTGGACGATCTGACAGAAGGCGATACTTTTACGATAACGGTCCTTAACGAGGTATTTACTTACGAAGTAGATAAGATACTTATCGTAAAGCCTGAAGATATTGACGATCTAGCGGTAATACCGGGCGGTGATTATGTTACTCTTATGACCTGTACCCCTTACGGAATTAATTCACACAGACTTTTAGTAAGAGGAAAGAGAACTGATACGGTTTATTCTTCAGTAACAAAGGTTACAGCGGACGCAGTTCAGCTCGATCCAATGACGGTTTTTCCGTTAATTGCCGCTCCGCTGCTGCTTGCTTTGATTATCTTCTGGATATTCGGAGGCAGAAAAAAACATTCGCCGAAGGATATTCTGTTATCAGATATAGCAAACAATGATAATGACGGCGGAGAAAACGGAACTGATAATCAGTAGAGGTGATAAATAAATGAAATTAAAGACGAAACGGCTTTTTAGCTTAGTTTTATGCATAGCTGCACTGATGATGCTTGCCTGTTCGGGGATAACGGCTGCTGCAAGCAATGATAAAAGCGAAGCTTACGGGGTTTTGACGCTTATATGCAAAACTGATGAGGCAGTGCTTTCGGACATGAAGATGAGGGTCTTCCGTGTCGGTTCAAGGCAAGATGACGGCTCATTTGCTCTCGAAGGAGACTTTGCTGAATATCCTGTAGCTCTTGACGATATGTCAGTTTCGGCGGTACAGAAAGCTGCTGCTACTCTTGAAAACTATGCTGTGGTGGACAAGCTTGCACCGGCTGCCGAGAGGAGTACGGACAGCAAAGGAGAGGCAGTCTTTGAAGGCTTAACGCCAGGTCTGTACCTTATAACCGGCAGTTCTGCAGAGGCCGGAGGTAAGCTTTATACTCCGAGTGCAGCTCTTATTGAACTGACGGAAAATGGCGGAGAAACTTTTGATCTGACTGTTTATCCGAAGTTCACGGTAACCGAAATCCCTTCCCCTGATATAACGGAATTTAAGGTTATAAAGCTTTGGGAAAATGACAATATTGACGTAAGACCGGAAGCTATAAGCGTTGAGCTTTACTGTGACGGTGTTCTTAAGGAAACTGTTGAGCTTAACGAAGCAAACGGCTGGTCTTATAAATGGAGCGCAAGCGCCGATTCGGAGTGGAAGATAAAAGAAAAGGATATACCCAAGGATTACCAAGTCAGCTACAAATCTAATGAAACTCAGTTTACGATAGTCAACAGCTACAGCACATCTGTAACTACTGATTCTTCGGAAACTGATATCGGCTCTGAAACTGAAACGTCCTCAAACGGAGGCAAGCTTCCTCAGACAGGACAGCTTTGGTGGCCTGTTCCGGCGCTTTCTGCTGCAGGTCTTATATTGATAGCAGTCGGAGTAAGAGTTAATTCAAAGAGAAAGTGATAAAAAATATTATGGCTGAAAGAAACTCAAAAGGACGGTTTCTGATAGCTGCAGGGGCGGTGTTGCTTTTGGCGGCATTGTCCCTTGTTTTATGGAATTGCTATCATGAGAACCAAAGTGAAAAAAATATGAGAAGCGTTTTGGATACTCTGAAAAATAAAATTACCGAAACCTCTTTTGTATCTGATAAGGATATGTCCGAGGCTTCGGAGGAGGAGAGCGCTGATATATCTGATGAAGGATATATTGAAATAGACGGCAGGCTGTATATCGGAATTATTTCAATTCCTGATATTGAGGTAGAGCTTCCTGTTATGAGCGAGTGGAGCTACGATAACCTTAATATTTCGCCATGCAGGTATTCAGGAACTATTAAACAGAGGGATATTGTAATTGCAGCGCATAATTACAAGGATTTTTTTGCCCGACTTGATGAGCTTAACAGCGGAAGCAAGATTATTTTTACAGATATATACGGACGTGAATTTACCTTTGAAGCTATTCAGACTGATCTGATAAACGGTACGGATATTGATTCAATGCTTTCAAATTCCGATGATTGGGATCTTACGCTGTTTACCTGCACCTGGAGCGGTTGGAGCAGAGTTGCGGTAAGGGCAGTCAGGACATAAAAATAAGCCGCAAAGCTTTTTTGCTTCGCGGCTTTATTTGCTTATTAATCATAGATCGAAATTATAAAAATTACTTCTCCGAACGAAAAAGCTACCGGTATACAGAATGCGTCTTTTTCAAATTTTACATTTCCGGATTTAATAAATTCCTGAGGCTCTAGGGTCAGCTCGTTTCCGTATTCATTTGATTCGCTAACCGAGAAGAGTCCGTTTGTTACGTTGAGAAATTCTCCGACAGCTGCGTCGGTATACTCTGAGATCTCATTTAAGCTTTCCTTGGAAAAACGCTCTGCTATGTGAATATACTCGTCATGACCGCAGGCAATACAGATACGGGCCTTATATTTGCCGTTTATTTTCTGGCTGACGATATTTACGGCGTCAAAGCTTCTGGCAACGGAAGATTCGTACGGAGTAAAATCATCGCCTATAAATCTGATAATATTTTTATAAAGCAGAGTTACATAAGCGGCATAAATACGGGCATATTCCGCAGTATTAAAGTGATAGAACTTATTGACAAGCTCAAGCAGTTTTTCATTCTTGCTGCTTGAAATATCCTCATCGGACAGCTTGTTTTCAGCTTTGTAATTGTTAATGGCGTCTTCAAACTGAGCATTTGTAAGCGCACCGTTATTTACAAGGGTCTGTCCCAGAACGAGATAATCCTTCGGCTGCTCAGACAACAAACGGTCTACGTCTGCTTCCGTTAAATAGCCGAATTCGACTGCAAGCGTTCCGAAGCGTTTATCTACACTTTGCTGTGCTACATTGATATGTTCGACTTGTTCAGCCGTCATAAGACCCGCGTTGATCGCCAGAACCCCAAGACGTGCTCTTGTATTGGCCTTATCTTCTATCGCCTGAGCAAGATCTTCAGCTGTGACCAGATTTTTATTCAGGAGATAACCGCCGAAAAATTGTGCAAACATATATTAATTCCCCCTTGAAATATTATTGAGAATTTTTTCGACCTGCGAATCGTCGATAGGCTTTTGCAGAAAATCAATTGCTCCGGCATTGATAGCTTCTTTTAAATGGCTTTGAGTTCCGACGGAGGAAGCCATTATTACCTTTGCTTCGGGATCAAAAGCCATGATCTGTTTCAAGGCGTCTACACCGGTAAGTACAGGCATAACGATATCCATGAAAACAACATCGGGCTTGAATTTCATATATTTTTCGACAGATTCCTTTCCGTCAGCAGCCTCATAAATAGTTGTTATTCCTAAAGAAGAAATAAACATACCAAGCTTTTTTCTGGCAAACATAGAATCATCGCAGATTAATATTTTCAAATCATTGATACACATTATAAAACCTCCTGGAAAGTTATTTTTA